>Ga0116166_1000006_pt1 | contig 211031 bp, 148 predicted proteins | sample AD_JPNMR2_MetaG_FD_89884 | JGI IMG/M metagenome (GOLD analysis project Ga0116166, IMG submission 89884) | Active sludge microbial communities of municipal wastewater-treating anaerobic digesters from Japan - AD_JPNMR2_MetaG | ecosystem: Engineered > Bioreactor > Anaerobic > Digestate | place...
AGGACATGATCCACCGCAAAAATCTGGAAGCGAATGTTCAATTTCTTGGATGGCGAACGGATATGGAAGCCCTGATCCGGGCTAGCGATATTGTGATTTTGCCTTCTCATACAGAAGGTTTTCCACGAATTATTCTGGAGGCAATGCTGCTGAAACGCCCCGTGATTGCTACGCCGGTCGGAGGGATTCCGGAGGCCCTGAAAGACGGGCAAACCGGTCTTCTGATGGAGGTGGATGATGCATCCCAATTGTGTCGGAATGTGCTGCAGTATGTAAATCAGTCTTCTCTCCGTCACCAGATTGTGGAGACTGCATACGAGTACGTCAGGAAAAACTTTCATCCGGATGTGAATACACAAAAAGTGCTTCAGGTTTTTCAAGCAGTCAGCAGAAAGGAGTTCCAATGCTAATGAGCAAGCCGTTGGTGACGGTCTCCAGTGCCTTTTATAATACAGGCCCCTTGCTACTGGATATGGTCCGATCCGTTTTTTCACAGACCTTTACGGACTGGGAGCTTGTTTTGATCGACGACGGTTCTACAGACAACAGTCTCGAAATTGCCCGTTCCGTGCAGGATCCGCGTGTGCGGGTGTACAGCAACGGACGAAACCTCGGCCGAGCCGCCAGCCTGAACCGAATCACGGAACTGGCCCGCGGCAAGTATATCGCCCGGCTTGATTCGGATGATTTATGCTCCCCGCTTCGGATTCAAAAACAGATTGAACTGATTGAAAGCGACCCGAAAATCGATGTCGTCGGGACCGGAATGTGTTTTCTGGGTGAACAGGACCAGATTCTCGGTTTCAGCAGGGCGATTCAGGGGCATTCAAACATCTGTGCCCATCCGACCCGAACATTTCACATTGCCCACGGAACCATTCTCGGCAAAAGAACCTGGTTCCAAAGGTTTCGCTACGATGAACGCCTGCCGATGGCTGTTGATTTTAATCTCTTTTTGCGAGCCCATCGCGAAAGCATTTATGAAAATGTTCCCGATCCGCTTTACTATTACCGCTTTCATATGAATTTTAATCTCCGAAAGCAGTATATCGCTCGGCGAGCCAGTGCTGCTTTTTTACGGGATTATTATTGGAAACAACGGCAATACAGCCAAGCCGTTTCGGCTGCCCTGGCGCAGTATGTAAAGTTGGGGATAACAGCCGGAATGTTTTCTTTGGGATTGCGACGGGTTTTGATGAAACAGCGGTTTGGACAGATGAGTGAACAGGAACGGGAGTATTTTCTGGACGAAATATGTCGTATTAAAAATTATTCGCTGCCTGGTTTTTAGTGGGGGAATCTTATGTTTAAAAGAATTGTTTTTCATCTTTTTTATCAGTTTCGCCGTTCACTTCCGATTTGGCTGGTTCAGCTGCTGACGGACTGGCTGCCGGACAACCGAATTACGATCCGTCTGCGAGGAGCGATGCTGCGTCCGTTTCTGGGCCGATGCGGCCGGGGTCTTCTTGTAGCCCGCCGTGTGACCTTTCTCAATCCGCACGGTATTCGCATCGGCCGAGATGTCTATCTGGCGACCGGCTGCTGGATTGACGGCATCGGCGGCTTAACCATCGAAGATGAGGTGAAACTCAGTCCCTACGTGGTGATTACAACCAGCTCTCACTGTTTTAAGGACAATTCCGTCTGCGGCGGCGGTTCCCACACCGCCCCCGTGCGAATCGGCCGGGGTTCCTGGCTGGCCTCTCACGTGGTTGTAGTTACCGGCGTGTCCGTCGGCTCCGGGGTGATTGTCGGGGCCAACGCCGTAGTAACCAGAGATATTCCGAACAATGTTTTTGCCGCCGGCGTTCCGGCTCGCGTCATCGGTCCTCGGGTTGACCAGACACCCAACATTTTTTCGCGAGAAGATATCCTGAAGGGACAATAAGCGGTGAACCAATCTCCAAAACCGGCTCTATGCATCCTGACCACGGTTTCGGAGTCGATTCGTTTCTTTTACAAAGGGCAGATTGATGCCCTTCTGAAAGCCGGCTTTGATGTCACGGTTATCTGCTCCTATGATGAAACCCTTCCAACTGAATTGCCGTCGAATGTTCGGTATCTTCCGGCCGAGTTTTCACGATTGATTACGCCCTGGAAGGACCTTCGGGCCTTATGGCGGCTGGTCAGGATTTTTCGAACCCATCGGTTTGCCATTGTCCAATACAGCACTCCCAAGGCCTCACTGCTTGGGTCCATTGCGTCTTTCCTGACGGGTGTGCCTTGCCGGCTTTATCTGCTCTGGGGGCTTTATTATATGGGCCAGACCGGCGCCCGCCGGCTTCTGTTGAAAACTTTTGAAAAATTAATCTGTGCCCTCAGTCATCAGGTCCTGCCGATTTCTCACGAAATGGTTGGTTTTCTGGAGCGGGAGCGGATTACCCGCCGTCAGAAGTGCGTTGTTATTTTAAACGGCAGCGCCTGCGGCGTTGATTTAGCGCGTTTTTGTCCGGATTCGGTCAAAACGTACCGTAAGCAGATTCGAGAACGCTACCAAATACCCGAGGAGGCTGTCGTCATCGGGACGGTTGCTCGGTTAACCGGAGATAAAGGGATTCACGAGCTGCTGGCGGCTTTTGAGCAGCTCCACCGCGAAAACCCTTCCGTTTATCTGCTTCTGGTCGGCCAACAGGAGGAAAAAGACAGATTGCGTCCGGAAGCTGAAGAGCTCATTCGTTCTCATCCGGCAATCCGCTGCACCGGTTGGCAGCAGGACCCTGTTCCCTTTTATGCGGCGATGGACATTTTCTGTCTGCCGACCTATCGGGAAGGATTCGGGGAGGTCAATCTCGAAGCCCAGGCCATGGCCCTGCCGGTGGTTTCCACGGACGTCATCGGCCCGCGTGAGTCCATTCAGAGCGGCACGACAGGGTTTTTGGTGCCGCCTAAGGAAGTTCCCGCCTTGAAAGAGGCCCTGACAAGACTGGTTCAGGATGCCTCCCTTCGCAGCCGGATGGGACAGGCCGGACGCCGACGGGTCGAGCAGATGTTCGACCGCAAACAGTGGATTGAGGAAATGGTCCGTCATCGCCTGGCTTGTCTGAACCAGATAAACCTTCCTCGCTAAAATGTTGGAAAAGACAAAAATTGCTTTTGTTTCCACAATCCCGAATACCCTTTTCTTCTATATTGAGCTGCTCAAAGCTCTTCAAAACGCAGGGGCTCGGTTGACACTGATCACGTCGGAAAATCCGTTTTTGGAAAAATTGACTGCGCAGCTGGATTGTCAGGCCGAGCGTGTGCCGTTCTCGCGTTCTCTTTCCCCGTTTCGAGATTGGCAGACCTTATGCAGACTTACAAAGCTCTTTCGGACAAATCGTTTTGATTTGGTTCATGCTCATACGCCCAAGGCCGGTTTTCTGTCAATGAAAGCTTCTGCGGCAGCGTCCGTGCCGGTGCGCCTTTATACCATTCACGGTCTGGTGGGTGATACGGCCTCCTTCTGGAAAAGGCAGATTTTTTCTTTTTGCGAAAAACGGGCCTGCCGGTACGCACATCAGGTCCTGGCCGTCAGCCCCAGTCTCCGGCGGCAGCTTGTAGAAGAAGGCCTTTGTCCGGCGGGGAAGGTATCGGTCCTTCGGGACGGCAGCGCATGCGGAATCGATGTGGATGGCCTTTATGTCCCGACCGAAGCAGTTCGGCAGGAAGCACGGCGGATTCGAGAGCATTTTCAAATCCCGGCCGAGGCGGTTGTTCTCGGTTTTGTCGGACGACTCACCCCTGAAAAAGGCATTCCAATGCTGCTGGATGTCTTTGGGAAATTGGCCCGGAACAATCCGCTGCTTCATCTGCTGATGGTCGGCAGAATGGATGAAGTCCGTGAAAAACTGGATGCCCGCTCCTTGTCGCTGATTCGCGAACACCCGCGGATTCACTGGGCGGGTCATATTCCCTTTCCCGCGGCGTATTATGCAGCAATGGATATTTTTGTGATGCCGTCCCGACGCGAAGGGTTTGGAATGTGCAACATCGAGGCAGCGGCGATGGGAGTGCCGGTTGCTGCTTCCCGCATTACAGGATGTGTGGATTCCGTTCGTGAGAATGTGACGGGTCTGCTTTTTCAAAGAGATGACCCCCAGGATTTGGCCCGATGTCTGATGCGGCTGATTGATGACCCTCAGCTGCGGAGAAAGATGGGTCAGGAAGGCACCCGCTGGGTGCGGGAACGTTTTTCCTCCCGCCTGCTTGTGCAGGAGCATCTCCATTTGTACGAATGTCTGCTTGCTCAAAGAGGGAGTTAAAGAATGGCTTTTCTGAAAAACAAGATTTTTCATGTGCTGGCCGTTATTGTGCTGGTTCAAGTTCTGATTCTGTATCTGAATTATCGTCGGCAGGATCGGATTGTCCTGAAGATTCCCAACAACCAGGGCATTGAGGAGCTGTGGACGCGGGACAGTCATTTGATTGCCGCAGAAATGGGCCGCGGATTTCACATTTTCGACTGGTCCAATCTTCCGGCGGCCCGCCGCGATTTGCCGGCGGCCTTTTATCCGTTTATTCTCCTGCCGGATGAACGGATTCTCTCCGTCAAGGACAAGCGCGGTCTGGTGCTGGAGAACTCGCCCGGCCGTTCGCTCTGGCTTCCCCTGTCCGGACAGCCCGCCGAGGTGCTTTTGGTTTCGGATTCCGCCTGTTCGACCATCATACTGGCCTGCCAATATCTCAATGACCGGAGCAGCGAATATCGCTTCCAAAAAGTCGATTTGCAGCAGGAAATCCTCCTGAATCTGGCGGAGCTTCAGGGCGGGCGTGATTTTCTGATTCGGCGGCTTTGTGTGTCCGATGCCCAGGACAAGCTGATTCTGGCCGGCACCAAAGACAGCAAGGCCTATTTGGCCCTGCTCGATATCCCCGGCGGCCGAGTGGTTTGGGAAAAAATCTATCCGGAGGAGATGGAATTTTATTCCGTCTGTTTTCTGGACAATCCACCGCTGATTTTTGCGGGTTCGCGAGATGGAGCAGTCTGCCGGATTGACGCCACTGACGGGCAGCTCCTCAAGACTCTCCCGCTGGTTCCTCTGCAGACGGGACAAACCAAACTGCGGACGATTCAGCGGGTGGTGCTCAGCCCCGACCGGAAAACTTTGGCGGCCTCGTGCGACCCGTCGTTTTATCTGATTGATGTCCAGACATGGCAGCTGCAGAGGAAAGCGGGAGTCTCCCATAAAATTATCAGCGGGGTGGCTTTTTCGCCGGACGGACGGTATCTCGCCACATCGGATATCCGCGGCAGCGGCATTATTGAGATATTTGATTTATCGAAATAACAGCAGAGACTTTTTTTAGGGAACAAACGTGGAACGAACGATTCAGACAGTCGCAGTGCTCGGAGCCAGCGGTACCGTCGGGTCGCTGACGGGCGGACTACTGGCCCAAAACGGTTTGCGGGTGTATTTTCTGAGCCGCACGCGAGAGGGCTCACAAAAAGGGCTCGAAAAGGCGATTGCTCAGGCCCGCTCGGAAGTCATCGCAGACAATATCATCTGCGGGGATTATGATTCGATGCTTTCGGAAGCCGTCCCCAAAGCGGACTGGATTTTGGAGTGTGTGGCGGAGGACCTGTCCGTCAAGCAGGCGATGTATGAGCGGCTGGAACCGCTGCGCCGGCCGGGCACGATTGTCAGCTCCGTCACCAGCAGTCTGGTACTCGAGGACCTGCCGAAGGGCCGCTCGGAGGATTTTCAAAAGCATTTTCTCTCGACCCACTTCTACAATCCGCCGGGCAAAATGTCCGCCTGTGAAATCTGCGGCCAATCGAAGACCGACCCGGCTCTGGTGGAGTTTATGGCGGACTTTCTGCATCGCCGGCTGCGGCGTGCGGTGATTCCCGTCCGCCCGACCGCCGGGTTTGCCGGCAACCGCATCGCCTTTCTGCTGTTTGCCCGGATTACGGAGCTGGCTGCCGAATACGGGGTGGAGATGATGGATTATCTGATCGGTCCTTACACCGGCCGGGTGATGGCTCCGCTGGCGACGATAGACCTGGTCGGCCTGGATATTCATAAGGCCATTATCCAGAGTCTCCAGACCCATACTTGCGATGCCCTGCATTCCAAACTGGTGCTTCCGGACTATCTGGAGAAAATGATTGGGCAGGGGCATTTGGGCCGAAAGACGCGGGACAAGGGCGGTTTTTACAAGCGCCTCGAGAGCGGCCAATACGAGTATATCGATCCGAAAAGTCTGACCTATATCCCGGCTTTCCAGCCGCACGTCCGTTTTGTTGAAGAGGCCAAGCAGCTGATTCATATCGGACGCTATCGGGATGCCTTTGAGCATATTCGGGAGGCCAAAGGGACTGAAGCGGGGCTCGTTCAGGAGATTCTGGCGACCTATATTGCCTATTCCTATATGCTCGTCGGGGAGGTTACGGAGCAGAAATACGGCATCGAGGGCATCGACCGTGTGATGATGACCGGCTTTAACTGGGCCTCTCCGAGTCTGCTGGTTTATATGCTCGGCGGCAAAGAGAAAACCGCCGAGCTGCTGGCCTCCAAAGGTCTGCCGGTGCCCGCTTCGCTGCTGGAGGATACTGTTTGGGAACGCTATCCGTTTAATGCAGGGCGGTATTTTCCTGCCAAGTAATCAACAATGAAGAATGGAGAATGAAGAATTACGAAAAATGCTGAGAATATTCGAGACCGCAGCTTCGATTTTTCCTGTCGGATTGTGCGTTTGTGCCGGTATTTGATGAAACAGGACCGAATGAACGGTCTTTTGTCGGGACAGCTCGTTCGAGCCGGAACTTCGATCGGAGCCAATCTGGAAGAGGCTCAGGCAGCCCAAAGCCGAGCAGATTTTATTGCGAAATGTCAGATAGCACTCAAAGAGGCGAGAGAAACAAATTATTGGCTCCGACTGTTTCAATCAACCGGGCTGGTTTCTGAGGACAAGATAGGAAATCTGCTGAAGGAATCTCATGAAATCATTTCTATTTTGACTACGATTGTGAAAAATTCAAAACGTGCGAAAGGTTGATTTCTTCATTCTTCATTCGTAATTCTTACTTAAGGATTGGATCACATGAGCCGAGAAAACGTTTACCTTTTAGGCGGTTATCAGACCGATTTTGCCCGCAACTGGGCACGGGAAAACAAGCACATCAGCGCGATGATGCGGGAGGCCTACGAGGGCTCGCTGGCCGTGACCCGCATAGAGCCGCGGGACATTCAGGCGGCCTTTATCGGCAACTTCGCCGCCGAATTGTACTGTATGCAGGGGCATTTAGGGGCCTTTTTTGTCGATTTTGACCCGGCCTTTCGCGGTCTGCCGACCTGCCGGTTTGAAGGGGCCTGTGCCTCCAGTGCCCTGGCGGCCCTGTCGGCGATGGCTCATATCCAGGCGGGCCTGTATGACTGCATCGCCGTCGTCGGAGTCGAGCAGATGAAGACCGTCTCGCCGGCCAAGGGCGGCGACTATCTGGGGACGGCGGCCTGGTACGAGCGGGAATCGGCCGGCATTGAGTTTCCCTTCCCCAAACTGTTCGGCAAACTCGGCGATGTGTATGAGGCCCGCTACGGTCTGGACAATCGGCATCTGGCCCGGATTGCGGCGATTAATTATGCCAACGCCAAGCTCAATCCGAACGCCCAGACCCGCGATTGGTTTATGGATTATAACCATGCCTGCCGAACGGGACAGTATAATACCGCCATCGTCGGACGCATCAAAGTAACGGACTGCTCGCAGGTGACCGACGGGGCTGTCTGCATCTATCTGGCCTCGGAGCGTTTTGCCGCTGAATATGCCCGCCGGCTGGGGCAGACACCGGCGGCGCTGCCGCGGATTTTGGGCTGGGGCCATACGACAGCCCCGATGGAGTTTGTGACCAAAGTCGCCGAGTCTGAAGGGCAGCCCTATGTCCTGCCCTGGACCCGCAAGGCGATTACCGATGCCTACCGGCGGGCCGGACTGAAGGACTGCTGGGATTTGGATGCCATTGAGACGCACGACTGCTTTACGACGTCCGAGTACATGGCGATTGACCACTTTGGGCTGACGGAGCCGGGGCAGTCGTGGAAGGCGATTGAGGAGGGGGTCATTGAGATGGGCGGACGGCTGCCGATTAATCCGTCCGGCGGGCTCATCGGCTGCGGCCATCCCGTCGGGGCCACCGGTGCCCGCCAGCTGCTGGATGCTTATAAGCAGGTGACTGAGACCGCCGGCGACTATCAGGTGCCCGGCGCCCGCCGGGTCGCCACGCTTAATATCGGCGGCTCGGCGACGACCAACGTTGTGTTTATCGTCGGACGATAACTTTTTTCAGATTCCTTCTCTATGACGAACGAACAGACAATTCAGATTGTACCGATGAAGGCCGAGCATGCACGGGATGTGGCACGCCTTCACATTGAAGGAATTCATCAGGGCTTTATCAGTTCACTGGGGGAGGAATTTGTCACGGCGCTGTATGAAACACTGGCGGAAAGCGCTGAGAGTTTCAGTTATGTAGCTGTAGCGGACGGCAGGGTCGTCGGGTTTGCTTCGTTTACGACCAATTTGAGAAAAGTTTATCATTCTGTGCTTCGCAAACGCGGACTGAAATTTGTCGGCCTTCTGCTTCGAAAGGTTTTTTCTGTTTCGGTGCTTCGCCGGATTCTGGAAACACTGCTCTATCCTCGGCGAATCGGCCGTCTGCGTCTTCCGGATGCCGAGCTGCTTTCGATCGGGGTGGCCGCAGACTGCCGCGGACAAAAACTCGGCAATCGTCTGATTGAGCGCGGCTTTCAGGAATGTGCGGCACGGGGAATTGAACGGGTCAAAGTGCTGGTGGCGGATTTTAATGAACCGGCGAATCGGCTGTACAGGAAAACCGGATTTCGCCTGGCGACTCAGATTGTCAACCACGGCATTGTCAGCAATGTTTATGTGGCGCCCGTCCGGTCTGTTGTTCCCGAAGAACACAGGCTGGTCTTCCGCTCCATGCGGCTGTCTGATGTGGACCAGGTGGTTACGATTCATCGGTTTTGTTTTTCGCCTTCCGTGTCGCTGTTTTCTGTGTTAAATCCGCGGGTTGCCCGGCATCTGTATGCTCAGTATGTAGAGGAGCCGGACAGCCTGGCGGTGGTGATGTATGATACAGCGACGGGACTTGTGGCAGGTTATGCCGCCGGAACACTTCGTCCGGGTTTCCAGAAGCGGTTTTTCAAACGGCACTGGTTTTTGGTCGGCTGGTATTTTTTCTGGGCTTTGGCGGCTCATCCTTCTCTGTTTGCCCGATTGGCTCGAACGATGCTCCGGCGGGAGCGGTTTGACGAATACCGCCGGCATCCTGAACAGTTTGAGAATACGCCGCCCTCCGGGCCGGTGGGATACTTTATGCCGATTGCGCTGCATCCGGATTATCGGGGCGGAGGCAACGCCGTTCGTTTGGCTCGTGCATTAATGGATGAATTCTTCAAACGAGGGGTTGTCCGAATCCGCGGCAACAAAATCGATATAAACAATATCGCCAGCCGCAGACTGTTTGTGGAAAAACTCGGCTGGAATTCCGCCGTCATAGAAAATGAATCGGTCGCCGTCTGGGTTGACAGACCTGCGGCGGAGGAACCCAAACAGCAGCCGATGTTGCCGCCTGTGCTGCTTTCTTTTTCCCTTCAGCCGCCGGCGGCGTTCATTACCTACGGCTGGTGCCGTTCCTCCTATGCGGTTCTTTTTTCGCTGGGGCAAAAAGGTATAAATGTTCATGTAGGAGATGCCTCTTCTTTGGCCATGTGCCGTTTTTCCCGATACAGCCGTTCGTTTATCCGGCTGCCGGATTTCTTTCTGGAACCTGAACGCTACATCGATGCTCTCCTCAAGGCGCTCGAGCGGTCGGAGGCGGAGATTCTTCTTCCCTGTCATGAAGACATCGGTTTAGTCAGCCGCTTCCGGGACCGGTTTCCCGGGTACATTCGGACTGCCGTGCCGGCATGGCAAACCTATCAGGCGGCGGAGGACAAGCTGGAATTGATGCGGCAAGCGGCCAACTTCGGCGTTCCGGTCCCGCAGACGTGCTCCGTTCAGTCAGAACACGAACTGGAAAAGGCCGTACGAGATTTCACCTGGCCGGTGATTCTCAAAACGCGTATCGGCAACAGTGCAAAGGGGGTAGCCGTTACCCACAGTTGGGAAGAGTTAAAGCAGCAGTTTCGATATTTGATTGATACCTATGGACTCGAAGAGGGCCGCTGGCCGTTTTTGCAGGAGTATCTGCCCGGAAGGGCGGCCGGTGTCTGCGCCCTCTATGACCGCGGCAAACCGCTGGCCTTTTTTGCGGAGGAATACCTCCGCTGCAAGGAACCGAATCGATTCGGGACCTCGACGATGAGAAAAACACTCGAGGACCCTGTTCTTGTGGGACATGCTCAAAAGCTTCTCGGCGGCCTGGGATGGCATGGTCTGGCTCATCTGGATTTTATCCAGGATGCGGCGGGAACCTGGCGGCTGATTGAACTGAATCCCCGTCCCTGGGGGGCGATGGCACTGGCTCTGTACGCCGGTGTGGATTTCCCCTGGCTGTGGTATCGTCTGGCCAAAGGAGAGGAAATGTCCTTTGCGGATTTTAAACCGCAGTCCCTTTTCTGCCGCTGGATTTTGGGAGATTTTTTTGCGTTCGTGGAACTGCTTAAGAAGGGACGTTTTGCGGAGGCCGGGCGGGTTTTTCTGCCTTGCCGAAACTGCCGACACGATGATTTTCTGCTGACGGATCCGCTGCCGTTTGTCTTTCAGCATCTGGACTATTTTGTGAAATTCCTTAAATCCGGCGGCAGTCTGAATCCTGCCACGAAAAATATGGTTCGATAAACAATTTTTAAGACACACCGATATGGATGGGCTGTGGATTTTTGTTTTTAGTTTGGCTGCGGGTTTGGCCGCCACCTGGCTAAGCCGCCAGCTGGCTTTGCGATTGAATATTGTGGACCGGCCGGACAACACCGTCAAAACGCACGGCCGGCCGATTGCCTATCTGGGCGGGCTGGGCATCTGGGTCGGGTTTGCCGTCGGAATGCTTTTGCATCTTGCGGGGGCGGAAAAATTTGCCGGGCTTGTCTGGTTTCTGGCCGCCTCCGTTTTGATTTGTCTGGTCGGTCTGGCGGATGATATTCTTTCGCTGTCTCCGGGCCGCAAAATCGCCGGACAGCTTTTGACAGCGGCTTTGGCCGTCTTTTTTCTGAATCCTCATCTAAAGGAAGTTTTTCCGCAGCTGTCAGCCCCCTTTGCGGCGGCGGTTTCATTCGGCCTTCTTGTCTTTTTTGTTCTCGGGGCCTCCAATTCCGTCAATCTCCTCGATGGACTGGACGGCCTGTGCGGAGGGGTGACATTTTTGATTTGTATCGGGTTTTTTCTGCTGGCGGCGATGAGCCGCTCGGTCTTCAGCCCGTTTCAGGAAACGGCGGCTTTGTCTTTGGCTGCCGCCTGTGCCGGGTTTCTGGTGTTTAATTATCCGCCCGCTTCCATTTTTATGGGCGATGCCGGCTCGCTTCTGATTGGGTTCCTGCTGGCCTGTCAGATAATTTTGTTTCTGCTGCAGGGCCCGGCGGTTTTTCTGGCATCTCTGTTTATCTTTGGCCTGCCGATTTTAGATACCTCGGTGGCCATTCTTCGCCGGCTTCTGAATCGCAAGCCCCTTTTTGTCGCTGACCGAGGGCATATCTACGACCAGCTGGTCGACCGGGGCTTTACAAAAACGCAATCCGTCTGGGCCTGCTATCTCCTCACAGCCCTGTTTTCCGCCGTCGGCCTTCTCGGGTTTCGACTCGGTCTTCGACCGGCCCTTCCACTCTACCTCTTCACCATTCTCATCACCTTCCTCATCATCTGGAAAAAGGGCTTTCTCCGGAAAGTCTGATTTTTCCTGCCGATGGTTCTGCTGACTTGCTGTCAGATTTCTTTTCGCTTGTAACAAGACAATATAGACACACAATGGTGTATTGGTAGATTGTATTGACCTAAAATCGAAGAAAACATTAAAATGGGTTAACTCGAAAAAGCTTGAGAGGAGAAAAAGAAAAGGGGGTATTTTTTAGAAATCGCTGCTTCTTTCCGCATCATTTTTCCTTGCCATGGGTTTGGCGTATTCGGGTCAATCGGGTGATTTAACCGGGGATGGGGTTGTGGACATCCAGGACCTTTCCGCACTTTCCCAATACTGGCTGTCTCAGGTTCCGTCTGTTCGACACTATCCGGTTGCCGTGACGGTAGCCGCATCGAATGCTTCGCCGGAGGACAAGGCCTCCGCGGATTTTGTCTGCGACGGAGTCAATGACCAGGAAGAAATTATGGCGGCCTATCAGGTTATCTTAAGCAGGACGGCGGATGTACACATCGGCGGGGCTGTTCGGAATTTATACATCGGCGGCAAGATTGAATTTACGGCGGGGTGGTATAATATTGACGGTGTGATCAACATCACTGGGCCCGCTCCTGTAACGCTGGAGGGGGTTGGTTTCCAAAGTGATTGGCGCACATCTTCATTCTATGGTGCCGGTACCGTTCTGAAACTGAATTATTTGGGGACCCTTTTAAACTATACGTATACATCTGACCCGCCTTCCGGCTGGTCGTGCGGGCAAATTCGCGGCATCTGGTTTGAGGGGAACAGCGCGGGTCTTTCCGGCACCTACGCCAATGCCCCCGGTTTGACTTTCAGTGCAGGCATCCGAATTTCCTCCAAAGGGGATGTGCATATTACCGACTGCATGTTCGCCAATTTTGAACATGAATGGGTGCTGTATTCAAGTGCCCATGGGATTTGGGTCGATCACTGTGATTTTGAAAACAGTTATCCAATCCGGGGAATTGTTTATTTAGATACATGGTCCGGGCTGAAACGCGATTGGATCAGCAGCTGTCATTTTGCCCGCTGTGCCCAATCAACCTCTTTTCCGGCGGTATATGGAATTTATGTGAATCATAATATGGTTTGGATTAGCAGCTGCAATTTTGAACGGATCAGCACGGATTGCTCGGAAACCGTCCCTTACGGGATTTATTTAAATCAGGCCAGGGATGTCAAGATTACGAACTGCACTTTTTCCTACGTGTGTGAGCCGACAACCAAACCTGTCCAAGCGGCCGGAGCTGTCATTTATGTCTCACCCAACAGCAGCGGGTCCAAAATCATCGGCAATACCTTTGAAAACAGCGCCGGAGCCGTCGGAGCCAAAGTCCTGTCGATTAATGCCCCGGATGTCATCATATCCGGCAACACGTTCAGTGCCTGCAATCTGACTTCGGATGTGTCTTCAGAGGTCTCCTCCGTCCTCGAACTGCTCTCCAATGCCCGTCGAATCAAGGTTGCTGACAATATTGTGCAGCAGTGTCTGGATAATCCCGCCGGCTGCGGCATTCGTATCAGCGGGGCCAAACAGATATCCCTAACCGGAAATATCATCAGTTCTCTGCCTTCGGATGCAATTTGGATTCAAAGCGGCAGCGAGGATATTCTGCTTGAGGGCAACAGCGGGTTTGCCTGGGGAGATGACGGCGCTTTTGTACGCCTGGAGCGAAACACCAGGCATCTTTCCATTCTCAGCAATCAGGCCGATGGAACCCTCAGTGCATCAGCCCGCAGCGGGGCTTTTCTCTGGGCGGCCGCCGGCTCGCAGGGATTGGTCGAAAATCTCTGCTTATCCGGAAATCATATATACAATGTCGACCATTCTTTTCATCCGAATACGGATTGGGCATCGGTAAGGGATTTTACCGCATCGGCAAACAAAGGGTTGAATGCAGTTTTCAGCGGTCCTTGCGACAGTGTCTTGCCTCCGCTTCCGATGGCGGCATTCGATACATCTTTCGGCCCCCTCAGTGCGGTGCTGATGGATGGTTCCCAACCGGGTGAAATCTGTTACTTCGAGATGAAAGAGGGAGCTGCAGCCGTCAATCTGACAGTCAATCCATCCATTCCTCAGGCAACCCGCATTTATGTATTTGACGCAATTGGGGAAAATCTAATGGTGCTCTGGAACGGGTCGGTTTGGGTCGAACTCCAAAAAACCTGCGGGCAGATGGATTAAGGGTTCATTGGGAGACAATTTTTCGGGAAATTTTGGTTTTTGGCGGCTGAATGTCTGGAGGATTGTTTCGTTTTATGGTAGAATCCTGAAAGAAAACAACAATCGCAGATTCCAGAGGGGGTTTGTATGAAGACAGGGAAAGTCCGCTACTGTACAGACATTCGGCAGATTTCTTTTTTGTCCGAAAAAGAAAAAGCCCTTATGGAACCAGTCGTCAGGCAATTTCCCTTCCGGGCCAATGACTACTATCTTTCCCTGATTGACTGGAATGACCCCGCTGACCCGATTCGGCGAATGATTGTGCCCAGCGCCGATGAACTGGAGCCGTGGGGCCGGCCGGACCCCTCTGATGAAAGCGCCTATACCGTGATGCAGGGAGTCGAGCACAAATACAACACCACGGTGCTGCTGCTGGTCAGCGAGGTCTGCGACGGCATCTGCCGCTACTGTTTTCGCAAGCGTCTCTTTGCCCGCCAAAAGCAGGAAATTCTCCGTGATTTGCCGGCGGCCCTCGAGTATATCCGTTCGCACACGGAGATTACCAACGTGCTGTTGACCGGCGGCGACCCGTTCGTGCTGTCCACACGCAGGCTGGAACAGATTATCGCTCCGCTGCGTCAGATTCCCCACGTGCAGATCATCCGCATCGGAACCCGCATCCCGGTTTTCAATCCGTTCCGAATTCTTGAGGATCATGATTTGCTCTCTCTTATTGAGAGATATTCGCTGCCGGACAAAAAAATCTACATCATGACTCACTTCTGTCATCCGCGCGAGTTGACGCCGCAGGCCCTCGAAGCCGCTCATCGGCTTCAGAAGGCCGGAGCCGTTCTGTGCAACCAGTGCCCGCTGATTCGCGGCGTCAATGACAACCCACAAACCCTGGCTCTGCTGATGCGCCGGTGTTCCTTTGCGGGGATTGTGCCGTATTATCTGTTCCAGTGCCGACCCGCTCTGGGCAATCATGCCTATACCGTGCCGATTGAAGAGGGCTATGACATTCTCCGTCAGGCCAAGTCAATGGTCTCCGGTCTGGCCAAACGGCTGCGTTTTGTGATGTCTCATTCGACCGGCAAGCTTGAAATCATCGCCAAAACGGGTGAGTACACCTATTTCAAATATCATCGGGCCGCCAATGATGCCGACAGCAGCCGTGTTCTGATCTGCCGTTCCAATCCAAAGGCCTGCTGGCTGGATGATTATGAAGAAGTCATTCACGATTACCCGCCGGAGCGTCCGTATCATTATTACGGCCCGGAGTAATCGTTGGCCTGATTCACAACAGAAGACAAGAGGACCTTCAGACCGGCCGGATGGGAATCCCCCGTTGGGCCAGATACTCTTTCACCTGCCGGATGGAATAGGTTCCGTAATGAAAAATTGAGGCGGCCAGGACGGCGTCGGCCCGGCCTGCTTCAATGACCTCGGCCATGCTCTCGAGCGTGCCGGCCCCGCCGGAGGCAATCACCGGAATATCCACCGCCTCCGCAATCGCCCGCGTGAGGGCCACATCATACCCCGCCTGCGTGCCGTCGGCATCCATGCTGGTCAGCAGGATTTCCCCCGCCCCCAGCTCCTGAGCCTGCACGGCCCATTCCACCGCGTCCAGCTCCGTCGGCTCCGAGCCGGCCTTGACACAGACATGCCAGCGGTTTGTTTGTCCGGGGGTGCGTCTGGCGTCAATTGCCAGCACAACGCACTGACTGCCGAATCGGTACGCCGCTTCCGAAATCAAGTGTGGATTGCGCACCGCCGCCGTATTGATGGAGCATTTGTCCGCACCGCTTCGCAGCAGAAGTCCGATTTCATCGGCACTCGATATCCCGCCGCCGACCGTGAAGGGGATAAACACCCGCTCGGCCACCTTTTCCACCATCTCTACGATGGTTTTGCGGGAGCGAATCGTCGCCGTAATATCGAGAAAAACCAGCTCATCCGCCCCTTCCTCGCTGTAGCGGGCCCCCAGTTCCACCGGGTCGCCTGCATCCCGCAGATTGACAAAATTCACTCCCTTGACAACCCGGTTGTCTTTGACGTCCAGACAGGGGATGATTCGTTTGGTCAGCATACCGCCTGCTTCTCACAGTACTGCACAAAATTTTTCAAAAACCGCAGCCCGTCGGCCGCACTCTTTTCCGGATGAAACTGGCAGCCGAAGATGTTCTTTTTCTGCACCGCGGCGGGGATGCGGATTCCATAATGCGTGCAGGCCGTCAGCGTATCCGGGTCGGAAATCTCTGCATAGAAGGAGTGTGCAAATGCAAAATGCCTTCCCGGCCGCATATCCTCCAGCAGCGTCATCCCCTCCGGAATCTCCACATAATTCCACCCCATATGCGGAATCGTCAGCCCCAGATTTTGCGGAATCGGCACCACCCTGCCACGGATAAGTCCCAGACAGCGGTGCACGCCCATCTCATAGGTTTCCTCAAACAGGATTTGATAACCCACGCAGATGCCCAGCAGGGGCTTGCCGGCCGCAGCTTGTTCTTGAATGACGTCGGCAATGGGGGCGACATTCTGCATTGCATAGCCGCTGGCCCCGACCCCGGGCAGAATCAGCCCGCGGGCCCGTCGGATGTCGGCGGGCTTGCACGAAACCTCGATCGGGGCCCCAATGTATCGGAATGCATTGATGACACTCCGCACATTCCCCACACCGTAATCAATAATCACCAGCATTTTACGAAACCGCCAAGCAGGAAAGAATGACTCCCAACGTGAATCCTCAGGGGCAGTCCTGAAGAGAAACAGCAAACGGAGAGGGCGGGATTCGAACCCGCGGTACCCTAAAAGGGCACACTGGTTTTCGAAACCAGCTCGATCAGCCGCTCCGACACCTCTCCACGTCCGGCCGCATCGGCCTTCACGGCCTTTACCATATCAACATCAGGTTTTTTTTGCAATCAGGAACGGCGGTTTTTTGTTCCATGAAAAAGAGAGGCTTGAAAATGGTTATAGGAGAAAAAGGTTTGCCTTTTACAAGAGAAACCATATAGACAATGTCGTTATTGTCCGTTTTTCTTTTATCTTTTTTTAACATTCGATTCATTCTTGCCTAACAGCGTCCCATTACAACGTTGCCCGTCTTGACTGCGGTGTGCGCTGCAGTTCGTGTGTGAAGTGTGTCCAAACCGGTGTGTGTATGAAAAGCAGGGAACGTTTCAGGAAAGAAAGGAAAAGGTATGAAGAGAATTACAGCAAGTCTTTTGGTATGTGGGCTTCTGGCGGTCGGCATGGCGCAGGGGGCCGAAATTCTGGTCACCAGCAATATTGCCACTTCGACAACCTGGACGGCCGACAACACCTACAATCTGCAAAATCAGATTTATGTTCTGCCCGGTGCCACGCTGACGATTGAACCGGGAACGATTATCGCCAGCACCCCGACGACGAACGGTGCCGGCTCCCTGGCGGTCTGCCGCGGAGGCAAAATCTATGCAGTCGGAACGGCTCTGAAGCCCATTATCTTCACCTCGAAGAATGATGATTTCAAAACCTGGCGTCCGGTCTGCAATGAGTGGGGCAATCTGACCATTATGGGCAGAGCCATGATTTCCAACACCAACATTCTCAGTCAGCAGTCCTGCCCCCTCGGCTCCAATGTTTCCCCGATGGAAGGGCTTGTGGAAGAGTTTCCGGGAGATACGCGGGTTCTTTACGGCGGCAACGATGACAACGACGACAGCGGCTCGCTGATGTATGTCTCGATTCGCTACGGCGGTCGCGTGGTCGGTCTGGCCAATGAACTCAACGGGCTTTCGCTGGGCGGTGTCGGCCGTGAAACGGATATTGCTTACCTCGAAATCATGAACAACGTGGACGACGGCATCGAAATCTGGGGCGGAACTGTCAACCTCAAGTATGTGAGCATCTGGAACGTCGGCGATGACTATTTTGACCTCGACCAGGGCTGGAGAGGCAAGGCCCAGTTCGGTTTGGTTGTTCAGGGATACAGTGCGGATGCCGCTCAGGGGTCCGGTGTGTGCGACCACTGCTTTGAGATGGACGGCGCTGAAAACTCGGACGCCCAGCCTGTAACGACGGCGAACATCTATAACTTTACGGCTATCGGACAGCCCTTAGCCGGTCGGGCCGGTACGGCCTGGAGAGGCAATGCCCGCGTCCAGTTCCACAACAGCATTTTTATGGAACTTGGTACGAATTTGGTTCGGTTTGACAACGCCAGCGATAACGACAACGGTTATGCCTACAACGGAACTCTCACGTGGGCGGAAACCTGGACGACACCCTATAGTGAAGCATGGAACAAGTCCAACCCCAAGACCGGCGGACACCCGAATGTCAGTTGTGCTTCCGAGGCCGACCTGCAGGCGATGTACCAGGCTCAGACCTCCGGCAAGCTGGCTGAAATCAACTACTGCGTATTCTATAACAACCTGAACTCCGGCGCTTATTCCAACAGCAACGGGTACAACTATGTTGCCGGTCTGAGCGGCAGCAACTGCGTTGGAAATATTTTCGCCACACAGAGCCCGATTCGTGCTTTGGTTCGCGGGGCGGATGTGACGGCCGGCGGCAAGACCCTCAAGCCGGTTGTGTTCATTGATCCCCGGGCGGTCAACGATGCTTTGACGGCGGCTCCGGCGGCTCCGGCGGATGGGTTCTTCACCCCGGTTACCTATCGCGGTGCCTTCAGCGCGTACGACAACTGGCTGGTCGGCTGGACAGCGGCTTATCAGTACGGGATGACCGGTCTGCAGGGTGATGTCACCGGCGATGACCAGGTGAATCTGGATGATATCTCCGTTCTCAGCGAGAACTGGCTCCTGAGTCTGTAAATTGAACTTCGCACCAGACTGGAAGTAAGGGAAGGGGATGGCAGAAGACGGCTTCTGCCATCCTTTTTTGTTTCAGTCCGTTCGGGTCTAATCGAAACCTAATCGTTTCCAAATATACCGAACACAAAACCTGTATAAAGTCCCGCGAAATACTCAAAGTCTGTTAGACAAGTCCGGCTTGTCAGAAAAGGATAGACCTATGAAGACGATTATCCGTTTGCTGTGGATTGGCGTTCTGACCGCCGCTGTTTGCCCAGCGGCAGAAAAGAAGCCCCAACCCTCTGGGGCTGCGAGCGAAGCTTCGGTGCAGGAATTGCAGGACCAGCCCCTGGAACCCTGGCGGCTTGAACTGCTCGATGTGGCGTTTGAGACCGCTGCAAAAATGCCCATCAAGCCGCATTTGAAGGACCGAAGCCGCACTCAGGCTATGGTGGTGGAAACCGCGCTGAAGCTGAACCAGCCCGAACGGGCGCTTCGATACCTGCAGCAAATCGAGAACTGGAGACGCGGGGCCTGTCTGGCGGACCTGGCCGTATACGCAGCCCGTCAACAGAATGCTCCGCTGGCGGAACAATATCTTCGGCAGGCCCGTGAGATTGCCGAAAAGGGCCTGTCCGGTGCTCACCAGGAGCCCGTTCAGGAATGGCGGCGGGACCTGATTCAATCCAAAATTGCTCAGGGTTATGCCCAGCTCGGGCAGCTCGAAACGGCCCTGAAAGCCCAGGAGGGGCTGGAGCCCTCTCAGCGGGGAAAGATGCTGCTCGGCGACTCACAGCTGCAGCAGAAAGACCTGTTCGACAAGGAGGTACAGCGTCTGGATTCTGAATTGAAACAAAACAATGCAGATGTACGCAACAATGTTCTTTTTTCGTATGCACAAATGTACGAAATGGTGTATGACCGACAAGAACAGCGGTCTCAGCTGGAGGAGAAAATCAGGAATTCCTGGTCGCCTTTGCCTGTCTTTCTGCGGATTCAGCTGCTCACACGGCTGACAGAGGCCGCCCTGGACCATAACGACTCCGCCAAAGCTCTCGAACTGCTCGATGAGGTCCGCCGGTTGATGGAAAAATATCAGTGGCCGGATGAGACGCAGTTTACCCTTGGGGCTCCCCTGGCTGCCCTTCGATATCGGGCCGGACAGCCGCAAGAGGCTGAAAAGGAGGTCCAAACGCTTCTGAAAAGCTATGAAGCCAAAAGGCAGTCCATCTTCAATATCTATCGAGCCGATGCTTTGCGGCCCCTGGCGGAGGCCTATGCACAAATGGATGACAAGGACACCGCGCTGGCTCTTTATAAGAGAGCGGTCGAAGAAGGAGTCGAAAATCTCAATTCTCGTCCTCGGGCGGAGGATTTGGCGGCAACCTGCTGTTCGATGGTTCTTTTTGCGGTTGAACCGGATGCAGAATTGCGGGAACGGATTCGTCAGATTCACAAAGGATTGGGCCAGCCATGGTAAAACAGACGGCGTGCGGGGCTCTGGTTTGGCTGCTGATGCTGGCTATGGGACTGCCGGCTCGGGCCGCCGAGGGGATCGGCAGCATTCGCGGAACGGTCTATGACAGCGATTTCAATATGCCCATCGGGGCGGCCTCGATCGTGATTGCAGAGCTTGACCTTTCCGTCCAGACCAATCAGGACGGCCAGTTTCTTTTTTCGGAAGTGGCACCAGGAACCTATACGCTGATTGTTTCCAAATCCGGTTATACCCGCCATGTCCGCCCCGATGTGGTAGTGCAGAGCGGCCAAATGACGGAACTGGATGTGTCTTTAACCGGTGATTTTACGGATATTGAAGAGTTTGTTGTGGAAGACCTGCAGATGGGAGCGGGCACGGAAGCGGCACTGCTGGACCTGCGGATGGAAAGCCCGGCCCTGATGGATTCCATCAGTGCCGACTTGATGAGTCGAGCGGGTGCCTCCGATGCTGCCGGCGCCCTGCGGTTGGTTGCCGGTGCGACGGTTCAGGATGGGAAATACGCGGTCATTCGCAGTCTTCCTGACCGATACGTCAATTCCCAGATGAACGGCGCACGTCTGCCCACAGCCGACGCTGACAAACGGGCCGTCCAGCTGGACCAGTTCCCCGCCGCCGCCATCGAAAACATTCAGGTCAGCAAAACCTTTACACCTGACCAGCAGGGCGATGCTTCCGGAGGAGCGGTCAATATCATCCTGAAGGGTGTTCCGAACGAACGGACGCTCAAAGCGGATTATACCGCAAGCTGGGATTATCCTTCTGCGGGGAGCCGCTTTCTTGGCTATCAGGACGGAGGAGTTAACCGATGGGGTAAAGACGGCGGAGAACGGGATATTCAGTACAATCGGCTGGGAATGAGCTGGAACGGCGCTGTCGGAGTCAGTCCTGAGGAGCAACCGGACGATTACAAATGGTCCCTGTCCGCAGGGGATAAGTTCGACTTGGCAGACGGAACCCGGTTCGGCGGATTCGGCAGTTTCTTTTATGAAAAAGACAGCTCTTATAAGGAAGGACAGGATGATTCGTTATGGGTCCGAAGCCCCGGTCAATCCATGACCCCTCGACAAACGCAAATTGAAGGATGGGATTCCTTTAAAACATCACTCTGGGATATTCGGGAAAGCACCCAATCCGTTCAGTGGGGCGGTTTAGGCACCGCCGGAATCGAGCTGGAAGACCACCAGTTTTCTATTTTGTATCTTTATACACGCATAGCCGAAGACACCGCCACACTGGCCGAAAATACACGCGGGAAAAAAAGTCTGCATCGATATTGGCCGGACTTTTTCGGACCTGAGTTTGACAACTATGACCCGTATGACCCGGATCATCCCGGCAACTCCGAAGCCCCGGATGCCTCTCCGTATCTGCGTTCCGAAACGCTTGAATATACCGAACGGACCACCCGCACCCTCCAGTTCAGCGGTCGTCATACTCTGTTTGATTTGGACCTGAGTCTGGGCCGCTGGCTGCGGACTCTGCCGCCGGAGGTGGATTGGAAGATTGCCTACAGTTCCGCCGGGATGGTTCAGCCCGACAAGCGAATGTTCGGCACCAAATGGTATCCGCTGATTGAAGGCGGACAGGTAGTCGGTCAGCACCAGCCCTTTAAACCCTCCGCTAATTTTACGATGGGCTATCTCCAGAGAGTCTGGAAACAGATTACGGAAGACAGCGACCAATATCAGGTCAATCTCAAACTTCCGTTTGAACAGTGGGACGGTCAGGAGGGGTATCTAAAGTTCGGATTCTTTGAAGACACTGTGACCCGACGATACAATCAGGAGTCATTTGCCAATTTTGCCGATAATCAAATGGGCCCCAAAAAGCCGTGGGAGTTCTATTGGAGCAGTACATTTCCGACCGAAAATCACCCCATTACGGCCGGTCAGGTCGATGTGGACTATAAAGGCCTGCAAAAAATTTCCGCCTGGTATTATATGATGGATATGCCCCTGACCTCCCAGTTTAACCTGATTGGAGGAAACCGGATCGAAAAAACCAACCTTGAAATTGTCAACCAGCCTGAATCCGAGGTTTTCTGGTATCCTAAAGGTTCTTACACTGCCGTAAAACTCAACCCCGGTGATGCGGATGTCTCCACGCAGCAGACCGATATCCTGCCCTCTATCGGGTTTCAGTATCGTCCGTGGGACCCGATTACCCTTCGCGGCTCTTACAGCGAAACCATTGCCCGACAAACCCTGAAAGAATTAACGCCGATTATGCAAAGCGAGTACTTAGGCGGCGATGTCTTTATCGGAAATCCGGACCTGCAGACCAGCTCCCTGAAAAATTACGACCTGCGGCTGGATTACACCCCGTATGCGGGCAGTCTCATTTCGCTCTCCTGGTTTCATAAAAAGGTCAAGGACCCCATCGAGTATGTCCAGCGGGTTACGGCCTCGTTCGATTACACGACCGCCGTCAATTACCCGGAAGGCCAAATGAGCGGCTATGAACTGGAACTCCGTCAGGACCTGGCCCGTTTTTGGGAAAGTATGAACGGCCTTTCCGTCGGGGGCAACGCCACGCTGATCAATTCCGAGGTGACGCTTCCGCCTGATGAGGCCGCGCGGTTCAATCATCCCAATGTTCGTGCGCCGATGACCAAGCGGGATATGACCAATGCCCCGGCTTATCTTTACAATATCTATCTGACTTATGATGTACCCGAAGTCAAAACGCAGCTGGCCCTGTTTTATACGGTGCGCGGCGATACCCTCGTGGCTGGTGCCAGCCCGGGTGCCGGTCAGACCCGCGTGCTGATTCCCAGTCTCTATGAAACCGAGTACGGCACGCTCAATTTCAGTCTGACCCAGCCCCTCGGGTCTGTTTGGAAACTGAAGTTTCAGGCCAAGAATCTGCTCGACCCGGAAATCAAAACGGTGTACCGCTCCAAATATATCGGAGACGATGTAACCAAAAGTTCGTATCGGAGGGGAATGGAGTTTTCCCTCAGTCTAAGCGCATCTTTTTAGGACGCAGCAGAGCCGCAAACTTACCGGAAGCAAACAGGATTTTAATAAATCCCTAACAGGACAAAGGTAGAGTCCTCTCGTCCTGACAATGCAAAAAAGAATGAAAACGATTCAGGAAGGATGTTCGTAAATGAACAGAAGTCTTTCAGAAAAAACAGGCTGCGGAAAAGGGCATCCGAAGTTTTCACCGTCCGGCGTCCGTCGATGGCTGGTCGGGCTGGCTGTTGTCGGCCTTCTTTTCTCTCCGGTCCGGGCCTCGGACACAGCCGAGATGCTGGAAACCATCCGAACCACCACGGAAAAATGGGTGGAAACCCAACGGATTCTATCCAAAGAGAAGCGGGATTTCACCCTGGCCAAAGAACTCCTGGCCGAACGGATTGCGCTGCTGGAGCGGGAGATTGAATCGTTTGAAAATAAAATTCGAGAAGCGGACGCCGGCATTGCCGAAGCCGACCGCAAACGCAATGAAATGCTCGAGGAAAAAGATCGGCTGCTTGATGCTGTTTCTGTACTTAAGAAACTCGTCGACCAGATGGAAGAGCGGGTTTGCGGTCTGCTGGAGCGTCTTCCTGAACCGCTTCGTGAGCATGTAAAGCCTCTCAGCCAGCGACTCGGCAAAGCAACGGAGTTGTCCCGTCTGTCTTTGTCGGAGCGTTTTCAGAATGTCATAGGCATTCTGAATGAAGTAGACAAATTTCACAAGGAAATTACAGCTGCCAGCGAAATACGCACACTTCCGGACGGAACCTCGCAGGAGGTTGCCGCCGTTTACGTCGGCATCAGCTGCGGGTATTTCAGCAATCCGGCCCAGAGCGTAGGCGGATTTGGATTCCCGGATGAAAACCGGTGGAACTGGACCTTCAAACCGGAGATTGCTGGCTCCGTCAGCGATTTAATCGCCATATTGAAAAATGAGAAAACCGCTTCTTACATTCTTCTGCCTTTAACCATTCAGTAAATAAGGAATCAGCATGACACGGTCCTTTCGAACAACCATTCTGCATAGAAGTCTGGCTGGGATTCTCCTTGCGCTGGGGTTTGTCTCGGTCGGGTACGGACAAAACCAGACGGCGGATGTGAACGCCTCCGTTCAGAAAATTCAGCAGAAACTGGATGACAGTCTGGCCGAACTGGCTGCCTTCCGGCAGCAGATGGCCGAGGAGCTGCTGCCCCTGAACCGGCGAATCAACGAGCTGGAAAACCGGCTGCTCGAAGTCCGCCGGCAGTACCAGCAGACTTCCCGCCTGCTCGACGGGCGCACGCTGGACCTGAGCACCCTCCGCAATGAAATCAAGGCCCGTCAGGAGGAGGCGTCTTATCTGTCCGGCCTTCTGGGAGAATACATTCGCAATTTTGAATCCCGTCTGCATATTGCCGAACTTCAGCGGTATCGGGCGGTGCTCGAGGAGGCCAAACTGGCGGCGGAAAACCGAACCCTCAGTCCGATGGAAATTTATGAGGCGCAGGGCCGCCTGCTCCTGACGGCTCTGGACCGTCTGGAAGAAGCCCTCGGCGGGGCCCGTTTTGAAGGCACCGCTGTAGATTCCAGCGGTCTGGTGCAGAAAGGGACATTTGTTCTGCTGGGGCCGATTGCCCTCTTCCGCTCTCATGACGGGCGCGTGGTAGGCACCGTGGAACAGCAGCTCGGCTCTCTCGAACCGACCGTTCTGCCGTTTGAAAATCCGCAGATAGCCCAGACCGCCGCCGAACTGATTGAGACATCTCAGGGGCTTTTTCCCCTGGACCCGACTCTCGGCAATGCCCGGAAAATTGAGCAGACTCGCGAAACCCTTCTGGAGCATATTCAGAAGGGCGGCCCGGTCATGATACCGATTTTCGCCCTGGCGGGTGCTGCGTTTCTGGTGGCCCTGTTTAAATGGTTCAGTATGCTCTGGATTCGGATGCCTTCCGCCAAAAAAATCAATGCCTTTCTTAAGGCGGTTGCAAAAATGGATTCCGCCGAAGCGAAGGAAAAAGCCCGCGTTATCCGGGGCCCGATTGGGCAAATGCTTCGCGTTGGTGCAGAGCACATGAACGAGCCGCGAGAGCTCATCGAGGAGATTCTGTATGAAAAAATCCTGGCGGTTCGTCTGAAACTGGAGAGGTTTCTTCCCTTTGTTGCCGTCAGTGCCGCCTGTGCACCGCTGCTGGGGCTTCTCGGAACGGTGACCGGCATTATCAACACCTTCAAACTGATTACCGTGTTCGGCTCCGGAGACGTCAAAACTCTCTCCGGCGGCATTTCTGAAGCCCTGATTACAACCGAATTCGGTCTGATTGTGGCGATTCCTTCGCTGCTGATTCATGCCTTTCTCTCCCGCAAATCCAAAGGGATTCTCAACCAGATGGAAAAGACGGCTTTTGCGTTCCTTAACGAGCTGGCCAAAGCCGCCGCCCATACCCCATCGGTTTCGACGGCTCCGGCGGCTGCCGCCGAGCCGGTGCAGGGAAAGCCGGCTTTCCAGCCGTCTGTACAAATTCCGCCGTTTGTCCAGGCGGAACCTGAGACCAAAATCGCTGACATTCTCGTGCAGATTCTTGCCCTTGAAAACGGGGATTCTCTCGAGCGGATATTTGTTGTGGACAAAGCCGGTAAATATCTTGGTTCCATTCAGGTTCAGGAACTGATGGCCCGGCCTGTTAATACACCTGTAGAGCATCTGCTTGACCGCAAGGAATCTTTTATTCGAATTGATGCGCATCCCCGACAAGTCCAAAAGGCCTTCGAGCAGCACAAAGACACGCACCTTCCGGTTTTGGACCATCAGGACCGTCTGGTCGGTCAGGTAAGCCGGAACGCATTGAGTCGTCAGGAGGTCCAGTGAGCGAGATGAATCTTCCAATTCGGGTTTCCGAGATGCTGCGGTTTCTGCCCGAGTCGGTGCAGGCATTCTTTGCGGAGGCCTGGAACATCTGGCTGTCGGGCGGCTGGGCTATGACGGCCATTGCCGTCGTCGGCATTGTGATGTTCGGGCTTGGAGTTCATCTGTGGCTTCGTTTTGCGGAAAAAGGATTTTTCCGAATCCGCGAAAACATCTGGCGCCAGTGGCTCCGGCAGCCTGAGCTTCGAAGAGGAACCGTCGGGCGAATCTTCGATGAGGTATCCGGTTTTTCCACGCTCAAAGACTGTGTTCGTTTCTTTGAGGAACTCAAAACAGATGAGCTGGGACCTTTTGAAAGAGACCTGCGGGTGATGAAAATCTGCGTCAGCCTGGCGCCCCTGCTGGGACTGCTGGGAACTGTAACGGGGATGCTGGCCACGTTTTCGGCACTGGCATCCGGAAGCGGCGGAGAAAAAACCATGGCGATGGTTGCCGGCGGCATTTCCGAAGCCCTTATCACAACGGAGACCGGCCTGATTATCGCTTTGCCGGGTCTGTTTTTTCACTATCAGCTGGTTCGAAAACAGAACCGATACAAGGCCTTTCTGGCGCATTTGGAAACCGTCTGCACCCAGCATCTTTATAAACAAATCCTCCGGTCAAAAGGAGACAACTGATGGGACGTTTTCGTTCAATCGCATCCGATGACAATCAGGATGTCGGGATTGATATTTCCCCGCTGATGGACTGCGTCTTTATTCTGCTGATTTTTTTCATTGTGACGACCACGTTTGTGGAGGAAACCGGAATCGAGGTGGACAAACCGCAGGCGGCCTCCTCGGTGCGTCTGGAGAAAAACAGCATTCTGATAGCCCTGACCGATAAGGGACAGGTGGTGTACGGGGGACGTGAGATCGGCTTTAGCGGCATCCAGCCCCTTGTCAAGCGAATGCTCCAGAAAGAACAGGTGCCTGTGATTATTCAGGCCGATCAGGGGGCTCCCTCCGGCCAGCTGGTTCGGGTTATTGATGAGGCCAAACTGGCCGGGGCGGTCAAAGTGAGTGTCGCGTCTCGACAAGGCAGCCCGTAAGAGAATCGGATTTTCGGCGTATGCGTGCACTGTTTCGATGGTTCTGGAAACTGTTTCATCGTCTGGCGGTTCTGCTGGGCGGCATCGGGATGACCCTGCTGTTTTTCCTGATTCTGCCGCTGATGCAGACCTTGGCCAAGCCGCCTGCGGCGGACTTGATTCTGCGCCCTGTCGATACAGCCAAACTGGATGCTCCGCCACCGCCGCCGGAGGAAAAGCCGCCGCAGGAGCCGGATCCTGAAGACAAACCGCCGGAGCTGACCGAAGAGGCGCCGCCGCTGACGCTCGAGCAGCTGACGCTGGCGCTGAATCCGTCGCTCAGCGGGAGCTGGATGGAAGGAGATTTTGCCGTCTCCCTGCAGAATGTCGCGGCGGAAACCAAAAACGCCGAGGCCCTTTTTTCCATTGCAGACCTCGACCAGAAGCCGCGTGTGATTTATCAGTCCAGTCCGCTGATGACCAAAGAGCTCCGAAAGAAAACGCCCGGAACGGTGTATATTATTTTTGTCGTCGATGAACAGGGACGGGTCGAAAATCCAACCGTACAGTCCAGCACCGACCCGATTTTTGAAAAGCCCGCCCTGAATGCCGTCAAACAGTGGAAATTTGAACCCGGCCGGCGAAACGGTCAGCCGGTTAAGTTTCGTATGCGGGTACCGATTACGTTTCCGAAAGGATAAAAAGACATGGTTTGTGCGATTCGTTGTTCTGCGATTCTGGCTCTGATGGTGAGTGTATCTCCGTTTTGCGGGGTTCTGTGCCGGGCGGAGGAACCGGCTCAGCCGCTGCCGGAGTCTTTTTTGTCCTTCTGGAATCAGCCGGCTTTCCAGCAGCGTTTGGCGGAAAGCTACCTGGCGGAAACGGATATTGAACCCCGTCTGACTGTCGAAGAACGCGAACGGCTTCTGAAAATCCTGAATCTGATTTCGTCGGATAAGATGAATGATGCGGCTACCGCTCTTCAAAAAGAGCTGGCCCAAAATGCCGCCGCCAGCGCCGTTTTTGATTTTACGCTGGCCAACATTTATTTTCAACAGGAGAAACTGAATGAGGCGGCCGCCGCCTACCGGCAGGCCGTTCAGAAGTTTCCGAAATTCCGGCGGGCCTGGCGCAATTTGGGTCTGATCTGCATCCGGAACAGCGATTTTGCCGGTGCCGCCGCCGCGCTCACCAAAGTGATTGAGCTGGGCGGCTCCGATGCCGTCACGTACGGTCTGCTCGGGTTCGCCTATGCCTCGCTGGATGACCATCTGGCGGCCGAGTCGTCCTATCGAATGGCCGTCCTGCTGGACCCGGCTACGATGGACTGGAAAATGGGGCTGGCACGAAGTCTGTTCCGACAGGAGCGGTATCCGGAAGCCGCCGCCCTCTGTGAATCGCTGCTTCGGCAGATGCCGGATCGGGCGGATTTGTGGCTCCTTATGGCCAATGCCTCTCTCGGAATGAACAAACCGCTCAAAGCCGCCGAGATTTTTGAGTGGCTGGACACCCTGGGCCGTTCGACCGCCGAAAGTCTGCTGCTGCTTGGCGATATTTACATCAATGAGGAACTCTATGAATCCGCTGTCAGGGCCTACACACGGGCCCTCGAGCAGAAACTGTCTGTGCCTGCCGAACGGCTCCTTCGGGCATCCAGAGCCCTGATGGCGCGCGGAGCTCTGGCGGAAAGCCGGCAGCTGCTGGAGCGGATGCAGCAGGCCTTTGAAGGACAGTTCACGGATTCTCTGAAGGTGGAAATGCTCAAGCTCCAGGCCCGGATTGCTGTGGCTGAAGGCGCCGGCAGTGAAGAGCAGATTCGCCTGCTGGAGGAAATTATTGCGATTGACCCGCTGGACGGCGAGGCCCTCATCCTGCTCGGACAGCACTGGGGGAAAATGCAGAATCCGGAAAAGGCGGTCTTTTACTTCGAGCGGGCGGCGGCTATCGAGAAATACGAAGCCCAGGCCCGAATCCGCCATGCCCAGCTGCTGGTGCAGCAGGGCAAGTATGAAGAGGCCATTCCGCTGCTTCGGCGGGCTCAGCAGATTGACCCGCGGGACAACGTCCGCGAATACCTCGAGCAGGTGGAACGGGCCGCCAAAACCCGCTGATTGCTGTTCCAATGAATTGTATCCGGTTTTGCGGAATTCTGCTTGCCGCCGAATGGCTCTTGGGAGCCGGCCTGTGCGCTTTGGCCCAGAACGCTGCGGACAACTCGGAGACGGCCGTACTCATTCAGCAGGCACAATCGGGAGATGCCGGAGCCCAGTATCTGCTCGGCTTCCTGTATGCCGAAGGCCGTCAGCTTCCTCAGGATTGGTCCCAGGCTGCTTATTGGTATCGGGCGGCAGCCCTTGCCGGGGATGCGGATGCTCAAATTGCTCTGGCGGCTCTGTATGAAGAAGGCAGGGGAGTCCCGCACAATCCTGAAAAAGCCCTGTTCTGGTATCGGCAGGCGGCTCTGTCGGCCAACGGCTGGGCGCAGCTGTTCCTCAGTCTTCGACTGGCGGAAACCCAGCCCGTTTCCTCTTATCTGTGGGCCCTGCTGGCGGAGCTGAACGGGGTCGATGTCTCCGAGCAGAAAAAGAATCTGTTGGCTAAGAAAGAACAGGATCTCTTTGTCGATGCACAAGTCCGTCTGGGTGAAGCTGTTCGCCGACATCCGTATCTGACGGAACGCATCCCGGGGCAGGTCCGATATGTTTCAGAAGAAGAGGGGTTTTCCGTCTTGTTTCCTTCGCCTCCCGTTCAGCACCGGCTTGAGCATGACCCGAACAGTTCTACCGTTTACTGTCAGGCCGCTGCGGCGGACGGCCGTACTGTTTATCATCTGACTGTCCGGCGGTTTTTGTCTGATTCGGCCGACAGTCCCTCTTTCCAGCAAATCTTTATTCAGGATTATCTGGCTGCTCGGGCCCGTCTTTCCTCGGACGGCCGTCTTCTTCGCCAGACGACGCTGTATTTCGGACATCCAGCCGTACTGTTCAAACACACCGCGCCGGCCGCCGAAGGCCGAAGCATTCACCAGGGCCTTCTCGTTTTTGCCGGAAGGACCTTTTTCGTCCTGACCTGCATCTTTCCGGAAACGGCCCCGCCTCCGGATTTCCAGTCGTTTGTCAACTCTCTTGATTTTCCGCAAATCGGCTGCGGCCCGCTGCTGTGAGCCAGGCCCGCACCTGTTGCATCTGCCCATCCGGTCTCTGAGACGGCTCTTTATGAAAATTTAACTTAACCGCCCCGGCCCGCTCGCCGATGGCTTGCTCCGGAAGCAATCTTTTTCAGGAGCACAAAATATGGCGGACATCTTTGAATTCAGTTGCAGGGCGGAAAACGGCACAAATCGGTTCGGCGGGATGCTGATAGGGGCGTTTTTATCGGTCTTTGCTGTCGGCTGCAACGGTTCGTTCGAAAAGGGATGGAGTGCGTATCAGCGAAAGGAGTATGATGCGGCAGCGGAGATTTGGAGTCAATCCGCTGAATCCGGAGACCCGCGGGCTCAATTTTATCTGGGCCTGATGTACGAAGAGGGACTCGGTGTCGAACAGGATACCCAAAAGGCCGCTTACTGGTATGGGTTGTCCGCCGAACAGGGGTTTTCTCCTGCACAAAACAATCTCGGCCTCTGCTACTGGAATGGACAGGGAGTCGAGCGGAACCCCGACCGCGCTGCGGAATTGTTTGCGACCGCCGCCCAAAAGGGTTACCCCTGGGCCCTGCAGAATTATGGTCTGCTGTCGTTGCGGGGCGAGGGAACGGTTCAGGACCCCGTCCGGGCCTTCGGGCTGGTTCGCAGAGCGGCTCTGGATGGAAATCCGCAGGCCCAGTACACACTGGGGATGATGTATCGGGAAGGCCTGGGCACCAAACAGGATGTTCGAAAGGCCGCCAAATGGATGAAGCAGGCCGCCAATCAGGGCTATGCGCCGGCCCAGAATATGCTCGGGCTTCTGTATGAGGATGGACAGGGAGTCATTCAGTCCTATCCGCGGGCGGTCTATTGGTATGAACAGGCCCACAAACGCAATCTGCCCGCTGCTGCCAACAATCTGGCCCGTATGTATCTGAAAGGCCGCGGTGTCAAACCGGATTCGCAGAAAGTCCTTGACCTGCTTCGCCCGCTGGCCGAAGCCGGAATTCCTCAGGCCCAGGCCGGATTGGGCATCCTGTATCTGGAACAGGAATCCCCGGATTATGCCCAGGCGCTTTCCTGGCTTCAGCCCGCCGCCGAGCAGGGGGTTTCCGCCGCCTGTCATGCACTGGGGCTGATGTATGCCAACGGCCAGGGGGTCCCGCAGGATTATCCGCAGGCCGAAAAGTGGTATCGAACTGCCGCCGAAAAAGGATTTGCACCTTCTCAGAACAATCTGGCCCTGATGTATTATCAGGGTTTGGGGGTTGAGCGGGATTATCGTCAGGCGGCCGAATGGTTTCGGAAAGCCGCTCAGCAGAATGCCGCCCCCGCCCAATATGCCCTCGGCTGGCTGTATTACAGGGGCTGGGGAGTTGAGCAGGATTTCAACGAGGCCGCCGAATGGTTCCGGCGTGCGGCCGAAAACGGATTCCCCCGGGCACAGGCCGCCTTGGGCAAAATGTACCTGAAAGGGCAGGCCGTACCGAACAATTCATCCGAAGCCCAAAAGTGGCTCCAGGAGGCCGAGCGGTCGGCGTCCGCACAAAAGGAGCCCGACACCCGCGCGGGTGCCTGGGCCTATGCGAAGACCGAATCGAGGTGATGCGGCGCTGGATTTACGAGGTCCGGATGTCCGGCTTGCGATGAGCCGCTTTGATTGCTGCGGCAATCCCCGCGGTCAGCACCAGCGTCAGAAGACCGCCTACAATGCCGGATACGCTTGTGCCGACATCGACGGCAGGCCAGCGAGCGTCCTCGGATTCTTCCGGATGAGCGGTCTTAAAACTGTAATCCGGCAAAATCGCTGTTTTTTCCTGAATTTGAGCCAGCGAAGAATGAATGCCTTTTTCCGGTGATTCCAGTTCTTCTTTGCCCGATACCCGTGCCGTTGACCATTCCAGTCCGTCCGGATAGGTGGAGGCAAACCAGCTGGCCGCTCCGCCCAGCACAACGGCCGCCGTCAAAAACACCAAAGCCGTTCTGCGAATGGAAGGAGCCGGCAGGGCGGTTTTCGGCGAAAGGATAATTTGCGGTTTGTTTTGCAGGACAAACAGGACAACCGCCGACGTCGCAAGCCCTTCCACGATGCCGATTGCCAGATGAATCGGCTGCATCGCCAGCACAAACAGCCCAAAGGGCAGCTCGCTGATGCCGGACAAAACTGTTTCTATCACGACGGAAAAAGCCCCCAGCTGAAGACCGACAACCGCCGCAAGCATCGAACCCCAAAGGATACGTTTTCGAGTCGGGTTCTTTCCGGCAATCGGCTGGTAAATCAGCGGATAGGCAACAAAACAGGTCCAGAAACCCAGATTAAAGATGTTGCACCCGAGGGCCAGCAGTCCGCCGTCTGCAAAAAACAATGCCTGAATGACCAGAATTGAGGCCATCGTCACGAACCCCGCCCAGGGACCCAGCAGAACAGCCAGCAGCAGTCCGCCGCCCAGGTGCCCGCTGGACCCGGTGCCCGGAATCGTAAAGTTGAGCATCTGGGCCGCAAACACAAACGCCCCGGCCACCCCCATCAGCGGGATTTTGCTTTCCTGAAACTCCTGCCGGATTTTTCTGCAGGAATAGCCCAGCAGTCCGGCGCTGACGGCCCACATCGTCCCGCCGACTGCCGGCGACAGCAGCGCATCCGCCATATGCATGCAAAGCCCTCCGTTTCTTAGAACGTAATCACAGTCCGCACACCCGCTACGACGGCATCCTTTGATTCACCCATCCCGCCCGGATTGGTTACATACTGAATCGACGGCGTGATGGTCATCCAACCGGCTGCTTTCCAGGCGTAGTACGCTTCCAGCACACTTTCAAAATCTTCCGTAAATGGGCTTCCGCTGCGGTCGCTTAAAACCCCGTGTGCATAGCCGATGCCCAGCACATCCGCATCGCGTCCCTCCAAAAGCCCTTCATACTGGATGCCGCCGCTGTAAAAATGGCTGACGGCGTTCGACCGCCCATTCGCATAGCCGTAGCGGAAAAAGGTTCCGAGTCCCTGGCTGTCGTCCGGGCTGCTGTTTTCTTTGCAAAGCATCTGGTCAAAGCTCAGATAAAAGCCCGTATCGTCCCGATAGAATCGGGTTTCATCCAGAGCGGCCTTCGGCTGCGGGTCGTACCATACACCGACGCGATACGCTCCCGGCAGGGCCCCATTGGCCGAATTCAAGGCAGGTGTCAGTCCCGTCTCGGCCATATACACAAAGTAGTCTTCCTGATGAAAGGCAGTATTCAGGCCCGTTTCCCGCTTGTCCGCCTGGGCGTCCGCCGCTCCGAAGGAGATATACCACAGGTCAGAAGGCGCCCACAGCACGATTGCTCCAATCCCGTAATCCGGAAACGGAATCGTCGGGTTGTTCACGAGGGCCGAGTTGAGGAACTGCGTGTTTTCGTCATTGGCATAGCGGCTGCAGTCAAACGAGACCGGACAGCCCCGGCATTCAAACCCGCCGGTCATGTCAATTTTCCCAAACCGTACCTGAAGCGTATCGTCCCAGAGATTCTGCTGATACCACAGTTCAATCAGGTTCAGGGCCTCGCGCGGGGTAAAATCTCCGTTGACACCGAAGAGCGACTGAACGGAGGTTTCGTCAAGACCCCGCCGGGGCCAGGTGCCTTCGGCGTGCAGATACAGCGTACCGCCTGTCAGACCGGCCAGCCGCTCCATATCCGTGTCCAGTTCGAGGTCATAACTGCCCGACCAGCGTCCCTGATGCCGATGCGTGCTGATTCCCCCGCGGGCATTCTGCTGGTAAATGCTTGTCAGACTCAGCCCGAGCTGAATTCCCGACGGCTCCCAGAGTTCATTCAGGCCCGCAAATCCGTCCGTCAGCGACTCTCGCTGCCAGAGACTTTCAGTTCCTTCTGCAAAAGTTAACGAAGCAATCAGCAGGATAAATCCTATGAATCCCACAAACAGGTTCCGCATGAACCCTCCTTTCTCGATAAGCAAAGAAAGTTTAGATAAATCGTAAGAGACACGGCGCATAAAAATATATAATTCGTGCTACTGCGTCAAATAAAAATTTCTTTTTTTTTGGATGGAATACAATTCGGTTGAAAACGCCTTTGGAGAGAGTTGGAATATGGGGAAAATTGAACGCGTGGGAATCTCGCTGGAGCAGGAATTGCTTGCCAAGTTTGACGCCCTGATTGAAAAGCAGGGGTATCCGAACCGCTCCGAGGCCGTGCGCGACCTGATTCGGGCGCGGCTGGAGCAGGAGTATCTGGCCGACCCCTCGTCAGATGCCGTGGCAGCGATTCTCTTAATTTATGACCATCATCTGACCGGTCTGACCACCAAACTTACCCATCTTCAGCACAGCCACCTTCTCCATATTATCACCACGACCCACGTGCACCTGGACCATCACAATTGCCTGGAGGTTATAATTCTCAAAGGGAAAGTAAGGGAAATTCAGTCGCTGGCGGATCGAATGACCAGTCTGAAGGGGGTCAAGTTGAGCCGTGTGAACATTATGTCCGCAACGGGAGCCTAAGGAAGCCGGCGGCTACATCTGTTCAGGAGTTTCTATCCCCAAAAGGTCCTGCATTCCGTGCCGAATGACCCGTGCGGTCAGTTCGCACAGGAGCAGACGGCTGGGACGCACATCCGCCGGCGCCCCCAGCACCGGACAGGCGTTGTAAAACCGGCTGAATGACTGCGACAGGTCGTACAGGTAGGCCGTCAGCAGATTCGGCCGGTAGGAGGCCGCCGCCGATTCAATCGCCTGCTCATAGCTGATGAGTTTCTTGGCCAGTTCGATTTCCGCCGCATCCGACAGGACAACCCGCTCGATTCCCGCCAGTTCCCGCTCCACATCCACTTCTTTGCCCGCCGCCTTGCGCTCGATGGAGCGGATGCGGGCGTAGGCATACTGCATGTACGGGGCTGTGTTGCCGTCCATCGCCAGCATCTTGTCGAAGCTGAACACGTAGTCCGTATCGCGGTTGTTGGCGTAGTCGGCGTATTTGACCGCCCCGATTCCCACCGCCCGCGCGATGGCCGCCTTTTGTTCGGCGGGCAGAGAAGGATTTTTCTCCTCCACCACCGCCCGCGCCTTTTCCACGGCCTCTTCGAGCAGGTCCTTGAGTTTGACCGTACCGCCTTCGCGTGTCTTAAACGGCCGCCCATCCGGCCCGAGCATTGTGCCGAACGTCACATGCACCAGCTCCACCCGGCTGTCTGTCCAGCCCGCCGCACGGGCCGTCTCGAACAGCATTTGAAAATGGAGCGTCTGCCGTGCGTCCGTCACATAGACAATCTTGTCCGCTCCGAGATGAGCAATGCGGAACCGCAGTGCCGCCAAATCCGTCGTCGCATACAGATACGCTCCGTCGGATTTCTGAATAATGAACGGCAGGGGGGCGCCGTCCTTGCCGACAAATCCCTTCGGAAATACGCATACCGCCCCCTCCGAATCGACCGCCAGCCCTTTCTGCCGCAGTTCCTTGACCACTTCCGGCAGCATTGCCGCATAAAAACTTTCTCCCCGCTCATCCTCCCGCTTCAGCGTTATATTCAACAGGGCATAAATTGGCTGATAGTGCCGACGCGACTGCTCGACAATGTGCTGCCAGAGCCGAATGGTTTCCGGGTCGTGATTGTGCAGCTTGACCACCTCTGCCCGGGCCGTCTTTTCAAACTCTGGGTCCTGTTCGCTTCGCTGCTTGGCGTTTTGGTAGAAGACCTCCAAATCCGCAATCGCCGCCGAAGAGGGATTGTCCAGCACGTGCAGATATTCGGCCTTCAGGTACGCCGTCAGCATCCCGAACTGTGTTCCCCAGTCACCGATATGATTCTGTCGGATGACGCGATGTCCTTCAAAGTCGTGGACGCGGGCGATCCAGTCGCCGATGATAGTGCTTCGCAGATGGCCGACGTGCATTTCTTTGGCGATGTTCGGTCCGGAGTAGTCCACCACGATGGTTTTCGGTTTTTCCGCCGGCTCCATACCCAGTCGAACCGGGTCGGTGAACATTCCCAGCAGCCGCTGCTCCAGCAGAGAAGGTTTCAGACGCAGGTTGATAAAACCCGGGCCGGCAATCTCGACGGTTTCGCACAGGTCGTTGATTTGCAGAAGCCGGACGACCTGCTCGGCTAACTGTCTCGGATTCGTTTTGAGCTGCTTAGCGGCGGCCATCACCCCGTTGGCCTGGTAATCCCCGAAGGCCGGGTTTTTCGACGGGCTCACCAGTGCCGCCGCCTCCGCCGGACCGCCGGCCTTCCGCAGGGCCTCCGAAATCCGCTCCTCCAGAATCGTCAGCAGATTTTTCATCGCCTGCCCGGCTCCTCCAGCTCCAGCCGCTGGGCATCCCCCCAGAGCATCTCCAGATTGTAATACGCCCGCGTTTCCGCGTTGAACAGGTGCACCACCACATCCACAAAATCCAGCAGAATCCACCGTCCCTGTTCATAGCCGGCCCGCCCGAACCGCGGATAATTGAACCGCTCGCCTGCGTCCGAAATCTCATCGGCGACGCTGCGGGCCTGCCGGTCGCTGGTGCTGGTGGCAATCACGAAATAATTCGTTGCCGGACTGATAGTCCGCAGGTCCAGAATCACAATATCGCTGCAGTGCCGGTCCCTCGCGATTGCCGCCGCCGTCATCGCAAACTGCCGGTCCGGTGAAACGGGCTCCTTTTTGGTTTTTCGCCTGGCCGGTGCTTTCTCGGCCGGCTTCTTTTTTGACGTTTTTTTTGCTGCCAAAGCAGATTCCTCGCGAGTTTTTGCTCCATTCAAAAAACAGGGGCGACCATCAGGCCGCCCCTGCAGGATACGTTCGTGGAAAGGATTCGTCAAGGATGCCGCGTTAATTTCCAATCCCCAAGGTCCGGCTGAACCATTCCCCAATCATCGGTGAAAACCGAACCACAACGCCGCTGAACACCACGCTGGCCATCGTCATCAGCTTAATCAGAATGTTCAGACTCGGGCCGGAGGTGTCCTTGAACGGGTCGCCGACTGTGTCGCCGATGACCGCGGCCCCGTGAACGGGGTTCTTGCTGCCGTCCGGCAGTTTTTTGCCGCCGTAGGCGCCTTTTTCAATGTACTTCTTGGCGTTGTCCCAGGCGCCGCCGGCATTGTTCAGTGTAATCGCCAAAACAAACCCCGTGGACAAACCGCCCGCCAAAAGTCCCATTACGCCCGGTACTCCCAGCAGCAGCCCCGTCACAACCGGCACAATAATCGCCATTAGGGAAGGAACCATCATTTCCTTCTGCGCACCGGCGGTCGAAATCGATACACAGCGGGCATAATCCGGCTTCTCTGTTCCCTTCATAATGCCTGGTTTTTCCTTGAACTGCCGGCGGACTTCATTGACCATCGCGCCCGCCGCACGTCCGACCGCTTTCATCGTCATCGCACAGAAGACAAACGCCATCATTCCGCCGATGAACAGACCGCAAATCAGCTTCGGATTCATAATCGTCAAGTCATACGCACGAACAAAATCCAGCACTGAGGCGACTTTCACCGACTCCGTCGTAAAAACGGTCTCGCCCACTTTGAAAATGCCGCCGTTGGCAACCGACAGTTTCTTAATCCAGATGCGGATTTCCTCAATGTAGGCCGCCAGCAGGGCCATGGCTGTCAGGGCCGCCGAGCCGATGGCAAACCCCTTGCCCGTGGCCGCCGTCGTATTGCCCAAAGCATCCAGGGCATCTGTACGCTTCCGCACTTCTTCACCCAGTCCGCTCATCTCGGCGTTTCCGCCCGCATTGTCTGCAATCGGACCATAAGCGTCCGTTGCCAGGGTAATTCCGAGCGTGGACAGCATTCCGACCGCGGCAAACCCGATTCCGTACAATCCCATCGAGAAGTTTGTAAACCCGCCGGCACTGGCAAACGCCAGAATAATTCCGATAACAATCGTGACCACACACCAGCCCGTTGAGAACATTCCTACGGCAAATCCGTCAATAATCACCGTGGCTGGTCCCATCGGGGCCTGTCCGGCGATTCCTTTGGTGGGCTTGTATTCATCCGATGTATAGTATTCCGTAACCTGTCCGATAATCACGCCCGCAATCAGTCCCGCCACGACCGAACCGAAGATACCCCAGGTAATCATCCCCAGCCAGGCCATAATCAGCAGGGCAATCAGAATCAGCGCTGAGCTGCTTCCGGTTCCCAACAGCAGGGCCCGCAGCAGGTTCTTCTGCGAAGCTCCTTCTTTGCACCGCACCATAAAGATACCGACGATGGACAGCACAATGCCGATGCCCGCTACAATCAGCGGTGCCAGCACGGCCATCAGCTGGGAAACGCCCTTGATCTGCAGGGCCGCCGCCGGCAGGGCGGCACCCAGGGCCGCCGTTGCCAGAATCGAACCGCAGTAGCTTTCGTACAGGTCAGCCCCCATGCCCGCCACGTCGCCGACGTTATCGCCGACATTGTCGGCAATCGTCGCCGGGTTCCGCGGGTCATCCTCCGGAATGCCCGCCTCGACCTTGCCCACCAAGTCGGCTCCGACGTCCGCCGCCTTGGTGTAAATGCCGCCGCCTACACGGGCAAACAGCGCCTGAGTCGAGGCGCCCATCCCAAACGTAATCATTGTCGTGGTGATTTCAATCAGCTTCTGGCTCGGGTCCATTCCCGGATGCACCAGATAGAAATTGCCGAACAGTTTGAGTCCTTCCTTCATATGGGCGGCTGTATAGACCAGCTTGTCCAGAATCAGATACCACAGCGTGATATCCAGCAGGCCGAAGCCGACCACCACCAGACCCATCACGGCACCGCTGCGGAAAGCCACCTGAAGACCGCGGTTTAAGCTTTCCACAGCTCCCTGTGCGGTTCGGGAAGAGGCGTTGGTTGCCGTCTTCATTCCCAAAAAGCCGCACAGACCGCTGAAGAAGCCGCCTGTCAGAAAGGCCACGGGAACAAACGGGTTCTGAATGCCGTAATAGGACAGCACTCCGAAGATAAGAAACAGCACGACGAACACAACGGCCACAACTTTATATTGTCGTTTCAGATAAGCATAGGCGCCCTCCTGAACGTATGTGGCGATTTCAATCATTCTTTGGTTGCCGGCCGGTGCTGCCATTACCTTCTTGTAAAAATAGACGGCAAAGACCAGTGCCAGAATCGCGCAAACCAAAGCGCCCAAAGGAGCAAACCACTCCAAACCTGCCCCTGCGGCAGGTGCACCCTCTGCGGCCCAAACCGGTGCTGAGGTGAGCATCAGCATCAGGGCCGCCCCGACTGTCCAGAATGTACTTTGTGTTTTCACCTGTTCATCCTTTCCAGAATCTGTATCCTAAATTCCCTATTGTATGAAAATTGTAAACAGTGTATCGGTTTTTGGGGGTTTTTCAACCCCCAAATTCAAGGTTTCCATGCCCGTTTTTCAGCGGTCGGACTCCCAAGGGATTTGGGGAATCCCTTATGTGTGGTAATCCGCATTAATCGTTATGTATTCACGACTTAAATCGCATCCCATGCAGAAATCGCTGTGGATGCCTGCGCCCAGATATACCGTGATAGTATGTTCTTTCTGGGCGATAATCCGCGAGACCTTTTTGGGATCGAATCGTGCGGGTTGACCGTTTCGAAATACAGTAATTTGCCCAATTTTGCAAGTTAATTTTTCCGGATTTAACCGAACGCCGCTGGAGCCGACGGCGCAGATAATCCGTCCCCAGTTTGGGTCTGCGCCGTGCACCGCACATTTGACCAAATCATAGTTGGCGACTGCACGGGCGGCCTGACGGGCTTCGGCTGCCGAAGCCGCTCCCTCAATAACGACCGTAAACATTCGGGTCGCCCCCTCCGCATCCAGGGCCATCTGTCGGGCCAGGTCCAGGCACAGCTCCGTCAGTGCGGTTTCGAATCGATGATAGGCCCCGTCCTGTTTCTGAATCATCCGATTGCCCGCCAGACCGGAGGCCAGAATCATTGCTGTATCGTTGGTGCTTTGATGTCCGTCCACCGTCAGCCGATTCAGCGACTGGTCCACGGCCGTGCGGAGTGCTTTTTGCAGAAGCGGTTTGCGAATCGCTGCATCCGTCGTCAGAATGCAAAGCGTGGTAGCCATGTTCGGCCCAATCATTCCGGCCCCTTTGACGGTTCCGGCCAGCGTCACGGTTTTGCCGTTCAGTTTGACGGTTCGGACGGCGTTTTTGACTTTTGTGTCCGTTGTCAGAATGGCCTTGGCAAAATTCAATCCCGCGGCGGCTCCTTCTCCGAGGCGGGCGGCGGCCTTGCGGAGGCCTTCGCAGACGGTTTGAATCGGCAGGGGGTGTCCAATAATCCCCGTCGAGGCAATCAGAACCTGTTCCGGTCGAATCCCCAGCAATTCCGCACTGGTTTGACACATCTTTTGGGCGTCGGCAATCCCTTTTTGCCCCGTGCAGGCGTTGGCGTTGCCGCTGTTGATGACGGCGGCAAAGGTGCGTCCGCTTCGAGCGTGCTCCCGACAAACCGTCACAGCCGCAGAAACAATTTTGTTGGTGGTAAAGACAGCCGCCGCCGCTGCACCGTTCGGACAGTACAGCAAAGCCAGGTCCGGTTTGCCGCTGGCCTTAATGCCGCAATGCAGCCCGGCCGCCAGAAACCCTTTTGGGGCTGTAATCGTCAGGTTTTTCATCTTTGTTCCCTTCCTTGTTGTATCGTTCGAATGGATAAGTCAAAATTCAGTAAAGTATTGTATTCAGAAAATGCAGTTTTTCCAAAGAAAACCGGTCGAGGGCAATGAAGAAAACGGCTCTTTTTTATCAGGATAAAAGGGGGGCTTCCAAAGCAGAAAACACAGAAAGAGACACATCGTCATCCTGTGTATTATAGAACAGTTCGATTTTGTGAACGTTCATCTTCCATGTCGCCTGGGCCGTTGGTAAGAATCCCCCGAATGGCCAAATCGCGGAAGGGGGCTGCCGGGTCATAAAAGGTTTGGTTCAGGTCAACAAGATTCAGAATCAGCCCTTCCTGATGTTCCGGACACTGAGCGATGATTCGACCGTCCGGCTGGATAAAACAGGACGGATACGGACAATACCAGCCGCAGGAGTTGGACATGCTCACCCAGAAGCCGTTGTCGGCCGCATTCGCCTGCATCGTCTGCCGCATAATCTCCGAATGGATGCTCGGACCCTGCTGGCGGGCATTATAAAAAGATTGAAAAATTACCTTGACCCCTTCCTTGTACAAAGCCCGGTACAGTTCCGGAAACCGCAGGTCAAAACAAATCAGCAAAGAACATTTTATCCCGTGAATGTTAAAATAGACAAAATGGTTGCCGGGTGTGTAGTATTTCAAATCCCATTCCGTACAGAACCGTTTGTCATAGCGGTCGGCAATTTTCCCTTCCGGACTAATCAAATAAAGACTATTGTGCGGTTTATGGGGGGCAGTCAGCCGGTGGCTTGAGCCCAGGACCACCCAGAGTTTTAGCTCACCCGCCAGCGCCATAAGGTCCAGCATCTTGCTTTTCAGCAGGTCCCAGTCAAAGTTTTCAAAAGACTCAAAGTCCACACTCGCATAGCCGCTGAGGGCACATTCCGAAAAGTGAACGATGTCGGCCTTTTCCCGGGCGGCCTCTTCCATCAGCGAGGCAATATGGGCGGCATTGGCGGCAATATCCGCACAAACCGGAAACTGACAGGTGGCAATCCGCAGCTGACCTGAATTCATCGTTTCTCGCCCGGACAATTCCGAATAAAAAAAGTGCTTGCGTTGGACTCCGAAATCCTCAAAACTGGCTGACTGACAGGAAATACCCTATCATTCAGCAGGATGAAATCAAGGAAAAACCGTTCTGGAGTCGGCCCGACGGCCGGAAAGGAAAAGTCAATGGAAACCGGATTTTCTGTAGTGCTTCCCCCGTGGATGCAGGGTTTTCTGCGTTCCGGAAAGGGCCCTTTTTCCTCTCCCGAAGAGAAAATGAGATGGGTGATAGACCTGTCCCGGCTGAATGTCGAATACAAAACCGGCGGGCCGTTTGCTGCGGCGGTTTTTGAACAAAACAGCGGTCGATTGGTTGCCGCCGGTGTCAATCTTGTGCTCGTTTCAGGTTTGAGCATTGCCCATGCAGAAATCACAGCTATTTCTCTGGCTCAAAAAATCCTCTCCGAGCATCGGCTGTCCTCTCGTTCCGGCGGACAGTATGAATTGTATTCTTCCTGTCAGCCCTGCGCGATGTGTTTAGGGGCAATCCCTTGGTCAGGCATATCCGTTCTGGTCTGTGCCGCCCGCGAGGAGGATGCACGACGGGCCGGCTTTGATGAAGGAGACAAACCTTCGGATTGGTGTGCGGGTCTGGAGAAGAGGGGAATCCGGGTTCATTTGGATCTGCTTCGGCAGGAGGCCGCTGCGGTGATTCAACAGTATGCCGCCGAAGGGGGAATCTTGTATTAGTTCTTTATTGACAAGAACTTATAAAACATTCTGTTCTGAGATGCTTCCGCGTAACTTTTGGGCAATCCGTCCGCAAAACAAAAGAGGGTTTTGCAGTTTCTGCAAAACCCTCTTTGTGCGCCACAGTGTTGTGGATGTTATTTTTTCTTCTTGGCGACTTTCTTCTCGGCTGTTTTCTTGGCTGTCTTCTTGGCGGTTTTTTTCTTTGCGGCTTTCTTTGCCATTCTTCAGTCACCTCCTTTCGGATTGGTCTGTACTTTTCTCTTTTCTTTGCTGTCTTGGCTTTGACAAAGAGCATTTCATCGATGATGATTATACAGAATTATCGACAAAAAGTTCAATCTTCCTTCATTTTTTTTTCATCTTCATTTTGTCATCCGCTCTCTCCGGCGGCTCCTGAGGACAGAAGCCAACCGGCCGAACCGCTGGAAACAGCTGCTGTGCTCCAAGGGAAGTCGGAGGAAATTGTATTTCTTAAAATGCATTAAAACCCTTCTTTCGCCGCAAAATAAAGAAGAGTTTAAAAAGAACGCTTTCGATGCTTTTTGGGGGCTCCGCCCATGCGGCTCTTTCCTAAGACCGGGAAATCTTCACGCGAGAAAAATTTCTGTTTTTGAAAAAAAATTCCTGCAGTATGATGTCACAGCGGAAGGTTTCCACAGGTTGTTGTGAGTTTTGAAGCAATGCAAAACAAGATTGTACTCTTCGGCGGCACCTTTGACCCGGTCCACAGCGGCCATCTGCAGGTCGCTGATGCCGCCCGCCGTCATCTGAATGCCGAGCGGGTGATTTTCATTCCCGCCCGCCGGCCTCCTCATAAATCAGAACCGCCGGCTGCCTCCGAACAGGACCGCATGCAGATGCTCCGGCTGGCCCTAAATGGATGGAAAGACTTTCAGGTGAGCGACTGTGAATACCATCGGCCTGAACCGAGTTTTACCGTAGATACCGTCGAGGAATTCCGCCGCCGCCTTCCTTTTGCTTCGCTGGTTTGGCTGGTTGGGGCCGATGCCGTCAAAGACCTGCCCCGCTGGCACCAGATTGACCGGCTGATGGCCCTGTGCACCCTGGCGGTCATGTACCGGGCGGGCTATCCGAAACCCGATTTTACCCCCTGTAAACCCTATTTTACCGCCGAACAAATCCGCCGGCTCCAGGAACATATCGTCCCCGTTCCCCTCCTGGACATCAGCGCTACCGAAATCCGCCGCCGCCTGGCCTGCGGACAGGATGTCGAAGGGCTGCTGCCGGCATCCGTGCTGGAATATATCCGCTCCCGCGGCCTCTACGGCTGCCGGCGCTGACCAATCCGCCGCAAAAACTCCTCCTCGTCAATCACCTCCACACCCAGCTGCCGCGCCTTGTCCAGTTTGCTGCCTGCATTGTCCCCCGCCACCACAAACGAGGTCTTTTTGCTGACCGAAGACGACGGCTTGCCCCCGTGTGCCTGAATGGTCTGCTCAATCTGCTGACGGGTGAAATGCTTGAGGGTGCCGGTTACCACAATCGTTTTGCCCGCCAGGGCATCGGACTGTTTGACCTGTTCAACCGTCGGACAGACCCCCGCCGCCAGCAGTTCCCGCAGTACCCGGACGTTCTCCGGATTGTGGAAATAGTCATAGACGCTCTGCGCCACGACCGGCCCGATCTGTTCAATCTGCTGCAGCCGCTCCACCGAGGCCTCCATCAGCGCTTCCAGCGAACCGAACTCGTTGGCCAGAATCTGTGCCGACTGGGTGCCGATATTTCGAATCCCCAGCCCCGCAATCAGCCGCCACAGCGGACGACGCTTGCTTTCCTCGATGCTGGCCAGCACATTCGAAGCACTCTTGGCCGCCATCCGCTCCAGCGACGCCAGCTGGTCCAGCCGAAGCCGATAGATATCCGCATAAGTCTTCACAAGCCCGCGGCTGACCAGCTGGTCAATCAGCGCCGGCCCCAGATGCTCAATATCCATCTGCCCCTTGCCCGCAAAATGCTCCAGCCGCTCCCGTATCTGCGCCGGACAGTGCGGGTTGACGCACCGGATATAGACCCCGTTTTCGTCCTTTTTGACCGGCCGGCTGCACGCCGGACAGGTTTTGGGCACCTCAAACGGCCGACTCTCGAAAAGATTCCGCTGCTGGTGTTTGACCGTTACGACCTGCGGGATAATCTCGCCGGCCTTTTCAATCACCACCGTATCGCCGCACCGCACATCCAGTTTGGCCAGCAGGTCAAAATTGTGCAAGCTGGCACGTTTGACCGTCGTACCCGCCAGCGGAACGGGCCGCAGATTCGCCACGGGCGTCAGAATTCCGCTCTTGCCGACCTGCACATCAATCGATTCCACAATCGTCTCCGCCTGCTCCGGCGCAAACTTATACGAAATGCACCACCGCGGCGCCCGCCCCGTGTAGCCCAAAATCTCCTGCTGGTCGTACCGGTTGACCTTGATGACCATCCCGTCAATCGGATACGCCAGCCGCTCCTTCTTTCCCGCCCAGCCCTGACAGACCTCAATGACCTCCTCTATTGTCCGGCAGTGCCGAATATGCTCATTGACCGGAATGCCGAAATCCCGCAGCTTCTGCATGGCCTCATAGTGCGTCGGAGCCAGCTGACGGCTCACCTGACCCAGCGAATACGCAAAAAACGCCAGTTTCCGTGTCGCCGTAATCCGCGCGTCCAGCAGTTTCAGCGAACCAGCCGCCGCATTCCGCGGATTGGCAAAGGTCGGCTCGCCCGCCTCCATCCGCTCTTCATTGAGCTCCGCAAAGGCCTTTTTGGACATATACACCTCCCCCCGTACCTCCAGCACCTCCGGTGCCGATTCCTTATTCTTCAGCTCCAGCGGAATCGCGCGAATCGTCCGAACATTGGCCGTCACATCATCCCCCGTCCGCCCGTCCCCACGTGTGGCCGCCTGCCGGAGAATCCCCTCTTCATACCGCAAACTGATCGCCAGCCCGTCAATCTTCAGCTCCACCGTGTAGGAATACTCTGCTCCCTCCAGCCCCTTGGCAACCCGCCGGTCAAACTCCCGCAGTTCTTCCTCGCTGTATGTATTGTCGATGCTGAGCATCGGAATTGCATGTTGCACCGGCTCAAACCCCTCCACCGGCCGTTCCGACACCCGCTGGGTCGGGGAAGTCGGCACAATCAATTCCGGATGCTCGCTTTCCAGTTTCTTCAGTTCAGCAAATAATTTATCATATTCACGGTCGGATATCTCTGGTTGGTTCAGCACATAATATAGGTAGTCGTGCCGTCGTATCTCCTCCCGCAGCTCTTCAATCCGCTTTTTTACATCTTTCATAGGCCGTCCCACTATAAAAAGCACCCCCCAAAGCAACTCCTTATAAATGTACCCTCTCAAGCCCGAAATCGCCAAACGGAATCCTCCGTTTCTGTTTGAATTGCTGCCTCTCCCCCTTGACCCCTTGACTATCTGCTGACCTGACTGCCTGTTTTCCTGATTACTTGTCTTCCTGCATTCCTTTTTTCTTGCTTAAGCCGGCCTGTTTAAGCGCCGATGACGGTATATAGGTAAATTGTAGAAGGTTTTGCAGGAGAACTCGCTTGGCACAACGTCGAAATCAGCGTGCGCTGGCTGTTATTCGAGCCCTTCGCTCCCGCCAGCGTCGGCTCAATCAGCAGATAGAAATCCTCTGTCAGGACATGGTGGCCGCCCACGGCCAATTCGCCCAAAAAATCGCCCGGCTGACCTTTGCCGCCGGTTTTTATGAAACGCTTTTGAGCTGCGGCACACTCGAAACCCTGCTCGACAAGGCCGCCCAGTCCATCCGTTCACGGATCCCTGATGCGGGGGTGGCCGTGTTTCTGCTCGAAAAGCAGGGCTTTGACATCCATATTGCCGCCGCCCCGCAGGGGACTTTCGCCGTCGGACGCGACGAACTGCAGCAGTGGTTTACTGTTGAGACCGCAACGGCCGTTGCTCTGGCCGGACGCATCTGTTCAGCCAATCGGCTTCTGTCGCTGGGGATGCAGGCCCCGCCCGGCGTGCTTAAACAGCTCTCGCCGGCTGCGGTTCCGCTGGGGGTGCTGGGCTGTGCCGTCGGGTTTGTGCTGGTTTGGCGAACGGCCGACAATCCCATCCGGCCCGAGCAGCTGGAAGCCCTCGCCGCCGCTGCCGCAGGACTCCGCGCCGCCGTTTTGGCGCACCGCAGCGCCGCCGACCTTAAACCCAAATGCCTGCCCTGCTGAAGGGGATGAGAGGAAATCATTTCTTGCTTTTACACGCTTTTTAAAATAAGCAAGGAGGATAATCCAAGCAGGGGACCCAAGCTCATAATCTTGTTTGATTTTTCCAAATTGTGCTTGGCGCAGAGAATCCGTACATTGTCGGCTGTAATACTGCTGCCCCCTTTGGAATAAGGAATGTCATGGTCAAAATGTAGGTTCGTCGTGGCCCCACAGAGTACACAACGCCCCTTGTCCCGTTTCCACACTTGCACCTTCACAGGTGTAGGAATTGTCCGGGTTTCTTTTAAAAAGGGTTCGGTTTCTTTTGGACCGGCACAGGGCCGCAAGAAGAATCGAAAAACATTCCTCCGGCCATCATAAACAATCTTGGCGTCAATCAATTCGAAACGCCCTTGGTCGCACCAGACGCCTTGGCTGATTTTTTCATAGACTTGGACGATTTCCGGCTCTTGCTTGCCTTCTTTGTAGGCCATGACGGCTTGATAAAACTTGCCGTTTTCGGTTAGATTTCCTTTGGGGGTCTTCATTGGTTGATCAATCGACTTGACATTCACCGAGCGATTTTTTCGGCGGGATTCATCGTGGCCTTCATACTCCAGCAAGCCCAGGTCCTCGTGCCATCTGTCGTTATAAGGGGCCCCTTTGCGAACGCTCATCAAAAGAACCGAGTAGGTGGGATGAAGCCGGAAATTCATCCCTTTCTGAATCATCATCCCCTCCCGACGAATAATCTCCGTATAGGGGATAATACTTTGATAAGTCCTGGACATAATTCAATTTTTATCTTGTCGAGTTACTTAAGGAAATCACAATAAAAGAACTATTCTAAAATTGCTATATTTAAATTTCTAGCAAGTTTTATGATTTCTTCTCGACCAATAAGAGTTATCCTCTTGCCGGATGCAAATTCTTTTGCTTCTGAAGTAAAGTCTGAACTCGTTACAAAATCTCCCCTGGTAATGCTTTGATCGGAAGAAACTATTCCCCAAAACTGTTGTACAACAGGCCGTCCTACATTTGCTTTTTGGTGTTTGCATTGTATTACAACTTTGTCTCGAGCAGCACCGGTCAATTTTTCCGCAAGAATATCGATTCCCATGTCATGGCTACCCGCTGTAATTCTAATATTATAGCCTTGTTTTTCATAGATATTTGCAATAAGGTTTTCAAATTGCTGAGGTGATAGGTTATCAAAAATCAATGATATGAGGGCTTCTTTCTTCTCTTGGCCTTTAGGTTTAATTTTGAGGTTAAACAGAGAAAAGATTTCTTCTTCGGATAGACCCATGCTTTCTTCGATCTTATTTTCGTCAATAACCTGGCGGAAAAGGCATCTTTTTTCCGACAGTTTTCTAAGAATCCTCTCCTCAATTGTGTTTTTACAATAAAATTTACGAACAAATACCTTCTGAGTCTGGCCGATTCTATGAGCTCTTTTGATTGCCTGATCTTCGACAGCAGGATTCCACCACCGATCGAAAAGATAGACATAATTAGCTTTTTGTAAGTTGAGCCCCACACCTCCAATAGTGTAATTAAGGAGTAAACAGGCTACTAAATTGTCATTGAGGAATTCTTCTTTTACGTCATCACGTTTACGTGGGGAATACTCCCCATGAAGTTGAAGGGCTCTGAAATTTTTCTTTTCTAGTTCCTTCGCGATACGTTTTATGCCATACTCTTCGCTAACGAACTGCGAAAAGACTAAGACTTTTCTTTTATTTTCTACAATCTCCTCAAGATCTTCTATCAATCTTTCTGTTTTGGCACTGAATCCATTTGTAGGACAAAAATTGCATATTTGTCTAAGCCGATTAATCAAAGCAAAAACATGTGTAACCGTTATCGATTCTCCCTTTTCCTTCAATTCCACAACGCCTTCCTCCTCCATTTGTTTATAGACACCAAAATGCTCAGGGTCAAGATCAATGGCAACGTCTTCTTCAATCTTTTCAGGCAGGTCGATATTGACTTCTTCAACACGTCGTCTAAGAATGTAAGGTTTAACTTTTGTTGAGATTGTAGACTGTTGCATGTTGTTGTTAACTAGCCCTGGAACTAAAAAATCAAAAATGGATACTAAATCATCAATCTTGTTTTCAAGCGGTGTTCCTGTTAAGGCCCAACGACGAGATGCTTTCAGTAATTTAACAGCTTGTGAAATTTTTGATTTTGGGTTTTTAATACGTTGTGCCTCATCAATAATAACTAAATCGTGAGAGAATTTCTGGTCTTTAAGCCATGCTAATTCACGAGCAAGAGACTCGTAGTTCATAATTTTGACAATCACATTCGCCATTCCCATTCTTAAGAAAAACTGTCTATCTCTTCCTACAATCGCAATATTTCCCTCAATGTTTGGCCACCATTTATTTATTTCAATTTTCCAATTCGAAATCAATGTTTTTGGGCATATTATGAGAATTTGATTAATAGTTTTCTGTTTCCACAGCAGTCTCGCTGCGATAATCGCTTGCATCGTTTTGCCCAGACCCATCTCGTCGGCAAGAAGAGCTTTTTCCCTATCAAAAAGCCATTTAACTCCAAAAGACTGAAAACGATACGGTCTTTCAGGAAGATATAATTGTGGATCTAATAAAATATTGTTTATGGGTGGAGTGAGAATCCACTTAAGTCGCTCTTTCAACCCTTTTTCTTCAAAACCTGGTGGTTTTGGTGGTCTTGGATGTGAAACTCTACCTCCATATGTGCGGATAATTCTTGGATAGGGAAAATTTTTTAGTAATTCAGACCTCTCTTTCTCAAAATCAATCCTGTTTATGTTAATTCTGATTGATAATGGGATTGCAAGGCATTTCAAAATAAGATAGACTTCTGTTAAATTCACTATCTTGAGGTTGAATGAAATCATGATGGAGTTTTTGTCTTGGAGAACAAACTCAACATTTTTGACTATTATCGGTTTTGTGAGGAAAAAATTTAAAGGTGAATTATTAATGATAGGATTAATGCTTAATTGGGAGTGTTTTATATTTTCGATATTAGCAACTTGTTGAATGATTTCCGTAAGAGAGATTATTTCAATCTTTCTCTTGAGTTTTTCAAGTATTTTTTTCTTTTTATTATTTACACCAAACATTTTTAATGTGGGTTTGGAGCCTTAAGCGTTTCTTTGATAGCCTGTTTTATCCGTTCAAATGGTTCGATTAAATCGATTAAATGTTCCAAAGAGGTTAAATACTCACTGATAATATTTTCAGTATCTAGATTGGGATTGGTTTTGTAAGCAATGGTTGAAATGCTGTTGGGATCGCTTCCCGATGATTTTTCAATAAATGCTATTGGTACTTTTATATGGCTTTCAGCATGAAGCAAAATATGTTCATCTACCAGTAACAAATTAGGTTTACGTGGAATCTCTGAGAACAATCCTTTCGCTATCACCTCAACCTTGATATGTTCATTCAATGTCTTTCCGAAAAGAATTCGTTGATAAAGTGTTGGCCGTATTGGAGATATATAAGAAAAATGGAATGGCCGAGTGAGATAGTCTGTTATCATTATGGCGCCGAGATAGGCCCCAGATGCATCAACAGGGCAAGTCAGATATCCAAGGATTATAGATTTGATTTTTTCTTCATGATTGCTTAAGTTTTGACTGAATGTATCATTTTCACCGTTCATTTCTGGTTCTCCTCTTCCTTGTTGTTTCCCTTTCCATCTGCGAATACTGGTCTTGGTGGTGAAAATCTTAGCCGAAAAATCCTTCTATTTTTATGAAACCTTTGTTTATTCTATCCAAAAAATTCCCCTCTTTTCAACCCTTTTTTCCGGTTTTGGGGGTCTTTGGCCTTCGGCGGAAGTGTTTGGAGTTTCGGATTTCGGGCTTCGGATTTCTGCTCGCTGCCGCCCGCTCTCTCTTCCTTCTTCATTCTTCATCCGCTCCTTCGCTGGCCGCTGGAGTCCGGCTGCTTTTTCATTTCTTAAATCCGTGGGTCTCAAATCCGTGTAATCTGTGAAATCCGTGGTTAAAAATATGTCCTCTGCGCAATCCGTGGTTCCATAAAGTCGGCGGTTGCTTTTTCCCCTTCTTTCTGCTATAATAGCACTCAATGATAGAAGGAGGAACAAAATGGGCTGCAAAGTTTCGAACATCTTCACCCGCCCCCACATTACCTGTATTCTTGTATCCCTGTTTCCCTATCCTTATTCCTGTCTTTCTTCTTTTTGAATTTCGGGCTTCGAATTTCGAGTTTTCCCCTTTGCTGTTCACTGGCCGCTGGAAACTGGTTGCTGGAATCTGCGTAATCTATGGTCATATCTTTATGCAATCCGTGTAATCCGCCCGCCGTGCTGCGCCCGTCGCGGCAGGTGTCCATCCATGGTGAAATAATCTGTGTAATCGGTGTAATCTGTGGTGAAAGAATCTCTTTGTAAATCCGTGTCCATCCGTGGTTAAAAAACTCTTTTCCATCTCGTTTACTGCACGTTTGCAGCGCGTTTGGGCGCGTTTCAATCAGTACTTTCCCCGATGTTTTTCCACCCAAAACACCCTTTTTCGCTCAAAAACCCGCAAAATCCCCATCCCCCGATTTTTTAAATCGTACAATTTCTCATATGCCGAATGTCCAGGATACGGCAAAATCACCTTCGATGAATCGTCTGTTTCCCTCCTCTTCAGCCTGTCTGCCGCCGTCACTTTTCCCACCCGCTGCCGGCCGTTGGATTTTTCCTTTCACGAATGGCTGCGATGGACCTGGCGGTATTTGTGCGGCAGCATTCCCGTGATCTCCAGAAACGCCCGCCGCATATTGGAGGTGTAATGAAATCCGGAGCGAATCGCAATAGTCTCAATCGGCAGATTGGTCTCGACCAGCAGCGTACGGGCCAGTTCAAAGTGGGCCCGGATGATTTCATCGTGGATAGAGCGGCCCAGGGCCCGCTGGAACTTCATCTGCAGCGTCCGCTTGCTCAGGCACAGCTGTTCGGCGATGTCATCCACCTGCAGCGGCTGCGACGCATGGCTTCGGATGTACCGCAGCGCCTTGATGAGCTCCTCATCCTCCAGCGCATACATATCCGTCGAGCCGCGCTCCCGCACGCCCGCCGGCTGGATGCGGATCCATTGCCCCCGCATCCGCTCTTTTCCGCTGATGATGTCATCCATCAGCCGGGCCGCCTCATATCCGGCCGTTTTGAAGTTAAACGCAATGCTCGACAGCGGCGGAGTGCACAAACTGCAGATGGCCTGGTCATCATCCACCCCCAGCAGGGCTATCTCCTCCGGAATCCGAAGCCCCGCCTCCGCCGCCACATTGCTCAGATGACAGGCCAGCACATCGTTGCTGACCAGGACGGCGATGGGTTTGGGCAGCTGCCTGAGCCAGTCTATCAGGGGCTGCTGACCTTTCTGAAGGATGGTGTCGATCCACAATTTGGCCGCGGGCACCGATTCGCTTCGAATCGGGCGCGGACTGCTTTGGAAGGTATGGAGTGTCCCCCCATCCTGCTCGACACACCGCCGGAACGATTCCATCCGTTCCATCGACCAGCGGGCCTCGCTGATTCCGAAAAAGGCAAATTGGGTAAACTTTTTGCTCTTAAAATAGTCGTAGGCCGTTTGAGCTATCTGGTCCGGGTCGGCACTGATATACGGAATCGAAAGCAGATTTTGCAGGGTTGAAAAAGCGATAATCGGCATCCTGATTTTGAGGATTTGCTGGGCCATCATCGAGGTTTGAATATTGGCAAAGGCCCCGCGGCAGCCGCGTTCTTTCAGAAATTCAATAGATTCAAAAGAAGAGTCTGCCCAGATTATCAAATCCCAATCGCCCTTGTCCCGAATGTACTCCGTGATGCCGGACATGATTCCCTGGGTGTTGTGGGTGATATTGCTGTAGGCAAAGGCAATTTTGGTTTTTGGTTTCATTTGGCGGCCGACAATATTTGTTTTTGCGCAAAATAAATGACCGATAGACAAAATATACGTTTGAACTGTGAGAATGTCAATGAGAAAAACGGTAAATAGAGATGGATTGACTCCTGAAAAGATGGACAAAAATCGTCTTTTCTATCCTATCTCTATGAAATACAAGCCGTTGCGCAAAATTGTCTTTTTTTAAGCGCGAGATTGCCTTGTTCATTCTCGCTCTAAAATCGAAAATGAAAAGGTCAGGCGGACCGTATGAAACAAGGTTGAAAAACTTGCGGGGAAAAAGGGGAACATTATGAAACGAAAGGCATTTACCCTGATTGAGCTGCTGGTTGTCATTGCGATTATCGCGCTGCTTTTGTCGATTCTGCTGCCGGGGCTTAAGACCGCCAAAGACATTTCCAAGCGCGTGATATGTGCCTCCCGTCTTCGTCAGGTGGGAGTGGCGATGCGCTCGTATTCCCAGTCGTATGAAAATCTGCCGGATGCGGTGGACCGAAACGGCAAGCAGGAATCGGGACATGGTTATGCAGTGTATCGCGGCGATAAGCCCGAATGGATTGATGCCAACGGCAAACCGATTCCGATTCGCTGGGCGAAATTGTATGAGAGCGGCTTTATGGAGGAGCCGAAGATTTTTTACTGTCCGGGCAATCGTCTGGAACTGTATAAGTATGAGTCATACTGCCAGCCGGCCCCGTGGGGCACTTTGCCGCAGGATTTCAATACGCGGAACGGAAGCAACCAGTGGGTCCGCATCGGCTTTACCTATTTTCCCATCGCCCGCAATCCGGTGATGTCCACCACCATCTTTGCGCCCGCGCAATTCCCGAAGAAATTTACGGATTTGCATCCGTCTCTGCCGTATGCGACGGATGTCTTGTGGGGGCGAAAGAACCTCAGTCATCAGCGTCTTCAGGATTCCGGTTCGGAGTATAAGGCATCCAATAATTATTCGGTCAATGCCCTTTTTGCGGATGCTCATGTGAGCAACTGCAAGAATCCGGAGGTCTTCAAGCATCCGGTTTGGGACCGGTTTGACAGCAGCCAGGTGGATTATAATGAATACTATTACACCGTGTTTCGTCTGATCGGCGGGATGTAATCTCTTTGCCCCTTGCGGGTTCCAGCAAACACAGTCGGGAAACAGGAAACAAGGAAGAAAATCTGAATATGATTCCGGTTGCCGTCATCGGTACAGAGGGGTATGCATATAAGCAGCTGGAGCGGATTTTCTTTTTAAATACCTGCTTTGATGTGGTAGGGGTCTGCAGCGAGCCGAACCGGCGCGAGCAGGGCTACCGGATGTGTGTGGAGCGCGGCATAGAAGTTTTTGACGATGTGAAAAGTTTGCTGGAGGCGGTGCGTTCGCGGGCGCAGGCGGTTTTTGTTTTCACCGGGATTGACAGCCATTATCAGTATGCCCGGCAATGTCTGGAGCAGGGGTTTTGAGGTCTTTCTGGAAAAGCCGCCGGTGCCGACGATACAGCAGATGGATGATTTGATTGAGCTGGAAGAGCAGACCGGACGGCGGGTAGCGGTGCTGTTTCAATATTTGTACAGCGGGATTGTTCAGACGCTCAAGCGCCGGATTGTCTCGGGCGAGTTCGGGCAGGTTCGGCGGGTTCGTTCTTTGGCGGCATGGCAGCGGCCGGATGCCTATTTTCGGCGGAATCACTGGTGCGGCACGGTGCGAACCTCCTGCGGGGAGTGGGTGCTGGACGGGACGCTGAACAATCCACAGGCCCATGTGTTGAGTAATTCGCTGTATCTGGCGGGTTCGCAGGCGGACCAGATGGCGTATCCGCTGGTGGTGGAGGCGGAGCTGTACCGTGTGCATGAGATTGAGTCCGAGGATACCAGCAGCATGCGGATTGTGTGTGAGAACGGCTGCGTTCTGATTCACAATACCACGCTCTGTTCGGCCTCGGAGGTGCGCAGCGAGACGGTCGTCGAGTGTGAGCGGGCGACGATTACGTATCGCAATTTCAATCAGGCCCAGATTGTGTTCAAGGACAGCCGTCAGGCGGAGTTTCTCGAAGAGTCCGAAGACCCGCGGATGGAGATGCTCAGGGATGTGGCGTTCTGCTTTGAGACGGGCCGTCCTTATAAGGTACCGCTGTCGCTGTGCCGGCCGTTTACGCTGTGTGTGAACGGGGCGTTCGATTCGAGCGGGGAACCGGCGGATATTGACCCGGCCCATGTGGTCAAAAGCCGTCATAACGGGCTTCCGATTACGCTGATTAAGGATATTGTGCCGATTATGCAGCGGGCCCATTCGAGCTGCCAGCTGCTTTCCGAAATCCAGGTGCCCTGGGCACGTCGGGGGCGTCCGATTGTGATGAAGGAATATTCGAGTTTTCCCGGTCAGCGCGTGTCTTGGGAAAGCTGACGCCGCCGACCGCGGCTGTCTGTGCTTTGATTTCTTCTTGGATGGATGGAGGGGGTGTTGTTGTCTCTGTTCGGGTCATTGGAAAACACAAGGCGGCCTAAAAGAAAATGGTGCTGTCTGGCGGGAAAGGTTAGGCGAGGATATACTGGATTTGTGTTTACGCATCTGTGCAAGGTAGAAAGGCAATGAAAACAAAGAATCCATCCTTCGGAGGCAATCTGCTTCGAAAGAGTTTGCTCGTATGGTTCGGCTGTCTTCTGTGCAGTGAGATTTCTCATGCGACGGCCTCGGCAGGGCTGCAGACGGATATTCTCTATGGGAAGGCGGGCGGACAGGAGCTGCGGTTGGATGTCTGTGTGCCGCCGGGTCAGGGGCCATTTGGGATTGTTCTGTATGTGCACGGAGGGGGCTGGAGCAGCGGCGATAAAACGCAGGACCGGGATGAACTGCTGGAGGTCTTTACGAAGGCGGGGTGGGTGTGGGTTTCCGTGGATTACCGGCTGGCGCCTGCGCATCGGTGGCCGGCGTGTCTGGAGGATGTGCAGACGGCGATTCGCTGGGTAAAACAGCATGCGGCCGATTACAACGGCGACCCCAATCGGATTGTGCTGGCCGGATACTCCGCCGGAGGGCATTTGGCCTGTTCGGCGGCGATTTGGGCAAAGGAGGATACGAGGGTTCAGGGGGTTATCGGTTTAGCGCCGCCGGTGGATATGGTGGCGGACAACCAGCGCCGCGGCGGGTTGAGCACCTCGATGCAGAACCTGCTGGGATTGGGGCCGGAACTGAACGAAGAATCTGCGGCGGTTTTGAAAAAGATTTCTCCGATTTGGGATGTTCGGGCCGGGCTGCCGCCGTGTCTGCTGGTTCACGGTACACGCGACCAGAGTGTACCCTATCAGCAGTCGCTGGATTTGAAGGCGGCCCTCGAACGGTGCGGCGTGCCGTGTGAACTGATCACCATAGAGGGCGCCGGGCATCGTCTGACGGAATGGGAGCGGTTTGAGCCGCACTGGAAGGAAAAAATAACCGATTGGCTCCAGAGGACTTTCGGCCCTTCTTCCTCCGTTTCCGGCCGGCGGATTGTCGTCAGTGCGGATGGGAAGGGAGATTATTCTTCCGTTCAGGCAGCGATTGATTCAATCCCGTCGGGCAATGCCGAGCTGGTTGAGATTTGGATTCGACCGGGTGTGTATCGGGAACGGATTGTCATACCGGAGGGCAAGCGGCTGATTCGAATGAAGGGGGAGGATGCCCGCACAACGATTCTGACCTATCATTTGTATGCGGCGATGCGGGATGAGAGCGGCAAGGAAATCGGCACGTTTGCGACGCCTTCGGTGACGATTCGGGCGGACGATTTTGCCGCGGAAGACCTGACGTTTGAGAATACGGCCGGGCCGGTCGGGCAGGCGGTGGCACTGGCGGTCTTCGGCGACCGATGCGTCTTTCGGCGGTGTCGGTTTCTGGGCTGGCAGGATACGCTGCTGGACCACCGCGGGCGGCATTATTATGAGGACTGCTACATTGCCGGTCACTGCGATTTTATCTTCGGCAGCGGCACGGCGTTTTTTGAACGATGTCATATCCATTGCCTGGAGGCCAGCTATATCACAGCCGCCTCGACCCCGCCGGAGCAGAAGTGGGGTTATGTCTTTTCCAACTGCCGGATTACGGGGGAACCGGCAGGGCGGGCCAAGACCTATCTGGGGCGTCCGTGGCGGGATTATGCGAGTGTGGTTTTTCTGAACACGGAGATGGCGGACATCATCCGTCCGGAGGGCTGGCACAACTGGAACCAGCCGGCACGGGAGAAGACGGCGCGGTATGCAGAGTATCAGAGCCGCGGACCCGGGGCCAACCCGGCGGCGCGTGTGTCGTGGTCTCGGCAGCTGACGGAAGAAGAGGCCCGACAAATTACGGTGCCTTCTGTTTTGGGTGGTCAGGACGGATGGAATCCGAAGGCGGCGGGCGGTGCGGCTCGGATGCCGAAACAGGAAGAAGGCCTGCGGCTGTGGTACACGCGTGCGGCGCAGGAGTGGACGGAGGCCCTGCCGATTGGAAACGGGCGTCTGGGGGCGATGGTGTTCGGCGGGACGGCTCAGGAGCGGCTTCAGTTTAATGAAGATACCCTTTGGAACGGCGGACCTCATTTCTACCATCGCGAAGGGGCGGTTCAATACCTGCCGCAAATCCGGCAGCTGCTGGCGGAAGGCAGGCAGAAAGAGGCGGAGGAGCTGGCGGCCCGGGAGTTTATGAGTGTGCCGCTGCGTCAGAAGTCGTATCAGCCGTTTGCGGATTTATTTCTGCGGTTTGACGGCCATCAGGAAGTTTCCGATTACCGGCGGCAGCTGGATTTAGAGTCCGGCGTTGTAAAAATTCAGTATCGGCTGGGGGATGTAAAGTTTGAACGAACCTTTTTCAGCAGTTATCCGGACCAGGTGATTGTCGGAAAAATCTCATCGGACCGGCCCTGGCAGGTTTCGTTTACGGCTTCTCTTCAAAGCCCTCACGAAGAGATTGCCGTCCGGCGAATCGATGACGGTCAGGTCGAGATGACCGGCCGGGTAAAGGACGGACAGCTGCGGTTTGCAGCTCGGCTTCGCATTTGGAGTGAGGCCGGAACAGTTAAGGTTCAGGAGGACGGGTCGATTGCAGTGGAACGGGCGGATGCGGCCTTTTTTGCGCTGACCGGCTTTACGAGTTTCAAGAACTTTGAGGATATCAGCGGCGACCCGTCGGCCAAGTGTGCCCAGAGCCTCGAAAAAACGGCCGGCAGAACGTATGCAGACCTTCTGTCCGCTCACCGGGCGGATTATCGCAATCTTTTTGGGCGTGTTCGGCTTGATTTGGGACAGGCAACGGCGGAACAACCGACGGATGAGCGGCTTAAAGACCCGCAATCCGACCCGGCCCTGGCGGCCCTGTATTTTCAGTATGGGCGGTACCTGCTGATTTCCAGTTCTCGTCCCGGCAGCCAGCCGGCCAATCTGCAGGGCTTGTGGAATGACCAGATGAATCCGCCGTGGGGCAGCAAGTACACGGTGAATATCAATACGGAGATGAATTATTGGCCGGCGGAAGTCTGTAATCTGTCCGAGTGCCATCAGCCGCTGTTTGATTTGATTGCGGACTGTGCGGTCACCGGCCGCAAGACCGCCCAGGCCCACTATGGAGCCCGCGGGTGGGTGCTGCACCATAATACCGATTTGTGGCGGGGCACGGCACCCATCAATGCCGCCGACCACGGAATCTGGGTGACGGGCGGGGCGTGGCTGTGTCATCATTTGTGGGAGCATTATTTGTTTACCCAGGATGAGCGGTTTTTGGAGAAGCGCGCCTATCCGCTGATGAAAGAGGCCTGTCTGTTTTTTGTCGATTTTCTGACGGAGGATCCGAAAACGGGTTGGCTGATCAGCACGCCGTCTAATTCTCCGGAACATGGGGGGCTTGTTGCCGGCCCGACGATGGACCATCAGATTATCCGCTCGCTTTTCGAAGCGACAATTCAGGCGGCCCGACTCTTAAAAAAGGATGAGGAGTTTGCTGCTCAATTAACGCAATTAAAAGGCAGAATTGCTCCCAACCAGGTCGGGCAATACGGTCAGCTTCAGGAGTGGCTGGAGGATAAAGACAAGCCCGAGGATACCCACCGGCATTGTTCGCATTTGTGGGGTGTCTATCCCGGCTGGGATATTACTCCGCAGCAGCCCAAGTTGTTTCAGGCGGCCCGTGTATCTCTTCAGGGACGGGGAGACGGCGGGACCGGCTGGGCGAAGGCCTGGAAGATGAATTTGTGGGCGCGGTTTGGGGAGGGCGACCATGCTCATCAGCTTTTGTTGGATGCGCTCCGCAACAATACCTATCCCAATTTGATGGATGCTCATCCTCCGTTTCAGATTGACGGCAACTTCGGCGGCACGGCGGCGATTGCGGAGATGCTGCTTCAGAGCCATCTGGACCGGATTGACCTGCTGCCGGCCCTGCCGAGCGCCTGGCCGAACGGTTCCGTTTCGGGCCTGCGGGCGCGCGGCGGCTATGAGGTCGGTATCGAATGGGAGAACGGCCGGCTGAAGCGAGCCCGGATTCGCCCCTCCAAAGCAGGGGTCTGTCGAGTCAGGACGTCGGTGCCGGTTGAGGTTGCCTCCGGTTTTCAGCAGGTTGATTTCAGACAGAAAGAAGCGGCTGTGATTGAATTCGACGTACAACCGGCAAAGATTTATACCGTGACCGCAAAAGCGTCTTAAAGCCATAAGCGGTCCGGAAAGGAACAATAAGAGTCGAAAGGATTTTTCAATGAAGCAGAAACGAATGCTCGGAAGCGGGCGGTTTCTTTTGACGGTTTTTGCAGTCTTTTGGATTTGCGGCTTTCCGGCTGCTGCGTTGACGGAGGAAGAGGGCTGGCAGAGTGTGCCGGAGATCCTGGCCCGCATTCAGCCGCCGACCTTTCCCGAACGGGATTTTGTGATTACGGATTACGGAGCAGTCGGCGATGGGAAAACGTCTTGTACGGAGGCCTTCCGCAAAGCGATAGCGGCCTGTCATCAGGCCGGAGGCGGACGCGTTGTCGTGCCGGAAGGGACCTTCCTGACCGGACCGATTCATTTGAAAAGCGGGGTTAATCTGCATCTGAAGGAAGGGGCGGTTGTCCGGTTCTCCACCAATCCGGCGGATTACCTTCCGGTGGTGTTTACCCGGTTTGAGGGGACGGAGTGTATGAATTATTCGCCCCTGATTTATGCCTTTGAGCAGGAAAATATTGCGATTACCGGCAGCGGGGTTCTGGACGGCAGCGCGGATGAAAAGACCTGGTGGCCGTGGAAGGCGACGCAGAAGACAGATGTACAGAATCTGGTCAAACAGGGAGAGCAGGGCGTTCCGGTGGCCGAGCGGGTGTACGGCGAGGGTCATTATCTGCGTCCGAATATGATTCAGCCGTATCGCTGCAAGAATATTTTGATTGAAGGCGTGACGATTCGCAACAGTCCGATGTGGCATATTCATCCGGTGCTCAGTCAGAATATCACCGTACGAAATGTCAAAGTCATCGGGCACGGACCGAACAATGACGGCTGCAATCCGGAATCCTGCCGGGATGTGCTGATTGAGGGCTGTTATTTTGATACCGGCGACGACTGCATTGCCATCAAATCGGGCCGCAACAACGACGGCCGCCGCGTGAATGTGCCGTCGGAAAACATTATTGTCCGCAATTGTACGATGAAGGACGGGCACGGCGGGGTTGTGCTGGGCAGTGAGATTTCCGGAAATGTTCGGAATGTCTTTATTGAAGATTGTCTGATGGATAGTCCCAATCTCGATCGCGGCCTTCGCTTCAAAACCAATTCCGTGCGCGGCGGGGTGATTGAGCGGATTTTCATGCGCAATGTGGAGATGAGACAAGTTCGGGAGGCGGCGCTGAAGATTGACTTTTATTATGAAGAAGGAGACGGCGGGCCGTTTAAGCCGATTGTCCGCGATATTTTTATGACCAACGTGGTCTGCCGCAAGAGCAAGTATCCCTGGCACATCCGCGGCTATCCGCACAGTCCGGTTCAAAATGTGGTTTTGAAGGGGTGCGTGTTTGAAAATGCAGAAAAAGAGGGCGTGGCGGAGGCGGTTGAGTCGTTTCTTGTTCTGCCCAAGGATAAACCGGCGGCCTCGACGGAGCGCTGGTCGGAACGGATGATTCGCTCCGAGATGACCCGCAACCCGCAGTCGTGGATGATTGATTTTTCGCCCAAGCCGCGATGGAAGTATCCAAGCGGGCTGATGATGAAGGCCATCTGGACGGCCGGGATTCTGTATGACAAGCCGGAGTATCTGGAGTATGTCAAGAGTTATTACGACACGCTGATAACCGACGACGGGCAGATTCTGACGTATGATGCGGCCACCTATAATATTGACAACATCAATCCCGGCAAGACGCTGATTGATGTGTATTTGCGGTCTCCGCAGGCCAAGTACCGCAAGGCGATTGAGGCCCTTCGGGAACAGATGCGAACGCACCCCCGAACCTCGGAGGGCGGCTTCTGGCATAAGAAGATTTATCCGCATCAGATGTGGCTGGACGGGTTGTATATGGGGGCGGCGTTTCTGGCCCAGTATGCGGCGGTGTTTGAGGAAAAGCCGCTCTTTGATGATGTGGCACTGCAGTTTGTTTTGATGGAAAAACATGCCCGTGACCCCAAAACGGGGCTGTTGTATCACGGCTGGGATGAGTCCCGCACGCAGAAATGGGCGGACCCGGCAACGGGCTGTTCGCCGCATTTCTGGGGACGCTCGCTGGGCTGGTATGCAATGGCCGTGGTGGATACGCTGGATTATTTCCCGCCGGACCATCCGCAGCGCAAAGAACTGGTGGGTATCCTGAACCGCCTGATGGAAGCTGTGGTCAAGGTCCAGGACCCCAAGACAGGAGTCTGGTATCAAATTGTGGATAAGCCGAACGAAAAAGGAAATTATCTGGAATCGTCCTGCTCCGCGATGTTTGTCTATACGATGCTCAAAGGGATTCGCAAGGGATATCTGCCTTCGAGTATGACGGAGGCGGCCGAGAAGGGGTATGCCGGCATTTTGAAAGAGTTTGTGGAGGTTGCGGCGGATGGGCAAGTGCATCTGCATAAGGGCTGTGCCGTCGCCGGGCTGGGGGGCAGTCCGTATCGGGACGGTTCGTTTGACTATTACATCAGCGAGCCCGTTCGAAGCAATGACCCCAAGGCCGTCGGACCGTTTATTCTGGCTTCCCTCGAAATGGAAATGAAAGCAGGCCTGATTGCCGCCAAATAAACAAATTCGGTTTTCTATGCATTGTTGCCGTTTTACAGGCGGTTCTCTTCTTAGCCGAAGCATCCTGATGTTGGGGATGCTTACGGCCGGAGTCGTCCAGAGAGTTTCCGGTGAGGAGTATAATCCGCCGGAACGTGTTCTGGCCGAACGTCCGACGATGGAAGGACACACGGCCCGGCCGCTTCGATACCGTCCGGAGGGACGGGATTTTGTGATTGAAAACGGCCCGGAGTTCTTTAATCGTCCTTTGTACGGCGGCAATACGGCCTTTCGGGCGGATGCGGGAGACAAGCCGGAGATTTCGCTGTATCTGCCCGGCCATGGGGGCAATGTCCGCTTTGGAATCCGCACAAAAGACGGCATTCGCTGTCTGAATGAGGCCCGGCGAATCGTCAGCCGCTACCGGGCCGGTTCCATGGTCTATGAAATCGAAGACCCGCTGCTTCCAAACGGTTCTCTGGTTTTGACCGTACTGGCCCTTTATGAAAAGGAAGGGATTTTGGTCAAGGCGGAATTGCAGGCAGAGGCGGAACCCTGTGAATGGCTGGCGGCTGCCGGCGGAGCAAGCGGCCGGCGCGGACGCCGCGGCGGGGATATCGGCTGTGAAACGGAGCCGGTATCGGAATTTTTCCGGTTTCGTCCGGAGTTCTGCCGCGAGAATGTGTTCTCAATTCGGGAAAACTCCTTTGTTCTGTCCGGCCGGGTCGGTTCCCTGGCGGGATTTTTTTCACCGAAGGCGGCCGTTCAGACGGCGGACGGCCGGCACTGGGACAACCTGGAAGAGTTGGCGGCCTCCGGAGGCGGGGCTTCCGAGACTCCTGTGGCTTTTGCGGCGGTTCCGCTTCAGAAGGGAAAGGCCGCCTATTTTCTTTTGTATCGGGTTGCGTCCGGAGAGCAGGCGGAGTTTTCCGGGGATTTAGCATCGCTGTTTGAGCGGACCGAACAGCATCGCAGACAAATTGCCGGCCGGGTGCTGGCGGATACGCCGGATCCGTTTCTTAATGCGGCGGTTTCGGCCCTTTGTGCGGCGGCGGACGGCATTTGGGATGAACCGCAGGGCGCGGTGATGCACGGTGCGGCGGCCTGGCGGACGGCCCTGGCGGGCTGGCGGGGGGCCTATGCCAACGATGCCCTCGGCTGGCATGAGCGGGCCCGGCGGTACCTGCGATACTGGGCTCAAAGGCAGAATCTGCAGGAGGCGGCGGCGGAGCCCGGGCCCGACCCGGCTTCGAATTTGTCCCGCAGTCATCCGGCCAAGCAGAGCCGCGGCGACATCGGCGGCCGGCACTACGATATGAATCTGGTCTATGTGGACGCCCTGTTTCGGCATCTGATGTGGACGGGGGATTTGGCGCTGGCGGAGGAGGAGCTCTGGCCGGTGCTCGAGCGGCATTTTGAGTGGGAGCGTCGGCTGTTTCGCCGTCCCTTCGGGCCGGAGCGTCTTCCGCTTTACGAGGCGTATGCGGCCATCTGGGCCAGCGATGACTTGCAGTACAGCGGCGGAGGGGTCACGCACGCCTCCGCTTACAATTATTATCACAATCGGCTGGCGGCACGGCTGGCCCGACGGCTGGGCAAATCCCCTCGGCCTTATGAACGAGAGGCCGAACAGATTCTCAAGGCCATGCGGAGGTATTTGTGGCTTGGAGAGGACGGCTGGTATGCCGAATGGAAGGACTGGCTGGGCCTCCAGCAGACACATCCGAGCGCGGCGCTGTGGACGTTTTATCATACGATAGACTGCGGGGCGGCGGACCCGATGCAGGCCTGGCAGATGAGCCGTTTTGTAGATACGCAAATCGCCCATATTCCCATCCATGGCCCCCAGATTCCCCAAGGGCTCTACTATACGCTGCCGACGACAAACTGGATGCCTTATACCTGGTCCACCAACAATGTGGTGATGGCGGAAACGGCGCATACAGCCCTGGCCTACTGGCAGCTCGGCCGGCCGGAGAAGGCCTTTTCCCTGCTGAAGGGATGCATCCTCGACAGTATGTATATGGGGCTTTGTCCGGGCAATCTGGGGATGACAACTTATTTTGATATGGCCCGGGGGGAAGCCCAGCGGGATTTCGGCGATGCCGTGGGGATTGTCAGCCGGGCGGTTATCGAAGGTCTGTTTGGGATTCGCCCCAATGCGCTGGAAGGACGATTGGTCATTTGTCCGGGGTTTCCGGCGGAGTGGGAATGGGCCCGGCTGCGGCATCCGGACGTTGTCTTTGCCTATCAGCGGAAGGGTTTTGTGGAGACCTTCAGCATTCGTCCGCTGTTTTCGTGTCCGCTCAACCTGATTCTGCAGATTCCGGCCCGCGGTACGGATATAGAACAGGTCTCCGTAAACGGCCGTTCGGCTTTGTGGAAGGTTCTGGAGGATTCTGTAGGGGCCCCAACGATTGAGATTACTCCCCGTCCGGCGGATGCGTATGAGGTGCAGATTGTCTGGAAAGGCCCGGTGCCGGTGCGGGCACAAACAGATTCCGTCGCTGCGCAGGGGGAGGAATGGACGGCCAAGATTGACTCGGCGAAATTTCAGAAGGTTTTCGACCCGCAGGGGGTGTTGGACAAAATTCGGGTTCGTGGAACAGCGCTGGAGGGCCGAACGGTCGGAAAAGAAGGCCGTCGGACGGTTTTTGCGGAGGTGCAGCAGGGCCGGATGAAGTGGCTGGAACCGCTTGCTTTGGAAGTGCGGCCCGCTGTGGAGATTATTCCCTCGGTCAATCAGGAACCCCGGAGCATTCGGTTTCGCATCCGGAACAATACGGGCTATGTTTTCAGTGAGGCGGCGGTGACAGTGGGCACCTGGCACAGGGAGCAGCCGCTTTGGGTGCCGGCTTACGGATTGTCGGAGGAGATTGTCCTGTCCGATGAGGAAGTGCCGCTGATGCCCGGGTCCAATCGGGTGATTGTGAAGTTTTCCGAAGGCCGTCATGCCGAAGGCCTGGTTGTCAATTGGAAACTATCGCTTCGGCCCAAAGAGCGGATGGAAGCGGTGCACCTGGCGGAGGTCTTCAATGAACAGCTCCGCCGCATCTTTCAAAATGAATACATCAGCCCGCGTTCTCCATTCTGTTCGCTGTCGATTCCCAAACAGGGCATCGGCAGCTGGTGCGATTTTGCCAAAACCTTTGAGGTGGATGACAGCGGCCTGCGACGGTGCGTGCAGGAACAGGGCGGATTGTATCGACTGCCGCAGGGCATTGTTTTTGAATGGCCCGCTGACCCGCAGGACAAAAATATTGTCTTTGTTTCCCGATGGGAGAATTTCCCCGATGAAATCACGATTCCTTTGTCCGGACAGGCGGCACATCTGTATCTGTTGATGGCCGGTTCTACAAACTCGATGCAGAGCCGCATCGACAACGGCGAAGTGCTTGTGACCTATGCAGACGGCAGGCAGGAACGGCTGGCTCTGCACAATCCAACCACGTGGTGGCCGATTGACCAGGATTATTTTCTGGATGATTACGGCTTTCGCAGACCCGAGCCGATTCCGCCTCGGGTCTATCTCCGAAGCGGCCGGACGGCCGTTTATGACGTTGAGGAATTCAAAGGCAAAGGCGGGACGGTTCCCGGAGGAGCCGCAACGGTTTTGGATATCCCGCTGGAGCCGGATAAAGCCCTTCGCTCTTTGACCGTGCGGGCGTTGGCAAATGAGGTGATTATCGGGGTAATGGCTGCTGTGCTGGTTCGCTGAACAGAGAAAGGGGTTCGTATGCGCACAAGACAAAATATTCTGTTTTGTTTGGCCCTTTTGGGGCTGCTGTGTGTTTCTCCGGTATTGGCGGCTGTCTGGCCGACGGATTTGCCGGTGTCTGAGCTGCCGTTTTCGATGACGCCTCCGGAGGAACCTCAGATTCCCGACAAGAGATTTGTGATTACGGATTACGGAGCGGTGGGGGACGGTCAAACCAACAATACAGAGGCCTTTGCCCGCGCGATGGAGGCCTGTGCCAAAGCCGGCGGCGGAAGGGTGGTGGTTCCGGCGGGGCTGTGGCTGACGGGGCCGATTCGCCTGGTCAGCCGGATGGACCTGCATCTGGAGAAAGGAGCTGTGATTCTGTTCAGTCCGAATATCGAGGATTATCCGCTGGAGGAAAGGAGTTTTGAGGGTCGGCAGGAAGTCCGTCGGATGTCTCCTTTAACGGGGGACAACCTCGAACATATTGCGATTACCGGCTCCGGGATTTTGGACGGTTCGGGTCAGGCCTGGCGCCCGGTCAAGAAAGAAAAGATGACGGAGCGGCAATGGAAGGAACTTGTGGCTTCCGGCGGAGCGGTGGAGCCGTCGGGCACAATGTGGTGGCCTTCGGAGAAAGCCATGAACGGCCCCCAAACCGTTGCAGAACTGAAGAAACGAAAAGCCCCGGTGGCGGATTATGCAGCAGCAGGAGAATTTCTGCGCCCGGTGATGGTGTCGCTGGTCAACTGCCGAAATGTGCTGCTGGATGGGCCGACGTTTCAGAACTCGCCGGCCTGGAATATTCATCCGCTGCTCTGCGAAAATATGATTCTCCGCAATCTTCAGGTTCGCAATCCCTGGTGGAGCCAGAACGGAGACGGCCTGGATTTGGAATCCTGCCGCAATGTTCTGGTTTACAACTGTACGTTTGATGTGGGGGATGATGCGATTTGTATGAAGTCCGGCCGGGATGAATACGGGCGGCGCCGCGGGAAACCGACGGAGAACGTCGTTATTTCCGACTGCATTGTCTATCACGGACACGGCGGTTTTGTGGTCGGCAGCGAGATGTCCGGCGGTGTACGGAATATCTGGGTGCGCAATTGCAGTTTTTTGGAGACGGACATCGGGCTTCGCTTCAAGAGTACTCGGGGACGCGGGGGGCTTGTAGAAAATATCTTTATTCAGGATATTTTTATGGCAAATATTGCCGTCGATGCGATTCATTTTAATCTGTTTTATTCCGGCTCTGCGCCGACGCTGGAGGAAAGTGTCAATTCGCCTGCGGCGGAAGTGAATGAGGGAACACCGCGGTTTGAACGAATTTTTATCCGAAATGTTTTCTGTCGGGGTGCAAAGCGTGCTGTCTATATGCAGGGACTTCCGGAGATGCCGGTTCGGGAGGTCGAAATCAAAAATACGGTCATTTCGGCTCAGTTGGGCGGGCTTTTTCTGGATACCGAGCGTCTGCACTTGTCAGATGTTTCCATTCTTCCGGAAAAAGGGCCTGATTTGACTTTTACAAACAGCCGAAGCATTCTTCTGGAACGGGTGAAACCTTCTGCTTCCAAGGACGGCTTTTTGGTTCTGGCAGGGAGCAGGACAAAAGATATTCGGCTTCTCGGAGCGAACCGCTCAAATCTTTCTGAGCGGATTCACTATCAATTCGGCTGTGCTCCGGATGTGCTTGGCTGGGAATAATTATCTCAAACAGAGAGAAACGGCGAACCAAGGGACAAAATTATGAACTTCAGAATGTTTTTGAGTGTGCTGGTTATGGGGACGGCGGTCTGCCGGGCGGCGGAATGGCCGACATTTCGATTGAGCAGCTACTTTAACAAAGAGGCCGCCTGGTACGGTACTCCGGAGGCCTTGGGCTTGGCTGACAATATTCTGACGTGGCAGGATGACTACGGCGGCTGGCCGAAGAATGTGAATACAGCCGTCAAGCCCTATGACGGAGACCGCAAGAATCTTCACGGAACCTTTGATAACGGGGCGACCACCGGGGAACTGCGGTTTCTGGCCCGCGTGTATAAGGCCTCCGGTCAGGAGCGGTATTTGCAGGCGTTTTTGAAGGGCTTTGAGATGATTCTGAAGGCCCAGTATCCCACGGGCGGCTGGCCGCAGCAGTATCCTCCGCCGGCCAAAACCTACCATCGCCATATTACCTTCAACGATAATGCGATGGTGCGGATTCTGATGTTTCTCGATGAAGTTGCGCGGTCGGACGACTATGCTTTTTTAAAAGAGGAGCAGCGTCAGGCGGCTCAGACGGCCTTTGAGCGGGGCATCGGGTGCATTCTGAAATGTCAGATTCGCGTCAACGGGGAACTGACCGGCTGGTGTGCTCAGCATGATGAAAACGATTTAAGCCCGCGCTCGGCCCGCAGTTATGAGTTGGTTTCAATCAGCGGAGGCGAAAGTGCGGAGATTCTGCGTCTGCTGATGCGGCTGGACAATCCCTCTCCGGTCGTGGTACGGGCGATTGTCAGCGGCGTGCGGTGGTTTGAGCGGTCGAAAATAGAAGGCCTTCGGATCAAATGGGTCAACGGCAGGCGGACGGCCGTACCGGACCCCGAGGCCCCTCCGCTGTGGGCTCGGTTTTATGAGATTGAAACGAACCGGCCTTTTTTCTGCGACCGCGACGGGGTTCGAAAATACGACTACAATGAACTGGACCCGGAACGGACGGAGGGATACGCCTGGTATGGAGACTGGGGCAAGGATGTATTCCGCGATTTTGAGAAATGGAAAGAGAAATGGTCAGACCGTCTTTCCGCCGCCGACAGGATTCGGATTGTTCTGACGGGGGATTCGACGGTTTGTGAGTTTCAGCCGCCGGACTGGAGACGGGGGTGGGGACAGTATCTGGGCGAGTACTTTTCGGATAAAGTGGAGATTGCCAACCACGCACGAAGCGGGCGAAGCACCAAGACGTTCTTAAATGAAGGGCTTTGGGAAAAGGCGCTGGAAGAGAAACCCCTCTTTATCCTGATTCAGTTCGGCCATAATGACAACCATGCCCCGGAAAAACCGGAATCGACGGCGGCGGATAAGGAATATACGGAAAATCTGCGGTATTTTGTGGAGCGGGCCAGGGCGATAGGGGCGACACCGATTCTGATTACGCCGATGCACCGCCGCAAGTTTACTGCGGACGGCAGGATGAATGACACCCTCAAGCCGTATGCGGATGCAATGAAGAAGGTGGCGGAGGAAAAGAAAGCCGCTCTGGTGGATTTGCATACAGCCAGCGGACAACTATTTGAACGGCTTGGAGAGGCGGAAGCCGCCAAAATGTCCGATGACCCGCAGGACCGAACGCATTTTAATGAGCAGGGAGCCCGCAAAATGGCGGAGCTGATTCTGCAGCAGCTGCCGGAAGCCGAACCGTCCATCAAACCGTTTTTGAAACAGAAAAGCGAACCGTAAAATCTGATAAATGCTTGCTTGCATTCCGCTCCGGGTCGAGAGAGAATGGTGAAGGATAGTTTTAGGGGAATCTGTTGGGGTCTGGTTGAAAAAAGGAAAGGACTGAGCGATGAGCCCCAAGAGACGAATTATGCCTGCCTTTACGTTAATCGAACTGCTCGTTGTCATTGCCATTATCGGCCTGCTGCTTTCTGTTCTGATTCCGGCCCTGAAGAGAGCGACGGCGTATGCTCGAAAAATCAGCTGTCAGTCCAACTATCACCAAATCGGTATTGCAATGGGTATTTACGAACACCAGACCGGATACAATTTTCGAAAAGTAAAATCAGCCAGAGGGTTATCCGGTGCCGAACTTGCCAGAAGCTGGTTTTGGGCGAACGGCACTTCGGATTACGCCCACGAATGGCAGCCGTTTGCGGTGCAGTTCATTATGGATGCCGGCGTTCTTCAGGATCGAAAGGTCTTCTTCTGCCCGGGCTATACCAATCTGGCGTATGACAAGAATTATCCGAGGGATGCTTCCTCACTGGTTCCGCAGGAAACCGTAGAACTGGAGCGGCGCTGGAAGGCAGGGACGGGGCCGATGCCGATGTTCTGGAGCACCCATGTCTGGATATGGAAGAAGGAGATTCGGGAGGATGTAACGTCGGTGAATAATCTGTCCTCCGGGGCGATGATGTGCGATATGACCAACGGGGCATGGGAGTTTGCCAAAGCCAGAGACCCGGATCGGCTGGGTCGGGTGATGAATACGGTGGGGATACGCCGTCAATATCAGCATGCCAATGTTCTGATGCAGGACTACAGCGTAGAAAATCCCACGGATGATGATGCCAAACTGGTTCGATGGCTCTGGAATTCCGACAAATGGGCCGGAACGGGCTATTGAAAACTTTTGCATTAAAAGATCTATTTGCTCTGGTTTTTTGTTTTTGATTTTTTGCGCAAAATTCACTTTTTTTTGTCACAAGATTGCCTTGTCCGGAATATCCCATAAAGAGACAATCAGATGGAAAGAGAGAACCTCTGGACAAGGAAAGGATTATGAAAAGAAGACCTGCCTTTACGTTAATCGAGCTTCTGGTGGTGATTGCTATTATTGGACTTCTTTTGTCTATTATAATCCCGAGCTTAAAAAAGGCCACCGAATATGCCCGCAAGATTGTCTGCCGCTCCAACCAACGGCAGATTGGTTTGGTATTCAGCAATTATGAATCCGAAACTCGCTATAACTTCCGGAATTTCAGGAGTTATGATTCAATTGCTTCCGGAGACCGTACAAAACACTGGTTCTGGCGAAGCGGAACAGCTGATTTGGCCCATGAACTGCGTCCTTATGCGATTGGATTTGTAATGAAGGCCAATCTTCTCCCGGACAGCAAAATCCTCTTTTGTCCGGGAGTAAAAAACGTCTCAAGTGATACCAATTATTTGTTGAGCGATGTAACCAGTGGGAATCCTGTTCCGCGGAATACAGATGATATTTATCAGGAGCTGGGCAGCAACTTAGATGAAACACGCAGGCCGCTCTTTTGGAGCACCTATGCCTGGATTTGGAAAAAGGAGCTCCGCCGTGGGGATACCTCGGTTCAACAGGTCAATAACGGCTCCAGCGGCGCAATGATGGTGGATATGACCAACGGACTGTGGAAGTACGCGGAGGCCACCGACCCGTCGCGTTTGGGGGTGTTGATGCGCACACGAAGTATTCAGCGGGCTTTCTCGCACGGCAATGTCCTGATGCAGGATTACAGTGTGGCCAATCCGAGCGATCGGGATGACCAGCTCAATCGCTGGCTGTGGGGTGCGCCGTATTGGGCGGGCAATCCGAGTTTCGATTACAAGTAACGGTTTTGTAATAACCAAACTGGGGGACACAATCAGTTGAAGAACGAAAGAGGGTTGTTATTTGTTCTTTTATACCCTTATATCCTTAACTTCACTTCATTATTTTAGGAGGACTTTTATGATGAAAAGCAAATGGGTAGTTTTTACAATGGTTTCTCTGGGCTTATGGGTTTTGATCCAGACGGCGTCCGCCGGCATCACAGACCCGAATATTATTACGGGCGTGGTGCGGTACAACTGTGTTCCGGATGTCAGCTGCGATACAGACCCTGTTGTGGTCAACGGCGGGCTGGTGAACGGGGCTCTGACGCACGTGGACCGCACATTCGTTTTCCGCGATGCCAATGATTTGGCAGGCATTGATTTTGTGCAGACGGCCGTCGATGACAAAGCGAATTCAGCCCTGCAGATGGATGTGACGGTCAGCAAGGCCGGCACGCTCTTTCTGCTGATTGACAACCGGGTCGGTGACGGCAACGGGGCGAACCCGCCAACCATTGGGTCGGTGATGAACTGGGTCCTGACGAACGGTTTCGTGCAGACCGGCTATACGGTTGGGGTCTTCAACCCGTCGGATTCCACGACGGTCTATATGACGGCTTATGCCAAACCGATTTCCGGCGCCGGCACGATTTCGCTGTATGAGCAGAACGACGGCACCACTCGAATTACCTATCTGATTGCCGCCATTCCGGCCGGCTGGAATCTGCCGCCTTCGGTAATGGGGGTACCCGCCAGTGCACAGGTGGAGCCCGGAAAAACCCTGGCGATAGACGCGACGATTACCGATTACGGTCAGAATACGAACACAACGATTCTATGGGAAAAGGTCTCCGGCGGTGATGTGGTCTTCTCTCCCAACAACACTTCGGAAGATGTCTCTGTCTCTTTCCCGGGAGGAGCCGGCAATTATACCTTACAGGTAACGGTAACTGATGGTGAGGGCAAAAAGACTGTCAAGACAGTTCAAGTAGCTGTTCAGATAAAGTCTTATGCTCTGGCGGCGGCGGACCATTGTGAAATCGGCAATGATTCCAATCAGGGACCGTCATCGTCTCGAAAAGCTACAATTTCGGATGTCAAAAATTTCAACGACGGTTCTGCGCAGAGGCGAAGAGTCTGCTACTACAGATACAACATAGCGGACCAGAAAGAGGCGGGCAAAGTATTTGCTAACAGCTACCTGATGCTCAACGTGGACAAGGGCAATCTTTACACCACCAGCCATGTTTACGTGTACGGTATCAAAGAAGAATATGACAACTTTACCCTGCAGGGCACCACGTGGAGCACAGCACCGGGTGTGGATAATGCCCCCGTGCCGCCGCTGAATTCAGCCATTACGATTGATACGCTGGACCCGGAGGATATTTCTCCGCTGCTGGCGGCCTTTACGGTTCCGACCCTCGATATCTGGCTGTCCACGGCCAAGTTCCCGGCCCTGGATGAGTTCCTGAATTCCGATACGGACGGCAGTGTGGTGCTGATGTTTATCACTTATGATCCGGAAAGCTGCGGCTTTGAGATTTGTTCTCCCAGCCACAGCCGGACCGAGACCGAAACGGGTCTGAAAGGGATTATTCTCCGCGGAAATGTAGCGACCCCGACCTGGGCCACAAAGCCCAATCCGGCGAACAACACCAGCCAGAGCACACGGCTGGCTCAGCTGAGCTGGACCAATCCAGCCCCCAGCCAGGAAGGCGCCGTCATTACCTGCGATGTATTCCTCGGCACCACCGAGCCGAATCTGCTGGCGCCCGACTACGGGCTGACCACGCTGGCGACCGGCATCAGCGGCAATTCCGTTGCGATTCCTTCCGGAATGCTTCAGGTCAATACAACCTATTACTGGGTGGTCGATGTGCATGACAGCATCGCCGGAACAACGCGCGGTTTTGTCTGGACGTTCAATACGAACAATATGATTCCTCTGGTGGAGCTGGAGAAGCCGTCCCAGTATATTTGGCTGGGCAATGCGGGGGATCCCGCCACGGCCACAGCCGTTATTAACACGACGGTGACGGATGACGATTTCCCGCAGCCGTATACGCTTCTTTGGGAGCAGCTCAGCGGACCGGTGACGGTGCCGATTGTTCCCAACAATGTCGAAGATATTACGCTGGTTCTGCCGCAGACCGGAACGTATGTGTTCAGACTGTCGGCCGATGACGGCAGTGTCATTGGTTCGGCAAGCACGCTGATTTATGTCGGGACTTCGCCGTGCAATGCGGCTCAGGCCAAGCCGACCTATGTTCAGATACCGGCGGATATCAACAACGACTGCTTTGTAGATATGGCCGACCTGGCAGAGTTTGTTTCCCGCTGGCTGGAGTGCAATGCGAGTATGGAGGCACCCTGCCGATAAAATGAAAGTTTAAAGGCATGGGTGTTTTGTGAAGTTAGGCAGCGGCCGGAAAGAGAAATCCGGTCTTTCCGGCCGTTTTTTCATCGGGAAGATTTTCATTGAAGAGAAGGGATTGTGCTATGAGTCGATGGGGGATTGTCGGTATAGGTCTTTTGATTTCGGCAGGGATGGTCTGGGGTATCTCCACGAATCCACTGCCGGCGGTCGGCGAGTCGGTGGACCCGGATGTGCTGACTCTTCAATGGACGCCGGATGCGGACGCGGTTCGAAGTGAGATTTATCTGGGGACGAGTGCGTCGGCGGTTGCGGCGGCGCAAAAACCGACCGGTGATGTGGACGGCAGCGGCGCTGTGGATATTCTGGACCTGGTTTATGTGGCCGCCCAGTGGCTGGACAGTCCGTCTTCGCCCTGTCCGGACCTGGATTACAGCGGCGGGGTGGATTTGGCGGATGCCGCTCAGGTTAGCCGCAGCTGGCTGAGTGAACCGGAAGTGCTGTATCTGGGAGCTGTCAGCGGTTCTTCCTTCGCTCCCGGCCAGTTAATTCCGAACAAGACCTATTACTGGCGGGTGGATACAGTCCGATGCAGCGGAATTGAGAAAGGAACGGTCTGGAACTTCAAGACCAAGCGGCCGGCTTTTCCCGGGGCGGAAGGATTCGGCAAATGGGCCTCCGGCGGACGGGGCGGCAGCGTCTATCATGTAACCAATCTGAACGACAGCGGGCCGGGGTCTTTCCGTGATGCCGTCAGTGCGCCGAACCGCACCGTGGTTTTTGATGTCGGCGGTGTGATACGAATCGGCGAACGAATTGTCGTCAGCAAAGATATTACGATTGCCGGCCAGACGGCGCCGGGCGAAGGGGTCGTCATCTACGGCAACGGCTTGTCTTATACGGATGCCAACCGCTCGATTACCCGGCATATGCGATACCGAATGGGCAAGGTCGGCACCAGCGGCAAGGATGCGGTGACGATTGCCGACGGAACGGATATGATTTTCGACCATTGTTCGATTTCGTGGGGGCGGGATGAGACCTTTTCCATCAGCGGCGGCACCGGCGAGGACCCGGGTTTTATCACCATTCAAAACTGCATCATTGCTCAGGGATTAGAAACTCATTCCTGCGGCGGCCTGATTCAGGATTTCAATGGGGTTAGTCTCTTCCGCAACCTTTACATTGATAACGACACGCGAAATCCGAAGGTCAAAGGAGTCAACGAGTTTATTAATAATGTGGTTTACAACTGGAACGATGCCGCCTATATCTTGGGCGATTCGAAAGCGGATTCCTATGCGAATGTCATCCGCAATTATTTCATCAGCGGCCCGAATACGGGGGCGGCGGCCTTTACGAGGGGCAATCTGAATTTTCACATTTACGCCCTGAACAACTGGCACGATTCTAACAAAAACGGAACGCTTGACGGAGCCATTCTGGACCAGGCGGCCTACGGAACCGTGGACTGGCAGACGGTCCCGTACAATTATCCGGGTGTCAAAACAATGCTCGGTGCACCGACGGCTTATCGGGTTGCCGCTTCGCAGGCCGGGGCTGTTTATCCGATACGCGACCGAATCGACAGCCGTCTCATTAAGGAACTCAAGTCGCTGGGAACCAGCGGACAGCTGATTTCAGACGAAAACGCCTCGCCGATGTACGGGGTTGGAATTCTCGACGGAGGAATCTGTCCGACCGATACAGACCAGGATGGGATGCCGGATTATTGGGAGCAGTCCGTGTCGGGGCTGAATCCTTCCGGGGCGGACCATAACGGGGATGCCGACGGAAACGGTTATACCAATCTGGAGGATTATCTGAACTTTCTGGCGGTTCCGCATGCGAACGTGCAGAAAGACAGACCTCGGGATATCAACCTGCGTCTGTTTGCATCCGGATTCGATGCCGGGGCGGCCTATACGGTTTTTGATGCGGTGAACGGAACGGTTCAGCTGCTGGCGGACGGCTATACCGCCCGCTTTACGCCGAATGCGGGATACGTAGGCCCGGCTCGTTTTTCCTTTACTGTAAATGACGGGTATGTTTGGACGGATACGGTGCTGCTTTTGGTTTCGGAGTACGGCGGACATGCGCTGCCGCCGAAGTATCCTTCCAATCTGACGCAGGGATTGAACTACAAGTATTATTCCGGAACATTTGAGTATTTGCCGGATTTTGCCCTCCTGACACCGACGCAGCAGGGAACAACGGCGAACTTTGACATTACGGGGGCAGCGGCCGCTGACTATTTTGCGTATGTTTTTGAGGGATTTATTGAGATTCCGGCGGACGGTTTGTACACGTTTTATCTGAACTCGGATGACGGCAGCAAGCTTTACATAGACGGCGGAATTGTCGTCAGCAATGACGGGGTTCACGGAACACAGGAAGCCGAAGGCAGTGCAGCCCTGCTGGCTGGAATGCATTCCATTCGGGCCTCTTATTTTGAAAAAGACGGCAATCAGCGGCTGGAAGTACGCTGGGCCGGGCCGGGCTTCAGCAAGCAGCTGATTTCCAACAGTGTTCTGTATCGGGGAATGCTCGATACAGTCCCGCCGGCGGCTCCGACGGGTGTGTGGGCGGCGGCATCCAATGCCCAGGTTGTGCTTCAGTGGAAAAACAACACGGAAACCGACCTGGCGGGCTACAATGTCTATCGGACGACGGTTTCAGGGGGCAATTATACCCGACTGAATGAGGCCCTGATTGATGCATCAAATTTTATCGATGCCTCGGTTTCCAACGGCACGCTCTATCATTACGTTGTTACCGCCGTGGATGAGTCCTTTAATGAGTCTTCACGAAGCTATGAGATGTCTGCAAGACCGGCGGATTCCAACGATGTGAGTGTGATTGTTCAGGAATGGACGGCAGGTTTCTGTCTGGTTGAGGGGACGGTTGACAATAATAATGCCGGGTTCACCGGATACGGTTTTGCCAACGGGACCAATGCCGTGGGTAAGGGAATCAACTGGAGCATTCAAATCGGCCGCCCGGGCACGTATCAGCTGACCTGGCGGTTTGCCAACGGCACAACAGCCAATCGGCCGGCCAATTTATTGGTGAATGGTGCAGCGGTTCTTTCCAATATTGCGTTTAACCCCACCGGCGGCTGGACAACCTGGAGTGAAGTGACCGGCAGCGTTATTTTGGATGCGGGAACACATTTGATTCGGCTGGAACCGACTACAAGCAACGGACTGGCCAATATTGATTATCTGATAATCACAGGGCCGGATGTTGTTCCGGCGGCCTGTCCGTAATCCGTTATCCGGCAATCAGTCGGATTAATCCCCAGAAAAAGAGGATGATTCCGAGCGTGGCAGCTGTGCTGAGCAAAAAGCCGAGTGTATCGGTCCGAGTCCATTTACAGAATTCCCAGTTCGAGCGGGGGAACAGTTTCAGGTGATCGAACCGGTGCGGGTCGGCGTAACTTTTCTGAACTTCTTCTGCATCCTTTTGCGGGTCCGGATGGACCGGGGTCTTCAGCCGGGCGTAAAAGCGTTCAATGTCTTCCTGAAACCCTTTGTCCTTCGTGAGCCAACTGATGGGAATCAGAAAGACGAAAGGCAGAACGGCCGCAATCAGATAACGCAGCGTCAGGAGGGCGGAAGGAGTCAGAGAAGGCAGGTCGATGCCGAGAAAATGGGCAATAATCAGTTCGGTATGCAGACGGCCGATGCCTTCATAGGGGGAATCGGGGTCTTCCGGGTTCATTCGGGCGATGTTGTCGTAATAAATGCTGACCGGCAGGATTCGCACCGGTTTGCGGATGAGCTGGCCGACTTCCTCCGCCAGTCCGCTCTGGATATCGCTTTCGCAGGCGTGTACGGAGCGGACGACTGTCTGTTCGCGCGTCTGCTGGGAAAGCCAGGGCGAATGCCGGACGGCCTCAAAGCATGGAAGCAGATGCGGAAGAACGGCCAGGACGATGGAGCAGGTGATTACCTCGACATAGACGGCGATTCGCGTCAGCCGTTTCCAGAACAAAAGCAGCAAAACCGGCGCTCCGAAGATGATATTCAGGGAAGGCAGAGCCTTAACCAGATGGATAATGCTGAAGGTCGTTACGGAGACATATATCCCCAAAAGCAGAAAACCGATGATGGCCAGACGGGAAACATTGATGTAGTGGCGAGGGCTTTTGTTGGGGACGAAGGGCTTGTAAATATGTCGGACGAAGAGAGCGGACAGATAGACGCAAACGGCATCCAGCGTGGACATATTGGCGGCGAGAATGCCGGCGACCATCAGCCCTCGCAGTCCGGGGCCGAGCAGATGACGGCTGAGGATTCCCCAGGCCGTATCGGGGTCTGCGACAAGGTCTGAACAGAGGGCGTAGGCAAACAAACCGCAAAGGGCCCAAATGATGGTGAGGATGCGTTTGGTGTAAGCGCCGCCGATATTGGCGATTCGGGCCGTCAGTTCGTCCCGTGCAGAGCCGTTGAGGGCCATATTGCCCTGGTGACCGGTGATGCCGATGATGGTGACGAGGACAAGGGCGGCAATCGAGTTCCAGGCGAATTCATCGCCGGCGGAGCCGAAAACAAACAGCATGTGGTCCGGGATTCGCCGGGTAAATTCGGTCCAGCCGCCCAAGGCAACCAGCGCCAGCGGAATCAGAAGGATGGAAAACAGCAGGATGAGAAAGCCCTGCAGAATATCGGTCACGGCCGCTGCTCTAAAGCCGCCCATGGTGACATAGAAGCCGATGAACACTGTATAAATCAGGTAAAACCAAAACGGCTTTGTATAAGAAACAAAAGCACTGATTTGTCCTTTTTTATACAGGGCATCCAGCCGTTCGTATTCGGCGGCCTCCTGCGGATTCAGGGATGCTGTTTTCTGAATCTTGGAGAGCTGCCGGTACCGCTCATACAGCTGAACGCTTTCCGCCTCCGCCGGCGTGTATTTTTCCGGGGGTTTGATGGTCATGGCCTGAAACGTTCGCAGAGAGGCCTTATAGCCGATTCCCATAATCAGGATGCTCAGCCAGATGCCGACGAGTGCATAAATTGTCGGCAGGATTTTGCTTTTGAATCGCTCCTCGAACAACTCGGCCATTGTGACCAGACGCACGCGCCGGAACCATCCGGCCATAAACCAGTAGTAGGGCCCCGTGAAGACGCCGATCAGCATCAGCCATACCCCCCCCAATCCCTTTTCGAAGGCAAAGCTGGCCGTTCGAATAGCGCTGTTGGCGTCGCTGAGCGTGCCCATGTTGAGGAAATACTGGAGGAGTTTGTTAAAGGAACGCCCGGCCAGGAAAAAATCTTCCTCGGAACGGATTTTTCCGTACGCCTTCTGTCCGATATAAGTGATGGCAAACAGATAGAGAAGAATAATGAGCAGGTCAATAGGATGAAAACCGAATAATTCCATCAACGTATGTTCCTCATATCGGCCCAGCCGGATTTTTTGTATATGGGATTGTATCGGAAGCCGTTCCGGTTTTCCAGTGTTTTTGCTCCTTCCGGAAGCGGAACGGGAATCATTTCAATTCGATTAGAAAGTCTGGAAAATCAAATAAAGATGGTGTATAGTTGTCAATTATGAATATGAGAAGAAGAATAGCGGGAATAGTTGTTTTCTTCTGGTGGACAGGATGGATGTATGCCTTTGCCGCGGGCGGGGGTTCAAATGAATCCCCGGTTTCCCCGTCGGTTTTCGTGTCAAAGGTCTGGGCGGCGGACCAGGGGGATGGGAATTACAAAAATCCTGTTTTGTATGCGGATTATTCCGACCCTGATGTCATCCGGGTGGGCAATGATTATTATATGACCGCCTCCAGTTTTACCTGCTTTCCGGGCCTTCCAATCCTGCACTCAAAGGATTTGGTCAATTGGACCCTCATTGGTCATGCGGTTTCGCGATATCCGAATCCGGATTTTAATGTTCCCCAGCACGGCAAGGGAATCTGGGCACCGAGCATCCGATTTCAGGATGGGATGTTTTATATCTTCTGGGGTGATCCGGACAACGGGATTTATCGGGTCCGCTCCGTTCGGCCGGAGGGGCCCTGGGAGGAGCCGCTTTTGATTCTTCCCGGAAAAGGACTGATTGACCCCTGCCCCTTGTGGGATGATAACGGCAAGGCGTGGCTGGTGCACGCCTGGGCGGGCAGCCGAGCGGGTGTGAAGAGTCTGCTGACCTTGCGGGAGATGGATTGGCAGGCAACCCAGGTTAGTCGGGATGCCCGCCATATCTTTGACGGGCATGAAAAGCATCCTACAATCGAAGGTCCAAAGTTCTATAAGCACGACGGCTATTATTATATCTTTGCGCCCGGTGGAGGGGTGACCAGCGGCTGGCAGGTTGTTCTTCGTTCCAAAGACATTTACGGCCCTTATGAGGACCGCATCGTTCTTCATCAGGGCTCTGCGCCGGTCAACGGGCCGCATCAGGGCGGCTGGGTTCAGACGCCTTCCGGTCAATCCTGGTTTCTTCATTTTCAGGATGCCGGCCCCTATGGTCGGATTATTCATCTTCAGCCGGTTGTATGGAAGGAAGGATGGCCGGTGATGGGTACAGACCCGGATGGGGATGGAACAGGCGAACCGGTCCTGAGCTGGAAAAAGCCGGATGTCGGAGGCGTTTTTCCCAAAATGACGCCGGCCGACAGCGATGAATTTGACGGCGACACGCTCGGTCTTCAGTGGCAGTGGCAGGCCAATCCGAATCCTGCCTGGTTCGCGAAAGTTCGGGGAACGGATTATCTGCGTTTGTTTGCGGTTCCGCTGCCGGCGCCGGAAGCGAATTTCTGGCAGGTGCCGAACCTGCTTTTGCAAAAGTTTCCTGCGCCGGATTTTACCGCCTCCGCAAAGGTACGGCTTGTGCCGGAGCAGCAGAACATCCGCGGCGGGCTGGTGGTGTTCGGGGATGACTATTCGGCTCTCGAGCTGGCGGTCAGGGAGGGGGCAAAAGTTCTGCGGCTGGTTGTCTGTATGCAGGCCGAGACCGGCAGCCGAGAGGGACTGGCTGCGGAAATCCCGGCACAGACGGATACGCTCATCCTGCGGGTTCAGGTGTCCTCGCCAAACGCTCTCTGTCAGTTCAGCTATAGTCTGGACGGGAAAGAATTCGTTCCGGCAGGCCGTCCGTTTCCCGCCAAGCCGGGCCGATGGGTGGGAGCCAAGGTCGGCTTGTATTGTGTCTCGCAGGCCGGTTCCCGTGCAGGCGGCTATCTGGATGTGGACTGGTTCCGAGTTGAGTAATCGGCATCAAAGAGCTTCTGATAAAGTTTTGGATTCCCGCCTGCGCGGGAATGACCAGGGGTAGGGGTTTTGCCAGGGACACTAACAAAACTTACTACAGAAGAAGAATTGCCCGCCGCTGATTTTTCTTTTGCTTTTTGATGTTTTGCCTGCTCGATGAGGGAGCCGCTACGGCATCGGCAGCAGATTTTCCCAGCGAACGACCCAGAGGCCGTTGTTCGGGAACCCCGGTGCATGGCGTTTGGGGCCTTCGTCCCAGCCGGCGGCCATCATCGCCGTCGCGGTCAGCAGGCCGCCGTTGCCCGGCAGATACAGCGGCAGATTTTCCCGCTGATAGTTGTGCCCGTTGGGCCAGTAGAGATTCTTTTTGGATTCGATAAAGAAGGCGTCCACGGCCAGTTCGGGCAGCCCAACGCGGGCGGCGGTCATCGCCAGCATCGGATAATCCCAGCCCCAGGTATCCGGCCAGTGCCATTCGGCATAGACCCATTGAGCCGTTCGACGCATGATGTCTTCCTGAACCAGCGGGGTTTTCGGCAGCACCCCCAGCGCCGCCAGCATCGACGGATGATCGGTCAGATTCGTATAGGGCTCCGGTTCCACGGCGGTGTAGATTCCGTCGCGGACCGGCAGGGCGGACAGATGGTTCATCACGCGGTCCCATTTTTCTTCGCGGGGCAGGCCGAGCCGCTGCCGCCACTGCTGAGCGGTGTTCAGCCCCCAGTACCAATAGCATAATTCAAAGGTCGGATTCCACGTGTCGGCGTATTTGTAGTTTTCCTGAGCCGGAATCACGGGCGGACCGAGGACATACCGCTTTTGCTTTTCGTCCCAGTGGGCAAAGTCCGCCATAAAGCGGGCCGTTTCGAAGACAATCTCTTTGAATTTGTTCAGCGTGTCTGCATTCGGTTTCTGACGGTACACCAGTTCTGCAAAATAAATCGGATGCGGCTGCTGCCAAATCAGAAGCGGTCCAATGCCGGAGGGGGAGTCCTGCCCGTCAGGGCTTGTCATCTTGGGCCAGCGCGCCCCTTCATAGCCCTGTCGGCGGGCGATGGCCCGGGCGGCTGGCAGTATCTCCTGATACCAATTCATGGCGGCCTCCAGCATCGGCAGGCGATTCCACAGGGCAAAATGCACGCTGTGCCACCAATGCATCTCCAGATGAAACTTGCCGAACCAGCTGTTGCAGGTCAGCCCCGTTTCCTGCGGCGGATATTTCTGGACGGACTGGATGGCCGTCAGATATTGCGAAAGAACAATCCGCCGCTCCAGATCTTTCCAGCGCGGGTCTTTGCTCAGGGACAGGTCGATGGCGCCGCCGGTTTCCCAGAACGTTTTCCAATGGCGTCGGGCGGCGGCCCGCACGGTGTCGAAATCCGTTGCGCGGAGGGGACTGTCCTGCTCCTGAAACAGCACAAGACCCTCGAGGGTGCCGCCCGAATGTTTCGGCTGCCAGAGATAGTGATGTTCAGCGGTCTTTTGCCAATCCCCTCCGCCGGACAGAATCGTTGTGCACAGGTACCGCTTGGAATCTATCACCCGTTCAAAGCGGAATTGCCTGTCGTTTTCCTTTTTAAGAATGGTTGTGTGTTTGTCCGGGCTGTTCCAGTCCGCCGGGTCGGTGCCCCAGGTGCCCGCGGCATAGGGGAATCGGATTTGGACGCGGAGTCTTCCGCTTTCCAGCAGGGGCGAATCAATGTGAAATGCGATGATGTCCTGTTCAGGGTGCACACAGGTTTGGACGTGAACCGGCAGCCCTTCGATTGTAAAGGTACTGTCCAGAAGCCCTTCCCAGAGGTTCAGGGTTTGTTCGATGTTTTGAATCTCTTCTAATGAAACCGGCGTGCCGTCGGCTTTCTGCAGAACCAGCCCAATCAGCCCGAGGGTGATTTGGTGCGGATTCGCCCGCAGGTAGTCCGCGGCCGGCCCTCTCTGGTTGCTGTTGTAGGGCACCAGCCGGCCGTAGGTGTCAATCTGGACAAATGTATCCTCCAGTTTGAAGCCCGCAGTGTTGGGGAACGAGTGCCATCCCCATTCAGCCATCGTTGTCAGCGGGATGCCTTTGGCGTAGGCCTGCGGAAAAGTCTGCAGGCCGGTGATGTCGGCGGTAAAAGCGAACCGTCCGTTCCCGACGGACAAGGGCGAAAACTCATGGAAGCGGTCCAGTCGGACATTGTGTCGGCTCACGAGGGCCTGCCGGTCAATTTTGCCGAATGGGTCGCCGCCCCGGGCCAAATATTCGAGATAGTCTTCGAGGCAGCTAAAGCCGTCGTCATCGGGGTCGGCATTGGAGTCGGAGAAATCGCCGGCCGGAGAATGAGGGTTGAGGTGATGAATGACTTCCCACCAGTCCGGCAGGCCGTCTCCATCGGAGTCGGGTGCGGCCGGACCGCCTTTTAATGTAGGATAGCCGCCGACGTCGTCCTGCGAATCAATGATGCCGGGCAGTCCGTCTTTGCTGCCGCGATAGGTAAAGGAGCGCTGCCGCACCTCCCGGACAATCCGTTCGTCGATGGCATCGCGTTTGGGCCGAACGGCGCCGACATCGTCGAGCACCTTTTCGAGCAGCTCATCGGCGGAGCAGGTCGTCACATAAGATGGGAAAAACGGCTCGTTGCTTCGAATGTCTGCTTCCTGAGCATAATTGGGCGAAACCCCTTTCCAGTTGTCCGCATCGTATTGCGGGTATCCTTCCATTTTGTTGCCGGACAGGTAAAACTTTTGCGGATTGCCGGTCTTCATTTGGTCCCCGTCGGGACGCATCAGAAGAAAATGTTTGGTTGCCGGACCTGGCAGATAGAGATTGTTGACAAAATTGCAGCGATAAACGCCGCCGTCAGTTGTTCGATGATGCCAGTTATAAACAATATTGTTCCGAATATCACAGAATCCTTCGTATTGGCCGTCTTGTCCGAGTCCTCCTGCCAGCGACCAGTTCCGTCCGGCACAATGGGCGAGCAGGTTGTGATGAAAACTGCCGATGTTTCCGCTGATGGAGCCCGCAAATGAATGTTTGCCGTAGTGATAGGAGTTGTGCAGGGCCTCTGAGATGATATTGCGGGAAAAGGTGATGTTTTTGGCGCCGCGGGTGCTGACTCCCTCATCCAGACTCCAGCTGATAGAACAGTGGTCGATGATGCAGTGATCACAGCCGGCCATCCCCATCCCGTCCAGCGGCTTCTTGGCGGAATCGCCGACGCGGGTCCGAATAAAGCGGATGACGGCATCGGTGGTGTTGTACATTCCGAAGGGGTATCGGGCCAGGCAGATGCCGTCGCCAGGGGCGGTCTGGCCCGCCACATACACATCGCCTCCGTCCGGCGGGATAGTCAAACTGTTCTTAAGGAAGATGGTGCCGCCGACCCGGAAGATGATGACGCGCGGCCCTTTTTCCACTTCGAGGGCCTTGCGGAGCGAACCGTCGATGACCGGCTCGCCGGCCTGGGGGTCGTAGTCATCCAGCGTGGTGACGGCAATGACGCGTCCGCCGCGTCCAGCGCGGGCGAAGCGTCCGTACCCCTCCGCCGAGGGAAAGGCCAGCCGGCGAACCCGGAAACTCCAGACAGAGCCCTTTCGAATCGTGCCGTCTTCGGAAACGGCATCCACCCGCCAGAAGTAGGTGTCTTTGCTGTGGAGATTTTCGGCGGGAAACGCGGTTTGTCCGGCGGGCAGGCGCCCTTTGTAAATTGCTGAATCGGTTAAAGAGGCCTTTTCGACGGATAAGCGGTCTGTGCCGAGATACACATCATAAAAAGCGGCCCCCTCAGCGGCGGACCATTGTAATTCCGTGCGGCCTTTGCCGGCTGAGCCGGGGCCCGGATGGTCATTGTGCGCAAAGACGTGGAAATCCCCGTCCGCCGGCGTCGGATTCTCCGGGGTGCTGCCGGGGGCATACGGGCGGTCGATTTCAAAGCTGTTTAAAACCGCCGTGCAAATCTGTTCCTCCGGCTTTCCCGTCGGTTCCAAATCAATCATCACCGGTTTGCCGTCTTCGACGGTGATTTCGAAAAAGGCCGTTGTGATGAGCCGGTCATCTGCGGCGGCCTGTGTGGGCTGGATTGTCCGGAGCGTCTGACCGTTGAGGCGGATTCGGCAGGGGCTGATGGTTTTTCCGAACCGCTCCGCCGGCCAGGGGGCGTTGTGATACGTCAACAGGGTATGCCGACCGGGAGAAAGCCCCTCCAGCGTCATCCGGATGGTGCCGCCGGCAAAACTCGGGTGCGTATTTTTCCCATCCTCTTTCTGCGCATACAGGCAGTCCATCGCCAATTTGTAGCCCTTCAGGCCGTCTTTGTTGTGCCAGCCGATGGTCAGCTTCGTACCCGCAGGCGGCTCAAGCAGCTCAAACGAGATTTTGACATTGCCGAAAGACCGGCGGAAACCCTCTTCAGGCCGCCAGGACTCAAATCCAGCGGCGGTTGAATCCCGCCGTACATCCAGGTCAATCCGAAGCGGCTGAGCGGACGAGGAAGATGGAAATACAAACAGACAAACCAGCCAGAACCAACATTGCTTTCTTGTGTTCATACGCACCTTTTTTTTATGAGTGGATTCACGGGTTGATACAAAGCGGTTTTCAGGGAGTTTCTGCGAGCCAGTTTTGGGCCATTCGGGCAAAGACGGACAGGTCGATGCGGCCGCCGTTTATTTCCCAGCCGGCTTCGTGCAGCCACTGTTCAGCCAGGCAGGACAGGTCTTCCAGATCGACTTGCCCGCTGCCGGTAAAATCCCCATACAGCCAGTCCCGCGTCAGGCGTTCGGCCTCGAGCGGACGCTTGGCGAACGAAGGGCCGGACCAGGAGACGGCCGGATTCGCCGTGCCGCGGGTGAAGCATTCGACCCGAATCGGATGCAGACCGGCTTGAAGCAGGATGGAGCCGGCGGTCTCCTGCGGGCCGTGGACTCCGTCATTATCGACGACTTCGATGGAATGGACAAATAGACGGCTTCCGTCGGAGGTGCTGACAAAAAAGGTGTACCAGCCGTCTTCGGGAACGTTCAGATAACCTTCCAGCACCGCCCCGAAGGGAGGCGGGACCGACAGGGTGCTGAGATTGAAATCGCTGACGGCTCCTTTCGCTGTGGGGGACAGGGAGTCAAAATCCGGCAGGAACGACCAGCTGCCCGGATAGATTCGACAGGCCAGTCCCGGCCCGCGGGCGGCCGGCGCAACCGGCGTCATTGCCGGACGGATTTCGACAAAACCCAGGGCGGCGGAGTCGGAACTGCCCGGCGCCTGAGCAATTGTCAGCCGGCCGTCTGAAACCCGCACTGCCGCCTGATATTCGTCATAATCCCACAGAACGGCCCCATCCGGATCTTCGAACAGGATGCCTTCGAGCAGGACGCTGTTGAGTCGCGGGATGTTGTTTTCGGGAAAGATGTTTCTCGGGTCGCCCGGGTCGCCGCACATCAGGGTGATGTGGTACCAGCCGTTCGGGAGGGCGATTTCCCAGAAGCGGCTGGCGGAGGCGGTTGTGAGGAAGGCGTTGCGGCGAAAATCGGCATCGACCGGCACCAGGTAGGTTTCGCCTTCTTTGGTGGTGCGTGTCTGACGCCAGAAGGCGTTGGCGGTGTTGTCGGCGTTCCATCCGTAGGTGTATCCGTTTCCGCGGCTGGCGAATGCGGCGCCGGTATCGGAGAGCATGCCTTTGACGTCCGGGGCGGTTGCGGGCCGGAAGTTGATGCGAATGACCGGCGGTCCCGTCCATTTGTCAAACCCGCCCGGGCCGGCTTTGGATTGGACCAGGGCCGGCACCTGGGCCGCAGGGTTCAGGACATACGGATACGGCGGGACAAAATCGTTTCCGCTGGCGACGGCCAGCCCCGTCATCGAATCGAGGATGCAGCCGACGGCTTCCACCAATCCGCCGGAGGTTTCGTAGTAGGCGTCTTTGCCCTGCTGGAAGTACAGGTTTTCCAGCCGCATTCGGGTCAGAGAGCGCGGCAGCATCCCGTAGCTGCGCAGCCCCAGCAGCCAGCAGTTAAAGACATGCACATCCGCCCACTCGCCGGTTACATTCCGCTGGGTGGTGTTGTCAAACCAGCAGTGGTGAAAGGTGTAAGTGCCTATCGGACTTCCGCTGCTGGGGCCGTTGGCGATGGCGGTTTTGTTGTGATGGCTGAAAATCGTCCAGGAGACCGTGACGTATCCGGAGGCATAGGTCATATCCAGCAGCCCGTCCCCGGCGCGGCTCAGATGACAATGGTCAATCCAGACGTGATGGGTGTTTCGCAGGGCGATTGCGTCATAATCATTCAGTTTTCCGTCATAGTCGCCCATCATATAATAATCGCGGAGTGTCAGATTTTTGATGATGATGTTGCTGACGCCGTTGAGATTGAGCCCATGGTTGATGAGGGCGGCGTCGTTGCCAATGCCAATGAGGGTTTTGTTGCTTTTGACGGTGACGGTTCCCGGCGTTGGGGAAACAATCGGGCAGGCAATCTGGATGATATACCGATCGGTTTGTCCGGCGTAATATTTCAGGTCAGCCAGGGTCGTGACAGTTACGACCGTTCCTCCTGCTCCGCCGGTGGTTCCGCCGGCCAGATACTGACTGCCTTGCCCGTCGAGGGCGGCAAAGCCGATGGGCCGGTCTGAGGAGAAGGCAGCCGAAGCAGTCAGGAGAACCAGTGTGAAAAACAGCCGCTGATATGTTTGTTCTTTCATATGTTTGTCCCCAAGATTCATCCGCCGCTAAAAGGGGTTCAGCATTACCCCTCGTCTTATTATATTGGTTCGGACATTTCGGGAAAGGCGGGCGAAGAAGTTTTTGGTTATTTTTGCGCAATTTGTCTTTTTCTGCTGCACAAAATTGCTGCCAGCGGCGACAACGTGTCCTGTTTTTTCCGGTTCGAACCGTTGTTGAATGGCGCGGTTTGTGGTAGGATAGACACCCTATGTTTGCGATGATTTTTGGGAGAAGAAAGATGGGATATTGGCTGGGCGTCTGGATTATGGGCATCGGAGCAGCTCTTTGTGCGGCGGAAAGTCCGCAGGCGGACTGTGTGGTTTTTCCACTCTGGCAGGAAACCATCCCCGGGGCTCTGGGGTCGGAGGAAAAGGATAAGCCGATGCTGTATGTGTATCTGCCGAGTGATGCACCTGCCCCGACGCCGGCTGTGGTCATTTGTCCGGGCGGGGGATATGCCCATCTTGCGATGGACCACGAAGGCAGGGAGATTGCCGAACGGCTGCGGCGGGAAAACATTGCGGCCATTGTTCTGAAGTACCGCCTGCCGGGCGACGGCTATCGGCATCCAATTCCAATTCTGGATGCGCGGCGGGCGATTCAGACGGTGCGGTTTCATGCCCGCGACTGGAACATCCATCCGGACCGAATCGGAATTCTGGGTTTTTCGGCAGGCGGTCATCTGGCCTCGACGTCCGGGACCTTTTTTGAAGAGATCGCCCTGTCGTCGGCCGGAAAGGACGCCGTGGGTTCCGTGTCCTATCGGCCGAATTTTCTGGTGCTGGTGTATCCGGTGATTTCAATGCAGGACGAATGGACGCATCGGGGCTCCCGGGCCAATCTTCTGGGGCCTGAGCCGCCGCAGGAACTGATTGAGCGGCTGTCCAATGAGCGGCAGATTACGAAGGATACACCGCCGACTTTTTTAATCCATGCGGACGATGACAAGACGGTTTTGCCGGAAAACAGCATCCTCTTTTATCAGGGGCTGCGGAAGGCGGGCATTCCAGCGGAGCTGCATATTTACCGCAAGGGCGGGCACGGATTCGGGACGCGGCCGACGGCCGGTCCGGCGGCCGGCTGGCTGGAGGACTGCCTGAAGTGGATGAAGCAGATGGGATTTCTCCCGACGGAACAGCCGGCATCGGAGACGAAAACAACGTCTCTTTTATTCTTAATGGAACAGACCGACGAATCGGAAGCAGAATCCTGAACAGCTGGAAACAAGAAGAGAGGTGAACTATGAAGTCGAAGGTGTTTTTGACGGCGGGATTGATTGTATTCGCAGGGGCCTGCCGGGCCCAGTCGGAGATTCGCGTTGCCGTTGTCAATCCAACCCAAATCCTGCGAGTCCAGGAGAGCATCGAACTGGATTGGGCGGATATCCAAAAACGGCTGGCGGACCTGAAGCCGGACGAAACGGCTGTGTTGGATGCCTCAACGCGGCAGCCGCTGCGCACGCAGGTCCTGCAGATTGACGGCCGCACGACCCTGCTTTTCCAGACGGATTTGCAGCCGGGGCAGAAAAAAGAATTCATTCTGCTCAAACGCCCGGAGGGGATGACGGAGCCCGATTCGCCGGCTCGGACGTATTGCCGATTTATTCCGGAGCGCAAGGACGATTTCGGCTGGGAAAACGACAAGGCGGCGTACCGGATGTACGGCCCGGCATTGGAGTATGAGACCATCACCAACGGGATTGACGCCTGGGGCAAATGCGTGCCGTATCCGGTCATCGACAAATTCATCCGCGATTACAATGAAAAGCAGATTCCTTATCATTATGACCACGGTGAAGGCGGGGATTTTTACAAAGTCGGCAACACCCTCGGCTGCGGCGGTCTGGCCCCGTTTGTGGACGGGAAAGTCTGCCTGCCCCGCAATTTTGTCCAGTGGAAGATTCTGGCCAACGGCCCGCTTCGTTCCGTCTTTGAGCTGACGTATCGCCCGTGGCAGGCCGGCCCCTATACCGTCAGCGAAGTCAAGCGGATTTCGATTGATTTGGGCAGCAACCTAAGCCGCATCGAGTGTACCTACAGCTGTTCCCAGACGGATACCCTGCCGCTGGCGGCGGGCATTGTCCTGCGGGAAACCAGTCAGCAGACCTGGAAGGTCCCGCAGGGCATTGCCTACTGGCTGCCGACGGATTTCATCAGCGGCCATATGGGCTGCGGAGTTGTCTTCGGGGCCGGCTGGGCGGTAGAGCCGACAGAGGCCGACGGACATCTTCTCCTGACGCTTTCCCACAAGATTGCCAAGCCGGTGGTGTATTATGCCGGTTCCTGCTGGGATAAAAATGAACAGTTCAATACATTTGAAAAATGGCAGCAGTATCTGAAGACATTCAAGCAGCGGCTGGACAATCCGGTCGCAGTGGAATGGCTGCCGTAACCCTTTTGTCGAAAGGATGCTATGCAGGTACGTTATGTTCCGGATCCGGTGCGGTTCTGCCGGATGACGACGCAGGAGATTCGGGATGCGTTTCTGATTGAAACGCTCTTTGCACCCGAGCGGATTGAGATGCTGTATTGTGATGTGGACCGCGTGATTGTCGGCTCGGCGGTGCCGGTCGGGGGGCCGCTGACCCTTTCGGCGGCCGAGCAGCTGCGGGCGGAGTATTTCTGCCAGCGGCGGGAGTTGGGTATTCTGAATATCGGCGGGGCCGGTCAGGTTGTTGTGGACGGCCGCTCGTTTCCAATGGCGAATCTGGATTGTCTGTATGTCGGACGCGGCAGCCGGCAGATTGAATTTGTCAGCGCCAGCCCCGCGCAGCCGGCGCGTTTTTATCTGCTCAGCTATCCGGCCCACCGGGAGTATCCGACGACCCTGATTCCCAAGGCGCAGGCCAACCCGGTCCATCTGGGCAGCATCGAGCAGGCCAACAAGCGCACGATTTACCAGTGCATCCACCCCAAAGGCGTGCCGAGCTGTCAGCTGGTGATGGGCTTTACGGTGCTGGAGCCGGGCTGCGTGTGGAATACGATGCCCCCGCATACGCACGAGCGCCGGATGGAGGTGTATATGTATTTCCATATGCCCGCAAATGCCCGCGTGTTTCATCTGATGGGCAGACCCAGCGAAACCCGGCATATCGTTGTGGCGGAAGGGCAGGCGGTCATTTCGCCCAGCTGGTCGATTCATTCCGGCGTCGGCACGGCGGCTTATACCTTCTGCTGGGGCATGGGCGGCGAGAATCAGACCTTTGAAGATATGGATCATTTGACAATGGATGATATTCGGTAAGGAAGGAAGGCAGGACAGTATGATTCTGGATAAATTTAAGTTGGACGGCAAGAAAGCCATTATTACCGGTTCGGCCCGCGGCCTCGGGCAGGCCATGGCCGTTGCTCTGGCGGAAGCGGGGGCGGACATTGCACTGGTGGATATTCTGGATATGTCCGAAAGCAAAGCCCGCATTGAGCGGCTCGGACGCAAATGCATCACCATCACGGCCGACCTGAGCAAAAAAGACTGTGTGGATGTGATTGTCAGGGAAACCGTCGAAAAGCTGGGCGGGATTGATATTCTTTTCAACAACGCCGGCATTATCCGGCGGGCTCCGCTGCTGGAGTTTTCCGAAAAGGACTGGGATGATGTGATGAACATCAACATCCGCACGCTGTTTTTCCTCAGCCAGGCGGTCGCCCGGGTGATGATTCAGCAGGGCCGGGGCGGCAAGATTGTCAATACGGCCTCGATGCTCAGTTTTCAGGGCGGGATTCTGGTGCCGTCTTATACGGCCTCCAAGAGCGCGGTGATGGGGCTGACGCGTCTTTTGGCCTGCGAACTGGCTCCCTATAAAATCAACGTCAATGCAATCGCTCCGGGCTATATGGCTACAGACAATACGAAAGCCCTCCGCGAAAATCCGGAACGGAATAAGGCCATCCTCGACCGGATTCCGGCGGGCCGATGGGGCGAGCCGGAGGACCTGCAGGGGGTGGCGGTCTTCCTGGCCTCGGCGGCCTCGGATTATATGCACGGATACACGGTTGCCGTGGACGGCGGCTGGCTGGCGCGATAAGGAGGAGAGAAATCATGGCAACTCTAAAACTGCGTCCTGCATCGGAATGCAAATACGATATCCTTTCTCTGGGGGAAGTGATGCTTCGGCTCGACCCGGGCGAAGAGCGCATTCATACCACGCGCACGTTTCGGGTCTGGGAGGGCGGCGGGGAATACAACGTCGCCCGCGGTCTTCGCCGCTGCTTCGGCAAGCGGGCGGCCCTGGTCACGGCCATTCCGGATAATCCCGTCGGGCGTCTGCTGGAGGATTTGCTCCTGCAGGGCGGCGTCAGTCTTGAATATGTCCGCTGGGTGCCGTTTGACGGCATCGGGCGCAAGACCCGCGTGGGCCTGAATTTCACGGAGCGCGGCTACGGCGTTCGGGCGGCGGTGGGCTGCTCGGACCGGGCCAACAGTGCCGCCTCCCAGATGAAAAAGGGTGATATCGACTGGGAGAAAATCTTCGGACGAGACGGCGTGCGGTGGTTTCATACCGGCGGTATTTTTGCAGGCCTTTCACCGACGACGCCCGATGTGATTCTGGAGGCGATGGAGGCCGCCCGCAAATACGGTACGGTGATTTCCTACGATTTGAACTATCGGGCCTCGCTGTGGAAGGAATTCGGGGGCAAAGAGCGGGCCGTGGAGGTCAACCGCAAAATAGCTCCGTTCGTGGATGTGATGCTCGGAAACGAAGAGGACTTTTCGGCCGCACTGGGGTTTGAAGTGGCCGGCCTGGATGCGGACTGCTCCAAACTCGACCCGTCGAACTTCAAGAAGATGATTGCCGAGGCCGTCAAGGTCTTTCCCAACTTCAAGGCCGTGGCAACAACCCTTCGAAACGCCCGGACCGCCACGCGGAATGACTGGGGAGCGGTTTTGTACTATGACGGTCGCTTTTATGATGCGACGCTGCGGGAGGATTTGGAAATCCTCGACCGCGTCGGCGGCGGAGACAGTTTCGCCTCCGGTCTGATCTACGGCCTGATGGAAGGTAAGAGCCCGCAGGAGGCGGTCGAGTACGGAGCAGCCCACGGGGCGCTGGCGATGACGACGCCGGGCGATACAACCACGGCGACGCTGGCGGAGGTGGAGCGGGTGATGAAGGGCAAATCCGCCCGCATCAGCCGCTGAGCCGCGGCGGTTTCTGTTTATGGAGCAGTCTGTTTCGATTGCCGTTGGTACGGCCGGCTGGTCCTATCCGGACTGGGCGGGAATTGTCTATCCAAAAGGCTGCAAAGAGACGCTGCGGTTTGTATCCGGGCTGGTGGACTGCATTGAAATCAACAGTACGTTTTATCGTCCGCCGCAGAAAGAGACGGCGGCCCTCTGGAGCAGACAGGTGCAGGGGCGGAAGGGGTTTTTCTTTACCGCCAAACTGCATCAGAAGTTTACCCACGAAGGACAAATCGATTCAGAACTGGTGCGGCAGTTTCGGGAGGGACTGGCCCCGCTGCTGGAAGCAGGCCTGCTGCGCTGTCTTCTGATGCAGTTTCGGTATGATTTCACCGCTTCGGATGACAATCGGCGCTATCTGGGAAACCTGATTGAACAATTCCGGGATTGCTGTCCGATTGCCGTCGAAGTGCGGCATGCGTCCTGGAGACAGCCCGCCTTTCTGCAGGAGATGGAAGACCGAAATGTGACCGTTTGCTCCATTGATTACCCGACGGGGCCTGATTCGTTTGTTTTGGATGACCGAACCGTCGGTTCGGCAGGTTATATGCGTCTGCACGGGCGCAACGCCGCCGCCTGGTTTGCCAAATCCACCCGCGATGAGCGGTATGATTACTTTTATTCGCCGGAGGAATTAAAGGAAGTCGCAGCACGGATTGGGCGGCTGGCGTCCCATTGCCAAACCTATACGGTGATTGCCAATAATCACTACAAAGGGGCCGAACTGGCCAACGCCCTCGAATTGAAGTTTCTGCTGACCGGATTAAAGCAGCCGGTGCCGGACGGTCTGCTGGCCCGGTATCCTGCTCTGGCCCGGATTGCCCGGTCGGGGGCTTTGTTTGACTAACGGGCGGCGGGTTATTTTTCTTTCGGCAGCGGTTTGGGCAGCACGGGTGAATAATTGGGCTTTGACCCTTTATGCCAGGCCAGCGTCCAGAGCTGCTCGTGGACAAGGGTGTCCACGTGCATATCCAGAAAAGCGACATTGGTTTTTCGACCATGCCGATTCAGGACAAATCGTCCGATGGCCCGTTCCGTGGTTCCGCCGGTCTGGTCGCCGGTATCATAGAAATTCGTTGTGCCGGAAATTGCATTGGCAGGCAGGGTATTGGTATTCTGCGGCCAGCCGTCCACCCAATTGGCATCGAGGAAAACGGGGGCTTCGCCGGCGGCTTTGACATCATTTAAGCTCGCGTAGGGATAATTCTGCATCGACGCCGGTACCCAGCGGTTGGCATCGCCGTAAAACCAGCCGTTGAAGCCGTAACTGCCGGTTTCGTAGCGTTTATGCGACTGAGCCGAATAATTCCACAGCCACGGCCGCAGTGAAGTGCCCCACAGACTGGTTGAGCCGTTGTATTCATTTTCAACGGTTTTCAGCTGGGATTCGGTTTCCGGACAAAATCGGACCTCATCCACGTTTCCGACATTTTGTCCGATTGCATCCAGCCAAAGGACACTTGTGGTATTATCCGGGTAAGGGAAAAAACGGTTTTTATTATGGGTCAAATAGACCTGCATGGCAGTCCCGAGGGTCTTTAGGTTGTTTCGGTCTACCATCATTCGGGCCTGATATTTGGCCTTTTTTAGGGCCGGCAGCAGCACCGACAGCAAAACGGCGATAATGGCGATTACAACCAGGAGTTCTATCAGCGTAAAAGCCCTGCGTTCTGTCCGACTCGCCCCCGTTTTTTTGATTTCCATAAAAAGTGCTCCATTCCTGTTCTGCTTGTCCCCCTTTTATTTAATGTCCGATTTTCCTTCTTTTTACAGGGAAAACAGCAAAAACTTCAAAAAGGGGGGAAGAATCCGGCGAACAACGGATGTAAAATATCCTTATATTATGATATTTGGAGGAAATAGAGGACTATGTCTATACAGAATGGGCAAGTGTGAGTAGGTATCTCAGGTTTGTAATCGAAAGCTGACTAATTTCGTATCGTTTTTGAAGAAAAAAGATATAATAGGAGTTTCTTCAAACGTAGAATCATCTATGGTTTTGGATGTTCATGGAGGAGCTTTAATGGATACAGTAATGACAGAATCAGAAAAACAGCAAATACAGCGGGAAGAAGAGATTTACCAGATTTCCACACTGGTGGCGGGGAATTTCCGCCTTCAGGAAGTGCTGGACCGTCTGGCCGAGGCGGCCGTGCGCGTAACCAACACGACGGCTTGCTCGATTCGGCTTCTGGATGAGGAAACAGGCGACCTGAGGATGCGCAGCACCTACGGCTTAAGCGAGGCCTATCGCAATAAAGGGCCGGTGACGAAGGATGACCCCGTGGTCAAAGAGGCCTTTGAAGGCAAGGCCGTGGTGCTGGATGATATGCGGGTGGACAGCCGGGTGCAGTACCGCGAGGCCACCATACGCGAGGGACTCATCAGCCAGCTGACGGTGGCAATGATTTTCCGCGACAAGCCGCTGGGAGTGTTGCGGCTGTATAGTCCGGAGCCGAATCGGTTTGATGAGAATGCAATTCGTCTGGCCCGACTGGTGGCAACCCAGTGCGCTGTAGCGATTACCAACGCCCGGTTGTATGCGGAGGCACTCGAAGGGGCCCGAATGGCTGAGCAGATGCGTCTGGCGGCGGTTATCCAGCGTCGAATGATTCCTGAAAAGGCCCCCTGTATGAAGGGGCTGGATATTCAGGCGCGGTACCAGCCCTGCTATGAAATCGGCGGGGACTTGTATGATTTTCTGCAGCTGGATAACCATACGCTGATTGTCGGAATTGCTGATGTCATCGGCAAAGGAGTGCCGGCGGCGATTATGATGAGTATGTTCCGCGGGACACTGCGTGCCTATGCGGACGGCGGCTACGGCCGGCACAGCATGCAGGAAGTCATCGCCCGACTGAATCGGGTGGCCTGCCGGGAATGCCGCGATGGAGAGTTTATCACGCTCTTTATGGCCCGAATCGACACAAAGGAAAATACCCTTACGTACTGCAACTGCGGTCACGAACCGGGCCTTTTGCGCCGAGGGAAGGAATTGATAGAACTGGAGCAGGGAGGTCTTGTATTGGGCGTCTGGCCCGATGCAGAATATTCGATTCAGACAATCCCTCTCCGTCAGAATGACCTGCTGGTCCTTTATACGGACGGCTTGATTGATGCAATGAATTTTGAAGGGGAAAGCTGGGGCAAAGAGCGGTTCTTTGAGGCCATCGGCAAGACCTGCACACACAGTTCGGAGGCCTTTATTCGTTCCCTGCTGACGCTGCGTCGGCGGTTTGTCGGTTTGGCAAGCCAGACGGACGATACGAGCATTGTGGTGATTCGGCGGGATGACAAATATGTTCCGACCCCCTCAGACTGTGATTGTCCGAAGGGAGCGGAATAAACAAAAGACATTGTCTGTCTTTAAGTGCTTAAAATTTCCGCCGCTATTTTTTTGAAAAGTTTACCGATATCTGCACGAAACGGCTATTGCTGAAGGGGAAAATCGGTTAAAATAGAGAGGGTCTGTAGTGCGGAGGTCAGAGTATGAAGGCCAAGAGGGCGTTTACGCTTATTGAGCTGCTGGTTGTTATTGCCATTATCGGATTGCTGCTTTCGATTTTGATTCCCGCACTCGGAAAGGTTAAGGCCATTGCCTGGGAGGTCTTCTGCAAGAATAATCTCAAACAATATGCCGTCGTTGGAAAGATGTATCTGAATGATTATGACGACACGTTTCCGAATGCGTGGAATTCCATTTACCGCTCTGTGGATGAGACCAGTCATCCGAGAATGTGTCAGTGGCACGATGCCTCCCGCAATCCGGACCGCCGTCCGGATTTGGCCGGCAGGTTGTTTCCCTATTTCGGCACGTGGAGTGAAATCCATGTCTGTCCTACGTTTGAGCGGTTCGCTTCTTCGTATGGTCCGGAACACTCCTCCGGCTGCAATCCGGCGGTCATTCCGATTCAGCCGCAATTTTCCTACAGCATGAATGCTTTTCTGGGCGGGTTCGAGCCGTCTTTGACTTCGGAAAATCATCGGCTGGTTATCAAAATGTCGGAGGTCCGCTCTCCTTCCGCCGTTTTCTTTTTTGCAGAGGAGAACTGCTGGTATATCTATCGAAATAATCAGATGATTCGGTATAGTGCGGTTTTCAATGACAATGCGCTCTGCGGGGCTCCGCTCCATCCCCAGGATGCGGGAGCTTGGACCTATACAGCCATTCCGGATCCTGATACAACTCGTTTTTTGGATTGTTTTGCCAGTTTTCATAAAACCACGCTGCAGAAGCGCAACGACGGTTTGTGCAATGCGATTTTTCTGGACGGCCACGTGGCTTTTGTCAGTTACAAAGATACCTACAAGTATGCACGGCCGATGAAGCCGCAGCCCAAACTCCGGTAAATCCATCCTGCTTTTTCAGTCTTCTCTCTCCCCTGGCGAAGGTTCTGCCGCTGCAGAATCCCTTTACCTTTCCATGGCTTGATGGTATAGTACCGGCTCTGATTGTTCTATAGAGAGTTTGGGTGGAAAGACAAGGCCGTAAAGTGGAATCCTGGGTGATTACGATTGATGGACCGGCCGGTGCGGGCAAGAGTACGGTTGCCAGAATGCTTGCAGAGCGGCTGGGGGCGGTGTTTCTGGATACGGGTGCTATGTATCGAGCCCTGACGGCGGCGGCCATGGATAAGGGCGTTAATTTGGAGGATGCAGAGGCCCTGCTGAAGATATTTGAGACGACTCGTTTTCAGTTTGAGCATGACGGGCAGGTTCTTCGAGTTCTGGTGGACGGCAAAGATTATACGCAGCGGATTCGTTTGCCGGAGGTGACGGAAAAGGTTCGCTATGCGGCCTGTCAGCCGGCGGTCCGAAGACGGCTGGTTCAGATGCAGCAGGATTTTGCCCGGCAGTTTCCGAAGGTGGTGACGGAAGGCCGCGATCAGGGAACCGTTGTTTTTCCGAATGCCCGGTGGAAGTTTTTCCTTGAAGCCGATGTAATGGAGCGGGCCCGCCGACGCCAGAAAGATTTGGCCCAAAGCGGACTGGTTGTGGGTCTGGACGAGCTGAGGGAGCAAATCGAAAGTCGGGATGCGTCCGACAGAAACCGCACAGTCGGCCCCTTGACACCGGCTCCGGATGCTGTGGTGGTTGACACCACATCCCTGACAGTTCAGCAGGTAGTGGAAACAATTCTTCGCACGATAGGGAAAAACGCAGATGGCGGAATTTGATATTCTGGACAGCCGGCTCGGACGCCTTTGGCGAGGATTGGCCCAGTTTATTACGGTTGGTATCATTTCGTTATTGTATCGAGTTCGGATTTTTGAGAAGGAAAATGTCCCTTTGGACGGGGCGATTTTGGTTTTGTGCAATCACCAAAGTTTTCTTGACCCGATGTTCAGCCAGTCGTGGGTTCGACGGCCGTTTTTGTTTGTAGCTCGCGAAACACTGTTTCGCGGGTTTTTGGGCCGGCTGCTTCATTCTTTGGGAGCCATTCCGATTCGTCAGGGGCAGGCGGATATCCGTTCAATTCGTACGGTGATTGATTTATTAAAAAAGGGACGGGCGGTTTGTCTGTATCCGGAAGGAAGCCGAACGTTTGACGGACGCATTGCGGTGATTAAGCCGGGTTTCGGGCTTATCAGCCGGCGGGCTCGTGCCCCGATTGTGCCGATGGTGATTGACGGGGCGTTTGAATGCTGGCCGCGGACCCGGAAATGGCCCCGGCTGACGGGCCGTGTCGGCGTGCTGTACGGCAAACCGATTTCCCCCGAACACGTGGAACAGGCGGGCGATGAGGCCTTTGCGGAGGAGCTGACTGCTCTGCTTCGTCACATGCACAATGAACTTCGGGCCAAGATGGGTCGGCCGCCTTTGGATTACTCGACTCCGGTGCCCACCGATTGGTAAAGGAATCCAGATGAAGGTCCTCCTGGCGGAAAAATGCGGGTTTTGCCCCGGTGTTCGAAATGCCATCAAACTGGCCCAGAAAACCCTGGCGGAAGAAAAGGAGGTCTATTGTCTGGGGCCGATTATTCACAATGAAGACGTCGTGCGGCGGCTTTCCGAGGCGGGCCTCAAGACCGTTTCCTCCATCGATGAAGTCCATTCCGGGACGGTTTTAATCCGTTCCCACGGGGCGACGCTGGAAGAACTGGATAAAATCAAGCGAAAAGGTCTAAAAATCGTCGATGCGACCTGCGTGCTTGTCAAACGTGTCCAGCAAATAGCCCGGACATTAAATGAAGAGGGATATCGTGCCATCATAGTTGGAGACAAAAATCATCCGGAAGTAAAGGCCGTTGTAGGTTCTGCGCCGGATGTCCGGGTTGTCGCCGGCCCGAATGATTTGGATAACTTAAGTACCAATGAGAGGTTAGGCGTGATTTGCCAAACCACGCAGAGCCCGGATTATTTTGCAGAGACGGTAGCGGCGATTCTCAAGAAGGGCTTTTTGGAACTAAAGATTATTAATACACTATGTCGGGAAACAATGGCCCGACAGGAAGCCGCCGTCAAATTGTGTCGGCAGGTGGATGTGATGTTTGTCCTGGGCGGGCTGCATAGTGCCAATACGAAAAAGCTGGCAGAACTATGCAAAAAGCATAATCCGCAAACGTTTCATTTGCAAAATTGGCAGGAACTTGATAAAAGGATACTTTCCGGGAAACGAACCGCAGGCGTTACCGCCGGAGCTTCGACTCCGGACTGGGTCATCGAGGACTTTGTCAGGCATCTGCAGGAATACTCTCCGGAAGAACCGGCTCTTTGAGAAGGCAAAAAGACCGTCGGCTGTGTGGGCCGGCGGCAAGGAATAATTAACCCGGGATGCAGAAAGCCCGGCGGCGTACATGTGGGGCGCCGTCGGTGCGGATGAACAGACTCCACAAGAGACGGATTTTTTATGGTGGACAGAAACATTATCAGCAAGCTCGGTCTGACGGCCGAGGAACTCGAAAAACAAGTCAGTGAAATCTTTACGGATGAGCATGACAAGCTGCTCGGCGAGGTTCTGGATAAGAATGTGGAAGCCCTCGTGCCGGGCACGATTGTCAAAGGGCGGATTATCACCCAGCTGGGCAATGATGTGATTGTCGAGCTGGGCCTAAAGAGCGAAGGCATTGTGGATGCTTCGGAATTTGATGACCCCTCGGAGATTCAGCCGGGCAGGGAAATCGAGGTGCTTCTGGAAGAAGTGGATGCCGAAGGGTCGATTCTGCTGTCCAAGCGGAAGGCCGATCGGATTCGCGGCTGGGAGCATGTGATTACGCATCACAAAGAGGGCGATATTGTCAAGGGAATCGTCAGCCGCCGCATCAAAGGCGGTCTGCTGGTGGATATCGGCGTGCCGGTCTTTCTGCCCGCCTCGCAAGTGGACATCCGCAAGCCCGGCGACATCAGCCGGTTTATCGGGCAGGAAATTGAGTGCAAGATTCTCAAGATTGATACGGAAAACCACAATATTGTTGTGTCCCGCCGCAAGATTATTGAAGAGAATCGGCAGGCCAACAAGGAAAAGCTGCTGGCGGAACTGGAAGTCGGCCAGCTCCGCAAGGGCGTGGTCAAGAACATCGCCGATTTCGGCGTCTTTATCGATTTGGGCGGTCTGGACGGCCTGCTGCATATTTCGGATATGAGCTGGGGACGCATCTCTCATCCGTCCGAAATGGTGCAGATGGATCAGGAAATCGAATGCGTGGTGATCGGCATCGACCGGCAGGCCGAAAAGGTTTCGCTGGGACTGAAGCAGAAGACCCCCAGCCCGTGGGAAACGGTGGCTCAGCGGTATCCGGTCGGCAGCCGGGTGAAGGGCACGGTGGTCAATATTATGAATTACGGCGCCTTTGTGCGGCTGGAAGAAGGCGTTGAGGGCCTGATTCATATCAGCGAGATGAGCTGGACCAAGCGGATTGCTCATCCGGCGGATATCCTGCAGGTCGGCCAGGAGGTCGAAGTGGCTGTGCTGGACATCAACAAGGACAAGCAGGAGATTTCTCTGGGCTTAAAGCAGCTGGAAACCAACCCGTGGTCGATTGCCGGCCAGAAGTATCCGGTCGGGACGATTGTGACGACGAAGGTGACCAGTTTGACCAACTACGGGGCCTTTGTGGAAATCGAGCCGGGCATTGACGGGCTGATTCATATTTCCGACCTGAGCTGGACGAAAAAGTACAACCACCCCGGCGAGTGCCTCCAGAAGGGCCAGGAAGTCAAGTGTGTGGTGCTCGAAATGGATGAAGAGAAGCATCGCATCTCGCTGGGCGTCAAGCAGCTGACGGAAGACCCGTGGGTTCGGGCGATTCCGGAAAAGTATATTCCGGGACAGATTGTCCGCGGTGTGGTGACCAAACTGACCAACTTCGGCGTGTTTGTCGAGCTGGAGCCGGATTTGGAGGGCCTGCTTCATATTTCCGAGCTGTCCGACGAGAAGGTCGAGTCTCCGCAGGATGTCGTCAAGATCGGCGATGTGCTGGAGGTGAAGATTCTTCGGGTGGATACGGAAGCCCGCAAGATCGGCCTTTCGCTGCGTCGGGTTCGCTGGGCGGCGGAAGACCAGGCGGCTTCTGCCGGCGGCGAAGAGAAGAAATCCGCTCCAGAGAGTAAACCGGAAACCCCGGCTCGTCGGGGCGGCCTGGACGGCACGCTGATGCCGGGACCGATAAAAATTTCACCGGAAAACAAACAGGAAAACGCCTGATTAAGCAGCCCATTTTTGCAGGACTTCAAACGCCGCGTTCCTATAAGGACGCGGCGTTTTTTTGTTTTTTCGATTTCACAGGGGCTGAAAGAAGAGATTAAGGAGAGGGGGGTTTTCAGCCGATAACCCATCAGAATGTTGTGTCTGTCCTGACACAAACGTCCGAAAACAACAGCGTTTTTGGTGTGCTGCAAAACCGTCCGTTCCCGATGGGTTCGGCCAAAACAGGAGAAAAACCGAAATGGCTTTTGATATTACCATTAAAGACTATCTGAAGGAAATTGATGAGGCCCCGCTGCTCAGCTGGGAGGAGGAAAAGTCGCTGGCCAAGGCAATTATTGAAAACAATGACCCCGAAGCCCGCGACCGGCTGGTTCGTTCCAACCTTCGGCTGGTGGTCAATATTGCCAAGCGGTTTTCCGGACGCGGAATGACGCTGGGGGACCTGATTGAGGAGGGCAATCTGGGGTTATTGCGGGCGGTGGATACCTTTGACCCGGAGCATAAGGTGCGGTTCAGCACCTATGCGGCCTGGTGGATTAAGCAGGCCATCAAGCGGGCGATTCTGAACAACGCCCAGCCGATTCATATTCCTACCTATATGGTGGAATTGATTAATCAGTGGCGCCAGACCTATGCGGAGATGGAGCTGAAGCTGGGCCGCACCGTCAGTCTGGAAGAAATGGCCGGGGCGATGAAGGTACCGATTCGCAAGGCCAAAGCCATTCAGGATATTGTCTCGGTGGTGGAGGCCGGCTTTCAATATGACAATCCGGAGGGCAATGCGGGGCTCGAGGAGGCCATCGAAGATGATAAGGTATCACTGCCGGATGATGAAATCGGCGGCGAGGAAGAACTTTGTCAGGCCCTTGAACTGCTGGAAGAGATTGACCCGCGGGAGGCCGAGGTGCTTCGTCTGCGGTTTGGATTGAATGGGCAGGAGCCGCTGACCCTCAAGCAAATCGGCGAAAAGCTCGGGCTGACGCGCGAGCGGGTTCGGCAGATTCAGCGAAGCGGTCTGGCAAAGCTGAACGAACTGATGACCCGTTAAAAAACCGGAGGGAACAGACACAAGCGGACCATTCACAGGTCCGCTTTTTTTATGTACATCCGCCGCCCAAAAAAGTATTTTTTTGGAGGAGTTTTTTGCTATAATCCCCGTTTCTGAAACACGACAAGATCTGTTCAGGAAGGAATTGATTTGGATTTGAGAGACTATATTCGAAGCATTCCTGATTTCCCGAAGCCGGGGATTCTGTTTCGGGATATTACGCCGCTTCTGGCGAATGCGGAGGCATTTGAGCAGGCAATAAAGGAGATGTCGAGTCCGTATATAGACAAAGCGATTGACTGTGTAGCGGCTGTGGAGGCCAGGGGATTTATTTTCGGTTCGGCCGTTGCGGCGGTTTTGAAAGCGGGCTTTATTCCGATGCGCAAAAAAGGCAAACTGCCGTATCAGACCGCCTCGGTCTGTTATGGTCTGGAATATGGTCAGGACTCGATAGAGGTTCATTGCGATGCCTTTCGTCCGGGCCAGCGGGTTCTTCTGGTGGATGATGTGCTGGCGACGGGCGGAACGATGGCGGCGGCCTGCGAACTGGTGAAGAAACTGGGCGGCCAAATCTGCGGTTTTTCCTTTCTGATTGAGCTGACCGGGTTAGAGGGACGCAAGAAACTCGGTTCCTATCCCATTCATCGGCTGATTGCCTATTAGCAAAAACAATGGACTGCCCTCTGAAAGACAATCTGAAGACGTTCACGGTGTCAACGCCTGCTCTGCCGGAAGGAGGGTATCCGGTTGTTATCGGCAGCGGCTTTTTGGGCAGATTGCGGGCGGCTCTTAAGGAGCAGTTTGCCGGTCGGATGGGGTTTGTGATTACGGACCGTTCTCTTGTGCAGGCCGGTCATCTGGACCGCTTTCTGGGCGGCAGCCAAATGGGGGTGTATGTGATTGACCCGCCGGGGGAAGTGTCCAAAACGATGGAGACGCTCACTTCCATTTTGGAGGCGATGGAAAGCTGCTTTTTGGGACGGGATACCCTGGTGATTGCACTGGGGGGCGGAACAGTCGGAGATATTGCCGGTTTTGCGGCGGCTGTTTTCAAACGCGGTGTGCCCGTTGTGCATATCCCGACGACGACCATCAGCCAGGCTGATTCGAGCATCGGCGGCAAAACCGGCGTGGACAGCACCCGAAGCAAAAACGCCTTTGGAGTGTTCTGGCATCCGGCGGCCGTGTATATGGATACGGAGACGCTTCAGACCCTCGATGAGGTGCAGTATCGGGCCGGACTGGCCGAGTCGATCAAGCATGCCGCCATCGCCGATGCCGGCTTTTTTGCGTGGCTGGAGAAGAATGCCGACCTGCTGCTCAAACGAGACCCTGCGGTGCTGGAGCATCTGGCCTGTCAGAACTGCCGAATCAAGGCCTCGGTGGTAATGGAGGACCCGCTGGAGAAAAACCGACGGCGTGTGCTTAATTACGGCCATACCATCGGACATGCCCTCGAGGCCCTCAGCGGGTATTCGCTCCTGCATGGGCAGGCGGTTGCGATTGGTATGATTGCGGCAGGCCGGATTGAAAAAGAGATGGGGCTGGTTGGCGATGACCGGCTGGAGCGGATCGAGGCCCTGCTGACCAAACTGGGGCTTGCGACCCGCGCAGCAGGGACGTATCCGCCGCAGAAAATTCTGGAGCTGCTGAAGCTGGATAAAAAATCCGTCGGTCGGCGGCCGCGATTTGTGCTGCTGGAAAAACTGGGTTCGGTGCTGTGCCGAGACGGACAATGGGCTTTGGAAGTGCCCGAGGAAATCGTCGAAAAGGTTTTGGTCCGCCTGGCGGACACGGTGTAAAGATTTCAGGAGATTTTCATGCGCTACAGTCAGACGTTCATCCCCACGGTCAAGGAAGTACCCGCGGAAGCGGAGATTATTTCGCATCAGCTGATGATTCGCGCCGGTCTGATGCGCAAGCTGGCCAGCGGCACCTATATTTATCTGCCCGCCGGTCAGCGGATTCTGCTGAAGGTGATGAATATTGTCCGGGAGGAGATGAACCGCGCCGGCGCGCAGGAGTGCACGGTGCCGGTTGTGCAGCCGATGGAGCTGTGGCAGAAGACCGGCCGGGATATTGATTACGGCGAGACGCTGGGCAAGTTTCGCGACCGGCACGGACGAATGAATGTCCTTTCGCCGACGGCGGAGGAAGGATTTACGTATCTGGCCTCGCAGGAGATTCAGTCGTACAAGCAGCTGCCGCTGAATCTGTATCAAATCAATACGAAATATCGGGATGAGTTTCGGCCCCGCTTCGGCGTGCTTCGTTCGCGTGAATTTCTGATGAAGGATGCCTACAGTTTTCACGCTACAGAGGACTGCCTGCACAAAACCTATATGGATATGTACAATGCCTACAAACGGGTGTTTGCCCGCTGCGGGCTGGAGTTTGTAATTGTGGAGGCCGAGACGGGCGAGATGGGCGGCACCGGTTCGCATCAGTTTACGGTTCCCTGTGAAAACGGCGAGGATGTGATTGTCTATACGGAGGACGGGCAGCGTGCGTGGAATATCGAAAAGGCGCCGGTGGACCCGCTGCCCAAACAGCCGCCGGTGCGGGCGGATGCGCCGGCCGAAGTGCATACGCCGAATGTCGGCAGCATTGAAGCGGTTTGTGCGTTTCTGAAGGCCCGGCCGCAGGATTTGATTAAGACGCTGATTTACAAGACGGACGAGGAGGTTTTTGCGGTTCTGGTTCGCGGCGACCACGAAGTCAATCCGGAGAAGGTCAATCAGTTCTTTGTCGGGCATCATATTGAGCTGGCGGATGAGGAGACGATTCGAAAGGTCACCGGGGCGGCCGTCGGCTTTGCCGGTCCGGTCGGGCTGGCCGGACGCGTCGGCAAAATCCTGATTGACCATGCGGTGGCGGCGATGGCCGTCGGCATCACCGGGGCCAACAAGACGGATTATCATCTGAAGAATGTTGTGCCGGGCCGGGATTTTCCGCTCGAAGGCGCCGGGATTCAGGTTTGTGATGTCCGCAATGCCGTTGCGGGCGACACCTGGGGCGGGAAAAAACTGCTGTTTAAGCGGGGCATTGAAGTCGGACAGGTTTTCAAGCTCGGCACCAAATACAGCGTCAAACTGGAGGCGTTCTTCTTGGATGAAGAGGGCCGCCGCAAGCCCTGTCTGATGGGCTGCTACGGCATCGGCATCAACCGCATCGTTGCCTCTGCGATTGAGCAGTCGCACGATGAGTGGGGGATTATCTGGCCGATGACGATTGCTCCCTGGCAGGTGATTGTGACGCCTGCGGCACCGGATGCGGATGTGATGGAGGCGGCGGAGCGGATTTACCGCGAGCTTCTGGACAAAGGCGTAGAGGTCCTGCTGGATGACCGGGACCTGCGGGCGGGCGTGAAGTTCAAGGATGCCGACCTGCTGGGCATTCCGATTCGCATCACGCTGGGCAAGAATTCGCTGGCCGAGGGCAAGGCCGAAGTGAAACTGCGCAGCGAAAAGGACAAACAGATGGTGGAGATTTCCCGGGCTGCCGACTTCGCCGCCGACCTGGTTCGGCAGATGCTGAACAGACTGAATGCGGTTTTGGTATAGAAGTGTGTGGGGCAGGATTCGCTTTTTCCAAATGGCGGGTCTGCTTGACCCTCTTTTGAGGAATTGGTATAATCAGGAAAGAAACGAGAGGGTATTCAGGTTGTGATTGAACAGATCAAACAGCATCGCCGGGCACTGGAGGCACTTTGCAGGAAATATCGAGTAGCCCGACTGGAACTGTTCGGCTCGGCCGCTTCAGGCCGGTTTAATCCTCAAACAAGCGATTTGGATTTTTTGGTTGAGTTTTTGCCGCTCCGGGAGGGAGAGTATGCCGAGTTTTATTTCGGTCTTCTGTTCGATTTGGAGCAGTTGTTCGGAAGGCCGGTGGACCTGCTTATGCCCACAGCCGTAAAGAACAGATATTTTCTGGATATGGTGAATCGACAGCGAGAGCCGCTCTATGCAGATTGAAAAACGGTCTTTATTGGAGGATATTCTCCGGGCGGCGGAGTCCATTGAGCGGTACACGCGCGGCAAAATACTTGAACATTATCTTGAAGATGATCAGCTTCAGGCCTCCGTGGAGCGAAAGTTCGAGATCATCGGGGAGGCGATGAGTCGGCTGCATAAACTCGATGCACAAATCACAGAGCAAATAGAAGATTCCCGAAAAATTATCGCCTTTCGAAATATTCTGATTCACGGCTACAGTGCGGTTGACAATCGAGTTGTCTGGGATATTGTCAAATACCATATTCCTCGACTTTTAAAACAAGTCCGGAGTCTGCTCGATTAAGGCGGATATCTTGCTTATGGGAGAGGTTGTATCACCCCAGCCGGTGAAACTGATTTGCGGGATTCTTGCGTCGGATTTGCGCTGTCTTCAGGCGGCTCAGGAAGCCCTGCAGCGGCAGTACGGGCGGGCGGACTGCATCAGTGAGGTCTGGCCCTTTACCCAGACGGATTACTACCGGGAGCAGACCGGACCGTCGATTCTCCGCAATTTTCTGGCTTTTGAGCAATTGATCGAGCCGGGTCGTCTGGCGGAAATCAAACACCAGACCAATGAGCTGGAAAAAAAACTGGCGGAGGAATTAAAAACCCCCTGGCCGCGTCCGGTGAACCTGGACCCGGGGTATCTGGAGCCGGCCAAACTGGTTTTGGCTTCGACCAAGAATTTTTCCCATCGGATTTACATCGGGCAGAATATGTATGCTGAAGTGACCCTGATGTTTCACAAGGGCGCCTGGCGTAGTTTTGAGTTCACCTTTCCGGATTTTCGCGGACCGCAGTACCACGGTTTTTTAAGCGAAGTCCGCGAACGACTCATCCGCCAGCGGCGGGAATTGCACGAAGGAAAACAATAGAGAGTCCCGACAGCCGTGCCGGCGGCTACTCCATCTCTTTTTTAATTTCTTTGAGCAGATTGACGGCCTCGATGGGAGTCAGGTCGTTGACATCCAGCGTCCGGAGTTTCTCGAGAGCAGGGCTGTTTTTTCCGAGAGAGGACAGGGGCTGGTCTTTTGTTTTTTTGCTGCGGGCTTTTGCCGCAGGTTTTTCGGCCGGAGCGATTTTCCGCGGAGCCGGTTCGTCCAGCGGAACTCCCGTCAGCAGCGGAGAGATTTTCGACAGGTCCATACCGAAGCGTTTCAGAATTGTAGGTGCAATATCCGCTCGGTCTCCGTCTCGATTGATGGCTGGGTCGTTGGTGCCGAGAAAGACATAGGGAGCATAGCTGTGGCTTTTTTGGCCTTCGTCAAAGCCGTGATCGACAACGACGTAAACAAGGGTCTTTTCATACAAACCCAGTTCTTTCAGTTTGGCGACAATCCTGCCGGTCCAGAGGTCATCGTCCCGGAGTGCTTTTGTATATTCCTGTGAGTTTTCCCCGTATTGATGTCCGGCGTGATCCGGCTGAGCAAAATGAATGAACAGAAAGAAACGGCGGTCTTTTCGCTTTTCGATTTCTTCCAAAGCCCGCTCGGCCACTTTTTCGTTTTCAGACAGACCGTTCACAAACAGGTCCATTTTCCGGCTGGCCGAATACCAGGGCTCACCCGGAATAAGAGCGAATTTTTCCCCATTTTCTTCGAAAATCCTGGCAGTTCGAGCCAGGGCCGCAGCAGCCGCCGGGTTTCCTTTTTTCTTTTGCTCAAGCTGTTTTTCGAAGCGGGTGTATGGAATTTTTTTCGGAGCAGCATTTCCGACATGGTTTTTCTTGCCGATCACGGCGACTGTATCAATCTTGTCTGGGCCGAAATGACTTTCGAGACGTTCGAAAACGGAATAACCTTCCGGTATCGGCTGATAACGGGTGTTATTGTAGACCCCTGTAATGCTGCAGCTGTAGCCGGTCAAAATCTGGGTCCAGCCGGCTTTGGTATCTGTTGCTCCGTCCGTCACATCAATGTCAATGAGTCTGCCTTCTTTGCACAGGGCGATGAGACTGGGCAGTTCATTGCGGGCAATCATTTCCTTGACGTGATTTCGCTGGGCACCATCCCAGCCGATGACGATGACATTCCGGACGTCTGCGGAAAGAGAGGTACCCAACAGAGCGGCGGCAAGGATGTTCAGCAGAAAGGTTCGAAGCATAATGAGTTCTCCTGAAAAGAGGTTCACTGCATCTCCTTTTTGATTTCGTTGAGCAGATTGATGGCCTCGATAGGCGTCAGGTTGTTGACATCCAGTTCCCGGAGTTTCTCGAGCACGGATTTGTGTTTTTCGACAAACAGGAGGTCTTCATCCTGAGCGGTTTTGTGGCGGGCGAGTTTTTCGCCGGAGGCCTCTTTGGCGAAGGTGTTTTCGAGGTCTTTGAGGATTTCATCGGCGCGGCGGAGGATGGATTTGGGGATGCCCGCCAGTTTGGCTACGTGAATGCCGTAGCTTTTGTCGGTGCCGCCCGGCACGATTTTGTGCAGGAAGATGACCTGCCCTTCCCATTCCCGCACGGCTACGTTTAGATTTTTCACATTGACCAGCAGCCGGCCCAGTTCCGTTAATTCGTGATAATGCGTGGCAAACAGGGTGCGGCATTTGATGTGGTTGGCCAAATGTTCGGTAATGGCCCAGGCCAGCGACAGCCCGTCGTAGGTGCTTGTGCCGCGTCCGACCTCATCGAGGATAACCAGCGACCGCTCCGTGGCGTTGTTCAGGATATTGGCGGTTTCGGTCATCTCCACCATAAAGGTACTCTGGCCGCGGGCCAGTTCATCCGAAGCTCCGACTCGCGTGAAGATTCGGTCCACCAGTCCGATGCGGGCCTCTTTGGCCGGAATAAAGGAGCCCGTCTGAGCCAGCAGCACCAGCAGGGCCGTCTGGCGGATGTAGGTGCTTTTGCCCGCCATATTCGGGCCGGTAATAATCGCCAAATCACCGTTTTCGGTCCCCAATTCCACATCATTGGGGACAAACTCCGAGCCCATCAGGTCAGCCAGAACCGGATGTTTCCCCTCAATGATAACCAGTTCCTTCGTATCGGTCATCTGCGGGCGGATGTAGTGATTCTGCCGGGCCAGATGGGCAAACGAGGCCAGACAGTCAACCTGTGCAACGGCGTCGGCCAGCTTCTGCAGGCGCGGGATGTACTGTGCCGTGTGCAGGCGGATTTGGTCGAAGAGCTCCTGTTCTCGTTCGAGGGCCTTCTCCGAGGCGGTCAGCACCTGCTCTTCAAATTCCTTGAGCGGCTCGGTGATGTAGCGTTCGGCATTTTTGACGGTCTGCTTGCGGATGTAGTCGGGCGGCACCTTGTCCGCCATCGAGTGGGTTACTTCGATATAGTAGCCGAAGACTTTGTTGAAACCGATTTTCAGGTTGGGGATTCCGGTTCGCTGAATTTCCTTCTGCTGATAGTCCGCCAGGAAACTGCGTCCGTCTTTAGACAGGCAGCGGAGCCGGTCGAGCTGTTCATCAAAACCCGTGCGAATGACGCCGCCGTCGCGCAGGTGCATCGGCGGGTCCGGTTCGACGGCCTTCTCCAGCAGGTCGGCCAGTTCGTCCATGCTGTCGCATTGTCCGGCCAGCTGATTGAGCAGGGCGGCGGAGCATCCGGACAAAAGCTCCCGCAGCGGCGGGATTTTCCGCAGGGTTCGTCCGGCGGCAACCAAATCCCGCGGCGTGGCCCGGCCTGTGCTGATGCGGGCGGCAATCCGCTCCACATCGGCGATTTCTTTTAAGAGGTCTCGGACGCGGCTGCAGACGGCCTCCTGTTCGACGAATTCTTCAATGGCATCCTGCCTTCGCCGGATTTCTTCGAGGTCGTACAGGGGCATGCACAGCATCGAACGGAGCCGCCGGCTGCCCATGCCCGTTAAGGTCCTGTCCACCGTCTGCAGAAGCGTGCCGCGTGTGCTTTCCCCGCGAATCGTCTGGACGATTTCCAGAGAACGAAGCGAAATCGGGTCAATTCTCAGGAATCGGCTGGGCTCGACCTTCTGGAGTTTGGTGATGTGGGTCAGGGCAGTCTTTTGGGTTTCTTCCAGATATTCCAAAATTGCACCGGCCGCACAGAGCGTATCATCGCCGTCCTGAATGCCGAACCCTTCGAGCGTCGAGACGCCGAAGTGCTTCAGGAGCTTCTGCCGGGCCGTGTACGGGTCAAAATACCAGCCCGGCCGCTCCGTCACGACGGCGTTTGTCATCTGGCGGATTCGGGCCGCCAGGGTCTGGGTTTCCGCGCCGAACAGGTCGCCTTTGCGTTCGGCCAGCAGGACTTCCTTCGGGTTGAGGCGGAGGATTTCATCGAGGGCCTTCTCATTCGGCACCGACTGAATGAAGAAATGCCCCGTGGACAAATCCACCCAGGACAGGGCGTCGGCGGTTCGTCCGAGGTGAATGGCACACAGAAAATTGTCTTCCCGTTCATTCAGAAGAATCTCATCCGTCAGGGTGCCGGGTGTTACAATCCGAACGACATCGCGCTTGACCAGGCCTTTGGCTTTTTTGGGGTCCTCGACCTGTTCGCAGACGGCCACTTTATAGCCGGCCTGCAGCATTTTCTTCAGGTAGCCGTCCACGGCGTGATAGGGAATGCCCGCCAGCGGAATCGGCTGGTCTCCGGCCTTGCCCCGGCTGGTGAGCACCAGCCCGAGCACGCGGGAGCAGACGGCGGCGTCTTCAAAAAACGTTTCATAAAAATCCCCCATCCGGAAAAAGAGGACGGCATCCGGATACTTTTGCTTAAAAGTAGCGAAACTGCCGCATCGCCGGCGTCAGATTGTCCTGGTTGACCGATGGCTTCATAGTCCTGATTATACAGTCTGAGGGGCCTTGAACAACTGTTGAATGAGGGTTTTTATGCCGTCCGGGTCATCGGCGGACACAATCTTTTGCAGGAGCTGAATCTGCCAGTCCGTAAAGGCCGCCGGCCGGGTCGGGTCGAAGGTGTCAACCTGAAGAATCCGAAGAATCCGCTCGCAGAGGGTTTCCATATTTGTTCCGTGCAGGGCACTTATGGCGACGGCGTTCCGGTTATTGGGAGAGAAGATTTTGGAGAGGTCATATTTGTTTAAGACCGTCAGGGTTGGGATGAGGCCGGATGTCGGGAGCTGTCGGGTCCATAGAGGCGCTGCCGTATCCAGAACGTACAAAATCAAGTCGCAGCGGTTCAGCAGTTCTCTTGTTCTCTGCTGGGCGATTTGTTCGAGTGTGTCCGCCCGGGCCAGCTCTTCATCCAGACCGGCGGTGTCCACCCACTCGACCCAGAGCGGGCCGAGGCGGCCAAAGGCGGTTACCCTGTCGCGGGTGGTGCCCGGAATATCGGAGACAAGGGCCCGCTCCTGTCCGGCCAGTCGGTTCAGAAGGGTGCTTTTGCCGCTGTTGGGCGGGCCGGCAATCACAATGCGGACGCCCTGCAGGACTCGCCGGGCGATTCGGCTGTGCTGGAGGATGGCCTCGGCTTCAGAGTGAATCGATTGGACGTCCGGCCTCTTCATCCATCGCCGAAGCACTTCCGTCAGACCGCCCGTGATTTGATGGTGAAGACACTGAACTCCCAAAAAAGAGGCCGCCCGCAGCATTTCGAGTCGTGCTTGGGCTTCGATGAAATCGGAACAGGCGGATTGGAATCGCCGCCGGAGCATCTGTTCAAAGCCGACGATTTGCACACCGGTGTTTTGAAGGGTTTTTACGATTTGCCGGAGAATCAGCGGGTTGCCGTGGGCGTGCAGGGCAATCCGGTTTTCCGCCTCCATTGCCGCCAGTCCCTCATCGAGCACGCGGGAATCGGCAAGAAAGCGTCCGTGGAGAATCTGCCCGACTTTCCATTCGCCATCCTGACGGAAGGGAAGGAAAATCCGCTGCGCGGCCTTCAGGGCATCCGGCCCCTCAACTTCAATGGTTCCGATGGCGGCCGTCCCCGCCCCAGTCCGAATGCAGGCCCATGTTTCACTCCGGCAAAGTTCTTTCTCGCTCATCCGGGCTGAAAATCCACAAGAGAAGTTTTTATTCAACGGATTTATCCGGCGGGAGATTCAGTTTTTTGTACAACTGGCGCCGGGCGGCTTTGTCTTCTTCAAGGACGGATTTGGCATAGGCCGCCACTTCGGCGGCGATTTCCCGCGGCACGACAATGACCCCGTCTCCATCGGCGGCAATCACATCGCCCGGGCGTACCAGCACAGAACCGCAGACAATCGGGCGGTTGACCGATTCGATTTCATTCCGGCCCGGACGGATGCCCCGACCGACATTTCGGAGGTATAGGGGGATTTTTTCTGTGATAATTTCGTCGGTGTCCCGTGCGGTGTTATTGGTGACAACACCGACACAGCCGGCCGCCTTCCAGGCCATAATGTTGTTGGAGCCGATGGTGCCCACATCCGCTCCCGGCGCATCTTCAATCACCAAGACGGTGCCCGGTCGAATCAGCGGTACAAACGGTTCGCTGGAATAGTCGCTGTACCACCGGCTGACCCATTTGGTAAAGGCCTCCGTTTCCATACGAGCGGTGTGGGGCCGATTGGTGGGAACGTAGCGGGCGGTTACAGCGATTCCGACAATTCGATGGCTGTAGCTGACCGTGTCTTTCCAGAGCGGGTGAATCTCCGGGTCCATCAGACCGATATTTTTCAGCCCCGCTTTATCCATCCCGTCGCAAATGTCTGCCACGCGCAGCCCTTCGAAAAGTTTCAGAACAGCGGCATCTTCTTCGGCGGTGTAGACCTTTGTCGGGATAAAATTTTTTCCGGCTCGCAGTTCGTCCGGTTGTTTCGGCTCCTGTTCCTGCGATGCGAATGTTTGGGAAAAGAGCAGGAGTGCAGTCGGTAGAAGAACGGCTGTCAGAAAGAGACCCCGGGGTCGAACGGAAGAGGGCTTCATACACACCTTCCTTTCTGAAAAAAGGGAACTCAGTTTTTCTTGGGTTTTTTTTTCTCCCATTTGGGGTTGTCTTCGCGGTCGAGCTGTTCGATTTCTGCCTTTTCGTACAGGTATTTTTTGTAGGCGATGATAATGCCCCGCACGGTCAGGTCGGGCACATAGGAATCGACGAATTCACAGTCATCCCGAATCAGGGCGGCCCCGCCGCCGGTCAGAATGACCTGCGGCCAGCGTCCCAGCTGCTCGGCGAATTTTCGGCAGACGGTCTCCAGCAGTCCCAGGGCCGAATAATAAAGGCCGGAGCGAATGGCCTCGACGGTGTTGGCTCCGTTGGGGCTGATGGGTTTGGCCATCGTGATGCGGGGCAGTTTGGCGGTGTTTTCCTGCAGGGCCTTGGCGGCCATTTCGAAACCCGGGCTGATGGTGCCGCCGACAAAAACGCCGCTTTCATCCACCAAATCGATGGTTACGGCGGTGCCGAAATCCGCCACGACAACCGCATCTTCCACCACGGCAAAGGCGGCTGCGGCGGCAATCAGCCGGTCGGTCCCGACTTCCAGCGGGTTGTCCACACTGGTTTCGATGGGCAAAGGAATATCCCGGCCGACCAGCAGCACCTTTTCGTTTAACTCTTCCCGAACCAGTTTCTCCAGCAAATCGGTCCAGACCGGCTTGACCGAGCTGGCCACCAGCACTCCGTCGCGAATCGGTTCGGCGGCGGCTTTCGAAAGCGGAATACGCTCCCAGGCCTCCCGGAGCGTCTGCCGGAGGGTGTTTTCGAGGGCCGGGTCGCCGGGGATGGACCGCAGCCATTTTTCTTCATCATCACAGTAGAGAGCCACTTTGACTCGGCTGTTGCCGATGTCAATCGCGATCAGATTCATAAGGTTTTCCTTTTCCCAGACTCCAGAGCGTTTCTTTCAGTTCGGCAATTCCCTGTCCGGTGGCGGCGGAAATCGCCAGAATCGGTTTTCCGTTCGGCAGACGCTCTTTGTATTGTTGGACAAGCGTGCCGTCGGGGTCCAAATCGATTTTGTTCAGGACGATCACTTCCGGCTTTTCGAGCAGCTGGCGGCTGTACAATTCCAGTTCATTGCGAATGGTGTGGTAATTGACGACCGGGTCGGAGCGGTCCGCCGGCAAAATGTCCAGCAGGTGAACGAGGATTCGCGTGCGTTCAATATGCCGCAGAAAATCGTATCCCAGTCCGGCTCCCTTATGAGCCCCTTCAATCAGCCCGGGGATATCGGCCATTACAAAGCGGCGAAAATCCGACAACTCGACAATCCCCAACACGGGCGAGAGAGTTGTGAACGGATAATCCGCGATTTTGGGTCGGGCCTTCGAGCAGCGGGAGATGAGGGTGCTCTTGCCGGCATTGGGCATTCCGACCAGTCCCACATCGGCAATCAGTTTCAGCTCCAGCCGGAGTTTGCGCATCTGGCCGGGTTTGCCTTTTTGGGCGAATCGCGGCACCTGCCGAACCGGCGTGGCAAAGGCCTTGTTGCCTTTGCCGCCGCGCCCGCCGCGGGCGATACAGACCTGCATTCCCTCGCGGTCCAAATCGGCCAGCAGGATGTTCAGGTCTTCATCATAGACCAGCGTTCCCGGCGGCACGGGGATAATCAGGTCTTCGCCGTCGGCCCCGTGTTTGTTTTTTCCTTCGCCGGGCTTGCCGTTCTGGGCTTCCCAGAGAGCACGTCCGGAAAAATCCAGCAGGGTGTCGATCGAGGGGTCCACGCGAAAGTACACATTGCCTCCGCGTCCCCCGTCGCCGCCGTCCGGGCCGCCCTTGGGGATAAATTTTTCCCGCCGAAAACTGACGCATCCGTGCCCGCCGTCTCCGGCTTTGACAATAATCTTTGCCTGATCAATAAACATAAGTGTTTTATCCGGATTTTCCCAAAAAGCCGATTATACCATCTTTTTCTAATTTCACAATCTCTCTTGCGGCGGCTTCAGAAAGCCCAACGGGGTTGAAAATGCCGTTGAAAAGATTTCTTAATGAAGTAAGATACGCGAAAATCGTAATTTAAGGTCGTTTTAAGGGATATTAGCTATGAATCAGAACAGCCGTTGCTGTTATAAATCGACTCCTGCGGTCTTCTTCTTTCTGATTTGGGCCTTCTGCAGTTTTGGCCAAGTTTTATCGGCTTCGACCGCCGGAGTGGAGATTTCGGAAGAAAAAGTTTTGCAGTATCGGAAAGCTGTCGAGCAGGATTCGTCTGTTCAGGGGCAGACCCGTCAAAAACTTTTCGAACTGTATGACAAGGCGCTGGCCCTTCTGGCCCAAAACAAGGAAATTCGGAGTCAGACAGAGTCTTTCCGACAGATGCAGGCGTCGCTGCCGGAGGAGATGGAAAAGGCCCGTCAGGCACTGGCGGCGCTCAATCAGCCGTCCGGGCTGCCTTCGGCGGAGGGGCTATCGATTGCGGAGCTGGAGGAAAAACTTGCGGCGGCCCGTACGGATTGGGACGAGGCCCGCAAGCATGCCGAACAGGTTCAGCAGGAAATGCTCCGCCGCACCCAGCGCAGGACGCAGATTCCGCAGGAACTCCTGACCGCCCGCGGACAGATGGACCAGCTCAAACAGCAGTCGCCGCCGCCTGTCGTGCCGTTCCGGGTGTCCGAGCCGGCCCAGGTGTCTGCGTTGGTCGGTCAGATTCAGATGGAAACGTTTCGTCTTCAGACGGAACTATTGGAAGAGGAGGAAAAGGCGTATGCCGCCGCCGAGCCGCTGATGATGCTCAAGCGGGATATTTCGTCGCGGCGTCTGGCGGAAGCCGAGCGTCTGGTTCGCTTTTGGGAGCAGGCGCTTCAGCAGACCCGTCTCCGGGAGGTAGAACAAATTCAGACCCAGGCCGAGCAAGCCGCCAGTCAATCACAGAATATGCATCCGGTGCTTCAGCAATTGATTCTGGAAAATGCTGAATTGGCCCGCCTTCAGGCCGAGCGAATTCGGCAGCTGGAGGAAAACGCCCGTTATGCTCTGATGGTTGAAACTCAGTTGAGGAATGTCAGCAAGGATTATGAGAGCATTCAGGCCCAGATAGCACGGGCCGGGCAGGTCACCAGTGCACTGGGAGTGCTTCTGGTGACCAAGAAGAATGACCTGCCCGATCTGCGTGAGCACCGAAAGCAGATTCGCCGTCGGATGATGGAAAGCTCTGCGGTTCAGCTCGAATGGGGCAAGTACGACCGTCAGTGGACGGAGCTGGCCGATCCACCGGGCCAGGCCGCCTTTCGGCTTGCTTCTTTCGGATTGTCGGAACGTGATGGGGACTATTCCGTTTTGCTTCCGAAGGTCATCGAGCTGCTCAGCCGGCAGCGGGAGCTTCTCCAAAGTCTGACGGCCTATACAATGCAGTATCTGGCGGCGCTGGCTCAGCTGGATATTCAGGAGCGGGCCCTCGTCAGCACCGTTCAGGCGTATCAGCGGTTTATCGAGGAGAACAGTTTTTGGGTCAAGAACACCTCGTTGTTAAGTCTCCGAGACCTGTCTTCCGCTCTGCGGGTTGTCCGGGAATGGATGTCCGGGAGCCGATGGCGTCAGATTTTCCTGGCCGTGCGTCAGGACATGGCGGAGGAGTGGGGGCTGCATATTCTTTGTGCGGCCGGCTGGATTGGACTTTTTCGCTGCCGAAACTGGTTCAAAAAGATGCTCCGGGAACTGGCCCGGAAGGTCTCTGAAGCGGATTCCGATCGATTTCTTTACACGGTATACGCTTTGCTGCTGTCTGTTCTATCGGCTTCTGTCGGACCGCTGGTACTGTTCTATTTGGGCTGGCGTCTGAAGGCAAATTCAGCTCTTTTCCCGGAAACTGCGTCACTTGGGATGGGTTTGCTGGCCTCATCGGCCTATCTTTTTGTCTATCGGTTTCTTCGGATTTTCTGTGCCCCTGCCGGGTTGGGGGAGCATTTCCGCCTGCCGGCGGATTTGCTTACTATGTTTCGAAGACACATCGGCTGGTATTTTCAGATTCTGATTCCGCTTGTTTTTGTGTGGTTTTTGGCGGAAGATGCCGCCGTTGAGGAAGGGGTGCGCAACGGGGTTTTGCGGCTGCTGTTTTTGGCCCGGCAAATTCTTTTGATGGTGTTTCTGCTGGTTTTGCTGCGTCCATCAGGGGCGTTTGTCTCATCTTGTCTGCCGCACGGTCACTGGCTTTATGGGTTTCGGTACGTCTGGTACGGGGTCTGCTGGATCGTGCCGCTGTTTTTCTGCTATTTGTCGATTCTCGGATACGGATTTACCGCCCGACAGCTGGAACAGCGTCTGCAGGAGACCCTTTTGTTCCTGCTGGCCGTGCTGTTTGTCTATGGGATGCTGATTCGCTGGCTTTCCGTGCTTCAGCAGGCCCTGCATCTTCAGCCGATTGAACCTGTCGGGCCGGCTGCACCTGCAGAGTCGGCCGCTCCGTCCAAAGAAAGCCGGACGGAGCATTCTCCGGAATGGTTCGCTCATCTGTTTGGGCAGACCCGCAAACTGATTAATGCCTTGGTGATTGTGCTGATGGCGGCGGGAGTCTTCTGGATTTGGAGGTCTGTGCTGCCGGCATTCGGCGTGCTGGAAAAGGTCCATCTGTGGACCTCATCGGACGCTCAGGGACAGGTGAAAGTCATTACAATGGCCGGATTGTTCCGGGCGTTGATTATCACCATTCTGACGGTGATTCTGACCCGAAACATTCCGGGCTTTCTGGAAGTGAGTCTTCTGCGGCGGTTCCCGCTGGATGCGGGGGTGCGGTTTGCCATCACCTCTATCAGCCGATATCTTCTTGTGATAGTCGGCATTCTGCTGGTTTCTTCAGAGCTGGGCATCCGCTGGTCGTCGATTCAATGGCTGATTGCCGCCCTCGGTGTCGGCTTGGGCTTCGGCCTGCAGGAGGTTTTTGCCAACTTTATCTGCGGTCTGCTGCTCTTGCTGGAGCGGCCGCTGCGGGTGGGGGATGTCGTGACTATCGGCGAGGTTACTGGTCGCGTAACCCGCATTCAGACCCGCGCGACAACGATTCAGCTGTGGGACCGCAAGGAACTGGTGGTGCCCAACCGGGAGTTTATTACCGGCCGGCTGATTAACTGGACTCTCTCGGATACCGTTTTGCGTCTGGCGTTCCCCGTCGGTGTGGCCTATGGTTCGGACATCAAAAAGGTCGAGCAGGTTTTGTATCGAATCGCCCGCTCTCATCCGAATGTAATTCAGGATGATCCGGCACCTCGCGTAGTATTTGACAGTTTCGGGGACAGCGCTTTGCAGTTTGAGCTTCGGGTTTATATTCCTTCGATGGACTGTCTGGTTGATGTCAAACACCAGATTAATTGCGCGATTGATGAGGAGTTTCGCAAGGAAGGGATTGAAATCGCCTTCCCGCAGAGCGACGTACATATTCGGAGTATTCAGGCGCCGCTGCCGATTCAGCCGTTGGAGCCGAGCCGCCGTTCCTGACGTTCAGAGAATCTTCGGTCTGCTTACTCTTCCCATGTCCCCAGAGCGACCGGAGCGCATAGGGAGTCTTTTTGGGCGGCAACACGTCCGCAGCTTTTACAGACGTATTGAGGGTCTTTGACAAGCCCTTTGTATTCTTCAGGCCGGCTGCGGTGAAGACCGTCGGCTGTCAGTTTGCACAAGTGCCTCGAATGTTTTTGGCTGTCCGAACAGGGATGCATAGAAACGCTCCTGCTAAAAAGGATTGTATTGTTATTGGGAAGCGGATGGGGAGGGTTCCGAGGTTTTGGAGGGTTGGGTCGGCAGGGCGGGAATCACCGTTACCTTGTCGATCTTAAAGCTTCCAAAGACAGTTGTCAGATTCAGAAAATCAGTCGGATTGCCGTTGCCTTTGGCCAGTGTAATATGGTCGGGGCCATACCCTTGCGGGACGCGGGTCGCATCCAGTCCCACCCATACGCCGCCGATATAGGCCTCTACCCATGCGTGTCCCCCGAACACGTTTTTTTGACCGGCCAGGTTGTCCGTATAAACCAGTCCGCTGACGACTCGGGCGGGAATCCCCACGGCCCGGCAGAGGGCGGCCGTCAGGACGGCGTGCTCGCTGCAGTCGCCCTGTCGGCTTTCGGCGACTTCGCGAGCGGTGGCGTATCCGACGGAATAATCCTGCTTTTTAATGTATCCGCTGACAAAGGACTCGATTTGCCGTGCGGCTTTGGCGGCGTCTGTTGTCGTACCGACGGCGGCCCGAGCCATTTCGACAATTTTCGGGTCGGTGCTCTGGAGATATTCCGTCGGTTTGAGGGCACTGAGAATCTCCGGGTCGCTGCCGGTATAAGGGAAAGATATATCGGAAGGCGGAACGGCCGGGCGAACCGTTAATAAAAGACGTTTTTCTCCAAGGGATTCAACAACCTGATTGTTGTCAGAAGGAATCGTAATTCCCTCCGGCGACAGAACAGTGATTTCGTATGCAATTGCTGATGCGGTCCCTGCCGGCGGCAAAGGAACCGGACTGGGCACAGTCATCAGAGAAAGGAAATCAAAGATATCCTCCGGCCTTAAAGCCAGTTCTTTCTCGCAGGAGACCAGTTCGAGGGTTTTGTCATCGAAAGGAACCAGAATCTTCAGAGGTTCCAGCTCATCATCGCAGTAATTGACTGTTCGAATGGTCTGAACCTGGTCCCCAAAGGGGAGGGGGACGCGCAGAAGAGTTTCGGTTTCATAGGCCTGGATTTTTTTGCCGAGCAAATCAATTTCTTTTTTGGGGCCGCCTTTGACGGTCATTGACAGCACGCCGCCGGTGGTCTCGAGCATGTCAGGGCGAAAAACCACGGTCTCAAACTCTGTTCCCTCCGCCAGTCCTTTTTGTTTCTGGAGACGCCGCATCCCTTCGTTCATCAATGCGCCCGACGGATAGACCAGCGAAAGGGTTTGTGGGGTGCCGCCGATTTCGAGAGTGACATCCATTTGTCCGTCGGGACGGATGACCCCGCTTCGCTTCTGCATGCCTCCGCCGATATCCTGAATCATTTCAAACCCGAGGGGGTTTCCGTCGGCGGTTTCGATATGGGTTTCCTTGGTGTACAGACGGGTCATTTGGGCGCCGCGATAGACAATAAAGGTCATCTCCTCAGTTGAAATGACTCGACCGTTTTCTGCCTGACGGGTGCGAATGGAATGCCCGACTTTTTTGCCCTCCAAAAAAATGGCCATATAGGAAGGTTTTTCCTCTGCCCCGAACAGCAGCAGTGGGTCTAGGAGAAACCAGAATCCGAGCACAATCCATATTATCGGATAAGAACGAATAACAGAGCTCGTACGAACTCTTTCTGAGATTTTCATAATTCCATCCTTCCTATTCAGGGTGAGGAGCTTATTTTGTCGATAAAAAGATTATAATCGTATTTGGATAGGTTTGCAATGAACGGTACAAAACAATTGTAGATTATCGGCATCTACAAAGAGCGGATCAGATTGGCAACGGAGTATTTCTGACATGACCTTGACAGAGTTGCTGGCTCGAGTGAGTGGTTCTCGCTTAATTCGTGTGCGGAATGATTCCCGGAAAGTACAGCCGGGGGATGTATTTGTGGCGGTTCGGGGTGCCCACGCAGATGGGCATACTTTTATTGAACAGGCCGTTCGGCAGGGGGCCAAATACATCGTAGCGGAACGCCCGATGGTTTTGCCGTCTTCGGTGGAGTTGATTTTGGTTCAGGACAGTTCGGCGGCGCTCGGTCAGCTGGCTCAGGCCTCCTACGGCAATCCGAACAGCCGACTGACCAATCTGGCTGTCACAGGCACCAACGGCAAGAGCACAATCGGATATCTCGTTCGTTCGGTCCTGAATACGGCCGGGCTCCCCTGCGGATTAATCGGGACCATTCAATATGATTTGATCGGCGAAATTATCGATTCACCCCTGACAACGCCGGACCCGCTTACGCTGGCGGAAGCGGCGGCCAAAATGGTTGAGCACGGCGGGCGCTTTATGATGATTGAAGCCAGCAGCCACGCCCTCGACCAGAATCGGCTGGCGGGGATTTCCTTTTCGGCGGCGGCTTTTACCAACCTGACCGGAGACCATTTGGACTATCATAAAACGATGGATGCCTATCTGGCGGCAAAAACCAAACTCTTCACAGGACTGCCTATTCATGCCTTGGCTGTGCTGAATGCGGATTCCGATGCCTCCGCGCAAATTGCCGCGAAAATCAATCGCCGCATTTTGTGGTACTCCACACATAAGGAAGCGGATATCACTGCAGAAATTGAATCGATGGATTCCATAGGCAGTGAGTTTTATTTGGTATTCAGAAATATCAAGGAAAAAGTCCAGACTCCTCTGCCGGGTCTTCACAATATCAGCAATCATCTGGCGGCGGCGGGGCTTTGTTTTGCCGTGGGATTGGATGTGTCCACCGTGGCGGCAGGGTTATCAGCGCTTCAGGCGGTTCCGGGGCGTCTGGAGCCGATTCTTTGCGGACAGGCCCAAGAGGCAGGGATTCGAGTTTTTGTCGATTATGCCCATACGGATGATGCCCTTCGAAACGTCCTGACCACTCTGCGGCCGCTGTGCAGCGGTCGGCTGGTTGTGGTTTTCGGATGCGGCGGCGACCGGGACAAAACCAAGCGTCCCCGAATGGCCCAGGTGGCCCAGGCCCTTGCTGACTGGGTCATCGTCACCAGCGATAATCCGCGAACCGAAGAGCCAAATTCGATTATTCAGGATATAGTAAAGGGATTTACGGATTCATTCCGGACTCAGTCTGTCGTAATTGAGCCCGACAGAAGAAAAGCCATCCGCTTGGCTATCCATGAAGCCAAAGAGGGGGATATCGTCCTGATAGCCGGAAAGGGGCATGAGAATTATCAGATTATCGGAACACAAAAAACCCACTTCAGCGATCAGGAAGAGGCCCTGCGAGCCCTGAGTGAATTGTAATTGCCTGTTTTAACAAAAAACGATTTTTCTTTGTAAAATTCATCGTTTTTGTGATATTTAATCTAAAAAAGACTAATATTTTTGTTGGGGGATAAGTGGAAAAGCACCTCTTATTTGTCCTGATTTTGCCCTCCCTTGCTGTTTGTAATTTTATTGCCTACAATGACTGCATTCGGGGAACGGATGATACAACAGCCCCAAATGTCACAAACTGGACTCTTTATAACGGGTTTACGTCCCAACCCTCCGGCTATTTGATTGACTTTACAACCGGTCTTCAAACTTCTGTTCTGGCCACTTTCCGATGGAATGCATCGGCCGGCTTGGGTGTCAGTGAAACAAGCGGTTCTGCCGAAGGGGAAAGTCAGCCGCGGCCGGGGACGCCGGCATACGAGATTTTCGGCGGGATTGTCGATTTTTCGAATCGGCTGATTTATTACGGCAGCAGCGGCTGGTGGGTTGAGATTGAGTTTACCGGTTTAAATCCTCAAAAAAACTATACATTTGTTACAACAGCGATTCGAGGGTATCTTTATCCGGAACGCCTTACGCTTTTTACCCTCTCCGGTCACCTCAGTGCGGTTAATAACAGTTCAGATGGGATTTATTTGAAAAGCGGGGAGCAAACTGTTTTGCGGGCCGGCGGCAATCATTTGAGCACTACCGGATATGTTGTACGCTGGGACCAAATCCGCGTAGCTGATCGGGGCGACGGAACCGGAAGTTTCACAGTACGAGCTCAGGCCTACGGCAGCGACTATCGGGCGTATCCGTTCGGCGGATTTATGCTCGCCGAGGAAGGCAACACGGCCCCCAGAGTAAACGCCGGAACAGACGAGACTGTCCGGCGCCCGCGTGAGTACCTGACCTTAAACGGTTCTGTATTCGATGACGGGTATGGAAATCCGGACGGAACTCTGCAAATTGCCTGGTCGCAGATTTCCGGTCCGGCAGATGCGGTGTTTGTTTCTTCCCCCAATCAGCCGCAGGTATCGGTGCGTTTTCCGACGGCCGGCCGTTATGAACTGCAGCTGTGGGCAACCGACGGGGAAATGGAAGCGTCTGATACAGTAGTCATCACGGTGGAAGAGCCGCTTTGTCCTTTGGGGGATGTGAATGAGGACTGTCGGGTGAATCTGACGGACCTGAGCGACTGGGCCGCCGGCTGGCTGGCTGAAAGTGAACCGAATCAATTCGATTTGGACGGCAGCGGTCGAGCGGATTTGTCAGACCTTTCTTTTCTGGCCTCTTCCTGGCTGGAGGAGTGGCTGGGGTCGGTACAGGTGACGATTCTGCCTCCGGAAGCTGTTTCAGCCGGGGCACAGTGGCGGCTGGACGGCGGACCCTGGCTGTCTTCCCAGAGTGTTTTATCCTCAGTGCCGCAGGGGCCTCATACCATTGAGTTTTCGGCGCTGTCCGGCTGGTTTTCTCCGCCGCCTCAGGAGATTTTTGTATCAAAGGGTCAGTTGACCGCTGCTGCTGCTGAATACACCCGTCCGCCGAAGGTGCTTGCGATTAATGAATTTATGGCCGTCAATTCCAATGTCAGCGATTTGCGTCCGCTGCCGGCGGTCAATCTCTATACGCAGGTCAACGGGCAGCCCGCTTACGAAGATTGGATTGAAATCCGCAATCTGTCCGACCAGACTGTTTCGCTGGAAGGATGGTATTTGACAGACAGTCAAAATAATCTGACTAAGTGGCGGTTTCCAACCGGCGTTTCCATCGGTCCCTGGGGCTATTTGGTGGTTTACGCATCCAACAAGGACGAGTCGAAATACGGCTATCCTTTTGCGGACGACTGGGGCAATCTGCATACCAATTTTGAATTAGCGATGGATGGGGAGTTTTTAGCCCTTGTTCGTCCGGATGGACAATGGATAGAGGACTCTTTTGAAACCTACCCGCCTCAGCGGGGTCTGGTTTCTTACGGTGTCGGTTCCGACGGGCGGATTGGATATTTGACTTCGCCGACAAGAGCAGCCGCCAACACAGGGATTTATGACGGAGTTGTCGGGGATACCCGTTTCAGTGTGAAACGAGGATTTTTTGATGCGCCGTTTACTGTCCAGCTGTTTTGTTCAACCCTGGATGCTGTGATTCGATATACAACCGATACGACGGAACCTACAGAAACAAACGGCCAAGTATATAATCCAGCCAGTCCGATTCAAATTACCAAAACAACGTGTCTGCGTGCGGCGGCCTTCAAAACCGGCTGGCTGCCTTCGAATGTGGATACGCAGACCTATCTGTTTTTGGACAACGTTCTTACGCAGGCAACCAATCCGTCCACCGGAGCCCAGGTGGTGCCGGATGGGTATCCGATAACCTGGCCCGGCGGTTCCTACAGCGGCTCCGTTACAGGGGATTATCAGGTGGACCCGGATATCGCTTCGCCGAGCGGAGCGTTTGGTTCTCTGTATGCAGCAACGCTCAAAGACGACCTGAAGGCGATTCCGTCGGTTTCGCTGGTGGTGCCGATAGCCCAGCTTTTCGGCTCCGGCACAGGAATCTATATCAATCAGAGTCAGGACGGAACGGAGCGGGCCGGCTCTGTCGAATGGCTGGACCCGCAAGGCATGGAGTCCTTTCATACCAACTGCGGAGTTCAAATGCAGGGCGGCGTCAGCGGCGGCGGCACGACGCTCAACCGATGGAAAAGTTATAAATTATCTTTTCGGCTGACCTTCCGCAGGATTTACGGCGGTCGGCTCGAATATCCATTGTTCGGACCCAATGCAGCGGACTGGTTTGATACAGTTATTTTGGATTCACGTCCTCAAAACAGCTGGGTTCATGCGGATGCAACCCAGCGTTTGCGGGGAGAGTATGTGCGCGACCAGGCGGCCTCAAATACGCAGCTGGCAATGGGCGGATATGCCTGTCACGGCAGGCCTGTGCATCTGTATCTGAACGGCTTGTATTGGGGGCTGTACTGGCTGCACGAGCGGCCGGATGATTCTTTTGCGGCGGCCTATCTGGGCGGCGAAAAGGATGATTATGATGTCATCAAGCACGACTATACCAATGTCGTCAGCGGCAGCAATGCGGATTATATTGCTCTGTTTGCTCTGTCTCCCACCAGTCCGGATTATCTGACGGCGTTCGAAAATCTTAAACAGAAATTGGATGTTGCCGACTTTATCGATTACCTGCTGGCCAACTTCTATCTGGGCAACGGCGACTGGGACAACAAGAACTGGTACGCCACACGGAATCGGTTTGACCCATCCGGACGCTGGCGCTGGCATATGTGGGACGGTGAACATGTGATGGATGACGGCACGTTTACCGTAGTCGATGCCACCACAAAGAATACGGCGATGGCGCCGACCGGACTTCATCAGAAGTGGATCGTCAATCCCGAATATCGAATCCTCTTTGCGGACCGGGTTCACAAACATTTCTTCCACAACGGGGCGCTGACGCCGGAAAACTTTGCGGCTCTCTTTACAAACTTGACTGCCTGGATTGACCGGGCGATTGTCGGCGAATCCGCCCGCTGGGGCGACAACCGGCGTCCGGCGACCCCTTATACCCGAAACGTCGAATGGCTCAACGAGTGCAATCGGCTCTTAACGACCTTCATCCCGACCCGGCGGGATGTTGTCCTGGCTCAGTTTACGTCGAAAAATCCGCCGTGGTATCCGACGATTGCAGCTCCGGAGTTTTTTGTCAACGGCGTTTTGCAGTACGGCGGACGAGCCGACAGCGGAGCCGTTCTGACGATGTCCGCCGGCGACAATACAATCTGGTACACCCTCGACGGCACCGACCCACGGTTGACCGGCGGAGCGGTGAATACTGCTTCGGCAGCGGTTTATACCACGCCGCTGACCCTGTCCAGGACCGTTTGTGTCAAAGCACGTGCCCGAACCAGTGTGGGACTGTGGAGTGCTTTGGCGGAAGCCGTCTTTGAAGTCGGTCCAGTGTCCGGCAGCATTGTTATCAATGAGCTGCTGGCTCATTCTCATAATCAGGCACCGGATTGGATTGAGCTGTACAACACAACCGCACAGCCGATTTCCATCGGCGGATGGTTCCTCAGCGACAGCAGCACCAACCTGATGAAATACCAAATCCCGAATGGGACAGTCATTGGGCCCTTCGGCTATGCGGTTTTTTATGAAAATCAGCATTTTGGTTCGGCCTTCGCCCTGAGTGAAAACGGTGAAACCGTTTATTTGACCTCCGGCGACGGTACATGCCAGGCCTCTCAGTCATTTGATGCTTCGCTGACCGGTATTTCGTTCGGACGCTATCTAAAAACCGACGGCGATATGGATTTTGTGGCGATGAGCACTCCAACCCCCGGCGGCCCCAACGCGTATCCGCTGGTTGGGCTGATTGTAATTTCGGAAATCCAGTACAATCCCGCTCCCGACAATACAGGGGATGAATATATCGAGCTAGTCAACATCTCTTCTGAACCGGTTGTCCTGCAGGACTGGGTTGATACGGAAACAGCGCCCGGCGTTATTGTTCAGGAATTGGTTCCGTGGGCCTTTACGGAAGGGATTGACTTTACTTTCCCGCCGAATACGGAGATTCCGGCCGGCGGTGTGCTGATTGTCGCCAAAAATCCATCTGTTCTGCGGGCTTATTACGGTTCCCAGATTCCGGCGGGCGTTCCCGTTTTAGGGCCGTTTGAGAATGATACATCTTTGAGCAACGGCGGGGAGAAGGTCCGCCTCTGTCGGCCCGGGGAGCAGCCCTTCGGCAAAACTCGTTCCTGGATTCGCGTCGACCAGGTTGCCTACGATGATGATTTTCCTTGGCCGAATCAGCCGGATGGAGGCGGGGCAGCTCTGCAGCGACTTTCTCTTTCCGCCTATGGAAACGACCCGGCCAACTGGACCGCCGGGGCCCCATCGCCGGGCGTGTACTAAAGCATCTGCCCCCAAACAGGGCCGGATTCCTGCCTTCCTCCTTCGCGAAAAGCTTCGAAGGACAAGCCGCGGGAAGACTTGGATTCCCGCCTGCGCGGGAATGACAGGGGCGGCGCTGGATATCCTCCTCTTTCTCCTTCGCGAAAAGCTTCGAAGGACAAGCCGTGGGAAGACCTGGATTCCCGCCTGCGCGGGAATGACAGGGGCGGCGCTGGATATCCTTCTCTTTCTCCTTCGCGAAAAGCTTCGGAGGACAAGCCGTGGGAAGACCTGGATTCCCGCCTGCGCGGGAATGACAAGGACCTAAGCGGGAATGATGGAGGCCTGGTGTGGGAATTAGCCCCGGGCGCAAGCCAGGGGAAAAGGGGGATACATCAGTTATCAGTTACCAGTCATCAGTTATCAGGGAATAGAAATGATGTTTCAGTTTCTCTTGGGCTTGTCGGCGGAGATTTTTCCCCTTAGAATAGTGCGGACTTATTTTAGGAAAGGGATGCTATGCTCAAGGGAATTCCGGCGATTCTTTCGCCCGAGCTGCTGAAGGTTCTGATGGAAATGGGCCATGGGGATGAACTGGTGCTGGCGGACGGCAACTTTCCGGCCTGTTCGAATGCCCGCCGGCTCATCCGGGCCGACGGTCTGATGATTCCGCCGCTGCTGGAAGCCGTTTTGAAATTCTTTCCGCTGGACCAGTATGTCCAGCGTCCGGCTGTGCTGATGCAGGTGGTGCCCGGCGACCCGACTCGTCCGACCATCTGGGAGGAATACCGACGAATCATTCGGGCCAGCGGCGAGAAGTTTACCGATTTTGAGCAAATCGAACGGCACGCTTTTTATGAACGTGCCCGAAATGCCTTTGCGATTGTGGCTACCAGCGAGCCGGCCCTTTATGCCAACCTGATTCTCAAGAAGGGCGTGGTCGTTTGACCGGGCGGCTTTGGAGGATTTGGTCCAGAAGCTCGGCCAGCTCCTTGGGTTTAGACCGCTGGGGATTGTGGTCGGCCTCCATTCGGTGCACCGGCCATTCGTAGCCGGCCGCCCGCTGAGCGTATGGATAAAATGTGTCCAGCTGTTCGGCCGTACCCGGGTCAATCGTCAGAATATAATCGGCCGGAATCTCCAGACGTTTCGGATTGTTCAGGACGATGGGGTCGGTGAGGGTCTTGAGGGGATGCGGGACATCCTTGGGCGGGTTTTGGTCTTCTTTGACCCACATCGGATAGATAAATCCGCCGCGTGCTGCGGCCAGCAGCTGCGCCTTGTTGGCGGCAAAGGCCGGATGGTCCAGCAGATTTTCTCCGTCCTCCGGAAGAACGGCATCCAGATAAATCAGCCGGCTGATTCGCTCCGGAATCCGGTCGGCAATGCCGGTGATAACCATTCCGCCGTAACTGTGGCCGAGAAGAACAATCCCTTTCAGGTCTTCATACAAAATCACATTCACAATGTCCTGAATGTGGGTTTCTAAGCTGATTTGCTCGCCGGCCAGATGGACCCGTTCTCCCTGTCCGGTCAGGGTAGGCCGATAAACCTGGTACCCTTTGGCCTGCAGCAGTTCCTCCATTTGACGAAATCCCCAGCCGCCGCCCCAGGCCCCGTGAACCAGGACAATTACGCCTTTGGAGGGTTTCGTTTGCTGTCGGCAGCTGATGAGCGGCATAAGTCCCAACACCATCAGACCTATTAAAATCATTTTCTGCTTTGTCATTGTCTGTCTCCCTTATGACTTGTCTGCACGCCGGATTTGGTCCAGCTGAAGCGTGAACTTGTTCAGGCGGCTGTCACCTTCCTCGTATTGATTCTGGGCGTTCCGCAGATGCCGGCCCAGCACCCCCCAGCTTTCGACAAACGAGCCGAATGAACCGGTCAGCTGTTCCAGGGCGGTGCGAATCTCGGCGGCCTGTTTTTCAATCTGCATTCCGCGAAGCCCCATAGCGACCGTCATCAGATAGGCATACAGCAGATTGGGGGAGACCGGAATGACCTTTTTGGCAAGGGCATAGTCCGGCAGATTCATTTTGTCTGAATCATAATGGAGGATGGTTTCGTAATAGACGTTTTCGGCCGGAATGTACATCAGGGCAAAATCAACCGTTCCCTCGGCGGGAAGGATATAGCTTTCGGCGATTTTGTCGATGTGTTTGCAGACGTCGGTTTGAAACTGCCGGCGTGCCTTGCTGCGGTCTTCTTCCGTTTCGGCGGCGGCAATCTTTTCGAACGCCGGCAGCGGAAACTTCGCATCAATCGGAACGGTATAATCCGGCAGGCGAACCAGTGCATCGACGATTTTTCCGTTTTTGAAGGTGTGCTGGATGGTGAAATGTTCGGCAGGCAGGATATTGCCCAGAAGCCCCTCCAGCGAATATTCACCGATTTGTCCGCGCAGTTTGGGGGCCTTGAGAATGTCCTGAAGCTTGCGAACCTCCTGGCCGATGCGCAGCATCTGTTCGCTGTCGCCTTTCAGTTTGCCCAGCTGCTCCTTCAGCTCACCCAGCATCTGTCCGCTGTGGACCAGAAACCGGCTGATGCTCTCCTGGCCCGTTTGAAGATTCTTTTCGAGTGTCTGAGAGAGAATCAGATTGCTCTGCCGCATTTGTTCTATTTGCTGCTGAAGAAGCCCTGCGGCTGTCTGCTGAGCGGCCGTGTCCCGGCGAAGTGCTGAAAGATTAAAAATCAAGATTCCGCCGGCCGCCAGCAGCAAAATAATGAGTACGGCGATCAATGTCAGGAGAGCGGTTTGCATGCATCAGACTCCGGATTTCTTCTTCCATACTGTTGCGAAAAATTATATCGGCTGTGGATGAAGCCGTCAAAATGCAAATTGCCTGTTTTGTAAGATGAAATGCGGCGAAGTTAAGCAGACGGTAACGCTCATAATTTTTTAAAATAATTGCTTTCCAAAAGGAAAAGAAATTGTTATCCTAAACTTTTAAGGGTCGATTTTGAATGGATTTTGGGAGAAAACTTATGGATAGTCAGTATCGGCTTACAAAGATTCCCCCGTGATGAAATCAGACCCATAGAAGGAAGAATCTGTTTCCCCATTTTAACTTTTTTAAGGAGGTTGTTTATGAGAAAACTTTTATCTATTTTGCTGGTTGTTTGTCTTTGTGCGGCAAGCGGCTGCCAATGTTTTCAATGCGAAGAAACAAAATCTGAACCGGCTCCTGCTCCGACTCCGGCCCCGGCTCCTAAGCCCGCACCGGCCCCTGCAGCGGCTTATTACACGGCGACCCAATTGTACAACAATGATTGCTGCGGAACGCTTAAGCTCGAAAAAATTCTGCCTCAGACAGTCACGATGAATGCTCCGTTTGAATACACGATTAAGGCCACTAATCTGACAGATAAGACCTTAAGTTCGGTTGTGATTACAGAGCGGCTTCCGCAGAATTTTAAATACATCAGTTCGTCGCCGGAGGGCAAGTTGGCCGGTCAGATTTTGACCTGGCAGCTGGACAGCATGGGACCCAATGAGGCCAAGACGATGGTGGTCAAGGGACAAGCCACTAGTGAAGGTTGGCTTGCTACCTGTGCGGATGCAACCTATATCATTCCGGCCTGTGCCAAGACCCAGGTGGTTCAGCCGGCTCTTGAACTGGTAAAGAATGCTCCGGCGGAAATCTCTATTTGTGACCCGATGCAGGTGACCTTTACGATTACCAACAAAGGAACAGGCGAAGCACGGAATATTCAGATTACCGACCCATTGCCGGCAGGTCTGACGACAATGGACGGTTCCTCGCAGATTACAATGAAGGTGGATTCGTTGCCGGCCGGGCGTTCGGCGACCAAGACCGTTCAGATCAAGGCGACCAAAACCGGTACGTATGAGAACAAGGCCGTTGCTGCGGCGGACGGCAATCTGAAGTCCGAGTCCAATGTGACACGGACGAAAGTGACCCAGCCTGTTCTGGCTATCGATAAAACGATTGGAAGGGAATGGGAATACGGCGGACGCCGCGTAGAATACACGATTACAGTGGCCAATAAGGGTGACGGGGTGGCCAGGAATACGGTCGTAACCGATACAGTCCCGGCGGGAGTTGAACAACTTCAGGTCAGCGGCGGCGGGACACAGTCCGGCGGGCTGATTACCTGGAACGTCGGCGATTTGGCGCCCGGTGCCTCCAAGCAGTTTACGGTTTCCTATATCCCGACCACGCTCGGCAAGATCAGCAATACCGCCACGGCCAAAGCGGTGTGCGCTCAGGATGTTTCCAAGTCCGCTTCGGTGGAAATCCGCGGAATTCCGGCTTTGCTGCTGGAAGTTGTTGATGTGGCAGACCCCATTGAAGTTGGTCAGAATGAGACATATGTCATCACCGTAACGAACCAAGGCACAGCAACTGCTACAAATCTCAAGATTGTCTGTATGCTGGAAGATACGATGCAGTTTGTCTCTGCCGACGGCGCTACAAGAGGAAGTGCGGAAGGCAACAAGGTGACCTTTGCGCCGCTGGCTTCTCTGAACGCCAAGGCGAAAGCGAGCTGGAAGGTTACGGTCAAGGCTGCCAAGGAAGGGGATGTCCGATTTGGAGTAGTTCTGAATGCGGATCAGCTGGATCGCGATGTTCAGGAAACCGAATCGACGCATTTCTATAAGTAAGCCCTGAAAGACAGGCATTTGAAAAACTGTGAGGGTCTGTGACCCTCACAGTTTTTTATTTGTTCTATCTGATGGCAGCGGACTACAATGGAACTCAGCCGGCGGGAATCGGGCTGACATTCTGTTTGTAGGAAGAGGAATGAACATGAAATTATCCGTCTGTGTTTTGGCAGGGCTGGTTCTGCTGGGATTCGGCGGCTGTGAGCCTGCGCAGCGCTCCATGGTCGGCAGGATGAGAACACCGCAGGAGGGAATGATTACCAAAGAGGAGCTGCGGGAACTGCTGAACAGCTATCGGGATTACTATGTAGCCGAACTGAAGCGGATTGGCGAACAGATTGATACGCAGAACGGAGCCCGCCGGACCCAGCGAATCAGTCTCCAAATGCGCATGCGCATCATCTCCGCGATTGACACCATGCTGGAGCCCTCCGACCCGGTGGTGGCGTTTCTGGAGATTTGGGGTTTTACGCTTCGGATGCGTCTGTATCTGGAACAGGGAGACGGAATGCACCTTTACGGCGAACAGCAGTCTGTTGTGGTTGATTTTACCCGACGTGTGGAGGAGGAAATCGAACGGATTGCCCGACTGTTCCTGGATGAGCAAAAGTATCGGGAAGCTTATGACAATCTGATGGATTTTGCCCGTCGGAATCCCATCCGCGGCACCTATTCGAATCTGGTTGTGATGGCTACCAAGGAACAAAAGGAAGGCCCCAATCCGCTGATGAATGTGGTTACGATTCCGATGGCGCCGTTCAGCGCCATGCGCGGCGTGGACCGGACGGCCGATGCCGTCTATCAGTTCCGCAATACCGCCGAGCGGTTTACGGACGTCGTCCGCGACCTGCCGGAGATGATGCACTGGGAGGCCCAATTGTTTATGGATGAATGGGCCGGTTCGGAGCAGATGCAGTCATTGCTGACCAGTCTGGAGCGGTTTTCGGAGAGCAGTGTCCGGCTGTCGGCTGCTGCGGAGAGGTTGACGGACATGCTTGAGGAGGACTCTTCTCAGACAGCCCTGAATCAAGCCCTTGTCTCGGCCCGAGAGACGGCCGGTGAGGTGCGGGCGGCGATTGAATCGATGGACAAGACGGGACGGACGCTCCGGGAGACGGCGGCGGAGGTTGCCCGGGCCGCCGAAGCGGCTCGCGCACTGGTTGAACCGTTTATGGTACGCAGCGAACGGGACCCCCAGGCCGGTCCGCCGTTTACGATGCGGGATTTTAATGACCTCGTGTCCAATATCGGCCGGACTGCCGACCAAATCCATCAGGTTGTTCAGTCGCTGCAGCAGATGCCCCAGACCCAGGACCAGATTACCCGGCAGATTAACGCCTCCGTCGATCACGCCGCCAAGAGAATCCTGCAATTGCTGCTGGTTTTGTTTGTCCTGATGCTGGGCTATCACATCCTGACACGCAGAAAAAAGACGCCCGCGGATTCCTGACGGCGGCTATCCGAGGGCCACATCCAGAATCATCATGACGGTAAAACCGAGCATCGCAGATGTGGTGGCCAGGTCCACATGGCCTGCCCGCTGCGATTCAGGGATGACCTCTTCGATGACGACGAAAATCATGGCCCCGGCTGCAAAGGCCAGCGCATACGGCAGCAGGGGCGTAATGCTCATCACCGCCCAGGCCCCGAGGACGCCTGCAATCGGCTCGACCGCACCGGACATCTGTCCGTACCAGAAACTCTTCAAACGGCTGAAGCCCTCTCGGCGAAGAGGTACGGCTACGGCTGCTCCTTCGGGGAAGTTCTGGATGCCGATGCCGATAGCCAGGGCCAGGGCCCCGCTGAAACTGGCTTCGGACAGGCCGTATTTGAGGGCGCCGAAGGCGATGCCCACGGCCAGTCCCTCCGGGATATTGTGCAGGGTAATGGCCAAAACCAGCAGGATGCTTCGCCGCCAGGAGGTATGAATGCCCTCGGCCTCTTCGGTCGGATAGCCCAGATGCAGGTGCGGCAGGAGGACATCGACCCCCCGCAGGAAGGCTCCACCCAGCAGAAAGCCCACGGCGGCGGGAATCCAGGCGATTTGTCCCTGATTGGAGGCCATCTCGATGGCCGGCGCCAGCAGCGACCAGTAGCTGGCGGCAATCATCACGCCCGCCGCAAAGGACAGCATTGCATCGAGCGTGCGCCGGTTGATGCTTTTGAAGAAAAAGACGGTGCCCGCTCCGAGGGCGGTCAGACCCCAGGTAAAAAGTGTGGCCAAGAGGGCCTGCACAATCGGATGGAACTGTTCCAGTCGTTCAAGCATCGCCGCGTGTCCTTCCTTTCCAAACACACCGCCAGTATAACCGGAATTGCTGTCTGGGGCAAGCAGGGGATTGCAGAGTCAGGAAGGGAAAGAATTTTTCACCACGGATTTACACGAATTGGGAAAAGGAAGAATGAAGAAAAAGCGACCAGCGGCCGGTTTCCAGCCGCCGGTGTCCGGCAGAGAAGGCGGGGCCCAGAATCTCCTCTGTCGGTATGCGGAAAAATTCAGCGAGAAAAATAGCCCCGGGCGATGAGTCCGGGGGGAAGGGGATGGGTTTTTCGTTCTTTTTTCCTCGCCCTTGCGGGCGGAGCTGTTTTTTGCCGCATGGTGTCCAACTTTCGGCTGCCAGAAAAAAATTCGAAGCCCGAAATGATCGAAGACAGGAATACAAGAATACAGGAACACAGGAATGCAAGAAGGAGGGCGGCAAAGAAGGGCGGAAGAAGGTGGTTGAAAAGACCGACGGCAGTCAGTACAATCCAAGCCCGTATGCTCGGAAACCGGAGGGGCCGAGCTGTCTGTACCGATGAACGGACGACGCGTGCCGTTGACGGCAGTGCCAAACAAAACAGAAACCGCTTTCGTCTTGGGAGCGGGCGAACTTCTTTGAAACGGGACAGTTATGCATTTGGCAAAGCATCCTGAACGGGTTTACGGAGGCGACACCTGGACCATCACAGAGGAAGGGTTTCATCCCGAGAAACAGCGGCTCAGTGAATCGATTTTTTCTCTTGGCAATGAGTACATGGGGGTGCGGGGCTATTTCGAGGAGGGCTACAGCGGCGACCATCTGCTGGGCAGTTATTTCAATCATCTCTACGACTACCTGCCGATTCAGCATGACCAGTTCTTCAAGGGGATGATTACCCGCGGCGGTGCGATGATTACGGCGGTGGACTGGCTGTACACCCGCATCCGGATTGACGGAGAGCCGCTGGACCTTGCCGTATCGCGAATCAGCGGATTCCGGCGGGTTCTGGATATGAAGACGCTGGTCTATACGCGGGAGTTTGTCTGGCATCTGTCGTCCGGCCGACAGGTCCAGATAACCTTTACGCGTTTTCTCAATATGGACATAACGAAAATGGGCTGCCAGCGGATTGCGCTCAAGCCCCTGAATTTTTCGGGACAGGCCGAGATTGTGCTCGGGCTTGATTTTAATCCCCGCTATGAAATTGCCTCCGGCTGGACGCAGACCCAGACAACCGGGTCGGCGGATTCGTCGAAAGGGGAGAATTTCTGGCGGGAGGTTCGGAAGGATTCAGACGAGGCGGGATGCCGCATTCTGGCCCGGACAAAGGGGACGGGGTTTCCGCTCTTTTCCAGCTTTCGGATGCGAACCGTTCGGCCGGTTTGTCCGCGGGTTGAGAGCCGGGAGAAGTTTATCGGCCTAAAATTTTCCCTGCCGCTGGAGGAAAACCAGCCGGCCTGGATGGAGAAAATCGTTGTCAATCACTGGGAAAAGAACAGCGATACCGAGGCGGTCTGGGAGCAGGGGTGTGCTCTGGCTGCCAAATATGCAGGCGTGAGCTTTGAGGAAGCCCGCCGGCGGCATGCGGCGTTTCTGGAGCGGGTTTGGGAACGCTTCGGGATTGATATTGAAGGGGATGACGAGACGCTGCAGGGGGTGCGGTTTTCCATCCTGTCGTGCTATCAGACCTATCACGGAGAAAACCCGCGGCTGAATCCGCTCTGCAAGGGGATGACGGGGGAGGTGTATTTCGGCTGGGCGTTCTGGGATACGGAAATCTACTGTCATCGGTTTCATTTGTTTGCGAATCCCCAGGCGGCGAAGAATCTCCTGATGTACCGCTACCATACGCTGCCGGAGGCGCTTCGGCGGGCAAAGGACCTGGATTGCCGGGGGGCACGCTATCCGTTTGCCACGGTTTCGGGGTATGAAGATTCCGGCACCTGGCAGCATGTGGATTTGGAGCATCATATCAGCGGGGCGGTCGGGTACGCGATCTGGCAGTATGCCCATGTGACCGGCGATAAGGAGTTTCTGTATCGGGAAGGCATCGAGATGCTGCTTCAGATATGCCGGTTTTTTGCCAGTGCGGGGGACTGGAGTCCTTTGAACGGGGATTTCGGACTGTACGGGGTGATGGGGCCGGATGAGTTTCATATGATGGTTAACCACAACTTCTACACCAACTACCTGGCCAAGAAGATTTTTCTCTATACGCTGGGGGTGCTGGAGGAGATGAAGCGCGAAGCGCCGGACCGATATGAGGCCGTCGTTCAGAAGGTGGGGCTGGAGGCGGACGAACCGGAGGACTGGAGACGGATGGCCGAAAAGATGCGGATTCACCAGGACCCCAGGACGGGTGTTTTTGAGCAGCACGCCGGCTACTTTGACCTGCCGCATGTGGAGGTGGACAAGATTCCGATGAGCGAGATTCCCATTTACAAGAACTGGGCGTATATCCGCATCTTTCGGAAGAATATGATCAAACAGCCGGATGTGCTGAATCATATGTTTTTCTTCAGTGAGGATTTTACTCTGAGGGAAAAACGGGCGAATTATGAGTTTTATGAGGCCCGGACGATTCACGAGTCGTCTTTGTCGCCGTCGCTGCATTCGATTTTGGCGCTGGAATTGGGAAAGGCCGAGGAGGGATATGCGTTTTTCACCTATGCAGCCCGGCTGGACCTGGACAACTACAACCGCAATACGGAGCAGGGGCTTCATGCGACGTCGGCGGCGGGGGTGTGGGCGAATCTGGTTTGCGGGTACGGCGGGATGCGCACCGACGGGAAGGTGCTGTCGTTTCGGCCGCAGATTGCCTCGGCCTGGAAGCGGTACCGGTTCCAGGTGCATTATCGGGGGCGTCTGATTGAAGCGGACGTGGACAGGACTCAGGCACGGTTTCGGCTGAAGGAAGGCGACCCTGTGGACATAAAGATTTATGACCGGGTGTATCGGATTGATTCGGCCGGCGTGCAGGTGCCGTTGGAACTTGAGCCGGCGGAAGAAAGGAGATGAGCAATGAGATATTTCAGATGGATTGTGCCGGCAGCAATAACGGTGCTCGGCTTTGCGGATGCGTTTGCGTTTTCCCCGTATGAGAACTACCTGCTGTCGGGCAAACCAACCTTTGCGGGGCTGCTGGCCCGTGCCAGGGCGGGGCGGGAGACCCAGCTGGCCGAGGGGCTTTTGAAGGTCTGCACGGACAAGGAGAATGTCCGGATGCTGCGGGCGGGGATTTCGAATCCGGCGGCGTTTCGGCGGCAGATTCAGGGGGAAACCTGGTTTCTGATTGTGTTTCAGTATGCAGGCGGAAAACCCTATCTGACGGCGGCGGAGGCGTTTGAGAGCATTGCGCCGGAGCTGAAGGAGCTGATTGAGCCCCATCCGCGGGCGGTGCGGTACGGACGGTGCTGGCTGCAGATGGAATGGATTAATTATATCCGGGGGCTGAATGTCGAGGGGGCTCCGTCGCAGATTTTGTCGATGGTGACGACGATTCGCCCGGAAAAGGAAAGTGAATACCGCAGTCTGCATCAGACCGTCTGGCCGGGCGTGGTGGACCAGATGATTCGCGGGAACAACCGAAACTTCTGCATCTTTCTGGCGGAAATCGGAGATACGCTGTATGAGTTTTTCTATCTGGAGTATATGGGGCGCGATTTTGAGAAAGATGACCGGATGAATCAGCAGGACCCGGTCAATCAGCGGTGGTGGGCTCAGACAGGTCCCTGTCAGAAGCCGCTGCCGGGGGAAAAGGAGATTTGGTCGCCGATGATTCCCGTAGCACAGTCAGCGGCCCAAAAGGAGTCCAAGAATGGGTAATCCGGCGTGGATTTTGGCGGCCGGAGTTGTGATGCATCCGCTGGATATGTGGGTTTTCGGGGGGTATTTGGCGGCGCTGCTGGCTATCGGCGGTTTTGTGAGTTATCGGCGCCGCCGGAGCGAGGATTTGTTTCTGGGGGACCGGTCGATGGGGTGGGGGAATGTGGGTTTAAGCATTTTCGGCACAAACATCGGCCCGACGTTTTTAATCGCCACGTGCGGGGCCGGCTATACGACCGGGATGGTGACGGCCAATTATGAATGGATGGCGTGGGTCTTTCTGTTTTTACTGGGCACGGTTTTTCTGCCGTTTTACCTGCACACGAAAATCTCCACGATGCCGGAGTTTCTCAAGAAGCGTTTCGGACCGGGCTGCTACACCTTTATGACGTTTTATTCTCTGCTGGGGATTGCGGTTTTGTGGATTGGGGGGACGCTGTTTGCGGGCGGAGCGCTTTTGTCGCAGTTTCTGGGGTGGGACCTGATGCCCTGTGTGTGGCTGCTGGCGGCTGTATTGGCCAGTTTCACGATTGCCGGGGGTCTGGCGGCGGTGATGGTGACGGGTTCATTTCAATCCATTCTGATGATTGTCGGCGCGGCGCTTTTGACTGTTATTGCGGCGGGACGGCTGGAGTCGTTTTCGGCGCTGGAGCAGATTCGATGCAGTTCTGTGCCGGCGGAGCTGACGTGGAAACTGCTGCATCCGGCCGGCGCGGACAATCCCTGGTATGCGTTTGTGCTCGGCTATCCGGTTTTGTCGCTGTGGTTTTGGTGTTCGGACCAGACGATTGTGCAGCGGGCTCTGGGGGCACGGGATTTGAAGCAAAGCCAGGCAGGGACCTTGTTTGCGGCGTTTTTGAAAATCCTTCCGCCGTTTCTTTTTCTGCTGCCGGGGATTCTGGCGGCACAGCTGCTGCCGGGGATACGGGATGACAAGCAGGTGTTTTTGAGGATGGTCAGCACCTTTCTGCCGAGCGGTCTGGTTGGATTGATGATTTCGGTTTTGGTGGCGGCCGTGATTTCGACGCTGGATTCGGGGCTCAATTCCTTCAGCACGATTTTTACGCTGGATATTTACAAACGCTGGATTGCGCCGACGGCGTCGGAGCATCGGACAAAGCAGGTGGGACGCGTCACTACGTTTGCGGCGGCACTGCTGGCGGTCGGGATTGCCTGGTTTCTGAGCCGAGTGGAGGGGACGAATCTCTTTAATCTGTTTCAGGGGATTATCGGGTATATGGCCCCGCCGGTAGCGGCGGTTTTTGTGCTGGGGATTTTCTGGAGGCGTTCGACGGCGAAGGCGGCCCTGCTGACCCTGATTGTCGGCTCGGCGGTTTCCCTGACGATCGGGGTCTGCGATATTACCAGCGTTTTTGCCAACGAGAAAGGGGAGGATATTTTCCCGCACTTTCTTCTGCTGTCGTTTTATTTGTTCGTTGGGATAGGGCTTTTTATGGTGCTGGTTTCTCTTCTTACGTGGCACAGTGCTTCGGAAACGCCGCTGCCGACGCTGCGCCAGACGTATCGGGACAATCCGGGTCTGGGGCTGCCCGGTTTTCTCGGATGGGGGTTTCTGGCGGCGGTGATGGCGGGTTTGTATTTGTTCTTTCAGTTCGGGATGGGCGCACAATGAGCCAGCAGGACAAAAAAGCGGCTTTCGGGTGGGTACAAGCCGGCGTTATCGGTTTTCTGGCGGTGATTCTGGGGGTTGGCTGTGCCGTCGTGCCGACGTCGGGGCCGATGGAGTTTTATGTTGCGCCGGACGGCGATGACCAAGCGGACGGGACGGCGGAGCGGCCGTGGCGGACGCTGGAGCGGGCGCGCGACCGGATTCGGCGGCTCAACAAAGATATGCAGCAGGATATTGTTGTTTATCTTCGCGGCGGGGTCTATCCGCTGGAGAGGCCCTTTGTGCTGAGCCCCTGCGATTCGGGCACGAACGGGCACTGGATTCGCTACCGGGCGTATCCGGGGGAAAAGCCGGTCTTAAGCGGGGCGGTGCGGGTGACCGGATGGCAGCGGCATCAGGGCGATATCTGGAAGGCGCCGCTGGTGCGGGATCGAAAGCTTCGGGCACTGTATGTCAACGGCAAAAGGGCCGTCATGGCCCGAAAGACCGAGGGGGTCGTCGCCCAGGGCGGGTACGGGACGTTCGTCATCACCGGCCGGGAGCCGTGGGCGTCCACGTCCGGGTCGCACCCTGCCGGGATTCGATTTCGGGCGAAAGATGTCGGCGTCTATAAAAATCCTCACAATGTCGAGCTGGTTCAGACGAATGTCTGGAGTGAGCCGATTGTGTGTGTCAGCCGGATGTTTTCCGAAGACGGCCATACGGTCGCTGTGCTTCAGCAGCCGTACGCAGCGATTGCAATGAATATGAGCTGGGTGCCGTTTCGGGCTGTATCCCGTCCTGACCGTCCTATCTATGTCCGCAATGCGTTTGAACTGCTGGATGAGCCGGGGGAGTTTTACTTCGACCAGCAGGAGCAGATGCTGTACTATTATTCCCGCGGAGAGGATATGACAACGGCGGAGGTGTATGCCCCGGCTGTTGAGGGGCTTGTCCGCATTCAGGGCGAGGGCATTTCCCGTCGCGTGCGGAATCTTGAGTTTTACGGGCTGACATTTGCGTATGATGATTATCTTCTGTCTTCTCTGGGGGATTCCCGCGGCTGGGTGAGTGTGCAGAGCCTGACTCAGTTTACGCGGTATATTCCGGAGGGCAACTGGCATCGCAATCATTACAACGACATTACGATTCCCAAAGGGACGGTTAACGTATGCAACGCGGAGCGAATACGGTTTGAGCGAAACCGGTTTGTACATCTGGGCAGTGCGGCGGCCCTGAGTTTTGAAAATGATGTGGCGGAGGCCGAGGCGGTCGGCAATACCTTTCTCGACCTGATGGGGACTTCGATCAATGTCGGGCATCCTCAGCATTACCAAATCGGGGACGGGGAGCAGTTTCCGCCGGGAGTCGAGGGGGTTTGCAGCAATATTCTGATTGCCAACAACTACATTCGGGATGTGTGTCTGGACTTCCGGCAGGTGGAGGGGATGACCGGCTTTTTTGTCCAGAATGTCAAAATTGTTCACAATGAAATCAGCAATACGCCGTATGGGGGGCTGGCGCTGGGGTGGTGGTGGGGCAATGCCGGGATTCCTCCCTCGACGACAGCCAAAAATAACAGGATTCTGTACAACCGCATCGGCCGCACACATCGGGCGCTTCGCGACGGTGGAATCATTTATGTTCTTGGGGAACAGCCGGGTTCGGAAATTGCCTACAATTACTGTTATGACGGCCCCCGGTGCATTTATCCGGATGACGGGTCGGCATACTGGAAGATTTATCAGAATGTGATTCTTAATGGTTCCGGCTTTTCGGATGATCGGGAGGGATTGTGGCTGCACATCTGGACGCCGGCCTGCCGGGATATGGAGATTGACCGCAACTATGTGAAGGCGGACCGGTATCGCTGTGAAGGGACGCGCTGTACGATTACGCGAACGATTGTGGAACCGGATGCACCGCCCTGGTCGCCGGAGGCCCAGGCGATTGCGGACGCCGCCGGACTGGAAGAGGCCTATCGCGATATCCGACCTTTGTCAGAGACCGATTGATGGAATCGACTTCTATGAAACCGCTTTGGAAGGCGAATTGGCCGCAAACCCGTCAGCATTTTCTGGACTGGTGGGCGGGCCGCGGGCTGGTGCTGGGGAGCTGGGGCACGGGGCTTGACGGAGACGGCCCGCTGCACGAGGATGTTCCTCAACCTGCGGCGGCGGCCGATGCGGAACAGTACCATACGGACCCGAATCGGGTAGCGGAACGGATTCATTATGAAATGGCGCATAAGGTCTGGCCGGCGGATATGCTGCCGGTGGCCTGGCCGGATATCGGCACGGTGACGCTGGCCCCTTTTCTGGGGGCTGTCCCGAAGTACGAAAAGGAGAACATCTGGTATCATCCATGCATTGCCGACCCGGAAAGCCATCCGCCGCTTCGATACAATCCGGATGCCCCTTACAGCCGGATGCTGAAGGCGGTCCTTCGGGCGGCGGTCGCCCGCAGCGGAGGGCATTATTTTGTGGGGATGCCTGCAATCATTTCCAACCTGGATGTGCTGGCGGCGGTGCGCGGGACGGAAGATTTGCTGGTGGATATGCTCGAGCGTCCGGCGTGGGTTCATCAGAAGCTTCAGGAGATTGAAACGGCGTACCGGCAGGTGTTTGATGAGTTGTATGAGATACTCCGAGACGAAGACGGCGGCATGGCCTTCGGGTATTTTATGCTGTGGGGGCCGGGCAAGACAGGCCTGCTTCAGTGCGATACGGCGGTGATGATTTCTCCGAAGATGTTTGACGAGTTTGTCGTGCCGTATCTGAAGCAGTCCGTGGAGTATCTGGATTATTCGATGTTTCATGTGGACGGGCATCAGTGTCTGGCGTGTGTGGATTCTCTGCTGGCGATTGAGGGACTGAAGGCGATTGAATGGACGCCGGACCCGCAGGTGCCGCCGGGGGGCTCGCCGCACTGGTATGACCTGTACAAGAAAATCCTCCGGGCGGGCAAGGCCGTCTGGGCGGCCAATCTGGATGCGGAAGAGGTGATCCCGCTGCTGGATGCCGTCGGTCCGAAGGGAGTGTATCTGACGGTTACCACTGCCGGCGGCAAACCCATCATGGCCCGTCAGATGGAAGAACTTGCTGACAAGATAGAACCCTACCGCGTCTGAAGGGGCGCGTTTACATCCGTCCCGGCGGAATTCCGGCGTCGCGCGGCGGCACCTTTGTATCGGCGGGAATGATGCCGAGAATCAGGAAGCTGCCCGGGCTGCGCGGGTCGAAGGTGATTTCGCCGGCGGGGAAGGTGAAGATATGGACATTGACCCCCGGCGTTTCTTCAATTTGCAGGGCGTTCTGCAGGGTGCATTCGACGCCGCCGTATTTGGCGGCCTGACTGTCCAGGTCCGGATTGGGCGGTTTTGCCCAGATGGACCGGTCTTCCTTGAAATAGCCGACAAGAATCTGCACGGGGAATTGGGTTTTCAGGCGGATGGGGCCCAGCTGACCGTTTTTACCTGCTGTATGAGACAGACGGATGCCGGTGAGGCCTTCGAGTTCCTGCGCCAGCTGCAGGATGCGGTACTCGCGGTCGAGGAAGGGTTTGGCGCCGATGCGCACTTCATAGGTTTGGCAGTCTTTGCTGAGGAGTTCAAAGGGGACGCTCTGAAGCCGGGGGATGTTTTGAACGGGCTGCGGTTTGGCGTCGGACAGTTCGGCCAGGCGTGCCTGAAACTCCTGGAGTTCCTTCTCATAGAGCGGCAGCATGTGCTCCCAGTGATAGTAGTAGGGTGTATCGCCTTTCATTCCCCGAATGGGGATGCGGCGGTGGCCGGTTTGGAGACTGTTGGCGTAGCGGTAGAATCGGACGGTCCGTTCCGTGAGAGCCCGGTAGAATTCGAGGCTTTTTTTGAGGTGTTCTTCGGCCTTGCGCATGCGGTCCGGATTGCGGCTGTAGTTGTAATCGAGGACCAGCAGAGCGGCCCGGACCTTTTCGGCATAGAAGCGGCTCATCAGGTCGATACAGGCGATGTCATTTCGGAGCCGCTCGAACTCCTCCCGATTGCGGGTGACGGAGGAGGCCGCTTTTTCAATCGCCTGCACCGCTGCCTCGGAGCGGCGGACGGCTTCTTCGATGACTGTAATCGGGGTTTCGCCTTCGTGGGGTTCGCCGGCCCATTCCTTTCGGGCATACTCCTCCAGCCGTTCGCCGGGCGGGGCAAACCATTCCCACAGGCCGCTGACGGGGTTATAGGGGGTCGGGTTAACCAGCTGATCGAGGAACATCCCCAGCGAGAGGGTCTGGCGGTTGCCTTCCGTGATGCCGAAGCGTCGGAGCAGCAGGGGAGCGCAGTATCCGGATTCATTGTAGGCCGTCAGGATGCATTCGGCCGCCTGCGGGGTTCCGTAGCGGTCGGTCAGCCGCCGGAGCCAGTACTGCCGGTCCTGCTGGGGGTCTCGGTCCATCCGCCATAAATAGCGGGCCCATGCCTCAAACCAAATCCAGTCCCGCTGAATCTGTTTGAGATATGGACTGGTTTTGTCGGGGGAGTGAGGCCAATCCCAGTAGGTCAGGGGATAGAGATGCACGCCCTGCGCTCCCAGACGCTCTCGGCAGGCCAGCACGCAGCGGCGGATAAAATCTGTTGCCCCATAGCGGAAGGGCTCCAGGTTGGAAAGCAGATGGATGTTGACCACGTGGGCGGACCCGAGACGGCTCATATCCAGATGCACCTGCTGCCAGCGTCCGCGCGGCTCGTAGGTGGTGAGGGATTCGCCGTTGTACTTGGCCATGGTGTAGAGATTGGAGTAGTGTTTTAAAGCGGATTCCATCAGCTGCCGGACGTTTCCGATGGTGTGGGCCCGGATGATAATCGGGGGCTCTTCCGTTTTGCCGAGGGCGGCCATGGCGTCTTTGACGGCGGGGATAATGGTTTCATTCAGCCAGGCCTCCTGGTTTTCCTGTCCGCGCAGGGCCTCGCCCAGACAGACCAGCAGTCCGACGTGGGGGTAGGTTTTGATGAACTGGGTGATGGATTTGCGGTTGTAGTCGGCAATCAGCGGGGTGGGGGCGGCATGCTGCGTGGGGATGTTGTGGTGTTCGGCAAAGGGTTTGGAGACGAAGATGTTGTAGAACATCTGGATAACCCAGATGCCGCGTTTGTCCGCTTCCTCCGTCAGGAAACGGTACATCTCTGCGTTGCGCTGATAGACCTCTTCGGAGACTTCGAGGGCGTAGGGGTACTCCTCGAGTTTGACCAAAGAGGCAAAGGGATGGCCGTTCCACAGGTACAGGGTGTTCATCCGGTTGTCCACGAGGAAATCGAGGAACTCCAGCCACTGGTTCTTGTCGTAAAAGAAGGGGAAGTAGTCCGGTGTATAGGGGTATTCATAGGTTTCCCGGCCCGGCAGAATATAGGTCAGCTGCATTCCGATGCAGGGGCCGCGGAGGCGAAAGTCAGGTGCATCGGTGATGTCGAGGGTTTGCGGCCATCGGCCGGCTTCGTTGACCCGGTCGATGAGCTCGAGGGCTCCATAGAGGGCTCCGGAATCGCCGAAGCCGCGGATGCAGTAGGTGCCCTTTTCATCCCGGTACAGATGAAAACCCTCTGGGTTTCTGCCGCCTTCGTTTTTGTCCAGTCTGCCGCCGGCAAGAAGAATGCGGGCGGGGCCGAAGCGGCTCAGACTTTCCTGCAGCCGCCGAGAGGCATACAGGAGCCGCGGGGAGGGCTGTCCCTCAATTTCAATGGACAAGGCGGCGGTCTTTTCCTGACCGGCGGGAGTTTGTGTTTCCGCGGCAAGGACTGCCGCACCGCTTAAGACAAAACCAATCGCTGCCGTAAAGAACCATTGTTTCATTGCTGTTTGCCTTTGGATTTGTATTTTTTATTAACTGATGCGGCTGAGGGATTTCAGGAGCCCTCCGTGAGTTGATGTGCTTCGCGATACTCTCTGGGTGTGCAGTGACAGAGTTCTTTGAAGGAAGTATTAAATCGGCTCAATGAGTTAAAGCCGGATTCGAAAGCGATATCCAGCACTTTTTTGCTGGTTGTGACCAGCAGACGCTGAGCATGCTGGACGCGGTGCTGAATGACAAAATTGTTAATGGTAATGCCGAAGGTTTTTTTGAAGGCGTAGGCCGCATAGTCCGGATGCAGGTCCACGGCGGCGGCGACATCAGCCAGATGAATCGGTTCGGTATAGTGCTGGGCAATAAATCTGGCCATCGTTTCGATTTTGCTGAAGTTTTGGGCCCCGACGTGTCGGATGGAGCTTTTGGATGCGGGGGAATCGGGGAGGTTTTTGCTGTTGTCCAGGTTCAAAGCCATACGCAGCAGACGGGCTTTGATTTCGAGCAGGACGATTTCCCGGGTGGATGCGGTGTTTTGATTGATATCCTGAAACCATTGTTCGAACAAATATTTATCGTTGACCGCGGAGGAGGGCTGGGGCTCCTGTAAAATCCGTCCGTTCAGAATCTGCGAGGCGAATTTCTCGGGCATTCCCCAGCTGAGCATCCAGGGCAGCGGAATCGTAATCACATAGTATGATTTGAGTTTTGAAAAATCGACAATTTGGTGCGGGACGGCCGCCCAAAACAGGGCAAGGCTTCCGCCTTGGATGGACACGCGTTCTCCCCAAAAAAGATAGGTTAGTGTTCCTTTTTCAAAAAAGTTTATCTCGATTTCGGAGTGCTTGTCAGGACGGCTCATCAACATGGGTTCCCACATTTCACACGTGAACCCATACGGGGTAAACTCTTTTCGATTTGGATTGAAGTGTTTCATAGACCTAAATATATGATAAGTTATTTCTCAAATCAAGGAGGAATATATTGTATTTCAACATTATCATAATAGTTGATAATTGGGAACAAACGTCAAACAAGATGTTTTGGACATAGATACCCTTCCAGAAAGGGACTTTTGATTTTTGCGCCGGCAAATTGCGGCTCGTTTCGGAAGGCAGGAGTCAAAAGAGAAAAAATGGAGGAATCGGCCTTCGGCCGAAATGTGAAGTTTTCTTTCTTTTTAAAAAATAAGTAAGTTCTTTGAAAAGAAAAGCTTACAATAAAGTCGCTGCCTGCTGTCCATTTTTTTTGTTTTTCAAGCAGGATGAGTTTTTTGTCGGTGCGGCTTGAGATAAAGGGAATCAGCGTTAAGGATACTCTATGAAAATCATGCAAAAGAAAATTACCTTTGGGGTCATCGTAGGGACCCGGAATATTTTTAATGCCCAGCTGGCTGTGGGGCAGCGGAAAAAGGTGCTTTCGGTGCTTCAGGAGCTGGGATACGGAGCCGTGATACCGGATGCGAAGGCGACGAAGGCCGGGGCGATCGAGACGCGGGCGGATGCCAAGATTTGTGCGGAGCTTTTTAAGGCCCGTCGGGATGACATTGACGGGATTCTTGTCATCCTGCCCAATTTCGGGGATGAATTGGGGGTCGCAGAAACCCTGAAGCTTGCGGATTTGAAGGTACCGGTTCTGGTTCAGGCGTGCAATGATGAAATAGACAAAGTAGATGTGAAAAGCCGGCGGGACGCCTTCTGCGGCAAGATTTCGGTCTGCAACAATCTGTATCAGTATCAGATTCCCTTTACGGACACCACGGAGCATACGTGCGATATCGACAGTGACGTTTTTAAGCAGGATATCCGGTTTTTTGCATCGGTGTGCCGGGTGGTTAAGGGGCTGCGAACCCTGCGGGTCGGGGCGTTCGGGACGCGTCCGTGGGCATTTCAGACGGTTCGATTCAGCGAAAAAATCCTGCAGGCGGCGGGGATTACGGTCGTTCCCGTGGACCTGTCGGAGGTGATTGCGCGGGCCCAGACAATCGATTCGCAGTCTGCGGCGGTCAAAAATAAGCTGGCAGCCATTCGGAAGTATGGGCGGATTCCGGCGGATGTGGAGCCGGAGAGTGTGCTTCGGCAGGCGAAGTTGTCGGTGGTGTTTGATGAGCTGATGGAGGAGTATGAACTGGATGCCAGTGCGATTCAGTGCTGGAGCTCGATTGAAAATCACTATGGGTGTGCGACGTGTTTGTCAATGTCGATGATGGGGGAGCGGAATCTTCCCAGCGCCTGTGAAACGGATGTGACGGGAGCGGTTTCGATGGCGGCCCTGCTGCTGGCCGGCGGTTCCATTCCGGCCTTGCTGGACTGGAACAACAATTTCGGTCAGGAGCAGGATAAATGCGTCTGCACGCACTGCAGCAATTATCCCAAGTCGTTTATGGGAAATGAGGTTGAAATTTCCAAGCTGGATGTCTTGGGGACTGTGCTGGACCGCGAACGCTGTTTTGGGGCCGTCAAGGGCAAAGTAGCCCCGGGGCCGATGACGTATTTCCGGATTTCCACCGATGATACGAAGGGCCGAATCAAGTCGTACCTGGGAGAAGGGCGGTTTACCGATGATTCGTTCGGAATGGACGGAGGCATTGCGGTCTGTCAGGTGGACAATCTGAGAGCCCTGCTGAGGCATATCTGCCAAAACGGGTTTGAGCATCATGTGGCAATGGCGCGGTCTCATTGTGCACAGGTTCTTCAGGAGGCGGTTTCCAAGTATTTGGGCTGGGATTTGTATTATCACCGGTGAAGGCAAACCGGAGGGGACTTCGAATTTGCTGAAGAACGGGCAAAAGACAATCAGGATTATGACGGCGGTCCTGCTGATGGGGTTTGGGGGAATCAGCGGGTGGGGACAGCCCGTCACCGTGGAGCAGTGGGGCGTCTTTGAGGCGTCGTTTGCGGGGCCTGCCGAAGGGAATCCCTTTGCGGATGTGGAGTTGACGGCGGTCTTTCGGCAGGGGGAAAAGACGCTGACGGTTTCGGGCTTTTATGACGGGGACGGAATATACCGCATTCGGTTCAGTCCTCCGGCCCTGGGAGAGTGGACCTATACGACACAGAGCAATCGGCCGGAATTGACGGGGAAAACCGGCACGGTAAAGGCGGTTGAACCGGGCAAGGGCAATCACGGGCCGGTCCGCGTTGCCCACACGTTTCATTTTGCCTATGCGGACGGGACTCCGTATCGGCCGATTGGAACGACCTGTTATGCCTGGATCCATCAGCCGATGGAGATTCAGGAGCAGACGGTAAAGACGCTGGCGGAATCGCCTTTCAATAAAATCCGCTTCTGCGTGTTCCCCAAATGGTATGCCTACAATCGAAGCGAACCGCTGCTGTATCCGTTTGAGGGCACGCCGCCGTCCCGATGGGATTTTACGCGGTTCAATCCGGCTTTCTTCCGTCATCTCGAAAAACGGATTCAGCAGCTCGGTGAAATGGGGATTGAGGCGGACCTGATTCTGTTTCATCCGTATGACGAAGGGCATTGGGGATTTGACCGGATGCCGAAGGAGGCGGATGACCGTTATCTTCGGTACGTGGTGGCGCGGCTGGCGGCCTTTCGGAATGTGTGGTGGTCGATGGCCAATGAATTTGATTTTATGGACGAGAAAACGCCGGAGGATTGGGACCGCTTTTTCCAGATTGTGCAGCGCTGCGATCCGTATGAGCATCTGCGTTCGATTCACAACGGCACGGTTCTTTATAATCATACGAAACCCTGGGTGACGCATGCGAGCATCCAGAACGGCTCGGCGGTGGAGGATTTCGGGCGGGCGGTTCTGTATCGGGACGTCTATGTCAAGCCGATTGTGTTTGATGAAGTGAAATACGAAGGCAATCTGCCGCAGCGGTGGGGAAATCTTTCTGCGGAGGAAATGGTTTACCGGTTTTGGGAGGGGACGATTGCGGGCACATATGTCGGACACGGCGAGACGTATTTGGAGCCGAATGACATTATTTGGTGGGCCAAAGGCGGCGTTCTGCGGGGGCAGAGCCCGCCGCGGATTGCCTTTCTGCGTAAGATTTTAGAAGAGGGTCCGGCGGAAGGGCTGGAGCCGATTGATAAATGGCAGAATTATCCGTTTGCAGGCAAACGGGGAGAATGCTATCTGGGGTATTTCGGCCGACAGTCGCTTTCGGAATGGCCGTTTGAATTGCATCGAGCGGGACTTTCGGAGGGAATGAAGTTTCGGGTGGAGGTGATTGATACTTGGAATATGACAATTACGGCCGTGGACGGCGTCTTTGAGGTCAAAAAACGAGACAACTATACGTTTGTTGACAAAGCGGAGCGTACAGTGCCGCTGCCGGGAAGGCCTTATATGGCGGTTCGGATTCGCCGGGTGGAATGATGATGCCGTGTTTCAAGCAGAGAACAGATAAAAAGCGAAAAGAAGCGGACCTGGATTGCCTGCTGCACAGGAAATCCATTGAGTACCGCATTCGGCTGCTGAAGTATATCAAGAACGCGCGGGCGGGCCATACGGGCGGCAGTCTGTCGTGTGTGGATATTCTGAATGTTTTGTACAACTGTGTGCTGAATGTTTCTCCGGAAACAGCAGACGACCCCCGGCGGGACCGTTATATCCAGAGCAAAGGACACTCGGTCGAGGCCCTGTATGTGGTGCTGGCGGACCGGGGATTTTTCCCGGAATCGGATTTGGAAACACTCTGTCGGTTTCGTTCGCCGTATGTCGGACATCCGACGCGGAAGATTCGGGGGATTGAGCACAATACCGGGGCCCTCGGGCACGGGCTGGCTTTTGGGGCGGGGGCGGCCCTGGCGGGCAAAATGGATGGACTGGGCTATCGTGTTTTTGTCCTGCTGGGGGACGGGGAGCTGGCCGAAGGGTCGAACTGGGAATCGATGATGACGGCGGCCCATTACGGACTGGACAATCTGACGGCGATTGTGGACCGCAATCAGCTGCAGATTACCGGCCGAACTGAAGAAGTTTGTGCACTGGAAAGTCTTGTGGATAAGTTTGCTGCGTTCGGCTGGTCGGTGCGGGAGGTGGACGGGCACGACGTGACAGCCCTGCGGAAGGTTTTAAGCTCGGTGCCCTTCGAGGTCGGCAGACCCAGTGTGGTGATTGCCCATACCGTCAAAGGCAAGGGCGTCAGTTTTATGGAAAACGATGCCAAGTGGCATCACGGTGTGCCCAGCGATGAGGAGTACGAGAGGGCGATGGAGGAACTGCGGGCGCAGCTTGAGGAGGCGGAACCATGAGCGGCGCTGCAGCGATGGAAACGGCAAAGGCCAATCTGGATGTGTTTTCTGAGACGCTGCTGGCGCTGGCCAGGAAGAATCGGAATATTCTGGTTGTGACCAGCGATTCTCGCGGCTCCGGAAAGCTGGTGCCGTTTGCCCAAGCCCTGCCCGGGCAGATTGTTGAAGTCGGGATAGCGGAGCAGAATCTGGTGGGAATTGCGGCGGGTCTGGCCTCCGCGGGCAAGATTGTGTTTGCCGTTTCCCCGGGAAGTTTTCTGACAGCGCGTTCGCTGGAGCAAATCAAGAACGATGTCTGTTATTCCGACCATCCGGTCAAGCTGGTCGGCATCAGTTCCGGGGTCAGCTACGGCGCCCTCGGCTCGACCCACCATTCGCTGCATGATTTGGCGGTGCTGAGGGCGATTCCGAACTGCACGATTGTTGTGCCTGCGGACAATTTTGAAACGGCCGAGGCGGTCAAGGCCGCTGCGGAAATGCCCCATCCGGTCTTTTTGCGTTTCGGCAAACGGCCGATGCCTCCTCTGCATCGGCCCGGAACGAAATTTACGGTGGGCAAATCGCTGCTTGTCCGCCGAGGAAATGATATTGCCTTTATCGCCACGGGAGAGACGGTTGTTCAGGCGGCGGGGGCCTGCGACCTTCTGGCCCGGGAAGGCATTTCGGCCCGCGTGCTCAGTATGCATACGGTCAAACCGCTGGATGAAGAGGCCGTTCTGCAGGCTGCGCAGGAGTGCGGAGCGGTTGTTACGGTGGAAGAGCACAGCTGTGCCGGCGGGCTGGGAGAGGCGTGTGCGGCTGTCCTGCTGCAGTCCGGCGTGTCGGTTCCCTTCCGAATTGTCGGGTTTCCAGATGAAGAAACGGTTTCAGGCAGTCAGCTGGACATGATGGCCTATTACGGGATTTCGCCGGAAGGGCTTGCCGAAACCGCCAGAACCCTGCTGAACAGGAAACGGTTATGAAAAAGGACTATCTGTTAGCAATTGACCAGGGCACCAGCGCCACCAAGGCGGTTATCTTTGATACCGACGGGCGGATTGCGGCCAGAGGGTCTGAACCGCTGGGCTCTTCGTATCCCCGGCCGGGTTTCGTGGAGCAGGACCCGCTGGAAATCTACCGGAATGTTCTGGCCGCGCTGCGGTCCTGTTTGGCTCAGTTTCGCGCGGAGGTCTCCTCGGATTTGAACCGGATTCGGGTGTGCGGCATTTCCAACCAGCGGGAGACGTTCTGTTTGTGGGATGCACAGGGCCGGCCGCTGGCACCGGCGGTTGTCTGGCAGTGCCGGCGCTCGGCGGAGATTTGCAGCCGGATTCGGGGCTCGTCGCTGGAGCAGGAAATCATCCGCCGGACCGGACTGATTGCAGACCCTTATTTTTCGGGAACCAAGCTGGTTTGGCTGATGGAGAATTGTCCGGATATTCGAACGGCCGTTCAAAGCGGACGCGCCTTCTTTGGTACGGTGGATACCTGGCTTCTGTATAAACTGACGGGAGGCCGAAGCTACTGCACGGACTATACGAACGCCTCGCGGACGCTCTTTTTCGACATTGACCGCTTGTGCTGGGACCCGTATCTGCTGGGTCAGTTTCATCTGACGGGACTGAAGCTGCCGGAGGTTCGGCCGTCCTCGTTTGCCTTCGGCCGGACGGATTTTGAGGGGCTGCTGCCGTCTCCAATCGGCATCCATGCTCTCGTTGGTGATTCTCATGCGGCGGCCTTCGGGGAACGATGTTTTGCGCCGGGGACGGCCAAGGCCACGCTGGGGACCGGCTGTTCCATTCTGCTGAATACCGGAAGCCGTCGTGTCGCGTCATCCGCCGGGATGATGAGTACGATTTGCTGGAGTGCAGGCGAGCGGGTGGATTATGCGCTGGAGGGAATCATTGTTTCCTGCGGTGCGACGATTCAATGGCTGCGGGACAATCTGGGACTGCTGCGGGAGAGTGAGGAAAGCGAAGCAATGGCCCAATCGGTTCCCAACAGCGGCGGGGTGTATCTGATTCCGGCGTTCAGCGGATTGGGGGCTCCGTACTGGAACATGGACGCGAAAGCCGCGGTTACGGGATTGACGCTCGGCAGCACGAAGAACCATCTGGTTCGGGCGGCCCTCGAATCCATTCCGTATCAGATTCAGGATGTTCTCGCGGCGATGGAGCAGTGCAGCGGGCTTTCGCTGTCGCAGCTGCGGGTGGACGGCGGCATCAGTAAAAATCGGTTTATTCTGCAGTTTTTGGCGGACCTGCTCGGCAAGGACGTCATCAATATCGGGTTCCAGGATGTCTCGGCGTTTGGTGCGGCCTGTCTGGCGGGTCTGGGGGCGGGGGTATTTGAAGACCTGCAGCGGCTGCCTCAACAGACGCTCGGGGAGGTTCGGTATCAGGCGGGTGCCGACACGTCCGAGGTCCAAACGAGTTATCAGGGATGGCTTCTGGAAGTGGAGCGTCTGAACCGTTCGGCGCTGTACAAAGCGGACACAGAAGGCCGGCGAAAAAAACAGACACCGCTTCGAATTACAGAGGTTGCCGGGAAAAAAGACGAGGCATTCGTCCGCAAAGAGCGGTGATTCTCGAATGTTCCGGCGGTGCGCAGGAGAAGAAGCTGTTCAAGGGACAATGGAAGGAATCGGTGTATCTTTTTTCGGCCGGCGTCTGCGGGCGGGATTGGCAAGCGTCGTTGACAAAGCGGAATGAGTTTATAGAATCGGGAACGGCTTGACGGCGGTTTCCGCAGCCTGACACAGAATGGTACAGGGAAATATGAATACAAAGACCCAATCGACATCGGCTTCTGTCCCTTCCAAAGTCAAATCCACGCTGATTGAACGGCTCGATGCCCTCTATGAGTATGACCGGGAGCCCGTTCATGAAAGCAAACTGCAGGGCTGGCGGACGTTTATTGCGATGTTTGCCAGCGAGCACATCGCGGGAACGGAGTTTGTGCTCGGGACGCTGCTGGTGATGCATGGGGTCCGGGCCGTTGACGTGTTCGGGGGGCTGGCGCTGGGGAATCTGCTGGCGGTTCTGAGCTGGGCTTTTATGTGCGCCCCGGTTGCCGTCAAAGAGCGTCTGACGATTTACTGGCAAATCCGCAAAATCGCCGGGCCGTATTTGACGGTTGTGTATTCGGGTCTGTTTGCCCTGATTCTGTGTCTGCTGGCCGGTTCGATGGTCAATGTTTCTACGACGGCGGTGACGCTGCCTTTGGGAATTGCAAGTCCGAACTATGCGGCGGGGCAGACGGTGCCGAGCGTTCCCTGGATTCTGATTGCCGTGGGAGTCGGAACCGCCATTGCTGTGCTGGCCGTTCTCGGATTTGAGCGGCTGGCTCATTTTGCCAAAGTGGTGGCGCCGTGGATGCCGTTTGTGTTTTTGTCCGGGGCGATTGCGTCGCTGCCGTCGCTGGGGGTGACCGGACTGGGGAATTTCTGGCAGATTGCCAATGAGAAAATCTGGACGGGGGAGCCGTATCCCGGGCAGATGACGTACCGCTTCTGGCATTGTGTCGGGCTGGCCTGGCTGTGCAATATTGCTCAGCATATGGGAATGGGGGATGTAACAATTTTTCGATACGCCCGCAAGTGGCAGATGGGGTTTTGCTCGGCGTTTGGAATGTTCATCGGGCATTATCTGGCGTGGATTTGTTCGGGCGTTTTGTGTGCGGCGTATGTTCATTCCCAGCGGGCGGCGGGTGCGGCGGACCCCAATCCGACGCCGGGAAATATTGCGATGTTCGGGGCCGGATATGCCGGGATTGTGTGTGTGCTGCTGGCCGGCTGGACGACGGCCAATCCGACGCTGTACCGGGCCGGGCTGGCGTTTCAGGTGGCTACGCCCAACTGGCGGCGCTGGGCGGTGACGCTGGCGGCGGGGATTTTAATGATTGTGACGGCGTGTATTCCGGCCGTGCTGCATTATCTGGACCGGATTGTGGCGTATTACGGGCTTTTCTTTATGCCGCTGGGTGCGTTTATTTTTATTGATTTCTGGCTGTTTCCGCGTCTGGGGCTTGTGCGGAACTATGCACAGCAGCGCGGGCTGCGGCTCAGCTGGCCCGCGGCCGTGGGGTGGTTTGGTTCGTTCGGCATCTGTTTTGTCCTGTATGCCAAAGACCAGTATGCCTCGATGGCCTGGGTCAATTCGTATCTGCCGACTTTTCTGAGCCGCTATAAGCCCGATTTGTTTCTGCAGGTGCTTCCGGCATGGCTGATTGCGGTGTCCCTCTATACGGTGTGCAGTCTGATTCAGCAGCGGCTGCATCCCCTTGAACAGGAGCAGAAGATATGACATCGACGGGAAAACGAATTCTTCAGGCGATTTCCTTTGCGGGGCTGGCCCTTTCCCTCATCCCATCCTTTCTGGTCTTCGGGGGGCTCTTGTCTAAGGAGATGTATTTTCATTTGATGAATGCCGGGATGCTGATGTGGTTCGGCACGGCCGTTTTCTGGATTCGAAAAGACCATTTGGGCTGAACCGTTTTTTGAGAGTCAAGGATGAGCCAATCGACAGCGGTTTCATATCTGCGCTGTGAGTATCTGAAGAACCCCTTGGGGATTGATGAAAGGCGGCCGCGTCTGAGCTGGATTCTGTTTTCGACCCGTCGGGGTGCCCGCCAGACGGCCTGGCGGGTGCGGGCGGCCTCCTCGGTAGCGATTTTGGCCGCAGGCGGGGCGGATTTGTGGGACAGCGGGCGAATCGAGGATGACCGCTCGGCGCACATTGTCTATGAGGGGGCGCCTCTGAGCTCACGGCAGGAGTGCTGGTGGCAGGTGCAGGTATGGGATGAGCGGGAGGAGACGGCACTGTCCGAGCCGGCCTTCTGGACGATGGGACTGCTGGAGAAAGAGGATTGGCAGGCCCAGTGGATTGCCGCCGACCCGGATTATCTGAAGCGTGCCGCCCATGCCGTAACGCCCACGCTTACCGAACCGGGAACGCCGCCGTGGTTTCGCAAGGTCTTTTCGGCGGATGGTGCGGTTCAGAAGGCGACCCTGTATGTGAGCGCCCGCGGGTTGGCGGAGGTCTATCTGAACGGGCGGCGTGTGGGGGAGGATGTCTTTGTGCCGGAGTGGACCGATTATACCAAACGGATTCACTATCGCACCTATGATGTGACGGAGATGATTCGGGCAGGTCGGAATGTTCTGGGGGCGGTTCTGGGGGACGGCTGGTACAGCGGCTATGTCGGCTGGCAGGAAACGCGGGGACGCTATGGACTTGAAAACAGTCTGCTGGTTCAGCTGGAGCTGACGGGGGCCGATGGTTCGCGGCGGACGGTTCGAACGGATTCGAGCTGGAAATGTGCCGCCGGGCCGATTGTTTTTTCGGATTTTATGATGGGCGAAACGTATGATGCACGTTTCGAGCTGACCGGCTGGGAGCAGCCGGATTACGATGACCGCGGATGGTCTCCGGTTCGACTTGTCGAGCCGCCGGCGGTTCCGCTGGTTGCCCAGCCCTCCGAACCTGTTCGAATTACGGAAATGCTCAGGCCGGTTTCGGTTCATGAAAGCAGGCCCGGCACCTGGATTTTTAATCTGGGGCAGAATATCGCCGGCTGGGTCCGGTTAAAGGTGCGCGGCCCTGCCGGAACGCGGATTATCCTGCGGCACGGGGAGCGGCTGAATCCGGACGGGACGCTCTATACGGAAAACCTGCGGCGTGCGAAGGCAACGGATGTCTATATTCTCAGCGGTCGAGGCGAGGAAATCTGGCAGCCGCGGTTTACCTTTCACGGCTTCCAATATGTCGAGCTGACCGGTCTGAGCGGCCGGCCCGCTGAAGATACGATTACGGGCTGTGTGGTGCATTCGAACCTGGAGCAGACCGGCCGGTTTGCGTGTTCGCATCCGCTGGTCAGCCGGCTCTGGCAGAATGCGCTCTGGAGTCAGAAGGGCAACTTCATCAGTGTTCCGACGGATTGTCCGCAGCGGGATGAGCGTCTGGGCTGGACGGGGGATGCGCAGATTTTTTCCCACACGGCCAGCTATAATATGGATACGGCCGCCTTCTTTACAAAATGGATGAGGGATATTGCCGATGCGCAGACACCCGAAGGCATCTTTCCCGATACGGCCCCGCGTCTGCGGGAGGATGTCAACTATGTCGGGCTGGACGGGCTGGGCGGGGCGGCGGGCTGGGCCGATGCGGGCGTTATGATTCCGTGGGTGCTCTGGCGTTTTTACGGGGATACCCGAATCATCGAGCGGTATTATGGAGCGATGAGCGCTTGGCTGGAGTATCTGGAGCGGACAAATCCGGACGGCATCCGCCGCAATGAATTGGGGAATAACTACGGAGACTGGCTCTGCATCCCCTCCGATACGACGTTTCGCACGCACTCGCCGATGAAGACGCTGCTGGCAACGGCGTACTGGGCGGATGATGCGGCCAAGCTGGCGCGGATGGCCGGTGCGATTGGACGAAAGCAGGAGGCCCAGCGCTGGCAGGCGATGTTTGAGCGGGTCAGACGGGCTTTTCAAAACGAGTTTCTCCTTCCGGACGGCCGGCTGACGGTGCCGACCCAGACGGCGTATCTGTTGGCGCTGGCGTTCAATCTTCTGCCGCAGGAGGTTCGGCAGACGGCCTTTGGACATCTGATGGAGGAACTTCGAAGCCGAAACTGGCATTTGAGCACGGGTTTTATCGGGGTTCGCTTCTTAAATCCTGTTCTGACGGAGATGGGACGGGCGGATGCGGCGTGGAAGCTGCTGCTGAATGAAGACTATCCCTCGTGGCTCTATCCGGTGCTTCACGGGGCCACGACGATTTGGGAGCGATGGAACGGCTGGACGAAGGAGGAGGGATTTTTCAATCCTCAGATGAACTCTTTTAATCATTATTCACTGGGGTCGGTGGGGGAGTGGCTTTACCGTTTTGCGGCGGGGATTGAACTGGACCCGGAGGAAAACGGTTTTAAGCGGTTTGTGCTCAAGCCGTATCCGAGCAGCCGTCTGGACTGGGCCGGGGCGGAATACCGGTGTCTGTACGGATGGATTCGCAGCCGCTGGCAGCGGGAAGGCGGGCTTTTCCGCTATGACATTACGATTCCGGCCAACACCGCCGCCCGCGTATTTATCCCGAGCGAGTTGGGCACACCGATTCAGGAAAGCGGCGTGCCGATTGAACAGGTGCCGGGGATTACGGCTTTGGGACGCGAGGGCTGCTGGGCGGTTTATGAGATTCCTTCGGGGACGTATCGATTTGTGAGTCATTATTCGTGTGCGGAAACGATTTCGGGATGAAGGGCTTGCGAATAACAGGGAAAGGGCCGGTTTTGGCGGTGCTGCTTTCTTTTTTGTCCGGCTGCATCCGTCCGGCGGCGGTCCCGGTTGCGCCCGACTGTCCGGACTGGGAGAATCCGTCTGTTGTGCAGCGAAACCGTCTGCCCGCCCGGGCGTCGTTTGTGCCGTATCCGGATGAAGAGACGGCCCGAGTCTGCCGGCCGGAGGCTTCCCCTTATCGTCTTTCGCTGAACGGATTGTGGAAGTTTCGCTGGTCGCCCCGTCCGCAGGAGCGTCCGGCTGATTTCTATCAGCCCGAATACAGTGTGGATAGGTGGGAAACTATTCGAGTTCCCTCGAATTGGCAGATGGAAGGCTACGATGTGCCGATTTACACGAGTTCACAATATCCTTTCCGCATCGACCCGCCGCGTGTGACGGGAGAACCCCCGAAGGAATGGACCTCATGGAGGAACCGCAATCCGGTCGGGTCGTATCGGCGGGTGTTCGAGCTGCCGGCGGCCTGGAAGGGCCGGAGGATTTTTCTTCATTTCGCCGGCGTCAAGAGCGCCTTCTATGTCTGGGTGAACGGGGCCTTCGTCGGATACAGTCAAGGGAGTATGACGCCCGCAGAGTTTGAGATTACGCCGTATGTGCGCACCGGACGCAATGTCCTGGCGGCGGAGGTGTACCGCTGGTCCGACGGCAGTTATCTCGAAGGGCAGGATATGTGGCATCTGAGCGGCATCTTTCGGGATGTTTTTCTGTACTGTTCCGGAGCGGTTCGGATTGCCGATTTTGCCGTCCGCACGGAGCCCGAGGCGGGGGACTCTGTGTGGCGTGTGCTGATTCAGCCCCGGCTGGACCGTGCGGGCGAAGTCGGGATTTCCGAATGGGCCGTTCGGGCGCAGCTGTATGACCCGTCGGGGCAGGCGGTGTGGTCGGAGCCGCTGCGGTGTGATGCCGAAAGGATTTTGAATGCGGATTATTCGGCGGAGATTCTCAACGAGCGAACGCCGCAGCGCGGACCGGCCAGGTTTGACTGGCTGCAGGGGACGGTGCATAGTCCGCGGCTGTGGACGGCGGAGAGGCCGCATCTTTATACACTGGTGCTGACGCTGGAAGATTCCGAGGGCCGCACGGCGGAGGCGGTTTCCTGCCGGGTGGGGTTCCGGCAGGTGCGCATCGAAAACGGCCGACTGCTGATAAACGGCCGCCCGGTGCGGCTGTATGGGGTGAATCGCCATGAGTTTGACCCGGACTATGGACAGGCCGTCCCGCTGGAGCGGATGCGGGAGGATATTGTTTTGTTGAAGCGGTTCAATATCAACGCCGTGCGCACCGCCCATTATCCGAACGACCCGCGCTGGTATGACCTGTGCGATGAATACGGGATTTACGTAATCGATGAGGCGAATATCGAAAGTCACGGCGTTCGGGGACTCCCGGCCAATGAGCCGAGCTGGCAGGCCGCCTTTATGGACCGCGGCATCTGCATGGTTCAGCGGGACAAAAACCATCCTTCCGTGATTGTCTGGTCGCTGGGGAATGAGTCCGGCTGGGGGCCGAATTTTGCGGCGCTGGCGGCCTGGATACGGGTGTTTGACCCGACGCGGCCGATTCATTACGAAGGGGCGCAGGCGTCTGCGGAGGATGTCAATGACCCGCGCGACCCGGCGGCGGTGGATTTTATCAGCCGGATGTATCCGAAAGTCCGGGACCTTTATGAATCGCCGATGGACAAGCGGTGGCCCCGCATTCTGCAGATGGCGCAGGACAATCGGGACAGCCGTCCGGTTCTGATGTGTGAGTATGCTCATGCGATGGGCAATGCCGTCGGCAATCTGAAAGAATACTGGGAGGAGATAGAATCCAATCCGCGGCTTGTCGGCGGGTTTATCTGGGACTGGGCGGATCAGGGGATTCGTCGGCGGACGGCTGACGGCCGGGAATATTTTGCTTACGGCGGAGATTTCGGCGACCGGCCGAATTCAAAAGACTTCTGCCTAAACGGATTAGTGCTGGCCGACCGGACCGTAACACCCAAACTCTGGGAGGTTAAGAAGGTCTATCAGCCGGTGCGGATTGAAGCGGCGGACGGGACACCGCGCACCATTCGAGTCATCAACCGGTATGCGTTTACAAATCTGAATACGCTGGAGGCCCGCTGGTCTCTGACGCGGGACGGGATAGCGATTCAGTCGGGGGTACTGGGGCGGCTTGAGTGCGGGTCCGGCGAGGAGACGACGGCGGAATTGCCGCTGGAGCTGCCGGAGCCGCTGCCGGCAGGGGATTATCGAGTTCGTGTGAGTTTTCATCTGACGGAGCCAACCCTTTGGGCCCCGGCGGGCTATGAATTGGCCTGGGAACAGCTGCCGATAAAAGAGGTTAAATCGGAGGAAGGCAGCCGTTCGGAGATTCTGCCGCAGATAGACGTTCAGGAAGAGCCCGAGATTGTCCGGGTTAAGGGTCCGGGTTTTGAGGCCGTTTTCAGCCGACAAACCGGTACACTCTCTTCGCTGGCGTATGACGGGCAGGAACTCCTGTCGCCGCGGGGCGGCCCTGTTCTGCAGGTCTATCGGGCGCCGACAAGCAATGACAGGGCTTTTGGAAAGGGCCGGGCGTATGAGTGGCGGCAGGCAGGGTTGGACCGTCTGAGTCGGACGGTGAAGTCGCTGCAGGTTTCCAAAAAAGAAGCGGGCTCTGTTCAGATACAGACGGAAGCCGTCAGCACAACTCCGTCCGGAGCCGGAATTGTTCACCTCACCGTATGGACGGTGAAGGGGGACGGTGTAATTGAATCGGTTCATCGTTTTGAACCGTTTGGGACACTGCCGCCGCTGCCGAGGGTGGGGCTGGTTCTGCATCTGGCCGGAGAGTATGCGTTCGTTCGCTGGTATGGGCGCGGGCCGCAGGAAAATTATCCGGACCGAAACAGCTCGGCAGACATCGGACTTTGGTCGGCGACGGTGCAGGAGATGTATGTTCCCTATCCGCGGCCGCAGGAAACGGGGCTGCGGACGGATGTACGCTGGCTTGCGCTTACGGATGCCTCCGGGCGGGGGCTGCGGATTACGGCGGAAGAACCGATGGCTTTTTCGGCCCTGCCTTATACGGCGGAGGATTTGGAGAAGGCCGCTCATCCCTTTGAACTGACCGCCCGAAATGAGGTGATTGTCTCACTGGATGCCCGTCACAGCGGGCTGGGCAACGCCAGCTGCGGTCCGGGGGTGCTTCCGAAGTACGAGGTCCCGCCGGTACCTGTCCGGATGCGTCTGCAGTTTTCTCCGTGTCGAGCCGGCAAAGACGCCGAGTCGGCGGATTTGATGCAGCCTTCTATTCCGAATACAGAAATCAGGGAGAGTCGAAAATGAACAAATTCAGCCGAATGGTTCTTTTTACCCTGGTAGCGGTTATCTCCGCCGTCGGGTCTGCACCGGCGGTCAGCCGGTATGCGAAGCTGGGAAATCCGCAATTCGGTTCAGTGCGGTGGACGGAAGGGTTTTGGGCGGAGCGGTTTGCCGTATGTCGGGACGTGATGGTTCCGAATATGTGGCGTCTGCTGTCAGACCCGAATGTCAGTCATGCGTGGGAGAACTTTCTGATTGCCTCCGGAAAAAAAGAAGGGCAGCATCGCGGGCCGAAATGGAATGACGGGGATTTTTATAAGTGGCTGGAGGCGGCGGCCTATGTCTATGCCGTGACAAAGGATGAGGCCCTCAACCGCCAGATGGATGAAATCATTGAAGTCATCGGTGCTGCGCAGCGGCCGGACGGGTATATTCATACGCCCGTGCTGATTGCGCAGCGGACCGGTGCGGCCCAGGCGGCGGAGTTCGCCCAGCGGCTGGATTTTGAAACGTATAATATGGGCCACCTGATGACCTGTGCATGTGTGCATTATCAGGCGACGGGGAAAACGACGCTGCTTCAGATTGCCCGCAGGGCCGCCGATTATTTGTACGGCGTGTATAAGACGCGGCCGGAGACGCTGGCGGCCAACGCGATTTGTCCGTCGCACTATATGGGGACGGCGGACCTCTACCGAATCACGGGAGAGCCGAGGTATCTGGAGCTGCTGAAGGGGCTGATGGAGATTCGCAGTCTGTACAAAAACGGGATGGATGACAATCAGGACCGCATTCCTTTTTATGAGCAGCGGGAGGCGGTCGGCCATGCCGTTCGGGCCAACTATCTGTATGCCGGGGCGGCCGACCTGCTGGCTGAGACGGGTGATGAGCGTCTCCGGACGCCGCTGGAGAGCATCTGGAAAGATGTGACCAGCCGAAAACTCTATATTATCGGGGCGACGGGGGCACTCTATAACGGGGCCTCGCCGGACGGCTCATGGAAGCAGGACAGCATTCAGCCGGTGCATCAGGCCTACGGGCGGCCGTATCAGCTGCCGAATCTCACGGCGCACAATGAATCGTGTGCGACAGTTGGGTTTGTCTTGTGGAACAAGCGGATGCTGATGCTCACCGGTGAGGCGCGGTATGCCGACGCGATGGAGCGGGCGCTGTACAACGGAGTTTTGGCGGCAATCAGTCTGGACGGTACGAAGTTTTTCTACACCAATCCGCTGCGGGTGACAAAGGATTTGCCGTTTGAACTGCGATGGTCGCGCTATCGTCAGCCCTATATCAGCTGCTTCTGCTGTCCTCCCAACGTGGTACGGATGATTGCCGAATCCGCCGAATATGCCTACAGTCTGTCGCCGGAAGGGGTGTATGTGCACCTGTACGGCGACAATGTTCTGGAAACGATCCTGCTGTCGGGGCAGAAGATTCGGCTGCAGCAAACGACGGATTATCCCTGGGAGGGAACGGTTCAGCTTGTGATAAAAGAAGCGCCGAAGGACCCCTTGACCGTCTTTGTGCGGATTCCGGGCTGGTCGGCGGGGGCTCACATCAGAATCAACGGCCGTACGGTGGCGGCTCAGGCGGCGCCGTCGCAGTATTTCCCGCTTCGGAGGACCTGGAACGCCGGCGACCGGATTGAACTGGAGTTTCCGATGGAGCCGCGGTGGATGGAAGGGCATCCGCTGGCGGAGGAGATTCGCGGTCAGGCGGCGCTGCAGCGCGGGCCGATTGTTTATTGTCTGGAGTCGGCGGATTTGCCGGAAGGGATTCGACCGGCGGATGTGGCGGTGCGGCCTTCGGATGACTGGAAAGCCCGCCGGCGGCAGGACCTGCTGGGCGGCGTCGTGGTGGTGGAAGGGCGGGGGTATATCGCGGACGACCGGCCGTGGGGCGAGGAGCTTTATCGCCCCGTCCGTTTGAAGAAGCCGGCACCGATTCGCCTCTGTCTGGTACCCTATTACACCTGGGGCAACCGCGGCGAGGGAGAGATGTGCGTCTGGCTGCCGGTGCGATAGACGGTTTCGACAACCTTTCGATGTTTGAGAAAGGAAAGGACAATGAAGAAAATGACTTTGTTTGTCTGGATGGGACTGGCGGGATGCCTCTATGCGGCCGAATCCGACAGGGTGGAACAGTGGGATTTTTTTGAACTGGCTCTGAAAGGGCCTTCAAGCGGCAATCCGTTTGTCGGGGTCGAATTTAGTGCTGTCTTTGAAAATGCCGGGAAGCGGTTTGAGCCGGAGGGCTTTTATGACGGCGACGGGATATTCCGGATACGCTTTATGCCGGACGAACAGGGCATCTGGAGATATAAAACGCGCAGCAATTATCCGGAGCTGGACGGCAAGGAAGGCCGCTTTATCTGCACGCCGCCGACAGCCGGCAATCACGGGCCCGTGCGGGTCCGTCAGCAGTATCATTTCGCCTATGCGGACGGTACGCCGTTTTTCCCGTTCGGCACAACCCTTTATGAATGGCCTTTTCAGACGGAAGAGCTCAAAAAGCAGACGCTGGAGACGCTCAAGCAGTCGCCGTTTAACAAAGCACGCTTTCTGCTGATACCGCCGTGGAAAGAGCACTATGTAACGAGTCCGGAGAAACTTACGGAATTTCCGTTTGTCGGGACGTCCCGGGAGAATTGGGATTTCTCCCGATTCAATCCGGGTTATTTTCGGAATCTGGAATGGTGTGTCCGGCAGTTCCGCGATTTGGGAATTGAAGCGGACCTGATCATCTTTCATCCGTATGACGACGGCAAGTGGGGGTTTGACCGGATGGATGCGGCGACGAACGAGCGGTATCTGCGCTATGTAATCGCCCGGTTTGCGGCCTACCGCAATGTCTGGTGGTGTCTGGCGAACGAGAACAGCTTTATGACGCACCTGACGGATGCGGACTGGGACCGGCTCTTCCAGATTGTACAGGAGCGCGACCCCTACGGGCACCTGCGGTCGATTCACAATGCCGACCGGATTTACGACTACTGCAAGCCGTGGGTGACCCATGTGAGTCTTCAGTACTATATGGCTGTGCGGTATCTGGGGATTTCGCCGATGCTGCGGGATATGTATCAGAAGCCGATTGTGCACGATGAGATTAACTACGAGGGGAATATTGCCCGGCGATGGGGGAATATCTCCGGCGAGGAGATGGTGTTTCGATTTTGGTCGGCGTATATCGGCGGGGCGTATGCGACGCACGGGGACTGCTATGGGACATCGGAGGACCCGACGTGGATATCCATCGGCGGCAAAATGCAGGGGCAAAGCCCCCCGCGGATTGCCTTTCTGCGAAAGATTGTCGAGTCCGCCGGCGGGCTTGACCCGATTGATTATGCCTATGAAACGAACATCGGCGGACGCGCGGGACAGCTTTATCTGATTTATTTCGGGCGGGAGCCGATTCGGCAGTGGACGTTTCGCCTGCCCAAGAAAAACCTCAAGGAGGGGATGCGTTTCCGGGCGGAGCTGATTGATACCTGGAATATGACGATTGAGCCGATTCAGGAAATTTTCGAAGTCAAACCGCTGGATGCCTATACCTTTACGGACAAGAACGGCCGTTCGGTTTCTCTGCCGGGCCGGCCGTATATGGCACTGCGGCTGCAGCGGGTGGATTAACCCGATGCCGAGGGGGTGTCGTTCGGCGGGTGTTTGCGCCAGTAATTGGCCAGGATGGAGCCGGACACATTCATCCAGGGGCTGAAGACGGCGGCGGCCAGTCCGACGGTGGCCAGTTTTCCCATAGCCGCAGCCAGGCCGGAAGCCATTCCTCCGTTCTGCAGGCCGACTTCAATCGCGATGGTCCGGCAGGAGTTTTTATCGAGGCCGCACAGCCGGGTCGCCCAATAGCCCAGAAAATAGCCCAGCGTGTTGTGCAGGGCGGCGGCCGCAAAAAGCAGGATGCCGATGTTCAGCAGGTGGTCGCGTCCGGCGGCCGTCGTGACGGCGGTAAAGTAAAGGATGCCCGCCATAGACAGAATTGGCATCAACCGATGCAGTCGATGCCAGCGTTCTTTTCGAACGGCGTTATAGACAAAGGCCGCCGCGATGGGAAGCAGGACCATCAGGATGATTTCCTGCATCATTTTGAGGAATTGGATGTGAACCATTTCTCCGGCCAGCAGCTTCATCCACAGGGGAGTCAGCAGCGGCGCCAGCAGCTGGGCCAGAGCGGTCAGGGTCACGGACAGGGCCAGGTTGGCCCCGGCGATGTAGTTCATTACGTTTGAGGCCAAACCGCTGGAGCAGGAGCCGATCAGAATAATGCCGGCGGCGATTTCCGGCGGAAAGCCGAAGGTTTTGGCCAGGGCAAAGCCGACCAGCGGCATGATGGTAAACTGACAGGCCGTTCCGATGATGACCGCTTTGGGCATTTTGGCCACACCCAGAAAGTCCTGGATGCTCATTTGCGTTCCCATGCCGAACATAACCAGCTGCACAATCGGCAGAATCAGACGGCGGTCCTGCAGATTGACGGGCCCGATGCGGAGGAAATGCTCCGGAAAACACAGGGGGGCCGTCACAGCGGCGATGATGAGGACGGTATAACGAAATCCTTTGAGGGGGGTATCCGACAGCCCCACGGCCAGGAGAACGGGACAGGCTGCTGCGAAGATTTTGGCCGGCGTCGGCGCCGGGATGAGCAGGCCGAACAGCAGGGCTGCGAGCAGGCAGGCGGCGGACAATCCCAATGCTGTTTGAAAGAGACTGACCTTTTTTCGTATAGCCATCAACCCTCCTGTATGAATAGGGAACAATTGCACATTGGCGACGGTTTTATTTAAGCACGCCCGCCAGATATTCGATTGCCGGCTGGGGGCTGGAAAGCACCGGAACCGTCAGCCGTTCCGGCGGAATTGTCTGAACCACCCGTGCCATCGAGGCCTGGGCCAGCACGATGACATCCACCCGTCCGGCCAGCTCGAGGATGCCTTCGGATACAATTTTGTCATGCATGGCCGGATTGCCGGAAAGGACGGCCTCAAAAGCCCCTTCACACAGTTTCGCCGTCAGTTCAATATCGCTGGGACCCTGTCTGCGGATGAGTTCGGCAGTCGGATTCAGGGTGGACGGCAGGGTGGCGATGACGCCGATTCGTTTGCCGATTTGGACGGCTGCTTTGGCCATCGGCTCATCCACTCGGATAACGGGGACGGTCGCCAGTTCCCTTCCGATTTCGGCGGCTTTGCCGAGGGAGGAGCAGGTTACGAGGATAGCATCCGTTCCTGCCTGTTCCGCCGAGAGAATGTGGCCGACCAGACGGCGGGCGGTCGGCTTGGTGAGGCATCCTTCCCGAAGAATGTCCTTCAGAAGCCCCTCATCTACCATATGCACCGTTTCGATGTCCGGCAGAAGCCGGCGGCACAGGTCATTGAAGACCGGAATCATCAGAGGGGAGGCGTGAATGAGTGTGAGTCGTTTTTTCGTCATGTCTTTTTCTTCCTGACGACGGCCCGGGCGGCCTCCACGATATCGTTTATCCCGATATGGTAATAATCCAGCAGGGCCTCCGGCGTTCCGGAGCGGGGGTAGCAGTCCGGCAGCCCCACTCGTTTGACGGGAACAGGGCATTCCTCCGCGCTGCATTCGGCCACGGCGCTGCCTAATCCGCCGATGATATTGTGGTCTTCAACTGTGACAGCGGCCCCGGTCTGTTTTAAGAGAGAAACGATTCCGTGCACATCGAGGGGCTTGAGGGTATGGACATCTGCGACGACGGCGCGGATTCCCTCCCGGGCGAGCCGTTCGGCCGCCTGCAGGGCGCGGTTCACAACAAAACCGTTTGTAAAGAGGACGACGTCTTTTCCGTATTCGGCCAGGATGCGGATTTTGCCCAGTTCGAAAGGGATGTCCTGGCAATCCGCTCGGGGGTCGCGTCCGCTGCCGATGCGGAGATAGGCCGGACCCCGGAGTTTGTGAAGGGCTCGTGCGGCCTGCCGCACCTGAATATCGTCGGCGGGTACGACAACGGTGATGCCGGGAATGGTGCGCAGGATGCCCAGGTCTTCAAAGAACTGATGGGTTACTCCCTCGCGTTCTCCGGCGCTGATGCCGCCGTTGGCCCCGATGAGCTTGACATTCAGTCCCGGGTAGGCCACGAACGTCCGCACCTGTTCGCAGGCCCGCATCGTAAGAAAGCCCGCATAGGTTGCCACATAGGGAACCAGACCGCAGGCCGCCAGACCCGCCGCACAGTTCACGGCGTTTTGTTCGGCGATTCCCACGTCAATAAAGCGGTCCGGAAATCTTCGCGCAAACTCTTTGCCCTTGACAACCAGCACGGAATCGGCACAGACCAGAACGGTTTTGGGGTCCTGTTCAGCCAGTTCAATCAGGGTCTCAATAAAGGCCAGACGGGTGTTGCCCAGAGCAGTCATGAGCAGGGTCCTCCGAGAATGCGCATGGCCTGCTGATATTCTTCCGCAGTCGGGACGCGTTTGTGCCAGGAATTGTCGCCTATCATAAAAGGAACCCCGCAGCCCTTGACGGTATGGGCCAGAATGAGCGACGGCCGGTCTGTGCAGTCCCGGGCCTTTTGGAGGGCCGGGAGAATCTGTTCGAAACTGTGGCCGTCAATTTCCTGACAGTGCCATCCGAAGGCCTCCCACTTGGGCAGGATAGGATAAAGACCGCTGACCTCCTCTACAGGGCCGCTGCTCTGCAGGCCGTTGTTGTCCACCAGCACAATCAGTCGGCCTGCTTTGTACTTGGCGGCCGCCGTCGCCGCCTCCCAGACGACCCCTTCCTGAAGCTCTCCATCTCCGGTAATGACATAGGTATAGTAGTCGTATCCCGTCAGACGGGCGGCCAGCACCATTCCTAATCCGATGGAAATTCCGTTGCCCAGAGAGCCGGAAGTGCTGTCAATGCCGGGAGTCTTGTTCATATCCGGGTGTCCCTGCAGCATCGAATTCAGCGAGCGCAGGCCGGGCAGTTCGTCGCGGGAGAAGAAGCCCCTGCGGGCCAGCGCCGCATAAAGGGCCGGGCAGGCGTGCCCCTTGGAGAGGATGAATCGGTCTCGGTCGGGTTTTTGGGGATTGGCTGGGTCGATATTCATTACCTCAAAATACAGGGCTGTAATCAGGTCGGTCACGGACAGCGATGCGCCGGGGTGACCGTCCCCGGCCTTGTAAATCATTGTGAGGATGTCAATCCGAATCTGCCGGGCAATTTCTTCCAGTTCTTGAATTCGGTTCTGCACGTTTTTTGCCTTTTGAATCGGAAAATCTGAATCAAAATCGACTCATCAATTTTTTATGGGGCTTCATCCTAATCAAAACGGGATTCTGATTCAAAGGTTTTTTCTATTCGGACATCACCGGCAAATCGCGGATAAAAAGAACTTGAAAAAAAGAAAAGACGCTGTTATTCTGTTTTTTGGAAAAAAACGACTTCACTGCAGGAGAGAAAAATGATGCATTCAGCAGGTATTTTTGCGCACTTGATTGTCTTTGCCCTCTCAGCGGTGCCTGAACCGGCGAAAATCGTCTCCGTTCCGCAGGACCCTGACCCGGCCTATACACAGGTTCTTCAGGAGCGGGCAAAGAAGATTGTCCAGACGCTGAAGCTTGAAGATGACGTCAGGGCCCGGCAGGTTCAGGAGGTGATTGCAGAGCAGTATCGCAATCTGGGGATGCTGCAGGATACCTGTGATGCTCAAGTCAAAACGGTTCAGTCCCGGACGGACGCCGATGCGGAGACGAAAAAACTGATTATCCAGGCCCTGAAGGATATGACCCAGCGCCTGCGGGAGCAGCTGCGTACACGGTATCTGGTGAGACTGTCCGCCCTGCTGACTCCGGCTCAAATAGACCAGGTCAAGGACGGAATGACCTACGGTCTTGTGCAGGTGACGTACAACAGTTATCTGGAGATGCTGCCGCAGCTGACGGAAGAGCAGAAGGGTATAGTTCTGGCCTATCTGATCGAGGCAAGGGAAATGGCGATGGATGCGAGTTCTTCCGGTGAAAAACATCAGGTGTTCGGCAAGTACAAGGGACGGATTAACAATTACCTGTCTGCCCAGGGATATGACCTGAAGAAGGCCTCTGAAGCGCGGAATGCTCGAAACCAGGCCGGTCCGAATTAACCGCCGGCTGGACAGCCCCCTTTTCCCATGGGCTTGCGCCCGTGGCTAATTTAATTTGAAGGGCATGCGTCCCGGGTGACGACACACTTTCCCGATATATCAGACATAAAGGGTATAGTCTGGCCATATTCTTATCAAACCTATGAATATGAAAAGTTATTTCAGTAATCCGGGGAGAACTTATCTTATTGTTTTGCTACCATTGATGCAAATGTGGTGAGGGTTATTGTTTTTTCGGCACTCTCCGAATAGGGGGACGGTCAGTATGATTAGACCCCGGAGCCGAGGTTCCTGGAGGGAATGGATGAAAATCATCGCGATACTTCCTATCCTTGTTATCCTTTTGTGCCCGCCTTGTTTTGCCGTGGATTCAGAGCCGATTGGATGGGCGACAACGGCCGGAGGCACGACCGGCGGTCAGGGCGGCGAAGTGGTGACCGTAACGAATAAGGCCGAGTTCGTAAACGCCGTCAGCGGAGACACGCCCCGCATTGTCCAGGTGCTCGGAACGATTCACGGCGATTACAATATCCCCAATGTAGGGTCCAACAAGACCATTCTGGGTATCGGCTACGATGCGAAGATTGTGGGCTTCAGCGTCAAGGTCAGCGATGTGGATAACGTCATCGTCCGAAACCTGACTTTTCAGGGTGCGGTGCCGCAGGACGGGCTGATTTGCCGGCGCGCCACTCACGTCTGGATTGACCACTGCACATTCCTGGACTGTGCGGACGGGCTGTGCGATATTACCGACCAGGGCGATTATATCACAGTTTCCTGGTGCCGGTTCTACTATACCAGCAAGGTGAATCCCCACCGGTTTGCCTGTCTGGTCGGCTCGACCGACGACAACCCCGCGGATGTGGGCAAGCTGAATGTGACCTTTCATCATAACTGGTGGGGGCCTTATGTGGATCAGCGGATGCCGCGCGGGCGATACGGAAAAGATCATGTGTTCAACAACTACTACTCCTGCACCGGAAACTCCTATTGCGTCGGGGGCTCCTGGGGTTTTAAGGTGCTTTTGGAGAACAATTATTTTAACCAGGTGAAAAACCCGATTGCTGACGCCGGACGAGTTGATTCGGGCACCAGCGGCACCTTTACGGTGGAGATCAAGTCCGTCGGCAACATTTTCAATGCCTGCACCGGGACGATGTCGGGGTACGGCAGTGCCTTTGTGCCTCCTTATCCATACACGCTGGATGCAGCGGCCAACATCCCTTCGATTGTCACGGAAGGGTCCGGAACAACGATTCTGGTCGGAGACTCGGCTCTTTGGCCGGTTCAGGCGACGGTTCCAAACCCGGCCAACGGGGATTTTTGTGCGGCGACAACGGCGACGCTGAGCTGGCGTGCGGGCCATACGGCCGTCAGCCACAATGTCTATTTCGGGACCTCGCCGACCGAGCTGGTCAGCTTCGGCAATCAAACGGCAACCACCTTCACACCGCCGACCCTGACGGCGGATACGAAGTATTACTGGCGGGTGGATGAAGTGACCGCCGACAATACAGTGATTCCCGGCCAAGTGTGGATGTTTAAGACGGTGCCGACTCTTCCGTCGGACCTGATACATTACTGGCCGTTTGATGTGGATTTTCTGGATGTATCGAAGGTCTATGCTTCGAATCCGAACCATCCGTTTGGAGCGGCCTGGCTGGATTCCAGCGCCAAGCTGCTGGGTGGTGGCTGTCTGGATTTGACGTATCCGAAAGACGGTCTGATTGTCGGCTGGTCGGATACGGGAACCAATCGGGTTTTTCCGAACGCCGCTCCGATGACGATTTCGCTGTGGTTTAAGCCCACGGCCCTGCCTGCCTCTGATAAAACCGCCTGTATGCTGGGCACCAAAGTCGGCACACTAACAACCGCCAAGACGTTCCGCATTGAGCTGCTGCCGTCCGGGGCGTGCCGACTGACTGTTGATACGCAGACGCCGGAATTCGGCAATCTGCCTGTTCTGAATCAGTGGAACCATGTGCTGGTGTCCATTGATGCATCCGGCCAGCTGCGCGGCTGGCTGAACGCCAGCGAGGCCGGTTCGATTGCTCTGACGACTTCTGCGTCGAACAATTATAACGGCCAATACACCGGGATTGGTTTCTATGGGGATGAACCGAGCGTCAACGGAATGAGCCGGGGGGAGTACACCGGCTATATCGATGATGTAGCCGTCTGGAGCCGCTGGTCTGACCGGACCTTTGCGGAACTTCTTTACAATGACGGTCTCGGCCGGTTGGCTGTCGGAAATCCCGTATTTACAACGGATTTGATTGAGAATCCGGACGCCGTTGAACTGGCACCGTATGTCGGCCGGACGCTGCGGCCCTATACGGAAGGCATCGGCACCTTCCGCAAAATCTCCGGTCCTGACTGGCTGATTGTCAGTCCCAACGGGAATCTGTCGGGGGCACCGAAGGATGCGGACACAGGGCCCAATACGTTCACCGTTGTTTTTGAGAATACATCCGGACAATCCGATACAGCTGTGATGACGCTCAATGCGGCCAATGTTTATTCCGGAGCCAAAGGGCTGGAGGATTTGGCCGGAATGGCCGAAAAATGGCTTTGGGCGGACTGCGGAGATTTTCCGCCATGCTCCGGTGCGGACCAAAACGGTGACCGCCGAGTGGATATGCTCGATTTTGCCCGGTTTGCCTCCGCCTGGCTGGCGGATGAAACGCTTGTGCTTTCTCTGCCGTTTGAGGAAACAGACGGGAATACAACGAAGGATATATCCCTTTATTCGAGGACGGCCAACCTGACGGGCGGACCGACGTGGACGGAGGGTGTTTCGGGCGGCGGCCTTCTGCTGGACGGGCTGGATGATTTTGCCGAGTTTTCTGACTATTTTGGAATCAGCGGCGGACGGGCGCGGACCGTTTGTGCCTGGATTCAAACCACGCAGACGGGCGGAATGATTTTGACCTACGGCGGCCTGGATACCGGGACCCGCTGGCTGTTTTTTGTCAATAATTCAAAACTTCAGCTGGGTGTGAGCGGCGGCAATATTCTCAGCAATCAGACCGTTGCCGACGGGCAGTGGCATCATGTGGCGGCGGTTCTGGAAGCACCGGAGACGGGACCGGCGACTGTGCAGCATCTCCGGCTGTATATTGACGGTCAGCCGGATGCAGGGACCTATACGAATCCCGCTTTACAGGTCAATACCGGAACCGCATGTCCGGTGCGAATTGGGGTGATGCAGCAGACCTCCGGCCTGCCGGGGAGTTTTTTCAGCGGCTGCATCGATGAGGTTCGGCTTTATGAGCGGGCCCTGAGTCCGCAGGAGATTCAGACGCTTTATCAGCAGGGGAACCGGTGAAAACAAGTTCGTGGTTGAGGGGTTTGTATGAGAACAAGCGGTGAGGGTGTTTATCGAAATCGGGTTTTGTTTGCTGTCGAAGAAAGGAACAGGTTGATGAGAAGAGAAGTTTTGGTTCTGTTTGCTGTTCTGGTTGCGGCGTTGTCCCTGATTGCCGGTGCGGACCCCGGACCGCTTGTGTTGTTTTATACCAGTCCGGCGACGTACACCTCGAATGCTACATCGAATGCGGCGTTGCCGATCGGGAATGGAAAATTGGCCGCGATGGTGTACGGCGGGATGGGCGAGGAAATCATTCAGTTCAATGAGGATACAGTCTGGGCGGGCCATCCGCATAATTATGCTCACACCGGAGCGTCGGCCTACCTGCAGCAGATTCGAAACTATATATGGGCCGGGCAGGGCAAGAATGCCTATGATCTTGTTGCTAAAAACAATTTTATGAGCGTTCCGCTGCGTCAGTGTCCCTATCAGCCGACAGCGGAGCTGCGGCTGACATTTAACCATTCCGGGACGAATTACCGACGGCAGCTGGATTTGACGACGGCTACCGCCTCGGTGACCTACACAGCCGGAGGGGTGACGTATCAGCGAGACTGTTTTGCCAGTTATCCGGACAATGTGATTGTGATTCGTTTGACGGCCAGCCAGCCCGGAAAGATTGGTTTTACGTGCAGTTTGACTACACCGCATACGGTCGTCAGCCGTTCTGTCAGCGGCAATGATGTGGTTCTTCGCGGAGCAGTCGATCATGTGGGCTTAAACGGTCTGGCCAGCGATGTGGAGTTTGAAACTCGCGTGCGGATTCTTTCCGAGGGGGGTTCGGTGACTCCGTCCGGGCAGACTTTGGTGGTCAGCGGAGCGGATGCCGTGACGCTGGTGCTGGGGGCTGCGTCGAATGTTGTTCGGTATAATGATATCAGCGGCAATCCGAGTCAGCGGTGCCTGGACACGGTCTCCAGCGCCGCCGCCAAAGGGTTTGCCGCATTGCGTCAGGCCCAGTTAAACGACTATCAAGCCCTTTTTAATCGTGTGACGCTGGATTTAGGCACTTCGGATAAGGTCAACAACCCCACCGATGTGCGTCTGAAGGCCATTGAGACCGGCGTGGCTGCCGCTAAGTATGACTGGTCGCTTTTCAATGCGGATGATTTGCAGCTGCTGACGGTCAATTTTCAGATGGCTCGGTATCTGCTGATTTCGGGTTCTCGTCCCGGCTCCCAGCCGCTGAATTTGCAGGGGAAGTGGAATAACGAGTTTGAGCCCTCGTGGGAGGGCAAGATGACCCTCAATATCAACGAGGAGATGAATTACTGGGCGGCGGAGGTGACGAATCTGGCGGAATGTCACGAGCCGCTGTTTGATATGATTCAGGATTTGTCGGAGACGGGGGCTGTTGTGGCGGCGGAGCACTATGGTGCGGACGGCTGGGTTGTGCACCACAATACCGATTTGTGGCGCGGGGCGGCCCCCATCAACAGTCCGGGAGGGCTGTGGCCGAGCGGCGGGGCCTGGCTGTGTATGCATCTGTGGTGGCATTATGAATACAGCGGAGATGTCAATTTTCTGGCGGAAGTCTATCCGTTAATGAAAGGGGCGGCGGAGTTTTTTGTGGACTTTCTGGTGCCGGACCCGCGGACGGGCAGAATTCCTTATCTGCTGACGAATCCTTCACATTCGCCGGAGCAGCCCAATCCGGCTCTGGGAGACAACGGCGAACTTGTAGCCGGCCCCACGATGGACTGCCAGCTGATTCGGAATTTGTTTACGTATGTGATTGAGGCAAGCAAAATTCTGGGGGTGGATGCGGAGTTTCGCCAGCTCTTGGAGCAGAAGCGTTCCCAGCTGCCGCCCAACCAGATCGGACGATACGGCCAGCTGCAGGAATGGCTGGAGGATGTGGATGTGCCGAATACGCATCGGCATCTGTCGCATCTGGTGGACCTGATGCCGGCCGGCAATATTACCCCACACCACACGCCGGAGCTGGCGGCGGCGACGGAAGTGGTTCTCAACTGGAAAGGGGATGACACCAACAATACGGCCTGGAGCCAGGCATGGAAGATGTGCTGCCGGGTGCGTCTTGGTCAAGGCAATCATGCCTATATGATTCTCAATAAAATTCTCGGCACATCGCATACGTACAATATGACCTTTTCCCGCAAAGGCGGCACGGCTGACGGAACTTCTGAAAACCAGATTGACGGCAATCTGGGGGTTCTGATGGGGATGGCCGAAATGTTTTTGCAGAGCCATCAGGGGGAGGTGTATTTGCTGCCGGCCCTGCCGGACAAAATGGTCAATGGGAGCGTAACCGGCCTGAGGGCCCGCGGGGGGTTCGAAGTGGATATCACCTGGCAAAATCACGCATTGAGGAGTGCCCAAATCCGCTCTCAGCTTGGCAGAACCTGCCGGGTTCGTTCGGCCTGGCCGATTGCCGTGACCGACGGGTCCGGCGGAAGCGTCCCTGTGCAGTCGCCGGGGGAAAATCTTTACGAATTCCCCACGCAGGCCGGGCAGAGCTACACACTGACGGCGTATTCCTGTACAGCCCCGATTTTATCGGACTATAACCAGGACTGTCAGGTAGATTTTGAGGATTTTGCTGCTCTTGCAGGGGACTGGCTAAATGGCGGCGAGGGGCTGGACCTGTCGGATTTGGCCCAGATGGCGATAGACTGGCTTGCATGCGGACGGGACCCCGCAGACACCTGTCGGTAGAAAGAAATTGGATATTATAGATAATATATAGAGCAAAATACCGAGTTTTGATTGAATAAACGTCTGTTTTTTTTGTTTTGGTTTAATTTGGCGAATCTAAGAAAATGATAAGTTATTTGTAAAATACAGGAGGAATTATCTTATTTCTCCTGATAAGATGCGGGATAATGCAGGTTTGTAAAAATAGGCAACAGCTCATTCAAAAATTGAATAAGGGGGAGAGGAGCACATCGATTTTTTCTCCGGATGAGAAGACTTCTTTCCCGTTTTCCCTTGATTTTTCTCGAAACGATTCTGTTTGCGTGTGGGTGTGTGCAGACTATAGCTAAAGTTGTGCGTATTCCTATTATCACTTTTTTGGAGGAAGGAAAAATGAAGAAACTAATTGTTTTTGTAGGCATTGCTGCGGTCGCGCTGTTCGTGGCGAATGCGAAAGCCCTGACGATCACAACAAACATGGGCGGTGCCGACTGCGAGATGCGAGAGGAATCTCCGGACAGCAACCGCGGTACGAGTACGGAAATCGCCTCGCGCGTCAGTGCAAAATCCCTCGGTGCCAGTTATGACCATCAGTCTTTGATTTATCTGAAGTTTAATGTCTCCAGTGTTACCGAGGCGGACCTGATGAAAGACATCATTGTGCGGACGACCATTCGAAACACCAACATGGCTCCTGGTCGATACCAAGATACTGTCCCGCCCATCGGTCCCAACACGGGTTGGGATTACTATGTGCTGGATCCGACCGTTTCGGGGGCTAACTGGGATGAATTGACGATTACCCCCAACACTGCGCCGGGGCTGTACATTGACGGCGATTATACGACCAAGCCGATCTATGATTTCTTAGGGGAATTGAATGAGGGTCTGACGTATCTGGGCCGGCGGTTGTATGATGATCAATATCTCGTGAGCGGGCATCTGGCTGTGGGGGCACCTTTTGACTTTGTTCTGGCGCCGGGCAGTGCATTGCATCAGGCGGTTCAGACAGCCCTGTCTACCGACCATAAGACGGTGACTGTGATTATGTATATCGCCCACAATGCGGATAACGATAACACCCAGTGGATTAACTTTAATTATCTGTTCAACCCGAAAGAGATGACAACTCTGAACAATGACCCTGCCAGCCCGTGGGGCGGAAAGTCGAATGCCAACGGAGAATTTTCTCCGTCGCTGATTTTTGTTCCGGAACCGGCCACAATGATTTTGCTGGGTCTGGGCGGGCTGCTTCTGCGAAGAAAAAGTTAATTGTCAGCAAAAAAAGATTCAGGTACTGCACACAAAAGGGTGCAGTACCTGAATCGTCCTTGCCGCTGTTGTGGTGTGAGGAGAGGGAGAGGTTCTTTAAAATAAGGCAGAGCCAAGTCTGCTGGAGAAGGTTTTTGCCGGGTGTGTACGGCGGGACCGAAGTGAGTCAGCTTTCCAGTTTTTTGCGATTTCGTTGCCAGGACGTCCAAAGAAGGTTCCCGCTTTGCTGAATCAGTGAGTTTGTCTGTCATGGAATGAAAGCGGTTGTCATCATAGTTTTTTGTATTCGAGAATTGAGGCGGGAACAAGCGTCGCTGAACAGGGTAAGAAACATTGAAAGGATGGAAAAATGACAAGAATTTTCTGTATCCTGAGCTGTTTATGCATTGCGTCAACGGCCTTTCCGTTGTCGATTACGAATGGGGATTTTGAGAACCAATTTGATGTGCCTTATAACAAGGATATTTTGTATTGGTATGATTACGGCGGCCCTTCGATTGCTGTCGATCAGGGCCCCTTTTTCCTCGGCCAAATCACGTCTTCTATTTTCGGCAGCAAATGTGTGTACATGGGAAAAGAAGCGAATACGAATCAAGACGGCGGCAATCACACCTATGTTTACCAAAGTATCGGTTTCTACGACGGGAATCCGCCGGTGGTTGAGGTCGAATTGGATTGGGGACTTGCTCCAGGCCGGGTCGGCGGACCGATGGGCGTGACGGTCATGATTCTGGAGTCTGACGGAACCTTTGTGCCCAGTGAATGGGAAGGACAAGCAGGCGAGATTTATGGAAAACCCGGAATCCGTGAAATCGGCCGTGGCACGATTGTCCGGACGACTGCTACGGGGGTTGTGTTCCATGAACGGTTCCAGATTGATTTAAGGAGCACCGTCGTCGGCCGAGAACTGTTCCTCCGGTTCAACAACTACAAAGTCGGGGCTCTGGTGCCTTATGTGCAGATTGACAATATCACTCTTTCTCCGTCGTCGGTGGTGAATAAAGCTCCTCAGGAAGGGGCTTTGTATATTCCGGTCTGGCGAACAGAGTCGGGGAATGATTTGGTTTTTGAGATTGTAGACCCGGAGATTACTTCCGTGGATGTTTTGTTTGGTCCGGAAAATGACCCGAATCTGAGCACAAAACCGCAGTATAAGATTGTTCAAAACAGGCCGGTGTCGATGGGGCTGAATACGGTGACCCTGGAAAGCGAACTGGCGCAGGACCTGAACTGGGAGACAAACTATTATTGGAAGGTTCTGGCTTATAAGTCCGACGGAATGGGCGGGCGTACGCTGAAATATACGGGACATATTTCGAGTTTCAAGACTATTCAGCGGGGACCTTATCTGACCGCCGTCAGTCCGGATGTGCTCGGGGTTTGGCCCGGAAGCAGTGCGGTTTTTACGGTGCCGTTCAGCGTGAGTGCGGATACCTTCCAGTGGTATAAACAGGGCAATCCGAATCCGCTTGTAAACGGGTCCAAGTACAGCGGAGCGGATTCGAATTCGCTGACGATTTTCAATGTGCAGCGTGCAGACGAGGGCACGTACTATTGTGTCGGAAGAGAGACAGCCACCGGTATGACCTCTTCAACCCTGGCGCCCGGCGTGCTGTTTATTAAAGAATTGAAGTCTTACTATCCGTTTGAGACGACCTATACCGTCGGGAGCAATGTTTATACTCCGGATGTCATCGGCGGCAAGGATGCAAAACTGGTGGGCGGGGCCTCGGTGGTGGTGAGTCCCTCCGACCCGAACAACCTCTTCGGCGGATATCTGGCCCTGCGGAATCCGAGAAATGTTACGCATACGCAGTATGCAGAGATTTCCGATACGTCGGTGGTTCATTATCCGGAGCTCACCATCAGCTGCTGGGTCAAGCCGGAGCTTTTGGACCTCGATTATGAACGAAACGCCCGGATATTTGATTTTGGTCAGGATTCACAGAATTACTTCTTCCTGACTCTGCTGCGGAATACCAATCAGCCCTATTGTGAGATGAAACTGAACAACAGCAGCCGGGACACGGCGGCAACCGGAGATATCGGATACGGCACAAAATGGCTGTATGTCGTTCTGACCGTAGCAGACGGGCTTGACCAGGATGGGCAAACGGCGACCCTGGGCAAAATCTATATCAACGGTCAATACGGTGGGGGCGAGGGATTGTATCATCCGAATGAGATTTCCAAGATGTACAACTACATCGGCAAAGCCATTGACCAGACGGGAACTCCTCCGAACTTTAACGGCCTGATTGATGAGCTGAAGATTTACAACTATGCCAAAACCGCCGAGGAAATTGCCCGGGAATACATGGCGGTTCGCACGGATGTGGAATCGATCTGCAATATGGAAAGCTATGATTTGGCCGACTGGGACTACAACAGCAACTGTCGGATTGATCTTCCCGACCTTGCGGAAATTGCAGAAAGATGGCTGGACAACTACCTGGTGTATTTTGATTAAGGACTATCCAAGAGGCAAATAAACGGAAAGGATAGAACAATGAAACGTTTTTCCTGCGTTTTGATCTGTTTAATCTTGGCGTCGACGGCGGCTGCGCTGTCGATAACCAACGGCGATTTTGAAGCATATGGGGTCCGTGAGGATGTTCCGGGTTGGTTTGATTATACGGTGGGCACAGGAGGGGCGGCGGGCCAGACGTATTTGAGGCTGCTGAACAGTCCCACCGGCACGCAGTATATGGGATTTGATACCGATGACTGCTGGGCCTATCAGAGTCTGGGGTTCAACACGGCCGGACAGCCGGCTGTCCGGATTCAGTATCAGGTCGGCCGGCCGTCGAATCTGACGGAACCGAGAAATCTGGTTCTTCGGATTTCAATCTATGAATCGGATGGCACATTTGTCGGCTCGGACGGAGCGGATTCGGCGGACATCGATGGTGCTCAGGGGGTTACGCTGATTGATTCCGTGACAGTTTCCTATCCTGCCGTCAATCCGGGCCAGGCAATAACTGATTCTGTAACCCTGAATTATATCGGGGCTGCAACGGGAGAGCTGTTTCTGCGTTTTGCCAACGAAGGGGACGATGACGATAGCACCGAAGATGCAATGGTGATTGATAATGTTCAGATTGCCCCGTTGCCCAGCGTTGTCAATTCCTTTCCGAAGAACGGGGCCCAGTTTGTTGCTACCGAACGGACTTCGGCTGAAAACGATCTGGTCTTTACCGTAGCGGATGGAACTGTAACGAAGGTGGATGTGCTGTTTGCTCCGGATCCGAACCTGACGGAAGCGCATACAATTGTAAATAAAAAGCCCGTTTCGACGGGGCAGTATCGGATTACGCTGGAAACCGAATATCCCCAGAATCTCGCCTGGAGTACAAACTATTATTGGCGGGTTCTTGCTTATGAGCCCAACGGCCTCAATCTGAGTCTGAAATACGCCAGTCCAATCTGGAGTTTCAAGACGATTCAGCAGGGGCCGTATCTCGGGAATGTCACACCAGCCCGGTTGGTGGCTCGTGCCGGGAAAGACGCAGTCTTTGGGCTGACGACTGCTATAAAGGCCGATACGTACCAGTGGTACAAGCAGGGGGTCGGGGCCCTGTCGAATGGGACAAAATACCAGGGAGTGAATACGAATACCCTGACGATTCTGAATACCGAGGCGGCGGATGCGGGATACTACTATTGTATCGGAACGCAGACCTCGACCGGTCTTACGGCACAGAGTCTTTCCAACGGCAGACTGATGGTAGGAGAATTAAAATCCTACTATCCGTTTGAGACAACTTATACTGTAGGGAACAGTCTTTTCACACCGGATGTTGTCAGCGGCAAGGATATGCAGCTGATGGGCGGAGCCGGTCTGTCGGATTACGACGCCATCGCCGGCAATCATCTGTTGCTGGAAAATCCTGCCGGAGCGACGCTCGAGTGGGCGCAGATTGCCGATACGACGGTGGCGCATTATGAAGATATTACCATTGCCTGCTGGGTTCGTCCGACAACCCTGGTGAACACCATTGACCGAGACCGCTGGACTCGAGTCTGGGATTTTGGAAAAGAAGCCACAGAGGCGTTTTTCCTGACGATGCTGTATCGTCAGAATGACCCCCGACAGGGCGGGTGGGATGTGGCGCGCAGCGAGTGGAACTGGTACACACCGGATGAAAACGGGGACGGCCAGCCCGAACGGCACAACCAGGAGCTCGATGTCGAAGCAGAGATTGTGCCCGAAAAGTGGTACTATATGGTGGTCACGGTTGAAAACGGATATGGACGCATCTATCTGAACGGCGAATGCGGGACGGAGAATGAAGCGCCTCAGGGACTGCCTCTGCAAAGCCCGATCAATTTCACGAAGACCTACAATTACATCGGCAAGGCCGTCGGAGCAACCGTTCCTTACCTGAATGCCCGGATTGATGAGCTGAAAATCTACAACTATGCGATGAACAAACAGGAGATTGCCGAGGAATACAATCGGGTTACAGGTGTCGAATCGGTTTGCGATTTGGAGATTTATGACTTGTATGACTGGGACTTCAATCGGAACTGCAAGGTAGACCTGCCTGATTTTGCGGAAATTGCCGCAAGGTGGATGATGGACTATCGTATTTTCCCTGAATAGGGACGGTAAGATTTTTTGCGGCCGGGAGAGCTCCTTACTGCAGGAGCTCTCTCGGCGGCACCTGTCGAAAGACGCGGTTTTTGGGTTGACAATAACGAAAAAGAAGAGGGAATTTTGCGCGGAATTGTCTTTTTTAGGGCGCAAAATTGCCTTGTGAGAGAAGCGGGAATACACGACAATACAAAGTAGACAGGGTTTTTGCCCTCGGTATGTGATGAATTGAAGGGACACATAAATGACCAGAAAAAAAGGATTTACGTTAATTGAGCTGCTGGTGGTCATCGCAATTACCTCTTTGCTGCTTTCTATCATTGTCCCTGCGGTGAAGATGGCCAAAAGAAAGGCAGCGATGGCGGTGTGTCTGACCAACGTCAAGAATCTGAGCTTGGCATGGTATTCGTACCAGGGAGAAAATGACGGAAGGTTTATGTCTGCAAGTCCGACGGCTTCCGACGCACAAGCTCCGTGGGTCAAACATCCCATCCGGGAAGACGGGACTCCCTGTCTGCCAACTTCGACCAACCCGCCGGTTACGGATGACGATGAAAAAAGGGGAATTGCCAAAGGCAAGATGTATGAATACGGGGTGGATAATTTTGACACCTATCACTGCCCGGGAGACACATATCGGAAAAGCAAGTATGACGGGACAACGATTTTTCGCTCCTATGCGATTCCGTCGGCTTTGGGCAGCGGCATAACCCGATTTCATCAAATTACCTCTCCTTCAAGCCGCTATAACTTTGTGGAAGAGGGCGAAGGCAGGAATTTTAACTTCGGTGCCTGGGAGTTTTATACCCCCTGGGACTCTTTCAACGAGTTTAGAGAATGGTATTGGCGGGACCCAATTTCCATCAATCACGGCAGCAGTGGGATTATCGGTTTTTGTGACGGGCATGCGGAAATACACGTATGGCAGGATTCGGACACAAAGGCCCGACTTGATTTTTACTTCAGCAATCCCTCTATTACGGATTATGGTTTTGGCGGCAACGCACTGAACACGGCTTTTGCTCCTTTCCGCACACCCGGTCAGAACAACGATACGCAATATATGGGGCGCGGCTGGGCCATTCAGAGTCCTACCCGCAAGTAAGAAAATCGATTGACGTGCAAAGTGCAAAGAAGCGGCTTGCTTCTCGCCGCCCGAAAAATCACCGCTGTCGCGAATCCCTTTTTTGCAGCGGGCGGCAGGTGTTTTGTTCCCAGTGATTGAATAACCTCTCTCAAACGATATGTTCAAATCAGGAGCGGACTGTGAACAAGCGTGATTTCTCCTCAAGAGTGTTTTGGGCCGTATGGATGGCGGCGTGTCTGTTTGTTGGCCTGTCAGCGGCTCAGGAAGCTGCTTCCTCTGCCGCAAAGGTTCAGGAGCCCGCGGCGGGGATGATTCCTCCTCTTTCCCCGGAGCTTCCGGAGGCGATTCCGGCCTTTCCGGGTGCCTGGGGCGGCGGAATGTTTGCAACAGGCGGACGCGGCGGCAAAGTCCTGCTTGTCACCAGTCTGGCCGACAGCGGCCCGGGCAGTCTGCGGGAGGCGATTGAGACAAAAGGGCCCCGCATTGTGGTCTTTCGGGTGGCGGGCATCATCCAGCTTCAATCCAACCTGGCCATCAATCACCCGGATATCACGATTGCCGGACAAACCGCACCGGGGGACGGCATCTGCCTCGCCGGGGCCTCGCTGGATATCAACACCTACAATGTGATTGTGCGTCATCTGCGGGTTCGCCGGGGGATTACCACCGGCGGGCAGGGTTCGGACAATATCGGCGGAAACCCGCTTCATCATATTATTGTTGACCATTGTTCGACCAGCTGGGGACGCGACGAAAATCTTTCCCTCTACCGCGCCATGGTCGAGCAGCCCGACCCCAAAAATCCCGGAAAGACCAAAATGGTCAAAACGTCCGTGAAGAATCTGACGATTCAATACTGCATTTCCAGCGAGGGAATGAAGCCGGGCCACGAATTCGGCGGTACCTGGGGCGGGCAGGATTCGACGTTTCATCACAATCTGTTTGCGTGCAATACCGGACGCAACCCTTCCATCGGCATGGGCGGCGAGTTTGACTTTCGCAACAACGTTATCTTCAACTGGCGTCACCGGACGATGGACGGCGGCGATGAGACCTCGCTGATCAACGTAATCAATAACTACTATAAGCCGGGGCCGGCAACCCTCGAGGATATGGTCAGCACGATTGTCCGGATTGAACAGCGGGATATGTACTCACCGGGCCGGCGGTTTCAGAACAGCCGCTGGTATCCTCCGGCCGGAAAAAGGCCGGGCAAGTGGTATATAGCCGGCAATTTCATCGAGGGCCATCCGGATGTGACGGCGGACAACTGGAAGGGGGTCAAACTGATGGAAGGGCCGGGGACTTTGGACATGGCCCGCGTCAACACGCCTTTTGAGGGATGGCCGGTCAACCAGCAGACGGCCCTGCAGGCGTATCAGGAGGTTTTGGCGAAGGCGGGGGCCACGCTGCCGCGGCGCGACCCTGTGGATAAACGCGTGGTCGAGATGGTGCGAACCGGCAAGGTAAGTTTTGAAAACGGCATTATCAGCGACCCTCAGCAGGTCGGCGGATTTCCTGACTATACATTCTCGCCTGACCAGGTGCCGGCGGATGCCGACAAAGACGGGATGCCGGATGACTGGGAAACCAAATATGGGCTGAACCCGAAGGAGCCCTCTGATGCCTCTGTTGATTCAGACGGCGACGGCTATACCAACATTGAAGAGTATCTGAACGGCACCAATCCTCAGGAAAAAATCGATTACTTCAATCTGGATAACAACATAGACACGATCAGTTAAGTCCGCTGCCTGGATATTTCTGTAAAGGGGTGGAAAAAAAAGAAACCGCGGCTGCAAACCGCGGTTTCGGGGATACCTGGAGTCTTCGATAAGGTTAGAACTTTATTTTCAGTGCGGCTCCGACTCCCCAGCCCTCTGGTGTGGCGGACAATTCAACGTTGGTGTCCCAGTTTTTCATCAGCTCAAACTGGGCCCCGATATATCCGCCCCAGTTGTCTTCGGCTTTGAGTTCGCCGGATTCCCTGAGCAGACTTCCGCCGCTGTAAGTGCCGTCGGTATAATTCGAGGTTGTTGAACGGTTTTTGATATCGCCGTCCAGATAGTAGTAGAAAGGTCCGCCGTACAGCTTCCAGCCGCCCATATTGATTGTCGGCCCCAGAGCAATCACCAAATCCCAGTATTCCACCATTGTTTCCAGTTTATTTCTTACAATGGTTCCTCCGCCGAGGTCTGCTGAGCCGCTCGTGTCTGCCTGATTGTCAATCCAGTTCCATTTGGCGGCCAAACCCCAGTCGATTGTGTCCTGCTTAAAGAAGGTGAATTTTGTGCCAAGCCCCCAGGCATAATCCGTATCGAGATTGGAAATGGGTCGGCCGAAGGGGGCGTTTGTGTCCATTTTGAGGTCGGCGGCTCCGATGGCGGCGGTGATTTCCCACCAGGAGTCAATTCCGTACCCGAAGGAGATGTAATGCCGATGGATTTTTTAATTCGTCGATTTTGAGGGTATATCCATCTCTGCTGCTGCCGACAATTTCCCTGTCGGCGTTCAGTGTTAACTGTGTTCCCGGGACTTCGGTTTTCTCCAGCTCCTGCTCTGAATAGGCATATTCATAGCCGGCGCTCCATTGGCCTTTGTCCAGTCCGGCCGTCGGTGTTCCGATAAAACCGGATGCCCCAACACAGGTTCCCAAGATTCCCCAAATCAATCCTGCTGCAATCATCTTTTTCATTTCGTTCTCCTTGTCTCAAAGTTGTTGTTCATAAATAGAACATAAATCTTGCATCGATGCAGGTTTGATAAAGGAAAAGCGGGTGTTTTTCAAGGGAATTTTTTTGGGCTTGTTGTTATCCGGTTGTTTTTGGAGTGTCGGATCAATCCATCCGGCGGCCGGTTCTTTCCTGATTTCGAGACAGGTACAGCTGTTCCTGAATCAGTTTTCGGTTGACGCTGATGAGGTCGGCCAGGATGCCGAGAACCCACAGGAGGAAGGTGAGAATCAGGAGGATGGCCGCCAGCAGGAGGGACTGCAGGTGTCCTCGCCCGCTGCCGGTGAAGAAGAAATACAGATACCGAATGCACAGGGCCAGGCCAAGTGTGCCCGGCACAATGGACGCATAGAAAAACGTCCGCAAGGGTTTGTAGGTGATATAGGAGCGCAGGATGATGGATGCGGAGCGGGCGATGTAGGCCGGGGTTGAAGAAATCAGCCGCGAAGGGCGCGTCTGTGGGTTGACGCGGATGGGTACCGAACCGATCCGCAGGTCCATATGTCCCGCCTGAATAATGGTTTCGAGCGTGTAGGTGTAGCGGTTAAAGACGTGCAGCTTCATTGCGGCCTCGGCGCTGTAGGCGCGAAAACCGCTGGTGGTGTCCGGAATATCCGTACCGGAAAACTGGCGAACGATCCGACTGCCGAGCTGCTGGAGTTTTTTCTTGGACCAGGAGAAGTGTTCGATGGTTTTAATGGGACGGGCCCCGATAACGATGTCAAGCCGGCCTTCGAGAATCGGACGGATAAGGTCGGGAATGCAGCGGCCGTCGTACTGATTGTCACCGTCGGTGTTGACGATGATATCGGCGCCGAGCCGGACGGCATAGTGAAGCCCCTTCAGAAAAGCGAAGGCCAGACCCCGGTTTGTGCCGAGCGGGAGGATGTGATGAACACCCAGGCGGCGGGCGGTTTCGACGGTACGGTCGGTACTGCCGTCATCGATGAGGAGGGTTTCAATGGTGTCGATGCCGTCAATTTGCCGGGGCAGGTCGGCAAGGACCTGCGGCAGCGTGGCTTCTTCGTTATAGCAGGGGATTTGAATAATGAGCTTCATCTTTTATTCCTGCAACCGTTTTGAGTATATCGAAAGTCTGGAAAAAAGGCAATCGCCGGTTTGAAAAGGGTCGATTCTTCTAACGCGTATTAGGCGGATTTGTGAAATCGGCCGGCTGTACGCCGGAGCAAGTCGCGGGCGGTTTGGAGGAGGAAGCGGAAGTCATCGGCTTCGAACCGAAGGCAGCGGAGGGGGCGCTTGCTTTCGCGGAGATAGAAGAAAATCCACAAGGCCGCGGAAAGCCAGTATGCCAGCGTGCTGGCCAGTGCGGCGCCGATGATGCTCATCGATGGGATGAAGAGGAAATTCAGGACAAGATTGAGCAGGAATGTAGTGTAGCCGTTGATGACAGCGTATTTGGGTTTCTGGCGGGCGGCCAAATCGCCTGCGAGGATGTCGGCGGCACCGACGACGGCAACACCGGCGATGAGGATGAGAAAGGGAGCAATGGAACCTGCATAAGGTCGGCCCAGCAGAAGGGCGATGGCCGCAGTGCCGAGCAGGCCATACGGCACCAGGGCCAGCAGAGAAATCAGCAGGGTCAGCCGAAACGTGCGGGGGACTTCGGCCTGGCGGTTTTGCAAATCGGAGGACAGGTGCGGCAGAAAGGCCATGGAGACGGCATTAGGCAGCAGACGCATCCGCTCGGCGACGGAGACGGAAATCATATATTGGCCGACCTGCGCAAGCGGAACCATAAAACCGAGCATCACCTGGTCCTGATAGAGCACCAGGAAGGAGGCGATGTGGGATAAACTGACCTGCATCCCAAACTGCAGAGAGGTTTTCAGAAGCGAGCCGGTCTGGGTAAACCAGCGAAGATTCCAATAGGGGCGAAGATAGGCGACGGCCAGCACAATGCCGGGCAGGGTGCAGAGGATAAACAGCGTCATTGCCAGCGGAACAGTGAAGCGGCCGGCAAGGACGAAAATCAGCAAAAGAACCAGCAGCGAACTTGTTTGGATGAGCTGGACGCGCACGGAACGGTCGATTTGTCCGCAGCCGCGCACGAAGGTCATCAGGTTTTGGGCGAGCATAAAGAAGGGGATATATACGATGCTCAGCGTAATCAGCAAAGGAGTCATCTGGCCGAACTGGCCTTTGGGGAAAGGCAGGGCGAAGAACAGATATTCAATGAGGATTGCTAACAGGGAACCGGCCAGCGAAAGCAGAACCGTCAAGAGAAACAACTCGCGTCGGCGGTCCGGGTACAGACCGGGGAAGGCGGCGCTGCTGATGTCCAGACCGAAACTGAAGATTTTGGTCAGAACCAGAGGAAGCAGCTGGGCCAGCCGGAGCAGACCGCGGTCTGCCGGACCGAGGATGCGCGCCGTGAGCATTGCGGCAGCCACCATCAGCAGCGAAAAGAGAACATTGCCGACAAACTGTGTTTTAATGCTTTTTCCGAGCGAGACGGTCATGGAGAAGACCCTTTTCGGGATGCACGGTAAAGGCGGCGCCGGCGTTCCGGCCGGCATCGGGAGGAACGAAAAAGTTTTCCGTATCAAATGGTATTATGTCCGTCTTTTTTTTCATAATTCGTTTGATTGTAAGAAGCCGACAGAAGGGGGGCAAGTTTTTTCGGCGGGTTGGTTAGACGCCGGGGCGAAATTGCTCCAGAAGGATTTGCAGGATTTTGATGGAGGCGGAGCCGTCGCCGTACTCGGCGGTCTTTGGTTCGGATTGGGGGCGCTGGAGGGAGGCGGCGGTTTGGGCGATTCGATGCGGGTCGGCATCAACGAGGATGTTCCAGCCGTCGCGGACGGTTTCGGGCCATTCCGTTCGGTCCCGAAAGGTCAGACAGGGAATGCGGAGGAAATAGGCCTCTTTTTGGACGCCGCCGGAATCGGTGAGGACGGCACGGGCGTTTTGTTCGAGGACGAGCATGGTCAGGTAAGAGACGGGCTCGATGAGCTGAATCTGCGGCGGGACGGGCAGGTTTGAACGCTGAAGGGCGGCGGCGGTGCGGGGGTGCAGGGGCAAAAGGACGGGCCCGACCGATTCGGCGATTCGACGCAGACCCTCGAAAATTTGGGCCAGACGCTGCGGATTTTCGGTGTTTTCAGCGCGGTGAAGGGTTGCCAGGAAATAGGCCTCCCGCTGGAGACCGAATTGCGAAAGAATCAGAGATTGGCGGTCCTGAATTTTTTGGCGGTAATACAGCAGGCAGTCGTACATCACATCGCCGGTCAGATACACGCCGGATTCGATGCCTTCTTTTTTGAGGTTCTCGACGGCGGTCCGGGTGGGACAGAAGCGGAACCGGCAGATGTGGTCGGCGATGAGCCGGTTGATTTCTTCGGGCATCTGCGGGTCATAGGAGCGCAGCCCCGCCTCAATGTGGGCGGTCGGAATGTGCTGTTTGACGGCGGCCAGCGCCCCCGCCAGCGTCGTATTGGTATCGCCGTACACCAGACACAAATCCGGACGCTGCTGGAGAAGGACCTGTTCAATTTTTTCGAGCATTCGTCCGGTTTGAGCGCCGTGCTCGCCGCTGCCGACGGCCAGATAATAGGTCGGTGCGGGAATCTCCATTTCCTGAAAGAAGATGTCGGACATGTTTTCGTCGTAGTGCTGGCCGGTGTGGACAAGGGTTTCCTGAATCAGCGGAGTTTCAGAGCGGCTGTTGAGCGTTTGAACGGCCCGGCTGACGGCGGCGGCCTTGATGAACTGGGGGCGTGCGCCGAGAATGGTCAGGATGCGAAGGGGTTCTTTCATTGTGCGGTCTCCTGTCTGGGGCCTCGGCGGTCTTTGCCTGCGGCCAGGTCTTCAAAGAGCACCAGCATCCAGTCGGTCAAGTCAATGCATTCGTCGAGCATTCGGCGGCGGCGGATTTGCCATTGGGCTTTCAGGTCGGGAGTACGAAGCCACTCATTCAGAAGCGTCAGGAGTTTGTCAAAATCGGAGGGCAGAAAGCCGGCGGTCAATTCGTAGTGCCGGTCGAGGACGTTCAGGACACTGAGCCGGCCGACAAAGGTATTGCACCGAATTGAGGGGGTGCCGAGCATGGCCGCTTCGACGCTCATGGTTTGGCTGTCGGAGACAAGCAGGTCTGCAAAAGCCAGCGCATCGAGAATTCGATGGGGCGGGATGGGCAGCCGGTAGGGTTTCAGGTCCTCAGCGAGGTCGGATTCGGCGCTGATAAAGACGCGTCCGTGTTCGGCAAGCACGCGGAGAATTTGCCGGGCCTGGTCGGGACTGAGTCCCTTTTGGCCGATGTCGTGATGGGCTTTGAGGGCGACCAGACGCATAAGAAAATACCGCTGGTTTTCCTGAACGCCCAGTTCCCGACGGATGTCGGGGTCCGGCTGAAACCGCCGGGGATGCAGGTAAGCCAGTTCGTGAAAGCCCGGATAGGTCAGGTGTTTTCGTCCGTGGTTTTCGCCGGTCAGCCATTGGGGGGTGATGATATAGTGAGCGAAGGGGTATCCGAACCGGACCATCAGAGGGATCACGGCGGCATCATCTTCTTCGAAGATACAGGCACGGGCGCCGCACAAACGGGCGGCCGGACCGATGGAGACGGAGGTGCCGGCCATGATGTCAATCTTATGACGGAGCCCTTTCCAGGCAGCCAGCCGAGCGGCCCGGAGGGTTTCGAGAGCCAGCGTGGGCAGTCCGGCGGTGCCGCGACGGGGAATCAGGGTGTAGGACCAGCCGGTGCTGTCAAGCAGCTGGGGCAGGCAGTCTTTTTGACGGGCGATGATTTCAACGTGGTGGCCGCCTTGCCGAAGTTCCGCAATGGCGTTTTTGAACAGATGAAAATGAGCCGGATGGAGCAGGTCGAACAGGATTTTCATTTGGTTCCCAACATTTGGCGTATGGCTTTCTCCAGCGGAGGGCGAAGAATGCCTTTTTCGGTAATGACGGCACTGATTCGCTCCGCATCCGTTACGTCGAAAGCCGGATTATACCCTTCCGCGTCGGGCGGGGCAATCCGCAGATTCCGGAACGAGCAGACTTCGTCCGGACTGCGATGCTCAATCGGAATGAATTGACCGGATGGAATAGACAGGTCAAAGGTGCTGGTCGGGGCGGCGACATAGAAAGGAATCTGAAAATGGGCGGCCAGAATGCTCAGACCCAGCGTGCCGATTTTGTTGGCGGTGTCGCCGTTGGCGGCGATGCGGTCGGCCCCGACGAGCACGGCGCTGATTTTGCCGGCCTTCATCAGGGAGGCGGCCATATTGTCGCAAATTAGAGTCGGCCGGATTCCAAACTGGCTCAGCTCCCAGGCGGTGAGCCGTGCCCCCTGCAGCAGCGGGCGGGTTTCATCGACATAGACGGTGAATTCTTTGCCGTATCGGCGGGCGGTGTACAGGATGCCCAGCGCGGTGCCGATTCCGGCGGTGGCCAAAGCGCCGGCGTTGCAGTGGGTCAGGACGCCGCCGCCGTCCGGAATAAGCGTCCAGCCGTGTTCTCCAATGGCCCGACAGGTCTCAATATCTTCCTGAAGGATTGAGCGGGCTTCCTGAAGAAGGTGCCGGCGGAAGTCCCGGACATCGGATGTCGGGTTCTGCTCGGCGAAACGGCGGGCGGCTTTTTCCATCCGCTCCAGTGCCCAGAAGAGATTGACAGCGGTAGGACGGCTGGAGGCCAGCCGAACGGCAGCGTCTTCAATGGCGGTCAGGGCCTGCGGAATCGAAGCGGGTTTGGCTTGTGAAAGGCCGATACAGATGCCGAAGGCGGCGGCGATGCCGATGGCCGGTGCGCCGCGGACAGCCAGGGTGCGGATGGCTTCCATTACGTCTTCAACAGTTCGGCACGGAAGGAACCGAACTTCAGCGGGCAGTTTGCGCTGGTCCAGCAGCAGAAGAGTTCCGTCAAGGCCGCCGTCCCATTGAATCGTATGAAAAGGGGGCTGGAGCGGTTCCGTCATCGTCAGACTCCGAGGAGAACTTTGGCGGTACAGAAATAGATGAACAGGCCGGTGATATCGACGATGGTAGTCAGGGCGGGACTGGCGACGACGGCCGGGTCGTGTTTAAAGCGGGCAACAAGGAGCGGCAGGGCGGCCCCGATGAGCGTAGCTGTGATGACCTGAAGACCCAGGGCAACCGCAATGGCTGCGGCAATCATCGCCAGGGAGTAGCCGCCGGGGATTTCAGATGTGCGGGACAGGAAAAGAACCTTGCCGAAAGAAAGCAGACCGAGAATGACGGCAAGACCCAGTGAGACCTGAAATTCCTTCAGAAGCACTTTGAGAAAGTCTTTCGGCCTCAGCTGACCGAGGGCCAAAGCGCGGACAACCACGGTAGCGGCCTGGCTGCCGGTGTTGCCGCCCGTATCAGCGACCATCGGCATATACAAAGCCAGAATCAGCAGATTCATCAGGGTTGCTTCGAAACTGTGGATCACGAGTCCGGAAACCAGTCCGAGAGCAGCCAGACCGGCAATTCCCATGAACTTTTCCATATCTTCCGTTTGTTCCTGCCGGATAATGTCGATGGCGTCATCGTGGGTAACGATGCCGACCAGCACACCGTTTTCATCCACAATGGGGACGGCAATCAGGTCGTATTTTTCGATGAGTTTGGCGACGACTTCCTGGTCATCGTTGACGCGGGCAAAAATGGCGTCGGTGTGCATGATATCCCGCACCAGTTGAGCGGGCTTGGCGGTAATCAGGTCTTTCAGCGAGACGAATCCAATGAGCTTTCGGTTTTCGTCAATCACATAGATATAGTAAATGGTTTCTTTGGACGGGGCCTGGAGGCGGAGCTGCTCAATGGCCTGTGCGACGGTCATTTCGGGGCGAAGAACTGCATAATCCGTGCTCATCACCGCCCCGGCGGTGCGTTCTTCGTAGGAGACCAGTTTGCGGATGTCTTCCCGTTCGGCCTTGGCGACCAGGGGAAGAATTTCCTCGAGGAGAGATTCGTCCAGTTTTCGAACCAGGTCTGCTCGGTCGTCGGGAGGCATTTCTTCCAGCAGCCGTGCCATATCCTTCCGGCTGGGTCCGGTCGCCAGTTCAACCTGTTTATTCAGGTCGAAAAAGGAAAAGATTTCGGCCCGCAGCGGGGGGTCGAGCAGGTGAAGGACCTGCCAGATTTCCGCCGGCTCCAGACCGCTGATGAGTTCAGCGACCGTACCCGGATGGTTCTGCTGACAGAACTTTTGAATCGTTTCCGTATCGTTGTTTGCCAGCAGTTCTTTCAGTTCCGGTATCAAAAGCGGATTGGTCATTCTCTGCCTCCCATGCTGCGGCAGCAAACCGGCCGGGGGCAGACGGAGGAGTTTTTAGACTATCTGCCCGGGTCTTTTTCCGGCCGCCTTGTCAGACCGCAACGGCTCTGAATTGTCCCTGCTTTCTGAAGATTTCCCCCATGCAGTTTTGGGGGCTGTCCTTTCCGTTGTCAACATTGATTTTCGGCTTTCTGTCTTGGAAAACAGGAATTATACAGTTGGTCGGAAAGGGGCGCCAACGTCTGTTTTTCCGGATTTTTTAAAATTTTCAGGTTGTCTGTGAACTGTTTCGGTCGGAGAAGAGGCCGGGTTCCTGCAAGGAATCTGTCTGCCGCTTTCGACGACGGGACCGAGGCATTTTCCACAGCAGAAGGACCAGAAGAGTTCCGAGGACGGCTGCCAGTATGGAGAAAATCAGGGACCCTGTCCAAAGATAAATCCCGTTGAGAATCAGATGGGCGGATTTGGGTTCAAACCGGTGGGTTTCCAAAAAGGAATGGATAATTCCGATATGTTCTATCAGGTATTTGCCGAGCTTCCAGGCGGCGGTATAAACAGGCAGGGCGGTCAGGGGGTTTGTAATCCAGCAGGCGGCGATGGCAATCGGCAGATTGACTTTCAGAAAAAGCGCCCCAATAACGGCCAGTGTCATCTGGAACGGAATGGTGGGGGTAAAAGCGATGAAAAGCCCCAGGGCCAGCCCGCCCGCAATGGAGCGTCGGTTGGTCCGCCAGAGCAGGTCGTGAAAGAGGGTTTGGCCCCAGAAACGGTGCAGCCGGCTTCCCTTGAGGGTTTGCCGTATCGAGGCCTGTTTTCTTCGCCAAAGACGCAGCCACATAAAAGTTTTGAATTCTAAGTTCTGAGTTTTGAGTTAGAGGGACAGGTTCCAGTTTTTTATCCGGATTGTCCGGCTAATCATAGAAAGATTCACGGGGGTGTCAATCCGGAAAAGAGAAGAAATTGCTATCCTTCCAGCAGAGCGGCGGCGACATTGATGCTGTTGAAAAGAATATGGATAAAGATGGGCTGCCAGAGAGAACCGCTTTTTTCATAAGCATATCCGAGCCCGATGGAGAGAATCAGCAGGGCGGCCATGTGGGTTGGGTAAGGATGCATTCCGGCAAAAAGAACAGAAACAGCAAGAATGGACACCCAGGGCTTTTCCAGGGTTGCCGTCAGGACGGATTGAAGAAGACCGCGAAAGAGCACTTCTTCGAAAACGGGTACCACCAGCACGGCATTGACAACAATCAGCAGCCGAAGCCACAGCTGAGGGTATTCCTGAAGGGCCGACAGGGACGTATGCCGGTCCATTGCAAAATCCGGTCCGAAGAGAAAGCGTCCGACTTGGGACGTTCCTTCAAGAGCCAGCACAATCAGCGGCAGCAGGGCCCAGAGGATTCCGGCTGCATTCAGCAGGTCTTTTTTGAGTCGGCGGAAATCCAGGCCGAAGCCGACCAGTCCCCGGACAAAACCGAAATGGGCTACAGCCAGAAACAGGACTGTCAGGTGCAGATACCACAGAATAGTGCTTCCGTGGAGGGCGGCTTCGAGGAGAACCTTCTTCTGCGGCGGGACAATCGCTTTAATGACCGACAGAATCAGGAAAGAACCGAGCATCCAGACAAACAGCTGCAGGGGGACAAACCAGGTCGGCAGGCGGTGCCGGCGGACGGGGCAGCGGGTCAGCGGGTCACCCCGGCGAAGGGAAATCATCCATCGGATTGTCAGCAGTCCGCCGAGAGCGCAGAGGGTCCACCAGAGCAGATGAAGCGTTCGGAGCGCAGCGGAAGCATGAGCCGTTTCCTGTGCGGCCGCCAGCCAACCGATGAATTGTCCGCCTGTCCCAGAGGGCATTTGCAATCTCTTCTGGAGGGTGTTATAGTGAAAAGCGGTTCATTTGGCAAAGGAAAAGCAGGATGGATATCTTTGAAATTGAAGGACCAGTACGCCTGGAAGGCGAGATTGAAGTAGCCGGCAGCAAGAATTCGACGCTGCCGATTATGGCGGCAATGATTCTGCCGGGCGGTGTGAGCACAATCCCCAATGCCCCATATCTGGCGGATATCGCCTCGTTTGAGACGCTGCTGGAGAGCATGGGGGCCCGGGTCGAACGGACAGCCGACGGGGCCCTGCAGATTGACAGCGGGCCGCTGGACCGTCCGGTGGGGGACTATGACATTGTGCGCAAGATTCGCGCCAGTATTTGTATTTTAGGGCCGCTCCTGGCTCGGTTCGGCAAGGCGCGGGTGTCAATGCCGGGCGGCTGTGCGATCGGGGACCGGCCTGTCGATATCCATTTGCGGGGGCTTCGGGCCCTCGGGGCCAGGATTCATCTGGAGCAGGGCTATATCGTGGCTGAGGCGCCGGCGGGAGGCCTGGTCGGCACCCAGATTTTTCTGGGCGGGCCGTTCGGAACGACCGTGCTGGGCACGGACAACGTGATGATGGCGGCAGTGCTGGCCAAGGGCACAACGGTGATTGAATCGGCGGCCTGCGAGCCGGAGGTGGCGGATTTGGCCAACTGTCTGAATGCGATGGGGGCGAAAATCAGCGGCATCGGTTCCCCGCGGCTGGTGATTGAAGGGGTGCGGCATCTGAATCCGGTTTCGTATTCGGTGATTGGAGACCGGATCGAGGCGGGCACGTTTATGGCGGCGGCGGCCATTACCCGAGGATGTCTGCGGATTCGCAACTGCCCAATTCATCAGATGCTGGCGGTGACGGACCGGCTTCGCCATATCGGTCTGACGGTGGAAGAAGGACCCGGAGAGTGCACGGTACGCTATGAAGGACAGCTGCTGCCGGCGGATATTACCACCCAGCCGTATCCGGGATTTCCGACGGACCTGCAGGCGCAGTTTATGGCCCTGCTGGCGTTGGCCAAGGGCAACAGTGTGATTACGGAAAAAATCTTTCCCGACCGGTTTATGCATGTGGCGGAGCTGAACCGAATGGCGGCTCATCTGCGCAAAGAGGGCTCCAGCGTGATTGTAGAGGGAGTGGAGAAACTGATTGGGGCGCCGGTGATGGCCTCAGACCTGCGGGCTTCGGCGGCCCTGGTGTTGGCGGGAATGGCCGCTCACGGGCTTACCACGGTGCAGCGGGTCTATCACATTGACCGGGGTTATGAAAAAATCGAGGAAAAGCTCAATCGGGTCGGGGCCAAAATTAAGCGGCTTGCGGTTTAAGTGAAACTTCGTTGTTTGAGTGAAGAGGGTGCTATGGATTGCAAACAGCAAAAGAATCTGAAGTTCTGCAGCTGCTCGTATCCCGGATGCGACCGAAAAGGCATCTGCTGCGAGTGTCTTCAGTATCACCTGAAAAATCGTCAGCTGCCGGGCTGTTGTTTTCCGCCGGCGGCTGAAAAGACCTATGACCGCAGTTTTGCGGCGTTTGCCAAGGCCTGGAACCTGTAAGGAACGCCTGTCAAGAGTACCTGTGGGGTTATTCCGGCAGGGTCTGCATCCATTCCGGCCAGGCGGGTTCCGGAGCGTTGGTGTCACTGCCCCGGTGCCATTTCATCTTCCAAAGTTTTTTCAGGCCGGTCTGGTGAACCGCCAAATCCAGGAACAGAATATTGGTACGTCCGCTGTGCCGAGCGATTGCAAAATGACGCATCTGACGCATTCCGCCGCCGGTCAAATCGCAGTTGTTAAAGTCCCCGTTTTTTTCCGGCGGCAGATTGGTATTGTCCGGAAAGGCCCGAATCCACATACTGTCCAGCACCAGCGGGATTTTGGAAGCGCTTTCGCCGACGTCGAATCGTCTCCAGTTCTTGGTCGTTGGAATGCCGTAAATTTCTTTTTCGGAGGAGGGGACGTGACAGACCCAGCCGTTGATTCCGTAACTGCCGAGGGCTACGGTTTCAGAAGAGTGAGGATACTGAATGGGAAAGGCGGCGAACGGCTGGCCGGAATCGCTCGGCGGGATAGAACCGGGCTGAGCGGCTGTCGGGCAGCAGGAAATGCTTTTTGAGCCGGTGTCGTTTTGGGGCTTCGAACCGGCGGCGGAGGGTGCCATTTCAGAATAGGGCAGCAGAACCGTCATCCAGTCCCGACTGTCGGAGGGCAGGTAACCTTCATTATCGTTGGAGTAGATGACCAGATAGATTCCTAACTGTTTGAGGTTAGACTGACAGGTGACTGTCTGGACTCGTCCCTGGGCTTTGAAAAGGGAGGGGATAACAATAGCCAGCAGCAGTGCAATCAAAAACACCACTACGAGCAGTTCGACAAGCGTAAATCCGGTTTTTGAAGACCGGCTGCTCATAATCCTCCGGCAGGATTTTTCCCTACGTTTTTTTTCTTTCTCCCCTGCTTTTCTGCATCCTATATCAGTCTTTTAAAAAGTTCAATAGAAAAGTGAAAGGTTTAATGTTATTCGGACATAAAAGCAAGAAATTGTCCTATATTTGGGTCTCATAAAAAGCAGGATTCTTTTAATTTGGTGGGCCTATTCCTCATTATACCACAAAATCAGACAGTCTTTATCTTGTATATGAAAAGAAATTTTTAAAAAAATAAAAAATTTTTGAAAAAGAGTCTTGAACTGTATAGGGAATATTCCGTAGAATATAGTAACAAGATTACCCTCCTCCTCCTAATGCCAGGTTCTTCAACCTGGGAAAAAAGCAGCGGTTGCCTCCTTGCCGCTGCTTTTCTTTTTTTAAAGGTAGTTAGAACTCTGCAATTTGACATTATTTTGTGTTTTGATAGGGGATTATACTGATATTCTTGTCAGCCGTTTCCTGATAGCGTTTTGATGCAGTTTTTCGGCAATTCAACAAGCCCATAGCACTTTTTACAATCCTTTGGTAGAGTAATCAGAAGTTCCGGCGAGGAATGGATCAGAAACTTTTAAGTTGGGCCGTTGAATGGAATCGTTGAGCTTGTCGAGTTTGTGTGAGGTTTTGGGGCAATCCTGCTCCGCGCGATTGGACAGAGCGGTAGCGGGAGTGAGCATAGATTCCCGCACGCTTCAGCCGGGAGAATGTTTTTTTGCCGTGCCGGGGGAACGGTTTGACGGACATGCTTTTCTGAAGGAAGCGGAGCAAAAAGGGGCGGCTTGTGTCGTGGTGCAAAAGGAGCCGCTGACCGACCTAAAGATTCCGGTGATTCGCGTGGAGGATACGGTTCGTTCTCTGGGGCGGCTGGCGGCCTGGTATCGAAGACGGCTGAAAACCCGGGTGATTGCGATTACCGGGTCCGTCGGCAAGACTACCACGCGTCATCTGCTTCATTGTGTGCTGAGCCGACGGTTTCGATGTCGGCAGGCCCCGAAAAGTTTCAACAATCAAATTGGTGTGCCGCTGACGCTTTTGTCGGCCCAGCCGGAGGATGAGATTCTTCTGGTGGAAATCGGGATGAATCACCCCGGCGAGATTGCCCCCCTGAGCCGGATGGCCTGTCCGGATATCGCCGTGATTACCCATATTGCCCCGGCTCATCTGGAAGGGATGGGCTCGGTGGCGGCTATTATTCAGGAAAAAGCCTCGATTCTGGAAGGGTTGGCTTCCGATGGAAAGGTCTATATAAATGGGGATATTGCGGATTTGGTTGGTTATATTCGTCAGCATTATTCCTGTCCGATCATTACCGTAGGCGAAGGGGCTGATTGTACAGTTCGGGCGGAACGGATGCACAGCTGCGGGACGAACGGTCTTCTTCAGCTGCAAGGGCAGACGATTCGGATTCCGCTGGCCGGGATGGCCTCGCTTCGCAACTGTCTGATGGTGTGGGCGGTTTGTCGGGATTTCGGTATTGGTTTATCGGACTTTGCGGAAGCGATCAAGACGGCCGGAGCCGCCCCGATGCGTCTGCAGGTCGAGCATATAGGGCCGCTGACGGTGCTGAATGACTGCTACAATGCCAACCCGGCCTCGATGGAAAATGCGGTGGATTGTCTGGTGCGGATGGCTCAGGTGCAGGGAAGACGGAGTGTTTTTATTGCAGGGGATATGCTGGAGCTGGGAGCGGAGAGTGAATCCCTGCACCGTCAACTGGGGAAGTTTGCAGCAGAACAGGGGGTGGTCGTTCTTTTGTCGGCGGGGCGATTTGCTCAAGTGCTGGCGGAAGGGGCGGCTCGAGCGGATAATCATATGGGCAGCGGCTGTGTACGGATTGCCTTTGGAACAGTGGAATCCCTCTGCAATAATCTGCACTTCTACATCCGGCCGGACGATATAATATTGGTTAAGGCCTCCCGCTCGGTCCGGCTGGAACGGGTTGTTGAACGGCTGCGGGAGCTGTTCGGCGGACGACAGAGTGCCTCTTAAGAAACGAGGAAGAAATTGATTTATCATCTTTGTCAGTGGTTGCAGATTTACCGCATCGGTTTTTATGCGTATGAGGATGTGCTGTTTCGGGCTATAATGGCGGCTCTGACCAGCTGGGGGCTGACGCTTTGGCTGGGGCCGAAGGTCATTCGCTGGCTGATGCGAAAAAAAATCGGCGACCGGCCTGAATTTCACCATGCCGCACTCAATGAACTGATGAAAGACCGCGCCAATACTCCGACGATGGGCGGAATTATTATTTTGACGGGGATTCTGACCGGGATTTTTCTATGGTCGAAACTGACCAATCCGTTTGTGCACAAGGCGATCATCCTGATCCTCTTTTTTGGGTGGATTGGGGGGTTGGATGATTATTTTAAACTGACTGGAAAAGGGACCGGGCAAAGCCGGGACGGACTTTTGGTCTGGCAGAAGCTGGTCTATCAGCTGGGCGGTTCCCTGCTGGTGGCCTGGTTTTTGTATTCGGATATGAGGGAGCTGGAGGATGCGCGCCTGTTGTGGCTTCCGTTTTATAAACACGGCATCCCGCTGGCGGGTTGGATGTTTGTGATTCTGTCCATGCTGTATATTACGGCTACAAGCAATGCGGTGAATCTGACGGACGGGATGGATGGATTGGCCTCCGGCTGCATCGGGATTGTTTCGACGGTTCTGGTGATTCTTTGCTATATTGCCTCGGAAACGATGGGGCGGGTGACGACGATGACGTGGGCGGGATATCTCCTGTTGCCCCGGGTGCCCGGGGCAGGCGAACTGTGCATCTTTTTTGCAGCGATTACGGGCTCTGTTCTCGGCTTTTTGTGGTACAACTGCCCTCGGGCGCTGGTCTTCATGGGGGATATCGGGTCGCTGCCGCTGGGGGCGGCAATGGGGTATGGGGCGATTGTGACCCGCAATGAAATTCTGCTGCTGCTGATTGGGGGGGTCTTTGTGATGGAACTGGGCAGCGTGATTCTGCAGGTTGGCTATTTTAAATATACCAAATATAAATACTCAGCCGGTCGGAAGCTGTTTAAATGTTCACCCATTCATCATCATTTTCATCTAAGCGGCTGGTCGGAACCCCAAGTGGTAATACGGTTCTGGCTGCTGTCGATTGCGTTTGCAATTCTGGCGCTGGCGACACTGAAACTGCGGTAAGTAAATGAAATCCAAAGTACTTCTGTCGGCGGGGGCGGTTCTTCTGGTTTTATCCTTCGGATTTCAGGGAGTTCGCGGCATTTGGCAGCCGGACGAAGGATATTATATCGGAACGGCCGTCAATATGGATTTGCATCGAGATTATCTCATTCCTCGACTTGGAGAAGAAATCTTTCTGGACAAACCGCCTCTGCTGTATTGGGGGATTTTGGCCGGTCTGAAACTGTTCGGATACAGCGAATTTTCTGCACGGTTTTTCCTCGGGCTGTGTTATGCACTCACCTGTTTGACGGTCTTTGAGCTCGGTCGGTCGTTCACAGGCCGCCTGCGGGACGGGTTTTCAGCGGCGGTGGTTTATGCCACGATGATTCTTCCGTTTTCGGCGGCCAATTTTCTCACAATGGATACCCCGCTGACCCTGTTTACGACATTATCAATGGCGGCTTTTTGGAAAAGCACGCGGCCGGAGGAAGCCCGAAAGACCCTTTGGAAAATCCTGCTGTGTGCGGCGGTCGGACTGGGATTCCTGACCAAAGGGCCGGCGGCTTTGATTCCGTGCGGGGCGATGTTTGTTTATTTGCTGGTTCGCCGAGAAGTGATTTCTTATCTGCGGGGATGGTGGCTGCCTGCGGGGCTTTTCCTTTTTGTGCTCATCGGTTTCATCTGGTATTGTTTTGTGAGTTTGCGGATACCGGGTGCGGCCAAATATTTGTTTGTCAGTCAGGTCTGGGGACGGCTGGTTTCGGATGTGTATCAGAGAAATCCGGGTCTGAAGGGGGCGCTAATTTACTTGCCGGTGTTGCTGCTGGGGACCTTGCCGTGGAGTATCGACTGGTTCCGTCATCCTGACGGGATTCGCCGGTTTTTCCGTTGGGAGGGCTGGAAGCGACTGGCGGCAAACCCTTCTTCTTTGTTTTTGGCCTGCTGGATTTGCATTCCGATGGCGGTATTAACCTTCGCCAGTTCCAAATTAGGACTTTATGCGCTGCCGGTTTTTCCGGCCCTGGCATTGGCTTCGGCACGGCTGCTTCCGAGCTGGTTTGAGGAATCCGGGGTTTTTTCTCCGGAGGGTCGGAAAGGGCTTACTTTTGCCGTGATTTGGAGCATTCTCCTTTTGGGTGTGCGGGCAGGGATGGGATTTGTGCCGGTTCGCGATGACTGCCGGGCCCTTTGGAAGGAGTTAAAACCCTATTTGCCGAACGGACGCCATGAAATTGTGGCGGTCGGCAAGCGGGTGGACGGTCTTTGGTTTTATGGGGCGATGGAGGTCGAAAATATCTCCCGAGACGATACACCTTATCCTTCTTTTACTCCTCCGGAGACTGTGGAAAAGGAGGTTCAGGATATGCTGGAGGACGGCTTTCCCCATTTGTTTGTGCTTCCGAGTTCCGGGCATCTGCCGATACTGAAGACGGCTTTAGAAAAGAGCGGCTGGAGAATGGATGACCTGCCTTTGCGGTATGGTCGCCGGCTGCTGATATGCCGTCCGCCTGAGAATCGGCTCTGACGCTGTCGATTGGTTCATCTTCAACGGGTTCTTTTTCGACGCGGACCGCCTCTGCGGGATAATCGGAATGCACCGTGTCGGTCTGTGCGATGAACCCGCCCGGCGCCCCTAAAAGTTTGGCCATCACTATTTTTCCTGGGACTTCAGCGTCAGCACAGCCGGTTTCAAATTGCCGCCGGCGGCTTTGATTTCGATGGTTCCCGACTGTCTTTCCGACTGGACAATCAGCAGGCCGCGTCCGCGATAGGCGGGATACGTGTTTCCTTTGTGATTTTCATGGCAGGCGGGGTCGCCGTTTCCGACCGCCAGAATCCGTCCCGGACCGCGGATGTCAAAGGATACAGGATCCGAAGCGGTCGGCACAACGGTTCCTGCGGAGTCCGTGATGAGAAACTCCACAAGAGCGATGTCCCTGCCGTCAGCCCGAAGCGTGGTACAGTCGGGGATCAGGCGGATTTGTTCGGCGGCGCCGGCGGTGGTGAGGGTGTATCGGCAGACCTCTTTTTCCCCGTTTCTGCCGACGGCGGTCAGCGTGCCGCTTTCAAAGGGTACCGGCCGGCGGATGGTTCGCTCGGGCACGCTCATGGGTGCGGAAACCCCCAGCGACTTGTCGTTGAGAAACAGCTCCACTTCCTGACAGTTCGAGTAAATCAGTACATTGACAGTTGAGCCGGCCGGCCAGTTCCAATGGCTCTGCGGCTCCTGCCCGCGTCGAAAGCCGCCGCCTCCTCCCGTTGTCACGGCCAGACAGACCATCGGCTTGTCGGTCCACCAGGCCTGCCGCTGCCAGGCGATGGGTTTTTTCAGATTGCACAGGTCAAAGAGCCCCCGGGTCCAGCTGCGGACGGGCCAACCGGCGGCCTCGCCCAGATAATCATAACCAATCCAGAGAAATTGCCCGGATACATAAGGATTATCCAGCACGGCTTTCCAGGCGGCAAAGGACATGCTGTTTTCGCTGCCGATGATACAGCGGTTGGGGTACTGTTTATGGTCCTGGGCGTACCGCTGCTCCTGATAATTGTAGCCGACGACATCCAGCAGGTCGGCAAAACCGACGAGGTTGGATACGGCGGCGTTGGCCAGGGCGGCCGTGATGGGCCGGGTGCTGTCGAGGGCACGCACGGCTTCGGCCAGCGGGCGGGCCAGCTTCGTCAGATTTTCCGCCGGCGGCTGGTTTGGCTTATACTCAGCGCCCATCGACGGATGCGAGAACGGGTCGTTGGCAAAGTCAATCTCGTTGCCGATGCTCCAGAGGATAATCGAAGGGTGATTGCGGTCGCGGCGGACCATATCCTGAATATCACGAACGGCCCATTCTTCGAAGACCTTGCCGTAGCCGTCAAAGCCCGGTGTGCCTTTGTTCCAGCCCTCAATCCATTTCTTCTTGGGCGGCGTGTATTCATCAAAGGCCTCATCCATCACCAAAAACCCCATCTGGTCGCACAGGTCCAGCAGTTCCGGTGCGGGCGGATTGTGGCTGGTGCGGATGGCGTTGCAGCCGATTTCCTTCAGCTGAGTCAGGCGGAAACGCCAGAGTTTTTCCGGCACGGCCGCCCCGAGCGGGCCGCCGTCGTGGTGGACGCAGACCCCTTTGATTTTCAGGTTTTGACCGTTCAGGAAAAATCCTTCATTCGGGTCAAAGCGGATGGAGCGGATGCCGAAGGGGGTGTCGATTTTGTCAACAGGTTTGCCATCTTCTATAATAGCGGTTTCCAGCCGATAGAGAACCGGGCTGTCCGGCGACCAGAGCCGGATGTTTTCGAGGGTGAAATGCCGGCGGTGGATGATTTGTTTGCCGGGCTGAATGGTTTGCGAATCTTGTTGCTCGGTAAGGCGTCGATTTTGGGCGTCAAAGATGGAGGAAACGATTTGGATGCGGGCGGCCTGCGTTCGGCCGTTGAGCAGGGCGGTCTCGATGGACACGGCGGCCTTTCCTCCCTCCAGCGGTTTGGACTGGATAAAAACGCCCCAGGGCAGGATGCGGAGTTTGTCGGTTAGAATCAGCCGCACATGCCGGTAGATGCCGGAACCAGGGTACCAGCGCGAGTCGGCAAAGTCGGAATGATCCACGCGGACGGCCAGCACATTGGGCCTGTCAAAGAGAAGATGGTCTGTCAGGTCGTACTGAAAGCCGATATAGCCGAAGGGGCGTTTGCCGAGAAAGTGTCCGTTCAGCCAGACCTCCGAGTTCTTATAGACGCCGTCAAATTCAATCAGAACAGTCTTGTCTTTCCAGTCCGATGGGGCGGTGAAGGTCTTGCGGTACCAGCCGATGCCGCCGGGAAGATAGCCGGTGCCGGCGGCCCATTCTCGGCTGTAGGGGCCCTCAATGCTCCAGTCGTGCGGCAGGTTGACCGTCTGCCAGGCGCTGTCGTCAAAATCGGTCTGCTGTGCTCCGGGGACATCTTCTTTGAGAAACTTCCACTCCCAGTCGAAATCAAGAATCTCTCGCGGGCTTTCCGATTTGCCCGCGGCGGAAAGAGTCGGCAGGATGCTCGTAAAGACAAGAAATACGAACCTTTGTGTTTTGCTGTGCAGCATGTTCAATCTCCCATGGATGGTTCTTTTGTATCCGACGGCGGCCTTGTTGGCAAGAAAAGAAACAAACGCTTTTCATTTCAGGAAGACACGTGTTCTCGTCGGTATCGGCCGGGGGCGGTGCCGGTGATTTTTCGAAACAGGCGGGAGAAATAAAAGACATCGCCGAAGCCCACCTCCGCGGCGATTTCCTTGAGGGGTTTGGAGGTCCCCAGCAGGAGCCGCTGGGCCTGTTCCATTTTGCGGCGATTGACAAACGCAATCGGGCCGGCCCCCATCATTCGGGAAAACAGATGCGAAAAATAAGCGGGACTGAGCTCGGCCAGGTCCGCCAGTTCCGCCAGCGTGATCTCCCGGTGCAGATTCTGATGGATATGCCGCAGGACCCGTTGGAATCGGCTGTAGCCGCGCAGGGCGGTATCAGTGCCGGCGGGGTTGGCGGTTCGCAGAAAGGCGGCCAGAATCAGCCGAATCAGGGCGTTGGTTTCCATCAGTTCGGCGGCCGTCTTGGTTTGGTTGAGCTCTTCGCTGCGGCGCAGGACCGATTCGTAAATGGGCTTGTTGGCGTCGCGTTCAATCAGTTCCAGACCTGGGTTCAGCTCCAGCAGCCGGTCGAAAATCCAGCGTCCGATGCCGTATTTTCGGGCCTCAATCTGATAGTCGCAGTCCACCAAAGCAAACAGGTTCACGCCGTCCGGCAGAAACGTCGTCAGGTGGATGTAATAGTGTTCGAAGGTATCCGGACAGGACATATCCACTGTCGTAAAGGCGGGAATCAGATACAAAAAGCCGCTTTGGAGGGGGTAGGTCCGGCCGTGATGCCGGAGGGTGCCCTCGCCGTCGGTAATCAGATAAATCCTTGAATAGGGACTGTTTACGTTTCGGTGATTCCATTCCCGATGCACGCGGTACAGTTCGATGTTCAGGATGTTGATTTCCAGATTGTCCAGCAAATGCTTGAGCATAGGATAAGAATAGCAAAAATCAAAAAATAGTCCATAAATTAGAAAAATAATCCATTTTTTCCCGGTTCAAAGAGAGGTATTCTGATTTCCTGTTTTGCGTGAATTAGAAAGTTTTTCGCCGCCGGCCGGTGTGGTTTTCGGCATCTGCTGACCTAAAAATAATACAGAGCCCCGACGGCGGCTGACGCGTTCAGGAGGTCCGGATGAATTTTGACCATATTCCGCAGGCCGTTGAGCCCTCGAAGGTGCCCGTTCGGGTCTTGTACACGGGGGCGAAGATTCCGGCGATTGGGCTGGGCACGTTCGGGTCGGACCGCTTTTCCGCCGAGCAGGTGGCGCAGGCCGTCGGCGAGGCGCTGGCGGCCGGATATCGGCATATTGATTGTGCGGCGGTGTACGGAAACGAAAAGCAGATTGGACAAGTCCTGCAATATTATTTCCGCAGCGGCCGGCTGAAACGAAGCGAGCTGTGGATTACCTCCAAACTCTGGAATGATATGCACCAGCGGGTCGAAGAGGCCTGCCGGCGCTCTCTGGAGGATTTGGGGCTGGAGTATCTGGATTTGTATCTGGTGCACTGGCCGTTTCCGAACTATCACCCGCCGGGGTGCGATGTGCATTCACGCAGTCCGGATGCCAAGCCGTATATCCACGACAATTATATGAAGACCTGGCGTCAGATGGAGCGGCTGGTAGAGCGGGGGCTTGTGCGGCATATCGGCACGTCGAATATGACCATTCCCAAGCTCAAACTCCTGCTGCGGGATGCCCGCATCAGGCCGGTCTGCAATCAGATGGAACTGCATCCGCATTTTCAGCAGCCGGAGCTGTTTGCCTTTTGCGTGGAGCACGGCATTGTGCCGGTTGGGTATTGTCCGCTCGGCTCGCCCGCCCGTCCGGAGCGGGACCGAACGCCGGAGGATACGGTGGTGCTGGATGACCCGGTGCTGCGGGAAATTGCTGCTCGGCGGTCAACGACTGTTGCCGCGGTGTGCATCCGCTGGGCGATTCAGCGGGGACAGATTCCGATTCCGTTTTCGCTGCATCACTACGCTGACAACCTCCGTGCGGCGGTCAGCGAGCCGCTCAGCGAAGACGAGATGGAGCGGATTCGGCGGATTGATAAAAACTGCCGGCTGATTAAAGGGCAGGTCTTTCTGTGGAAGCCCAATCAGTCCTGGGAGGACCTGTGGGACCCGACGGGAGAGATTACGCCGCCGTAAGAGCGGCTGGAATAAACCATCGGGCAGATAGAAAGGAGTCGATATGAAAAAGACGGTAATGTCGGCGATGCTGGCGGCGGTTGTGCTGGGGGGCTGTGCCGGACCGGAGCGGGTGGAGCGGATGCAGACCGGACCGTTTGAGCCGACCTGGGAATCGCTGAGCCGCTATGAGACGCCGGAGTGGTTTCGGGATGCCAAGTTCGGCATCTGGGCGCACTGGGGTCCGCAGTGTGCGCCGGAGCGCGGCGACTGGTACGCGCGGTTTATGTATATGGAAAATGCGCCGAACTGGGCGGGCGATATTTTCACCTATCATCGGCAACGCTACGGCCATCCGTCGCAGTTCGGTTTTAAGGATGTGATTCATACCTGGAAGGCCGAAAACTGGGACCCGGACAAGCTGCTGGCGCTGTATAAGCGGGTCGGGGCACGCTATTTTGTGGCGCTGGCCAATCATCACGACAATTTCGACAACTGGGACAGCAAGTACCAGCCGTGGAATTCGGTGAACGTCGGCCCGAAGAAGGATTTGATAGCGGGCTGGGCGGAGGCGGCGCGCCGGCACGGCCTGCGCTTCGGCGTCAGCGTCCACGCCTCGCACGCCTGGACCTGGTATGAGCCGTCGCAGGGGGCGGACAAAACCGGGCCCTATGCCGGCGTGCCGTATGACGGAAAACTGACCAAAGCGGACGGCAAAGGGCTCTGGTGGGAAGGGCTGGACCCGCAGGACTTGTACGCCCAGAATCATCCGCGCAGTGCGGATGCGGAGGACCCGACGGCGATTCACCGCCAGTGGGAATGGGGAAACGGGGCCAGCATCCCGGATGAGGCGTACTGCCGAAAGTTTTACAACCGCACGCTCGACCTGCTCAACCGCTATCGGCCGGATTTGATTTATTTTGATGATACGGCTCTGCCGCTGTATCCGGTCAGCGATGTGGGACTTCGGATTGCCGCACACTTTTACAACAGCAGCATCCGCTGGAACAAAGGGAAGCTGGAAGCCGTGCTGAACGGCAAGGTGCTTACGCCTGAGCAGCGGAAGTGTATGGTCTGGGATATTGAGCGCGGCGCCAGCCCGCAGATTGAACCGCTGCCGTGGCAGACCTGCACGTGTCTGGGCAGCTGGCACTATGACCGGCGGATTTATGAGGAGCACCGCTACAAAAGTGCCAAGACGGTTATCCAGATGCTCGTTGATATAGTCAGCAAAAACGGCAATCTGCTGCTCAGTGTTCCGCTGCGAAGCGACGGCTCGCTCGATGCGGAGGAAGAGCGGATTCTGGAGGAGATCGCGGCCTGGATGGATGTAAACGGGGAGGCGATTTACGCGACGCGTCCGTGGAAGGTCTTCGGAGAGGGACCTGCCATGAGCGAAGCGGTTCCGATACGAGGGGCCGGATTCAACGAGGGACGCGGCAGGCCGCTGACCGCCGAGGATGTCCGCTATACGGTCTCCAAAGACGGACGGACGCTGTATGTGTTTTTGATGGGAAGGCCCGCCGCGGGACAGACCGTTGTTTTAAAAACACTGCGGCTGAAAAATCCCTCCGGTCAGGGACGTGTGAGTCTTTTGGGCTGGGCCGGACCGATTGACTGGAACATCGATTCGGCGGGGCGATTGACGGTGAATTGGCCGGAAATGGAAACAGAGCGTCCGTTTGATGCCTATGCCTGTGTGTTTAAGGTGAGCGGATTTGAAATGGATGTACAAGCAGCTGATGCAGGGGAAAAATTATGAAAGGAAAAATGAAAGGGGCGATTCTGCCCGGCAACAGTACAGCGGTTCTCAAGGAGTTTGACATTCCGGTGCCCGGACACGGCGAGGTGCTGATTCGGATGAAATCCTCAACCATCTGCGGCTCGGATATCCGGTGCATTTATCACGAGCATCTGGGCAAAGGGCCGGAGGGGTATCAGCCCGGGATGATTGCCGGACACGAACCCGCCGGACAGATTGTTGAGACGGGGCCGGGGTGTCGTCGGTTCAAGGAGGGCGACCGGGTGATTGTCTATCACATCTCCGGCTGCGGGCTGTGCAATGACTGCCGGCGCGGGTACTACATCTCCTGCACCAGCCCGTATCGGCGGGCGTACGGCTGGCAGCGGGACGGCGGAATGGCCGAATATCTGCTGGCCGAGGAGAAGGACCTGATTGCGCTGCCGGATGAGCTGAGTTATTCGGACGGGGCCCAGGTGGCCTGCGGGTTCGGCACGGTTTATGAAGGGCTGGAGAAAATCGGCGTCTGCGGCAACGATGCAGTTCTGATTACAGGTCTGGGGCCGGTCGGGCTGGCGTCGGCGATGCTGGCCCGGGCGATGGGGGCCCACAAAATCATCGGGATTGAAGTCATTCCGGAACGGCTGCGGATTGCCGAACAGCTGGGGCTGTTTGATGTGCTGCTGCCGGCCGGGCCGGGGAACGTGCAGCAGGTTCGCGACCTGACCGGCGGGCACGGGGTCGAAAAGTCTGTGGACTGCTCCGCAAACGAGGCGGCGCGGCTCACCTGCATTCAGGCGGCCCGCAAGTGGGGAAAAATCGTTTTTCTCGGTGAAGGCGGCACCTGCCGGTTCCAGCCGTCGCCGGACATTATCCACGACCAGAAAACGATTTACGGATCGTGGGTGACCTGTCTGTGGCGGATGGAGGAGCTGGTCGAACGGCTGGTGCGGTGGAAACTCCACCCCGACCGGCTGATTACGCACCGCTTTCCTCTGGAGCGGGTGGCGGAGGCCTATGCGCTGATGGCCTCCAGCCGCTGCGGCAAGGTCGCCGTTGTTTTTGACGAAGAGCTCAAATAACCGTTCGGCTGAAATCCGAGACGGTTTGTGTTTTACGGCTTGAGCTGGTGAGAAATCAGCCACAGGACGGGGGCCTGCCCGTGCAGGTCGCCGACGACGCGCGGCCGCTTCAGATAAAACTCAATGTCATCCTGCTGGCCGGTGCCGACGCAGACCTCGCGGACATTGCCTTCCCGGTCCACGTGAGCAAGCAGGGCCTTCTTGGCCGCTTCGACAGCCGGAGCATATTGGGATTTCTTCAGCCAACCGTGCTCAACGCCGACGGCCATTGCATAGGCGAACATCGCCGTGCAGGAGCTTTCAGGCCACGAATACGGATAATCCACCAGCTGCCGCCACATTCCGTTGTCGGATTGATACCGCAGCAGCGAGGCCATCATCTTTTTGTAGCCGGCCATAATTTCGGGACGGAGCCGATGGTCGGCCGGCAGGGAGCTGAGCACCTCGGCCAGCGAGGCGGCCACCCACCCGTTGCCGCGGCCCCAGAAGTAGCGGAAATCGGGCCCGTGGAAGAACAGACCGTTGGGCTGCTGGAGCTTCTTCAGGTAGGCCGCCAGCTGCATTGCCGCCCGGTCGGCATATTTCGGGTCGCCGGTCGCCCGATAGGCCTGAATCTGGAGCATTCCCACCATGTACATATCATCAATCCACCAGCGGGTCTGGCTGGTCAGACCGTCCTCCTGCGTGGTTTCCCACTGGCTGTCGGCGAAGGTCAGACCCAATTCAAGCCATCGCTTGTCGCCGGTAATCCGGTAAATCTCAAACGGCACGATGCCTTCGACATTGTGGTCCACGTGGGAATGACGCGAAATCAGGATGCTGTCCGGCTCCAGAAATTTCTCATAGCGGGCGATGACCTTTTGAAGCAGGGCTTTGTCGCCGGTATAGTCGGCAAACCGCAGGGCCCCGACGGCCGTACAGGCCTCGGCATAGTGAAGCCCTTTCCCGGGCCGATAGAGCGAGTAATCCTTGCGGTCCAGCAGATTCTGGACGACGCGCCGGCCGACTTCCTTCAGTTCCGCCTCGGAGGTTGGTTTGGTTTTTTTCGGAGCAGCGGCACAGGAAGCACACAGCACCAGTCCGGCACACAGAATCGGCAGCATTCGTTTCATCCTCAGTCTCCTGTAAATCGGGTTAATGGTTTTCCTGTTCCGTCAGTCGATAGCTCACAAAGGCAAATTCCCGGCTGTCGGGCGACCAGGAGGGCACATTCAGGGTGCCCTGTCCGCCGAAGAGCCGTGTCAGTGTTCGCGGCTCCTCTTCATGGTCGGTCGGCAGAAGCCGCAGGGCGACCTCCTGCTGAGCCGGGTGGCCTTTGACGCTTTTGTGATACGAAAGAAAGACAATCCATTTGCCGTCCGGCGACGGATGCGGAAACCAGTCGTTGTACTGGTCGTCGAACGTCATCAGGACGGGGTTGGTTCCGTCGGCGTTCATCCGCCAGAGAAACATCGGGCCTTCCCGGTCGGAATTGAAATAGATAAAACGGCCGTCGGGGGAGTAATCCGGCCCGTCATCGTGGGCGGGGGTGTTCGTCAGCTGCCGCTCCGGGCCGCCTTTAAGGTCGATGGCATAAATATCATATTGCCCGCTGCGCTGAGCACAGTAAACCACGGTTTTGCCGTCCGGCGAAACGCCGTGCCAGTAGGACGGACCCTGCGGAGTAATCAGCCGGGGTCTGCCCCCTTTGGAAGGCACGCGGTAAATCTTTGATACGCCCTTGTCATCGTGGCTGAGAAAAATCCATTGGCCGTCCGGTGAGAATCCGTGGTCGTTGTTGCACTGGTCGGCAAAGCCGGTATTGAGCCGTTTGGGTGTGCCGCCCTCGACGGGGATGGTATAAAGCCGTCCGCCGCTGTTGAACAGCAGCGTTTTGCCGTCGGGCGACCAGTTCGGGGCCTCCATATGCATTTCGGTTGTCGAGAAGACGACACGCCGCCGTCCGGTTTGAATGTTGAAAATTTCCAGACTGCTTTCGAGCATCCGGTTTTTCTCCTCAATCAGCCCCCGTGTTCGGATGGATACATGTTTGAAGACGGCCTGAGCCGTTTGCGCATTGTCGTGCGAGCAGACAATCAGACCGGCATAAACGGGCTCGCTCATCGGGACGACAACCGTGCCGACCGGTTCGAAGGTTCTGCCGTCTTCGGAGACAGACATCGTAAAAAGCCGGCCCTGACGAACCAGGCGGATATACGGGGGATTCGGCAGGCCGCAGGGCACCTCCATCGTCGGGCCGTCCTGCATCCGGCGAAACTGCAGGGCCGCCGCGCCGCTGCCGTGAACGACGGCATCGACATAAGCTGCATCGGGAGCCATGCCCTGGCGAATCATCCAGCCGGCCTTGCGGTGGGGGTGGGCGCCGGCGGCCCATTCGACCTGAGCGGTCAGTTCGACATCGCCGACGATTTCCTTCCAGGCGAAGTGGAAGGCGTCGCTGTGATACCAGATGTTTTCGCCGCTGCCGGTCAATCGGTAGAGTCCGCCGGAGGGGTCATATTCGGTTCGGCCGGCGATAGCGGTTTCGCCGACATCGCGCGAGCCCTCAAAAAGCCCCAGGGAAGAGCCGCTGCACGCACAGCCGAATGCGGCGGCACGGAACAGAAGAACGGCTGAAAGCAGAACCCCCGAACACGGCAGGGCGGTTTTGTGTCCAAACACTGTCTGGTTTCGGCTTTTTTGTTCCATCGGTTCTCTTCCCGGCTGACCTGTCCAGCCGCCGAGATTGTAGCCGACCCGCCCCGTTCACGCAACTTGTTTGTCCGGACGATTCGCTCAGCGGGACAGTTCGATGTGTTTGAGGAAGCGGTCGTTGTCGGGCGCGGGGTAATCCTGCCGGAAGTGGACGCCCCGGGATTCCAATCAGCATGGACAGCCGGGGCCGGGTCTTTGATGCTGCTTTCCAGGAACCCATTTTCTGTCTTGACAATGGGTAGGGGGATTA
>Ga0116166_1000007_pt1 | contig 179431 bp, 128 predicted proteins | sample AD_JPNMR2_MetaG_FD_89884 | JGI IMG/M metagenome (GOLD analysis project Ga0116166, IMG submission 89884) | Active sludge microbial communities of municipal wastewater-treating anaerobic digesters from Japan - AD_JPNMR2_MetaG | ecosystem: Engineered > Bioreactor > Anaerobic > Digestate | place...
CATAGCCCAACGATATCCGATCTGGGCCGCTCGATAAAACCCCCGAATCCGGTATCCCTTATGATGCACCTGCATCTTAGTCTACCTCCTCGATGCAGTGCCAAAGGTTTGTGAGCTTATGCATATTGACTATTCTATGTTTCTCAGGGTTCCCGGCGCCTTGCAATGAGTTCTTGTGCAAGGACCTTTTCTAAATCCTCATATACGAGACGGACTTGAGCGATCTTTTCCTTGAACTCCTTTGCACATGAAGCTATCGCGAGGTCATAGGGCATGGTCGCAGGGTCATCGACCATTTTTAAGTGACGATCCATGTCTTCATCCATTTCTTGCAAGATCTGTTTGCACCACTGAATAAGCCCGGGTGCTTCTTCGATACTCCATGTCCGAAAGCCATTTCGTACTACGTAGATCGGCGTTGTGTGAGCCGCCGAACCGTCATGCCCCAGTACATGGATAGCAAACCATCCCCCGTATCCCACTTCGACGGTCTTCGTCAGGAAAAGCTCGGTTTGCTCCGGATCATCGGACACGCTCTCCTCAATGCATTTACCATTTCTGACAACCATGAGACGTTTTGGTGCGGACTGTCCCCTTAGCCCCCAAGCTTTGACCTTTAACGTGAGTGTGCGGTTCTCAGCGGATACGATTTCTCCTCCCGGAAGCACACCGTCCATAGAAAAATCAATCATCGGTCCGTTCGTTACAAATGTTTTCCCTGCCTTGAGCCCATCAAACCATGCATCAGGATCAAACGGCCTCTCGCCTAGATACACATAGACTCTCACCTCACCCACTGATGAGCCGTAAGGGGTATCGGATCCGGCAGAAGCTGCTAATCGGAAACCGAGGTTCAGAAACTTGTAATAGAGTTCAGGCTCCAAGGTGTTGCACTGCATGATTGCCCCGAAGTCCGATTTTTGCAAGGGCATCAACATAGCCAGATCACGTTCGCCGTTGAATAGCCTGTAATGTGATATGTGCGCATGTCCGTAAAGTCCGCCTTGGCGATGAATCTCGTCGGCAACCCAGTCCGAAAACAGGTATTTGTCCTCGTCGCGAACGAGCTCCTGTACATTCAATCCAATCGTATGGCCAAGATAAAAGCGAGGATCTTCCTGCCCCGGAACCAAGACTCTGTCACCCACTTGATAACGGAAATCTTTTCCAAACCCGCGTTGGGGATACCAAAGCCGCAGCCAGTCGCCCATGGTTAGGATGTTCGCCACATGGATATCCGCCGCAACCGCCCACTTCATTAACCTTGCCGCATCCTGGTTTGTCATAAGTCTTGCGTGCACGTGGTCATCGCCTGACCACCATCCCAAACGCTTCATATCCGTCCATCGTATCAACTGGTAATCGCGAGTAGTCGTCTTTCCTTCCTCTATCCGAAAGACGTCGCGAATAGGCTCAAATTCGACACCATGGTGTATAAATATCTCCCATTCCCCGTCGGGCAAGGCATTTGAAAACTCCCCGTCGGCCAACCAGTACAAACCTGCCCATTGCCCTGCAACTCGCAGCGCCATAGGTTGTTCAAAACCAAAATCCGATGAACCCGCGATATTGCCTGTCTGTGAAGCCATATCAATGAAACTACCGGGTTGATACAACGTGTTTGTCGGACGGTGAACGAGCCGCACGAGAGCTGATGTGATCTCCCCCATCTCGTCTCGAATCGTAACCTTGAGGTGCCCGACGGGACGGCCAGTTATTTTGAGGATAGCGAGGCGGGAATCTTTCTCATCGGAGTCTCGAACAAACAAAACGTGATGTTTGGATGAACCGGCAGGTACTCGCTTAAAGACCAAAAGATGCCACGTGGTACCCTTTTCGCCAAAAAGCAGACGGGGAGCAGCGCCCGGCTCGCTCAGAACTTCTAAATCCAAAGACGACACTTCGAACCGTACACCGGAACCCGGCCTCTCGATACGCAAAAGGACAGCACCTGCTGCTCCAGGCAAATTGATCGTAATCGGATTGAGCCTCAATCCTCGCAGGTCGTCAACCGGAACAAAAATGTTCGAAATTTTTTCGACAAGATGCGCCAGTTCATGCTGTGCTAATGTTCGACGTTTTGCCTGCTCCGGTGTCTCTTGGATGCCCGCAGGCATAGCAGTAGAAGATTCTTCGAAAAGTCTTACAATTTGGCTTAAGGCGATTGTGTTCTGTTCGTTCAACAAATACCCACCGTATCTTAGTAGAGTCTGGGCAAACTCCTTCGCGTGAATCGCTGGCGGTTCAGGCTGGATACCTGCCAAAGCGCGTTCTTCATCCAACGCTTCTTCTGAACCGTGTGCGTAGGCTATGCTCGTCCGGAAAAGTAAACTGAGCAAAAATAACATCCCAACCATGACACAACCATAGAATATGCTTTGACTCATGTTCCTTGAACCTCCTACAAGTGATGGAAACCTCATAGCTTTAGTCTGACCTTGAATACAATTAGCTTCTTCTCACGAATATTTCGGCGAAAAGAGACCGTTTGCCCGTTACAATCTTTGCTTCTCCAGGTACCGAAAAATCCTTGGCATTCGGTGGAAACTCTTGCCCCTTCGCCTGTGTCCGTTCAACAAGTTGCAACGGAACCCGCAAATTCCAGTTGTCCCCTGTATCTTCGACATCTGCAACTTGGCCAACAAATCTTCCTAAGTCTGATACTGATAAGCGCACCGCCTGGCCGGGCAAAATCCGTTGAGTACCCTGCTTTGGTATGACAGCGCGAAATTCATATTTCTCGGGAACGATGATGAAGGCAATTCTCTTTTTCCCAGGAGAGGGGGCATTTATTTTCGAATCTTCCTGAAGCTGAAAGATTCCCGACTCCGGTGCTCTTATTTGTTCCAGCTGCTGAAAATCGGGACTCAGTAGATTTTCGGCTGAAGATAGGGTTTCCACAACGCATGAAAGTGTCCCATCACCGTCCCGAAGAAGCGAGAGAGCTTCCGCAACTTTTTGGTGTGCTTTAACCTGCCGGGCTAAATTTCGGTCTTTAGTTCCCTCACAAATGACATCTCCTGTGGTGACCATAGTGCCCTGTTCCACAAGATAGCGCAAAACACAAAAATCTTCATCGACCTCCAAAGGCACCGAAGAACATAACACTTTGCCGGAGACTTTGGTGACAACTTCCACTGTAGTGAAGGCAGAATAGAGAACAAATACAAAGACCCCAAGCGAAAGCAAATATCCCGTGACTTCACAGAACAGCACAAATCGTCGTGAAAACTTTGACCTTATAAACTTTTGTTTCATGCCGTATTTCCGTCCTACCTAAACAACAGTCTGAACGGACTCGTTCACCCAGAGTCTGAAATAAAACTGTCCTTTTTCCATAAGTTCTTCGTGGGTTCCCGTTTCCACAATCTGCCCATGATGCAACACAACAACCCGGTCGGCACTTTTTGCCGTCAACACATTGTGCGCGACAATAATTCGCGTCGCGGACGCGCAAAAGCGGTCTACCTCTGTCACCACTTCTTTTTCTGTAACAGGGTCTAGGGCTGATGTGGCTTCATCCAACAAGAGAATGGCCGGTTGTCGAATGAGCGCACGGGCAATGGCAACACGCTGTTGTTGTCCCCCTGATATGCCTCCCGCTTCGTTCAACAATGTTTGATAACCGTTCGGAAGACGCAAAGCGAATTCATCGACACGCGCCGCGTGCGCGGCTTGTTGGAAAAGCTCGTCCGAGGCACGGTGATTGCCAAATCGAATATTTGCCTCAATGGTATCTGCAAACGTGACTATTTGCTGGGGAACGATTGCCATCCCTTTTCGTAAGTCTTCTTGTTTTACCGTTCGCACATCTACCCCATCGATTAGAACACGACCTTCTTGTGGATCATATAAGCGCAGGATCAACCCCAGCAGGGTCGATTTTCCCGCACCTGTATGTCCGACAATGGCTAACTTTTCCCCAGGTCTAACAGATAAGGTGAGATTGCGTATCACAGGATTGTCTTGGGTATATCCAAACGATACGTTTTGGAGATCGACTGAGCCATGCTTTATGAAAAAGACGTTCGACTCTTCCGGCTCAGGCACACTCGGTTTTATAGCGAGCGTCTCCAACATGCGCTCAGCAGGGACGAGCTTTTGTCGAACTAATTGCACAGTGGAGATAACGTCCTCAAAGGGACGTATCAGCATGATTACAAGTCCACCTACCGCTCCCTGTTCTCCAAAAGTCAGGGAACCCTGAATGACGAACCACCCCATAACGGTGCCCAAAATGCCCCAAAATGCCCCCAAAGCGACAAAAGTGAAATAATTATCAAACTGAAGGAGAACATCCCTCATGAACCGGGAACGCGCAGAGCGACAAGCTTGGTTTCCATACCAAAAGCGGGCAAGACGCTCCAAATTATAGGCTTTGACGAGTTTCCAAGGGTAAAGAACTTCACGGCACACGGACTCGAGGCGTTGCGTTTCAACCCGATATTGCCTGTCCCACTTCCGGATACTTGTAGCAATTTTGTGTTTCACGGCAAAGAAGAGGACGAGGTATATTGCCACAGGTATTATTAGCCACCAGCCAAAACTTTGAATCACAAAAACCACAACGATAACCCGCTGCAACACTGAAAATACCTTTGGAATTACCTCAGATGAGAGAAACGCCGCATCTTCACAGTCGTTGGTACTTCGAAACATGTGTTCCCCCACGGGACGGCTGGAGAAATCGGTAACCGACAAAGTCTGGACGTGGTGGAAGAAATCATGTTTTAGGGTTACAGCAATTCGCGGCATCAGATAGGCGGACATCACATTACACGGTGTGCCACCGGCATCCGCCCGTTCGGCTCCCGCAACATATCCCAGAATGCGCATGAGGATGCCCACAAAGACCGAAACGGCTGTAATCTTTAGTAGGAGTACCATATCCCGATGGGGGAAAGCTTCATCAAGTATTCGAGGAACCAACAGAGGGGGAATAATGCCCAAGAAGGACAAAGCTATACTAGATAGAAGACGAAGGATCAATTTATCCCAGTATGGCAAGAGATACCGTTGCAGGTGAAACAGAATTCGGATACGTTCTCGCAACGGCAAACGACTGGAGTCGACAACTTCTTTGGCATGAACGTTAAGTCTGATCATGACGTCTACCTTATATGCCCTTGCGAGAAAGTATTCGGAGAAGCGTGTTTATGTAGCTCGGCTGCCCATAAGCCAGCGTAAACGCCTTGTGTATCCCTTATCAGGTCTGTATGTTTTCCACACTGAACAATCTCGCCCTGCTGCATCACCAATATGAGGTCCGCGTCTTGTACGGAAACAATGTGATGAGCGATGACAAGACAGGTCCTGCCTCGGGCTGCTTCGTTCAATTGGGCTAAGACTTCGATTTCTGTAAGAGGATCTAATGAGGAAGTGGCTTCATCAAGATACAAGAATTTTGGATTTCTAATAAGCACACGTGCAATAGCAATGCGTTGGCGTTCCCCCATAGAAAGGTTTCCCCCTTCCAGTAACTCGGTATCGAGCCCTTTTGGCAGCGATTGAACCAGTGGTTCCAGCCCTGCGCGTTGTATCGCTTTCAGAAGTTCGTCCTCAGTGGCGCCGGGGTTACCAATCAACATATTGTCTCTTATAGTAGCGGAGAAGACGAAATTCTCCTGTAAAACAACGCTAACGTGCTGCCGATAGCTTTCGAGGTCGATATCCTTGAGGTCATATCCATCAATAAGTACCCGTCCTCTGGTTGGGTCGCAGAATCGCATGAGAAGGTTAAATAGAGACGTTTTCCCCGCACCCGAAACACCCACAATCGCAACTTTTTGTCCTGGAGCGACCCCAAAGCTAATGCCCTTCAGTACATCCTCGCCGTCATTCCCATATCGAAACCAAACGTCTTCAAACTGTACCCGTCCCAAAGGATTGGTCAATTTTATTGCATTGGCTTTGCTCTGAATACTAGGAACAATGTCAAGCGTCTCCAACATACGCTGAGCTGGGACGGCATCCACCCGAAGTCGTTGAATGGTTGACATAAGAGCAAACAAAGGATTCTGGATGAGCGCGATCATTTCGAACATAGCCATGAATTGGCCCGTCGTCATTTTTCCGATTATGACGAAGTACCCGCACACGATGGTGTGCGTAATAGCCCCTACAAAAAAACTTTGGAGAAATTCACCGCCTTCTCTCCAAGCCGAGAGAAGAGAAAAGAACGCTAACCGGGCACGCATTACCTCTTTCAGACGGTTGAAATAGCGGTAACGGACAAGTCTTTCCAAAGCGAGTGATTTAGTGAGAAAGAACGCTGTGAAGCACTCTTGGAGTATAGCCGCCACACGCTGTTCTGCTTTTCGAGTGTATTGCTGGGCTTTGTAGATCCAGCCCACCACAACATGACTATAGAAAAAGTAAACTAGAATGTAGAACCAGACAAGCCCAACCACCGTTGGACTGACGGCAAGAACGACAGAAACAGTTACCAGCATCTCCGCCACGGATTCGAGAACTTCTGGAACAGCATTTGCCACAAAACCTGTTGCCACTTCCGTGTCGTTGTTGATGCGGTACATGTTTTCGCCAATAGGGCGTGATTGATGAAAAGCCAGGTGCATCCGTTGAACGTGGTCAAATAACAACCTCTTAAAAACGATGTTGAGACGCAAAAGGATGTAGTGGCAGATATTTGCATAAATAATGATGAAAACAAGAATGTGTGTCGTGAGGACGAATTTCGCCCCCGACCATAAAACGAAGTGATAAAGGTCCTTTTCCAAAATGCCGTCATCAACGATACGTACTGTAATCAACGCACTCAATATGGAAACCACCGTATGCGCCAGACGATACAGAACACGCAGCAGCATCTTGTCCCAATAGGACAAAGCATACGGCAAAAACCGCATGAGAAGACGGGCAAAACCGATCACACCCGAGTAATGACTCTCTAACGTTTCCTGAGAACCGGAAGGTGTAGATTCATTTTGCCCATAAAGCGCGGGTGAAACTAGACTGTCTGCATTTTCAGTCATTTTGCTGTTATTGTTTGAACACCAAGGTGGCAACTACGGAATCAGAGTTTTATGAGCGTGCAGCAATGCTTGGAGTCTTTTTATACCTTCCTGAACATGTGCCATGGCTTCTTCGCGTTGTTCTGCGTTCTGGAAATGGCCTCTCGTACGGATTTCTTCAAGATGTCGCTGAAATCTGTCCAGCCAAAACTCGGCATCTTCCGGTATGAACACAGGCCGCCCTGCCACATGCACGTACACGGCGCTCGTATGGGCAATATGAGGACGCGCTGTATGATAGTCCTCTGCCGTTCGTATCATGGTGTATTCGTCGTTTGGACTACACCGCGCGACAAACCACCTGCTTTTGTCTGCAGTCGTGTCAAAAGACATTGACACTGACTTGTCTTGGGTGGTTACCGACTTGATCACCTCTCCATTAGAGACAATCTGCAGGTTGCCCAGCGGGTAACGGGAAAGGGCGTTAAGTTCAATCTTTATGGGCTCCCCCTGTTTTAACTCCAATACGCTCCCCACATCACTCCCGTTAACCTTCAATACAAGCAAAGGACCGGAGGTGACAAAGGTTCTCCCGGCCCGAATTCCGTCCAACCATGCGTCATATGTAAAATGCGGTTGGACCTTCACATAGGTTCGAGCACAACCTACTAAACGTGCCGGATGGTCACTGCCGTTTCCCAAAGGCACACGTACCCCGCAATTGAGAAGTCGATAGTAATAGGGCGCATCCAGTTGGTCGATACAATCTGCCAAACCTAACACTGCGTTGACGGCCGTATCTCCATTTTCAAAGGGACCCAACCCATGAGCCTCGCAGTAAATACCGCCCTGGGCATGACAATTGTCAATCGCTGTTTTATTCGTGGGATAGTCAATAGCGTTTTCGTCGCCGCCACTCCCCCGTCCGGTCGCTACCGGTTGAACAATCTCCTTTATTCCAAGCAGATTTATGTGACCATATATGTTATCGTTTCGATATTCTTCCCCCATTTGAATATGATACTCATTCGAGCAGTATCCGGGAACAGGTCCCATGGGAAAATGGTCGGGCTTGATGAAAGGCCCGTTGGGGGTCCACTGAAACAGCGTCAGATTATTTATCACCCGAACATCTTCGGCACGCTGCACCATAGCCAATAGGTCCAGATCCTCGTTGATGTCCCATGAATTCTTGACCCAGTGTACGTGCGTATCCCCGGAAATCCAGCCTTGTTCTTTCATATCGATGAACCGCCGCACATTAAAGGAGACCTGTCCAGTTTCACCCGGTGCCAATGAGATTGTCTTAGTAACAATCTCAGATTCGAAGCCTCGTTCAACCGTCACTTCAGTTTTTCCGGGAGGAACCAGAATCTCAAACTCGCCTTGAGTGTAGGAAAATGGAACTTTCCACATAGCAGGCCGGAATATCACCGGTTTCTCCGTCAAAGTCGGCTCATCGGCAAACGGTTTTGTATGACGATAAACGTGATCGTCGCATAAGACATAAACACGCGCCGGACAAGAAGTCTTGGTATCGTCGTCCGATATACTTCCCCTAAGAAGTGCGGGTTCTTGAATCAGAACCGGCAGAGTCACTTCTCGAGTATTCCCGCCGGTATCATCCAGAATTATCCGAAAACTATTTGCACCATCGTTTTCAAAAATAAGCTTTGTAAGCAAGTAAATAGATTCCCCTGGTGCCAGCTGTATAGCAGACCAGGGATACGGGTCGACAGGGTCAGTCTTTAGAATGCCACTCAGGGAGGTGTTGCTAGTATTTATAACCTGCAAGAGGACAAATCGCTCAATTCCTCGAACAACGGCGATTTCTTGCGGGCCATTGCACTCAAGTTTGTCGTTTTGCCAGTCTACACGCAAAAACAGCAATTCTTCTGACAATTTTTTGAAAAATGCATCGACATTCGCCGAAGTTTTTAGCCGCTCATCGCGAGTCCTCTGGTTTTTTCGCCAGCCTTTTGTATGTTGGTAGATATCTTCCGCCAATTCAATCGCCTCGGTTTGATTGCGCATCGGACATTCATAGAAGAGTCTGCTGAGTAAGCGATAGTAATGATCAAAACTGGTATCACTGAGGCCCTCTTGGGTGTTATGAAGAAGGGACACGGGTGCGACCTCCTGTGCGAAAACTTCGTTTGCTTCCGAAAGAAAGCAGACAAACAACAACAAACATGGCAACACGCATCGCATATACTGTTTAACTGTTTTCTGAAAAACCTGTAACTTTTGTTTAAAGCCTATGAGCCTATTCATGGAGATACTTCTTCTGGATGCCTTTTGGGCCAATGCTTCCACGCTGCCTTATCCGCCTCATAACGTTGCAGAAGTGCATCCTTATCATTCGGCATAAAATAGATGCATCCTCTTCTGTAAAAGGTTTTCCCTTTCTGAACAGAAACAAAAGGCGCGGGACCTGTGTGCAGACAAGGGTACCCACCGTTGCACATCAACACCATAGGCGCGGAGTCCCACGCATAACCCACGAGATGTTTGCCATCCACAGTTTCAGCCACCATCAGATTAACGTCGGCTACCTGATCTAACAGCCAAAGATTGGGTTGTTCCCGAGGACCTTCATACGTGACAGGGCTTTCGTGACAGCGAATAATTACCCAGGGCGCTTTGCCCATCTCTTGAGAGGTCGGTGTAGTTTCAGACAACGGAAGCCACTTCCCCTGACAGCGAATAAACACGCGACTCACATCAAAAGGATAGTGAAACTCAGGCGCATTACCCAGGCGAAGACAAGGATTCATATCTACCCAGGCTAAATCGTTTTCTGTCTCGTTCCGGATAGAAAACTCCAGAAATACGGCATCACGGTAAGGGCGCACGCTTGCGGCGAAATGAAGTCCCTCTTTTGTCTGGACCTGATAAGTCCACTCCCCGCTACGATCATCATGGTTCCATTTGGGCCATGGTGATAATGAGCTTAACTGCAGACAATCCGGTTTGTAATGGTCTATGAAGTGGAACCCCATAGGCGAAGACAACGTTTCCGGCAAACGTAACTCCGCCCAACCTGTCATCCAACGAGACTTCACATGCACGGCGAGAGGCGAGAGAGGTGTACCCACCTTCATGGAACTATCGGGCAACACGGGAGTCTCAACAGGAACACCTTCCACCTCACAGTGCTGGGGGATATCAGGAGGGTCAGGTAAATTGTCATAGTACCGCCATACTGGGTGTTCCCCGAGAATCTCCGAATATACATCCGGGACCCGTTGATAGAACTCCCGAGCATGTTTTCGATGAAGTCGCAGTTGCGATAAAGGCAAATCTGCCACGATGTAATCTTCTCGCCCTTCTGATGCGACTGCCTTTATTTTACCCGGCCATTCCGCGATCATGGTGCCCCCGCCGATGGCCTTATTTGTGCACACCAGATGTACGGCATTTCTAAAGGCATCGGCTTTCACAATGTAGTCCTCCACCATACCACTCCGGGCATTGAGCCAAAGCAGGACTTCCGCGCCCTTCAAAGAGAGGATTCTAGGAACTTCTGGGAAATAGCCATCGTAGCAGGTGAAAATACCAATGCGGCCAAAATCTAAGTCAAAGACCGGCAAGGCATCGCCCGGGGTCATGCAGCCCTCTGGATCACTTTGAGTAGGAGGCCACAGAAAAGGTGGTTCCCCCACTGCGGGATGGATTTTGGCAAAACGCCCGACAAGATTGCCCTTTCTATCAAACAAGAGGGCTGTATTCTTGTAATTCCCTTCCTCGTCAACTATTTCGAAACAACCCGCGACAACATATAAACCGTTTCGAGAAGCTGCCTCACCGATACGTTGCGTACTCCGATTAGGAACCCGAAACTTGCCTAGCAACAATTCTGGAAACACCACAAGGTCTGCTTTGTCAGCGCCGGCACGGTCAATATAACCGATCACCGAATCTACAGTATCCTGTGGCTCATCATCTTGGCCTTGCCAAATCCAAGTGCCATTTAACTGAACGGCAGCAACTCGCACCGAACTGTAAGCCAATTGTGACTGCGTCAGCGGTGGAGGAGAATTCCCTTGGGAAAAACCTGACGAACAAATGAAAAAGAGCATGGCACATCCCATTTTGATTTTCACTTTCCTAGCCACTCGTATTAGGGAAACTTTGCATCCTGTACAAATACTACCCTGAATTATGGGGAAGTTCTTCCCGCAAGACCCCCTTTAGTTTCTTGAATTCTCAGATCGAGCGTCTAATGACTGGTTGAGGAAACCGATGGAGGGGAAGCCGATGAATGATTAATATCGGGTAGCTTTTAACATTTCGCGGTATTCCGTGGGGCTCATCCCCAAATGTTCTTTAAACACCGCGTAGAAACGACTCGCAGAACCAAAACCCGCTTCAAACGCGATATCCAAAACACGCAAGTCTGAAGTGGCAAGTCGCATTTGCGCGTGGCTTAGTCTTTGCATGGTAATAAAGTCGATCAAAGTTGTCCCCGTCCGGTGGCGAAACACTTGTACGGCGTAATTGGGGTGTAAGCCCACCGCTTCGGCTACATCGGGCACCGTGATAGGGTTCATATAGTTTTCAGAAATATATTTTGCCATCTGCTGTACTTTGGCAAGCGCACCACTCACTGAAAATGACCGGTTGCTACTGAAGTGCTTGCCCGCGTCATCCTGGCCAGAAAGTCTGTCGGCAACCCTTCGGAACCAGGCTTCAATTTCGAGAAGCATCGTCTTGCGGGAGTCGAGCGTGTCTCGAATCAGATCTTCCATCCAGACTTCACATTGTTTTTCAAAATAACCCGCCACATACTCACATGGTGGAAAAATCATATCGCCATTCAGCAGAACGGACACCAGTTTTTCGGGTACTTCCCACATGAGAAACCACTGAATGGGAACGGTAAGTCCTTTAAAGTGACTGCCTTGCTCCAGTCGAACCACTTGGTGAGGCATTCCAGCCCAAAATACTACTAAGGATCCTTTAGGAACGTTCACCAAGTGTCCACCGTGTAAGTACGTGAATCCGCCGTGCTCGAGAAAGTTAATCTCTATATCGTTATGCTGATGGCACTCTGGCATAATCTGCGGCGAAGAATGCCAGACAGCAAGTCCAAAGTTTGAGCGCTGTTCACGAGGGGTAATGAATATTTCTTGATCACACTTAGATTTCAAGAGTATCCGTCCCGCTTTCAAGAAGAACTTTCTCGTAATATCTTTTATCGTATCGTCAGTATAACATGATGCCCAAAACGACGGAAAACAACCGCTTTCTGAAAATCCGTAGGAGGAAATTCGAATGTTCTTTCTAGGTTATTTTGCTTTAGAGGTATTGAAACTATTCGTTAGCGGACAAGTCGAAAATCCCGCCGCCACAGACATAACGAAACAAACCGTCAACGAGACAAGAGTTGCGGACAATCCGCTGTTGAGCAAATTTCTTGACCTAGAAAGAGGCGAGGTACTGCGCTGTGAAGGAGCTGTAAAGCAGCCATGGATTGTATCCTTAAGCGAAAACTTGCACACCACACCTTTTGAAACTCTTTTTTACAGTGTCACGGTGAAGCTGGAAAAGATTGACCCCAGCGGCGATCTCTTCTTTGGCGTACGAATAACCGACCATTCCGGCAGCGAAATTAGTCATCTCTTTGCTGCCCGACTTCCGAGCTTCTCCTTGAACCAATGGCAAGAAGTGAAAGCCGTTTTCGCATCCTCCGCCCGCGCCGCGAAAGTGGAGTTTCAAGTCCATGGGACGGGAAACCACATTTTCTGCGTCAGCAATCCCCAATTGTCGGCGATATCTGTCCCGGCATCGGATGAATTGAAGCGCATTCCAGAAACAATAACCTTGGAGAATGACATACTGAGGGTGCATTTCAATAGCGATGAGTTCCGCATCGTCGCAACGGACAAACGTTGTTCAAAAACATGGGACACCTTCGGCGAAAACTTGCACGTGAAAATCACCCGCGTCGCGCAGACCAGTCCTATCCAGGCTGTTGCTAAGGGGTACTATCTTGACGCAATTGCCGCCATTACAATAGAACTTCGCCTTGAGGAAACCGAGCCCGAGTTTTCCATACATACCCACATGGCACCCGACGTGCCCATGGCGCTATGGGCTGGAGCGTTCTCCACAACTCCCACATTTTGCGCACCAGAAAGAGGGCATGAGCTTGTCGTACCACTTGGAGAGGGCTTCCTCTATCCTACAGACAATGAGAAAATTCCAAACCACATGCTCCAACTGGCAGATGGGACTGGTTTGACCATGCCGTGGTTTGGTGTGTTCGATAATAGGAGCGGCTGTGCCGCCATGTGTTTCACCCGAGATGAAAATGATGCTTTAGCCCGCTTATATTACCGTCAAGAGGGTGGGAAGAAAGCCGGAGCAGTTACCCTGGACTGGCTTCCTCAAAAGAATTTTTGGGGCTACGACCGAACGGTCAAATACTGGTTTACTGACTCGAGTGGGTATGTTGCCCTATGTAAACGGTATAGAAAAGAAGCGAAAGAGACGGGAAAACTTGTAACCTTTGAGGAAAAACGAGTACGGCGGCCAGCAGTAGACCTGTTGCTAGGCGCACCAAACTGCTGGTTTCAATTTCTCTGGCACCTCCCCGACAAGGCTAAGAGACTCGAATACTTGAGATATCTGCATGATCGCGGCGTCGACCGAATGCTATTCTCGAATGCGGACGCACTGGACTCGACCGATGAGATCATTTCGTGGGGATATGTGCCTACGGCATACGATTTGTATAGCGACGTTTGGCCTGAAGAAGAGGCTGAACTGGCTCAGGTACCAGGACGTTCTTATGGCTATCCCGACAAAATCCTGGTTCGGTACAATGGGACGCTGCAACGAGGATGGGTTCAGAAGACGTCCGCCGGTGAATTTCCTTCCTATGTGCTTTGTACAACCCAACAAGTCGGTTGGGCAAAGGAACGAATTCCTCTTATCCCTCCGTCTCAAAAAAGGTTGGCACATTTCTTTGACACGACTGCCGGTTTGCCTCTTTTCGAATGTTACAGCCCTCAGCACCCAATGACGCGAGCCGATGACAAATCAGCCCGGATCGAATTGTTTAAGTATGCCGACTCGCTGGGACTGCTTGTCGGTTCTGAGATGGGAGTGGACTGGGCAGTACCCTACCTTGCTTATTGCGAAGGTATGATGAGCCCTGTACCCTATCGACACCCGGAAGCCGGCTACCTTAAACAAGATATGGAGCCGGATGAGCACACCTACCAATATCAACTAAACCCAGCGGTGCGTGTGCCTTTGTGGGAGTTGGTTTACCACGATGCGTGTATTGCTTACTGGTACTGGGGCGATACGACAAATACCTTTACAAAGCTTTGGAACGTACGAAATCTCTTCAATGCCTTGTATGCCACCCCGCCCCTGTATCTTATTTTGAAAGACGAAGAAGTCTATTTGAAACAACGCGACCGCATGGTAGAAACGCATCTTCAACTCAAACCCGTATTTGAAGCGGTGGGTTTTTCTGAGATGATGTCTCATGCGTTTTTGTCAACCGACCGCAAACTGCAAGTCAGTAGATTTTATAACGGCGCAGAGGTTGTCGTGAATTTTTCTGGCGAGGCGAGAAAATATCGGGATACTGAAATACCTGCCCAGAGTTTTAAGGTTCTTGTTCCCTGAGCCTAGGGAGAAATAGACTCGTTTCAGGTACCATGACATTACGTGCCATGCCTTTTATGTAAAGATTCATGCGGCTATAGTTAAACGGTTTCTCCCGGAATTTTTGCTTTGGTACATCAGCATATCAGCACGTCGCAAAAATTCCCGGCTTTCTTCGTCTGGGTGCAATAAGGTCCCACCGATGGATATCGTCACGGTGAGCATCTGATTACTGACTTCTTGACTCGAATGAGCCACCAACACGAGCAAACGATTCCCGACACTTGACAAAGCCTCCAACGTCACATTAGGAAGTATGGCAACAAACTCTTCTTCTCCCCATCTCCCCAAAAAGTCATAAGAACGCATGGCGCCCGCGAGGGTACGTGCCACCGTCTTCAGAACTAGATCGCCGACCTCATGCCCATAGGTGTCATTGACCCGTTTGAAGTGGTCAATATCTATCATGAGCAGACCCAAACGATTCTGAAGCCGTTTTGCTTCTTGGACACGCTTTTCGAGCATTTCCTCCGTGTAACGACGGTTGCCAATGCCCGTAAGAGGACAGATCAACGCCATTTCGCGCAAAGACTCCGCCTAGCGGATCGCGGATATCTCGGGAGTCATATCCCGAAAGGTTTCCAGTGCGCCGACTAGCGTTCCGGAACTATTATAAATAGGGGCAACGGAGACAAATACAGGTACCCGGTGGCCGTCTTTGTGATGAAGGTAAACATGAGCCTGACGCTGTTCTTTGTCCTGAAGGCAAGCCTCCAAGGGACAATGTCCCCGACAAAGGGAACGCCCGTCATCGTCAACATGAATCAATAAGTTGTCCGAGCAAGAATGCCCCAAGACTTCCTCGCGGCTATAGCCGGTTATACGTTCCGCCGCAGCATTCCAATAAAAAATTCGCCGCTCCGTGTCGGTAAAATACACTCCATCATAAATATTGTCCAAAAGTACCCGAAATAGCGATTCCTGCCCCAGCTCATCAATGTCCATAACCTATTCCCTCCTATTGTATTCTATCGCAAAACCGGGAATAGGCTCCACCGAAATTTATCCGTGGCATCGAGGTTATACAGAAGTATCGAAAAGAATATACTTAATGAGGCATGAGGGGACAATCTCATTTCACAATTGAGATTTGTTGACAAACTGAGAACACTCCGGATAGTCCCAAGGGATATCCGGATAGTCTTGCCACATTTTGATGTCCTGGCAGAGTAGACCGTATAAGTCAGGACGCCGTTGATGCATAGTGCGCAAATGCTTTCGATGACGACGCAAACCTGCTAGATCAATGGTTGCATGAACACAGGCATCGCCCGGCTCCTTAATACGCGGGAAAAGCCTGCCCTCTTCTTTCTCTCCTTCCCCAGAAACATAAGCGCCAAACGGACCCGCGAAACCTGTGTTTCGACCATTGGTGATACACCCCCCTACCACACAGCCGTAAGCAGAGGCTGCCGAAAGACAAAAGAAGTCCTCCACCATACCCTCACGGCCATTGATCCATAAGATGACTTCCGCCCCACTGTATGAGGTGCACCCCCAGGCTTCGGGGAAATATCCATCGTAGCATTGGAGAATCCCCACAGGACCAAAATCTAAATGAAATACGGTGAATTGGTGGCCAAGAATCCCGCGCGCCTCTGAATCCCAATTTGGCAAGGGCGGCCACCAATGGGGACCCGGACCGGATGCGGGGTGCGTCTTGTAATAACGGCCCAAGAGATTGCCACTGCGGTCGACCATCAACGCTGTGGTAGAATAACGCTCGTTGTGCGTTTCCACCAAGCCGGCTATCGCATACATGTTATGCATTCTTGCTAGCTCAAAAAAACGTTGGACATTTTTGTCCTGAATAGTTATGCGATTACCCAAAATGTATTCCGGGAAAACGATCAAATCCGAACCATAATAACTTGCTTCTGAGAAAAACGCCGGCATGCGCTCCACGGCATAATCGGGATCGTTCTTATCAGTGAGTTGCACAAGCGTCACACGTGCCTGGTCTTTCACGTTAAATCACTCTCCAACTGGTTAGACGAAGAATGTACATTGCTCAAACATTTATAACAAACAAACCGTCGAGACACAAAAACCGCACGACGCCTCATAGGTTTATTGTGCGGGTGCAGCTGGCTTAGCTGGTGGCGGCGGCAGATTTCTCATCATTTGTTCCTTAATCTGTTTGTCCATCTGCTGCTTAAATTCTAAAGCCTTTTGAACACCTTGTTGATCTTGCTGATCTAGCTTAATCGTAGTCTCTTGCTGTTTACCTTGTCCGCAGCCAATACTGCAAAAAATCACCACGACCACCAAAATAATTCCCAACCAACGTTTCATTTTAGATCTCCCTCGTGCGGCCCTTCGTTTTGGATAGAAGAAGGGATGGCGAGAAGGCCCGGAATCTCACCATCCCAACTATCTGAGAACATGGTGCCTCAGCGTCTAAAATCAATCACTACCACCCCAGAAACCGCCGTAGACCCAATAAACGTTTCCGGCAGACATCGGCGATGCAAAGCCCGTGGCTTTAACCGGTGCTTTTGTGTTGTATTTGACAAACTCCACATGACCATCCATGTAAAGCACGTTGGAACCACCGGGCAAGTGGTTAAATACACCCGCGATGGCAGGTGGATTAAACCCACCGGAACCCGCGTCTGCGTTGGCATTCCAGGCATCCCACATGACGGCTACTGTGCTCTGAGCTTTTGCTGCGCCTGAGGGATTGTTGATATCCGTGATCAAGAACCGTTCGATACCCTCTTTCAGAGCAAGGTAACTGGTGGGCAAAGGATTGCCATCATCGTCCACAAAGCCCCAAGCACCCGGGCTGCCGCCGTAACCGGACTCACCAATCTTTATGCCGTCATCAAGTGTTGGCGTTGTGCGTTGCAAATAAACTGCTGCCGACTCGGGACCTGGGCAGTTGATCGTTTTGAAATCGAATGTGCTCGGATTCCACGCGACAACGTCCCACGGAACGCTCCAGTTCATTTGCGCGAACGCAATGTCACACAACTGCGACTGAGTCGCAAACATCCATGCCGAATACTCGTAGGACACAGGATAGGATAGGATGCCCCAGCGACAAAGGTTTGCGTAAACATCGTTCGGAGCGGCTGGCGTGACGATCTTGCTGATTTGCGCGGCAACGTCTTGCTCGATCCCGTAACCACCAGCATAGGGTGGCGGATTCCACCACGCGGTGTTGTTCTTAATCCGAGGATCGGACGGACAGATAATCAGACTGGCATCCGTCCAGTACTCGGGATACAAGACACTCGCGTCAAATGACAATGCACCTGCGTTGTTGATAAACTTGTTAATAGGCGGCGGAAACTTGTCCTTGTTTTCGCCGCTGAACATCTTGAAGATAAGACCAAACTGCTTCAAGTTGTTCTGGCAGCTTGCCCGCCGAGCAGCCTCCCGGGCTCGCGCAAGGGCTGGCAGCAAGATCGCTGCGAGGATAGCAATGATTGCTATCACAACCAATAGTTCAATCAGTGTGAAACCCTTCCTTCTCATTTTTCTGACCTCCTTTTTCATTAAGCCTCGGCAAGAGGCCCATCCTCCTGCCATTAGTGCCTCCAGCGTTTTGGCTTTATCATTGCCTTATCAACGCCATGTTCAAAGAGTACTTCTAAATGCAATCAAAATCTTCTTATTTTCGGCACGCCTATTCTTATTTTCTAAGGATTTTGGAGACGAAGACAGGCGTGTTGGCGGGTTAGCTAGCCCAGCACTGCTGGTATGTTGCACGCCCCCGCACCCTCGTCACTCTCAGATGGAGGGCCGCCTTTCACGGCTTCCTAATACATTGGGTTTTGCCATGTCCTTGCCGGAAGTACCGTAGACACGGCACGACAGTCTTCTCATGTATTTGGGAATACTTCATCGCCGCAACGCGTGCCCTTGCGCTAAGCGGTTAAGGGGATTTCTCCGTCGCATCGAAGACTTATTTTTCTCGCAATGACAAATGCAGCGCGAGTTGTGAGAAAAGGGTTGTTTTCGGCGAGCACCTGGCACGCTGTATCACCGCCGAGCTCGTACAAGTCAGACGGACGTCCTGCCGCCGCCCGTCTCTCCAAATCGCACTATGACAACACAGGGCTATGCGATCAAGGTGGGCGTCCTGGGTGAGTATTGGATAGGGTGCAGAATATTTTACTTCCACATTAGAATACCGGAGGGAGACATGGACCTGCTTGTTCGATGTTGTCTTATAAAAGAGGTTCGAGTATGAAAAACCCTGGTGGGCGACACTGGGCTCGAACCAGTGACCTCCGCCGTGTGAGGACGGCGCTCTAACCACCTGAGCTAGTCGCCCACCTTTCGAACAAAGCTGAGAGGTAAATTGCCGAAGACATGTAGAGGATAGCACAGGTTGGTAGTCTTGATCAATAAGACATGCGGGGAAGACTTAAAAAAATCATAATGCCGCCGACATGAAAATGCAGCAATCACCTGAACTTGTGACCCACCGGTGGGTGCAAGGTCGGGCGCTTCTCTCCGCCATCCATATTACCGCTTAGGGGATAAGATATTACGCATTGTCCTTGTATCTGTGTTATTCTGTTGCAATTGTCAAACAATACCTCTACAACCTAGAAATTGGAGGAGATGTCGCCATGAACCAAGTATCGGAAGAACAAAAAATGACACGTCGAGAATTCGCCAAAGCCGCGGCGGTTACGGGTGTAGCTTTAGCGGCTTCAAGTCCGGCTTTTGCGGCAAAACGCCCCCATGTTTTGAAAGTAGGTCTACTAGGCTGCGGCGGCCGCGGGACAGGGGCCTTATTCAATATGTTGGAAGGTAATGACCACGTCAAAGTCATTGCGCTTGCCGATATTTTTGAAGACAGGGTCATGGGCGTTTATGACAAATTGATGAAGGTCACGGACGCCAACCTAAAAAGAAAAATCGACATTTCAAAAAAGGCTTGCTTTGTGGGTGTCGACGCTTATAAACAGATCTTAAAAACCGATATTGACGTTTTGATTGAAGGGACACTTCCCTACTGCCGTCCGAAACACGTGGCGGCAGCCGTAGACGCCAAAAAACATATCTTCTGCGAAAAACCGGTAGCGGTTGATCCGGTAGGCATTCGTTTGTTTTTGGATGCGGCGCGTCGGCACAAAGAAATGGGGCTTTCGCTTGTTGCAGGTACCCAGCGACGTCATCAGAAAGAGTATATCGAGAGCGTCAAAAAGATCCAGGAAGGGGCTGTAGGTGAAGTTCGAGCACTGCGCGCCTATTGGTGCGGGTCATTGCCTTTCGTTCGCGACCGCCAGCCTGGAATGAGCGATCTAGAATATCGGCTTAGAAATTGGTACGCCTACTGCTGGGTCTGCGGTGATAACATTGTAGAGCAGCATGTTCATAATATTGACGTCTGCAATTGGGTGATGAATGATCATCCTGTATCCGCAATTGGTCTCGGAGGCCGAGCCTGGAAACCTGCCGAGGAGAAATACGGCGACATCTGGGACAACTTTGCAGTAGATTTTGAATATCCCAATGGGGTACACATGTTCAGTTTTTCGCGCCACTGGAATAAATCGTACAACGAAGTCTCAGAACTTGTGATAGGTTCCAAGGGCTCAACGGCTTGCCACACCCTCGGGGAACCCGGCACAAACCCGTACATTCAGGAGCACATCGATTTAGTGAACAGCATTCGCGGTACAGGACCTTACTTGCACGAGGGAGAACAAGTTGCTGTTAGCACCATGACTGCCATCATGGGACGTATGGCGGCATACACGGGCAAGAAATTAACATGGGACGAAGCGCTTAACTCTAATTTGAGTTTGGTTCCCGACACCTTAGACTTTTCCAAACCTTACCCCGTCGGGCCTGTCCCGGTACCAGGCGGAGAATAAATTAGGGAGGAGATCAGCGAATGGACAGACGTTCTTTTTTCAAGACCTGCACGATTACGGCCGCAGGTTTAACTCTTCTGGAGAAATCTGCCCCCATGGCCTATGCCGCTTCTGCAAAGGAGTCATTTGCGGGGCTACCACTGAAGATGGCCGTTTCTCCGGGTTGGTTCGATGGTTCCATAGACCAACAGTTGGAGCAGATTGCCCGCTGGGGCTTCCCTGCCTATGAATGGTTGAACCCCGAGGGTGATTTGGAAAGCTTGCGAAAAAAAGCCGATAGTTTGGGGCTAGTTCCAACATGCATCGTTGGTGCGGGCGCCATCGCCCCCGGCAACATGGTGAAAGTAGAGGATCACGACAAAGTAGTTAACCAGTTTAAGGAGCGGATCAAGATTGCCAAAACTATTGGGTGTACTCGGTTGATAGGGCTAAGCGGCAATCAACGAGATGACATTTCCTATGAGGAACAGATGCAAAACGTGCTCACCTGCTTGAAGCGCTTAGCGCCTATTGCAGAGGAAAACCGTGTCGTGCTGATCATGGAGGCATTAAATCCTTTGGTCGATCACAAGGGATATTTCCTCACCCGAACCGACCAGACGATCGAGCTTCTGAAAGCCGTAGGCAGCCCCAACGTAAAAATGTTGTTTGATATTTATCATCAACAAATTACAGAAGGCAACGTCATCCGCAACATAACGCAAAATATCCAATATATCGGGCATTTTCACGTCGCCGATAACCCAGGAAGAAAAGAACCGGGAACCGGCGAACTGAACTATCGCAATATCTTCAAGGCTATCCATGAAACCGGCTATGACGGTTTTGTCGCCTTAGAATGCGGTAAGTCGGGCTCCACAGAAGAGGCGCTGAGGTCGGTGCTGGCGTGTTTTGACTGGGCGTGAGCCCACTACACTACATTTTATTTGGGCGAAGGCAGTTCACAACGCCTTCGCCTTTTGTTATGATCAGATCAAACAGACCTGGGTTTGATGTCATTGAAAGGGCTTTTCCATGCTGAGTTTTGTTTTCGACATGCCCCTAGAGCAATTGCGCACTTGTCTTCTTCCACAAAGCAAGCCGGATGACTTCGATGTTTTCTGGCAAGAACGTCTCACTGAAAGTAAGAAACAGCCGTTAGACCCCATTTCAGAGCCAATTCCCTATCCTATTCCTGAAATCAGAGTTGAAAAAGTGTCCTTTGCGGCCTTTGATGGAGGACGGATTGTTGGTTGGTTCATTTCCCCAAAAGCTGCCGGCCCCCATCCGGCACTCGTGTTCTATCATGGGTATAGCGGAAACCGCGGCAACGTCTCTAATTACCTCCTTTGGGCGTTGCAGGGATTTGTGTGTTTCGCGATAGATGTGCGTGGCCAAAACGGGGAGAGTTCAGACTGGGCGCAGTATCCGTCAGGAAGAAGTTCAGGATGGATGACGGCGGGAATACTCGACCCCAAAACGTACTATTTTGTGCGTGCGTATGTGGATGCTGTTCGCGCCTTGGATTACGTTGTAACACGGGCGGAAGTAGATGGGGCTCGCATCGGAACCGCCGGATGTAGCCAAGGCGGGGGTCTATCCTTGGCGGCTTGTTCGCTAGACAAACGCCCGGCACTTTGTCTTTCAGAGGTGCCCGGTTTTTGCCATTTCAAGCGAACCCTGGAAATCACACGCGCCGCGCCCTGGACCGACCTGATTAGTTATTTCCAACTCCATCCCGAAAACATCGAAATTGCTGAACGCACCTTAAGTTACGTGGAACTAAACAACTTGACCGAGCGCATCACCTGTCCCACGCTTATCAGCGTTGGTCTTCTAGATGAACTTTGCGTGCCATCGAGCATTTTCAGCGCTTACAATCGAATCCCCGCTACTGAAAAACAACTTGACGTGTTTCCATTCAACGGCCATCAAGCCGCTCTGAATATTGAAAATCAAATCACTTGGGCACGTCGCTATTTATTGGAGATACCTGCAAGAAAATAAACGACGTCAAACAAAGAAAGGTGGCACAAAATGAAAATGAACGACATCGAGAAACGGCTTTACCACGAACTGGAAAACCTCGAGATTATTGATGCGCACGAACATCTGGGGCCCGAGAGCGCGCGAATCGCCGCTGAGGTGGATGTCTTCACGTTCTTCGCTCACTACACACGGGGAGATCTTTTAGTCGCCGGCATGCCGGAAGATGTTTACAAGAAATTGTTTGACCGATCTGTCCCTTTGGACGAGCGGTGGCGCCTTTTCGCTCCCTATTGGGAACAAATTCGATACGGTTCCTATGCGAAAGCAGCGTTGATCGCGGCAAAACGGTTTTATGACGTTGAAGACATCAACGAAAACACCTATATCCCGCTCACGGAAAAAATCCAAAAAGCAAATACCCCCGGTATTTATGAGCGTGTTCTTCGAGACGCTTGCAAGATTCGCACCGCACTGACCCAGTGTGGCTCAACCGATTTGGGGGGCACCCCCCTGCTGACTCCCGTGATGCCTTTGATCTACAGCATGGAAACAGGTACAGACCTGATGCAGCCGAAGTTTGCCCCCGACGCAAAAATCAATTCTTTGGATGACTTCTTGGATGCCATGAAAGCCTACGTAATGCGCGTCAAGAAAGAAGGGGCTGTCGGACTGAAAATGATGTCCAACCCGTATCAAAGCCCAAGTAAAGACGCTGCTTCTACCGCCTTCAACGACATCAAGACGGGAAATCAGAAAACGTTACCCCTACCTAATCCTCTGCGTGACTATGTGGTCGACGAAGTAATTCGATTTGCTGCCGAGCAGCATATGGTCATTTGCGTGCACACGGGCTATTGGGGCGATTTTCGAATGCTTGACCCTACCCACATGATTCCTATTTTACAACGCCATCCAAAAGCCCGCTTCGATATCTATCACTTGGGTTATCCGTGGATGCGAGAAGCCATTATGCTAGGCAAAGGCTTCCCGAACGTGTGGCTAAATTTGTGCTGGACACATATTATCTCTCAAAAGTTCGTCCAGATTGCCGTCGACGAACTTATTGATTTGATACCGGTAAACAAAGTCATCGGTTTTGGAGGCGACTATGGCCTCCCCGTCGAAAAAGTGTACGGACACCTTGTCATGGCACGGCAAGATTTTGCGCGTGTGTTTGCACGGCGCATTGCGGACGGCGATTTGACAGAAAACCAGGCATTGGCAATTCTTAAAAATTGGCTCTGGGACAATCCCAAGGAACTGTACGACTTAAGGCTACAATAACACACATATCTTGTGCCAAGAAGGGGAATGTATATGAACATCTTTTCCAAAAAGCAGCGTAGTTTTGCTGGGGAAACTCTGGCAACAATTTCTTTCCCTCTGGGTGGAATCGGCACAGGCTGTGTAGGTTTGTCGGGGCGTGGAGGACTTACCGACTGGCAAATCTTTAACCGACCCAGCATAGGATTCTCTTTGCCAAAAACGTTTCCGATTATTTGGGCACAAGAACAAGGAAAACCTTCGGTCTGTCGGGTGTTGCAAGCTCCACCGTGTCCACCCTACGAAGCCGGAGGACATGGCCACTTTTCGGGAAGCGGCGAAGGGCTCCCTCACATGGATAGGTGCGTTTTCCACGGAGAGTTCCCCTTTGCATGGATCGCATTTCAATCGCGCAAACTTCCTGTTTCTGTTTCGTTAGAAGCCTATAACCCTTTTATCCCCAGCGATCCTGATGCGTCCGGCTATCCCGCCGCCATTCTAAGATATACCTTAAAAAATCGCACTCGAAATAGGGTCCGAGCCACCGTGGCATGGAGTCTTTTTAACGCGGTGGGGCTCATTGGAAGCGCACAGAACGACCCTAATCTCCGAACAACCATTGAATTTGGAGTGGGACGTAATGTGAACCAGTACAAAGAAGAAGGTGGCGTCCGAGGACTATTTTTCTCGTCCGAAAAATGGCCCGAGGGACACCCGCGGCATGGCTCCATGGCGCTCACCACACCAGAAAAATCTGTCACCGTAATGAAATATTGGTTGAGAGCCGGATGGTTCTCTCCAATGCATGAGTTTTGGGATGAGTTTTCACAAAACGGCATCCTTCCCGACCATGACTATGACCCCACCCCTGAAGGAGAAAGTGCTGCTGGCGCCCTCGGCGTGCGCCTATCCCTATCGCCGGGTCAAAGTCGCACGGTTTGCTTCTATATAACCTGGTATTTCCCAATCTATGAAAAAAGCTGGGGCGCAAAACCTGACCCTTCTTCCGGTATTCCGGTAAGTCCGAGCGGCTGGCCCATTTGGAAAAACTATTACGCACATCAATTTACGGATGCTTTTGATGTTGCGGTGAAACTAAACCACTCAGAAAAAACACTTCGAGAAGTAACGCGCGACTTTCATGACTCTTTGTTTTCTACCACAGCCCCATCCGTCGTGCTAGACGCCGTGTCCAGTCAAATTGCCATTCTTAAAAGTCCGACCTGTTTACGACTAGAAGATGGGACATTCTACGGTTTCGAGGGGTGTTCCCCCTGTATGGGGTGTTGTGAGGGTTCTTGCACGCATGTTTGGAATTATCAGTTGGCGTTGCCGTTCTTGTTCCCCTCCTTGGAACGTTCTATGCGCACCGCCGACTACAAATATAACCAGCGCGAGGATGGAAGCATGGGGTTTCGTCTCCAACTGCCCATCGGCGTACCACCCGACACGTTCCTGCCTTGCGGCGATGGACAAATGGGCGGCATCATCAAGCTATACCGCGACTGGAAGATATCGGGCGACGATGAATGGTTAAAAACCTTGTGGCCTGCAGCAAAACGCGCGTTGGAATATGCATGGGTTCAATGGGATGCAGACAAAGATGGCGTCATGGAAGGCATCCAACACAACACCTATGACATCGAATTTCATGGACCCAATCCCCTTATGACCATTTTCTACCTCGGTGCTTTGACGGCAGGCTCCAGAATTGCCGAGTATCTTGGTGACAAGGATACGGCGGAGAAATACCTAGAAATCGCTGCAAAAGGCAAGAAGTGGATCGAAGAAAACTTGTTCAACTCCAAATATTTCGTGCAGATCTACGATGAAGAGAAAGTGTCCGCGTACCAGTTTGGGAAAGGGTGTCTTTCAGATCAGCTTTTGGGACAATGGCTTTCAAGCGCTTCTGGATTGGGGTATGTTATCTCTCCACAAAAGGTGAAGAAAACACTCCAGAGCATCTTCAAGTATAACTGGAAACAAAGCCTTGCGGAACATCCCAATGCGCAACGGGTCTATGCTCTCAATAACGAATCAGGGCTTTTGATGTGTTCTTGGCCTCTCGGCGAACGACCTCGAATCCCCTTTCCCTATTCCGACGAGGTATGGACAGGCACAGAGTACCAAGTTGCCTCCCATTTGATTTGGGAGGGTTTTGTCGAGGAGGGTGCTCGCATTGTTGCGGGGACTCGAGCGAGATACGATGGAAAAAAACGCAACCCATGGAACGAATTTGAGTGCGGCTTTTTCTATGCCCGTGCCATGGCTGCGTACGGCCTTCTCTTGGCTTTGTCGGGCTTCTCTTTCGATGTCGGGAAAGGGAGAATTGGTTTCGAGCCCCGCATCAAATCAGACAAATTCAAAACATTCTGGGCACTCGACAACGCTTGGGGCACCTACGAACAAGAAAAGACCTTCGTGGTTCTTGAAGTTCACTGGGGTAAACTGGAACTCCGTGAACTACTTTCCCCCGTGTTTCAAAAATTACATGTGCCCCAAGTCATTTTGAAGAAAAACGGGACTTCAAAAATCCTTCGTGCTTCCAGTAATGGCACGAGCATTCAATTGGCAAAGCCTCTTCGGCTCACGTCGGGAGACTGTATCACCGTAAAAAAATAACGGAACGTTCTTGAGGGTTAGCCTACTCGCTGCCAAGCTCGATAAAGAATATCAAAAGCGGCGTTTATATCCTTTTCCGTAATAATCAAGGGTGGGCTGACCCTCAACACTTTTTCTGCCAGGGGACCCAAGAAATGCACTCCCATGCCGTCTATTCCCCGATAGGCTTCAAGGACGCATCGCTCTGCTGTGATTTTATCAGACATTTCTAGACCGTAAACCAGACCCTCTCCGCGGACCGCTTTCGCAAATGGAAAACGTTCCACGAGCGACTCCAACTTTTCACGCATCACTGGAGCCACAGCCCTACAATGGTCCACAATTCCTTCTTCCTCGAAAACATCGAAAACGGCACATGCCGCGGCACAGGCTCTCGGATTTGCGCTAAAGGTATCCGAAGCCTCTCCGTATGTCAACGCGTCAATTAGGTCAGCCCTTCCAGCCACAGCAGCAGCAGGTTCTCCATTACCTAGTCCCTTTCCCAAAACAACCAAGTCCGGTTGGACATCGTAGGTCTCGAATGCATACATATTGCCGGTGCGTCCGTGACATGATTGGACTTCGTCGAAGATAAATGCGACATCATGCGCTTCGCACCAACGTTGCAGCAGTTTATGGTACCACTTGGGCGGGTGGAAGGAACCGGCGGCCCCTAGGTACGGCTCGGTGATCAACAAGGCAATCTTGTTGGGAAACTCAGCCGCTAAAGTATCGAGTTCGTTTTGATAAAAAGACTCGGGTTTCTCCTCATACATGGGAAAAGAAATGAACCGCACATTGGGGTTGCTGCTCTGGCAGCCGGTCGTATCTCCTGCCAAACCTTTTTTCCCGTGAAAACCATAGCGTGTGGCCAAGATAATCGGACGGTCAGGATGTTTGTGCAAAGCACACCACATAGCCTTTTGAATCCCTTCGGAACCACTGGCTGCCCAAAGTACTTTCTCCGCTTTTGGATTGCCATGCTTCATACTTCGAATAATGCGCTCGGAAGCCTCAACTTCTACCTCCGTTACCATATTGTAAGAACTTCGAGGTAGCTCGCCGCAGTACTGTTGATACAACGTCTCAAACCGTGGGTGGGCATGCCCCAGATTCGTCACAAGCACTCCGGAAGTGAAATCGTAGAGCTTGCGCCCTTCCAGCGTTTCAAGTATGACCCCCTTGGCCTTTTTCACAACAACTTGAGTAGGCGTATAGGTTCGCTGACCGATACCCTCTATGGCTGCAAGCCGTTGACGGATGGTATTGCTCTTAGGTTCCCCGCTGTGCTGTACCGCTGTCATGGAAAAATCCTCCGCGAAATGAAATGAATCGGGACAAAAGCGTATACTACAGGACTTTTGAAAGTAAGCTTAACAAAAGTCATTCAATTCTTACAATTAACCATGTGGTTCCCATTGAAATATGTTACGTCTTCTTAAAGTTTTTTTAGAGAAGTATTTCCAAAAATATAGCAAAATAAAGTTTTTCTTTTTGGCGGTTTTGCTTGGGCTACCTTCAGTCTGGACAGGTATGTCCGCAGATGATTATGTGATTCGCAGCATTGTTCTGCAGAAGTCGAGTCTCGCAAAGGATGTCGGGACACCCCTCGATACGTTTGCATTCATACCCTCACCGGAACATGTGGCTCGGGGTATAGAAAAAGGTGTCTACCCCTGGTGGACGGCGCCGGACGCGCGTTTGGCATTTTGGCGCCCACTGAGCGCAGCAACCCACTGGCTCGACTTCCATGCATTTCCCAATGCGTTCTGGCTGATGCACTTGGAGAACCTTTTGTGCTATGCCCTGCTCGGAGTCCTATGTTTGGCAGCATACAGACGGTTCATGACTCCGGCCTGGGCAGCATCTCTCGCCGCATTTCTTTACATTTGTGACGAAGCGCATGGCATGTCCGTTGGGTGGCTGGCTGCGCGAAATGCCTTAACAGCGCCTGTATTTGCTATGGGCATGTTTCTTTGCCACGTGCAATCGCGAGAGCGAAATTCGCTCATGTGGCACCTTTCGGCTTGTTTACTTTTGGTATTGGCGCTCTTGTCAGGAGAGTCCGCCGTTTCCATTGGCGGTTACCTTTTCGCCTATGCGTGTTTTCTCGATCCAAACCGCAAACTGGTGCGTTTTTTTGCTCTTTTCCCCTACGCTGCAATCGTCGTCGTGTGGCGAATTATCTACGTTCGAATGGGTTATGCCGTAAACGGGACGGGGCTCTATATCGACCCCGGAAAGGACACCGCACACTTTTTATACGCCGTCTTACAACGCTTGCCTGCTTTGTTGTTAGGACAATTGGCAATTCCAAACTCCGGAACAGTTACAATGCTACCAGAAACATGGGTGCCCCTCTATGTTTTGGGGGCATTAATCTTCCTCGGTTGGGTAGCCTACATGCTATTCCCATTATGGCGTACCGACCGGGTCTCCAAGTTCTTTGCTTTGGGCATGGTGCTCTCTGCTGTACCTTCATGCGCCACCCTTCCCAATGACCGGCTGCTTTTCTTCGCGGGATTCGGCGGTATGGGGTTGGTTGCAAGATACCTTGTCTACTATTGGGAAAGAATAGAAAACCAGGAGCCGAGTGTCCACAGTCCAAGAACATCTGAGCGTTTTCTCGCAAGTATATGGACCTTCTTGCACGGGTATGCTGCCCCCGTTTTATTGCCGGTCGCGTGTCTCATTCCTTTGTTCATGGGAAAACCGATTGAATTAGCTGCAAAAAGCTTCCCTCAAAACGGAGCAAAATCTGTGATCATAGCAAATGTCCCTGTTGATTTGATGTTAGCGTATGTGCCGATGATGCTTGAAGCAAAAGGGAGAGAATATCCCCCTAGAACACTCCTCCTAACGGCAGGACTAACTGAAGTCGAGTTTTCGCGGGAAGACGAAAAATCCCTGATTGCCCATATCCGAGGCGGGCTGTTCCCGGCACCTTGGACAAGAAGTTTTCGGGATATAACTCGTCCCTTTCACGAGGGCGAGAGAATCAATGTAAACGATGTTCAGGTGGAGATACTGGGTGTTAGCAACGACGGCAGACCCGAAAGAATCAGATTTACGTTTCCTGAAAACATTGAGGATTTGCCGGCTTCATGGGTTACATGGTCGGTAAAGGGTTTCGTCCCCTTTGATTTGCCAAAAGTGGGTGACACCGTTTCTATAAAGAAATTGCCTTTGTTTTGGTGGATGAATTAGTTGCAAATATCAAAGAGGACTTGAAAATCGTTATACTTGAGAGTCTGGTAACCATGACTCCGACAAACCCAACATAGATGGAAGGCCAAGATGGGCGTTTTAGAAGTTCGAAATTTGACCTTGGTGCTGGATAACAAAAAAATCCTTGATAATCTCTCCATTGATTTTTGGCAAGGACACGTACATGCCTTGTGCGGCCCCAATGGAGCGGGAAAATCAACTCTCGCCAATACAATCATGGGTTTATCGGGATACACAGATATTGAAGGCGACATTTTGCTGGATGGCGCGTCTATTCGGCACCTTTCGGTAGATGAACGAGCCCGTCGCGGGATCACGCTCGCATGGCAAGAACCCGCGCGCTTCGAAGGGCTTCGAGTGGCTGACTTTCTGCTGGCAGGTGCCAAGAACAAGCGCCGCTCTGTCGCTGCCGATGCACTTAAAACCGTTGGCCTCGAGCCGGATAAATATCTCAATCGGGCGGTGGATAAAACCCTGAGCGGCGGAGAAAGAAAACGCATCGAACTGGCATCCATCTTGACCATGCAACCGCGGATCGTCTTGATGGATGAACCCGACTCGGGCATTGATGTCGAGGCGTTAGAGCAGATTTTTGCGTGTTTGAGGATCTTTAAGAGCCAGGGGACAACGGTTATCCTCATTACACACAGCGCTGCGGTTCTTCGCCAAGCCGAACATGCATTTCTTATGTGTAATGGACGTCTTATCGATAAAGGTTCGACAAGCCGCATCTACCGGTATTTTGAGGACAAGTGTATCCCCTGTGCTCACATAAATGAACCAGTTGAGGAAGAGACAAAATGACCAATCAGGATATCGTGGCGGAACTCCTTCAATCCATCGGGATGCCTGTAGGACATGGGTTGCCTGAAGACGTTGCCCGTTTGCAAGTCCATGGAAACAAAGTTGTCGGAACTCACCTTCTTCCAGGTTTGCTCGCCGATGTGGAAGAACAGCCCGACGGGATCCACGCCGTGATCCGCGTGAAGAACGGCGTAAAAATCGCGAAACCCATCCACATTTGCTTTGGATTATTGCCGGAAAGAGGCATTCAACATATCCGTCTGGAAATTGTTATGGAGGAGCATGCCACGGCATCTGTTCTTGCCCACTGCACGTTTCCAAACGCCGTGGAGGTAGAACACAAAATGGATGCCGTGATTCAAATACAACCCCACGCGGTATATAGTTATCTGGAGCGCCATGTCCATGGTGACAAGGGCGGAGTGCTAGTCATCCCAAAAGCGAAAATCTCTGTCGAAGAAGGCGCACATTTCAAAACCGAATTTGAACTGATTAAAGGAAGTGCGGGCAAAATTTCCTTCGATTATGAAGCCACATGTAAAGAAAAGAGCATACTTGAAATGATCGCACGCATCAGTGGGAAAGGCGAAGACACTATCCAAATTCGGGAGACCGGGCTTCTCCAAGGTGCGCATGCCCGAGCAATTTTGAAAACGAGTATAGCCGTCCGTGACCATGCCCGAGCAGACGTCTATAACGCCCTCACCGCAGCGGGTCCCTATTCCCGGGGACATGTGGATTGTAAAGAAATAGTTCAAGGTGCCGCGGTTGCCCGCGCAACTCCAATTGTCGAAGTCAATCATCCAACGGCACATGTCACACATGAGGCTGCGATTGGCAGCGTGGATTCCAAACAGTTAGAAACGTTGATGTCTCGGGGCCTTTCTGAAGAAGACGCCGTGGAACTCATCATTCGCGGCATGCTTAGCTAACTCCCCCTCGTTCCGCCCAACGAATGTCCGCAAAGGACGGACGCTTTTACCTCTAAGGAAATAAATGACTTATCCAATCTGTTGTGGTTATAAGAAGATGGAACTACTTGCTAAAGAGTACGAAATCTTCTCAGCCCATTCATTAAAGTAACATATAAGCTGAGCAATGGCAGGTTACAACTGACATGGCGGATTTGAAGGATCAAACAGGGTATATTGGCAGTCGGGTCGAACAGAGCACCCGGGAACTGGCTGAATTAACCGACCGCGAATACAAATATGGCTGGGTGACGCCGGTAGAACAAGATACCGTTGAACCCGGACTTAACGAAGACGTTATTCGACTTATTTCAGCCAAGAAAGAGGAGCCCTCTTGGCTGCTAGACTGGCGACTCAAGGCTTACCGTCACTGGCTCACGATGACGGAACCCCGCTGGGCAAATGTGACCTATCCCCCCATCGACTACCAAGCCCAGCGGTATTATGCCGCGCCAAAGAAACGCCCTCAAAAACCTGGAAGTCTTGAAGAGGTGGACAAAGAACTCCTAAAGACCTTCGAGAAACTAGGCATACCCCTAGAAGAACAAAAAAGACTGGCGGGAGTTGCTGTTGACGCCGTATTTGACAGTGTCTCTGTAGCAACCACCCATCAGGATATTCTAGCCCGAAAAGGGATTATTTTCTGCTCGTTTTCGGAAGCGGTAAAAAAGCACCCTGATCTAGTCAAAGAGTTTTTAGGATCGGTAGTCCCTTACACAGACAACTTTTTCGCGGCTCTCAATTCCGCTGTATTTAGTGATGGGTCATTTTGTTACATCCCCAAAGGCGTTAAATGCCCCATGGACCTGTCGACCTATTTTCGAATTAACGCCGCAGAGACGGGGCAATTCGAACGTACACTTATCATTGCCGATGAAGGCGCCCAGGTGAACTATTTAGAAGGTTGCACCGCACCGATTCGCGATGAAAACCAACTACATGCCGCCGTCGTCGAGCTGATTGCCCTGGAGGGTGCCCGCATCAACTACGCCACCGTGCAAAACTGGTACAGTGGAGACCAGTTTGGGAGAGGAGGTATTTATAACTTCGTCACCAAACGCGGCATATGCAAGGGGGCAGGGTCCCATATTTCTTGGACTCAGGTCGAAACCGGTAGTGCAATAACTTGGAAATACCCCGGCTGCATTCTGCAGGGCGATGACTCCGTAGGCGAGTTTTACTCCGTAGCACTCAGCACGAAACGGCAACAAGCGGACACCGGCACCAAGATGATTCACTTGGGAAAAAATACCAGGAGCACGATCATTTCAAAAACGATATCCGCGCGTGAAGGCAATAATAGCTACCGCGGTTTGGTGCAAATCATGCCGAAAGCCTCCAACTCTCGCAATTACACGCAATGTGATTCGCTCCTTATTGGTAATAAATGTGGTGCCCATACGTTTCCATACATCGACGTGCGCAATATGACCTCGCGGGTGGAACACGAAGCCTCTACGTCGAAGATCAGTGAAGAACAATTGTTTTATTGCAAGCAACGCGGGATTGGTCCTGAGGATGCCATTTCCTTGGTTGTAAACGGTTTTTGTAAAGAAGTCTTTGAACATTTGCCCATGGAGTTTGCTGTGGAAGCTTCAAGGCTTCTCAACGTAAGTTTGGAAGGGAGTGTCGGTTAAGATGTTGGAAATTCGAAATCTCCATGCCGAGGTGGAGGGCAATGAAATACTAAAAGGAGTGGATTTGACCGTTCGCGCGGGAGAAGTTCACGCCGTCATGGGGCCTAATGGCTCCGGCAAGAGTACGCTATCTCAAGTATTGGCGGGCAATGAACAATATGAAGTGACGGAGGGCCAGGTGCGCTTTTTGGGGCGAGACTTGCTAGAACTTCCAGCGGAAGAACGGGCGCGTTTAGGATTGTTTTTGGCGTTTCAATACCCCGTAGAGATTCCAGGAATTACCAATAGCTATTTTCTTCAAGCGGCGCTCAATGAAATCCGTAAAAGCAATGGACTCGAAGAGCTCGATGCCGTAGACTTCCGTAAGTTACTCGAAGAGAAGATGGATCTGGTTGCCGTAGACCACTCTTTTGCTGAACGGCCGGTCAATGACGGCTTTTCAGGAGGGGAAAAGAAACGGAATGAGATCTTGCAGCTCGCCGTACTGGAGCCACGCCTTGCTATCCTGGATGAAACCGACTCTGGTCTGGATATTGATGCGTTGCGCATCGTTGCTGAAGGGGTGAATCGACTCAGAACCTCCGAAAGGGCTTTCATTGTAGTGACACATTATCAGCGTCTGCTTGAATATATTGTCCCCGACTATGTCCATGTCTTGTACAAAGGCTCTATTGTTAAATCCGGAGGCAAAGAACTCGCCCGCGAACTCGAAGCAAGAGGGTATGACTGGTTAAAAGAAAAATCTGCGGTTTCGTAACGCATAAAAAAAAAGAGATTATTCTGGGACGATTGGGAAATGTATCATGCAAAGCAGTGATTTTAAGAAAGTTTTCGAGCTATTGTTAAAGGAATCTGACCTAGCAGACCACGGGCAGATTCCTAGAGAAATTGCCCTTTTCAGACAAACAAATGCTAAACGTTTTTTTGAACTAGAACTGCCACATCGCAAAACGGAAACATGGCGTTTTACTGACATCACGCCATTGACTCGAACTAGCTTTTCTACAAGGCTCTCTGTGCACGACGATCTCATAAGTCCCCAAGATATCTCGGGATTCTTATATCAGAATGGTGACTTTACCAATTGGGTTTTTGTCAACGGCAGATGGTCTTCTCGACTGTCACAAGATACAAGTTGTTTCGGCGTGCAGGTTTCCGACCTTCACACAGCCATACAGAACTCCAACGGTATGTTTGCACGACACATCCTTAATGCAGAAAACGGAACAGAAAACGTTTTTTCTGCCCTGAATAATGCTTTGCTGCAGGATGGTGTATACATTCACGTACCCCGAGGAACAAAGAATGCTTCCATCGTTCACGTCCTTTTTGTGACGACCGACCAGGAGCATCCGTCAGCGCAACATCCTCATAATATAATAAACGTAGAAGATGGTGCAGAATTAACCTTAATTATTTCGTTCGTGCACATGGGAAAAGCGACACCGCATTTCTCCAACGTCCGAACAGATTTTCACATCGCAAATAACGCTAAAGTTACCTATGTCAAAGTGATTTCGGACAATAACGGTGGCTTCCATTTGGATTCATCTCACGTACGAATAGGTGCTTCAAGTTCTTTTGACGCATTCTCTGCTACACTCTCCGGTAAAATCGTCAGAAATGAGACACATGTCCAACTCAAAGCCGAGAATTCCACCTGCTCTTTGAACGGTTTGTACCTGGCTGCTGACGAACAGCTCGTGGACAATTTTTGTTCTATACGACATGGTGCGCCCTCCTGCCAAAGTTGGATAGGCTACAAAGGTGTGCTTCAAGACAAAAGCCGTGGTGTCTTTTTGGGCAAAATCCACGTTGAACGCGATGCCCAAAAAACAGATTCGAAACAACTGAACAACAACCTGTTACTGTCTGACAGAGCCTTTGTCCATACCCGCCCACAACTGGAAATCTACGCTGATGACGTTAAATGCACGCATGGGGCAACCGTGGGGCAGCCGCCGGATGAATTGGTGTTTTATTTTCGCTCTCGAGGAATTAGCCCGGAGACAGCCAAGGGGATACTCACCTACGGCTTCGCCAAGGAAGCCATAGACAAGGTATCATGTCCCGCTGTCCAAGAAAGACTGGAGAAGTACATCCTCGAACGTTTCCTTGGAAAAACCATGGGAAAAGAAGAATGACGATCACACTCGATAGAGAGACCATAAAGCAGGACCGCGCTTTAACCACAGAAGAAGTGGAGCGATTAAGGAATGAGTTTCCTATTCTTCGCACGAGACCCAACGGCAAACCTTTAATTTATTTCGACAATGCTGCTACGAGTCAAAAGCCCTACCGAGTTCTCTGCGCGATAGATAAGTACTACAAAAACCAAAATGCAAACGTGCATCGCGGCGTACATTTTTTAAGTGAAATAGCTACTTCAGCATATGAGTGCGCACGCAAAAAAGTGCAGCGGTTTCTCAACGCCAACCTAAGTTGTGAAATTGTTTTTACACGTGGTACCACAGAGGGCATCAATCTTGTCTCCAATTCTTACGGCAGAAAAAATGTGAAAGCCGGCGACGAAATACTCATCTCCTACATGGAACACCACTCAAATATCGTGCCTTGGCAAATGCTCTGCGAGAATACAGGGGCTGTTCTAAAGGTGCTCCCAATAAATCGTGAGGGCGAACTAATACTCGATGACCTTGAAAATTTGCTCTCGCCCCGAACAAAGATCGTAGCGATCACACATGTTTCCAATGCCCTCGGTACCATCAATCCTATTAAGAGAATCATAAGAGCGGCACATGAGCGCGGTGCTGTTGTACTGATTGATGCGGCACAATCTGCGTCGCACTTACCTATCGACGTACAAGACCTGGGTTGCGATTTTCTCGTGTGCTCGGGCCACAAAATGTATGGACCTACGGGCATAGGTGTACTCTACGGACGCGCAGAACTTCTTGACTCGATGCCTCCTTACCAAGGCGGCGGGGACATGATTCTCTCTGTACGTTTTGACAAAACCACTTATAATACGTTACCTCACAAATTCGAGGCTGGGACACCTCACATAGCCGGGGCTATCGGCTTGGGTGCGGCGATAGAGTTTTTGAACAGCGTGGGCATGAAACGCATCGAAGCTTATGAACGGCAATTGCTGGACTACGCTACCAACATCTTGAAGAACATCGATGGTGTTCATATTATAGGTACAGCGCGTGAGAAAGCCGGCGTGCTTTCCTTTTACATGGATTGCGCCCATCCTCACGACATTGGACAGATTTTGGACAGTTTAGGGATTGCCGTGCGCGCGGGTCACCACTGTGCCCAACCTGTGATGGAGTTCTTCGGAGTCCCCGCAACTACACGCGCCTCTTTCGCGTTGTTCAACACACGAGACGAAATTGACGCCCTAGCGGCAGGAATTCTAAAAGTAAAAGAAATCTTTGAGTAATGTGTAACCGTGGTTTATACGAACAAATTATTTTGGATCACAACAAGAATCCCAAGAACTTTCGTGTACTTCCTGACGCGAATAGACAAAGCGAGGGCTACAATCCCCTTTGCGGCGATCATTACACCGTCTATCTTAAATTAGAAAACGATCAAATCACAGATATTAGCTTTAACGGTGTCGGATGCGCTATATCGAAAGCGTCCGCTTCGGTCATGACACAACTCCTCAAAGGAAAAACAAAAAAAGAAGCGGAAGACCTTTTCGCCAAATTTCACCAAATGGTGACTTCTGACCCAGATAAACCCGTGAATGAGCAAGAACTGGGCAAGCTGTATGCGTTTGCCGGCGTCCGCGAATTTCCCGTAAGAATCAAGTGCGCCACGCTGGCTTGGCACGCCATGTTAGCCGCTCTGGACGGCAAAAACACACCTATCACTACAGAGTAATCTCCGCTATTCCTAAGTTTACTCTACCCACCTCCAGCATTTATCCTAGTCTCGCTAATTATGAGTTCAGGAGTTTACGATGTCTTCTCATGTATTATTCTTAACCTTCGCAATTACTTTTTATCCTGTCGAACATGACCTTCCCCTTCATAACCCTCTCAAAGGGTGGGTTCTTATTGACCACGCAATCCCCGGCGAAATAGACGCCGGCCGTTCATTAAAATTTGTCAAAGACGGAACGCCCTATGAATGGTTTCCAAACGTTGCGATCATGTCCACTTGGGCGCAGGTGGAAAAGGAGCCAGGCATATTAGACTGGTCGTTGGTTGATCAAGCCCTCGATTATTGGACGTCCCTCGGCAAAACAATCCACCTTCGCTTTTCCACCGAAGATTTTGGCTATATTCGGGGCTGTCCGGAATGGCTTTATTCTCTTGGTGTGCCGCAATTCTCTCGAGAAGGTCGTCTTTTCCCTGATTACAGTCATCCGGAATATCAAAAACACCTAGAGCGCTTTCTAAATGCTTTTTTTGATAAGTTTGGAGAAGACCCTCGTATAGAAACCATCGATCTTCGTGGATACGGTGAATGGGGGGAATGGCATTCCGGGTTCCTGTATAAAACAACAGAGGACAGAATTGCCGCGTTAAAGACAATCGTTGACGCGTGGCGACGTGCCAATCGCCAACGAAAATATCTGATGCTCTCGGCGAGTTATGAGTGGCTTGCACCATGGAATTCAAACGTGCAGTTTCTGCCTTTCGGCACGTCAATTTACGAAACCTTTCCGCCTTCCTATCAGGATTTTCTCCGGCGCAGTGTTTTTGACTACGCTTATTCGTTTCCAGATGTCTCTCTGAGAAGAGACGGCGTAGGCGGAGCCGTTTTCCAAGAATACGACGGCCGATTGATAGCCGATTTTTTCCAACACTATCGAAAACCCATCTGCACCGAATTCTTTGGTGGCTTGGATGCCTATCGAGGCCCGTCCGTTGTTGGCTTTCCTAATACAAAAGAAGGAGATGACTTCATTGAAAATGCAGTAGATGAAGCAATGACTCATCATCCGAATTATTGCACTGTATTTGGGTGGCGTGCAGAACAAGCCGCATCTTTCTACAACGACTACAAGGAATTGGTGATTCGTGCGCATAGATTGATGGGCTATCGTTTTGTCCCTGTTGTCGTGGAACTGCCGGAATCGACACGCCCTGGGGACCACCTTGCTATTTCTGTGACATGGGAGAATCGAGGGGGCGGTAGATGCTACATCCCTTTTAGACTTCAGTTCTATTTTTGCCGTGGCAAGGATATTCCGTGGACAGCCGACGATCCGTCTTTTGACCTGACCAATCTTGTCAGTGGCGAAACATATAGACATACTTCCCTTCTGCAAGGACCTCCTGATCTTGAGTCCGGGACCTACGAAGTACGTTGTGCCTTGACCAACAACTTTGGAAGACCCGTGATTGAGCTACCCATTGAGGGAGGAGACCCTCTGCGTCGCTACGCTATCGGTAAAATTCTGATATCGTCAGATGCCCCAGGGACGACGGCAAAACCTCAAGCAGAACTCTCAAAGCAAGGTAATCAGTGGACACTTCAACAGCCGTTGGCGGCGAACGGCACATATATCGTTTCCTTCCGCTATAAAGTGCTTCGCCCACCCGATATGGGTTTGGACTCCGACAATCCCGGTTACTTTTGCTTTTATGCGCAAAACGAAACGCCAACCCGCGTTGCGGAGTCACGGTGGTTTGACAGAACCCTTGACGCTGTAGGCCACAAGTCCTTTCTGGTTTCTACAGGCTCAGGAGAGTCCTACCGAGTAATCTGGGAATCTTGTGACAACGGCCAACTGGATTTGGATCAAGTAGAGGTGGAAACCGTGCCCAGAGAGAAAGTGGTACCATTGGACGTACGAACCGATCAGGTTGTACTTGCCCAAGGTGCCAGCATTCAAAAGGGAAATCACGTGAGAGCTTCTCGTGAAAGGTTGCAAGTCAACCTTCCCCACGATTGGTTTCCTTTCCTCAAAACAAACGTAAAACGGACAGTTTTGAAAAGAAATACGGTGTACACCATTTGGTTTTATTTCTCTGCGCGCCCTCAAATTTGGCAAGGCGACTATTTTTATCTCGCCATCCGAAACTCCAAAGAACCCGATGCACCACCTAGCCAATTGCCATCAAAGTTCTTTATCTGGACGCAACGGCACACCACGAATCCGGTACGTCGCGCCTACACGTTTCGTACCTATGCCGAAGAAGATACCTATCTCGAATGGGGAATTAAGAACGGCGGAGAATGTGAGGTTTTTGAAGTAATTCTTCAAGATAGAAGTTAGGAGATTGCTTGCAATGCGAGAAAGGAAACAAGAGTATTGCGGTTCGACTTTCACAATTCTTTTTGCGACGCTCTGTAGCGTTTGCTTTTCGAACAGTCTGGGCGAAATCAAAACAATCGAAATCGGTGGCAAAATCGAAATATACGGTGCGTGGTATTCAGGCCTATATGACCCCAATGGCGCATCAGTTCGTATCCCTTCCTTTTGGTTGTGGGGACGCCCCATCGGACCCTTTGGAACCATCTCCTCGATCCAAGCTGATGACCGCACGTCTTTATCCTTTTTGGAACAACGGACACGACTGAACATACAAACCCTTTTCACAGACGAACTACTCCTTTTCACAGAAATTGACTCTACCAACGTATGGGGAGATGGGTTCCCTTCGGACTATCTCACTGGAGTCGATCGTCGCAGAGAAACGGGTGGAGAAATCGAGGTCTTCCAATCCTTCATAGAGATTTCTAAACTCTGGGGTTTGCCACTGAACCTGAGAATAGGTCGGCAATCCATGGAGTTTGGCTCAGGTTGGTTAGTAGGCGCTGACCCTGGCCCAGACCCTTTCATTGGCTTTTCTTTCGACGCAATCCGAGCGACCTATAAAAGCGACCTCATAACAGTTGATACATGGTGGAGCAAACTTTTTGAATCGGAAAATCAAGAAGAAGACGGCGATACCGATTTCATGGGAATATACATGACTTTCTCGCGGAAGCCCGAGATGGACCATTCGTTTACGTTTGACCTAGACCTTTATTGGATGTTTTTTCGGGACGCGCGGGCATTGTCTGATACAAATTCCACCGCTCTTTTTAAAAAGTTAGAGGACTTACTCGGCCTTGATGACTATGATCCCACAACCTTGCATACCTTTGGGGTGCGGATTGCCGGAACATTAAACGCGTGGGACTGGGAACTGGAAGCCGCCAGACAGACGGGCGAAGCGGATGCTGCAGGGTTCCTTTTCCACCCTCTAGGGGGCGTATATGGAGATAACTCCGCGACGTTCTCCGATTGGGCTGGGCATGCACAAGTCGGATACACTCTCAACTCAGATTGGAATCCCCGGATATATATTGGTGGGGCATACTACGGGGGTGAGGACTGCCGAACGGTCACACTCGGACAGTGGCTGAATCCATTCTTCAAACCACGCGCCAGCATCTCCTTCAACCGTCTGTTCAGTGTATGGCGTGAAGACAATTTCATTGATGCGGGCGAAATGTCCAATTTTTGGAAGGCTTATGGGGGCATTTCCACATCGGTTTCAGAAAAGCTCGAACTTGGGGCGGAAGTCATGTATTTCGAGGCGGTCGAAGGTTTTCGTCCCCCCATCAGCCTTGGGATAGGGAAATGGCAAATACCCCTCCTGCCACAATTACCGTTTTTGACGTCGTCGCCGGACAAATCACTGGGGTGGGAAACAATATTGTGGGCTAGCTATAACTATTCCGAAGACATTAATTTTTCAGTAGGCTGGTCGAGGTTTTTTATCGGAGACGCCATCTCAAATGGAGTCGTTTTTACTGACCAAAATGGACTGGCAAATATTGGAGGAATAAACAAAAAGACAGCTGACTATCTCTACTTCCAAACCACCGTCACGTTTTAGCTTTTTTACGAAAAAGGCACACGATGTCTGTAGAAGTCTCAGCATCGTACGGATTCTGATCAAACGAACCCAATACCTGCTCCACTTGAAGACCAGCAAAAACAGCGGCATCGAGAATATCGTCTCTTCCCCAATTTCGAAGCAGTCCCCAATCCGCTGTCTGCTGCCAATCTCCCCCTCGGTTCACAAAGAATTGCATCGACACCAGCGTCTGCCCACGCACAGGGACCAAACTCTTTACTGCAACAAGCGGGGCGCCCTCAAACACAAGCTGTTCAACGCGATGGCGCGGTTTCAACGCCGCCGTGGCTACATAATTTAACGTCTGGGTAATAAATACCCCGTTGGGATTGAGACGTTCACCAACACCCAAGAACACCTTTCGGAGGTCCGTTGGGTCTTGCAAAACCGACAGGGAATTTCCTAAACATATCGCCATGTCCCACATACCAAGGGGCAGCATCTTCATATCCGAACATACAAACTGAATGTGTTCGTGCTTTCTGTGTTTTTTGGCATACTCCAACATTTCGGGGCTAACATCTACTGCCGTTACACGAGCCCCATGCGCTGCCAAAAAATGGGAGTGCAACCCTGTCCCACATGCAATATCTATCACCTTCTTAGATTCAAAAAGATTCAGGCAATCAAGTAACAACGGGCCCTCTCGTTCCAAACGTTTCGTGCTGTTGGTCAAAACATCATAATAGGCTGCGATGGTTGAAAATGTATTCATACCTTGCCTTCATGCCTTCAAACCCATGAGAAACCTTAAGAGTGGTCGCGAACGTCAGGACAAGTTGCAGATGAAACCATTTGCTCCTTCACGGTTTCCCCTGCTACATCGGATTTGCCCATAAGTGCCAACTCTCCCTCTCGAATATAGTCCATAGCCGTGAACAGAATACGCGCCGCTTCTTGAGGAGCGTGAAATCCAGTAGAGTTTTCTGCCTCAACGAAATCCAACAGGAAGGTGGCTCTTCGCTGACACTCGAGGGCTTTGCTCATCAGTGGCTCGGCAGTACCGGCTTGTTTGGCATTCTTGATGCTGTCTATCAACGTCATTAACGCATCCATTGCTTTGTTTCGCATTTCGTAAGTCCGCGCCTGAATTGTTTCCACCCGAGCTTTGAGCTCTTCTTCCGGAACCTTGTGACATGTTTGGCACGCGTTATTAATGTTCAGGAGTGGACTTCTCACGTGATGGTCACTGATTTTAAGCGCACCAACCCGAGTGTACGGCATGTGGCAATCCGCACATGCAACTCCTGACCTCGAGTGAATGCCCTGATTCCACATCTCAAACTCCGGATGCTGGGCTTTTAACATAGGTGCTTCGGTTTCCGCATGAGACCAATCTTTAAACCCAATTTCATCATAATAGGCTAAAATTTCGTCTGCTTTTAAACCTTTGAACCAAGGGAATACCAACCTTTTTTCCTCGCCCTTGAAATAGTATTCATCATGACACTGCGCACACACAAAAGCTCGCATTTCCTGACGTGTGGCCATCTTGTTCACATCATAATCTTTGATTCCTTGTAACGCTTTATAAGTTCGAATCCCTTCAATAAACGCTGGGCGCGTGATCCGTAATGCCATCGTGGCAGGATCATGACAGTCGATGCAGGTCACAGGATGCGTAACCAGTTCCCTGGCTTCCTTATAGGGCATAGCATTCAATTTCTCAAAGCCACGGGTAATATCGCCATCACCGAGTTTTTTGTACGTGACGTAAGTTGATGCGTGACAGTTGAGACAGGTGCCCGGCTGTGGTTTTTTCTGGCGTTGCGTGAAAGTCTGGTCCTCAAGCATGTAGGCATGGCCACGTTCTTCCCTAAAATCAATAGAAAAGGCATATCCGGCCCACATCGTTTTGAGACGTGGGTCTTCTTCGAGTTTCGATTGCGAAACGATCGAACGTGGATCGGCTTCATCGGGCGTCCGTGGTAAAGCCTCACTTCCCCCGAAACGTGTCCGGACCATGTCCACCGTCCGCCTATAGCGGTCGTATTGCATGGGAAAGTTCTTGCCCCAAATAGCAGGATCTTCCGTTTCGTCCGTGAGTTCGACAACACGAAAGAAAGGATTCCGCGCCTCTTGTTTTCGTTCGAAAATATTCACCAACAGCGCAGTAACGGCAAAGGTTGCAGCAGCGGACAACAAAGCTGCTATCGCCAATAGCCCCCCGAGTTTGCTGGCTTTCATAAAATAGCCGCCACCCTGATTCCCCTGTTTAGAATTGCGACCTTGATCATTCGGATAGTCATTCATATGCTATTTCCTCCCGTTCGAATCTGAAATTTTTTCACTCGAGATGACCTACAGAAGCGTGACAATGAATACATTCCAGTTTTTCTTGAACGTGCCCAGGTCGGTTTTCAATCATCTGGACAATATTGAGATGACAGTAACGGCAATTCTGCTCGGCGATACGACGATTAAGGTCTGTGATTTGTATTGGTTGATGAAAACGCCCTGTCGTGAATGCCCAAGAATGATGATAACCGTTCAGCGCTTTCATAAAGTACTTGCCCACAAAGTTGTGCGGTACATGACAGTCGTTGCAGGTAGCCACGCTATGATGGCTTCCTTTAGAATACGCGTCGTAGTGGTCCTTCATGATGTGGCAATTGGCACAGGTTGCCGGGTCATTACCTAAATACGACGCCCCCTTGGCATAAACGAACGTATAGGAACCAACACCAAATCCAACCCCACTGGTTATCCCAAAAACAAGCACAATGGCCGGCAAAAACTGCGGTTGATTCCATTTGCTCACGTCTTCTCTCCTTCTTTACGTCCGCACTACTTCTGAAATAACAAACTGCCACACAAAAAACAACAGATTTTTTCTTGATTCAGACATTTAATATCTGCTAATGTTATAAGCGTTAAACTATTCCGTGATACCGGTCCAAGACAGTCGGCGGTCCGAGCGACCTTAAATATGCCTACCGAGACGCGGGCACGGACGGAAGAAACGCAAAAGCTTCTGTCCCGCATTGTCTTTGGACGGTGCGGGATTTCTTTTTCGGTAGGCGCATAGATGAAAGGAGGTGAAATCATTTTGCCTAGACCAGAAAAAGTTGATGCAATTGCGGAATTCAAAGAACGTCTGCAGTCTCATGCGCTGGCCATCGCTACGCGGTTTACGGGCATGACGGCCGCTCAGGCTACCGCTCTCCGAAAAAAACTGCGCGATAGCGGGATAAAATTTAAAGTGTATAAAAACACCTTAGCCGCACGCGCGCTGTCGGAACTCGGCTATGGCGACGCGGTTAAGTTTATGGATGGTCCCACGGCGTGGGCGTTCTCCCAGGATCCCGTTGCCCCCACCAAAATCTTGCGGGACTTTGGTAAAGAAGTGCCTGCATTAGATATGAACGGAGGCATCATTGAAGGCAAAGTCATTGGTAAATCCGACTTAATGGCGCTTGCCGACATGCCGCCACGCGAGGTACTCCTTGCTCAAGTCGTCGGTGTCATTGCGATGCCGCTTAGAAACTTTGTCGGTGTACTTAGCGCACCGTTGCGCGACACAGTTAACGTAATTGACCAAGTGAGAAAGAAAAAAGAAGAAACAAATGCAGCAGCTTAACACAGATAAGCTGCTATAGGAGGAAAACGAAAGATGTCAGATAAATTGGATGCAATCGTTGAAGAAGTCGCAGGGCTTACCGTCCTGGAACTGAGCCAACTCGTTAAGAAAATGGAAGAAAAATTCGGCGTTTCCGCCGCGATGCCGGTCATGGCGGGCGTCATGCCGATGGGTGCTGCTGCCGGCGGAGCCGAGGCAGCCGCGGATGAAGGTCCCACGGAATTCGATGTTATCCTCAAAGAAGTCGGCGCCCAAAAGATTCAGGTGATCAAAGAGGTACGGGCTATCACGGGTCTCGGACTAAAAGAAGCGAAAGACCTCGTAGATGGCGCACCCAAGCCCATCAAAGAAGGCGTAAACGAAGAAGAAGCGAAGTCTATCAAAGAGAAACTGGAAGCCGTGGGCGCAACCATCGAGCTCAAGGGCAAGTAAGTTTTAATCAACTGGGCGGACAGAGAAAAAGGCTGTCCGCCCTTTTTCTTTTTACTTGAATGTAAAAACGATCATGACGCATGTAAGGCAGGTCTCAAGTTGTTACGGCAATGAAAGCACTTCTTGAATACGACAACGTAACATAGGCACCACTTCCTTCTCGAACCAGGGATTGTTCTGCAACCATCGTAAGTTCCGAAACGAGGGGTGTGGCAAAACAAAATAGTGCGGCAAATAATCCCTCCAAGAACGAACTGTCTCGGTTAGACTCCCGCATACTCGGTCCCCAAGATATAACCGATGCGCATAAGTCCCTGCCAAGATCTTCAGGTCGATTTTTTGGAGGTGTTTCAGTAATAGCGGCAGCCATTGCTCTGCACATTCGGTTCGCGGTGGCAAATCCCCACCACGGGCATTTCTGCCTGGATAACAAAGTCCTGTGGGAATAATCGCAATGCGCGAAACGTCGTAGAAAGTTTCTCGGTCTATTCCCATCCACTGTCGCAAACGGTCTCCACTCGGATCATTCCATGGGATACCTGTTTGGTGCACTCGCAAACCCGGCGCCTGACCCACAATGAGAATCCGTGCTGTTTCAGAAACACGGAAGATAGGTCGAGGGCCTAACGGCAAAACAGATTTACAAATAGTGCAGGCTCGAACGCGCTGAATGAGGTCGTCCAAACTTACTGGTTCTAAACCCACCATAAACCGACCGCATGAACTACAGCGAAAAGAGACTTCATGATTTGGTATCCCAACGCTGGGTACCTTTCATTGTCTTCGGCATAGTCATACCCAGAATACCCACGGTCACATTGAGATCAACATCTGACGTAATCGTTTTTGGCCATCCGGTCGCACGCTCCAAAAATGCCGTACCTGACACTTTCCCTGTCACATTCGTGGTCATCTTCATTCCCATAAACTCAATACCAGGCGCGTTGGGATTTGACGTGACATCAGAAACAAAAGTCAACTTCAGAAGGTCGTTTTCTTTGCCCTCAAATTTCCATTTTTCGGTCACATTCATCGCCGTAGGAGCCTCAGTAGAATAGGTCTTTGTCCACTCCATTCCTTTCTTAACCGGTTGGTCGGTATACATGGAAAAAGTAACTGCCAACTCATCCCTCATGGCTGCATCCCCCAACTGTTGAGCGACCATTTTCCGCACCAACGTTTCCACCTGTCCCATTGCAGCGGCGAGCTGCCCCTTCAGCATTGGAGGAACGTCCTGGGACTCCGCCACCCCCTTTTTCAGACGCTCAACGATCTTATCCGCCAGTTCACGCGCCTGCGCATTCATGCCTTGTACGCTCGTTACCGTGCCGCGCGCACCTAGCACCATCTGAAACGTCTTGCCATCCAAAGACAAACTACCTAAATCCGGAAGCATGCCTCCAAGTGCAGAAAGACCTTCAATATCACCAAGACCACCCTTTTCGATGGTCACTTTCATGTAGTGATTGCCTTCGGAGTCTACGCGTTCGACATCGAAACGGTATTGGGTCACTTTGCGGTTTGTCTTCTCGGGATTTTTGGGGTCCGAGTACTCCTGAACAACCTCCACTACCCGCGAATCGCCTTCTGACAACTTGATCCGTAGGTCGGTCTTCCCACAAGCGGATAACAACAGAACGAGTGAGATACTTGTGGCTATTTGCATAACTTTCTGAAAACTTTTCATAGCCCGTTGCTCCCCTTTCAATGATATTCGACACGCTCGTCGGTAAAAACCAACTCCGGCCAGTGCACCCATATTTTTGTTGTTTTTCACCTGCGATCAGACTAAGGCTTTGTGTCTTTAACCGACTTCTATCAGAGATTCATCATAGTCTTCGGGTTTTTCGAAGCCTAGAAGGTTTAAGAGGGTCGCGGCGACATTGCTCAAGCCTGGCTGATAGACATTTCTCATTTGAATCTGATTTGCCCCCGAGAAATCCCGAATAATGAACGGAACAGGATTCAGCGTATGGGCAACCATGGGCTCCCGCTTTCCCTTCTTTTCGGTCCACATGCAATCCGCGTTACCGTGGTCAGCGGTCACAACCAAGACCCCTTTACGTTCCGCAATGGACGGTAACAGACGCATTAAACCTAAATCGACAGACTCACAGGCAATACGAATCGCTAATGGTTCTCCCGTATGCCCGACCATGTCGCCATTGGCATAATTGAGTCGGATGAATTTGTATTTGCCACTTTCGATAGCTTCAATCGTCAAATCCGTAATCTCAGCGGCTTTCATCCAAGGCCTCAAATTGAAACGAATCCGATCGGATGGAACTTCTACATATTTCTCAAGGGTTTCGTCAATGTATCCCGAGTTATTTCCATTCCAAAAATACGTGACATGCCCATACTTCTGCGTCTCCGATATAGCATACGACGTAACACCAGCGGCACAAAGATATTGACCTATCGTTCGATCAATCGCCGGAGGAGCAACCAGAAAGTTCTTGGGGATATGAGCATCGCCGTCATATTCCATCATGCCCGCGTAAAAAACTCGGGGAACCCGCTTTCTGTCAAATTCTCTGAAATCTTCCTCTTCGAATGCCCTGGAAATTTCAATAGCACGATCACCACGGAAATTAAAAAACACGACGGCATCGCCATCTTCTATAGTCCCAATCGGTTTGCCGTTTTCAACGATAACAAAACTAGGCAGATACTGATCCGTGATGGTGGGGTCTTCCCTGTAGTACGTTTCCACCGCCTCCGCAGCAGAAGAAAAGGGACGTCCCTCCCCCAAAACATGCGCTTTCCATCCGTTTTCCACTACGCCCCAGTTCGCATTATACCTGTCCATAGTGGCAACCATGCGGCCACCGCCAGAGGCTATTCGATAATCTCGTCCATTTGTGGATAGCGCCCGAAGTCGTTCTTCAAGGACGCTTAAGTAACGCAAGACACTCCGTTCATCCACATCCCGCCCATCTGCAAGAGGATGTATCCGAACCCTCTTGAACTCTTCCCTTGCGCATCTGTCCAACAAAGCGAGGAGATGGTCAATATGACTGTGCACATTCCCATCAGACAACAAACCAATGAAATGGACTGTGCCTCCTCGCGTTGCACACTCTCGGATTTTCTGCCACGCGTCACCCTCAAAGATTCTGCCTGAAGCAATGGCATCGTTGACTAACTTCGCTCCCTGCGCGAATACGCGCCCAGCGCCTAGCGCATTGTGACCCACTTCGGAGTTTCCCATGTCATCATCGCTCGGTAACCCCACAGCGGTCCCATGAGCCCGCAGTTTGGTAAATAGCGGCGACTGGAAAAGTTCATCCAGTGTCGGCGTATATGCCATGTAAACTCCATCCGATTCGTCGTGCTTCCCAATGCCCATACCATCCATAATCACAAGAACAACCGGGCCTTCAAATGGTACGTACTTATTCAGTCTTTTCAAAGTCAGGTTCGCCATGCTTAATCCTCAATCAGCCAAGTTCATTCCATCAATGGTCACAATTTCTGCCGGCAGAACAAAAGATGGTCCACCGCACCAGTGAGATATGGTGCAAGTGTATGTGACACGCGCCTCAGATTCAAACTTATGTCTCAAGCTGCCAAGAGACAGATCGCTATTATAGTGGTCTTTATAAAAACGATTCCCAAAATGCCCGTCATTCCCGGATACAACTAAACGCCCTTGAAAAATGCGTTTTTCACTGTCAAACTCACGTATATAGCCCATCTAGCCAGGATGTCGGGAGGTTTATCATGAGACGCTGCGCCCTGTTTTTCGTTGCCTTTCTCTTTGTTACCTTCAATTTAGTCACAGCCCCTTCCTTCGCGGAGGACGTAGACCTTTCTCGAGCAGTTATAATTACCCACTCTCCGCAGGACGTTATCGCCCCCGCAATAAGTTTTCTTTCTGATGAAATACAGAGGAGGTCTGAACTACGACTGCCTCAAGATACTGCTGACAGGTCTATCTCTGGTCCCAAGATCTGTGTTGACGTGGCGGAGTATCTCCAACAGAGCATGGCTTGTCCGTCCGATTCATCGTCTGTATTGGCAAAGCAGGAAGGGTATGCCATTTGGGTAGACTGCTCTAAGAAATCCCAGGAGATTTTGTACCTAGTTGGTCACGACAAACGAGGTGCTTTGTTCGCAGTAGGACGTTTTATACGCCTGGCATCTTTCACCTCGAGAAGCCTTTTCTTCCCATCTAACACTTCCATAGCAACAGTTCCTGCGTACCCGTTGCGGGGTCATCAACTAAGTTACGGCAACATGAATAATAGTTGCGACGCGTGGGATATCAACGACTATGAGCAGTATGTGCGCGACTTGATGGTTTTTGAAACAAATAGCATAGAGCTGTGCCCCCACATCGATTCAGAAAGTGGATTTGAAGGCAAACATATGAAATATACGTTAGAAGAAATGACAGCCATGCTTTGTGAACTGGGCGCCAAATACGATTTGGACATATGGTTGTTCCTCCCGTTGGACGAAGACGTCACAGACCCTGTTGAGTCACAACAAGCGCTTGACCTAAGAAAAAGTCTGTTCCAGTGCTGTCCGCGAATTTCTCACATCATGGTACCCGGCGGAGACCCAGGACATACGCACCCAAGTGTTCTGATGCCTTGGCTAGCCCGGTTGGCAGAAGTTCTGCGCTCAATACATCCCGCAGCCGGGCTTTGGGTATCAAATCAGGGGTTCGACACAGAACAGAATCAGTGCTTTTTTGAATACCTTCAGCAAGAAAAACCTCGATGGCTTACCGGTGTCGTCTATGGACCCTGGACAAGAATGAGGATAGAAGAAGAGCGTCTGCATGTCCCGCCCCAGTTTCAGATACGCTTCTACCCTGACATAACCCACGCGCTTCGATGTCAATATCCATTAGCGCAATGGGACAGGGCTTTTGCCTTAACCCATGGCCGAGAACCAATTTGTCCGCGACCTACGGACATGGTGACTATCTTTACTCGCAGCCTTCCGTCAACAGACGGTTTTGTGGCTTATTCCGAGGGAGTTCACGACGACTTCAACAAAGCAGCAGCGAGCTTGCTCGGATGGGACCCGACGATACCCTTCCCCAAGCTTCTTTCGGAGTACGCTCACGCCTTTTTCGGGACCGAATTCGAAGAAGAAGTCTCCAAGGGACTTGAATTGCTTGAGATAACATGGCGTGGACCGATTTCTAACAAGGAACATATTGAAAAGACCCGCCGTTTATGGGAAAAGATTGCCGCTACTACCGAAAATCGCCCGCCTAGTGCCTGGCGGTCTCAACTCTACTTGTACAGAGCCATTTATGACTCCTTCCTGCAAAAGAAATCGGAATTCGACCGTGTTCAAGAGAAAAAAGTACTAGCAACAGTTGAAAGCAAGAGACACGAGGGGGCAAAACAGGCAGCACTTGCAGGTGTCCAAGCATTAGAAGAAGCGAGAAACACGCCGCTACCTCGGTCTATTCTTTGCGACATGGCTGAACTGCACCGATTAGGACTAGACCTTTTCAGGAAAATCGGCTATCAATTGTCCGCCAGCCCGCCCTACCTGGCAATGAATCCCGAGCGGGGTGCGACACTGGATTTTCTCGACAGGCCTTTGAACAATACCCTGTGGCTTGAGCAACAGTTCACAGAAATCCTGAACATGAAAAGCGCTGAAGAACAGGAGCAGCGGTTGACCCAAATCATGAGCTGGGATACGGTCGCCCCGGACTCCTTCTACGATGACCTTGGCAACGTGACGAACCAACCTCATTTAGTAATTCAATCAACCTATTCTGAAGACCCTTCATATGTCAAAAGCACACAGAATGAGTACATGAATGGGCTGGACCATAATACGATGAAGTTCTTGACTGCCCGCCTTTCTTGGCTGGACCAAGCCCAAACCCTTTACGGGACTCCACTAAGAATGCACTACGAAAACTTGGCGACAGATGCCCAATACAAAGTGCGGGTGACATACGCCGGACGGTTCAAACCCACGATGGAGCTTTGGGCAGACGGTCAATACAAGGTTCACGACGCACTGCCGCAGCCGGATCCAACTTGGCCGACCGAATTCAACATTCCCAAAGAAGCCACCCAAGACGCCGAACTCGATCTCGAATGGAGATTGGTCTGGGGTCGTGGTTGCCAAGTGGCGGAGGTATGGCTGATCAAGATTTGAACCTAAACATTTTCCATGTCACACTAAACGCTGGCAGAGTTTTTCACCCAAAAGAACTGCTGATAAAAGGAGGAGTTATGAGTGCAGTACCATTTTCCCGTTTCAGTCTCAGCTTGACTCTGTTGAGTGTTTCTGTGTTGTTTCCAGTTACCGTTTGCCAGGCTCAAACCCTCGACCTCTCCCGCGCCGTCATCCTTTCCAATTCCCCTTGGGAGAAGGTCGGCAAAGCCATGGACTTACTCGTTGACGAGATAGCCCACCGGACGGGCGTAAGACTTCCCAGGGTCAGCGCCATACCGAATGATCGCACACCAGCAATTTTTGTTGACGTACTCTCTCATTTGACGCCAGACGTAAAACTCCCAAAAGATCCTGAGGGGATGTTGAACAAACCCGAAGGATACGCCGTGTGGGTGGAAGCGGAATCTGTGCCAGCTATTCGCGTGCACGTTGTGGGCAACGACGTGCGAGGAGCCCTATTTGGCGCAGGCCGACTCGTCCGGCTCTTGATACTCCGTAATCATTCGGTAGAACTTCAACCCGATACGTGCGTTGTGACCGCGCCTCGCTATCCCATCAGGGGTCATCAACTGGGCTACCGAGATACAGCGAATACCTATGATGCATGGGACGTATCGGGGTACGAACAATATATCCGAGACTTGGTATTGTTTGGGACGAACAGTATCGAATTGATCCCCACACTCGACCCAGACGAATACCAAGGACGATTGATGAAACGCGGCATGTGGGAAATGAATGCGTTACTCAGCAAAATGATCGGTGATTACGGTTTGGATGTATGGTTCTGGTTGCCGTTAGAGGAAGATGTGACTAATCCCAAAGAGGCGCAAGAAGCGCTCGAGGTAAGACGTGCGCTCTTTAAAGCCTGTCCGCATATCGCTCACGTAATGGTTCCCGGCGGCGACCCGGGACATACCCCGCCGGACATCTTGATGCCCTGGCTAGCAAAACTTGCCGAAGTTCTACACGAAACGCACCCGGGGGCAGGACTATGGGTCTCCAATCAGGGATTTGAAAAAGACCAGAATGAGTGGTTCCTAAACTATCTTGAGCAAGAGAAACCTACCTGGTTAACCGGTGTCGTTTATGGGCCGTGGACAAAAATGAGCCTTGAGGAACAACGGAAACGTATCCCCAAACAGTTCCAACAACGCTGGTATCCAGATATAACGCACACCTTGCGCTGCCAGTACCCGGTACCCGAACTGGATCGTGCCTTTGGGCTCACCCTCAGCCGCGAGCCGGTTTGTCCACGTCCGTTTGAAATGGCAAACATCTTTAACCTCGAAGCTAAATTTACAGATGGTTTCGTGTCATATTCGGACGGTTCCCATGATGACTTCAATAAAGTCGTTTTCAGCATGCTTGGCTGGGATCCTCAAACTTCCCCAGAGACAATCGCCAAGGAGTACGCAGACGCCTTCTTTGGAGACGATTTCGCGGAGGCAGGGGCGCGGGGCATCATCATGCTGGACAGAAATTGGCGCGGCGCTATTAATAACAACCCTTTGATTGAACAGACACGAACTATTTGGGAAAGCATCGCGTCACTCGCAGCGTCCCAATTCCAGGATAATTGGCGCATGCAAATGTATGTTTATCGGGCAAATTATGACTCCATGCTGCAGCATAAAGCCACTTTCGAACAAAAAGAAGAAGAAAAAATCCTTCATGCCGTGGCGAAAGCAAAGTCTGACGGTGGCGAAGCAGCAGCAAAAGCAGGTATAAAGGCAATCGACATATCGAGAAACACACCGTTTCCGGATGTCGTGCATGCCCGTATGTATCGGTTGCAGGAACTTGGGCTCATGCTCATGAAGAGCATCGGGTATCAACTGAGTGTCAAGCCACCCTTCTTCGCTCTTAATCCAGAAAGAAGCGCCTCGTTGGATTTCCTGAACTTGCCGCTCAATAACATCTTATGGTTAGAAAAACAATTCAAAGAAGTCCTCGATATGCGTGACCCAGCAAAACAAATGAAGCACGTCGAAGAAATACTTGCTTGGGAAGATGCGGGACCGGGAGGTTTTTATGATGATTTGGGAAATCTCTCCAAACAACCCCACCTGGTTCGACAGACGACATGGCGAGAGGACCCGGGATTCATTCATGGACCACAAGAGGAGTTCAGCAAGGCGTTGGACAACGCAACACTTCGCTTTGAAGATGCCCGCCTCTCCTGGCTCGACCAATCCCAAACCCTTTACGGGACTCCATTAAAAATGCGCTATGAAAACTTGGCGGCAGATGCCCAATATAAAGTGCGGGTAACATACGCCGGACGGTTCAAAGCCACGATGGAACTCTGGGCGGATGGTCAATACAAGGTTCACGACGCACTGCTGCAGCCCAGTCCGACTTGGCCTGTCGAATTCGACGTTCCCAAAGAAGCCACCCAAGACGGGGTTTTGGAACTGGAATGGAGACTGGTTGCGGGTCGCGGCTGTCAAGTTGCGGAAGTCTGGCTCCTAAAGAAATAACCCAGAGCCATAAATCGTCGGGGCGCGCTTACGCCTGTGAGCGCGCCTTTTCTATCTATAGAACTACACAGACTGCGGAAATACCCCGTCATCTGCCGCTTTTTGAGCGAGTAGAGCGATACGAGAACTCTCGAGCACTCTGTGCGTCGTAAGTCCTTTCAAATTGGGAGCTCCCTTTATTTCGGCACAAAAATCTTCCAAATACGCCGCCGATCGCGAAAGAAGAGCCGTTTCAATGACCGGCTCTGGCGACACATGGTCCCAAAGAAGCACTTTGTCCTGCGTGCACGAAGCCTCAGCCACTCCTTCCGACCCCGCAAGGGTGAAACGCCAATACCCAGGCATGGTGTAACCGTGCCGATCGGAACTCAAGTAGGATACATCGCCCATCGCGGTCCCGTTGTTATCTAGTTTAAGCATAAAGGCTGCTCCGTCTTGAAAATGAGGATGTGCCTTGCACTTGGCGTTCCATACACGAGCCGCGGTGACCTCAACAATTCGACGGCCCGTCATGAAGGGAATAATGTCAATGGCGTGTATCCCAATATCATTGATAGTTCCCCCGTGTTTCCCGGGCTCGAAATACCACCCCGCCCGTTTCCCGTACAATAGGGGATGCTGTCCGAGAAACACAATGCTGTGAACTTCACCCAACCTTCCGTCTTCCACAAGTTCTTTCAGTCTGAGGAATACACCCGAAGCGCTCAAATCCAACATACATCCTACACACAGGCTTTTCTCCAATGAGAGCGAGCGGATTATCGCGAGTTCTTCTAAAGACGTGCACAACGGCTTGTCACTAATGACATGATGCCCCGTTTCCATGGCGCGCGTAAGGCGCGCGCCACGAATACTGTAATAGTCGCCACACGCTATTACATCACACTCTACACTTTGGAGCATGTCTTCATAAGAGGTGTGCGTGACACTTATGCCTCGGTCATTCAACTGCTCTCTTGCAACAGGGTCCTCTTCGCATATACCGACAATGCGCCCAACAGAATGCTCTACCACATGATGGAATAGAGAAAAAATGTGCCCGTGTCGAAAACCAACAAAAGCAAAACGCAATGACCCTGCCATTGAATGGACTTCCTAACAAACTTCGCACCAAACACTATACAGACCGTTACGCTGTGGCCGCTTTCGGAGAATGAATCGTTTCTATTCCATAAAGTTGGCAAAAGGCTTCCACATCTCTTCGATGGTTACCATAAAAAACAACTTGATGAAACCCAAGAACGTTTCTGACATCTTCCACGTCATCCATTTTAATCTCAACACTAGTGCGACAACCACCTGCGGGAGGCGTAGACACGTTCCCCACCACCGTGCCCGTATCCACAATCACTTGGTTCGGATTCTGAAACCTAACCAGAGTAACGGGCTGACCTTCCCGCCAGAGGACCTGAAGAGACACCCCTAAATTGGACTCCGCGTGTGAGCGCAAAATGAAGGGGACCGGCGGTTCTTCAAATCCATTCAGCCTTGTGCCGCACACACAGTGCGCCGCAATCAACACGTTCTTCACGGTTTCAGGCACCGGGTCATTCATAAAACCTGGTTTGTCAAAGAGGTAACTCGTGAGCATGAGGGAAATCGCGCCAAAAACGTCCGCCTCACAACCGTAGGTAATACCCGCATCTTGAAAAAGGGACGCCGCCATACAGGGTGGTGTCGGCACATGCCGCTCGGCTACCATCCCTAGGCAATCTGTCGTGACCGCATTGGCTTCCTCTTTTTCAATGAGACGCAGCGCCGCGACAAACGAGCGCGCCGCATTTATAAGGTCTTCGCGACTCGGCTCAACGATTTTCTCCGCCTTCTTCCTCATGTCGCGAGCGATCTGTTTCACTTCATCTGTAACTGGGGTCGCGTCAAAAAGATTCGGAAGTTCGGAACGGGGCACATAGCGCACCCGAGTGCCAAGTCGTTCTAACACATCTTCTTTACGTTCTGCACCCGCCACAACTAGTAACCGCGATTCTTCAAACTGACGTTTCGCGCGCACCATACGCAACGCCTGATTCAACGCACCGGTATCCAAGGATGAAATCACATATACACCGCTTCTACGGGAAATATCATGCACATGCCCTGTGAATGCGGTGCCGATGGGGGCAAAAATAATGGTAGGAATCCCCAGTTTGGTTACCGCCTCCGCCCAATGCCAAACTCCAAAATGCTGCAAGACTAAACACACGGCATCGGGCTTTCGTACCCCGAGGTCACTTACAAACGCATCAAGCCCTTGGTCATTTTCAATGGGCTTGTCCTCCTGTAACAAGGTGACACCCGCTCGATTCGCTGCCTGACACAAGGAACGGTTGTACTCATCATAATGCTTCTCCACATCGTAAGAGGCGCCCGGCCAGCCCAACCAATAAGGCGGGGGCAGACGCAACGACGCAACCCGTACTTGAACCTTGGGTTTTGGACGATATGCCGTCGGGTTAAGTGCCCCCCGTAAGAATGTGTTTGATGTTCTTCCCCGCTGTTCTGCCGTGGCAAGTGGCGAAATCGCCGCCGCAGAAGCCATTGCCAAAAAACAACGCCGAGACAGTCGGCAACAGGAACAACCTCCAGATGTCTCTTTCATTGACGGTTCTCCTCACTTCCCCATTTCGGAGAGTTCATACTACTTACCGTGTCCCTGCCTCATAAGAAGGATGACCTAGCCTTCATGAATCCAACGCTGATCTGACCGCATGCGCTAGCTCAGAAAATGTGTAGGGCTTTTTCAGATACCGCGTGGTTCCCAGAGTCAGGATTTCTCTCACACGATCTGTCTCAGCAAAACCACTGACCACGACCGCCTTTTGCTTTGGGTTGACCTCCAAGACTTTCTTATACGTATCTAGACCGTCTATCCCGTCTCCCAGCAGCATATCTAAAACAAGGAGATGCACCGGCTGCTTTTTCAAAAATTCGACTGCTGCCTCACCACTTTCGACTGCGTGAACTACATACCCAGTCATCTCCAACATTCTGGAGACGATGTCCCGCTGTTCCGGCATGTCATCTACTACTAGGACCGTCTCCCCTTTACCCTTCGGCAAATCAATGGGAGGCTTTTGAGAAGACGGCATTGCCTCACCGTGCACCGCTGGGAAATAAAGCCTAAACTTTGACCCCTGCCCTTCCCGGGTCTCAACCGTTACATAACCGCCACAATCCCGCACGGTGTTCCATACGACGGTCAAACCAAGTCCTGTCCCACTCCGCCCCATCACTTTTCTGGTGTAAAAAGGCTCAAAGATGTGAACGCGGTCAACTTCTGAAATACCGGTGCCCGTATCGCTGACTTCCAGCACAACATAGTCCCCGGGTTTCACTTCACCCTCTTCGCTGCCAGATTCATTCACGAGACATCGATAGGTGCGAACACAGACCGTCCCGCCCTGTGGCATTGCTTCGCAGGCGTTTAAGACAAGATTCATCACGGACTTTAGAATGTGGCTTCCCGAAGCGCGCACACACAGCGTATCGCGTGTCATTTCACAATGCACCGTCACGGCAGGATAACTTTTCTTCATTTGTTCCAAATACGGGCTGTTTAAGTACTCGGAAATGATTTCATTTAGGTCAACTACTTCCATCCGAGCTACGCTACGACGAGACAATGCCAGCAAGTCGTCAACGACGCCCGCTGCTCGCTCGCCGGCTTTCTTGATTGTCTCCAAAGACTTCCTAAGGGGATTGTCCTGGGTGACACGCGTCAATAACAAGTCTGGCAACCCCACCAACCCGCAAAGTATATTGTTCAAATCGTGAGCAACACCGCCGGCGAGTCGCCCCAACGCCTCCATTTTCTCCGCTTGGGCGACTCGCGCCTCCAAACGTTTTAATTCAGTTAGATCGGTGACCAACACAAAACCACCATGCAAGTTCCCTTCTGCGTCGAACGCTAGACTAGGCGACAGTAATGCGGGGATCGAAACCCCTTGGAAATTGCGAAGCTGAACCTCGAACGAGTGCCCGCGCTCGGAACCTTGTTTCACAAACGATTCAAACGCTTCCTTGGAATCCGTCTCATCGAAGAAACGCAAAACCGGCTGTTCCAGTAGTTCCTGCGGCGCGCAGTTTAAAATCTCCGCCATACGGCGATTTGTATAGGTAATGTGCAAAGTGGAGTCAACGCAGAACAACCCCTCGCCCAGTGAGTCGACCAGCTCTCGGTAAAGTCGTTCGCTACGCTCCAGCTTTAGATATGCCTTTTTCCGAAAGAGCGCATTACCAATCACTTCTCCCGCAAAACGCAAAATGGAAAGCGTGCTTTCGTCCCATTCGCGCTCCTGCCGCACTGCATCAAAACCAATGAAACCAATGGTTTGTTTGCCAACAACTATGGGCACATTCAGAAGCGACAAAATGCCTTGTGCCTCCAATATCTCCTTTTCCGCACTTGCCTCCGGCGGTAAGTCGCGCACATGTAGCGCAATGGTTTTCTCCTTTTGAAGTTGGTCAATGAACCAACAATACTGCGCCGACGACAAATCCTGCAGATTGCGAATCTGAGGGGAAATTCCTTCCCGACACCACTCGTGCGTATTGGAAAAATGTTGCCCGTCCTCCGAAAACTGGAATACATAACCGCGGTCTGCGTCCGAAAAAAGGCCTATTGCCTCCAAAGAGCGGTCGATGGCAGCGTCAAGTTCATGAGGTTCTATCAACACCAAGTCTGTCGAGATCGCTGTTACCAGACGATGAAACCCCAACTCACGTCGTAAAGCGAGCTCCGCCACCTTTTGGTCAGTAATATTGTGAAGGACGACTACAACCTGTTCAGGCTGAGGCGTATAGACTGATATTTCGAAGTACTTTTTGAATTTTGGACTATATCTCTCGGCTCGCTGGGATTCTCCAGTCGCGGCAACGTCTACGAAAATTTGGAACCACCTCCTGTCCAAGTCCGGGAAAAGCTCCAAAAGAGTTTTTCCGAGCGCTTCTGCCTCTGGAATCCCCCAGACGTTTAACAACGCCGAATTGACTTCAACCACGCGACCGTCCACCGGCTTACCAAATTCATCACGAATCACCTCCAGAACTAAGAAGCCATCGAGCATTTCATTAAACAGCAACCGATACCGTCGTTCGCTATTCTGAAGGGCTTCTTCTAGCAACTTTTCTTTTGTGATTTCTCGAACAACAACCTGAACTGCGGGTTGACCGCTCTGGGGATCACGAACGAGAAAACTGTCATGAATCGCCCATTTTACATTTCCTTTCAAAGTAGTAAAGCAAGAAATGTAGCCGCGTACCTCCCCTTTATTCCGCGTCTGCAACCGTAACGTGCCCGGTGAACTATACGTTTTCATCAACTGTTCAATGTTTTTTCCGACGACTTCTATTTCTCCGTCCAATTCCAGCATACGTCGGGTGGTAGGATCCATGTATAAGACCGTGCCATCCATGGCATACCGGTAAATCCCGATCTCTGCAAGCGCCAATGACTGGGCGATGGAAGACATATATTCCTGAGGATTGTCGAAAACAGAACCCACTCCCATAGTGTTCCCTCCGGGCTTAACAGCCACGTCTAAGTATAATACAAAACTCTCTAATACGCCACATCCTGTTTTCCGTCCAGTGCCCTTGGCATATTTGGTTATTTGGGATAGGTAGTAAGAGAAAAGACTTTAACCTAAGGTGGTGCAGGCATCTTGCCTGTGCGAGAATGTGCACTCCCCAGCCCTGCGTCCCCTTCACTGTGCATTCCGGCGCTGTCATTGCGACGAGTGCCGTCGGGCACGACGTGGCAATCCCCTTAGGATTTCGGAGATACCCTATTTCTCGTCCCCGTGCGCTGCGCGGTTAAGGGGATTGCTTCGTCGCTTCGCAGACTCCGCTCCTCGCAATGACAACCGGGGAAGAACGTATAAGAAAAGAGGTTCGTCTGCGAACGTGTCTTCTCGAACGCAGTGCCAAATCTTTATGAACTTTTGCACCATCGAAAACATGCGCGGGTTTGTTGTATCCTAAACTTGACCGGTACCATTCGAAACGCTTGATTCCACTGACAATCGAAGCGAGGCGCCATGACGGCAAAAGAATGCGTGAAAAAGGTTATTAACTTAGAACCGGCCCCCTATGTACCGCTAGGGTTTTATGTTGTTGATTACGACATTGTGGAGGCGGTCATAGGCAGAAAAACCTACGTACGTAACAAGGTAAGAATGCAAATCGCCTATTGGGAAGGGCATCGTGACGAAGTGGTACAAAGCCTGAAAGAAGATACAGTCGAGTTCTTCACAAAAATTGACTGTTGCGACATTATTACCTTCAAAGAGGCACCTATCGTCCCACCCAAAGACTATGAACCTCCCCGAGTGAAAAGATTGACCGAAAATACCTGGCAAGATGAGCGGGGTTGCATCTGGCAAGCGTCCACCCTTACGAATGACATATCCATCGTTCATGTCCCCGACGAAATGAAAAAACTGCAGCCTCGTGTCGAAGACTACGATGGTCCTGTCAATGTCACGCCGCCGGACCCTTCCGTTTATGAAGCGTGCGATTATGTCATAGAAAAACTCGGGAAAGAACGATACATTGCGGGTACGACTGGCGGCTTGACAGCCATGGTTCACTTACCCGGAGAGAGCGGCGGTTTGTTAGGTTACTATCTCCTGCCCGAGGTAGTACATGCTGCGGCGCGGCGTTCCGTCGCAATTCAAAATGTGCAAGATGCGTGGAACATTCGTCCAGGACAAGATGCCGTCTTCTTCGAACAAGATATGGCGGCAAGCAAAGGGCCCATGATCTCTCCGGAGTTATTCCGTGAGTTTTGTCTGCCGTACATGAAAGAGCGGGTCTCGCGCGTTCGCAGTCTGGGGAAACAGGTCATTCTCCATAACTGTGGGAACAACCGGGTGCTGATGGACCAATTCATCGAAGCCGGCATCCAATGCTATCAGTCGTTACAAAGCATCCCTGATATGGAACTCGGTGGGCTAAAACGCGACTTCGGAAAACACCTCGCTTTTTGGGGAGGAATCTCGCTTGAGGTGCTGCTGACGGGAACGCCCGATGATTGCAGAAAAAACGTTCGGCAAGCTATGGAAACGGGCGCACCAGGAGGCGGTTTTATCCTCGGACCTAGTCATTCCATCGCCAAGGGTACTCCATACGACAATTTTATGGCTGTTCTGGATGAGTACATGAGACTTCGCTACGCCTTCAGTTGAGGGTCAGCATTTTTCGCAAAACCCCTCGGAGAAAAGCAACGCCAGCCCCGTTGATCCCCAAAATATGAGGTTCACAATGACAAGGTGTACCACTACGGCGCCGGCTATGGCCTCATAGGTCACGCCCCCGACCATATGCAATATGGTTCCTGCCGCGACATAAGGTATGCCGGTTGCACTGGGCGTCACCGGAGATATCGAAACGATGCCATGTAACGCCGAAGCAACGGCGACCACCCAGAAGCTCACAGCGAAACCAAACGCAGCATATAAAAAAACACCGGCGAAAACATCGATTGCCGTAAAAAGTAATGTCAAACTGGATAGTAAAGGAATTTGTTTCCAGAATACTCTAAACTCAGCTAGGACACGAAGAAGTCTTTCCTGAACACCACCTACGCGTAGAGGGCTTCGATGAACAAACCTCTTTGCAAAATGAAGTGACAAAAAGAAAACAGCCGCACAAACGACAAGCAACAAAGTTGCCGAACCCCAAAACACGAGTCGAAACTTCTCAAGTTCAAGAGACACGAGCTTTTGGAACGGTATAAAAAGTAAGCCGCAACAACCCAGGAAGATTGTGGATAACGCCTCTATCACACGGTCTGTCAGAATCCAGGCACCAACCCGCGTACTCCGGTAAAGAGGAAACACAAGCGGGAGGAATTCACCAAGACGCGCCGGAGAAAGATTCCCTCCGGCTTTAGAAAGGAAAAACAAAGACACGGCACGTGCTTCACGGCCAAGAGCGACACGCCATTTCAGAGCTCTCCCCCACTCCGTCAATGCCTCCAACAGACACAATAAAACGAAATACTGCGGTGGAACATGGACGATGGCATTCACGATCCTGTCCCAACCAATGAAATAGACAGCAGCACCAAAAATCCCAATTCCAATCGCAGCAAAGAGCAAACTGCGCCCGGCATAGCCATTCGATTCGGGCTGTCCCGTTAAGGCTTTATCCCCTGAGTCTTTTGCCGATCTTTCCGCGGGTGTATCCATTGGAGTTTCACTCAAACCCATGTTAAATCAAGTTTCAAACCAGATAAACAATATTTGTTCGTCCCATCCCTCAGACGCTTCTTGTTATGTTGCAAGAATAACTGCATTGGGATGAAAGTATTCAGAAAGCCCTATGGAACATTGTACAGTATGCCGGAAAACATTGTGTGATTCTTTCAGTTAATCCACGAAAAGAAATAATTTGAAGACCTTTTACAATAATCCTAAGGTCTCATAAAACAACGATACTTAATCTAAGCTGCTGGATAGAAGCCCTAAATCCGATGTTCCATACAATGTGGCGACATCTTCGTCTCACCGCTTCGATCCAGTAAAAAAATTTCTGAAGTTGTACTGCATGTCAAGCATTCCAACAAAAATTACATGAAAAGCCAATGCAAATTAGCTTAAAGAAAATTAAGCGTTTAGCTTTTATGTTTGACTCCCTTATGGGGTCGTCAAGAACTTGGAAATAAACCACTAGGTTCGCAATGTGAAAAAAGTTTTTGGTATAAAATCAGACCTTATCTATGATTGCCCAGCGGACGAAAATTCAAGGAGGGAAAGATGACCATAGATTTCGTCCAAATAAGACCATTTTTTGCAATAGCGGGACCTTGCGTCATTGAAAGCGAGGAACTGTGCCTTGAAATCGCAGAAAAGGTAAAAGCTATATGCGAAAAACTGAGTATGCAATACATTTTTAAAGCGAGTTTTGACAAAGCTAATAGAAGTTCCGTCAACTCGTTCAGGGGCCCGGGCATAGAAAAAGGGCTGGCGGTCTTAAAAAGAGTTAAAAACGACGTGGGAGTTATGGTATTAACGGATGTCCATTCCGTGTCAGACGTAGAACTCTGCAAAGATGTCGTCGATGTGTTACAAATACCAGCTTTTCTATGTAGACAAACAGATTTATTGCTCGCGGCAGGCAAATCCAATTGTTGGGTCAACATAAAAAAGGGACAGTTTGTTAGTCCATATGATATGAAGAATGCTTACGATAAGGTTGCGGCGACAGGCAACAAAAAAATCATGCTGACGGAACGAGGAACTTTTTGGGGCTACAACAATCTCGTTAATGATTTTCGTTCGCTGCCGATAATGGCCGAAACAGGGGCGTTAGTCGTATTTGATGCAACACACAGTGTACAACTCCCGGGGGCGGGTGGAACCTGCTCTTCCGGTGAGAGAAGATTTATCCTACCATTAGCCCGGGCTGCTGCCGCAGTTGGAATTGATGGCCTGTTTATCGAAGTACACCCAAACCCGGACGCAGCTTTATGTGATGGACCAAACTCTCTTCCGTTAAATGAGGTCGAAAAGGTGTTAAGACAAACGAAGGAAATCTGGGAATATGTCAAAGGACTATCTTAAGATAGCGAGAGATGTCTTAGACATCGAAGCGCAAGCAATACTCAACCTAAAAGACACCATAGACCAAAACTTTGCTAAAACCATTGACTTGATACACAAATCAAAAGGTCGTGTCGTGGTGACAGGCATTGGAAAGTCAGGGATCATAGGCCAAAAGTTTGCTGCAAGTCTCGCCTCTACGGGGACGCCGAGTTTGTGGGTCCATTCGACGGAGGCCTTACATGGGGATCTCGGGAAAATAGTTAAGAATGATATTGTTATTCCAATATCCTACAGCGGTGAGTCAGAGGAGGTGAATAAGCTTCTGCCGATAGCGCGCAAGATAGGCTCTAAAATTATATCAATTACAGGAAATGCTACGTCGCACTTGGCGAGTCTTTCTGACATCGTGCTACTAGTGAAAGTGGATAAAGAAGCTTGTCCGATGAACCTCGCCCCGACGGCGAGCATCACCGCCATTCTCGCATTATGCGATGCTATTGTCGTTGCACTTATCCATTTACGCGGGTTTAATAAAAAGGATTTTGCCTTATATCATCCTTCCGGCAGACTGGGCAAGCGTCTTCTTTTAAAGACTTCAGACATTATGCGAAAAGGCAAAAAAAGTGCAATTGTGCAGGAGCAAGAACTCTTGAAGGACGTCTTAGTTCAGATAACCGAGGCAAAAAGTGGAGCGGCAGTGGTGGTTGATGAAAAAGGAATACTGAAAGGAATATTTACAGATGGCGATCTCCGCAGACATCTTGAGAGAGGAGCTAATATCCTGAAGACAAGGATCGGCGCACTTATGACATCTCCTTGCATTTCTATCGAGGACAATGCCTCTGCATACGACGCTTACTTTCTTCTGAAAGACAATAAAATTGATGAGGTCCCCGTCGTGAATAAACAGGGTAAAGTACTGGGAGTTGTGGATATTCAGGACCTAATAGATGTGGGACTCTAAAAATAACAGGAATTGGTCTGTAAAAGCTTTTTAGCAACGTGCAGTGGATTTTCGGGATACAATGGGCGCAAGAGTTTCGCGCCCTCTACAATAAGGAAAAAACTTGTACTCAGTGAAATCAACACAATGGTTTGCATTTTCCAGGTCCACAGTGGGATTTGGTGTAACTGATTTCCCGTTGGTGTATCTGCTTTTGGGGCAGAGGTTTGTAAGCTAAAACAGTCGCTCAAAGAAACTTTTTTGGGAAGCGAGATTCATGAATACCCTCGTCGATGTTAATGTCAAACTTGGGCATTGGCCCTTTCGGCGGGTAAAAGATATGCATGCGCTTTTAAACGACCTTGACAGGTTTCACATAAAGCGGGCTTGTGTCTCTTCGCTAAGCGCCGTTCATTATTTTAACCCTCAAGAAGGCAACTTGGAGTTGGCTGACAGTTTATCTAACGTTACAGGCCGATTCATCCCGTTGGCTGTACTCGCGCCGAACTTCCGCGGCTGGGAAAGAGATTTCGACCGTTGCGTGCGTGAAATGGGCATGCAAGGTGTCATTCTTTATCCCAACTACCACCAGTTTTCTTTGTCGAGCCCAGCAGTGAACGAATTGGCTACAGGTATCATCGAGTACAAACTTCCTTTATTTATTCAAACAGGTTTGGAAGACCCTCGCCGACAATTCCGAAGGACTATTGTGCCTGAAGTGCAGCCGGAAGAGATAGGCGCGTTTGCAGCCCAATATCCTGATTTGACTGTCATTGCGTTGGGGTTGAAGTTTGGCCAGCCCGAACGTGTTTCTCCTTCAATACCAAAGAATCTGTTTTTTGACATCTCGAATTATGAGAGAACAGGCGAACTAGAGTATGCGGTGGGAAAATTCGGCGTTGAAAAACTCCTCTTCGGAACAAACTTTCCCTTGTTCAATATTGCGGCAAATGTCTTAAAACTTGAACGGGCTGACATTTCAACGGAACAAAAACACTTCATCGCAGCGGGGAACGCACAACGGCTTTTCAACCTGGAACGATAGTCAAAAGCTCCAAAAAAACAACAAAAAAACGCAGTCGCCTTTCACCATCCGGCGCATAACAACGTGCCAACGCGTAGTCTCAAAACGATGACGTCCTATCCAAGATGTTTTGATTGATCGCATGAACCCGTCGCACTACTTCGTCTGCTTCACGGTTTTTCCCTTGTGCTCGATAAATCTGCGCCAACCTGAAACCCGCCAACCGACATTGTTTTAAGACGTCCTCATCCACCGTTGCGAGTGACTGTTCGGCGTCTCTTAACGCGTCGTTATAGGCAGATTGCGCTGCTGTAGTTTCCCCTATACTTTCCAAAAGAAGTCCGTGATTTACTTGTAACACGATTCGAGAGGGAGACGGGTCAAGATGCGACAACAAGACCTCACTAATTGTCTTGCATGCATCTGGTATGTCACCTTTCCGTTCGATGACTTGGGCGAGAACAACAGTGGCGCGATATTTGATTTCTGGCGTCTGGGCTAATTCGTAAGCTTCACGTGCAGCCGTCTCAGCTTGGACCAAGTCTTCGGGCACCTTCTGAAGATACAAAAGAGCTTCCACTCCCAGAACAAGGCTTTTTTCGTCTGAACTCCGGGGCGACTCAAGATATTCTTCCGCCTGACGGATACCTTCTTCCGGAGTTTGTGCATTTAGCAGATGTTCCACATACTGACTTTTCTCTGATTCCACAGAAACGGAAGATACACCTTGAGAGTCCTCCTGCTTTTCTGAAGTTAGACTCGACTCCTGCCTCGACGACACGATGGGCTGAACAGCCTCTCTCATGGTACCCGGGCGCGCACGAAACTTACCCCCTGAAATGTATGTACCCCCACTACTACCCGCTACGATCGCCCAAGCGATCAAGCCAGCCACAAATAAAAGTACAACCAAAACAACTGTAAGTTGCCAGTTCATGGCGCATGGGCCCTACTCATCGCTCGGTGAAATCGGCTCCATAGGCGACTGTGGCGTTGGAGCCGCCTGACTCTGCGGCAAAACTTCTATAGAGTTCTCTACAGCCACCACGCCGACGACACTCGCGGCGACCGCTTCCGCTGCACTCTTTTCTGCTTCCGACCCCACATTACCTGAAAGAAAACAAATCCCATTTTGAACAGTTACATTCAGATTTCTCAAAGCGACATAGCGGTTCATACCGAGGGCAGCTTCCACTCGCTTTTCCACCCATGCATCACTCACCGTGTGAAGCATTTTTTGAGGAAATCGTTCTGAAGTCCCAGGGGAGACCGTCAGCTTGTTATTGACCGAAACCACACCCCTTGTCTCTTCCACCACTCGCTGAATGGCATCACGTTCGCCTTCCGAAGAGACAACGCCGTACAGCGTCACAACACCTTTACGACAAGTGATATCCAAACGTAGCTCCTGAAATCGTTTATGATACAAGAGACGAGAACGTATCACCGCCGTCAGAGCCCGGTCGGACAACAATTCCTTCAGCGATCTCTTTGCGGGTTTCCTCTGAGGTTGGTCGACAATGACAAGTTGATTGCGAACCTCTTTTACACCTGAAACACCCCGGGCAATTTCTTCGGCACGTTGTTTTGCCTGATCGTCCCCTACTGCGCCGCTCAGCGTCACGACGCCATTTTGCGTGGTCGTATTAATATCAAACGGGCTCAAAGATTTATCAAGTAAAAAGCGCCCCTCTATCTGCGCCGTAATAGTAGAGTCTTCGACCTGATTTCCCCAGGCCAAAAAAGGGCATATGACTGGAAATACTATGAGCCACGCAGAACATCTCCCCCGATAAAAATACAACATAAGTAGCCCTCATTGCCTCGTTACAATAGTCCTATCTTCCTCAATCCCTCAATACCCTCGCGCACATCATCCGCAGAAGCTTTAAGCGCAGCATATTCCTCATCCGTTAATTCCAGTTCTAAAATCTCCTCAACACCGCCCTTACCAAGTCGAACAGGAACCCCTATATAGACATCTTTCATATCGTACTGCCCTGTAAGATAGGCAGAACACGGCACGATCTGCCTCTCGTCGTGTAGAATACACTGCACCATACGGGCAACACTGGCGCCCGGCGCATAAAAAGCGCTGCCTGTTTTCAACAATGCCACAATTTCCCCACCTCCTTCACGCGTCCGTTTGATCAATGCATCGATACGTTCTTTCGGCATTAGTTGGGTGATGGGAACACCCGAAACGGTCGTGTAGCGAGGCAGAGGCACCATCTGATCACCGTGCGAACCCAACAACATGGTATCAACGTTTTTCATACTGACACCCAACTCCGCTGCCACAAACGAACGCAGTCGTGCACTGTCCAAAATACCCGCCATCCCGACAACGCGTCTCGGGGGAAACCCAAGACGTTTCAAAGCCAAATAACACATCACATCAAGGGGATTAGTAACAATAATCACCACACTTTCCGGAGCATAACGACCAATGTTCTCGCACACCTCAGAAATAATCTTCCCGTTTTTCTCCACCAAGTCAAGGCGTGTCATGCCCGGCTTACGAGGTAGACCTGCTGTTACGACGACCACGTCACATCCCGCAATGTCAGAATAATCGTTTGTACCGATCGCTACGCAACTGTAACCACGAACGGGGCCGGCTTCGGTCAAATCAAGCGCCTTGCCTTGTGGAAGTCCCTCGACCACGTCAACCAATACAACGTCACCAAGCTCCATGTCCAAACAGTATTGAGCCACCGTGGCGCCTACGTTGCCTGCCCCAATACACGCTACCGAGAACCTTTTTCCAGCCGGCATAGGAACACTCCCTTGTTTAATTCTCTTAAAAGATTACCTTGCACTTGAGTATAAAGTAAAAACAACTTAACACCAACCCTCATTCCTTGCCTGGAGACACCTATGCACGAAAACTTGATTGGACATAACCAGTTTATGTGAAGAATAATGAGTAAACGGCTAGGTGTCTGTACGTTATCATTGTCGGGAGGGGAATACGTGCCGCAAGGCATACCACCGAGCAGAGACCTAAAGATATTGCGACTTAAGACTGCACTGTTGTTTTGTGCTGCAACGGTGTCTTTGATACTATTCGTGTTTCTTTTTCGCGCCGAAAACACAAATATAAACCGGGACTTGCTTGAAAACACGCCGCCTGAGTTCACGAACTACCCGGAAGCCTTCGAAGCAGCAGAGCGACTTGTCCGAGAACAGTTGAACTTTCTAGGAGTCACCGAAACGGCAGCTTGGAAAACTATCGCAGAGCAAAATAACGGTAATCGTTACTTGTACATAGGCCATGTTGAGGGGAAAACGGAGTGGAGTACTCGCCAAAAATATTTATATAGAATAGTTGTCACAAAACAAGAAGACGGACATTGGATAGCCGTGGAACTTACCCTCAACCGAACAGAGTAAACAGAAGGATATTTCTTTGAATCCTGTGGAGATCTCTTATAAACCCGAACACATGTTTGTAGGTATCGATCTAGGCACCAGCGGGGTGCGAAGTTGCGCCATCACTGAAAAAGGTGACGTGGTAGCCACAGTGGCCGTTGACCTCGCTGACGCAAAGCCTTCGAATTCTTCGACGGGACATATCCATGAGCAACGTCCCGAAACATGGTGGGCAGCTGTCTGCCGTGCGTGTAAACAATTGACCCAAACCATACGAAAAAACGGGTTAGACCTCACGCGTATTCGTACGGTGTGTGTTGATGGGACGTCCGGCACCTTAGTAGCTCTAAACCATGATGGAAAACCCGTGCGAAATGCCATCATGTATAACGACCCCCGAGGCGGAGAAAACGCAGCTCATTTGAATCAAATCGCGTCTGATCATTGTCGGAATCATGGCTATCGGTTTGCCTCCTCATTCGCGATCGCAAAGATTTTATGGCTGCGCGAACACGAGCCTCGCTCTTTCGAACAGACCGCGTTTTTCGTGCACCAAGCGGACTTTATCGTTCAGCGGTTAAGTGACTGTGCTGGGATTACGGACTACAGCAATGCCCTTAAAACCGGGTATGACCTTTTATCCAACCGTTGGCCTGATTGGCTTGAAAGATTCAAGGATGTAAGCAGCCGTTTACCGAAAGTTGTGGCTCCCGGTACGCCAATCGGGAATATCTCCCCTCAGGCATCTGAGCTTACGGGATTGCCGACGTCAACCGCGGTTGTAACTGGAGCAACGGACGGCGTGGCAGCTTGTTTGGCATCGGGGGCATCTCACGAAGGTGATACGAATGTGACGCTGGGCACTACGCTCGTATTCAAACGAGTCAGCCGACAGATTGTGACCCGGGAAGACGGCTTAATCTATTCCCACAAATTACCCGATGGATACTGGCTACCAGGGGCGGCAAGCAATACCGGGGCAGAATGGACAAGTCAATGGTTTCCCAATACGGATTACAGGGAAATGGATGCACGAGCGCTGGAACACCTGCCTTGCCCCCTCTTGGCTTATCCGCTCGCAAGAAAAGGGGAACGTTTTCCTTTCCACTTTGAAGCCGCTGAAGGCTTCCTGGCAACAGAATTGCAAGACAGTGTCCAACGATACGCCGCGTGTCTGCAAGGGACAGCCCTCCTGGAACGTCTTGCCCTTGACCTGCTGGATGCTTCTACTCTAAAACGAGGCGAATCTGTCTTTTCCACAGGTACTCCGAGCAAGAGTGATATCTGGATGCAATTGCGGGCAGATATTTGCCAGAAAATGTACCTGCGTCCCCTTTATCCCGAATCTTGTTTTGGAAGTGCTCTACTAGGTGCCAAGAGTCTTATGGGGAGCCTAGCCGACACGATCCAACTCCTAGTACACATCGATAAAACTTTTGAACCCCAAAAACAAAACTCACCTTTCTATGAAGAATTGTACGAGCGATTTCTCAATGAGCTTAAAACCAGAGGTTATCTATGAGCGTCTACAAACCCTGTGATATCCGAGGTCCGATTGAGGAGCTTACTCCAGAGCTTTATTATCGTTGGGGATGCGTACTTGGCTCCTTGCTGCCTGAAGGGGCACGCTGTGTCACAGGTGGTGATGTCCGCCCTTCAACCCGAGAATTTCTGCCTGCCCTGGAAAAAGGATTATGTGATACGGGTGCTCATGTAGTGTCTACTGGCATACAGCCCACTCCCATAGTTTATTTCGTGAAAAGAACATTGCCCGCCCATGCTTGCGCCATTGTCACCGCATCGCACAGCCCTGCGGATGTGAACGGCTTGAAATGGATGATTGGCGACCTGCCACCAGACGAGGACGATGTCAAACAGCTCCGGCAGTTAGCCGAAACTGCAGGCTGGAGTGTTCGCCGTAAAGGCACGGTAGAAACCTACGATCCTATCCAACAATATGGCGATTGGCTCAGAAACAACTTTCATTTGGCAAACGATGAACGCCTGCTGTCGGTAATTCTGGACTTCGGAAACGGTTGCTGGGCAAATTGCGGCGCCAGGTTGTACACCTCTGTTTTTCCAAAATTTGCCGTAAAAAGTATTAATTCCCATCCTGATGGAATATTCCCATCCCGTGTCCCCGACTGCTCAAAACCGGAACACATGAAACAACTGGCAGAAAAGGTGCTGGAATATCATGCTGACCTGGGCATTGCTTTTGACGGTGACGGTGACCGAGTGGGCTTTGTTGATGAGACGGGCACACCTTTAGTTGCGGAGGAAGCTACCTACATTCTTATTCAATCTTTTGGTGGTGATTTCTCAGGCGGCAGGTTTGTCTATGATCTGAAATTTTCAGACACAATTCCCGCAGCAGCAAGGGCGGCGGGTGCCAGTCCCATCCCAGAACGTAGTGGCCACACATTCATACGAAGTCGGATGATTCAAGAAGATGCTCTGTTCGGAGCCGAAATCAGCGGACATTATTTTTATCGCGAGTTAAACTACGGCGATGATGGGTTGTTCACCGCCTGTCGCCTCACGGCGTATTTGACACGAACAGGGATCCCGTTTTCGAAATTACGAGAAAACGCCCCAAAACCTTTCATTACTCCGGACATCCGCCTGGAAGTTCAACCAGATGCTCATGCTTTTGTGGAAAGAGTGAAGCGCTTGTTTGCCGACCTGCCTCTGAGTTTTGTGGACGGGGTCCGCGTAGACTTCCCCACAGGTTGGGCGCTCGCTAGACCATCAGTCACAGAAAACAAAGTCACTTTCCGTTTTGAAGGCACCAGCCAAGAAAACTTAGGAAAAACGATCGCTTTTTTTACAGAACGACTCAAAGAACTACGCGAACCGTTACAGCCGCTGCTGGCTAAGCATTCCGCGCCAACTGAACCTTGAATGTCCTTATCTCAAAAGGTTTGATGTAAAAACGAATAGAATGGCCAGACCACTCTACCGGTACGTCATTTTCTTCCATGAGATCACATTCCACTGCCGATTCCAAACACGTGCCAAAAGTCAACTCCACGGGACCGCGCTGCCCATACGCTTCGTATACCCGGACGATCAGGTGATCCGAATCCTCACAACGCTTCACCGTATGGATGATCACATTTTCGGCACTTGTTGATGCGAAGGAATACGCGGAGGGCAAAGGTCCCGACTGCGCTTTTGTCCTCGCCGTTCGCAGCGGGACGTTCAATTCGAAAGCCTCTTGTACCGTGCGAGTACGCCATGTACCCGCGTGCGGATATATGGAATACACAAAATCGTGCTGCCCTTCGTCCGCGTGCGGGTCAGGGCTAATGGGAGAACGCAACAACGATAATCGAAGGCAGTTCCCTTTTATGTCATATCCATACTTGCAGTCATTTAACAGACTGACTCCATAATTACCTTCTGAAAGATCCGCCCACTTATGTCCTGTGACCTCAAAACGCGCCTTATCCCAATCCGTGTTGTTATGGGTAGGACGTTCAATTGCTGCAAATTGAATCTCGTAAGTCGCTCGAGAAGCACGTATATCCACAGGAAAAGCAACCTTCAGTAATGTGCGTTTCTCATGCCAGTCCACCCAAGTCACAAAGTCAACCCGTGATGTATGAGCATACATGACGATGTCCTGCTCAATGGTGCTACGCTCTGTTCTTCTCTTAAAACGTAGCACAACTCGGATGGGACCATTCTCTACAAGTTCAAGTTTCTCAGCCGGCGACGGCTCCCACCAGACGTCTGCAAAATTAAAGTCGATATCCCAAGCATCATTTCGCGCAGGGCGATCATCAAATAATTGCAAAACATTCCCACGCTCACCTTTTTCCAAAATATCCCTGTCTCTTTTCAAATCCTGTATACGGGTCAAGGTACCCGAACCATCAACACAAATTCGAAGAAATTCGTTTTCAAGCTCGGCAAACTGCTTCCCGTGGATGTCTTCACCCACCCGTCCTCTAACCGGCTGGATCCGGGGATATGACCGGGCTGAATTCGGCTCGCGTTTTGTAACAACCTCATAGACGCTGTACCCCAAAGGAGGAACCTCTCCCGCAAGGAAGAGCAGTTCGCCCGCCTCCGACTCTTGTGTCAGACATTCCTCTCCTCTGCAATTAACGACTCGAACGTCTTCGCCCCAAGCGGTACCGGAAAGAAGTGCCACATCCGTCCGAACCCATGGCAAGGTGTTAAAAACCACTACAGGCGCCTCCGCTCCACCCGTATCAACCAACGACAAGATATGTTCCGCCGCCCGGTTCAATGCCTGTTCCGTCAGCGCTCGAGCTGCTGCGTAGTCTTCCTCAGCCACTTTATAGACCTCTGTTATTGAAGAACCGGGGAGGATATCATGAAATTGGTTCAGCAATACCTTCTTCCAAGCGGCGTTTATGGCTTCTTGTTCATAAAGCCCCCCGTACAGCGTGGAGACACTATTGAAAAACTCGGCATCTCGAAGCAACAATTCGCATTTACGGTTGTTCCGTTTCGTTCGCGCCTGAGTTGTCTGACACCCACGATGTAATTCGAGATATAATTCCCCATTCCATACAGGCAGCGTCTCCGTCGGACATCTGCGCTTCATCTCATCGAGACAATCTTGCATTCTTCCAAACTTACAACGTGGAACGCCCGCGATGTCCCCCAATCTCCTGCCCGTCTCGATCATGTCAACGGTTGGGCCGCCGCCGCCATCTCCGTAGCCGTAGCTGAAGGGAAGCATATCGACGCGATCTTTCTGTGCGAATTGCTCCCATTGCATCATTAACTGCGGCAACCGTATTGGTGGATCATAGTTCAACGGTGGAATCAGACACGCTATGCGGGTACCGTCCGGTCCCTCCCATTGAAAATAATCATAGGGAAACTTGGTAAACTCTGACCAATTGATCTTGTTAGTCACGAACGTGTCGATCTGCGCCTTACGGAGGATCTGCGGCAACGCCCAGCTGTCGCCAAACGTGTCGGGCAACCACGCCGTCCGTGTATGTATACCAAACTCTTTCCGGAAAAACCGATTGCCAAATAAGAGTTGTCGGACAAAGGATTCCCCGCAAGGAACATTGCAGTCCGATTCCACATACATTCCCCCTATGGGCTCCCAACGCCCTTCTGCCACTCTCTCTCTGATCTGTTGAAATACTTCAGGATAGTGCTCCTTTATCCACTCCAGTTGCGCCGGCTGGCTCGCCATAAACAAGAAATCTGGATATCGCTCCATCAAACGCAGCACAGTTGAAAAAGTTCTTCCGCACTTACGCCGAGTCTCCCTGAGTGGCCAAAGCCAAGCCGTATCAATATGAGATTGCCCCACGAGAACAAGATTGCCCATATCGCCGGCATTGCGGAACTGTTCTAAACCATGTTTCAATTCTTCCCGTGCTTCCGTGAGCGACTCGTAATATTGAGTAGAGCCGGGATGACGAAGGTCAATCCGCTTGATTGTTTTCTCCAATAAGGCCAGAAGTCGACGACGGATTACAGACTCCTTGGGCAGAACGGACACAACCTCGAGCACAACCTGAAAATCCCAATAGACATCCCAAGAATTCTTATCAAAGACTGCAATATCCGCGTACCCAAATTCGTGGTATGCATCGTGTTGCACACTGGGAACCGACTCCAGATGAACACAAAACTGTTCCCCTCCCTGTGCGTTCTCCGAAAGAAAAACCGCGTCTCGTTTTGAGTCTATACCTTGAAAAGGCGTCCCATTCAGGTAGACGAGTGACTCTCCACCGGGGCGAATCAACGCCACCACGGGCATGCCCCGCATAGATTCGGGAATCGTGACCGTCATTCTGAACCATGTTGTCTGGTCAAAACCGCCCCAACGCGAATGAACAGCAAAAGGCTGCCAACCGTCTTCCGGTGGACGCTCCGGGCCACGTCCTCTCCCGGTAACGCAATAGTCAATTAGTTCGATAGGCGTCCGTTGTTGATAAAACAATTCTTCGACTTCGCGTAAACGATTCCTAATCTGCCGAATTACAATTTCACGTTCAGCTTCAAAACACTGCATAAGTTTCCTAAACCTTCTTCGTTCGTAGCTTCGTGGATTTAGACACAAATAATAACTTGAACGTTTTGATCTCGAACGGCAAAACCGAAAATTCGAAACCACTATTGTTCGATTTCAAGCGCCTGTCGTTTTCCTCCATCAGGTCGCACTCAGAAACCTCCAGGAGAGGCAAAGAGAATTCCAATCTAACTTTCGCGTGATTCCCATAAGGCTCGTATAACCGCAAAATAACGTGTTCAGAATCTTCTGCAAGTTTCACGGTATCAATTATGACGTCCTCCGGTTCCATACCGACAAGCAGCCCTGACATATCGCCAAAAGATATCGTCACGCTACCAGGCAACGCCATCAAGGGCACATTAAGCTCGTAGGCTTCCCGAACTGTTTCACTTCTCCAGTCTCCTGGATGAGGTAAGAGGGAATATGTGAACTCATGTTCCCCTTCATCTGCTGTGGGATCGGGGTCGACGGGAGAACGTAAGAGGGATATTCTCAAAACGTTGTCTTTAATGTCATACCCATATTTGCAATCGTTTAAGAGACTAACACCGTAGTCTCCCTCAGATAGGTCTGCCCATTTTTGCGCGGGAACCTCAAACTGTGCGGCGTCGAATTCGCGACTGCGGTGCGTTGGTCGTTCAATAGCACCGAATTGTACCTCATAGGTTGCAAACGATGATCGCACATCCACGGGGAATGCCGCTTTCAGCAAGGTCCGTTTTTCGTGCCAATGAACTCGCGTAACAAAGTCAATTCGTGGAGAACCCGCGTCTAACCGAATGTCCTGAATAATCCGGCTTCGGTTCCATGCAGCTGTGACCCTCACAATAGCCCTGAGTGGTCCGCTCTCCACCACTTCGATCGACTCGATATCTTGTTTATCAAAGGTCCGCCGCTTTTGCTCAAAATTGAAGTCAATGTCCCACGCTTCCCAAACATGCGGAAAATCTTCAAAGAACTGCAAGACATTCGCCTCACTTCCCTGGGGTAACACGTCTCTTCCAAATCGTTTGTCATAGACGCGTTGCAGTGTGCCCCTATCTGTAAGTTCTACGCGAATCAACTCGTTTTCTATCGAATGAACATTTGCAGTTACACCACCTTCATTCCCCGCCTCGCTTTCGCCTGAAACGAGCCGGTACGTTGCCCAACCTAACGGGGGCACATCTTCGGCTTTGAAAACGATGCGGTTCGCGCCCAGGCGTTGGAGTGACACACGGACACCGTCTTCATTCTCCAATACAAAATCAGCTTTCGGTAATTTACCTTCAAACTCCACAAGTCCTGACCTTGCCCACGAAAGACTGTTAAAAACGGCAAGAGAAGTCCACCTGTTTCCGGCACCTTTCTGAGGTACGAACACATTTAAAGCACGTTCCCGCAGATCCGCAGCCTGCTCGAAAAGTTCCGCGTAGACTTTATCTGACCAACGATACACTTCTGTAATCGATGTTCCAGGCAATATATCGTGAAATTGACAAGTCAACACCTGTTTCCAGCAGTCCCGGATCTCTTTTTTGCGGTAAGTACCCCCTCGAAGAAAAGCCAACGTGCTCCAGAGCTCGACATCCCTCATGAGAAGTTCCGCGCGGCGGTTATTCCGTTTGTTACGCGACTGGGAAGTCTGGCAACCTCGATGCAATTCAAAATAAAGCTCCCCGTTCCATACAGGCCTACGTTCTCTCGGACACTCTTGCGCCATTTGCTCCAACGCCACGGAAACCGTACCGAATTCACATTGCGGCAGTCCCACGATATTTTGGAGACGTTTCCCGTTCTCTATCATTTCCGGAGTTGGGCCACCGCCTCCGTCGCCGTATCCAAACGGGAAAATAGTGGTATCCGCTCGGTCCTTTTCTTTAAAACGATTCCACTGTTCTGCGACCTGTTGGGCACATATATTGCCATTGTAATTGTAAGGACGTATGACCGTAACGCGCGACCCGTCCGTACCCTCCCATTCGAAAAAGGTGTAAGGAAACTCGGTATATTGATTCCAGTCCAGTTTAGAGGTGACGAGATAGTCTACTTGGGCTTTCTTCAGTATCTGGGGCAGAGCCCAACAATAACCGAAGGTGTCGGGTACCCACGCGACGCGGGAGTGGACGCCGAATTCCTCTCGGAAAAACCGATTTCCATACACGGCCTGACGAATTAAAGCCTCTCCTGAAGGAATGTTTAAGTCGGGTTCAACCCAAAAACACCCGTTCGGCTCCCATCGTCCTTCTTTGACACGCCGTTTGATTTGTCGATACAAGTCTGGGTAATACGTCTTGACAAATTCATACTGAGCAGGTTGACTGCAAGAAAAATGGTACTCGGGGTACCGTTTCATCAAAGCCAAAACCGTGGAAAAAGTCCTTCCACATTTCCGCTGCGTCTCTCGAATGGGCCAAAGCCATGCCGTGTCAATATGGGAATGCCCCGTGAAAATCATTTTGCCGTTTAAGGGGGAGGAAGGAAATTCTTTCAGACCACCTCTCAATAATTCCGAAGCTTCTTTCAACGACCTGATGTATTTCTCTTCATCCGGGTGGGTACTTCCCCTCCAGGTTCTTGAAATGTGCTCTGTTCCATCGTCCCCAAAATTCAGCTCCACTTTCTTGATGGAGGCGTCAATAACATCCAACAGCCGCACGGCTGGTGCATAGTCCGCGGGTAGCACACGCCATGTCTCCAAGGCGACGCGGAAGTCCCAATAAGTCTCCCAGATTTCGCGATGAAAAATAGCAACATCTGCGTATTCAAAGACCCGGTGTTCATCAAATCGCGTCGAGGGTACAGACTCAAGAAGGATTTCGAACAATTCCCCCTCTCGGGCATTTTCTGTCAGTAAAAGCCAATCCCTGCCATTGTCAATGCCTTGTGCCGGTTTCCCGTTAACATATGCCAACGACTCCCCTTGCGGACGCAAAAAAGCTACAACGGACCTTCCTTTCCAATCCCTAGGGACTTTCCACCGAAGGCGGAACCACGTGGTTTGATCGTACCCACCCCAAAAACCCGGTACAGAAAAGGGCTTCCAACCTGTACGGGGAGGTCTTTCTGGTCCGCGTCCTTGTCCTGTAATCCGGTATTGGACCGTTGAAATAGCGGAACGTCTTGTGAAGATGGTCTTTTGAATCCTGCTCAACCGTGCGCGAATTTGGTCTGAGATTATTCTTCGTTCAACGGGGAAATTCGGCATAAAAAGATCCTACCTCTTAACAACAAAAAATTTGTCTTTCCATAGCCCAAGCGTACGTAGAAGAAGTAAAAAGGAAACTACTTCGTCAAGTCCTTGGTGGGCATTAAAAACTACGCCTTCGGATGGGATGAAATCAAATTGTTGTATAAGTCCAGTACCCTTGGCACCTTTTGTTATGTTGGATGAGGAATTGAAGAGAGGACTTTCCATGAAAGTTATGAAGACAAAGGCACTGACGCCTGGCCTCATAGGTAGGTTTGATCTATCTATGCCCCCTTAGTCCCCGCACGCGGCGAAATGGCATCAATACGACACAACCACAGTCAAGTCTATTCAAGTCTCCCGCACGCGGAGGGATAGCTCCCCACCGGGCCGTTCTTCTGTCATCCCTTCTTACTCCCCCGCATGCCGGGGGACACAGGGGGGTGAACCCTGCACAGGGGATAGAAAGCTGTCCCCCGTTGTCATTGCGAGGAGCCCTGAAGGGGCGACGTGGGAATCCCCTTAGGTACCCGCAGATTACCCCGACCCATGCCCCGTGTCATCTTGCGCTACGCGGTTGAGGGGAAGGGCGAGGCATGCCTCGCCCCTACAAGGGGGATAGACTCGCTCCTCGCAATGACAACCGGGCGTACAAGCCTGGTCTAAGTCCTCGATGCAGTGCCAAAGCTTTGTGAACTTATGCACTTGTTCTAACGAGAGAAAGAAAATAGGCTAATGTCATTGAAAACAAAACACAGCGTGCCGCGACAAAGAATATGTTTCGAAGAAGTTCGAGACGCCCCTGAAATCGCGTCAATTCACTGGGCTATGATGGCAAGGGAAGCCACACACCGGGGAAAAACGTCAAGGTCCATCATGTAAACTCGCCCCCGGATTCCAAGCGACAGAGGGTCGTCCGGTAGAGACGCCGGCGACATAGGGACAAGATGCCAGTCTATGTTTCTCGTTGGGTACCGAGCGCCTTTGCCATACGCTTTTAGCGTAGCTTCCCTCCGGCACCAAATCTTATAGAAACGCTCCAATCGCTTCGATTCATCTCCGGAATCCACCCACTCATAATCCAACGGAGAAAAAAGTGATTGCAAAACGTGATCGATATTCTGCCGCTGAGCCACTACCTCGATATCTACACCAATTTCTCTATTCCGCGACACGCCAATGAGAATTTTGTCCCCAGCATGGCTGATACTAAATCCCCACCTAGCTTGTGCAACAGGATTTTTGACGAAAGGTTTTCCATTGGGTGAGTAATCAAACTCGATCGCAGATACTGGAACGGCATATAGATCGGCAAGAATAAGCCGCAAGGCAGATCGGGCAGCTGTAAAATGCCGTCTTGCACGTTCGTCCTTCATGGCCGTCGCTCGGTCCCTTTCTTCGGAGGACAGAAATGCCATGGCCGTACGGATGTCGAAGTTTTTGTCGAGGAAAAACATGTAGACGTGCGTTTGGAGCTCGTAAAAATATTGAGTATTGTTGGACAAACGTAAGGTTGGAATTAACTCTGGCAGGCTCGGTTCATTTATCTTTGTCGTTTTTTTCATCATCAATTTCTATAGATTGTTTGAACCATCCCTTGCGCCAAAATACAACTAACTCAATCAGAGCTACGCAAAACGCAATCAACAAGAATGCGGGATATCCGAACCGCCAACGAAGTTCGGGCATGTTATACGGAGACGCATCCACGTCAAAATTCATTCCATAAATGCCCGTTAAAAAACTCAAAGGTATAAACACAGTGGCTATAATCGTTAGGAGTTTCGTGATGTCATTTGTACGGTTGCTTACACTGGTCAAATAAACCTCCAGCAGACTCGACGTGATCTCCCGATGGGTCTCAATCAACTCCAAAATCTGGATCACGTGGTCATATCCATCCCTCAAATACACCCTGGTGATATCTGAAAATACCGAGTCATCGTCGCGCAAAAGTTGGTTAAACACCTCACGCAATGGCGCTACCGCCCGACGCAGGGTCAACAAATCGCGTTTTGCACGATGTAACTCAACCATTAACCGTTGAGTCGGACGACGGAGCACTTCCGCTTCGAGTGATTCCAAGCGCTCTGTAAACTCATCCAGAAAAGGAAAGTAAAAATCGATCACTGCGTCGACAAGACAATAAGCGAGATAATCCGCCCCCATTCGTCGTACTCGACCACCATTCTCCCGTATCCTTTTTCGAATGCAGTCGAGGCAATCGCCTGGGTGTTCCTGAAAAGTCAAAACGAAGTGCTTGTCAAAGAAAAGGCTTAATTGCTCGGTTCGCACCGGCTCACCTTTTTCCAACATACGCACGACCCAGAACAGATGATTTTCAAAACTTTCGACCTTGGGACGCTGGTGTAAGGTAAGAACATCTTCCAAGGCCAGGGTGTGCAGCCCAAACAGCTCGCCAATCTTCTTAATTATCGTCGAATCCCCAAGACCATCGACATTCACCCACACCACAGGCCATTCGCCCAGAAAACGGCGAATCTCCTCCGGATCCTTTATGTCAGCCTCGGTCAAATGCGTATCGCTATACGCGATAAGATGAATACGCGGTGCGAGCAAGTCGGAACGGTCTGGGATTTCTCCAGGTGGTCTGCCTGGCATAACGACATCGAGCATATCCCGACGCGTGCCCTTTTTCAAGAGAGCTCGGGCTTCACGAAGGAATACAGTCGCTAATCCCATTTCCTTTGCGTCCTCCGCCCATCGACACCGTGTACCCAAAATTCTACCAAAGCCTCAGCTCAATCCAAAACCACAGGCCCAAAAACGGGAGCGGCAAATTGAGCATCTCGCAAGTTGGTCCGGGGGTTAAACCCGCGTCCATACCAAAGTTTGGCACCGCGGTCTACAGCTTTTTCCAGAACTAGAGTTACGCGTTGATCCTCGGCGCGGGCATCAAGAATAGCAATCCGCTCTCCCGTCGAGTTTTCAACATAGAGACCCAAAACCCCCTTCGGGGGCATGAGTTTACCGCGAACGTTCTTGAAAACTATCCGCACAACTCGACGGTCTTTTGGGTCAACCTCTACAGTAGCCGGCATCAGACCATTACGCGGCGTTTTTTTTCCATAAACCATTGCAAGGGCCAGTTCTGCTAAACGCGTGCCCACCCTCTTCAAAGACTCCGTGTCGATATGGATGATATCATCCAGTGTCGAATCGATAGCGGAAACAATACCCACATTTTTCATTTCTTGAGCGAGCTCAAGTTGTACTTGCTGGATAAGATTCCACGTATCCGGCGTAAAAAATTCTAGACCACCAAAAAACCTGGAAATCTGCACCTGTAAGAAAGGCAGCGAAGGTGCGCCAAAGTCCTGACGCACTGTTTCAATAAACGCGCGCATTTTAGCTTTGTAAGTTCCAGCTGTCGCAGGCACCGCATTCGATTCCCCCTGATACCATAACACCCCAGCCACACGCCCACCACATGCCCGGACCCTTCGTAACATAGAACCATAGAGAGAACGTCCCCCTTCCTTTTTTAGTGACGGCTCCCACTGTTCGATACTCGTTCCTCCGTGAGAACAAACAATTAATCCTATGGGCACGCCTGTTGCCTTCACAATCTCTTTCCCAAACCGTACGCCGAGGCTTGCACCGATTTCTCTGAACTTATAATCATAGGCTCTAGCAGCCTGAATGTCTTGCACGTCGGCAGGCCAGTGAACAGGGTCGATGGAATCCAAAAGACGACATATAGGATCTTTGGCAATACCCCATTTTTCTGTGTAATAAAAACAGTGCACTTGCTGAGACGGTGGTTCTAGATTCATTAATTTGCCACAGCCGTCCATATTTGACTGCCCAGCCAAAACCCACAGATCACCAATCATAAGCCCTGGTATTTCTTCTGCGAAGCCATCGCCCACGTCTACCAATAACGTATAAGGACCTCCGACGGGAATATTGGACAAGCCTGTCGAGGTTTTTTTCCAGGGAACCACCACCTCAGAACCTTTTAACAAGCTCACACGCAATGGCTCTTTACACTTAAAATATATCTGACCCGAGTTTGGCCGATTCCTCTGAAAAACTTGATAGGGTTGAGGCAATCCTTCGTAGGATTTCATCGTTCGCTGTCCTTTACTACCTTTTAAGCCTTTGTTTCTTTGATATCGTTTTAAGACGTTACAGGTTCCCCTTGAGGCTTCGGAAGCCCCCTGGCAGCCAATCGAAACGCCGTTTCTAAAAGCGTATTGTTCCAACCTAGTAAAGTGGTAACGAAAATTGTTAAATAGACAGTTCGCCGAGATACTTTGACCTCACGCCCCGAAGAAAACCGCCTATTCGCGTTAATCTTTCGTAACGTAAGCACAGCCAACCCAATAGCCCAAAGACAAAACCGGCGGATTCCCTGTTCCGACTTCGGAATCGTCAACGCATACCTCAACGCATTCTCCAAGTGTCCCCTCGTCACCCCAATGAGATGAACTAGTCCCTTTTCAAACCCTGGTGTTAATCGATGTGCAGACAACTCCCTCAGATCGTAGTCATAGGTGGCAAAAATCGAACGGGGCAGCCAACACACGTTCCGTCCCTTATCATCCCATAAGTCTTTCAAGATGTTTGTCATTTGCAAACCTTGCCCGAAGGACTTTGCCAGAGACTCGAGCACCTCTCTATTTTTTGCCACAGCCGGAGAATGAGCACAGAACAGCTCCGTCAGCATTTCCCCGACAACCCCCGCAACGTAGTAACAGTACTTGTCCAGTTGAGACTGATCTTCCAGACCAGAATCAAAACAACCTTCCTGAAAGTGCGACATCCCTTCCGTCATGATGCGCACACAGCGTTCCAGACTCGCCCTATCGGTTGCGGAAAAAGACTGCGTTATCCGCAATACACGGGCGGCGTTCTGGACGAGCGCCACTTCCGCCTCAAGGGCTCCCCCTTCCAAACGCGGCGCTACGGTTGCCGCAAAAGTCTCCGGCGCCTCCTCGCCACGAATTACCCTTCGGAATAACTCCGAAAACTGTACTTTTTCCTCGACAGACAAAGAAGTGGCATCTTCGATAGTATCGGCAATCCGACAAAGAAGATAGGCGTTCCCCACTACATCACGTAAGGGTGTGGGCAACTGCGGAATAGTCAGGGCAAACGTTCGCGATACCCGCTGCAGACTTTGGGCTTGAAAAACCCAGTCTTCCTCCGAAGGTTCTGAGCGTAGGCGAGATGCAACGTTGACCTCTGATGACAGATTTTTCACAGAGTCCACACCTATCGGTAGCTAGCTTGCACACAGAGACATGTGAATCAAATTCATAAAACCTAAGAATACTAAAGAGAACACAAAAACTCCAATAAGTAAATCGTCCCAGAATGCCAATAGTTGCAGAACCGGGATGACTTTCCGTACGATGCTCTTTGATAGTACCGGCACAGAAGTGTTAGGCGCTCTACTCCTTAAAAAGTAGGAATCGGTCCAAACTGACGTCTGAATAGACGATAGGAGAGTCCAACATGCCGTCGAAAAAAGATGTCCAGATACTCCGCGACCTCGCCTCACGCGTACGGGAAATCGCCGCGCTTCCTCTCCAGGAAGAAAAAAGAAGACTTTGGCGAAAACTGAACGGTCTCACACCCGAGAGACCCATGGTCATGATCGATCAAGTATGTTGGAACGAGTTGCAAGATCGTGAGGAACTTCAGCTTCGATGTTCCGACCCGGAGTGTCGCTTCTACGAGCAGCGACTTCGTCAAACGCTTTACCAGTGGCATCATTTTCCTGCTGACATGGTTATCGAACCTTTTCTCGGAGTCCCTAAAGCAGTCTCCAACTCTGGCTTTGGAGTTCATGTCCATGAGGAGATTCGCGAAACCTACTCATCGGGCGGCATCTTGGCTCACAAGTTTTTCAATCAATTCCAGACCGAAGAAGACCTCGAGAAAATCCAGACACCCCGTATCACCCATGACGAAACAGAAACACAACGACGTCAGGTAGTTGCGAAAGAGATTTTTGGTGACACTATCGAGGTCCGCCTGACCGGAGTCGACCCATACTTATCCCTATGGGACCCCATCAGCACGTGGATGGGGGTTGAAAACGCCCTGCTTGCGATTATTGAACGTCCGAATTACATGCATCGTCTTGTCAATCGTATGACCGAAGGGTATCTTTCCATGCTTGATCAGCTGGAAGAACTGGGAGTGCTTTGCGAACCCCAGTGCGTGATTCACTGCACAGGAGCTTATACAGACGAACTGCCTGCTCCGGGGTACAATCCCGAGCGACCACGTACCAAGGATATCTGGATGTTTGGTTTGGCGCAGATGTTTTCAACGGTCTCTCCGCAAACCTTCAAAGAGTTTGAGGTAGATTATTGCAGCCGAATTTGCGAACGTTTTGGGCTTGTGTATTACGGCTGCTGTGATCCGCTTGACGGAAAGATGAATGAAGTGCGAATGATACCACATGTCCGCAAGGTCTCCATGAGCCCCTGGGTAAATCAAGAGCGCGGCGCGGAGGAAATAAGCAATGATTTTGTCTTTTCTCGAAAACCCAATCCCGCTTTTCTTGCAGAAGCATCCTTTGACGCAGAACTTGTACGCCGAGACCTCGAAAAAACCGTTGAAATTTGTAAAAGACACGGCTGCCCGCTCGAGATAATACTGAAAGACATCAGTACTGTCCGTTACGAACCTGAAAGGCTGGATGAGTGGAACCGCGTTGCGATGGAAGTGGTCAATAGGTGATTATAAGGGAAAACGCCCATGAATCAATCTAGAACTACTTTTGTCCCCCGTCACTCTACCGAAATCAGAGGTCCTTGGAACTTTTCATACTCACTGAGCGCACCGTCGGGTGACTTCGCAAGTCTTGCGGAACTTATTTCAGCCGGTTACCCCATATACGAGGCTCATATACCCGGAAACTTGGAACTCGACTTGCAACGGCTAGGTATTCTGCCGGACCCTTTTTTCGGGCTAAATATCTTGAAGCTGCGAGAATTGGAAAACGCACACGTTTGGTACCACTGTCAGTTCAAGGCACCTACGCCACAAGATCAGATGGTCAAACTTGTTTTTGAAGGCATCGACTGCTTTGCAACTATATATCTGAACGGCCTACTACTCGGACAAACCGACAACATGCTTGTCGAACATGATTTTGATGTTTCGGACAGGTTGCAACCCGAAAACGAACTCTTCATTCACATCACTCCCGCAAATCATAGGGCGGCTTCCCACAACTATCCTCCGGGACTAGGTGCACCCGCCATTCATTATGAATCCCTTTTTGTGAGAAAGGCGCCACACCAGTACGGGTGGGACATCATGCCCCGAGCGCTTTCTGCGGGAATCTGGCGCCCGGTGAAACTTCACTATCTCCCGAAAGAACATATAGAATCTCTCTTCCTTTACACCCATGACCTCGCCCCCGATAACTCGTGTGCCCACGTGACACTTGCCTATGAAATTGCAATCCAACAAAACGCGCTTTCACCTTATCGCATGGAAATCGAGGGCACATGCGACGACCACACATTTCGAGAGTCTATTCCTATATTTTTCCGAGCCGGTAAACACCGCTTTTCTATCTCCGCACCACGACTCTGGTGGCCCAACGGGTATGGTGCACCTCACATTTATCGGGTACGCGCGTCTTTGTGGAAAGAAGACATGCTCATAGATACCAAAGAATTCAACTTCGGTATCCGCACTGTACGCCTGCACAAAACAAATGTAACAGACAAAGAGGGTAGCGGCGACTTCTCCATCTATATCAACGGCCAACGCATTTTTGCAAAAGGTACAAACTGGGTGCCTCTTGACGTCTTTCACGCGCGGGATGAGTCACGGACAGAACAAGCGATTCGTCTGGCAAAGGGCTGCCACTGCAACATCATCCGGTGCTGGGGCGGCAACGTCTACGAGTCAGAGCGTTTCTTCGACCTATGCGACTCAAACGGCTTAATGGTCTGGCAGGATTTTGCCATGGCTTGTATGGTGTATCCTCAAGACACCTCGTTCCAAGAAATGCTCTCACGCGAGGCAAAAAAAGTAGTGCGACGATTAAGACAACACCCCAGTGTGGTGCTATGGGCGGGAGATAACGAATGTGACCTCGCCTATGCGTGGAATAAACTCGGCAATCCCAATGACAATGTTCTAACGCGAAAAACATTGCCGGACATTTTGCGACAAGAAGACCCGACGCGCCCCTTCTTGCCTAGCTCGCCCTACGTAAGCGACGAAGCGTATCTTGTGGGAGAGGAGTATCTGCCAGAAAATCATCTGTGGGGACCGCGGGACTATTACAAAAGCACGTACTACAAGACGTCCCTCTGCCATTTTGCCAGTGAGATCGGCTATCACGGGTGCCCTGCGCCGGAATCTATCCGACAGTTCATCGGCCCGGAAAATATTTGGCCTTACAAGGACAATCCGGAGTGGAACCTTCACTCTACCAACCCCGCGCCCGATCTCACGGTGTTCTTTTCGCCTCCGAGTTACAGAGTGGAACTCATGGCAAATCAGGTCCAAGCCGTTTTTGGAAAAATCCCGGACGACTTAGAATCCTTCGCCTTTGCGAGCCAAGTTGTTCAAGCCGAAGCCATGAAAACCTTTATCGAAATGTTTCGCTCGAATAAATGGCGCCGAACGGGTATCATCTGGTGGAATCTACTTGACGGTTGGCCTCAGTTTTCTGATGCAGTAATCGACTACTACTTTCGGGAAAAGCTCGCCTACTCCTATATTCAACGTTCCCAGCGACACCTTTGCTTGATGATTAGGGAGCCGGTGATATCCAACCTTCAACTTGTAGCCGCCAACGACACGCTCGAAGACATCCCTTTGGCATTCACGGTGAAAGACGTAGAAACCGGAAAACAGATTCTGGCAGGAGAAGCGATCGCCTTAGCCAATGCCACCACGCCCCTGGGCGAGTTTCCCCATCATCCGACTATACAAAGGTTTTACCTCATCGAGTGGCAAAGCCCGGCTGAAAAGGGCGTAAATCACTACCTGGCGGGAGAACCGCCTTTCGCGGTCGACGACTACAAAAGATGGCTGCAAGAATCGGGACTTACCGTGGCACATGTAAATGCTGGGACATAGCAGGATAGGGATAAGGTTATGTGTAAAAAGATGGTACGTTCGTTTTTGACCCTTTTGATTGTTTTTTTCTTCTCTGGTCCCTTGTTTGCCGAAAACATCCCCCCGACGATGAAACAAGACAATTGGGTAGAACAGCAAAGGAATTTTGACGTGAGTCACTATACACACCGTTTCCCCTCACCCTCGATAACATTGTACGTTGCGCCAGATGGCAATGATGAGCAGCCGGGAACCAAGAAACGTCCTTTTGCGACGCTGGAAGCCGCCCGAGACACTTTGAGACAACTGAAGAAAACCGGAAAGTTATCTAAGGGCGGCGCAAAAGTGATTATTCGAGGCGGACGATACTCGGTAAGACAGACGTTCTCATTGACCCATGATGATTCGGGAGAGCCCGATAAACCGATACGGTATTGTGCAGCGCGAGGTGAAACTCCTATATTTTCAGGCAGTCTAAAAGTGGACAATTTCTTGCCTGTAACCGACGCCCATATCTTGCAACGCCTTCCAGACGAGGCTCGAGGGAAGGTTCAAGTTGCTGACCTCAGCCTCTGCGGTATTGACTCCGTTCCCCCACTGATTCTCGGGGGCTTCGGGAAAAAAGCAAAGGACGCGTCCGCAGCGGTTGTTGAGTTATATTTCGAAGGCAACCCGATGCCTCTCGCCCGCTGGCCTAATGAAGGCTTTGTTCAAGTTGCCGGCATCCCAGAAGAAGACGCCTTCACTATGTTCGGACGGAAGGGCAGCAAAGCAGGTATTATTTATTATGAGGGCGATCGTCCTTCGCGTTGGCTCGAAGAATCGGATGGGTACTTATATGGATATTGGTTTTTTGGATGGGCTGACTCGTATGAACGTATCGCAAGCATCGATGCGCAAAAACGTTCCATCCGCTTTCAAGAACCTTTCGCACACTACGGTTACCGTGCAGAAGCCCCCTACTACGCTGTCAATATGCTTTGTGAAATTGACATGCCAGGCGAGTGGTACCTAGACCGCACAAACAAACTGCTCTATTTCTATCCACCGGCAGACCTGGCTGGGAATCGAGTAGAACTGTCATGGTTTTCAAGCCCATTCGTTTCGTTAGAAGACGTTGCCTTCGTGACTTTCGAAGGTCTCGCTTGGGAAATGGGAGCAGTAAACGGCATCGAGGTGAAAGGCGGCACCCACTGTACCTTCGCCGGTTGCACGATTCGCAACTTTGCGGGAAACGGCATACGAATCCTTGAAGGAACGAATCACGCTGTAGTTTGCTCCGATATCCATACTATGGGGCAAGGGGGTCTTATCGTGAAGGGAGGCGACCGCAAAACGCTAACGCCAGGTAATCATCTGGTCGAAAACTGTCACATCTACAATCTTTCGCGTATTTATCACACCTATAGACCTGCTGTCCTTCTTGAAGGTGTAGGCAATCGCGTCGCGCACAACCTGGTCCACGACATACCCAGTAGCGCTTTCCGTATTGAAGGAAATGACCATATCGTCGAGTTCAATCACGTGCACCATGTGGTTCTAGAATCTGATGACCAAGGGGCAATAGACATTTGGGGCAACGTGACCTACCGCGGCAACGTCTTTCGTTACAATTGGTGGCACGATATTGGAAACCAAATCAATCCGCATGATCATCCCGAATGTGGGCATGCAGGCATTCGACTGGACGATGCAATATCTGGACAGCTCATTTACGGAAACTTGTTTGAAAGAGCTTCCGCCGGCAAAGCAGGCTTTGGCGCCATACAGATCCATGGAGGAAAAGACAATCTAATTGTAAATAATGTGTTTAATGAGTGTATGGCTGCCGTAAGCCTCAGTTCATGGGGCGATAAGCGATGGAAAGAATTCGTGGAAAACCACTGGAAATCTCAAGACATCGACCAGGAACTTTATTTGCAACGATATCCCGAGCTAAGTCGACTTTTGCAAGATGTTGACGCAAACACGTTCAAAAACAACCTCGTGATGAATTGTGAGAATTTTTTCTTACGCTATAACGAACGGTCTATTGTGGAAAACAATATAGAACTTAAGGGCAAACATCCTTTGCCTGATGAAACAAAAAAGAAATGGAAAGAGTGGAACAAGCTCCTTAAGCAAAACCACTGCCAACCGATTCCTTTCAAAAAAATCGGTCTGTATACATGTCCGCTTCGCAAAAATATGCCCAAGTAGTCTTCACAGAATCACCATGGCGTCAAGGCAATGCCCAAGATTTCAGTTTGTCTCTTAGGACTCAGTCCTGTATATTTTAAGACAGGCTCAAAGGGGTGAGGCTACCGAAACGAGGTTAATAGGTTGTGGAGAAAAATGGCAATGGAAAAAGTCGGATATGGCATAATCGGGTGTGGCGCAATCGCTCCCGTTCATGCGCGTAGCCTCGCAGAGATTCCCGAAGGAAAATTAGTTGCTGTCAGCGACGTCGTCAAAGACAACGCGGAGCGTTTGGCACAAGAGTTTGGCGCTATTCCCTATACCGATTACCGGGAAATGCTCAAACGCGACGACATTCAGGCGGTCAGCCTGTGTGTGCCGAGTGGGCTTCGTGTTGAAATTGCCGAAGCGTGCGCAGCTGCTGGAAAACACATCCTCGCCGAAAAACCCCTGGAAGTCACGGTGGAGCGCATTGACCGAATGATTCGCGCAGCCGACGAAGCCGGTGTGTATTTGGGATGCGTGTTTCAGTCCCGTTTTGCGGACGGTGCAGCAAAACTACGAGAGGCGATCGATACGGGACGGTTTGGGAAACTCGTTCTCGGTGACGCCTATATTAAGTGGTATCGCACGCAAGAGTATTATCAAAGCGGCGCATGGCGGGGCACACGAAAACTTGATGGCGGTGGCGCCCTTATGAATCAGGGTATTCACCAAGTGGACCTGCTCTTGTGGTACATGGGGCAGCCTCGAACGGTACACGCGCAGACCGCTCTGGTGGGTCATGAAGGCCTTGAAGTCGAAGACTTGGCTTGCGTCACGCTTACATTCGAAAATGGCGCAATGGGCGTCATAGAGGCAAGTACGGCCATCTGGCCCGGACACGATGCACGCATTGAAGTTCATGGCACAGAAGGAAGCGTCATATTGGAAGCCGGTGAAATAAAATTCTGGAAGTTCAAAAACGAATTTCCCGAAGATGAAACGATTCGGCAGAGTATCGGTAAGGAGGCTGCATTAGGATCAGGCGCAGGTGACCCTTTGAGCAACCTAAAACACGAGGGACATCGCCGGCAGATTCAAGATTTCATCCGCGCCATTTTGGAAAAACGGCCACCCCGGGTACAAGGCAAAGAGGCGCGATTAGCCGTAGAAGTCATCGAAGCGGCTTACCGATCCGCGGCTACCGGCAAAACGGTTGAACTTACGAAGTGACGTAAAGCGTTTTGGCATTTCTCTACATGTTCTCTTATCGAGGCGTCTGTATACCCACGTCGACGGGGGCATAGTCGTCGGTTAAGAGCTTACCTTTTTGCGGTTGAGATTGAAGACGCGACATTTGTGTCAATCGCATGGGTAAAATTTGACGTCGCAGTATGCCTTGTCGAAGTAATAGCTGCGCCATATTTACGAGTTCTTTAGGGTCGGTGGGACACTGCAACCAGGGGCCAGCAGGCCAGGACTGGTTAAAAAAAGAACGGGCGGTACCTGTGAGTACGGGTTCCGCTTTCTGGGCAACAAAAACAGTGTTCAAGCTGCTACCTGCTTGATACACGAAGAGTTGTTCAAACACGTCTTTCAGGGTGGTATGCATATCACTCAACAATCTATCGTTTAAGCCACCGGCGACTCCTATCACGTTGTAGACAAGACTCCCCCCGTTCAACAAGCGATCTCGCACGATAAGGAAAAACTCCCGTGTGGCAAGATGGAATGGGATATGTGCCCCATAAGGTCCGCTCGCATAGGCATCCACAATAATTGCCCCATATTGTTTCGAAACACGCCGCAAAAACTGACGTCCATCGGCTGTTGTGATCGTGAGTCTGGGGGAACTCGGAACATAGAAGAAATCCCGGGCAACCCGGACCACGACGGGATCAATTTCAACCACATCCACGCGCACGTTGGGGTAATCTTTTAGAAACGCTTTGGGGCCTGTGCCGCCGCCCAAACCGACAAAAAGCACATCTGTCATCGTGGGGTAAAGCACTACAGGGACATGAAAAAAGTCTGTATATTCAAAACCTCCTTCCGCAGGATCTTTTTTGGACATCGTGCTTTGAGGTGCCCGATCAAACCACAAGATACGTTTCCCCGCGTTGTCCTCCACCAGAACATGATGGTACATCGTATATTGTTCGAAAATAATTGCGGCATCGGCGTGTAACGTCATAGCCATATAGAAAGCAAAAAACAAGATGATCGCCTTTTTCGCACACCCCAGTCTGCCGCCGATTGCCGTGAAAACGCCCAAGACAAAAAGCGCGCCAGACGTCCACCATGTTATTTCTCGGACTCCATAGCGAGGCAACAAAACGAGGGCAACTGTCAAGACCCCGACAATGCTTCCGCACGTTGAAACCGCAGCCATCCATCCGACAGCGGAACCTGCCCTGTCCAGGTGTTTCACGTGAATTTGCACGGCCTGGGGCAAAACAGTACCCAAAGCCACTAAGGGGATGAACGAACAGGCGAAAGCCGCCACCAATGGGTGCCACCACGACGGAGAACAATGAATCAACCATTCGCCTATTCCATCCCCAACAGGTTCGATGAGAAAGCCCGATGCGCCACCGGCGGCCAAAGCTTTCCCCAAAAAACGCCAAGGGTTGGCGTCACCATAGGTGAAAATTCGTGCCGAAATGGCACCACCCAATGCATATCCAACGGCAAGCCCCCCCATACAAACCGCAATCTCCGCCGCCCAAACATCTAAGGAACTCCCAAAATTACGCTGCAAAAACCTAACCGCAATGAATTCGTAGATCATCACAGCGGCACCTGACAGAAACACAAGGACACCAAGCACGATGTTCGCGGCAAGCTGCTTTAGACCGGAACGTGAAGGCGGAATAGGATCCAACTGCGAAGGCCAAGACGCATCAGAATCATAAGAGGTCATATTAACACACCTCAATATATATACTGCATGATCTACTTCCGCCCTTTCCAATAAACTGTTTTCTTCATGGAGATCGGCGGGGCCTGGGTTTCACCCAACCTTACAAGGGCTTGTTCCTCTTGCAGATTCTAAAAATATGGTAGAATCTCAATTAGGAACAGATTGTAAGCCATCAGACATACGGCCACCCTATGTGCACGCGTGAGCGCCTCAAATGAACACGTTTGAGTTTGAAGGAACCAGGAACTGCAAATGATCGACCGTGAAACACGAATGAAGTTACTAAATCTCGACCAATTGCCTACCTTGCCGGAAATCATTATCCGAGTTTTGCAGACAATTGACGATGAGGACTCTTCAGCCACCGACCTCGGCGCCATACTGGAGCAAGATCATGTGATAACCGCAAGAATATTGAGACTTGCGAACTCCGCTTTTTACGGTTTCCCCACACAGGTCGATAGCGTACAACGCGCGATTGTGCTAATCGGTTATAACGAAGTCCGCATGTTAGCGCTTGCTACGTCGGTATTTGATACATTTCGCCAGCTCCGCCAATATGCTCTGGACCCTCACGATTTTTGGTTACATGCTTTGGGAGCCGCAAAAGCAGCGGCCCTCATCTCGGCTGACATGCGAGGTATATGCAGTCCCCAAAGTTGTTTTACGGCGGGTTTGCTTCACGATATGGGGAAATACGCCTTGGCAACGGTATTACAAAAAACTTACAAAAACATCGTGGCGGACGCCCAAAAACGTAACGTGCCTCTCAAAGACTCTGAACAGGTGACCCTGAACACCACCCATGCGGAAGTCGGGGCGTGGTTAGCGGAACAATGGTGTTTCCCGGAAACCCTACGCAAGCCGATTGCTGATCTCTATGCCTATCAAAATAGTAACAGCCATCACCCTGATACCCTGGTAGTTGCCCTAGCCGACTCTATATCGCGTCTTGCAAAGTTTGGTACCGCTGGAGACCCGGCAGATCCGTCCATCGATGAGAGCCTCCTCGCTTCCTTACGAATGTCCCAGGAGAAAGTCGAACAATATCTGAATACTGTTAAAGCCCATCTTGAAAACGCCGAAGCCCTGCTTGATATTCTGAACGGGGAATGACAATTCATGCGTGACTCAAACCATGAAGATCGTCCCATCGAAAGCGTCCATTATGCGGCCGCATTGCGGGACATGACCGTCCGCTATGAACGCCTCATTCGAGGACTGTCCATCCTCAAGCAAATCGATCAAATCGACCACCCTGACCTTACTTTTGAACAGATTTGTCTCTGTCTGATTCGATTACTGGCAAAAGGTTTCGCGGCGGAGAATTGCTCTCTGCTTCTTTTCGACCCAGAACGTTCCGAGCTTGTTTTATGTGCAGCAGCGAGTGCGCTCGACGAAAAGAGCAGTTATGTTGGCCCCGACCTTTGGACAGGTAAACGATTCCGAATTGGGGAGGGAATCGCCGGTCAAGCCGCTGCATCCGGAAAAATCATTCGCTGCGACGACGTAAACAACGAGGCGGATTTTGTCCGACTTCCGGATAGCCCCGTTGAGATTCACGCGTTGATGTGCGTTCCCCTCCGTATCGACGATTCCCTGGTCGGGGTTGTTAACTTCAGCCACTCAAAACCCGGCATGTTTCTCCCAGAGAGCGAACGGCTCATGTCGATCGTCGGAGACCGTTGTGCGAGGCTGATTGCGTCTCAGCTCTCCCAATACGAACGCCGACGGGCAGAAGACTACTATCGTCTTGTTGCCGAAAAAGTGGGAGACGCTGTACTCGTTTTTGATCATGAAAACAGACTCCTGAACGCCAATGCGGTCATCGAACAGATTTCCGGCATCGCTTCACACGAATTTATAACAGGCAAGAGACGCTGGGAAGATAGAATACACGACGAAGATAAGGAGTCATTTCGAAAGTTTCGCGAGTGCGTCGCCCAATCGTTAACTAATGAAACCCTGGAGTATCGGTATATCGATCTAGCGGGAAAAGTTCACCACATCGAAGAACGCTGCTCACCCCTTGCCGGCACGGATGGGTCTTTCCGAGGATACGTTTGTATTATTCGCGATAGAACAGAGCATAGAAAGATCGAACAGGAAAAGCGCCAGATCGAAGAGCAACTCCGCCACGCTCAGAAAATGGAAGCGCTGGGAAGACTCGCGGGCGGAATGGCTCACGACTTTAACAACTTGTTGACCGGGATTCTGGGAAACATCACACTCGCCGCAACTATCAATGACGTCTCCACCATCCGCCGTTTACTGTCCGAGGCTGAAAAAGCCGCAGAGCGCGCCGCGGAAGTTACAAAACAACTCCTCATGATGAGTAGACGGACCCCGGTTGAAAAAAAACAAGTCGCGCTCGATAACCTCCTTAAAGAAATCCAAAATATTCTCGTCAATACTTTTGACCCGTCCATTGAGATTTCCGCGTTCATCCCTCCGGGCGTCTGGTCCATTTACGCATCGTCCGACCAAGTCCACCAAGTTCTCCTTAACCTTTGCGTCAACGCGAGGGACGCCCTTATGGAGAAAAAGAAATCTTCGCCCCATCAACATCTACGGCTTGACATCACGGCAGAAAACGTTTCAGTAGAAGAAACTTTTTGCAATACCCACCCAGAAGCAAAGCCGGGAAACTACGTCAAAATATCCGTCTCTGATACAGGGACGGGTATCAGTTCATCTGTCAAGCCGCATATCTTTGAGCCGTTCTTTACGACCAAAGATGAAGAAACGGGAACAGGACTTGGTTTGTCGATTGTCTATGCGATTATGAAAGACCATGGAGGTTGGGTATATTTCTGGAGCGCAGAAGGACAAGGAAGTACTTTTGAGGTCTTTTTCCCTGCTATCGCCGGAGAGACTTCCCATGTAACAGCCCGCAAGTATGAATCCGGCGGGCATTTCCACGGCTCTGAAACCATTCTGATGGTGGACGACGAAGAGGTAATACTCCAACTCGGGCGAAATACGCTCGAACCCTATGGGTACACTTTGCTCACGGCTCGCGACGGTATGGAAGGGCTAAACCTCTTCGAACATAACCTCGACAAACTCGACGCCGTCATTCTCGATTTGCTAATGCCCAAGCTCTCCGGTGTGGAAACCTTACAAAGAATGCGCGACATAAAACCCGACGCCAAAATCCTCGTTTCAACCGGAAACAGGGCGGAGCCTTTTCCGCAGCTGGTCGGCAAATATGCTCCGTCAGCTTATCTAAAAAAGCCCTATTCTCACGGTGAGCTGTTGAAAACACTCCGCATGGTCTTGGACACCGTCACCCGTTAAGGCACGCGTCCTACAGAATCCTCCTTTTTCATAAGCCAAACTTCCGAACATAACGTCCCCCAACCGCCCGTATTTCGCCACTGTTCTGTGGTCACCCTGTCCCATTCCCCTACGCCGGCAGCCTTCTCGAATCGTATCGTCAGTTCGCCGTCTTCCGTACAAGAACGTGGTATATCAAACGTAAAAAAGTCTGACATCCGATACGGCAGTTCTAAATCCTTTGCCAACAAGACGGCGTCCGCGTAGATGCTCTCGGTTTTTTGCACCATCCGCGCTGCATAGCGTTCTTGAAACCACGGACGGACAAGCGTGAACCTAACTCGATAAGAAACACGAGGATCTAATCCCGAATAATGCAGCGTAATTCCCTGAGCCTCATCTTGAGTGCAATGCATTTCTTTCTGGCTATAGCGGTTTCCGGAGTCCAGCATCTCCTCCAAATAAGGTTGACCGTGATCGTAAGGATAACCCCAGACCACGTGGGGACAGTGATTATACGTACCCAAGTTGTCGTAAAATCCCCCTTCTCCCGGATCCTCATAAAAGGGAATCATATGCAACAAGTCTCGTTTTTCTTGCTCGTCCTGTGCAGATGCGGCGCGCTCTAATTGACGTCTCAACCATCCCAACCCAATATAGTCGCGCTCGAGACTGAACAATCCATCATTGCGAAATGCAAATAAACTATTGCTCTCTTCACCCAACTGGGCAGCCTCCGCATAAAGGTTTTGCATTTCTTCGGTCTTCCACGGAACTTCCATTCGAGCACGTGCACGCGCAATCGCCTGGTCCAGATCCGTCCCCCCTTCAAGGGCTTCGCGGATTATCGTTTCTACGTCGCTCTGCATGCGCTCCTGCTCTATTACAGCAAGTTGAACCCACTTATCTACAAGACCCTTTTGCAAAAAGACCCTCCAAAGCCAACTCTTTTCTTTTCTCCTTGCGGACATCTTTCGACCCGCTTCGCGGCAACACGCCACGTATCGGTCCAGTTCGGTCTTCTGGGGAAGAGGTCTCTTGGGCTCATCCTGGAGATACTTTTCCATCAAGAAAATGGCTTCGGCCATGTCTTGAGCTGCCTCTCGTCCAAAAAAAGTGACACAGTAGTCGTTCACCACCTCTTCCACTGATTGACGTGGATTCCACAAAAGACGCATCCACATCCACTGGTTGAAATGGTCATGTAAACCGCTGGAGTGCGTCACATCACCTACCGCGTAATGCATCAGATCCCCAAAAACACGATAATAGTAGGTAGGCCACGCGTAAAATGTCCGCCTATCATAAATCTGCGTCAGGTACCTGTCGGGACGACGTTCATAAATCTCGTGGGACCAGTGCGGAGGTTGGTCACCATTCTTGTCCGGACGGGGATATTTCTGAACATAGGCATGCTGCGCATAGCGCCAGTGCGTGATCTCGCTGCCGCACATCAATTCCACGTCTCCTGGCAACGCGTGGAGCAACGTGCGGGGATACAATGCATAGGGTCCGTAGCCTGGGTATCGGAACAAATCCATCCGGTGCGTCTGTCGGTGGCCCGGTTGCCAACTTGTGGCATCGCCGCCGGGACTCATACACCAGGCATATAACCAATCATGAGGCTGGCTCTGCAAATACGCCAGAATAGCCGCGTCGTCGGCGTTATCAAACTTTTGATTCGTGAAAACTATCTTCGTTCGAGGATGATATTTCAAGACACGTCTCGCCATTTCGGCAACCGTCTCGATAAAAACCCGTCCATAAGGATCGCACGCGTCACACTCGCATCCCCCCCCGTCGCCCCCGGAAAAATGCACAGTATCTACAAACGGAAAATCTCTGAAAAAGCGGTCACATTCTTGAATAACGGCCTGACGTGCCTCTGGTATAGAAAGACAAACAAAACCGCTTCGGCCTATTGATTCCTTTGCCGCCCACTCCGGATGGTCGGGAAACTGCCCACCATTACCGCTTCGACAGATGCGTTTCTTCATCCCCCAAGAATCCAGAAGTTCCACCTCTTCCACTGTGGTTACATCAAAAGTATTTGCGCCTGCCAACACATAGTCAAGCATGGTCCTTTCTAATTCCTCAGGAGTTCTGATACGCGTATGCGCCTTCTCGAGTTGAGTTGCACTCTGCCCGACCTGCGTGCCCCGCCACTCATATGCAGGCGCTGTGCGGATATCAAGATCGTCAGGTATCGAGAAACCATCCGGCTCACGCTCCTCCACGTGACGCAATAGTTCCCCCACTGCATAAAGACATCCGCGCTCGTCAACACCCGCTGCAAGAACCGTGCGGCGCGAGGAGTCCTTAAGAGTCTTCAGCAAAAAACCCTCGAGACCTGGCTCCAACCAAGTAAGATTCGGTATCTGATACTTTTGGAACAGGGCTGCAAGCTGCGCATGATGCGCGGGCACCCCGAGCAACACAACGCACGAATCATGTAACGTGTCCTGAAGATTGTCTTCAGACGACACCCTAACAGTCGCGCCACTTAGCTCTGTCACGCGGTCACACAACAATTTTGCCGCCCGCTGCTCCACCGGTCCCGCGTCTTTGCCTGTCACAACATTCATCTGCTTGAAAACACCATCGGCATATGAACCGAATAAGGAGCAACTGATCATAACGATCACTAAAATCGCTCTTTTCATTGGTAATGGCACTCCCAAAAACTACATTTCATTTGCTTTCACGTGACACTCGTTAACCTCATCGTAATGAGCATAACACGGTCGGTCAACCTCTGGAAATCACTAAGACGCGAACAAAAAGAATGGATATGGGATAATAAACCAAAACCCAAGAGGAGACTTCAGATGATTCGTGTTCCCGAGCCGGAACGGATGGACCTGCCCAGTGAAGCAGAAGCCTACGCAGCCGCAGACTTTTCAGACGTTAACCAAGCCTTTGTCGAACGACTCCTCGTATTGACACAACCACGGAAAACTGCCGTCGCCCTGGACTTGGGTACAGGGCCTGCCGACATACCCAACCGACTGACCCCTCTCTGTCCAGGCTGGCGAATTGTCGCCGTAGACGCATCGTATGCAATGCTTCGAATCGCTGGTACGCGCTGTTCCAAAGCAGTCGCACTCGTCCTCGCAGATGCAAAAACACTGCCTTTTCCTGACAATAGCTTTAACATCGTGTTCTCAAACAGCATCTTACATCACATTAACGAAGTCTCTCTTTTTTGGAAAGAACTTCACCGAATCGCCGCCCAAAAGTGTCTTATTTTTTTGCGAGACTTGTTTCGACCAAGTAGCAAAGAGGAGGCTTGGACGATCGTCCAAAAATATTCTGGAAATGAATCACAAACCTTAAAAGAAGAGTTTTTCCGCTCGCTGCTCGCTGCCTACACTCCTCAAGAAGTCCGACAACAACTGCAAACCGCTGGCCTGTCCGACCTCGTGGTCGACCTCGCCTCTGACCGCCATATGGATATTTGGGGGATCATCAAGAAATGAACCGTCGAGTACATTTGCGCAAGCCTTGAGCCGCAGAAGCCTGGTTTTGTTAGGGCTGTTGTTCGGCAAGTTCGCGCAAATAGTCCCACGAATAAATTCCAGTCGTGTGCCCATCACTCCAATGAAAGGCAACGGCGTAATTTCCGAGGAACTGCATGTCTTCAACCCAGACATCGGGGGGTACATCAGACGGGTCAAGAGTTCTTTCGTGTGTCATTTCATCCACACATCTCGCGCACGGACATGCACAGCGAAGGGCATAATTGCTAAATGACTTCTCGTAACCATCAGGCCATCGTATTATCACGCTGTCGGGTACCGGCGTCACCTCCGGCCTCGCCGCAGGTTTTACTCGACTTTTTCCTACCGCACGGTGCACTTGTTCCGCCAATAAAGCGAACGCTTCCACCGAACTACCCGCTTCCCGAGATGACGCGTCCGAAAGATTCGGGAGGATAGGCAATTCTGCCAAGGTCGGCAAACCAAAACGACTCTCAATAGCTTGACGACTTCGCCCAAATGGGTAATGAACCTTATGGCATGAATCGCATTGGAACGAACTCATGTTTTCCACCACCCCTAGAACAGGTACATTGACTTTTTCAAACATCACGATCCCACGTGCAACATCTACCAAGGAAAGGGCTTGAGGAGTAGTCACGATGATCGCACCGTCTAGAGACAATTGTTGAACCAAAGTGAGCTGCACGTCTCCCGTACCGGGCGGCATATCGATGATCAAATAATCCAATGCACCCCATTGGGTTTGGTGAATCAACTGAGTTAAGTAATTGGAAACGATTGGACCACGCAAAACCGCTGGGGAATCACCTAACACAAACCCCAAAGACATCACCGCCAACCCGTCGAGGTCCGCGGGAATAATGAAGTTCCCTTCGATTCGAATCGGTGCGTGTTGCACTTTGAATAAAGTGGGCGCTGAGGGACCATAAATGTCAGCATCCAGCAAACCCACGGCAAGGCCCTCGCGTTGCATCGCCCGAGCAAGATAGGCTGCCACAGTGGATTTCCCCACCCCACCTTTACACGCTGAAACTGCAACAACACATTTCACGCCGTCTAACGTTTTGAGGTTTTGGCTCGCCGGCTTACGAGCAGCGGCACTGAGCGACACATTGACCGATGTCACACCGGGCAACTGCCCGATGATATCCTTGCATTGTGCCCGAAATTTTTCGCGAACGGGACAAGCAGGTGTTGTAAGCTCCAAACGTAAACTAACGTCGCCGCCGGAGATGGATATATCTTTGACGAACCCCAACGAGACTATGTCTTGACCCAAGTCCGGGTCGATGACCACTCGTAATGCCTCAAGAATCATTTCCTCTGTCAACATAGACTATTTCCTTTCATGAATGGATGAAGAGACTAGCGTCATCGGTTGAGAGCGCATTTAATAGATCAACCCATTACAGGCTTCTCAAATTCCAACCCACAGTAGAGACACTTCCAGTGCTTTGACGAAGAAATACGACCGCAACGAGGACAACGTAACGGTACGCGGCTAATTTTTTCGTCCGGAATGCCGTCACGCAGATCTATTTCCTGAGCCTTTTTTTCAAGGTCCGCATCTTGAACGCCAAGCTTTTCCCGTAACAACTCCCACATTGCCTGCGACAATAAACGCAGTCGTTCCACCTCGTGCTCCAAATCTTTTATTTGGGAAGGAAGATTTGCCACGTTAGGAGACACGTCCGAGGTTTGCCTGGAAGGAACAGGGTTAGGAACTTGAAAAAGAAAACTCATTGTACATTCCTCCGTCCCGCATTTCACCCTTTGAATCCAAATTCATTAGGGCTTGCGGGAATATTTCGTTAGTATACACGGCCATGTAACTCCTAATCGAATTCAAGTACTGTGCCATAAAAAAGACTCTTGAAACCATTTATGCAGTTACAACATCTTTTTGCATAACTCCAAAGTTTTCGTCGGGTATTTCAATGGCAGACGAGTACGGGTGTTGAATCGTAAGACGCCATCTTGACATTTACAAAGAGGCGGAGTAGCATTCTTTTCAATAAAAGGGCAAGGGATTGTTATAAATCCTTGTGGTACATAGAGAAAATCGCCAAAAGAGGTACAAGTTGTTCGTCCTTTCGGTCTACGTTCCGTAGGTCTTTTTCCCCAAAAAGGTGACAATATGTTAGATGCGGACTCATTACAAATAAAGCGCCCGCTTCCTCCTCTTATTGTTAAAGCCTTAGAACACCGGAATATGAAGGTAGATGACCTTCTCGTCTCCACGGATACGGATCTTCAAATCTCCGGTGAATATGCAGAATCATGGATTATAGTCGACAAAGAGTATGTGCTGGTCTACTTTGTCGATGAAGAGACCAACGAGGCGCTTCTTCTAAAAGAAATCCCCATAAAAACCGTAGAGACGGCACGTGCCGACACCCGAGTCGGCTCCGGGTTCATCGAAGTCAAGCGCAACGGCGTTTTCGAAGAGCTTCTGCGCTTTTCAAACAAAAATGCAGATAAATTCGCCAAGGTGACTTCCATCATCAAGTCCCTCGCGGAAGGAAGACAGATTCACACTCTCCCCGAAAAAGAGGAACGAATCGGGCGTTGCGAGAAATGTGGGGTACGTCTTCCCGACAGAAACATGAAAATATGCCCGAAATGTTTGAAACGCGGCGCCGTATTTCTCCGGTTTTTAAAACGCACAAAAGGGTACTGGCCCCAGATGGTCATCGCCATGCTTCTGGTCATTGCCAGTATTGTGATCTCCCTTGTGCCAGCACAACTGATGGCTGTCTTGCTAGACAATGTATTCGGAGAAGCGCCCATTAAACCTTGGTTTGCTATCCTTGTGAATGCACTGGGTATGCAAGACGCCGAACAATATCGGGACGATTGGCTCTACATCGTAGTAGGTTTTCTTGCAGCAGCCACGCTGCTGGGCTCTATCATAGGCTCTCTTCGTGAAACGTTGGCGATGTGGATTAACAACCAACTCGGTTACGAACTTCGCCGCGATGTCTTTCAGAAACTTCAAGAATTAGCCATACGCTATCACGATACTCACCCTGTCGGAAGTTTAATGACGCGATGCACTCAAGACATTGAGGCGTTGCAGGGGTTCATTAACCAAATTACTTCAGGTTTCGGTTACCAAATCATTCAATTGGCGATTGTGGCAACGGCGATGTTAACCGTAGACGCAAAATTGACCTTTTATGCCGTATTACCAGCGCCCATCGTGATGTTTTGCACGGTGAAGTTTTATCATTTTATCGTGCCCCGCTGGCGCAAATACTGGACGACGCGTTCCAATCTCTCCAACATGCTGCATGGCACATTAAACGGCATCCGCGTTGTAAAGGCTTTCGCTCAAGAACATAGAGAAGCGGAACGTTTTAGCCAATTCAGCGGGCGTTTCCGCGATGCCGGCCTCGAGATAGGCTACCCGAGTGCATGGTTCTATCCGGCAATGGGCTGGGTATTCCAACTCGGCAGTTACGTGGTATGGATTGTCGGCGGTTGGGCAGTTCTCCATAGTTCGGGTACAGCGTCGGCGCATACGGCAGGCACCCTGATCATGTTCTTGGGGTACCTTGGAATGTTTTACGCCCCGTTGAACTCCCTCACTCAAATGTCCACTTGGTTCACCCAATTTACCACTCAGGCGCATCGGGTATTTGAAGTGCTTGATGAAGAGCCTGAAGTCACCGAAAATGATCAAGCCGTGGATATCGAAATCCAAGGCGCTATTCAGTTTAAGAACGTGACCTTCGGATATGATCCCCACATCCCTGTACTGCAAGACGTCTCGTTCAAAGTAGACCCCGGCGAAATGGTAGGAATCGTGGGACACAGCGGCAGTGGTAAATCTACAACTGTCAATTTAATCATGCGGTTTTACGAACCAACAGAAGGCGAAGTCACTATTGATAACGTAGATATTCGCACCATCAAAAAGTTGTGCTTGCGACGCCAAATCGGTTTCGTGGCGCAAGATCCTTTCCTCTTCCGTGGGACAATCGCCGAAAACATCGCTTACGGCAATCCCCGTGTTGCACCGCAGCAAATTCTCAATGCCGCCTTAGCCGCCAACGCCCATATGTTTATTACCCGTATCCACGACGGGTACGACAAACTTCTCGGAGAACACGGCGCGGGACTATCTGGAGGAGAGCGCCAGCGCGTGGCTATCGCCCGGGCGCTGGTACACAATCCCCGCATTCTCATTCTCGATGAAGCGACCTCAAGTGTAGATACCATTGCCGAGCGAGAAATTCAGCGCGCCTTAGAAGCACTAAGCCTCGGAAGAACCACAATTGCCGTCGCACACAGACTTTCCACGCTTCGGAACTGCGATAGAATTATCGTCTTTGAAGAAGGACGCATTCGCGAGCAAGGCACCCACGAGGAACTCATGGCACTAAACGGAATCTATAAGAAGCTCGTCGATATCCAAACGCAGTTGACCAGCGATACGGCCACCACGGTTGACAATCTGGTGGCTACAGACCAACTGGCTAAAGCTGAAGGAACGGAGGTCCTTACTCAAGTAAGCCGTGAAGAAAAACTAGAACGCCGACGCCGTCTTGAAATACCCAAGATAAGATATCTGGATCCTAAAGATCTGCGGGTTTATTCAAAAGACGTCGGTGGCATGCGGGTCGAGTACAAAGACGAAGTCTACGATAACGTCCATGCATATCGGTGCTTTCCCATTTCTCGTCCCAGTGAGTTTATCGCCCTCTGGACGGGCCAATCGGCACTGGAACACAAGGAAATCGGCATGATAAGACGTCTTAAGGAATTACTGCCGAGTTCCCGGTTGGCAGTGGAACACGAACTGGCAAAGCGTTACTTTATCCATTATGTCAAATCAATCAAAAATATCTCGGAAGAAATGGGCTTCCTTGTCTGGCAAGTGGAAACCGATAAGGGAGAAATGGAATTCCTCACGCGCCGTTACGATCGCAGTTCCATCATTGAAATTGGAACGAAGGGTTATATTCTTGTCGATGTAGACAACAACCGATACGAAATCGAAGAACTTGATCTACTTGACGCGGCAAGCAAAGCTAAATTCATGGCGTTTTATTGGTAATCAGTCTGGTTTCCTTACCATGTAAAGTAGTCTCGCACATTTTGGATCCCTTTCTTCACGTCCGTGCGAAATCCCCGTGCCGTGTTGCATCCCGAAAGGGCGGTAAGCAACAACAACACAAGTATAAACATATTTCTCAACCTCACCTTATTCATCGAAATTAAACTCCCTGAAACAGAGTCATCCTTCTTTCTGTTTTCGTAATAACTCATTATAGATCTCGAGATATTCGGACACCATATGGTCCACGTGAAAATGTTTCTCTGCAAATTCTCTGGCACGTTCCGCCATCGCCCGTGCCAAATCAACGTCATGCAGAAGTCGTAATAAAGCTTTCGCTAGTCCGCTCGCGTCTCCCACCGGCACTAATAACCCCGTTTCTTCGTGTTGCACCACTTCCGGGATGCCGCCCGCGGCACACGCCACAATGGGTGTTCCACAAAACATTGCTTCAATTAAGGCACTACCCAGGCCCTCCATCTTGCTCGACAAAACAAAAATATCTGCCCGACGAATCAGTTGCGGAACATCGTTACGATAACCCAAAAGATGAACATGTGCTTGCAGACCTAATTGACCAATCTGTGTCTCAATTTGAGATCGCAGATCTCCCTCACCAGCCAACAACAGATGAACCTGGGGATTTTCCTTGACGACGAGTTTCATGGCAGAAAGAAGCGTGGCATGGTCCTTGTGACCCACAAGAGCAGCCGGACAAATCAACACGCGACTGTCTTTTGGAAGCTCCAGGTCTTCCAGTTTGCTCGGCGTAACATCAAGACGCCGTGGATCTTGAGCACTATAAATGACGCGTATTTTATTGGGTGCCACCCCATACTGCTCCAATACCTGACGAATACATCCGGATATAGCCACGATACAGTCTGCACGGCTGTACTTCCACCGCGTAAACCAATTTCGCGACGGCGCAAAATCAACTCGACGCGTGACCACCACTTTTCCGCGACGGGCTATCCAGCATGCCAAACAGGCGATGGCGTGGGTGTGGCTAGTATGGGCATGAACAATATCTACCCTTCGTTTTCGAATAAGACGGGCAAGTGAACTCGCCGTGAAAAGGTCCCACTCCCCCAGAAAAGGCATGGGTACCAACTCACAGTTCGGCAAACCACGCAGACGCTCTAAAAATATCCCTCCCTTTTTGCCGGAAACAAGGACTTTCTGCCCTCTCTCTACGATGCCCCGAATCAAATAGGCGGCTTGCTGTTCACCGCCTCGCCAACCTCGTTGCTCATCCAAATGCAATGTAATCACGCCAAATCGTCCGATAAAACGCCCGGATGTTGGTCCCGATGAATCTGTAGCGCCTTTTCATAAGCCTCTAGCGTTCTTTCGGCAAAGCATTCCACCGTGAACTCTTGAAGCACTCGGTTTCGGCCCGCTTCCCCCATTCTCCGTCTCAAGTCTGGATCTTGCACAAGCCGTTGGATCGCTTCTCGCAGAGGCTCGACCTGTCCCGCTGCAACAATAAACCCTTCTTCACCATCGGTGAGGATCTCGGGCAACCCACCATAATTTGAGGCGATGACGGGCACCCCACATGCCATTAATTCTTTCAAACTGAACGATGAAGTGTCACAGTCTATCGAAGGCTGAACGCCGATGTCGACAGCCTGTATCACGCGCTCCATGTCCGTTCGATAACCAGCAAAGTGAACTGTATCACCTACATCCAGTTCTTTGACCAACGACTCCAGCTCCATGCGCAAGATTCCTTCACCCAAAACCAAAATACGGAGAAACGGAAATTCTTTGATCAAAGGTTGAACCGCACGAAATAGGATCGCGTGCCCCTTTGCAGGTACCAAGCGAGCCACAATACCTACCACCAGATGATGTGGCTCATACCCAAACTCTCGACGCGCCTCTTCCCGAACGGTGATTCTAGGAGCAAAAATCCCAGCGTCGACTCCATTATGAATTGTGATCAAACGATTCCCATCAAAACAGTCATGAACAGCAAGTTTTTTTCTGACAATGTCACAAACTACGATTTGTAGCGTCGTCCAATTCTTGTTGAGAATCCGATTTGGAAATGAAACGGCAACGGGATAGGTATTATGGCGAGTGCGAATTACGGGAAAAGGAGAACCCATCAAGCGGTTGGTCATCGCAGAGATCCAATGGTCTTGAGAACCGTTAGCGTGGATAACGTCAGGACGAAACTTTCTCAAAGCCCCCGACATGGTGAGGACATCGCTGACCCACGAACCTAAACGAAGGCCCCCGCGAAATACAAAACTGTCTATGACTTCAGCGCCCGTATGCTTTGCCGTATCTACCAAAATGCTTCCTGGCTTACACCCGATGATAACTTCATGCCCCAATCGAACGAGTTGCTCCGTTAGATTCCTCACATAACGGACCTGTCCCCCACCCTTCATGTGGGGATCCGTAATAAGAACACGCAACTTCACTGAAGACACGTCAAATCCACTACTTCCGTCGCGGGAGTCTCCGGAACATGCTCCAAGTAAATCCCGCGGAATGACGTCATGTCGAAGTTTCTACAGAACAATACCACGTTATTCCATTCCCCAAAACGCAATTTGCTCCCTGCTTCAAAGAAATACGCCGTCACAGGACATGGATTCGGCCTTAGACGGTTCCAACAGGAGGGTGCTGGGTATACGGCACACTGACGTCCATTTACCCAAGCCTTTATGTCCAGTCCGAAAATCGATAGATCGATACCCGTCTTCATCTTTTGCTCCGCTGCAAATGTTTCCGGGATTTCTTCAACTTCGGAACCTGTTCGGATGGTATCGAAAATAGGAGAAGGTTCAAAACGAATTACCATGAAAAGCCGATCTAGATAACTCCAACACGGTCGGGACAAACGAAACGGCGAGCTATCAATCAATTCAGCAAAATGGCCGGGGAAATGGACACGACTCGAAAGCCAAACATTTCGCACCATTCCCAAACTCTTGTCCAACGGTTTCCCCTCAAAATCGCCCGTAGCCAGTCGATCTCGGTGTTGTTCATACGAACCGGACCGCCAAGCCCAATTTTTGATCTGTATTGTCGGCGTTTCCCCTGGAAACACGACCTCCACCGTTTTGTATCGATTTCCCTGACAAACACCCACCGTCACCGTCGTTCCCGCCTTACCTAACAAAGTTATCTGACTACCGCGTAATTCTCCTTCCGCCCCGAAAATCATGCACGAATTAGACCCCTTGTCCACATGGTTTTCATGAATAACTTCAAGTATTTTTGCCTCTCGGGGCTCCAACACGACTCGAACATCTCCAATGTGAGCGTAATAGCCTTTTTTAGGCCCCATGTAATTAAAGGTCTTCGGGTAAATCTCCCGAACCAAGTACAATCCCTTTTCGGGAAGATTTAAGCTTAGAATCGCTTCCTGGACGTCATAAGAGTTGTTAAAGAGGAAGATAATCGCACCGTCCGGCCGAGCACTGGAATAACCGTCCACAGCATTCAACCCCGGTTCCTCAAAGATAGGTTCTGTCTCCCTTAAATAAGCCGAATTCTCCTTCTCCCAACTGAGCCATTTTCTTGCAAAAGCCTTGTCTTCTTCCGAAAAATCCATCGGGACCGGATAAAACCGGTGACGCAACCCAGTAGCCAGAGCCGAGATCAAGGCATATCTCCATCCCACTCTGTCGTGGTAGAGATACCATGGGTACTTTTCAGCCCCAGGGTAAGGTACCTTTTCTTGATTTTCATGTGGGAAACCAATCGAGTTCCACAAAAAGATTTTCGGAAGCAGAAAATCATAATGATAACGAAAAGAAAAACGCTCTCCGTCGGCATACAACCGACCAATATGCAAATCAGGCAAAGCCAACGGACGGGATTCCGAACACACGCCTGTCGCGTCGAACAGACGGACCAAACCGGCTCCATAGCAACTGTAGTTTCCCGTTGCACTGACATGTCCGAATGTCTCTTTCAGAGCCGCAGCAACGTCAGCAAAGCTCTGAAACGCCTCGTGAAGCATCTCCCTGCGGTCAATTCGGTCTAACGAAAATCTCCCTGCCGTGTAATGCGGCACTATGGGGACCCCGCTCACTTCCACCTCACGGAATCCATGCTTTTCCATTGTCGCAAGATGCTGTTCCACAAGGTAGTCACGAAATGCGTCCACAGCAAAATATGCCCGAGACTCCGGCAGTTCGGAGCCCCCACCGAGGTCCATAGACAACCACCGCAAATTCTCCACATCGCCCCGTGACCAGAGAAACTTTGGGATCAATCCCCTATCTTTCATTCTTTTCTGGAGATAAGCCCACGACGGATATCCTTCCACAGAAGCCGCTGCACGTGGCAACAGGACGTGACGCGCCCCAAACCATGAACACTGTTCCAGAACCTCCAAATCACTAGGACCCGCCGCGTTTTTCTCCGGACCTTTCATCTCCAGATACGGCAAACCCTCTCCCATCACTTGCTTCTGCAAATAAGCTCTGAACCAAACGCGTTCGCCAAGGTCCAGGAGTGCCCCTTTTTCGTGGTAAGGATTCGCATAAACCCTACCCACTAACGGATAAACCCCCACAATCGCAGAAAGCGACTGAAAACTCCGACCGGGTTCCAACATCGCGCTGGGGTAGTAGTCAAAGCGAAAGTTTTCGTCCTCGAGTTCAGCAAAGTAACATGGAAAATCCGCACAAAAGAAAAGCCCACCCCGCTTTGCCCGGTAAAAAAGTACCGGGTAAAACATACCGGCTTCGTGCAGAAGCACTTGATACCGCTTTGAAAGGGTGTGGGTAAATAAGGAGAGACGGCGAAGACGACACGCGCGCTTGATATTGCGAAATACAATATGTTTCTGAAGGACATGGTCACCGCGGCGAACTACATAATTTACATCCGCGTCAAAACATTCCCCTTCGTAATGGGCGACTATGGACGCCGCATCTGATGAGCTGCGTGCCTCCGCCCCGGTAAAAGCCAAACCGGATTTAGCAAATTCGCCATCGTCAAAAAGTCCTTGGAATGGTTTGAAACGCAATTCAAAGGCTTCTGAGGACACCAGATTATTATGGCGAGCTTGAAACTTGTGATGTGACTCAAGAAAAAGCTCCACATCGAAAAAACCCGTACCAATACGACAGCATTTTTTACCCACTTCCGCATAGGCGGGTTGGTCACCGAGACCAATACTACCGGGTTCCACCACAGGACATATGTCCGCAAATCGGTGCTTCTTGATTGGGTTCCGCGAACGACGTCTATCTGAAACCATTTGAACCTCTCAAGATACAAAACCAGCTTCAATGGTCCACTTGCCGACTAGTTATAATTATAGACCTTGCAAGAAGATATGACAATCGAAAAAAGTGCGGTAGCTACTCAAAAAAGAAAATTACACAAACTATTCCGATAACGGGGTGGGAGATTCTGGTAGACTGACGGAACCCACATCATTTTGCCCGGAAGATGACATGCTGTCACCCTCGCTTACTTGCCCTTCACCAGCGCCCAAAGAGTTTTTCGGTGACTCCACGCTTTGTAGCACTTCTTGAATGCGTGAATTAGCCGTCTCTAATTTCAGCAGCGCCTCATCCAAAGCCTCATCTATCTCAGCCATCTCTTCATCTTGCTGTTTGTGAATTAACGGGCGTTTTTTAGCCGTTGCCATGACGATCCCTCCACTCACCCTCAAAATATAGGCAACGGAGAGCCGTTGAGGTCTTTGACGAGTTCTTCCACCAGAGTCTGTTTATCCTCATAAGACAAACAGCGTACTTCAGGCTCAAATTGTTGCCACGCCTCTGGTTCTTCAATCCCGCGCGTCTTTTCTTCAACTGCGCTTTTCTTATCCACCCGCGCCAACCGATTAGCTAAACGCACAACTGCGGCCAACTGGGGATCCTTTGCATCCGCCAGATACATATCGCGTGCAGGATGATGAAAATATATGGCATCTGTCAGCGTTTGAGGAAAATTCCACCGAAAACCCAGCGCTGCGCCTAACTCGGCATGAGTAAAACCAAAGGTTTCCTTTTCAAGACGGCACAATGGCTCCGATGCCCCACCGGAGCAACGAAAAACCGAACCATATTGCTGTCGTGCGTACCGGACAAATGCAATTTTGCCGATATCATGTAGTAGCCCCGAGACAAAAGCCTCACCTTGCATCACAAGCTTAAACCGACCGCTGAGTTTTCGTGCAAAAGATGCTGCGTGCATCGAGTGCTTCCAAAAAGCATCGCCAAGCAAAGCCTCCGCACGGTCATCACGAAGAGTTTCGACCACGGATATACCCAGAATAAGATTCCGTACTTCTCTCACACCCAGAATTACCAGAGCCAGTTTCAGAGTGCCCACATACTGGCGCATACCATAGTAAGGTGAATTACTCACCCGAAGAATCTTGGCAGCCAACGCCGGGTCTTTCTGAATAACCTTGCACAGGTCGTTCACATCCACCCCAGGGTCTTCGGTAAGATGCATCACCTCGGTCACCACGGAAGGCAAAGCTGGCAGGTCTCCTACCTTATCCAGAATTTTGTCGAGTTTTTCGTGAGTTTCCATCATCTGTTCTCAATTACGCCTTTGGTTGAAGGCACGCCAGTCAGACGGTTGTCTCGTGAAACGGCTTCATCCAACGAACGGGCAAGGGCTTTGAAAATCGCTTCGATGCAATGATGTAAATTCTGTCCCCTACGTAAAACAACATGCATCGTTATACGGGCATTTACGGCAAGTGCCCGCAGAAACTCCTCCACCAGATCGGAGTCAAATTGACCAACCTGCCCACGCGGCAATTCGCCTTCGAAGTGCAGGAAAGGCCTGCCGCCAATATCCACCGCCACTTCGGCAAGAGCCTCATCCATGGGGACAGCGGCGTGACCGTAACGAAATAGACCGGAACGGTCACCAAGGGCATCCCGAATCGCCTGCCCTATACAAATGCCTGTATCCTCAACTGTATGATGAGCGTCGATGTTCAAATCGCCCTGAGCAGTAACTACAAGGTTCATTCGGCTATGCCGAGCCAATTGATCTAGCATGTGATCAAAAAAACCTACACCGGTTGAGCTTTCACACTGGCCAGACCCTTCCAGTACCAGGGAGACTTTGATTTCCGTCTCTTTTGTTCTACGTGTTATTTCTGCGGTGCGCATGACCACCTCACCCCGTCTGGGATTAAAAGAAATGTTGCCCCATGCCCACGGTTTTTAGACCAGAACACTCTCTCATTTCTACTATCGACCTAAATGCAGCCGCTGAGCAAGAAAGTGCGGCAGCTTACTGGCAATAATCCGCTCGGCTGCCTGTTCCACGGGATACTCCACTCGGACCAGTTCATACAAGTGCCGGTCGGTATCTAAAATCCCAAAGGCTGCCCGGGGATCTCCGTCACGGGGCTGACCAACAGAACCCGGATTGATAAAAAACATCTTTTCGTCCGTAATTTTGAAAGTAGAGTCATCTTCCAGCCCATAGCTTCCGTCCAGCGAAAAAATTGCCGGACAGTGCGTATGGCCAAAAAAACACACTCTATGGCCTAACTGTGACACATAATCAAAATAAGGCAAAGCATCTTCCCAGGCAAAAAGATAAAAATCCCGATCCATCGGGGTACCATGGGACGCTAGAAAATGCTCGAATGACCTGTTGACGGGAAGCTCTCTTAACCACTGTTGATTTTCAGGCGTCAGGTGGTCCCGCGTCCATAAAGCGGCAGACAACGCCACCGGGTTGAACCCCCAGGGTTCTTCCAAGCCACACGCTACAGCATCGTGATTACCGCAAACAGTGGGAATATTGCGTTCTTTCACGATATCCACACATTCGTTGGGACTGGCATTGTATCCCACCACATCGCCCAGACATACCACCTGGTCTATTCCCAACGTATCAATTTTGTTCAACACCGCTTGCAGCGCCTCTAAATTGGCGTGCAAATCGGAAATAATCGCATATCGCAAGGGAAACTTACCCCTCTTTTATGCTCACGCTACAAGATAAACACTTAGTCTGATGCGCTTATTAGATTACTCTCCGCGGAACAATAAAGCAAATTATTGTATAAGTCCAGTACCTTTGGCACTTTTTGTTGTGTTGAATAAGGAATTGAACATAGGACGTTGCATAAAGGTCATTAAAAGTAAGACACCGACGCATGGCATTTCCGAAGTACGTTTGAACTATTTACGAACCCCTTTGACCAATCGGGACTACTTGTTTTTCCGTATTACGTCCTATTCCGCTTTGGCCCGCCCCCTGTCATTGCGCGGAGCCCCGAAAGGACGACGTGGCAATCCCCTCAGGTATCAGGTGAGAAACCCGGAAGCGGGATGGGGCGCCACGCGTTGCGCCCTACAAGAGACGAGGGGATTGCTTCGTCGCTTCGGGGACTCGCTCCTCGCAATGACAACCGAGCGCGTAAGCCTGGTCTGTCTCCTCGATGCAGTGCCAAAGGTTTGTGAACTTATGCAATTATGAAAAATCGTACAACGTAAACCACAATATAGACAAGACGGATACGTCAATTTACCAAAACAAAATACGGCATTTCTATGCTATCATGTTGGGGAAAATGGAAAATTAGACGGCAAGGGTCTCCTGCATGGAGCATCAAGACAAAGAGACGAGAGAACCCCTACGTGAAGAACCCCATTCAAGTGTCACGGTAGACCACATACCCGATTCCTCTCACCAGCCGAAGCAAACCTGGTTTTTCCATATTACCACACGCCCACAACTTCTAGCGTCAATCGCAGGCGCTCTTCTTTCCACGGTTTGGCTTGTTAGTAGAATGAGTCCTGGTTTGGCATTCTCGGCTTGGCAAGCCTCTCTGTTGAGCCCGTACTGTTCCACAGAGGCACAGGTCGCCACGTTGATTACACCCGCACCAATGATCAATAGTTTGATCGCCATTTTCTGTCAAAATGTCTTCCCTACCCTCAACGCCGTATTTTTGCAGAATTTAATAACAGTTGCCGCAGGCATTTGCTGTTGCACATGTGCTGCATTTTTGGGTGCGTCATTCGCCAAGAAAATTGGGCTTCCTGATTCAGGTTTACAACTCCTAGCCGGATTTGAAGCCGCCCTACTCTTAACCTTAAGCCCGCTGATGTCAGAAGAAGCTACGGCAGCATCGCCGGGCCCTTTTACGGCATCACTCGCTTTGATTGCGGTCGTACTTGCAACCGTTGCGGTAGAGAAAACATCCCATAAAAACATCTTATTACTAGTGCTCTCAGGTTTTCTGTGTGGTATTGCTACGGCGAATCACCCCTCGTTTTCATTATTTGTCTTTCTTATGTTTCTGAGCATCCTCTTGACAACCCGTCCTGAAAATCCCGGCATCAGACACGCGTTGTGGTTTGGAGTAGCCTCACTACCAGGAGTTTTTCTGCCCGTGGTTCTTGCCGTAATTCGGAAAGAATCTCTGCGTCAATTCCTCAATCATGCGCTGCGGACGCCCTACGTTACCCTTGGTGACGCCCCGCCTCAATCAGGTTTTGCAGACATTATTGCTGAGCAAATTCCCTACGGCCTTTTGGGTTTCGCTTTAGTCGGCACAGCTCTGTTATTCCTTGCATCCACACGCGGTATCGCGTGGTTCTGGTTTATCACTTTTGCCGTTCTTGGTCCCTTCCTGCCTTTTCTGACGAACCATTATGGTTCCAGCGATGTCACACATGATACGACAGCACCGTTATTACTCGTTCTCACCAGCGTCTCTCTTTTCTCAGCAATGGGTGCAGTGCTTGTCATTGAGCTGGTATGTCTGAAATCCCCAAAATGGCATGTCCGCTCCATATGCCACTTCCTATTGTGCCTTTCTATATTGCTCATCATGGGCCCCCGGGCGCCCAGTCGAAATCATCCCCTCGCAGAATCGATCGCACGGGCATGTTTGAACTCTTGTCCCAACGACACCATTCTTATATCCGACGATGACGTGTTGACCTCGATGCTCCTAACGACACAAGCCGTTCACCAATATCGTTGTGACGTGGACATCGTGCCGGCACGGGCGCTCGCCCTTTCCTTTGTGCGTCCCAAGTTAATAGACTTAGCCGCAGAGCGCTATGTTGTTTCTTCGGAGTTGTCCGTCGCGCAAAAGCTGGATGTCTGGCGTTTTCAACAACCCTGGCTTGTAGAAGAATTCGTTGGACAGACCACCCAAACCCAAGAAAACGGACGTGTGCCTTCTATCAAAGAATTGGCTTTGTGGGAGTTCCTTCGCGACAATGCACCCAGTCGTCCAATAGGATTCTTAGCTTGCTCGAGAGATTGGGTCTCCGCTCGCGCACACCCTTCAGGATTGATACTTGTTTTCCCCGCCACCGAACCATATTTTCGGGAACATTTTCAGTTGTTGGATACCTTCATCAGACAAACCCATGAGGTGCTGCGACAACACCGCGATTTTGCGGCAGCAAGGAGTGTTGCGGCGATCATCGTTCCACTTTCAGCAAACGCCCGCAAAAATGACGACCTGGAAAACGCAAGAAAATATGCCTCTGCTGCAGCCGATATGTTTCCACAGTCAACCGAAGCCCAACTCGCATCTCTTAAAGCTATAGCACGTGCAGGAAAACGAGACGAGGCTCTGGCTCAGGCAACTTCCTACTTATCTTTAACCCGCGGCAAAGAAAATCCTGAAAAAATGGCAAGAATCATTCAGCAGGAACTAGAAGTCGCTGCTTATGAGGAACATATGTATAGGCTTCTTTTGGGTTACGAAGATAGCACCGCGTGGTACAAGCATTTTACTGACCTCACCTCAACCCTTTGGCGCAATTACGAGTTCAAGAAACTCACTGACTTTTATCTTGCGTTGCTCGAAGAAAAACCTGAGGATGCATTTGTCTTATATCAGCTGGCGGCAACGTATGCCCAATTAGGCGACAGCAACCAAAGTAATTCGTATTTGTTAAAAGCAATGGAAATAGCCCCAAACCTTGTTGCAGCAAATCTGAGACAGGACGGACGTTTTGCCCTGTTTCAGCCAAAGGGAAAAGATCTCTATGTTGGAGACTGAGGAAAAATCTACAATTACATAGAAAGGAGTGCAAGAATGAAATCGGTGTTTTGGAAGAACTATATTTTTTGCGCGTTTGTCAGCAGTGCGTTGCCTGTCGTCGCAACCACGGTGGACATTGCCCCTGACGGGATGTTGGTCATCAACGGCAAACGTACCTTCCTCCTGGGATTATACGAAAATCTGCAAGACGATGACTCCTTGCATGCTGTCAAAACCGCAGGTTTCATGCTCACCCATGTCCAAGGCAAACGCGAGGAACTAGACCGATTGGAAAAACATGGCATGTACGGCTGGGTAAACACCGGGAGTGCAATAGACCTCAGCAAAGACCGCGCTGCCCGAGAAATCCAACTGAAAAACATGGTCGCTGAACTCGGTGACCATCCGGCGTTACTTGTATGGGAAGTCCCCGACGAAGCACTTTGGAATGTTTGGTACGCTTGCATGACGTTCGCCGAGAAAGAAAAAAAGGCCGTTCTGCAACGTATCCGTGAAACACAAGACGAATCGGAAAAAGCCAACCTGCGAGGACTTTTAGACAAAGCAGACTCTTACCGACAAGAAGGGGATTACCAAAACTGGGAAAAAACACGTGCCACCCTGCGGGAACAATGTGGGCTCCCCCCTCTGTCGGAGGAAGTCTTGCTGAGCACAGCGCAGGACAGATCAGAGACGCTAGCGGCGGGCATGCTGGAAGGTTACCACTATCTCAAAAAACTTGACCCTAATCACCCCGTTTGGATGAATCACGCTCCCAGAAACTCCATCGAACAACTTGCACTTTTCGGAAAGGCGGCGGATATTGTCGGCTGTGACATTTACCCCGTGCCATCCCAGCGCACAGGACATTCAGATTTGGCGGATACGTCCCTTTCTGCCGTAGGGGCGTACACCTTGCGCATGAGACTATCCGCCCCCAACAAACCCGTTTGGATGGTACTACAAGGGTTTGGATGGGCTGATCTAGACCCAACTGCAGATGTCAAAAAACGCGAAGAACAACGCCGCCCAACGAAAAACGAGTCTCGGTTTATGGCATATGATGCAATCGTACGAGGCGCTCGCGGCATTCTGTACTGGGGGACAAGCCAAATTGAAAAAAATTCAGCCCTTTGGAACGACTTGCTTGACCTGGCAAAAGAATTGGCGCAACTTCAACCCGTGTTGTCTGCACCCAATAGCACGTTGCCGTTGAACATATCCATTGACCCCACATGGGGTTCGGTGGACCGCTCTGTTGTCATCTTACCTAAGGAAGTAGACGGCAGGGTGTGGTTGCTGGTCGTCAACGAATGGAGAGAGCCGTTGTGGTTCACGGTTTCCGGTTTCCAAACCCATGATAAGAAAGCTTTCGTGGACGTTCAGACCGGAAAAGAGTATCAAATAGAAGACGGCAAAATTCGTTTGTCGTTACGTGGCAATGGCGTCAAAATACTTCAATCTAAATGAATGAGAGCATTTCTACGGGTCAGGGTCACGCTATGAGATTCTTGTTTTATCTATGGGATTTGCTCGGTGTACCCGTTGACACTGCGCTTCGCCTGTTGAACCTACAGGTTGGCGAAGCCTGGTACGTACTCGGGAAAATATTTGTCTTTGTTTCCGTTTTATACCTTTTTTCAAGACTAGTACGACTTATTTCCGCTCTTTTCCGTCGATTCTTCAAACGCGATTTTTTGCTCACACCAGAAGAAAAAGAAGCCCTCGAACGAATTACCCTCCGTACGGCAGAAGAACCGACGTTAGAAACCCATGATGGAAAAAGCGCAGAAGAGTGGATAATTAACGGAAATTGGGAGGCAGCGGCAGCGGTAAACGAAACCCATGGACATTTCATCCAAGCCGCAAAACTATATCTTAAGAGCGGAAACTTACGAAAAGCTGCCCTCTGCTATTACAAAGCAGACAAACCCAGAAAAGCGGTAAAGTTTTATATTAAAGCCGGTGACTATCTTGCCGCTGCCGACTTGCTGGCCATGAGAAAACAATACAAGAGAGCGGCGCAACTCTACGACAAAGCCGGCGCCTACGCTTCAGCGGCCGATTCCTACGTGAAAGCCAAACGACATAAACAGGCTGCAGAAGCATATATCAAATTTTTTGAGTCCGCATCCGGCGACTCAGAAACTCGCTTCCGAACCGCGCAAACTTGTCTCCAATTCATGTCAACTGCCGCTTATTCACGAAAAGTTCCTGACTCCATCAGACAAGAGCTTAACCGCATCCTCGCTTCAGAATTTCAAAAATTGGACGACAACGCCACCGCAGCAAAACTTTATAAAGCAGCGGGCGATCTCGCCAAAGCCGGCGAGGCGTTCAGTTTAGCCGGTGATCTACAATCTTCAGAAGAATGCTTACGTCAAGCAGGAAAACAACGCGAAGCCAGCCTAGCCTCAGCAAAGTATCTGGAAAGCCAAAAACGTTATGCCGATGCAGGCAGAGAGTACCAAAAAGCCGAAGCATTCCTGCAAGCAGGTCTCTGTTTCGCCAAAGCGAATCAACCGTTGGAAGCTGCCTCGTGCTTTGAACGCGCTGGCGCATTCTATCGCGCGGGCTGGGCTTACGCCCGTGCCAGGAAGTTCGAAGATGCGATCCGCTGCCTCCAAAAAATCAAAGAATCAGAACCGGAGTTCGACCTATCTCGCGCACTCTTGGGACAGATCTTCTTTGAACTTCACGACTACGACCATTGCGCGGCAACCTTAAGCAACCACTTAACCGGGAAACGCGTTGAAAGTACAAACATTGAATATTTTTACATGTTAGCCCTCGCCTACGAACAAATGGGAAAACTTGAAGAATCTCGTGAAATTTTGCTGCGCATTCGTTCGATTAATACGTCATATCGTGACGTCACAACTCGACTTTCCAACATTTCTTCCCGCATCTCTTTGGCAAAACAGGAATCTGGGCCACTCTTTCCACCTACAAACGAAATGGGCACAGACCGTCCTCCCATGCGGGAAGACATTCAAGCCCAAATCGGAACTCGCTATCGTTTGGAAAAGGAATTAGGACGCGGCGGTATGGGTCTGGTTTACCTTGCCCATGACACGCAGTTGGACCGCCCAGTGGCACTGAAATTCCTGGGAAACTTAATCGACCAATCCGAGGAGTTTTACGAACGTTTTCTGCGAGAAGCCCGTGCGGCAGCACGAATCTCCCATCCCAATGTGGTCAGCATTTACGACATCGGGGGCTCCCGTGGAAAAGTTTATATCGCCATGGAGTTCGTCGAAGGAGGAAGTCTGCTGCGATACATCCGAGCCAAAGGGCGCCTGTCCGTCCGCGAAACTCTTAGCGTATTTGTTCAAGTATGTTCCGCCTTGAACGCCATACATGAAGCAGGCATTGTCCATAGGGACATCAAACCGGAGAACATCCTCATCGCAAAAGGGGGCTTGGTAAAACTAACAGACTTCGGTCTGGCAAAAATCACGGGGTCACGAGTCACTCGCACGGGGACGGTCATGGGCACTCCCAGCTACATGGCACCCGAACAAGTTCTAGGGAAAGACACTGATCCGCGTACCGACATTTACGCTACGGGACTAGTCATGTATGAATGTTTGACGGGTAAAGTCGCGTTTGACGGCGAAAACGTGCTCGAGCGTCAACTAAACGAAACGCCCCCTCCGCCCAGTTCCCTTGTTGGAGATATACCTCCCGAAATGGACTATATCGTAATGAAATGTATAGCGAAAGAGCCCGAAAAACGCTATTCGTTGGCACGGGAACTTATGGCGGACCTCAGACGCCTATAAAAAGTTCGCAGCACGTTGGAGATGTTCTGACAGAGTCTGTTGCCAACCTTTCTGCAGACATGCCCGGTTCACCATACGGACACGTCTCTGTTCCCCGATGATATGTTCAAAAAAAACATCCAAGCGACCCGACGGCAAGATTGCTTCCGCTCGCTCCGCCCATTCAACGGCGCAGACAACCGTACCGTCGAAAATCTCTTCCAGAGGTAAGTCATAAAGCTCTTCAACTTGCACAAGCCGGTACAAATCCACATGTATCAACCGAGGAACCTTTCCAGAAGGGTCTTTGCCGTACTCGTTCACGAGCGTGAAAGTGGGACTGCAAACTGAGTAATCTGCGGCGAGTTTTCGCGCCATGCCTCGCACGAAGCAGGTTTTTCCTGAAGCAAGGTCACCACGCAATGCAATGACCCCCCCCTCAGAAAACAATGACGCCACCGCATAACCCAGCGCCTCTGTATCACGCTCCGACTCAGATAGAAAACAAAACTCTTCCGGTAATGTGTCTATTAGTTTCATGAATCAGCCATCGCCTTGCGGTACAAATCAACATAGGCACGGGAAGCGCGTTCCCAAGAAAAATCGGCGCTCATCCCTGCATGTCGTACTTTCTTCAGAACTTCGGGTTCCGCGTAAAGACGTAGCGCACGGAACACCCCGCGCACCAATGCCTCAGCACTTGGCGGACGAAATACAATACCCGTTGCCGTACCTTTCATGATGTTCGCGGGACTCGCATCCACCACGGTGTCCGCAAGACCGCCCGTTTTCCGGACAATCGGAACCGCGCCATAGCGTAACGCATACATCTGGCTTAATCCGCAAGGCTCTGTCAGAGAAGGCATCAAGAAGAAATCCGCCGCTGCATACAGGCGATGCGCCAAAGCTTCATCGTGGGCGAGAATGACACGAATCTTGTCGGGAGCGCGAGCTGTCCAACATTCCAACGTCCTTTCGTAGTGGGGATCACCCGTCCCGAGAATGACTAGTTGCAAATCCTCCAAAAGTAGTCTGTCCAATGCATTCGTCACAAGGTCCAAACCTTTATCCCATACCAGGCGACTGACCATCACAAAAAGAGGCGCTTCACAGCCCGGAAGCCCCTGTTCCCGCTGTAATAGTTCCTTGCACTGCCGTTTTCCAGACAAATCGTCCAAGAAAAACTTCACAGGGACATGAGGATCGCTTGCAGGGTCCCATGCTTCATAATCCACACCATTTACAATGCCCACCAGGTCCGCCCTGCGAGTACGTAAAAAACCGTCCAACCCGTGTCCATACGCTGGCGTCTGAATCTCACGAGCGTATGTCCGACTCACCGTATTGATCTTGCTCGCGAATTTGATACCCGCTTTCAATAGGTTAATATCTCCATAAAACTCCAAACATTCCGGAGTAAACAAACTCGGGTCGAGCCCTGTTTTCGGAAGAAGTCCCGCGCTGTACCTGCCCTGATAACGGATATTATGGATCGTTAACAAACTTGCCACGCCTTTCCAGAACGGATGTTCTGCCAGACGAGTCTTGAGATAAGCCGGGACAACGGCCGTGTGCCAGTCATTACAGTGCACGATATCTGGACGCCAACCAGTCTGCGCAACGCTGTCAAGCACCCCCATACAAAAGAAACAGAACCGTTCCAGATTATCTCCATATTCATTACCGTTCTGAAAGTACGGGTGAGGACGATTGAAGTATCCTTCGTGTTCTACGAGGTACGCTTTTACATTCGTACCCGGCAGATGCGATTCTCGCCACGCCCCGAACTGTGTTCTTGAATCAACGTTTACAAAACATGTGCCACGCAAATCCCCACGATACGCTTCTGGAATGCTGCCGTAACAAGGAATCGCAACCCGTACATCATGACCTTGGGCGTTCAACGCTCGCGGAAGTGCAAAAGCAACATCGGCCAACCCGCCTGTTTTCACCAAGGGAGCGGCTTCCGATGCAACAAACAAAACTTTCAACTTTTGTGACATGTGATTATCACTTTCGGTTCCAAAAGACAAAAGGCTCTTCGTCTTTATACTCTAGTACACTAATAGGTAGTTTCTTTCGCAGATATGCGGCCAAGACCGGTACGATACACCGTTCCCCGCCGGCATGACCGATATCTATAAGTGTTAAGTCTCTAGCCTGGGCATCCAAGGCATCATGATAACGCACGTCCCCCGTAATCAACACGTCAACATCTTCGGGAATCTCCCGCACATAGCTCCCACCGCTGCCACCCAACACAGCAGCCCTTCGAACACGGCGGCGGAGATTCCCGACAATACGTACTCCCGGTAACTGCAAGAGCGTAACCAATTCTCGCGCTAACTCACTCACTGCCATAGGGCGGGGCAAAACACCCCTCCTACCCAAGCCAATACCCGTATCTGAGTTCTTCAAAGGCACAACATCATAAGCAGGTTCTTCGTAAGGATGAGCAGCGCGCATCGCCCTCAAAACTCGAGGCAAGTCCGCTTCCATGAGTAGGACTTCAAACCGACGTTCCGGCTCCTCGTTGATCTGCAGATTCTTTCCGCAGAAAGGTCGTGCCTTGTCGCTAGGCATGAAAGTCCCGACGCCGGCGGAACTGAAAGAACAATACCGATACTCTCCAATGATTCCAGCGCCGGCTTCGCAGACAGCGGTGCGCACTTGGGCGAGATGAGACTCAGGTACAAATGTGACAAGTTTTACTTGTCTTACGTGAGCTACCGGCAACAAAGGCTGTATTTCTTGCAATCCTATTTTCTTGGCCAAAACCTCATTTACACCCTCTTTCGCCAAATCCAAACAGGTATGCGCAGAAAAACAAGAAATCCCAGCTTTTAACAACGAGAAACACACCCGAACAGTAGGCGCGTCCGTCCGAAGATGGGACAAGGGTTCCCAAATCACAGGATGATGGGTGACGATCATATCAACACGCCGTTTTATCGCCGTGCGCACCACGTCTTCCGTAATAGAAAGTGCAGTCAAAACACATCTTACAGAAGTTTCAGGATCACCTACGAGAAGGCCGCCCTTATCTTCAGGATAGGACAACGCAAGCGGCGCGTACTCCTCCATGGTGTCACAAACCGCTTTAACAGTCACCGTCACATGTTTTTGCTTCATCGCTTATGCTCCATAGAAATTGAGGCATATCCGACAACAGAATTAAAATCCCCTGACGCGGGTGCACTGGTGCGATAATCCAGCAAAACCCAAGCATCCGCCCCACGATTCAAAGCATAATTCATCGCCACCACAACCGCTGCTGCCCCACACATCGCATAAACCCCTTTCATAACCCCCTGGGCGACCTTCTCCCAATTTTGGCTCATAATGGCTTCTATGGTACGACCGTCTATCAGTTCCGCCTGGGCTTGTGGCAGCCGGTGCGACAAATCTGTGGAGGCAATCACTAGGTCATTATCCGCCGCTTTGTCCGCAATTATTGCGGCGGCATCTACATGCCACTTAGTTGGATATGCCCCAAATAAAATCGGGACTATTGGGACAAACCCTAGGGATTCGGCTAGAAAGGGAAGCTGCACTTCCAGGCAGTGCTCATGGTTGTGACAGGCTGCAGAGACTGAGCCTAAGGTTGTAGCAAGCTCATACGCAAACGACTCATCCACAGTGAAGTCGCCGAGTGGAGTTCGGAAAACACCTTTGCAATAAATAGAACATGTATCAAATGACTCGAAATGAGATACACCCAAAAGGATCACCCGCTTGACCTTTTTGCCCAACACACGGGCATAAGCGTACCCCGCAGTCTGTCCAGAAAACATATACCCTGCGTGGGGAACAATCAGCGACTCGACGCGTTCCGGCGCCGGTTTGATTTCGGCAGCGGCAATGTATTGCCGAACAGTCGACCGAAGCATTTCACCATTCTTGGGGTAGAATTGACCTGCTACAGCAGGATAACGAACTTTTGAGTAATCCACCGCTCCTACGCCCCCACTATTGCCTTTCCCTCAGTTACAAATCAAACGTCTCTAGTCGCAAAAACTTACCGTTCTTTCGAGTCCGATACTTCGCCTCCTGCGCCGCTTCCAACACTGGAATAGCACGTCTCAAATGCTGTAACACCATGCGCAGTCTTTCGCTTTCCTTCGTGACTGCGAGCAACTCCACCTTTTGTTCGAGAGTGAACCCCACCTCTTGCGCTAATTGAAAAGACAAGTGTCTCACATTGAAATTCTTACGACGATATCCCGTTTGTAATAACGCGTGAAAATCGTCAAAGGCTTTTTTGAGTTCTTCAGTGCTTACCTCGGGCACATCCATCTCATCTTCGAGAAAAACAACCTCCCCGCCGGGATATAACTTGTCCGGTACGGGGTTGACCACATGAAGAAGACGAAAAACGCGCCTCCCTTCCGTGAGAATATCCATTTCACCGTTTTCGTCCACAGCAAAAATGGTCAATAGCGCAACCTCTGTGCCATAGTCCGAGATCTTCCCCTTCATAAAAGCCGGTACCCCAAAACTTTGACCTGTCGCGCTACAGTCTTGAATGAGCTGTTTATAACGGGGCTCGAAAATATGCAACTTCAACTTTTCGCCCGGAAACACCACCGTTTGCAAAGGAAATAAGGGTAGAAACGTACTCTCGGTTTTATCTGACATAAGCAACCTTTCGCTCAGAACCCCATTCGGGGCTATTCGCTATTTTATATCCTAAGGTTCTCCCGACTCTAGTCATGTAGATCTTGGCATACTATCCGCCGCCTCCTTACGTTCTCGCAAAAACTACTTTCTAAAAGCGGTAGAATATCATCTAAACTCGGTGATAACTCTTAAAGTTTACAGCACTTCACATTTTCCCGTATCCTGATATAGATGACAACGACAATATTCTCGTGGAACGTAAACGGCTTTCGTGCCATATTGCGAAACGGCTTTATGGAATGGCTACATTCGGTTAAACCAGATGTCCTCTGCCTTCAAGAGATAAAATGCCACCCCACCGACCTACCATCTGATACAAGACAGCCAGACGAATACCTCAGTATATGGAATCCGGCTGCGCGCAAAGGATACAGCGGGACAGCAATGTTTTTCCGAAAAGACAAGGAACCCATTCAAGTTTCTACCCTTGGCGTAGACGAATTTGACTGTGAAGGCAGGGTACAGATCGTAGAATATAAAAATTACTACCTTATAAATGCCTATTACCCTAACAGCCAGCCCGAACGCAAGAGGTTACATTTCAAGCTGGCATTTAACGAAGCACTGAAGCAAAAAGCACTCGACTGCTTAATTACTAACAAACATGTCATAATCTGTGGGGACTTCAATGTTGCCCACACGGAAATTGATTTAGCTCGTCCGGAGGAAAACAGAAACAATCCAGGTTTCTATCCGGAAGAGTGCGAGAGTTTCGACGCCTTTCTTCGATCAGGTTTCACGGATGTGTTCCGCCGTTTTCACCCGGGAGAACCTGGCCACTACACCTGGTGGAGTTACCGAACCCGAGCACGAGAACGCAACGTGGGCTGGAGACTCGACTATCATTGCGTCGACAATGCGTTTTTCCGACAAGTCAAAGAGGTGAAGATTTGGACTGACGTGTATGGATCCGACCACTGCCCTATCTCCATCGTTATTTAATAAGGAGGCTCTTATTTATGCGTTCACAAGTAACCACCGGACGCGGCGACGAAGGCATGACCGTGGCGCTAGACGGCCGGGAATACTCAAAGGCTCACCCGATCATGGAATGCGTGGGGACACTCGACGAACTTCGCACCCAACTCGCGCTCGCCCGTTTGCTTTTATTGAGGGAAACCCTTCCTGAAGCGCAAGCGCTTGCCGATACAATTACTTGGCTACTCCATGTCTTCTTCGCCATTGGCGCTGAATGCAGCGATCCTTTAAACCGCAAACCCGAATTCCACCGAGCCCGGATCGGAGAACAGCATCTCGCGCATCTGGAAGCGGAACAGCAACGCCTTGAAAGCCAGGTGCAATTGCCTCGCAAGTTTATCGTTGGAGCAGCCAATCTCCCGGCTGCTCAAATGGACGTCGCGTGCGCCGTCGCCCGCCGCTTTGAACGAAATCTGGTTCGTCTTAAAAACGAGGTGCCGGAGTTTTCCGCAGGAGAATTACTGGCCTTTATCAATCGTTTAAGCGATTTTCTGTATGTGGCGGCACGCTGGTTGGATAACGGTGATTACCAAACCGTAGATTATAGTCGACTTTAGAACGAAACACGGCCAAACGTCATATTGTGTAAATTTCATGGAGCCTGCCAGGCGGCATCGGGATTTCGCGGCTGAGCCACGTCTCTGCAACCGGTGCAAACCGCCCCGCAAGTCGTTTCTCTCCAACCCGGAATGAAACCACTCGGGGGCCTCCAAATGCTTGAGGCGGAGCACCCATCCACCATTCGTCCAAAAGCTCTGACTCCTGCATATCCTGCACCAGTTTGTCAAAGGATGACACGTCTGGAGTACGGCGCAATTCAGCGCCAATGGCACCGCCGTATCGACGATACTCCGCCTCTGCCAATTCCCGCTCTTCACTGAACTGTAATAACTGAAGACCAACCAACAGATGATTCTTATGGGTGATTACCCGGAGAACAGGTGAAGTCAACGAGGAATCCGTCGGACAGAAACGCAGCCCTAATGCGACGCAGCCACTTTTTATGACGACGGAACCTTCGGGATGCCCCTCATAGTCAAAATCGTGGAGATGCTTACCGTCAACCCATACCCCATCAATGGTATCTAGTCTCGGCAAAACCATCATCATTTCCAGCGACTCCACGTAGTACCTCTCTTGCCCTTTGGGAATATAAAGAATCAACGCGGTGGAGCCCGACTGGATTGCAAAGGGTCGCCCGTCGTCCGCCCAATAACAACCGTTCATGTGCATCGTGTAACCGTTAAGATGATTTCGATATTTGTAGGCAGATTCTCCCGGGCGCCGTCGGTTCTGAATAAAACGTGGGAATGCAACGCCTAACTCATTAAGTGTCGTCACCGGCTTGCCTGTCCTCGTCCAAGAAGCGTAATACGTGGCATTCTGCATCCCGTGCAAATGGGAACGAGACGCAGTACCCACACATAAAACATCATCCATCCACGTGGTCACTTCCGCAATGCCACCAGGCACCCAGGTCGACCCCACTCGGTAGTCAACTTGCTCCGACCGCGAAATCACCGTGAGCGGGAGTTCCTTATGAAGCGCAAGTGACCGATCAGCAGGACACTCGTCTGCAAAACTCGCAAACAACCCCCCGCAATTCATATCAAACCCGTGGTCGTACCACGTGGCTACCTCCGGGTCATAGAAAGCGCCCCAAACCATGTCCAGCAACATATTCAGTAACGAAGTGCCGCCTACCAAACCATCGTGATACGTCCGGCTCCAAGGACCACCCAGTATACGCGATCCAGGGTGAAACCGAAGAGCAACTTCATGCCACAGATGCTTTTCCAATTGCTGCGCTAAGGCGTTGACCCTAGGTTCTTCCAGCGACCCCAAAATACGTAACATAGTCAATGTGACGGCATGGTAGACGGGGCTGTTGAACTCCGGAATTGTGCCATGATCTTTTACAAGCTGCATCAATCGACACAAAGCCTGATAGCCACGCTCCACAATGTCCGGCCGATTAAACCACAAACCTGCCGTAATACGTACCGTCCATGTCTGAAGAGGAAGATTAATATTACGTCCCGCAATGATATCCTCCGCGGGTTCGTCCAGAAATGCCTCCAAAGAACGCCTTAAGTTCTCCGCCGTGGCAGGCTCAAGGAGGTGTCTTAGCCGAGTCAACAAAACTATGGAAGCGTTAAGCGCAAATCGGTCCTTCATGATACCCAGCCGTTGCAAAATGACATTGGCACGCCTAATTCTCTCGACATCACCACTTTGAAGAAACGACATGGCACCGTACACTGTCTGATTCTCTGAGCAATCCACGGATCCGGCTATAGCTCGGACAAGTCCAGTCTTTTCCTCGTAATGCTCATCTGTAAACGCACAGGATATCTCGATAGCTCGCCTTTTAGCAGCAGCTCGCCGTTGCAATTCATCCGGAGAGATTTCCATCGGATATTCTTCCCCTTTCATACTCTCATTGGAAGGTGTTCAAACCTATCTGAACATCTCCCGATGTCTTGTTTTCGATCAAGATACCGCCTCGGAAACGATTGGCAGTGATAACAGCCGACTTCACGTTTTCTCCTAAAACAATTTGTTTCTTTCCAGACGCCATAAAATCGCACCCGGTAATCGTCAAGCCCTGAGAGTTGGCTTCAATGCAGGGAGCCCCCTTGCCTGGCACATCCCAGTCGCTGAAATGACACCCTTCAAAAAACACATGGCCTTTCCCCTTGAGTTTGGCTTGGGACTCTGTATCTGGAATAGGCCAAAACCCCGTCGCAGTAAACTTAACAGGTCCGGAATTACTCTCCAAAATATCCACTCCTGCCATCATCTGGCAGTTTACAAAGGAAACTCCCGCATGTTCCTGCACTTGTTCCACACGAACTGCACAGGGACCGATATCCGAACCTGACTGGGAAATCAACACGTTGCCGGGTCCATCCCGAAATGCTTGGAAAACGAACCCCACGTTATATCCGATACAGAATGTATTCGTAACAAATTGCCAGTCCGTTCTGCCAAAAATGAAAGCCACTCCTTCGCGCTCCGTGAAACGACGCACAGGTCCCCCTGTTGACCAGAAAGGCCAAAGATGAACATTTTCGATACGCCCCACATCAAAACATTTGTCAATAAAAATACCCCGATATAACGCCTGTGCATAGAAGCGGTTTATATAATGGCGCCCACAAGGATACGTGCCGAAGTCAATCGCCTGATACGGGTTCGTCACTAGAACGTCCGTAATGAGGATATTGTCGCCTTTCCCTCGAATCGTCCAGGGATATGGAATGGGTGGGTCTTCGTCTATTTGGTCCGGATAATGAACCACAATCCCCTTCAGTCCTGAACACTCGTTCATCGTGAGAAAAGGTTGCCCGTCTCGGTCTCCTTTACCGGCCCTTGCCAAAAGAGTACTGCCCTTGCTGTCCTTGTGCCGCGCAGGCCCCCGCCAAATACCTTCCAAAACAACATTCGGGGGCACATTGAGATTGCCTGCTAACAAAAACTTCCCGGCCGGAACAAAGACAGTGCCCCCTGTCTCTGATGCCTTATTCAGTGCCTCTTGGAATGCACTGGTATTATCCGTCTGTCCGTCCCCCTTGGCGCCAAAGGCGGTCACCGAGTATACGTCGCTTTTTTCAATGTTTTCATCAGAAAAAGCAGAAAAGAAGGCATTGCAAAAAAGCGCAACCGACAAAAGTAATTGAAAATACGTTATCATGTTTATCCTTTTGATTGGCCTTGAGCCTCGTCACTCACCGGCAATACATTCTCTTCTGGAGAAAGAATGGTTTTCATAGGATAACCCCCTTCGTCGTACACTTCAAAACGAAACTCCCATAACCTTCCGCCCGCATCCTCTACCTTGATTAAAATGGGATTGAGCCCCTCTTTAACAGAAGCCCGAAACCGATAGGCACCCGGTCGTGAATCTGCCCCCAAAACCGACCAATACTCGTGAACCTTCTCGCCGTTCACCCACACTTTTGCACAGTCATTCGACCCAAACTCTATAGAAACTTCCTGCGCTTTTTCCGAAACGAGATAGGTAAAAGCATATGCCACGGCATCGCCTTGTCCGAAAAAGCGCCGCAGGTTTACTGGATTGTCCTGATCACTCCCATCATAGACCCGAGTCTTAAGAACCTTTGCATCGCTACCCGCCTGTTTCAACTGCACTTCCGTCTCACGTGTCAGTTGGGCGGCGCTTTCTCCCCCCAAAGACTCCAAAAAGTCTTCGTCGTATCCTGCTCGTTCATGCTCACCCTCAGTTACCTTTTCTCTTTTAGGATTTGGGAAAGGCCCCAAAAGCAACCAGCGATTCACGAAACTGGGTTTCGGTTCGCTGGAATTCAGCGCAATTTGGATGTCCGCATATTTAGGCGCCTTGTTATCTATAAGAACGCCTCGCGGCATAGAATTGGACATTATCACTGCAGAACGAATCTGGGGTCCCAATGATACTTTGACGTGACCTTCCCGCGTAGTATCAAAGTCACACGCCGTAACGATTAGTCTCCGATTATTGGCATTGATGCACGGCGCGCCTGTTCGCCCTTGATCCCAGTTGCTAAAATGACAGGAATCAAATATGACCGTGCCACGACCCTCAAGTTTCGCATGACTATCTAGGCCTCTCAACGCCCAAAACCCGCAACCGGTAAATTTCACAGGCCCCGTGTTTTGGTGAGAGACATGAATACCCGACATAAAACTGCAATTTACAAACGACAGTCCTGCATTGGGCATAGCGGCATCCACACGGACCGCACAGGGCGTCACATCCATATAACAATTCGTAAACATACCTGCGCCGGGTTCATACCGATCCGGTTCTTGTCGCGTAGCAGACAATATAGGTCCCGCAATAAAGTGCATACCCACGCTGTATCCAAAAGAGAAACAATTATTCATCATTTCTCCGTCTGTGCGGCCAATGACAAACGCAACACCGTGTTCCCGCTTGTATGTCCATAAAGGACTTTCCGGCGATAAATCAAAAAAAGGCCAGAAGTGAACGTCTTCCACTCTGCCAACGTCGTAACACTGGTTGATATACAACCCTGTGCGCAGCGCATCGGCGTACAAGCCTCTAATATAATGGCGACCCGTTGGATATGTTCCAAAATCAACAGCACGATAAGGATTAATGATCGTCACATTGATAATGGAGCAGTTGTCTGCCGCACTGCGCGTGGCAATAGTCCAGGGGTAATCCAAAGGTGGATTCGTCTTAACTTGTTCGGGGTAATATATTGTTATTCCCTCGATAGTCGAGCCACTGTTTAAGCGGATAAAAGGAACACCTTCAGGCTCTCCCTTACCTTCGACCGCCAACAACAAAGTGCCGGGATTCTGACGCCCGAATTCCAAGGCAATATCTCCCCCCCTTTGCGGAGCCCGCCAAACGCCTTGAAGCGTCACATCTTCTGGAATATTCAAATGCGATTTGATGAGATACTTCCCCGAAGGCACCCGCACAATACCCCCGCCTGCTTTGGCAACCTCGTCCATTGCCCTCTGAAACGAGGCAGTATCATCGGCAATTCCATCACCTACCGCCCCAAAAGCATGAACGTCTACGATGCCTCGCAATTCAGGTTGTTGGGCAACAACATATTGAGACTTCAACGCAATAAGAAGCAGAGTTAATACAGTTCCCGTCATAACTTTCACGTGTTTTGTCTCCTCCTCCACTCGGATCATTCACCGAACTACAAAGTTGACCATTCTACCTCGCACCGCTATCGTTTTCACCAATTGTTTCCCTTCGAGCCATTTTGCAACCCGTTCGTCATTCCGAGCTTCGGTGATCATACTCGTCTCGTCGGCATCTTTCGGCACACAAATCGTTGCCCTCAATTTGCCGTTCACTTGAACAGGAATCTCTATCTTTTCCTCCACAAGCAAGGATTCGTCATAGCTAGGCCAAGGTTCGTAAGCGAGCGAACGGGTATGGCCGAGACGCTCCCAAAGCTCCTCTCCTAGGTGAGGAGCAAAAGGCGAAAGGATGAGCACAAACTTTTCGATCAACTCCCTCGGTATGGCGTCTGCTTTATAAGCCGCATTTACAAACTCCATCAACCGGGCTATCGCTGTATTCAAAAGAAAATGCTCGATATCATGTCCTACTGCCTTTATCGTCTTATGCAAGATTCTCGTCAGCTCCGGATTCTCTATTCCGGCAACCACTCGGGGATGAATTTCACCGTCTTCCCCAATGACCAGCGCCCAAACACGCTTCAAAAACCGATGTACCCCTTGAATGCCCTCCTCCGTCCAAGGTTTTTCCCTGTCCAACGGTCCCATGAACATCTCGTATAATCGCATGGAGTCGGCACCATAAGCCGCCGCCACGTCGTCTGGGTTTACCACGTTGTAACGTGACTTACTCATTTTCTCCATCTGTACCTGAAGACGGGTGTTTGTGCCTTTCACAAACCATTCGTCGCCGCGTTTTTCAACCTGGTGCGGATAGTAATACTTGCCTTTCTCGTCTCGATAACTCTGGGCGAGAATCATCCCTTGATTGAAAAGTTTCTTGAAAGGTTCCTTCGTGGAGACATATCCAGCGTCATAGAGAACCTTATGCCAAAAGCGGGCATACAAAAGATGGAGAACGGCATGCTCTGCCCCGCCAACGTAAAGGTCTACCGGCATCCAATAGGATTCCGCTTCGCGCGACCATGCTTCGCTGGAATTATGAGGATCCACAAACCGCAAATAGTACCAACAAGAACCCGCCCATTGCGGCATCGTATTCGTTTCGCGTTTCGCAGGTTTGCCTGTCTCCGGGTCAACCGTATTGACCCAGTCCACGGCACGAGCCAAAGGCGGCCTACCGTCCTCTGTCGGTTTATATTCGTCTAGTTCCGGTAATACTACCGGCAAGTCTTTAAGCGGCACGGCTCGGATTGTACCATCTTCCAAATAAAGTAGTGGAAAAGGCTCTCCCCAATAGCGTTGCCGCGAAAACAGCCAGTCACGCAACCGATAGTTCACCGTGGCGCGCCCAATCCCACGTTCCTCCAGCCAACGGCTGATGACCTTCTTGGCTTCCGGAACACGCAAACCGTTTATTGGTGGTGAATTCACCAATACCCCGTCTCCGGTGAATGCTTCTTGGGAAATGTCTCCCCCTTGGATAACTTCAACAATGGGAAGGTTGAACTTTTTGGCAAATTCGTAGTCACGTGTGTCATGGGCCGGCACTGCCATGATAGCTCCATAACCATATTCGGCCAGCACATAATCAGCCGTCCAAATCGGAATCCTCTCTTGATTCACCGGATTAATGGCATACGCGCCCGTGAAAACGCCTGTCTTTTCCCGGTCTTCTTTCATACGATCTTGCGCACTGCGTTGAGCCGCTGCACGAACATACGCTTCAACTTCTTCCCGCCTATCCCCCGTTGCGATTTGCAACGTCAACGGGTGTTCTGGAGCCAAGACGCAATACGTTGCCCCGAACAATGTGTCGGGACGAGTGGTAAAAATCGTAAATTGGAGATTGCTATCAGCAACCTGGAACACTACATCGGCGCCTTCACTACGGCCTATCCACTCGCGTTGCATCGCTTTGATGCTTTCAGGCCAATCAAGCTCCTCGAGATCCTCCAACAACCGCTCGGCATAGGCCGTAATCCGCAACATCCATTGCCGCATCTGCCGTTTTTCTACAGGGTCACCTGTCTCCACATAGCGACCGTCTTTCACTTCTTCGTTTGCTAGGACCGTATTTAACGCCGGGCACCAGTTGACTGGCATATCGGCTTGATAGGCAAGACCCCGTTCGTAAAGAACCAAAAAAATCCACTGGGTCCACTTATAATACTCGGGATCACACGTAGCAATTTCTCTGTCCCAATCGTATGACAGTCCCAATGCCTGGATCTGTTCGCGAAATCTCGCACAGTTCTTTTTCGTAATTACGGAAGGGTGCTGTCCTGTGCGCACGGCGTGACGTTCCGCTGGCAAACCGAAAGCGTCCCAACCCATCGGATGAAGCACATTAAAGCCTCGCATTCGTTTGTAACGTGCCATGATATCCGTCGCGATATAACCTACAGGATGACCCACATGGAGCCCGTCACCGCTTGGATAAGGAAACATGTCCAAAACATAAAACTTGGGTTTTGAATGGTCTACATGGGATTGGAAAGTTTTGTGTTCCGCCCAGTATTGTTGCCATTTCTTTTCTATCGTTTGATGGTCATACGTGCCATGAGCCATGTTTTGTAACACCTCCAAAACTCCTACTTAAAAGCCAAACGAAGGAAACCAGTGACTCTAAAAACTAGAGAAAAGCCCAAAATGGAGACACGAAACTATATCACAAAGGGACTGTTGCTTTCAGCGGACCGCGTCGCTTTACTATCGAGAGTAATTTGCTTTTCTTACCGGTTGTCACCATAATGAAACAGTTTTCGGTTCATGACTTCCAACACGTTTTGTAGGAGGCAAGCCTTATGCAAGTGCTCGTTCTTTATTACTCTCGAACAGGGAATACTCTAAAACTAGCCGAAGCCGTGGCAAAAGGAGTGCAAGAAGTTCCAGGCATAAACTGCATTATAAAAGAAGTATCGGAAGTAACTCCCGAAGATTTTCTCAATTCTGCGGGGATTATCGCCGGCTCCCCTGTTTATTACGGGACGATGGCAGCGGAGCTCAAAGCGATTTTTGATAAGTTTGTTCATTTGCGAGACAAAATGGAAAACAAAGTCGGCGCGGCTTTTGCCACCTCAGGAGATGCTGCTGGCGGACGGGAGACCACGTTGCTTTCCATTTTGCAGGCCATGCTAATTAACGGCATGATCATCGTGGGCGATCCTCTAGACGCGACCGGACATTATGGGGTGTCATGCGCAGGCACCCCAGACCGTATAACCTTGGCGAATGGGGAGAAACTCGGAAAACGCGTCGCTTCCCTTGTCAAGAAACTCCATGAATAACATGGATAGATTGAGGCGGATATGAGTTCTCTGAAACATGTCCCGCTCAAAAGACCTACCCCGGATATCGTCCGATTTATTGACGTTGTCATGGGCAAGAGGAGTGGCACAAAACCACCCCTTGTAGAATACATCGTAGACGACGTCGTGATTGCCCCAATTGTCCGCGACTTGCTCGGATTAAGTTGGGTAGACCAGATAGTTGACCGCGAAAGCTACAAAGCACGTCTCGACGCTTTTATCGCATTTTGGTACAAAATGGGCTACGATTTTGTGCGATTGGAGATAGGTGCAGGCTTCCGCGAAAACACGCTTGCAGCACAAGACCCTGCTCCCGGTTCGCCAAAACAACGGCATTGGTCAGATCAACACCACGGGACAATCACCAGCTGGGAAGAGTTTGAGAAATATCCTTGGCCTGACATCAAAAACGTGGATTTTTTCCCCCTGGAGTATATTTCAAAAAACCTTCCGGAAGGTATGGGGTTTATTACGTGCCACGCGGCAGGCCCCTTCGAACACCTATCCAGTATCATGTCCATCGAAGGGCTGTGCCTGGCAGTCATGGAAAATCCGGACTTGGTTGCGGCAATCGCCCAAAAAGTCGGCGAGACTATGGTTGCCTTCTATAAGCAAATCTTAGAACTTGACCGACTCGTGGCGATCTTTCAAGGGGATGATATGGGGTTTCGCACCACAACCTTAATCGGGCCGCAACACATGCGTCAGTACACGCTACCTTGGCACAAGAGACTAGCTCAAATAACCCATGAAAAAGGATTACCCTATTTCCTCCATTCCTGTGGCAATCTGGAACCCATCATGGGTGATCTCATAGAAGACGTGAAGATAGACGCAAAGCACTCTTTTGAAGATGCCATCCTGCCTGTGGAAGTTTTTCAAGAACGGTACGGTTCCCGTATAGGCGTTTTGGGCGGCGTGGATATCAATATCCTGGCAGCAGGAACACCCCAAGATGTCCGGAAACGAACCCGCTTCCTTATGGAGACATGTGGCAAACGAGGACGTTACGCCGTTGGCTCGGGCAACTCGATTCCCAGTTACATCCCTGTTCCCAATTACCTTGCCATGGTAGACGAAGCACTGGATTTTGTTGCATGAGTTGCGACACCCCTCTCCCTCTCAAACGGCGATGGTTCCACGTCGTCAGTTGTCACGTGCTGTGGCGAGAACTATGCTATTTCGCCGCCCTGTCAAAAAACGTTTTCACGTTTCATTTCTTGAAACAAGGACTTCACAACACCCCTGAGATCCTGCGCAAAGAATTACAACATGCGATTGACATCGCCCCGACGGAATGTTCTCATATCCTGGTCGGCTACGGTTTGTGTAGTAACGGCGTAGAGGGTATCACCGCGCGCGATAAGCCGTTGGTGATCATGCGAGGCCACGACTGCATCACATTTCTCCTCGGATCCAAAGAACGCTATCGAGAATATTTTGATGCCCACCCTGGAACTTATTGGTACAGCCCAGGATGGATCGATACGAATCTGCAACCCGGAAAAGACCGCTTTGAGGCTGCAAAAAAACACTACATCGAAACATACGGAGAGGAGAACGCCAAATACTTGCTGCAAACCGAACAAGCTTGGATGCAAAAGTATTCAAACGCAGCCTACGTCGATCTTGGGTTCGGAGACACCGCGCATTACAAGTCTTATACGAAACAATGCGCCGAATGGCTACACTGGAACTGCGATATCCTGGAAGGTGACCCACGTCTCGTGATAGATTTCGTAGAAGGTAACTGGCGGGATGAAGATGTTTTGGTCGTACCCCCCGGCGAAACTATAACTGCATCTCACGATGAATGCATACTTGCCAAAAAATCATGGGATGGGATGACGACGTGCTGTGGCAAACATTTCCCAAGAACCTAACAAAAAAAAAGCGAAAGTTCTCACCGTCGGCGGTGTTGCCTTTGACGTAAAATTGACCCTGGTCATCATCGCCGCGACTCTTCTACCCACAATAGATTACTATCACGATGTCACGGGTGCCCTTCTGAAACTCGCGCCCTTACATTCCTGGAAAAGCCTTTTCACCCCTCACCACGCTTATGATCAACTGCTTTTGTTCTTCTTTGCTCCGCTCTTTATAGTACTTATCCTCTTTCGCGACACTGCCTCGGACTACGGGTTGTGCTTGGGAAACGTGAAAGAGGGAATCGTTTGGACAGTCCTCATATGCCCGATTATGGCGGTCATCCTCTGGTTTCTCGTTCGAGGATCCGCCATGAATGATTACTACCGACATGTCTTTTATGAGGGAGCACCGACAGGCGCCACGGTCATTCCAACTCACAATCACCCACCCCTTCAAACAACGCCTCATCTTTCCATGCTTTGGACATCTTTCCTGCTCATTCTGCCATGGGAGTTCCTGTGGCGGGGCTTTTTCTTGTTCGGACTTGCCCGAGTCATCGGCCCAGGTCCTGCCATTTTCGTCCAGGCTATCCCTTTCGCCTTGTTGCATTTGGGGAAACCAGAAGTCGAGACACTGACAACCATCTTTGGCGGCGCGGGCTTCGGATTTGTGGCATGGCGGACGCGCTCCTGCCTCTATCCCATAGTCATTCACTACTTCATCCTGGTCACAACAAATCTAATCGCAAGTGGCGTGTTCAACTAGCGGAAGGCATAGGTTTGAAGGACAAACCTTTCAGAAGGTTTTCTCTCAGAGGAGTACCTGACAATGGAAATCAGCATGATTCTCATCCTATCAACGTTGCAAGGTGCAGATATCCCCGACGAAGAGAATCTCTGGTTAAAACAGTTCGCAAATAGGTCTATTCCCGTTTGTTCTGAGGGAGTATGTGAAGCTCTGGCAGGGCAGCTGCCGCGTTTCACAGTTTTTCCACCCCGCAGCGGCAAGTTTCTTGTTCGTGTTTCGCTTCCATTTGCCCCCGGCACAATGCCCGCAGACTTAGGTGTTCAAGTAACCAATGAAGGTAACACTATCGTTCCCGGCTTTCGTCCTCTAACGTTTCACCCCGGAAAACCAAAGTCAGTTCGAAGGGGGCTCGTTACATTTGTGTACGATTTTCCCGACTCATCGCCCAGAACGTTTCAAACACAGTGGGTTGATTGCCAGGAAGACAAGTCTTTCTTTACCTGGAAGGAACCCCAACCCGAAGACCCAACTTTGACAACCTCATTCCATAACATCGTCTTTTCCGTCAGCCGGCATTTTGTGGATATCCAGTACCCCGACGGAACAAAATGGCATGCCATGTTCCTTTCACCCAAAACCTCATCGGATACATGCCCGCTCGCGGAGTGCGTAGAGGTAAATCCCTTTTATCTCTGGTTCCGCCTGCTTTGCCCCGACCGAACATGGCCACGTATTCTCGAAGTGCGCGTGGACGTGCTGGGACGCATCGTCCTCCAGGGACACATCCAGCGTCGCGAACCCGATCATGGATTTGCACCGGACCTGGGTTGGGAAATCAACGGTGACCATCTAGAAGATCTCGTCCCACATTCTTTTAAGGAGGGCGAATCCAAATCCATTCAAACCAGTGACGGAAAGTGCATTTTCGACTTCCCCATTGCGCCTTACCTTCGCCGAGGAAACGTCTACGTTACAAGGGAAAACCAAGCAGGCACTCTTCGTTATCTGCGCTGTACCGCAGAGGAAAGAGTTCCCTTTCAAAGCATGGCATGGCGAAACGCCGCCGTGGTAATTCGCCCAGAAGACACGCCAAACCTGTCCCAGTTTCTAACGCCCGCCCTGACGATCTCAATTGCACCAGAGTACTTCGCCCGGGCATACAATCTTCCTAAACTCCCCGACCTTTCGGCTTACCCCATTTTGGACGACATAACCACCGCAACTGAAAAAGCGTTGGCCGACTCTGTATGTCTAGGTGATGACTACGGCAATGTCACAATGTACACCGCAGGCGCCCCAGCTTCCTACTACGGTATGAACCGCCTTAATCATGCCCCCGCTATGTTTGAAAACGCCTGGCTGGAATTGATGCCGAGTTGGCGAGACATTGCCGTCCTTTGGTGCTCCAACATGTATGACCTTTCACTGTGGTGGGGCAACGACGAAGGATTTGGTGGAACACGCTACAACAACGTTACCGCATGGGGAAAACCTGTCCCAGAGACAGACGTGCCTTTTCTTTGGCGTAGCGACGAAGCCAGCAGTTTCTGCACAAAAGGTTTTGTATCTTTTCTTTACGCTTACGAAGAGACTGGGGATCCCCGTATGGCAGTTGCTCTCGACGCCCAGGTAAACTACGCCAGCCATTTTATCCATGCCGACCGGGGAGAATGTCGCAACATAGGGGACGTAACGGATTTTATTGAACTCTACCGTCTCACCGGAGTCGAGAACTTCAAAGAACAAGCGCTACGACTCTTTCGGGAATTTAGGACGAAGTTATCCGATGACAATTTGTTCGACCAAAGTGGGAAACCCATCGAGAAAGATTTACCTTTTATAGATGACGACAACATCGGATTAAAGCACGGCTTCGCCAAACCCTATATCATAGGTTATGCCCTTTCCGGTTTACCTGGCCTCCTGCAATTATGTCCGGACGAACCACGATTGCGGGACACTGTCCGTTCCATCGCCCAGTTTTTGGCAACATGTCAAGACCCATTGGGCGGATGGAGATACCCGCACCCGAAGAGCAGTACACTCATCATGGTACAAGCCATCGAACATGCCTCCCAGCTCGCGCGAGCCGCCGCGGTTCTGGAAGATCAAGGGGAATCCATCGAAGATTACTTAGACGCCATTGAGCGAACTTTGCGCATTCGCCTAAAAACTTTCGAGAAAACCGCAGATTTCCTTTATGGTTTGACTGGATGGGAAAAAAAACCGGGCGCCTTGCCTGAAGGTAAAACAATCTATGATCTGTACCAAAAAATAGAAGAACGTATGCCCGACCGCGACTACGAAGAGGGTGCCATTACCATCGGGGTTTCGCCCCCTGAAGGACTGGTATATTGGGGCGAGGTACTCCGCTTTAATCTTGCACATAGACCTGCCGAAAGACTCTTTTCCCTCAACGGTGTGCAAGAAAAGGTGTTAAAACGAATAGAGGACAGGCGACCGAAATTGAAAGCCGCGGTAGAGGATCAATCTATTCTCGGAATCTACACATCGCTGTTTTAGCAAAAACCCCCAGAGATTTAGGTAGAGGATCAATCTATTCTCGGAATCTACACATCCGATGCGCGTGAACTCCTCTTTGGCATAAGCGCCCCAAGAGTTGTCGAAAATACCCCTCCGGAAAACATCGAAAACCCTGCTTGGCAAATAACAGAAAATGGAACGGCATGCGTCAAACAAAAGCTTCCAACTTTTGATCTCGTGACTACATGGAGAAGTCTACCTTGTACATTAGACGGACAGATTGACATCGTGCCCACATCGGAAGCCTTGGAACAGACCCCAACAGAAATTGAGTTCAAACTGAAAACAGATTCCTTGCAATCTTTTAAAGAAACTTTTGATTCGTTAGACAACTACCCCATGTTTGTTGCCAGTGTTAATGGGAAATGGTGTTTGGCACTCACGACAGACAAAGCGTGGCAACTCACCAACGACGGAAAAAACATCATACTGAAGTTTCAAATGCAGCCTGTAAGATATTCCCCGAGCATCGTGCGGATGCGTCTGCAATTCTTTCCCGCGGACAAGCCATTAGGAAAAGACCCGTTCAAAAAAGTCTGGAATCGCTGGAGCACAACAGCGCCAGCACCGTCCCCCTGTGTGACAAACCTATTGGGCTTCGGCATGCGAGAGAAACTTCCCGTGTTCACAAAATCCCGCCTGCAAGAAATGGACTTTCGAAAGGCTTTTTCTCGATCCAGTTTGGCATTTCCCGAATGGCGATCAAAAGCACGTGAGACCTTCCTGGAATCCTTAGGACCTGACTTGCCCCGCGTGCCTTTCGAACCAACATTGCTTGATTCAGAAGACCGGGGTACATACGAGGCGCGCAAAATCGCTCTCAATCTCTCCGCGTATGAGCGAGTAAAAGCCTATTTACTGCTGCCCAAAACCAATACCCCATGCCCAGCCGTTCTTGCGTTACACGACCACGGCGCCCACTTTTCAATTGGGAAAGAAAAAGTCATCCGCCCCTTTAACGAACCCGAATCCGTGTATCAAGACGCATGTGCATGGGTTGAAAAATACTACGCCGGTAGATGGATTGGCGACGAACTGGCACGCCGAGGATACGTGGTTTTAGCGACGGATGCTCTTTACTGGGGGGACCGCGGAAGAAAGGAAGGCCCCGAATACGAAACGCAACAAGAACTGGCGGCGAACCTGTTTCAGTTAGGCTTAAACTGGGCCGGCATAATCATTTACGACGATATTCGGTCCGCCCAATTCCTTCAGGGACTTCCAGAGGTTGACCCCAACAGAATTGGATGCATGGGTTTGTCGCTCGGAGCCCACAGAACCTGGAACCTTTGCGCCGCCACAGATATCGTCAAGGTTGGTGCCGCCATCTGCTGGATGGGCGATACCCTCTCACTTATGGCCGAAGGCTCTAACCAAACGAGAGGACAGTCGGCTTTTACCATGATTCTGCCAGGACTTCGAAATGCCCTTGATTATCCCGATGTCGCATCCATCGCCTGCCCCAAACCGATGCTGTTTTTTAACGGTTACCAGGACACACTCTTTCCTATCGATGGCGTAGAGCGCGCCTACAAACGCATGCAAACCGTGTGGCAAAATGCTGGAGTGCCAGAACGCCTCGTCACCAAAATTTGGGATGTCCCCCACGAGTTTTCAGCACCTATGCAAGAAGAAACATTTGCGTGGTTGGATATTTGGCTAAATAACCGACGGTAAAAAGCTACATAAATGTAGTATATTCAGTCGCCTACAACAAAAACGCCTGAATCCTACAGTTGCGTATGCCCTATCTCTCTTTATAACATATTTGTGACTTAACAAAAATGTGGGGTTTCATCAGAGAGTCACGAAGACTATGGAAACTACCCAAAATTTTGTTAAGAAGGATGCGGGGGAACTCGCCCTTCTCTTTGAAATAAGCCAAATACTCGACCAAAGCATGGACCTGCGGAATGTCGTCGGCCCCGTCCTTGAGACCATTTCAACACATACAGGCATGCTGCGCGGAACAATTACCTTGTTAAACCGCCAAACAGGCGAGATGTACATCGAAGCCGCCCATGGTTTATCTCCTGAACAGCAAGAGCGCGGAAAATACCGCCCAGGAGAAGGAATCATTGGCAAAGTAGTACAGTCCGGGCAACCCATGGTAGTGCCTCAAATCTCCGACGAGCCCCGATTCCTAGACCGTACAGGCGCCCGCGCAGGCTTGGACAGAAAAGATATATCCTTCATCTGTGTTCCAATTAAGATTGGTCACGAAACCATTGGGGCGCTGAGTGTAGACCGCCTCTTCTCCGACAACATCCACTTGGACGAAGATTTACGTTTGCTCACCATCATAGCGGCAATGATCGCCCAAGCCGTTCGGTTACGCCAGGAAGCCATGGAAGAACGGCAAAAGTTGTTGGAAGAAAACCGGCGCTTGGAGATGAGTCTTAAGGAACGCTATCGACCAGCCAACATCATTGGCAATTCCAGCGCCATGCAAGAAGTGTACGACCTCATCGCGCAGGTTGCTCAAAGTGAAAGTACCGTATTAATTCGAGGAGAAAGCGGGGTAGGAAAAGAGCTTGTGGCCCAAGCCATCCACTACAGCAGCCGAAGGGCATCCAAACCATTTGTCAAGGTAAATTGTGCCGCATTACCAGAGACCATCATTGAAAGTGAGCTTTTCGGCCACGAAAAAGGGGCGTTTACAGGCGCCATTTCACAACGTAAAGGACGGTTTGAGTTGGCCGATGGCGGAACCATCTTTTTAGATGAAATCGGCGACTTGTCCCCTCTGATGCAAATTCGTTTATTGCGTGTCTTGCAAGAAAGAGAATTTGAGCGCGTAGGAGGAACAAAAACCATTCGCGTAGATGTGCGCGTCATCTCGGCTACCAATCGTAATCTCGAAGAAATGATGGCGAGCTGGCAATTCCGACAAGATCTGTACTATCGGCTAAATGTTTTTCCCATTCACATCCCGCCGTTACGGGAAAGACGCGCGGACATACTCGATCTTGCCAACTACTTCGTTGAAAAATACAGCAAATTGAATGCCAAGACCATCAAGCGGATTTCCACAGAAGCCGTAAATCTCTTGGTGGGGTATCATTGGCCAGGAAACGTCAGAGAACTAGAGAACTGCATCGAACGCGCCGTCCTATTAAGCACGGACGGCGTCGTGCATGCCCATCACTTGCCCCCTACAATGCAAGCCCCAGAAACTGGGGGAAAAACAAACCTACTCACGCTGCGAGGCGCCGTGGAAAGTCTCGAGCGAGAAATGATTATTGATGCACTTCGTGCCAACCGCGGGAACATGGCGAAAGCCGCCAAACAACTAGACATCACCGAGCGCATTATGGGGCTGCGTGTGCGAAAATACAATATCCAACCTCGCGAATACCGCACGCCTTTATCGACGTAAACGGGTCTCCTAGGAAAACAGGTTGATCTCGCGGGGCAGATTAAAGTGCACATTTTCCGGGATAAGCGTATGTTCTTCCACTTCGACAGGTCCGCGGGACCTAAAATATGCCACTACGCCTTGCACCAAAGCCTCCGGCGCCGACGCCCCAGCCGTTAACACGATAGAGTTCACACCTTCCAACCACTCAGGCTGTATTGCAGAAGCATCACTAATCAGATAAGCCGGTTTGCCATTTGCGCGGCATATTTCCGCCAACCGGTTGGAATTGGCGCTGGCACGGTCGCCCACAACAAGCACCAGGTCTGCCATCGGCGCAAGCATATTCACCGCTGCTTGCCTGTTCGAGGTCGCGTAGCAGATATCGGCTTTCGGAGGGGCTTGTATCTTGGGGAATTTTTTCTTTAGCGCTTCAATAACCCGGGCGCACTCCTCGACGCTTAAGGTAGTCTGAGTGATGTACGCTACTTTTTCGGGATCTTCCACAGTAAGCGCCTCCACATCGTCCAAGGTGAAGACGCGTCGAATATGGTCGGGCGCCCAACCCATCGTACCCACAGTCTCATCATGGCCTTCTTCACCAATCAAAATAATTGTAAAACCCTTCGAAGCAAATCTGCGGGCTTCGTTATGAACCTTTTCCACGAGCGGACAAGTCGCATCTATGACATGCATGTTCCTTTGCTTTGCAATTTCATACAAATCGGGACCTACGCCATGCGCGCTAAAAAGGAGATGGGCTCCTTCAGGAACTTCCGAAACATCCCCGACAAAAACCGCCCCTTTTCGCCGTAGTTCTTCCACAACATGGGCATTGTGTACAATATCATGAAGAACATACACCGGGGCACCAAAACGGTTCAGAGCTTCTTCTACACAACGTATTGCCCGTTCCACGCCGGCACAAAATCCGCGCGGTCTTGCTAGAATTATTCTCATCAGCCTATTACCTTTCGAAAACCTTAAGGAAACCAATATTCTTTTGTTGCGTTTTCACCCATTATCCATCGGATTTAACACGATCTAGAAACAATTCGGAAATCCAAATACTTTCCTACAAAGAAGCGACTGTTATCCCACTTCCTATCCACTTGACTGACTGTGCTAGTATACGGGGTTGTCCGCAGATTATGAAACATGGAAAATGGAGTACGCAACGATGTCGAGAAACAACCTATTGACGCGGAGAAGTTTTCTTCGGCACTCTGCCGCTGCCGCCGCGCCCCTGATTGTCCCTCGCACCATTTTGGGAATGAAGGGTCGCCCGGGAGCCAACGAGCGAATCGTCACAGGGCATATCGGTCTAGGTGGTATGGGGCGTTTCCACTTCAATGCACTTAAAGACCACGTGGGTGCCTTATGCGACGTCGACGAGGAACATCTCAATGCCGCCGCCGCGGCACTCGACAAACCGGTCTTTATGCATAAAGATTACCGGCGTGTCCTCGAACGCAATGATATTGATGCGGTAATAATCGCCACACCCGACCACTGGCACGGGATAATGGCTGTACATGCGTGTCAGGCTGGCAAAGATGTTTACGTGGAAAAGCCTTCCAGCCTAACGATAGAAGAAGGTAAGGCAATGCTACACGCAGCCCGCTATTACGGCAGAATCATGCAAGTAGGCTCGCAAGGACGTTCCTTACCGGGCGCTCATGCCACTTGTGAATATATCCGCAATGGCGAATTGGGCAAGGTGCGTCGCGTCGAATGTTGGCATTATGAGAACCCAGTAGGTGGAGACCCATCCAAGACTGGCGACCCACCCCCGAATCTCGACTGGGACCTTTGGCTTGGTCCGGCAGCATGGGTCCCTTACAACCCCGACCGCGTGCATTTTAATTTCAGGTGGTTTCTCGATTTTGGCGGAGGACAGATCCGGGACCGGGGTGCCCATGTGTTGAGCCTCGTGTCGTGGTTTCTAGATCTGGACGACAAAGGTCCCGTAAGGGTGACGGCAACCGGGGAACCGCCCCACACTGGCATGTTCGACTGCCCCACAACGATGGAAGTCGTTTGGGAATTCAGGGAACCCGAACTGACAATTGTTTGGGCACAACCCGGCCTACACGGCAAAGAAAGAACCTTCGGCGCTGTCTACTACGGAGAACGGGACTCTCTTGTGGTCGTTGGGGGAGATGGCGGCGGTGTCTTTCCCGAAAAAGTCGGCGATTATCAGCCCCCGCCCAATGGTATTCACGTGTTCAAAAGTCCCGGGCACCATCAAAACTTCTTCGATTGCATTCGCACACGGGAAAAACCCATCATGGACATCGCAGCGGCCCATCGCGTGGCGTCGCTCTGCATCATGGGCAACATTGCATATCGTCTCGGGCGCCCGCTCGAATGGGACCCTGTTGAAGAACGCTTCGTCAACGATGAACAAGCCAATCAAATGCTGAGCAATCCGGGACGCGGCCCCTGGCACCTGTAGAAAAGGAGCTGTCAAAATGCGACGAGTCATGTCCGTTCAACTTCTGAGTGTTCTAGTTTGCATTTCTGCCTTATTCGTGTTGGGCAAGGCAACGTCAGCGGAACCGCCAGACCAAATCTTGAAGAATCTCTCCTCTCCTGACCCCGACGTTCGTATGACAGCCGTGAAACAAGCGGAATGTCTGGAGCTCGCTGATATTCCTTCCCTTCTACAACTTATCGGCGATGCCAATTTCGAAGTCAGCCGAACCGCGAAAATGGCTCTTGACCGTGTAGTCGCCAGTTGTGGTCAGGTCGGAAAAGAAGAACAGAAAAAACAGGTGACTCAAGCTCTGACAGACATGCTTTCGTCTACCCTTGCTACAGAAGTGAAGCGAGAAATCTTGCGAAGGCTGGGAATCCTTGGAGACGACTCTGCCGTAGCTGCAATCCGCAAGTTGCTTTTAGACGAACATCTCGGGGAAGACGCAAAAATGGCTCTGGAACGAATCCCTGGCGAATCTTCCGTATGCGCCCTCGTTGAAGTCCTGCCCCAAGCGTCCCCGCAGATGCAAATATCCATTTTAGGTTCCCTCAAAAAGAGATGTCCTGCCCCACCCCCAAAAGAAATCTTTGAGATAGCTCAAAATGCCTCGGGAGACCTTGCTTGGGCAGCTCTGGAGACGTTGGCAGCCGCTGGCACGCCGCCAACCGCGGTAATATCGGCGGATCGCTGTTCGGCTCTATACCAAGAAAATAAAACACGCTTTTTGGGGACAATGATTTCTGCGGCACAACAACAGGCATCTTCAGGAAATCGAGAGGAAGCCGAAAAACTCTTTTTGCAGTCACTTGCGATGGGGCCTAAAACCCATCAATGCAATGCTATCTTGAACGGACTAATGGACATTCAATCTCGACAAGGCGTCATTTGGGCGCTCCGTTGGATCGGCGACCCAGAGATGATGCCTTTTGCTACCGAAGTACTGACGCACACCTCTTATCCCAACATCGAGGAATATCTCACAGCAGCCTTTGCACGAGACAAAGGCTTCCGCCGAGCTACACTCTTGAGGATACTGGCAAAACGAGGTTATAAGGACTTGCCTTCGCTCCTGGCGTCAGCTGAACAGGACAACTCTGCAGAAGTAAGGCTTGCCGCTTGCGAATGGTCTGGTAAAACACCGACATTACAGGATTTCAGAGAGGCATTTTCATTGGGATCGCCTTTAGGCAGAGACCAGATCGCCGAGTTTGCACTGAAAACAGCCGAACATGTTCTGGAAAGCCAGCAACAAGACCTCGCATCTGAACTCGCCGTGGTCGTCTTGCAACAGGAAGTCAGTTCTCTCCGAGCGGCGCGTGCGTTTCAATTGATCGAGGCTGCCGCTGCACCTGCTGCTTTTGACTTGCTGTCACAAATCTTCGGATTTCCGTTTTCGGGAAAAGAAAGAGGAGCCGACGGAAACTGCCCTCCGCCATTCTCACGTTTGTTCACCAATGACTCATCTTTGGAAGAAAAGGCACAACGGGCTTACGTAGCCGTGTGCTCGAATTTACCGCAAGACAAAGCGCGGGAAGGTTTGTTAAGTATCGCCCGCGGTTCAAATATTCCAACGGTTGTACAACTCGCGGGTAAGAAACTCGAAGCCTTGGGCGTAAACATCAACGACCTGGCCGTAGAATTGGGCTATCTCGTTTCTTGGAAGATACTCGGTCCCTTTCCTAACGAATCGAACCGCAATATAGGACTCGCCATCCTACCGGAAAACACAGAAGAACTCCCCGAGGAAGTAACTCATGAGACGCACAAATACTCCTGGCAAAACGCCGAGGCACAGGGTGTTCCCGCGGTCCTGAACCTGGAAAACTACCTTGGAGAACAGGAACAGTGTCTCGCTTACGCCACAGCAAAGATATCTTTATCGAATGAAACCCAGGCTGTGATTCATGTGGGCAGTGACGACGGTTGCATCGTTTGGGTGAATGGTGCAAAAGTGTTGGATAAACCTGCTCCGCGCAAGCTCGTCGTGAACGAAGACAAAATTGCCGTGACTCTCAGAAGTGGACTCAACAACATCCTGGCAAAAGTCTCTCAAGGGGTTGGTGATTGGCAACTATGTGTGCAGATTACTGATGAAAATGGCAAACCACTGGATTTCAAATCTATAAGATGAACAGGAGACTGTCAATGGGAAATAAGACGATTCGTATCGGCATTGTTGGGCTCGGAGGAATATGTCGAAGTCGCCACATTCCCGGACTTCGCCGCATCCCTAACGTGGAGATTATCTGCGTCGCCAACCGCACACAAGAATCTTCCGAAAAGGCGGCACGAGAGTTTGACATACCTGAAATCTGTAAGGATTGGCAAGAACTTGTCTCAAGACCAGATATCGACGCCGTGTTCATAGGTACCTGGCCCTATATGCACAAGGAAATTTCCGTGGCAGCCCTCCATGCGGGCAAACATGTTTTTTGCCAAGCCCGTATGGCGATGAACTTTGCAGAGGCTGTAGAAATGTACAAAACTGCGCGCCAGACCGGTTTGGTGGCGATGCTGTGTCCCGTGCCCATTGGATTGCTGTATGACGCGACCATAAAACGCTTGTACCGTGAAAATCGCCTGGGCGAAATCCGACTTATCCGCGTTCAGAGCTTAAGCGATGCCTACGCCGATCCTAATGTTCCGATGAACTGGCGTAAGGATCACCGTCTATCGGGGCTCAATATGCTCACCCTGGGAATGTATATTGAAGTTATCCATCGTTGGTTCGGCTGGACACGAGCGGTTGAAGGAGATACACAAATCTTCATCGGGGAACGTCGGGATCCATCCGGTGATCTCGTTAAAGTCCAAATTCCTGACCAAATCATATTTCACGCCCTTATGGAATCTGGATTCCCCGTACAATATCTGTTCAGCGCTGTGGTCCACCATGGCGTAGACCGCATTGAAATTTATGGTTCAGAAGCCACGGTTTTTTACGATGTTGCCAACGAGAAACTCCGAATGGCTTCGCGTCATGATAAAGAGTTTTCCGACGTTCCAGTACGGTCAGAAGACGCTTATGACCTACAGAACTGGCGCGTGGAACAAGACTTCATTGACGCCATTCGCACGGGTACAGAGTACCATCCGAACTTTGAAGATGGTTTGCGGTACATGCAAGTGATTCAGGCGGTTTACGATTCGGCAAAGGAAAAACGCCAAATCGAGTTGCATGACCCTACAACGTAGATTCGTTCGGGTGTACCCCAAACGTCAACGGACTACGTGTCGCCGAAACCGTTCAAAATTGAGCCAAAACTTTCGTAACCTATCGTATACTTCCTCGCCGAGAGAAGCCCCCGCGTAATTGGAAAGCACAAAAAGATGTGTTAGTTCCACGGCTTCCTCGGTCAAAAACGAGAGCTCCCTAGGAAATTGCTCTATGAATTCATAGGGCGTCTGGTCGGGGCGCCGCGGCACACCCATGTCTTGGCCTAAAGCACATAACGCGGCATAGGCATAGGCAATATGATCCGCTAGCGACATCGCACGCGCACGTTCCGGATCGGCTAACGAACTGCTAAACTTCGCTGACTCCGATAAAGCGCGACTAATTCGGATTATCTTGCGACGTCTCTTCAACTTTGGAATGCCTGCCAATTTCATCAACAGCCTATCAAGTGCATTAAAGAAACGGATCACAAACTGGGGATAGCGGTCGCGCTGACGTCCAATGGCAACAGCAAACGCACCTAGCGCACGCAAAAGACCATAAAAAATGAAAAGCCCAAGAAAACCGATAACTACCCATCCAATTATTTCGACGACCTTGGATTGCTCGATAAGTCTTGCCGGTGTAGTGACCACATGAGTTAGCCGAAATTGGGAACCCCTAACCCAGGGGTCATACGTATGTTCTGCCACATACGCAATCGGAGGAAGGTTGGGTTTGGGCAAAACGGAAGCACCAAAAAGCACAACTATTACTAATAAAAAACCCAATACTACCCAAAATAAGGCAAGCCCTTGAGGTATCTGTACGCGTCGTTCGCGAAAATAGGCTCTCACCTGAAACAGACTGGTCAGCATCAGCAAAAGTAGGCTGGACGCCGTATAACACAAAACATAAACTCTTGAAACCGCCAACATCGCCGCCCCGCCATGCTGCAGGACACGTTCACCCAGGGCAAACACCGCCAAAGCAGGTATTGAAAAGAGAAAGACCGAAATACCGGGGTGTCTCCCCTTCAACCTCTGTTCAGGCGGCGATTCGACATTAACGGGATGCCGCGAAGCTGTCTTATGCCACTCGGAAGGGTCTACGGGTTCATAAGAGTCGACAGGGCTGAATAGGTCAACCGGCTTACCACTTTCAACGGAAGGCCCTTGACGTTTTATTCGCGCAAGAATGTTTTGCGCAGTCCCCCTTAAAAGACCTGTTTCGCCTGCCACGGTGTAAGTGTCAACACAACACTCATGCGTGAGTCTGTTCGTGACCCACCACAAAAACCCCACCAGACAAGCATTAAACAGAGGTTCCCCAGGACCCGCCAAGAAAGAGCCAGCTAACGACCCGACACCGTAGGCTTGCAGTGCGAAGGTGTAGAGTGCCGCCGCAATCGCGAGACCAAAAACGTACAGCAGTGATTCATTCGTGCCATCGCGTGCCACAAGCCGATTCAACGCAACAACACCCAAAACAAAGAAAAACGCGGCAAAACTTATGTTCTGGTCCATCACCTCCGTGTAAATGTACCGAATATCCAACAGATAGAAAACAACAGAAATCACGAGAACAAAAATCAGAAACGGCGTTAGAAATGCAATAAGAGCATCCACAAACGTGCTCCTCTGAAAACGGCGTGGTTCTTCCCATATCTCTTTGCTAAGTGTTGCAAAATCGGTCACGATAGGTTCTTTTCTGCGGGATTCCTGTCGGGAAGTGGGAGTTTCGAAAGTAGCAGATATGTCGGAATGGTCCTCAGCATTCGGCAGATGACTCGCCTCTTCCAGGGACTCGAAAACCGGCAAGTCCTCGTCCGAAAAACCGTCACCGTCCGATATATTGGGGGGATATTTCATGCAAGTCCCGTTCGTGTTCGATATGAATCAAATTGATGTGGTGCGAAGCCAATGCTGCTGCGGAATTCATATGATCCTTGCTATTCTTGATCAGGAAGACAGTGACAGCAAACCCGGACTCCTTCATTGTGGCTAATGCTAGCACGAGCTCCGGCGTCACCTTTGGAACAATAGGAATCAACGCAGCATCGCGTGGAAGTCTCTCATAGGAAGCCATTATGAGACTCGCCGCATCTAAGGAGTCAGTAGGCAATACGCGCGCAAGGTTTTCCAGGATCGTCCGCGCCTGTACCGGTGACCGGCGCGTAGGAACCTCCAAAGGACTAATACGAACACTCGCTACCTCATTCAAAAGTTCATCTTCCGCATCTTGTCGAGAAAACGTCTCTTGCGTTTCAAGTTCGTATCGCGCCACTTCGGCGGCATCACGTGCGTTCGTGAGAAGCCCCACCTGTTCCCCAGACAATTGTAAAAGATATGCCAGAGAGGCTGCCGTCGTAATCGCTAGTTCCATCCTTTCCTCTCCAGCTTCGTCAAGATAAAATACATGAAACAAATCTAAAAGAAGTGTTGCTCCAAGCACATTAGACGGTTCGTTCGTCTTAACGTACAATTGTTGGGCTCGGGCAGACGCCTTCCAATGAATTCTGTTAAGAGGATCTCCAGGGACATACTCCCGTAAACCGGAAATACGCGTGGGATCCTCGTACGCCCGATGCGAGATTCTTACAGGCCCCTGTGGACGCCGAGCACTAATGGTAAACGTCTCAATGTAAGCGACCGTGGGAAGTACCGAAACATAATCTTGCCGTTTGCCCGTCCGAAACCTCTTCTGTAACCCAAACAAGTCGCCCGATTCCATTAATAAAGGACCGATCTTATGATATCCCCGTTTCGGACATCGGATTCTGTAATTCAACGTTAAAGATCGCCCAGGCATAAGCACAGCCAAACGACACCTTTCGCCCACTGTGGGAAAACCTGGCGGAGTAGTATCCTCTACATAAATCCAAGGAATAGGCCAACCCCGCCGGTTGTGGACTTCTACGATCACCTCCGCCTCTTCACCTTGCCATAGGGTTGTCGGCTGAACCGTTCTTTCACAATCCAAACCCGCCAGCCATAAGCGGGAGGAAACGTTTGCAATGACCACGAGAAGCACAAAGGCATACACCACAAAAGCCATACTGGGACTCTGCACCCCAAAAGCGACCCCGAGCGCCACGGCGCCGATGAAGAACCAGAAAATGTTGACTCGTTTCATGTGTGCCACGCGACCAAGCAATCGGTTCCTTACCGCCACATAAATCAGGTAAAATATTCTATCATGCTGCTGCGGAACAACCTATTTAGAAAGTGACGATGATGCATCCAAAGCCCGGCAGCATGAAACAAGGTAGCAAAATACACTCGGAAATTCTTGTGCCGTCTTCCGCCGATCCATTCGTTTCGAAAGGAACATTGCTGTGAAGCACCAAGATTTGTGGCAAGAGATCCTCAGCGACGTTCGCTCGATTTTAACAGACCTAGCGAAATCCAACGCTAAGACAGTCTCGTTGTCGCCGGAGACGGTGGCGTTGTTGTCACACACTACCGACCCGACAGTGAACGCGCTGAAAGAACTTGAACAGGTTGTCAGCGGCTGCACCAAGTGCCCGCTCTACGCCACTCGTACGCAGACTGTGTTTGGAACCGGTAATCCCCATGCGCGCCTCATGTTCGTCGGCGAAGCCCCCGGTGCCGACGAAGATCGTCAGGGCGAGCCCTTCGTGGGAGCCGCAGGACAGTTGCTCACCCAGATCATCCAAAAAGGGATGAAACTCAAGCGAAGCGACGTGTATATCTGCAACGTACTCAAATGCCGTCCACCCAACAATAGAGACCCCCGCACGGATGAAATCGAACAGTGCCGGGATTACTTGTTCCAACAAATAGAATGGATTCGTCCTGAAGTCATCTGTGCGTTAGGCGCACACGCCGCCCGTACCTTGCTCCGAGTCCAGGACTCCACAAGCCGACTGCGTGGCAAATGGCACTTCTATGGCACTATCCCGGTACGCGTCACCTACCACCCTTCCTACCTTTTGCGTTGTAAAGACGACAAAGTTAAAGAAAGGGAGGAAAAACGGAAAGTCTGGGAAGATATTCAAGCCATCATGCGATTTCTAAATGGTGAAGAAATCCCATCGCGAGACCCAATCAACGACGGGACTTATTTATGGCAGTAAACCTATCAAAGAGTCCCAAACTGGCAGTGCCATGGCACCGTTCCCTGATCACACGAACTATACTAATCTGCGCCATCTTGATTTTTTGCCTTCTCGGTTCGATCTACATCATCTCAAACCACTATTACAAACAGGTCGTGCACGAAATGAGGGCACAAGCCGAATCCATCGCCGAAAACATTGAGACTCTTTTGACGGCTCGACCCGAAGAAGATTTGGACACCTTGGAAAAGGAATTCCAAACCAATAATCAAAATATAGAACTTCACGAACTAACCCCTGGGGTCGAACAGGAAATCCCCATGCATGTCGCAGTGATGATGACTCCCGAGGGACACCTTACCAAGGTCGCAAAAATGCTCATCCGTCACGAAGGGCGCTTACTCGAACTCACCGTGAGCGTCTCGTTGTCCCCCCAAACCGAAATACTCCGAGCCTTCAGCAATCGATACATACTCGCCATCACGTCCGTCTTCGTAATCGCCCTGGGCATGATGATTTATTTCATTCGTAAAACTTTGCAGCCCCTCTATGATCTTACCGAAACCTGTGCTCAAATAACCGCGGGAAATCTAAAACAAGTGGAAATAAAAAAGAGTTATGGAGAAGTGTTAGAATTGGAACGCACATTCAACCAAATGGTCCAAGCCCTCAAAGAAAAAGAAGAAATTGAGTCTCGACTTCGTCAAGCGCAACGCTTCTCCTCACTAGGCAGTCTTGCCGCAGGCATCGCCCACGACCTGCGCAATCCGCTCAATGCTATCAAGTTACTCTCCAGCCACGCGCTTGACACATTAGCAACGGATCAAAACCCAGAAAAAACCAGCCGCCAACTGAAAACAATCCGAGAAGAAGTCAATCGTCTTGAAGAGATCGTCGCCGGTTTTTTGTCTCTGGCAAAAGAACAGGAACTCAAGATGGAGCCGTACCGGGTAGATGATCTCCTGAAGGAATGTCTTCGTTTGGTGCGAAAAGAGGCAGAAGCGCGCGGTGTTCAGCTAGTCGCTGAGTTACGGGCAGGAGATACGCATCTATCTCTCGACCCAAAACAGTGGACGCGCGCCATCTTAAACGTCCTGATCAATGCATTGGAGGCAAGTCCCCCCGGAGGACGGGTCCGCGTGTTTTCACGTGTCAGAGAAAACCAGTACGAGGTAGAAATACGAGATGACGGTTCTGGAATGTCGCCCGAGACATTGGAACACGCGTTTGACCCGTATTTCACAACAAAACCTACCGGCACCGGGTTGGGTTTGTCTGTAACACGGGGTATTGTGGAGGAACACGGCGGGACCATCGACCTGTATAGCAGCGAGGGCAAAGGCTGTCAAGTGGTCATCACAGTACCCCTACGGCAAGAAAACCACATCACCACAAATAACGTCTGACGCGAAAGGCAAACTATGTCCTATAAACCAAAGATTTTGATAGTAGAGGACGACACGACACAGCGAGAAATCTTGGTGGATATTTTACAAACGAATGGCTACGAGGTGACCAGTTGCGCCTCTGGCAAACAAGCCCTCGTACTACTCAAAGAACAACACGTCGATATTCTATTGACCGACCTGCGCATGCCAGAAATGGACGGGTTACAGCTCCTTCTTGCCGCCAAACGAGCCTCCCCTGAAACCGAAGTCATTGTGATGACGGCATATGCCACAGTAAGCACGGCGGTAAAAGCGATGAAAGACGGCGCGTGTGACTACCTAGCCAAACCTTTTGACAAGGATGAACTGTTGGTTGTCGTAGAACGGGCATGGGAAGCTGTCTCGCTTCGGCGGGAGAATGCGCGTCTTCGACAGTTGGTTACTGAAAGTGTATCACCTGAAAATATCGTGGGGAGTTGTCCGGCAATGCAACGTGTTTTCGAGGTAATTCGCCGAGCGATCCCCCTAAAAACCACCGTCCTCATTCAAGGCGAGTCGGGCACCGGTAAAGACCTGGTGGCTCGTCATATCCACTTCAGTGGCCCCCGTAAAGATAAACCTTTCATTGTGGTCAACTGTGCGGCTATCCCCGAATCTCTCATAGAAAGTGAATTATTTGGACACGAAAAGGGGGCTTTCACCGGTGCGGATTCTGCTCGGATGGGAAAATTCGAAGCCGCACATACGGGCACGATCTTTTTGGACGAAATCGGTGATATGCGTGCAGAGAGTCAAGCAAAACTCCTGAGCGTTTTGCAAGATGGTTCGGTGGAACGCATCGGCTCCACCCAAAGTCGTACAGTGGACGTCCGAGTCATCGCTGCGACAAATCGCGATCTGAATAAGTTAGTGGAAAATGGCGCTTTCCGGCAAGATTTGTATTATAGGTTAGATGTGTTACCCATCTTTCTCCCGCCCCTGCGTGAACGTCTTGAAGACTTGCCTCTTCTTATATTTCATTTGAAAAAGAAAATCGCCCAAAAGTTGGGAAGGCCCGTGCCAGATCTCGCTCCTGAAGTGTTGGACGCAATGAAAAGATACAACTGGCCTGGAAATGTCCGCGAATTAGAAAACGTACTGGAGCAGACCATGATACTCTGTGATAAGGACACGATAACGTTGGCGGATATGCCCGACCGATTCCGTCAACCCAATCCTCAAACAAGCGGTTTTGTCCTTCCTCCGCAAGGTTTAGTCATGGAAGATTTAGAACGGGATTTAATTCAACAGGCATTAGAACGCGCCCAGGGGAAAATTGCCGTCGCGGCGAAACTCCTAGGGATTTCCTATAAAACGCTCCAATATCGAATCAAAAAACATGGGATACCTACTCACGAGGGACCAGAACAAGTTTGATACCCCCTCTACAAAATCTCAATTTGATTTATTGAAAGGTTCAATTCCGTATTCACGCATTTTTCGCCACAACGTGGAGCGAGAAATACCCAATTTACGAGCAACTTCCGTCTGGTTTCCGTCTAGCCGCTCCATAGCCGTCCGAATGAGCTGCTCCTCCATCTGACTTATCGACGGAACATTGTCGTACGCATAATTAGGCAACGCGGGTCTCATAGCAACCCTTGCGCGCATCGTCTCGGGCAAGTCCTCAACACGAATGACTTCCCCGTCGCACATGATTACCGCGTGGGCAATGATACTCTCCAGTTCTCGAATGTTTCCCGGATAAGTGTAACTTTGCAACATCGCACGGGCACGCTCATCCACGTCCCTGACATTCTTACCATACTGGGTGTTGAATCGGCTGATGAAATAGCGAACCAAATGTGGTAACGCCTCCATCCGCTCCCTAAGCGGAGGTATCCGAATCTGAACCACGTTTAGACGAAAATACAGGTCTTCCCGAAACTTGTTCTCGCTTACCGCTTTTTCCAAATCCTTGTTTGTCGCCGCAATCACTCGCACATCAACCCGTTGAGGAACCGAAGAGCCTACACGACGAATCTCACCATTTTGCAACACCCGTAGTAGTTTCGCTTGCGTGATCAGAGCCATGTCCCCTATTTCATCCAAGAAAATCGTTCCCCCGTCTGCTTCTTCAAAAAGTCCGCGCTTGTCCGAATCAGCACCTGTAAATGCCCCTTTCACGTGACCAAACATCTCGCTTTCCAAAAGACCTTCCGGTAAAGCGGCACAGTTTATGGCAATAAAAGGCATTTCCCGTCTGGGACTCAGCCGGTGGATCGTGTGCGCCAGCAACTCTTTACCTGTGCCACTTTCTCCCACTAGCAAAACCGTGCTTGTTGTAGGAGCGACCTTAACTACCTGGTCAACCACCCGGCGCATCGCAGGCGCCCCCCCAATCAAGTGCTCCAGAAAATCATCTTCGTACCGCCGTACTGCCGCTTCCGTATCTATGGCACGCACCGCTTTCGTAATGACCAAGGCAACATCGCTAGGCGAACTACTTCGCGGTAAATAGAAGAAAGCCCCGCGTCGGATCCCTTGAATCGCCCGATCGATCTTGGAGATGTCAAAAAGCAAAATAACCCGCGCATCAGGCAAACGACGCCGTATAAACGTAAGTAAATCAACGTCCCCAACGTCGCTGATTTCTAAATCAAGCACAATAACATCAAATGTACGGCGGCTGACAAGCCGTAAAACCGCAGTCGCCTCGTGACACCGTTCTAACACATACCCCTCCGTCTCGAGGTAACGAGTTAGACTTTGTCCATAAGAAACGTCTAAAGTCGCTACAAGAATCCTGTGGCTATTTTTTGGTGCGTTTCGCATTGAAACAATCCTACAATACGACTAATCTTATTGTACCAAAACCGATTAACAAGAAATAATACGTTTAGATTATTTGATTTTGAAGAAATACCTCTTAGGCTACCACGACAAAATGCGGTTTGAGCAAAAAATGGCAATAAAAAACCTCCGCTACAAAATGCCTGTAACGGAGGAAAATTACAGATGCTCAATTCGCTAAATCGTTGCCACTAACTCAGCCACCTCATCCCCAATTCTCGTTGTCGAGTATCCAGACTCTTTAATCTCTTTTGCCGACATGCCTTTAAGCTTACGAGAGGCCAAGAAACCGGCACATGCCTTTTCAATGCAGTTTGCCGCTCCAGTCTCTCCCAGGTGGTCCATCATCATTTGACCGGCAAAGATACATGCCAAGGGGTTTATGACGTTTTGGCCCGTATATTTTGGAGCGCTCCCGCCAATAGGTTCAAACATGGAAACGCCCTCTGGATTGATGTTCCCTCCAGCGGCAACCCCCATACCTCCCTGCACCATGGCACCCAAATCCGTAATGATATCGCCAAACATATTTCCAGTGACAATTACGTCAAACCATTCCGGATTCTTAACCATCCACATGGTGGTGGCGTCGACATGCGCATAATCGCGCTTGATTTCCGGATAATCCTTTGCGCCCAACTCGTGAAAAGCTCGTTCCCACAAATCGTAAACATACGTCAGCACATTCGTCTTCCCACAAAGTGTCAGGGTCTTTTTCTTGTTGCGTTTTCTCGTGTATTCGAAAGCATATTTCAAACAGCGATCCACTTGAAACCGGGTGTAAATCATCTGTTGGACGGCAATTTCATGGGGTGTACCCTTTTGAACAAATCCGCCCACACCTGTGTAAAGACCAGATGAGTTCTCGCGGACCACGGCGAAATCGATATCTTCCGGACCTTTGTTTTTGATAGGGGTTTCTACACCCTCATAAAGTTTTACCGGCCGCAAATTGATATATTGGTCTAGTTCAAAACGAATCCGCAACAGAATCCCCTTCTCGAGAATTCCCGGCTTTACATCTGGATGCCCAATCGCTCCAAGCAAGATAGCATCGAATTGACGTAACTCGACGATGGCGGAGTCAGGCAGAACTTCGCCTGTTTTTAGGTACCGGTCTCCTCCGAAATCGTAGGAATGCATATCAAGACTCAATCCGAACCGTTTTGCCGCGGCATCCACAACTTTCACCGCTTCGCGTAACACTTCGGGGCCCGTACCATCTCCGCCTATTAACGCTATTTTGTATTTTGCCATGTCGCCTTTTTCCTTTGCTTATAGTTAGCCTTTGGGAAAGAATAGGTCGAAATAGTATCATCCTTTAGCCGACTCGTGCAAAGTCTTAATTTCACGGAGACATTCTATTGGCTACCATTACTGAAACACCGCCACAGGTTGAGTCGAGTGAAAATCCAACGAAGTATGGGATTTACGAAATTAAATGACACCAACAACGAGGACTTTTCATGAAAGATTGGGAAAAACTGGAGCAACACGTTCATGAGATCGTCTGTCCCCACGGAAGGGCTGTCGGCACCCAAGGGCACGAAGACGCCATAGCCTTCTTGCTCAGAACCCTGCAACAAATTGGACTCACCGGTTATTGGGCTGGAAAGATGACAGGGCACTATGAGGTTGACAACCTAACGTTCACGAATATCATCGCTAAATTGGAAGGAACCAACCCAAATGTCCCCCCCGTATTGCTTGCTGCACATTACGATACATTTGGGCAGAATCCTGGCGCGGACGATAATGCGGCTGCAGTAGCCATCCTATTAGAGCTTGCAGCCTATTTCAAAAACAACCCACCAGAAACGGACATCCTTTTTGCTTTCTTCGATGCAGAAGAGCCTCCGTATTACCTAACTTCTGCCATGGGCTCCATCCATTTTTATCAGCGCCAAGAACTCGCCCCAGTAAGGGTTGCTATCGTGCTCGATCTATGCGGTCATGACGTCCCTGTGCCCGGATTCGAGAATGTACTTTTCCTCACGGGTATGGAATCCGCTCCTGAATGGGAAAACTTGATAAGAGAGTGTAACCCCGCACCCCATTTAAGGCTTATCCCCACCCTAAATCGATATATCGGCGATATGAGCGACTACCACATCTTCCGCGTCCAGGGAGAGCCCTACCTATTCTTGTCATGCGGACGTTGGGAACATTATCATCAACCGACCGATACACCTGAAAAACTCAACTACGCAAAAATGGCGTCCGTCGGCGAGTTTCTGAAAAAGTTAGTCCAAGAGATATCACAAACCACTTTCACGCGCCCAAGCCCGGACTACGACCCTGTCCAAACGGAAATACAATTTCTGAACGAGACGGCAGGACACCTTCTCACGGCGATCGGCTATCACCCGCAAAGTCGAAAAGATGTTGATAATTTAGTTCAATTCTTCATTCAACAGTTTGGACTTTAGAGCCGTTTGACCAGTTGTGTACCGAGGCGTGACCGTTTGTTTTTGCATGGGCTAAAGCCGAAACGACGCGTTCATAGAGGACGGGTAACGTGGTTCCGTCGCGCGGCGCCTCAACAATGCCGGCAGAAAAACTCATCCGGCGTCCCACCAATTCCTCGGAGGAAGCCAACATCTGTTCCAAGATCCGCCGCACAAGAACTTGGGCTCCATCCGCCGCGGTTTCCGGAAGATAGAGCACAAATTTTCCCCCGCCAAAACGACCTGCAAGGTCTGCCGCTCTAACATTTCCCACAATGAGGTTTGCCAAAGAACACAGAAGCAAATCACCAAAGGTGTAACCACATTCTTCATTTAACTTGCTGAAGTCATCCAGGTCTATCAGCACGAGACTGGCACACCGACCGTAGCGCTGTAAACGATGAAGGTCAGACGCCACCTCCCGCTCTATCGACGGAAGGTTCAGAACACGAGTCAGCGGGTCGATACGCATTAGCTCGGCATGAGTTCGCTGACGAGACAACAACGACTCCACACGCGCAATCAAGTGCAACGGATCAAACGGTTTGGCTAACCATGAGTCCAACGCGTTACGCAAAACGGGCAATTCTTGTTCTGGCTGTGCGCTAGGGATAAGAAATAAGAACGGAATATCACGCGTGCCCGGATCCAAGAATAGTTTCTTACGCAGCGCTACACCGCGCATATCCGGCATGGAAGCATCGGATACAATCAACTCAACAGGGCGTGACTTAAGGATTTCCAAAGCCTCTTTCCCATTCGTAGCAGGGATGACTTCAAATCCAGCTTTGTTCAAATGGTAACGAATTACATGAAGCATGTCGCCATCTGGCTCTATAACCAAAACCGCACTTTTCTTGAACGTGATTTGCATGTAAAGACCTTCCTTCCTTGATCTAGCCGATTATTTCCTCACGAGAAAACTTTATCGGAAATCAGACAAGAAATCATCCAACACAGAATAGTCTTCGAGAACTTTAACAGACCCACGTGCTTCAACTGACCTATTCTCAACACAGAACAAAGCACTTTTCAACTTGTACAAACAAAAGAATCCTTTATACCAGACACCGTTCCAGGTTAAAATTCAAAACACTTCTTTGAATCACGTCCTCTCAAACAGATCCTAGTTGCTTTGAAATTCAAAGAGTGGTAATAATATGATATTGCAAAAGGGGGTACAGCATTTTACAATATAGTATAAAAGAGTATTTCACATTGACCCTCACAACGTTAGAAACGCGTGGGGAATAGCATACGGATTTCGATCGATGGCTATAATTCCTCTCACTCGAGGTGGTCCAGAAGACGGCGGTAATTTCGAGTACCCCTGGTCGGGCGAGTATTTACAGGCACATTTACTTTCCGACATCGGCAAAAAACGAAAACAAAACGAGGATTCTTGCATCCTATGCGCCCCCGAAGACAAAAAACTCCAACAAGAGCGGGGGCTTTTGTTTGCGGTGGCTGACGGCATGGGGGGAGTCAGCGGGGGCGAGTTTGCCAGTCGCCTCGCACTCCAGTCTATCGTGGAACATTACTACGGCGCCCCGCCAGGCAATATCCCTGAAAGGCTTCGTCAAGCAGTAATTGTAGCGAACCGTCGAATCTTCGAAGAAGCCGAAAATCACCCCGAATATCATGGCATGGGAACAACGGTATCCCTTCTGCTCGTCAATGGTGATAGCGCCTATTTGGCTCAGGTGGGTGACAGCCGTGTATATCTCTGGCGCTCTGGCAGAAATCCCCTCTCCCAACTCACAGAAGACCATTCCATTGTAGCGGAACAAGTTCGAAATGGTTATCTATCTGAGGAGGAAGCTCAGAACCACTCTCTAAAGAATTTGATCACGCGTGCCGTAGGAACCCGTGAAGCAATCAAAGTGGACTTGTTTTCTCTGAAACTTCAAGCCGGCGATTCGCTGCTCATATGTTCCGACGGGTTGTCTAATATGGTGCGAGACGACGAAATCGCCGCTGCACTCAAAAACAAAAACTTGCAAGCTGCCGCGCGACTCCTTGTAGGACGTGCCCTTGAAGCCGGAGGGACGGACAATATTACCGTCGCACTGGTCAGGGTGACCAAACAACCGCCTAAAATGAAACTCGACGAAGGAGCAACGCCTGTTCCTGTCTCGACCCGCAGTTTTATTGCCCGATTGAAACGTTTTTTCGGCTGAATATCTTTCAATAACCGCCTTATCTTCTACGAAAACGCATCGCCCGACGAGTAGAAGGGCGTAGTTGCGGCTCTAAGAATGAATCCGACCCCACTCCAGACACTTCCCCGAGGTTAGACGACGGTTCCACCGCCCCCTCTGACATAGCAGGCTGGGCAACAGCAGGCGGCTCTGCGGCAAGCAAAGGAGACAAGGTGGGTTCTAATGTACGCTTTTTGGGCTTGTTGGGGATTAAGCTGTAACCGATGATATCCCCTAAGTCCAAAAACAGAGCAATCGCAAGAAAGAAAATCTCCTTAAATCCTATCGTCTTCACATCGAACAATCGAGAAAAGACAGCAAACAACGGATTATCCAATTTCACCGGTTCAGGCAGAGGTATACTCGCAACAGCCCCCGGTTCTTTTACAGCAACCAACAGTTTAGCCTGCAACTGTTCCACTTCCTCAATCGTGCTCGGATTGTCCCCGCGAAGGAGTTCGTCAGCTTGCCGCAATGCCTGAAGCGCTTCATCCAAAGTGGCTATTTCAACGGATGTAGTCTTCTCAAGAATCATCAGACGGTAATCCTCTTGGCGCGCACGGGGACCATAGCCTGCGGGAGCTTGCCTCAGTCCCATCACTTCCGTTTCCAGTTCCCCCTCTTGTTCGGCAAGAGCCGTTTGCAAGGACTTTTTCTTCTCTACAAGGGTTCTCTGGACATCGGCAAGGTATTTTGCATAAGTATCCTTAACTCTCGTGGCTGAATACCGAACAAAGAACTCACGGTCAGCAGTTCGATAAAGCACGTCCATATTGAACACAATGGAAATAAAGGCAACTACAATCATTCCCACGATACCCAGAAGGTTAAGCCGCTTTTGTTCATCAATAATGGCAAGTTTTAAGGCAAACAACATCACCCCAATCGCCACCGACAAAGCAAGCGCCACAATCGAACACTGCCACACGCCGAAAGAGCCCAAAGGAATCGGCACAGTCGGCTCCGGAAGTATGGAGTCATGCAAACTCTTGTATGTTGTCCACATCGACACCAGGGTAAGTAAAATCATGCCGGCGAAGAGTAAAACGCGCGGAAATGTAGTCATCGGATCTCTCCCGATACTGTTGACGCCGATAATATGCTCCAACTGAGGTTGGAACAACCCAAGATACCCAGGAATCCTATAGAATTGTATAGAATAATACAAGATTTAACAAAAAAGTTCTGAGGAGCTTTAGACCAGGCTATACCTCTTTCAAACAATCAGATTTGACCAACTTTGAAATACTTTTTGAGGGCAAAGGTAAAGTAATAGAGCAAATAATCTCTTGACTATTTGTGGTAAGTGGTGGCATTATCCTTAAAAGCCATGTTGTCCACTCAAGAAGCGGCTTCAAATGCGGAGTAAGCCTGACCGGGTCTGAGGACCGCAAAAAATGTAGTAAGGGTTCTCTGACGCAGGATTCAGAGGAGAGTGTAAAGGTATGCTGAAAGCACAGACCGGCCTGGTGTTAGTACTTTTGGGTGTCGTAATCCTCTGCAGCGGTTGCCCTTACGCACCCGCACCCGATTACCAAAACGCCCTAATCGTATCGCCTCAAGAACTTGATTTCGGCACGACAGCCACCACCAAAACCTTCACAGTCAAAAAAGTATGGAGTTCTCGTCCCATACCCCCATTCCAGGTCTCAGCAGACAAAAGCTGGATCAGCGTGTCGCCCACATCCGGAACGTCTTCAGGCCCCTTCGACCCCGTCACTATTACCGTAACTATCAACCGTTCTCTTATGGATGCCGGTATTAATACCGGAGTCATTACGGTTGCCGCCCCGGGGGTTATACCCAAATATGTTACGGTGACCGCACGTATCCCGCTAGCCGTCGATTTTCGAGCCAACCCCACTACAGCATATGACGGAGACGTGATTTCATTTACAGACTTATCGGTAGAGGAGAGCGTTTCAAAAGCAATAATTAGCTGGCTATGGGAATTCGGAGATGGCGAAACCAGCACGGAACAGAACCCAACTCATGTATACACCTCACCGGGAATCTACAGCGTCAGATTGACAGTCAGCACCGGGACCTACACAATAGGTCTAACTAAAGAGAATTACATCACCATAAACAAATCTGCTCCGACCGCAGAGTTTATTGGCAATCCACGTACGGTGTACGATGGCGACTCCGTCCAGTTTACTGACCTTTCCATACCGGGTAAGAGCCCCATCAACCAGTGGGAATGGAATTTCGGAGATGGGAACACAAGTACACAGCAAAACCCACTTCATGTTTATCTTCTTCAACAGGCCTCGGCACAATATCAGTATTTCACAGTATCATTGAAGGTGACAGCCCAAGACTCGAAAGAAGATACCACCACAAAGATCGACTACATTCTTGTGCGTGCAAAACCGCCTAAAGCCGATTTCGTGGGCAACCCTACTACCGTAGACTCTGGGGGTACGGTGCAGTTTACGGACCTTTCCGATCCCGGTTCCAGCCCCATCACAGAATGGGAATGGAATTTCGGAGATGGCACGTCAGGCCCAGAGCGGTTTTCCCAAAATCCCGCGCACATCTATCAATCGACCAGCCAGTACCAACAGAAATTCACAGTGGCTCTGACGGTCAGGTCAGAACACGGACAGAACACAAAGACCAGAATCGACTACATCACAGTCAATCCCGTTTCAAGACGCGGCGTGGCATCTCTTCCGGCTAATGATGAGGAAAGTGATAACGCCGAAACGGCTGCTGCGTTTTATTCTATTGCCTATCCCTGGGACTCTCCAGCAAAGTGGTTCTTAGTGGGTGAGCCCGTGTTTCTCGCAAATCAGTCCAACGTTGGAAAACTGCCTGTGTCTTTCTTATGGGACCTCGGCGATGGAACCGTGTCCACGAAAGTTAGTCCCGTACACGCCTATCTCATGCCTAGCATAGCGGCTCCGATTGTGCCCAAGCTCACGTTGCTCACACGGGAAGCGTCCTCGACGTATCAGGACCCTCAGGGGATGTACATTTTCTCAAGTACGCCGCTGGACAACTATCTCAATTCATCCAAAGAGGGGTATGCCAATGAGCTTGGCCAGTTGACCGCCGTGAAAAACGACGAAGGTGAGCTTTCGCAATGGACCTTTATCTCCCAAATATGGCACGAAGAGGAGGCAGGTTCGTCCGACGTAGCTTTACGCCACAAGATAGTTGTTGCCGTGCCCCAGGCAATTTCTTCGACGTCGGGGATTGTAGTTGTGCGACCTAGTGTAAACTTGTCTGTGCCCGCGTCAGAAGCTTTGGGTGTGGCAAATCACTTGGGTAAAATCGTGGCTCTCGTATACTGCGCTGAGAATCAACCGAGCTCCACCCTTGCTGGCGTTACCACCCTAGTAAGATCAATGGATGCCATCCAGGAAATGCTAGGTGCTAAGGCTCCGAGTTCCTTCGCCCTAGTCGGCGAGGCTAACACGGGTTGGTGGACATGGCTAGCTGCTGCAACAGATAAACGCGTCAGCGCGGTTAACCCCGTACCGAGTGGAGAGCCGCCCGCAGATATAGACGACATCGCCACTTACTTTGACCGGCTTGCGGTCTTACGCCCAGCTTCTGCTCCTCAGAGTCTGGAGGAAATTCTCACAGACGGTCAGAAATAGTTAATTCATTGCTAAAAAGACACCCAGGGCGCTCTATCGAAGCACCCTGGGTGTTCCGTTTTACCGCCGCTCTAGCTCTTGGGAAACAAATAAGCCTCAAGCAGAGCAGCCTCGCTGAAATCAGGCACCAAAATGTCCGCCCCAGCCTTAATGAGACGTTCTCGTTTTCTCTCGTTCCAGCCGCAACCGGTCAATTCATTGGAAGCAACACCAACCGTAACACAATCATGTTCGCGTCCATGGCGGATTTCAACAGGTCCATCCCCCACAACCAAGACTTCAACCCCATGCAAATCATGCTTTGAAATGAGCTCTTTTATGATCTTTTCCTTGTTTGATTCGGCATAGGTTCGTAACGCCCCGCGGATCTCTTCAAAATACGTTGCCACGCCGACCAATTCTGCTTCGTGGCGCACGTCTGGCTGGTCTGTGCCACTGAACACATACATATGCAAACCCCGTTTGTGCAAACGTTCGACAAACTCCACAGCGCCTCGAAGGGTCACATCTTGTAGGGCAATTTCGCCACGCTCCAACCGAGCAATACGCTCGTTGACCACTTTCATCAAACGGTCATTGTAGATCTTCTTGTAACCATGCGCGTCAAGGATTTTTTCCTCAGGGACTCGTCCGAACTCCTTCACCATCTGAACCAAATGTTCCATTTGAAGAATCGTATTGATCCCCGTGGATTCCTCGATATAGTCACGCACTGCCTGTTCCATCTCGGGTGTAGGTTCCGTGTCTCCTGCAATACACTCAAGCATGACCGGCGCCATTACATCCTGCCAACCTTCCCGTAGCAGACTTATCGTGCCATCAAAATCAAACAACGCATGCTTGAACCGCCCTAATTCTCTTTCTCGAATCACTTCAATTTGAGTCCCTGGAATAATGTTCCTAGTCATTATGCTTTCCTATCGTTTTAATCTTCAGTAAAAAAACGAAACAGATTCTATCAAAAAGAGTCAACAAAACGGCAATACACCGATCAAAAAGACATAATTACTTCGCCTCGCTCAATTCAAGACATGCGCCTACAATCTCTCGGCGGGCGGCATCCAAGGTCCGTGTTGCCTCTTCGTATCGCGGGACACTGTCCGGCGTAAGCGGGATGCGCCGCCCAATTCTACGAAGCGCTTCCTCAACATGCGTGGGCACCTCTGCCAAAATGGTCCTCGCCTTCTGAATTCGATCATCTGAAATGCCTTCTCGTGTCGCAGCATCAATATGATCTCGCAGCATTACAAGATATTCGTAATCCTCCACGCCTTCGCGTGAGGCCTCCCATCGTTTACTAGATATAGGTCCTTTGACGCCGTCATAAACTGTAGCAAAGAAATCACCTGTGGCGTTGGGACCATCCCAAAGGTCTTCTCCGCTGTGATGGGCGTAAACCCACCATCCTACACCGGTCAAACCATTCTGCCACGCAAACCAGAAACGATGCCGATACATACCCAAACACGACAACGTTTTCGCCCCACCTGCCGCATCATAAAACCAAACTTCCTTACCGACACGTTTGGCTACAGGCAACAATTCACTACCCAACCGCTCCAATAATTCAGAAGAGGGCTGCCAAATGTCTATCAAACCAGTCAACATGTTGACACTTTCCATGGTCGTGCCGCTCGTGGGGTCTGCATAAATCAGCACATTAGGGTCCGCCTCCCGGATTAACTTCGCCACTTCTACAAGATGAAGTGTGGTTTCCGTAAAGGGGCTTGAAGGTTCGTCGTATGGATAAAATGCCCAATCTTCGTAAGACAGCCCCAACTGGTTCAAGTGCGCTACCCAGTCTCGGACAAACGAAACAAACGCCTGTTTCCAAGGTTCAGACAAAAACGCCGGACCATCGACACAACTTTGTGGTGACAGGAACAGCAAAAACCCATGAGGCGCCAACCGTCTAACCGTACGGTCATGTTCGGAAAAATCCAATTCGCCCACGCGTTTGCCGTCTTGGCCCCATTTTCCTTTTGGAGATGCAGGGAAAAACACCGTTACACCATGCTCCACCAGGTCGGTTAACACGGCATCGTTGTCCGCCGTCATTTTTCCGCCCGTCCCTGTTGTCCAGACACAAACCCGCAGCGGACGTGGCCTCGGAAGTGTCAAAGGATAAACAACGAGGTCTATGGGAACAGTCGTGACATCAGACTCTATCCCCAAAACCTTAAGAACGAGTCTACCCTCGTATTTTCCGGGAGACAGTCCTTTTGAATGAACCGTGAGCCACAGTTGTGCCGATTGATACTTGGGAATGACAACGGTTCCCGCGTCATTTAATGGAACTAACGCATCAGAAACCATTTCTCGCCGTTCCGTGGGTATCAGCAACGACTCCGCTAATTGAACGTGTTGAGAAAAGTCTGCCTCGTGGGAATTTGCTCCTCCATCAACCCGCGCACGGACAGTAATTGTTTCGCCAGATACGTTCGTGAGATTTAGTGCCAGACTTTCGTATTCTTCTTGACACAGAGCCGTTTGTAATTTCGCGTCCACTTTATCCGTTGGCGGTATGCTGGCAACGGGATCAAAATAAGTCCAAGGACTGCTCTCCCACACAATCAGAGACGAATTCGGCGCGAGTTTTTCCCCTGCTTCCGATAGGGCAAGCAACCGTTGCGCCTCCGTGCGAACCTCAGCCATATCACCCTTATTTTGCAGCACATCGACGAACTTGCCTCGAAGACTCCGAAGCTCTGACGTCATTCGGTTGGAGCAATGGGAATTAGAAGCCGCCCAGGACGCAAGATTCTTCTCGATCATTGGGAAAATCTTCTTTTCAAGATAGTCCCTTTCGTCGTTCATGCCCCGAAACACTTTCTCGACCTGATGACTTAACAAAATAGTTTGGTTGTCGGGGTCAATCACCTGCTGGCTGACACGGTACTTGCCGGGTTGCGATACGGCAACGTTGAAGGTCACCCGCTCGGATCCCGAAAACACGTGGTTCGCAATTCGTTGAGCGCTCGCCTTTGGACCAATAACTTCGGTCAACAATAGCAATCTCTTTTCTGTTGGGTTGGAAACGTCAAAACGCCACGTGTTTTGTCCCGAAAAGAGCAGGTTCACTCCCACCGGCACGTAGGAGACTTGTCCGGTACTTTTTGCCAACTTCGGGCAAGCGAGCACGGAATATTTTTGAACTTCAGTCGACACTCCAGAACGTGCCGAATTACCTGCGAACGAAAGACGGTTTTCTGAAGAGGGCGAAAATGGCGTATCAAAATCCAGCCACCCCATCTTTATCTCGCTGCTCCGAGTCCGGGAACACGTCAAAATCATCTCTAATAAGCCATCCCCGTCTAAGTCGCCTGCTAGAGGCGTAACCCCACTGTCAATTGCCACCGGTATTTCTGCCATAACCTCGCCGTTGGCTTTCAGTACATGCAATATGCCCGTAGAAGAATGAAACAAGACCTCTAGGTTGGGATCATCATCAACATTGACCAGCACCGGTCCGCCCATGAACACGCTTCTCCGAAATTCCCGCTTCCAACGAAGACCCTCCTTGCCATAACACCAAACCACGCCCGCCTTTGTGCCAAAAACAACCTCGTCTGCCCCATCGCCATCGATATCAGCTGCCTCTATGGCGCCATTGATATGCATATGAACATTCTGTTCCAAAACAACGCTTGCCTTTGCCAAATCAATCTTGTAAAAGTGATGCAGACCACCACCAATATATAGTTCAGGCGAATGGTCTCCGTTTACATCAGCCAATATTGGGTTCGAGTTCGGGAAAAGATCGTTTTCTCGATAAATATCCCAGAGCCATTCACCCCTCGCGCTCAAGGCATAGATGTGGCGGTCATGCGAAGTAACGATGATTTCAGCGCCCGGCGTATCGTACACATCATACACACAAACCGGTCCCATTTGGGTGCCGTCACCCGTAAACCGCCAAACCAACTCGCCTTTGGCGTTGAAACAACTTAATGCCCCAGATACGTCCCCCACGAGGACATAAAGTTGTCCCTTTCCCCAAAGATCGGCAACTGCTGGACAAGATGCGGCGGAAACCCCTGCAGGTAATGCCACCTCCCAAAGAAGTTTGCCCTCGTCGGACAGTACCACCAATCTACCCTTTGCATCAGCGGCAATAACCTCTTGGCGGGTGTCGCCCGTCAAGTCGGCAACCGCTGGAGCCGCAGTAACGGGAGGCGTAAGTGGAAAACTCCATAGTTCTTTCCCATCGGAGTCAAAACACACAACTCCGCGGTTCACTTCACAGTCAACAAAACCCTTAAGATTCTTACCCTCCGCACGTAGAGGACAAACTGCTGAAAAACCACCCTCGCCCCGCAGCGTCCACTTTTCCGTGACTCGCAGGTCCCCTGTCGCACACGTAAAATACAAAACACAAAAAAGGAATGAAATAGAAAACCTCAAGAAGCGTACCATATACACCTTCCTCCCGCGACGAGAAAAACGTCGTCTTTTCCGAAAAACCCCTGCCTCGTTTCCACCTCTTTTAAAGCCAATACTTCAGATTGACACAAAGGGCAACACAAGCGCAATATACTTGCCTTATTGAAACGTTCTCTATACTTAGACGTTACACAAGGTCACGAATGCCACAACTACGAGAAAAAACAAATTCCTTTCATTACGTATTTGGTCCCGTGCTCTCGAGACGCTTGGGACGGTCTCTTGGGATAGACCTTGTCCCTTTTAAGACCTGCACGTATGACTGCATTTATTGCCAACTAGGCCGAACCACCCTAAAAACGGTGTTAAGAAAAGAATATGTTCCTCTTGAAGCCGTGCTTCATGAGTTGCACCAAAAAATTACGGCTAATACCGTCTTTGACTATATTACGCTAGCCGGTTCTGGGGAACCTACACTTCACTCCGGTATTGGACGTTTCATCCGTGAAGCAAGAAAACTTTCTGACAAACCGATAGCCGTTATCACAAATGGTTCTCTCCTTTGGGATGCTGCGGTTCGAAACGATCTGGCAGCTGCAGACGTAGTAATTCCTTCACTGGATGCGGCTTCAGAATCGACATTTTCTCAAGTGAATCGCCCTCACGATGCCATTAGCTTTGCAAGAATGCTTGAGGGTCTTATCGCTTTCCGTTCGGAGTTTCCCAACAGAATTTGGCTGGAAATCTTGCTTGTTGACGGAATTACCTCAACAGAGAGTGAAGTCAACGCCCTTGTGCAAATCGTGCAAAAAATTAAACCTGACCGAGTGCAACTCACCACGGTAACTCGCCCACCCGCGGCCGGACCCGCCAGACCTGTTCCCCGTGAGCTTCTCGACCGATTCGCCGCAATGTTTGGAGAAAACACCGAAGTGTTGGCGGCTATACCCAAACATGAGACAACCCCCGTAGGCACAGCGAGCAAGGACGACGTACTGGCCGTGGTGCAGCGCCATCCATGTTCGCTAGACGACATTGCGGGAAGTTTAGGAATTCCCCTAGAAGAAGCAACGCGGCATGTGGAAACGTTGCTTCATGACTGTTTGTTAACAACTTACGTCCTCGATGGTGTGGTGATGTTTGTCCCTCTACGTCGCGAGCCGTCTGATAACACGACAAAACCATAAAAAAAGGTTTTCCTAAATCTAATATGAGAGTGTGACTATGCTAGAAATTCGTTTTTTACCGGATAAAAAAAGGGTGCGCGTCGCGCCCGGGACCATGTTAAGTCAAGCCATTACGAAGGCGAACCTGGCGTTTGAATTTCCCTGCGGCGGACAAGGAAAGTGCGGCAAATGCAAAGTCCGTATTCTGTCAAATTGCCCCACTCCCACCCATGCCGATTCGTCAGTTCTCAGCAAAAATGAGATCGCTCAAGGCTACCGTCTGGCTTGCCAAACCCGCGTTTTTCAGCCTATGGATATCGAGGTCGATCATCTATCTATTGCAACGCGGGAAACGCAAATTCTAACCGATGAAAACGGAACCCCGGAAAACCTTTTTGATGCGGAAGATTCCCGTCCTGTTTCGCTTCTCCCGATCAATTTGTCGGCACCTACCCTAGAAGACGACCGTCCTGACCTCGTCCGCCTTCAAGATGCCGTCGGAGCGTGTACCTTTGACCTCGAACTTCTTCGAACTCTTCCGTCAAAATTGAGACGCACAAATTTCCGTGGGACTGCCGTTATCGTACATCATCACCTGGTGGACTTTCTGCCGCCAGATGACGACAATGCTTGTCTGGGTTTGGCTTTTGACATCGGAACAACAACCCTGGTCGGTTCTCTGATCGATCTGGTCACGGGAAAACCTTTGGCGACCACTTCAAGAGTAAATCCCCAAACTCGATTCGGCGATGACGTCATTTCCCGCATACAACGGGTCAGGGAAACGGAAAACGGCCTCGAAGAACTACACAGCACAGTCATCGACGCTGTCAATGAAATGATCACAGAACTGTGCAAGATCGCGTCGGTAAGTTCCGAAAAGATTTATCTCTCTGCCTTTTCAGGCAATACCACAATGCTCCACCTTGTTACGGCAGTAAGTCCAGCCGCGCTGGGGGAACTGCCATTCGTGCCTGCCGTACGCCATTCACTCATCTTCCCCGCGTCAAAACTTGGCTTACAAATTCATCCTTTTGCCCGTGCCCTCACTCTACCCATCATCGGCGGTTTTGTCGGAGGAGACACCGTTGCGGGTATTTTGGTAACAGACCTGGCAGGGACGGACGGTCCCGTCATGCTGATCGACATAGGCACCAATGGCGAAATTGCCCTAAAATCAGGTGACAATTTGTGCGCCGCATCCTGTGCAGCGGGTCCCGCATTTGAAGGCGCCACAATATCGCACGGCATGCGTGCGGCTCAAGGAGCAATCGAAGAGATTGTCTTGTCGGAACAAGTTCAATTCAAAACCATTGGTGGCGTTCCCCCTATAGGCTTGTGTGGATCGGCGCTCATCGATCTGGTAGCAGAACTCCTTCGGCATGAGATTCTAACCTCCGACGGAACACTTTTGAGTAATGACAACTTGCCGAAAGACCTGCCTGAAGATATTCGGAAACGGATTACAGTGCATGACTCGGGACCTGAGTTTGTTGTGGCAACAGCTGAAGAATCCGGAACGGGTTATCCCATCTCGTTAACCCACCGGGACATTCGCGCCTTGCAGCTAGCAATAGCCGCAATCAGAGCGGGGATTGAGGTACTATTAGCAAAGAATGGGATCAAGCCTTCTGAACTTAAGGAATTGTTGGTAGCGGGAGCCTTTGGGAACTACATTCGTCCCCGCAATGCTCAAAGGATGGGACTTCTTCCACACACCCTAGACCCGGAGAGAATACGTTTTATAGGAAATTCGTCGTTGGCCGGCGCCAAAGCAGTACTTCTTTCCCAGCGTGCCCTCCTTCAGGCAGACACCATAGCCAAAATGTGCAAACATGTTGAACTCAGTCGAGATCCCAATTTTGTTTCTGCCTATGTGGAAAACATGTTTTTCCCCTCGGACGACATAACATAATTAAAGCGACTTTGATACGGCACATTCTTGCATTATAGTTAAGGCATTTTCTTGACTTTTCTTGCTTTATTTGGTAAGGTTTCGCGCCATTATTAGGTATAATTATCTCGCCCGTAGCAGTTCACGAACAAATGCAGGAGTGTTGCCGGCTTTGAGTAACGAGCTTTTGGACTATAAGGACACCGTTCATCTTCCCAAAACGGATTTTCCCATGAAGGCTGATTTGCCGAAGCGGGAACCCGAAATTCTGAAATATTGGGACGAAATAGACCTCTATGGCCTCATGCGGAAACGGAATGCAGGCAAAAAAAAGTTTGTCCTGCATGACGGGCCGCCTTATGCCAATGGGGAAATACATGCTGGTACCGCTCTAAACAAGATATTGAAAGACTTTATCGTAAAATCTAAACAGATGAGCGGTTACGATTCCCCCTATGTACCCGGTTGGGATTGCCACGGATTGCCCATCGAGCATAAGGTGGTCAGCGAGCTGGGAGAAAAGGCTAAGTCCTTGTCTCAAGTAGAGATACGTCGCCGTTGCCGGGCGTTCGCACTGAAATACGTGGACATCCACCGCCGCGGATTCAAGAGGCTCGGCGTAACGGGCGATTGGCAAAACCCTTACTTAACCTTAAGCCCGGAGTACGTGGCGACCATCATCCGGTGTTTCGCGGAAATGTTCGAAAAGGGATATGTGTACAAAGGGCTGAAACCTATTCTATGGTGTCCAGATTGCGAAACCGCCTTAGCAGAAGCGGAGGTGGAATACGCAAACCATGTATCCCCCTCCATTTATGTAAAGTTTGAAGTTGTTGGCTCTATCCCCGGCTTGGAAGGGCAGTGGAACTTCGTTATATGGACTACCACTCCGTGGACTCTACCGGCAAATCTCGCCATTGCACTTCATCCGGATTACGAGTACTGCGCCGTAGAAACACCAGCAGGTAACTATATCATGGCGGGTGTCCTCGCACCTGTCGCCCTCGAGACATGCGGCATTCAACAGTATAAGATAATTAAGAAATTCTTAGGTAAGGACTTAGAAGGTATCAGGTATAGACATCTCTACGATAAGAGTCGCGAGTGTCCAATCATTCTCGGGGAACATGTCACCTTAGACACAGGTACCGGCTGTGTTCATACGGCACCCGGTCATGGGCAAGAAGACTATGTCGTAGGCGCCCGTTACAACATCGCCCCGTTTTCTCCGGTTGATGGGAAAGGCATATTTACTTCGGAAGCAGGAAAATACTCCGGATTGCGCGTGTTTCAAGCCAACGATGTAATCGTCCAAGACCTCAAAGAATGCGGGGCTCTGTTACACGCTGAAAAATTAGAACATAGTTATCCCCATTGCTGGCGCTGTGGGGGTCCTCTCATTTTTCGTGCGACACCCCAATGGTTCGTGAACATGGACCATAAAGACTTGCGCCAACGACTCATCAAAGCTGTGGACACCGTACAATGGCTACCCGATTGGGGCAAGGAACGTATCGGCGGCATGATTGCCCAAAGACCCGATTGGTGCATCAGCCGACAACGAGCATGGGGAGTTCCTATCCCTGTTTTCTACCGAAAAACAGACCACGAAGTCGTCGCCACGAAAGAGAGCTTCGAGAAAATCGCTGCTCTGGCTGCCTCTGCTCCGGATGGCATTGACCGATGGTTCGATGCCCCATTACGAGACCTTTTGCCCGATGATTTGAAAGACCAGGCGGAAAATTTGGAGAAAGAAACGGATATTCTCGATGTTTGGTTCGACTCCGGCGTCAGCCACCGAGCCGTCTGCGAGCGCCATCCCGACCTCACTTGGCCTGCAGACCTATACCTAGAAGGTAGTGACCAACACCGTGGATGGTTTCAATCTTCAATCATCCCTGCTGTGGCAATCAAAGACGCACCACCCTATCGCGCCGTCATCACTCATGGCTACGTGGTCGACGGAGAAGGCAAAAAGATGTCCAAGAAATTGGGCAACGTCATTGAAGTGCCCTGGCTGATGGAAAAATACGGTGCGGATATCGTTCGGCTTTGGGTCGCATCCGAAAACTATCGGCTCGATATACGGCTTTCCGAAGAGATCATGAGCCGCCAACAGGATACGTACCGGCGCATACGTAATACATTTCGGTACATGGTGGCAAATCTTCACGATTTTACTGAGAACGACCGAATCGAGTACAGCGAATTGCTCGACATAGACAAATGGGCGCTTCACCAACTCGAGATTTTAAAAGAGCGTATCAAGAAAGGTTACGATTCCTACGAATTCCACGTAGTTTATCACGCCGCACTGAACTTTTGCTCCGTACAAATGAGCGCTTTCTACCTTGATGTGCTCAAAGATCGGTTGTACACCCATGCAAAAGCCTCCGTTGGACGACGAGCGGCACAAACGGTGTTAGCCGAAATCCTGGCTGCCTTGGTCAGACTTTTGGCGCCTATGTTGCCATACACCTGTGAAGAGGTATGGCGATATCTTCCAGCATGCATGAAAGACGTTCCAAGTGTTCATCTCACGGACTTTCCAGAAAAGAAAACAGAGCATTGTTTGGCACAACCCGTGTTGGACACATGGGAAAACCTGCTTCGTATCAGAGCCGTAGTGTCAAAACAATTGGAAGAGGCGCGGCGGAGCGAAATGATTGGTTCATCTCTTCAAGCCGCCGTCACCCTGAGACCGGGAGATGAAAGCGTAGAGAATACCTTGAATAGTTTTCGGAACCAATTGGAAGATATTTTCATTGTTTCCAAGTGCGAGATCCAAGCGATATCTCAACAAGCCGCAGAAACCGAAGAAAAGCTATTGGTTAGCGTCACCCCCGCGCCAGGGCGGAAATGTATCCGGTGCTGGCATGTACGCGAATCTGTGGGAACCGTTCAAAACCATCCGAGTATTTGTCACGTGTGCGCAGAACAACTGGGAGTTTCGGCAGCATGAACAAAAAAGAAATGAAACATTTCGAAAAACTGCTTCGTGAGGAAGAACAGCGAATTCGTGACGCTATGGGACGTCATGAAAAAGAGACGCTTTATCAACCGCCTAGCGATTCGAATCCCATAGACCTCACGAGCTACGCTGAAGCCGGAACAGATAACAACGAGCGGGAAGTCGCTCTTCGGCTCGCCGGTGATGAAGCCGAGAGACTTCGCGAAGTGGCAGAGGCATTGGAACGTATCAAAGACGGAACGTATGGTGAGTGTCTCGGGTGCAAAGAACCCATCCCTAAAAAACGTTTGGAAGCCTTTCCAGCGGCAAAGTATTGTGTCGCGTGCAAAAGCAAACTCGAACGCGACGGCTACCTATGACCAAAGTTAAACTCGACAAGCGGCAATCTCTTATGATTGCTGTATTTTTGGCAGTTCTGGCTCTGGACCAGATTACCAAGTTTCTCATCGTTCGGTTTGTTCCCGAACGTTACCATGTCAATGAAACGTTCTTCTATATCACTCACGAGTTAAATCCGGGCTTGGTTGGAGGTATCTTTGGCCAGTCGCCTTTGATTGTCAAGATTGCTCCCCTAGCGGCGACCGTCGTCTTGTTCTTATTATACAAACACCTTGAAATCTCCTCTCGGCTTCAATCCATCGCATTCGGGATGATTGTCGGCGGCGCCGTAGGCAATATTCTTGACCGTTTCTTACGAGGAAAAGTGGTAGATTTCCTACAGTTCAATTTCTATTTTCTAAGCGACATTTTGCCCCTGCCAACCACGCGGTATCCCGCGTTCAATGTCGCCGATTCTGCAATCTGCATCGGAGTAGGTATCTTAATCTTCTGTTGGCGCAAACTGGGAAGCCCATCCGAGATGCCCAATGCTATCCACACTGATTAAAATCGGTCCCGTCTCTATTCACTCCTATGGCCTTCTCATCGGCATAGGATTTATCGTAAGCTTGTATTTCATGAGGCGCGATGCTCGGACACGTCATTTTAACCCCGACCACGTGACAGACCTCGCCTTTTGGGGGCTTCTATGGGGAATCATCGGCACACGGGTATTTCATATTCTCCTATTCCCTTCCGAGTATTCGTGGTCTGACCCGATCGGTTGGATAGCCGTTTGGCGGGGTGGACTGGTGTTTCAAGGTGCTTTCCCGCCCGTAATTCTGGTCTTCATTATCTATTGCAAAAAACACCACTTGCCCATCTGGAAAATGGCAGATATTGTCTGCCCCTACATCCCTCTAGGTCATGCGTTTGGTCGGTTAGGGTGTTTTATGCATGGATGTTGCTTTGGCAAAACTTGCCAGCTCCCGTGGGCGGTATCGTTTCCCGCCGGGAGCCCCGCATGGGACCTCCATCAACGCATGGGGCTCATACCGCCGGACGCCAAGTGGTCTTTGGCAATCCATCCAACGCAACTTTACAGCGCAGGCGGGTTGCTCATCATTTTTCTTATTCTCAGGTATTTGCGAGAAAGATGGCACCCAGTGGATGGCTTCACCTTTCCGGCTTATCTCGTGCTGTACAGCATTTTCCGCTTCGTCGTAGAATTCTACCGCGGAGACCACAACCCAACTCATTTCGGCAATCTGTCCGATCAGCAAGTATTTTGTCTCGTGGGAGTCGGCGTGGGAGTCTTGATCTACGCGATGCTCATCCGCAGGAAAAAGACCTCTTCGCAACACTCCTAAGTTTGTACTTCCGCAAGAAAACGATTATCCTTTCTAACGTTGAGGAGGGAAATTCCTCAAACCATGTAAATTGTTCTAGCGACAAGAGGAGGACTGTTGTTATGGTTTTGACGGCATCAACCATGTTACCCCTTGGAACCTCGGCACCGGATTTCTCATTACCTGATACCCACGGGAAAATGGTCTCTTTAAAGGACTTTCAGGACAAGCCGGTGTTACTTGTCATGTTCATCTGCAACCACTGCCCTTATGTGAAGCATATTCAACCTCGCCTCGTCCCCTTTTGTAAGGAATTGCAGGACCGCGGAGTCGGGGTTGTGGCGATCAATTCAAACGACGCATCGCAGTATCCTGATGACAGCCCGGAAAACATGGCAAAAGTCGCCAAACAATTGGGATACACCTTTCCTTACCTGTATGACGAACAACAAAAGGTCGCTAAGGAATACGCGGCCGCTTGCACACCCGACTTTTACGTCTTTGATTCAGCCCGGCGTCTTGTGTACCGAGGACAATTCGATGACAGCCGCCCTGGCAACGGCGTACCTGTTACAGGGAAAGACCTGTGGGACGCGATCGACGCGCTACTCACCGGTCGCACCGTTTCGCTAAAACAGAAGCCTAGTATGGGCTGCAATATTAAATGGAAGCCCGGTAACGAACCTAGTTATTTTGCCCACTGACGAAAAGCATCAATACCATGCAGTTAAAGTCATGCCGCTACAGGGTTGATAAGGAGTATTTTCTTTCGCTCTAGCACATGGTGGAGTAAGGAGGGGAATAGGGTTAGATAACTGAGGGGAGTCGTACTACATGCAACTTTTTGCCGTTGATTGGTTGGTCATAGTGGCTTATTGCGTCATAGCTTTAGCTATAGGCGCATGGTATTCCCGAAGAGCTGTAAAAAATGTCGAAGAATTCTTTGTCGCCGGCAGAAACCTCTCATGGTGGATAGCCGGCACATCCATTGTAGCGACCACCTTCGCTGCAGATACTCCTCTCGCCGTTGCCCGACTCACTCGCGGGTCCGGCATATACGAGAACTGGCTATGGTGGAGCGGCGTGATGAGCGGTTTGCTGTGCGTCCTTTTCTATGCCCGCCTTTGGAGAAGAGCCGGCATCTTGACCGATATAGAGTTTATCGAATTACGATACGAGGGCAAATCCGCGGCGGTACTTCGCGGTTTCATGGCGGTTTACAGCGGGGTTCTTCAGAATTGTATCGTCATGGCGTGGGTTATCGTTGCCATGGTGAAAATATCCGGTAGTCTATTTGATTTGAGCCTCGTAAATGAAGTCATGGGCGCATGGACAGGCATTCAGATAGACTGGGGAAAAATCATCGTCATAACGACCATGACCCTCATTACCTTACTCTACACTGTCTTATCGGGTTTTTGGGGTGTGGTCATGACTGACTTTGTCCAGTTCATTATCGCCATGTCTGGCTCCATTTCGCTAGCCGCCATCGTTGTCTATAAGATGGGCGGATTCTCAGAAATGGTTACGAAAATCCAATCGTCTCAAGAATTTACCCCGCGCCTATTGCACTTCGTGCCAGATTTCGCCACGGCAACACGACTTGCCCTCATTACGTTCGTCATTCAGGTCACCGTGCAGTGGTGGGGCGGGGGACAAGGCGGCGGGTATCTTGCCCAACGGCTGTTTGCCACGCGAAGCGAACGGGATTCGGCGCTCGCCGCATTGTGGTTTAATTTCGCCCACTACGTCTTGAGACCTTGGCCCTGGATCATTGTGGGTTTGGCGTCCATCGTCTTCATTCCCCAAACCGATTTACTTGATCCAATTACCGGAAAACCCGACTTCGAAAGGGTCTATCCCATGATGATGGTGAGGTTTTTGCCGACTGGATTACGGGGATTGATGGTGGCTTCCCTACTGGCAGCGTTTATGAGCACGATCGATACGCAATTAAATTGGGGCGCATCGTATATCGTCAATGATCTGTACAAACGATTCCTAAGAAAAGAGGCATCACAGAAACATTATGTCTTCATCTCCCGCCTCACCATGGTTACCCTGATGATACTAGGCGGTATCACCGCATGGAACTATGACTCGATCACCGAGGCTTGGATTTACTTGGCTAAGTTAACGGCGGGAGCGGGCTTCGTAGGACTTTTACGATGGTACTGGTGGCGCGTGAATGCCTGGGCTGAAATTACCGCCCTTCTGGCTTCCTTAGTCACCGCAAACGCTAATCTCCTCTTTCGTTTACTGCACCGCATAGGGTTAGTTTCCAATCGCATGATGGAAAAGGTCGACTGGCTATACTCATCCGAAGCATACGCCATCTTACTGCTCATCATTATTATTGTATGCACAGCTGCCTGGATCGTGGTGATGTATCTCACCCGACCTGTTTCAGACGCAAAATTAGAGGCTTTTTATCAGCGTGTTAGACCGGGAGGTTGGTGGAAACCTGTAGCCCAACGCTGCAACATCACTCCCACACGCCCGACAATCAGCCTTTGGCTACCCTGGGCTGCCGGGGTCATCTGCATTTACACCGCCATGTTTGGTGTGGGGCACATCTGTTTAGCAGAATATCTGCGTGGGTTCCTGTTCCTACTCGTTGCAGCAGTCTCAGGTTGGTACATGGTTTCCCAAGCGTCCCTGTTGAAAGACTAGCGGTTAACAAAATGCTGATAACCGGTAAAGGTAACCGGTTTTGAATCGATGCGAACTCCCTCCCAGTCCTCTACAAATCGGCCTACCACGTAAAGGTCCTTCTGGAAAGTCTGACGAAATGCGCGGCACACTTCTTCTGAAACGTTTGCAGCGACCGCACAAGCCAGCTCATAATCTTCTCCCCCAGTTAACGCCAGTTCCAAGGGGGACAAAGCTTCTTTTTCGCAGTAAGCAACAAAACTTTCTTGAAAAGGAATGCGTTCCGAAAAAAGGTCTACCCCTAAACCGGCCGGCTCTCCCAGGTGACCAGCGTCCTGAAATAAGCCGTCACTGATGTCAAGCATCGCGTGCACGTCCGAACAGGCACAAAGCCACTGTCCGCATTGAATTCGTGGTACTGGATGAAGATGGGCACGCAGCACTTCTGGAGGAGCTTCACGACCATTTTCCAAGGCGTGAAGCCCCGCTGCCGCGGTTCCCAAAGGTCCCGTCACACAAAGTAAATCCCCTGGAAGAGCACCCTTTCTACGAAGACACCTCCCCCCTACCGCTTCTCCTACCATAGCAAGGTCAACGAAGAGTGCGTCGGGCGAGTGTGCCGTGTCACCTCCAACGATCACTGCTCCAAATCGATTAAGAGCATCAACCATCCCCCGGTATAAATCTTCCAGAAAACGTACCCGTGTTGATGACGGGCACGCAACCGAAGTGACACAAAAAAGAGGAGCACCTCCCATGGCAGCAATATCGCTGAGTGCGCGCACCGCCGCTTTCCATCCTATATCTTCAGGCGAAAAATACGACCGACGAAAGTGGACATTTTCGAGGAACATGTCCGAAGATACTAGCAATAGACGGTCAGAACAGCGAACAACAGCGCAATCATCCCCCACCCCCTCGAGTAGAAACGAAGCCGTCGGCAGAAACTGAGCAAGACGTTCAATGAACCCGAACTCACCCGTATCTTCTAACGTTTGCATTCTTTTCCCTTACTGCGCCCTATACTTATGATTCAAGGCACCGCCAAGCATGCGGCATAGCATCGAGAAGATCTCTGGCCAGCATGGCACG